>Ga0310345_10000057_pt1 | contig 247064 bp, 242 predicted proteins | sample HC15DNA20500_MG_FD_204667 | JGI IMG/M metagenome (GOLD analysis project Ga0310345, IMG submission 204667) | Marine microbial communities from station ALOHA, North Pacific Subtropical Gyre - HC15-DNA-20-500_MG | ecosystem: Environmental > Aquatic > Marine > Oceanic | place: Pacific Ocean... | reverse complement strand
AACGCAGGCCCTGGTCATCCTCGCACGCAAGCTGGTCCGTATTGCCTTCGCGTTGATGAAGAACCGTTCCGACTACGTATCTAGCCCAGCCTCATAAAAGGGATGGACAACATAGAATCTCCTACGGAAGGGACTTTTCTGTGGACGATTCCCGTTAATCCGCGATGAACCAAAAGACAAGGCCGCGCCCAATCATTCGGGCGCGGCCTTGTCGTTTCCGCCAGCACGGGCTTCCCCGCGTAGCTATTCACTCTTCACTGTTAATTGTTAACTACTTTTATTCCGTGTCCTCGATGCTCAACCCGCGTGTGGCGATATCCAGGCTTGAGGCATCGGTTTCGTTGCCAAGCTTGATCATCAGGCGCAGATCGTTGGGCGAGTCGGCGTGGAGCATGGCGTCTTCGTAGGTGATTTCGCCGGCGGAATAGAGGTCATACAGGGCCTGGTCGAAGGTCTGCATGCCTTGTTCGCGGGATTTGCTCATCAGCTCCTTGAGCATGTGCACTTCACCCTTGCGGATGTGGTCCTGCACCAGCGGCGTGCCGAGCAGAACTTCAATGGCCGCGCGGCGGCCCTTGCCGTCCGGGGTGGGGATCAGCTGCTGGGCAACAATGCCTTTCATGTTCAGTGACAGGTCCATCCACAGCTGGTCGTGCATATCGGCCGGGAAGAAGTGAATGATCCGGTCCAGCGCCTGGTTGGCGTTGTTGGCGTGCAGGGTGGCCAGACACAGGTGACCGGTTTCGGCGAAGGCGATGGCCTTGTCCATGGTTTCCCGGGTGCGGATCTCACCAATCAGAATCACATCAGGCGCCTGACGCAGGGTATTCTTCAACGCCACTTCAAAGCTGTCGGTGTCGATGCCCACTTCGCGCTGGGTCACGATGCAGCCCTGATGCTGGTGAATGAATTCGATGGGGTCCTCGATGGTGATGATGTGACCCTTGGAATTCTTGTTGCGGTGGCCAATCATGGACGCCAGCGAGGTGGATTTACCGGTACCGGTGGCACCCACGAAAATCACCAGGCCACGCTTTGTCATGGCCAGTTCCTTGATCACCGGCGGTAAACGCAGGTCATCCACATTGGGGATCTTGGTTTCAATACGCCGCAGCACCATGCCGACCAGGTTGCGCTGGTAAAAGGCCGAGACCCGGAAACGGCCAATGCCGCGGGCGGAGATGGCGAAGTTACACTCGTGGTGTTCAACGAAATCCTTGCGTTGTTTTTCGGTCATCACGCCGAACACGATATCCCTGGTCATGTCCGGGGTCAGGGCGTTTTTGGTCACCGGCAGAATCTTGCCGTGGACTTTCATGCTGGGGGGGACGCCGGCGGTAATGAACAGGTCGGAACCGCCTTTCTGGACCATCAGTTTGAGGAGCTCTTCGAATTCCATGGTGACATCTCCTCGTTAGATCGAGTCCGGGCTCTTGGCTTTTTCGCGGGCCACTTCCCGGGCCACCAGCCCCTTCTGCACCAGACCCTGCAGGCACTGATCCAGGGTTTGCATGCCCAGGGCGCCGCCGGTCTGGATGGCGGAGTACATCTGCGCGACCTTGTCTTCACGGATCAGGTTACGGATTGCGGGGGTACCGATCATGATTTCGTGGGCGGCCACCCGGCCGCCGCCATTCTTCTTCATCAGGGTTTGTGACACTACCGCCTGAAGGGATTCGGACAGCATGGAGCGCACCATGGCCTTTTCTTCGGCGGGGAAAACGTCAACAACCCGGTCAATGGTCTTGGCGGCTGAGGTAGTGTGCAGGGTGCCGAACACCAGGTGCCCGGTTTCCGCCGCGGTGAGTGCCAGGCGGATGGTTTCCAGGTCCCGCATTTCCCCTACCAGAATGATGTCCGGGTCTTCCCGCAGGGCCGAGCGCAGGGCTTCGGCGAAGCCCAGGGTGTCACGGTGGACTTCCCGCTGGTTCACCAGGCATTTCTTGGATTCGTGTACGAATTCGATGGGGTCCTCGATGGTGAGGATGTGCTCGTAACGGGTGTTGTTGATGTAGTCGAGCATGGCCGCCAGTGTTGTGGACTTGCCGGAGCCGGTGGGGCCGGTGACCAGCACAATGCCACGGGGGAACTCGGAGACCTTCTGGAATACCTTGCCCATCCCCAGGTCTTCCATGGTCAGTACCTTGGAAGGAATGGTCCGGAATACCGCACCGGCACCCCGGTTGTGGTTAAAGGCGTTGACCCGGAAACGGGCTACACCGGGAACCTCGAAGGAAAAGTCGGTCTCGAAGAATTCCTCGAAGTCCTTGCGCTGCTTGTCGTTCATGATGTCGTAGATCAGCGCGTGGACTTCCTTGTGCTCCATGGCCGGCAGGTTGATGCGGCGAACATCGCCGTCAACGCGGATCATGGGTGGCAGACCTGCGGACAGGTGAAGATCAGAGGCGCCGTTCTTGGCGCTGAAGGCGAGCAGCTCGGTAATATCCATGGTGTGTACTTGCTGTTATGGCGTTGTAAAGGGTGCCTTGGGCGGCCCTTTGTTATTATGTTGGCTCCCGATTGGCCGGGAGCCTCAGAAAATCGTCGCATGCCTAAAGTAACCCGACCTTTTGAGGCGTTCAAGAAACCGTGTGGTGAATTGTCGGCTGGTACCTGCCTGCCGCCAGACGGCTCAACCGCTGCCGCTGGCCCTTTTTGCCCCAACTGACCGAGCGAACATGACGGAACAGACCCCACTGCAAGAGATTGAACACGCCCTGCAGGACGCCTGTGAACAGGCCGGGCGACCCCGGGAGCAGGTACAGCTGCTAGCCGTCAGCAAGACCCGCAGTGCTGATGAGCTGGCGGTGTTGGCGGACCAGGGCCAGTGCCATTTCGGCGAAAACTACCTCCAGGAGGCGCTCGACAAGATGGATGCCTTGGCGGAGCGAGGGTTGGTATGGCACTTCATCGGCCCGATCCAGTCCAACAAGACCCGTGATATCGCTGCCCGGTTTGACTGGGTGCACTCCGTGGACCGCCTCAAGGTGGCGCGCCGTTTGAGCGAGCAGCGCCCGCAGACGTTGCCCCCCCTGCAGGTCTGTATACAGGTGAATGTGGACGACGAAGCCAGCAAAAGCGGGGTGCCCCTGGAGGGCGTGGCCGAGCTCGCGAAGGCCATTGTAGACCTTCCGAACCTGACGCTGCGCGGCCTGATGGCGATCCCCCGGGCGGACAGTGATGACAACAACCGGGCGGCTTTCCGACAGCTCGCCATGACACTGTCACAATTGCGCAATACAATGCCGGCCCTCGACACGCTCTCCATGGGCATGAGTGCGGATTTTGGGGTGGCCATCGAAGAAGGCGCCACCCTGGTTCGCCTGGGTACGGCCCTGTTTGGCCCCCGCCCGGCCCGCTAGCTTTGGCGTGTCGCTTGCGCGACAACTACAGGACAACGCAGTTATGGCACAGCAACTGATCGGTTTTATCGGTGCCGGCAACATGGCAACCAGCCTGGCCGGTGGCATGGTGGCGAAAGGAATTCGCCCGGCCCGAATCTGGATGAGCGACCCGTCAAAGGATCGCCTCGACGAAGTGGCCCAGCTACACCGGGTACACGTGAGCGCCGACAACCGGGATGTGCTCAGCCGTGTGGATGTGCTGGTGCTGGCTGTGAAACCACAGATGATGCAGGAGGTTTGTGAGAACCTGCGTGATCTGATCGCCGATCGCCAGCCGCTGGTGATCTCCATCGCTGCCGGTATCACCGTGGCCAACCTGAAAAGCTGGCTAGGCGAGACCCCGGTGGTGCGTTCCATGCCCAACACGCCCTCACTGGTACAGGCAGGGGCCACCGGGCTGTTTGCGGCAGCCGGTGTCAGCGATGAACAAAAAGCCATGGCCAAGGAAATCCTGGGCTCTGTGGGTCTGACCTTCTGGTTCGACGAAGAAAAAGAGCTGGATGCGGTGACGGCCGTGTCCGGGTCTGGCCCGGCTTATTTCTTCTTGCTGATGGAATCGCTGATCGAAGCGGGCAAAGCCCAGGGACTGGATGCCGCCACCGCTCGTCAGATGGTGCTGCAGACCGCCTGGGGGGCCGCTCAGCTGGCCATTACCAGTGAAGTCGGCCCGGATGCCCTGCGCCAACAGGTCACCAGCCCGGGCGGGACCACGGCCGCTGCGCTGAACGTATTTGAGGAAGCGGGTTTCCGCGAGCAGGTTCAGGCCGCCGTCGCCGCCGCGCGGGAGCGGTCAGAAGAGTTGGCCGGGTAAAAAGCAGCTACGAGCTGTGAGCTACCAGCTACGAGGCGCGGGAAGAGGTGTCAATTTTCGACCCCTGTGCCCGCGCCTTATCGTTTGAGTGCGGGAATGGCATTGGGTTAAAGGATGGCTGTGGCGCGTCTTTTTCTCGCAGCTCATAGCTCATAGCTGACAGCTTGATTTTCCCCCGTCTTGCCCCAAACTCTACCCCCTGTTGCGACCAACGGAGTGATCCATGAACCCCCAGGGTGCCCTGATTTATCTGCTGGACTTTGCCTTCAGCGCCTACATTTTTATTGTGCTGACCCGGTTTGTGCTGCAGTTGGCGCGTGCCGATTTCTATAACCCGATTTCCCAGTTCGTGCTCAAGGCGACCAACCCGTTGCTCAAACCCCTGCGCCGGATTATCCCGGGGTATGGTGGTCTGGACGTGGCTTCGCTGGTGCTGGTGGTGGCACTCATTATTCTCAAGGCACTGGTCATTCTTGGCATCCAGGTGGGCGGATTCCCCAGCGGTATCGGGGGGCAGTTGGTGCTCTATGCCCTGCGAGAGCTGGCCAGCGTGATTCTCAACTACGTGTTCTGGGCGGTGCTGATCCGGGTCATCCTTAGCTGGGTAGCGCCTGACCCCTACAACCCGGTGGTGCGGATCATTGTTCAGATTACGGAGCCGGTGATGGCTCCCGTGCGCAAGTTGCTGCCGCCCATGGGGGGCTTTGATCTGAGCCCGCTGGTGGTACTGCTGGGGATTCAATTGCTGCAGATCCTGTTCCGATTGCACTGATTTTCCGGAAAAAGTTGCAGAAAAGGCGCCGATGGCGCCTTTTTTGTTTCAGTGGCCTGAAAATGCGGACCAGTGATATGCATCTTTTTCATAACTCCTTTTTACTTGCGCCCCCGTCAATGGGATAACTATCAGGGAAGCGTAATGCAACAGGAGAGGCGAGGCATGGATGACCGTCGCGACTTCAGTGTCACCAGTCTTCGGGAATTACACCGGTTGGCACTGGAGGATCATCAGGATCTGGGCAGCCTGTACCAGGCTTACCTGAAGGCCGGCTGTGACCTGCTCGGGTTGTCTGTCGGTATCGTCAGCCGGATCCAGAATCAGCAGTATACGGTGCTGGCCGTAGATGCCGAGGCGGGTGGAATCCAGGTGGGCGATGTCTTCTCGCTGGGTGATACCTACTGCTCAAGAGTGATTCACAAGCAGGGGACTGTTGCCCTGCATCATGTGGGCGCGTTGGAAGATATGCGCAGCCACCCGGTCTATGTGGGCATGGCGCTGGAATCCTATATTGCCGCGCCAATCCATGTGGCCGGCAAGGTATTTGGCACCCTCAATTTTAGCGACCCGGCGATTCGCCCTTTTCCGTTCACTATCGAAGAAATCGAGTTCCTTGAACTGATGGCTCAGTCGATAGGGCTTGCGGTAGAACGAGCCAGCCTGCGTCGTCAGCGAGAAAAAGCCGTCCACGAGATGGAGCAAAGCGTGGCGCTGTTTGAAGGGGCCTTTCGGTTTGCGGCGATTGGCATGGCGATTGTGTCGCCTGAAGGGCGCTGGTTACGGGTAAACAAGGCCCTGTGTCGGCTGGTGGGCTACAGCGAAGAGGCGCTGCTGAAAATCGATTTTCAGACCATTACCCACCCGGAAGATCTGGACACCGACATGGACCATGTCCAGGCCCTGCTGGACGGGAAGAAGAACAGCTACTGGATGAAGAAGCGTTATTTCCACAGCGATGGGCATATTGTCTGGGTGTTGCTGGCGGTATCGATTGTGCGTCACCGTGATGGGACACCGCGCTATTTCCTGTCCCAGATCGAAGATATCACCGCTCGGGTGTTGGCAGAGACGGCGCTGCTGGAACAGCGCGATGAGCTGGCACAACTGAATCAGGAGCTGGCGGATCTGGCCCGAACCGACCCGCTTACCGGCCTCAATAATCGTATGGTATTGATGGAGTTTCTCCGTCAGGCCCATGCCAGCAGTTTGCGAACCCGGGAACCTCTTTCCGCGGTCTTTATGGACGTGGATTTTTTCAAGGAATTCAACGATCAATATGGCCATGGCGAGGGGGATACTGCTCTCCAGGCCGTGGCTGAGGCGCTGCAGGGCGTGACCCGGGGGAGCGACATGTTGGCCCGCTACGGTGGCGAAGAATTCGTGGCGCTGTTGCCTGGCGCCGGCATCAACCAGGCCCAGGCCGTGGCAGACCGGTTCCGCACCGCGGTATCGGGTATCGAAGGGTTGCCCCGCGAGGTTCATCTTAGTGTGGGGGTGGCTACGTTGGTGCCTAATGACCCGGAAGAGACACCAACCGCTGATGCCTTGCTCAGTGCTGCAGACCAGGCGCTCTATGCCGCCAAGGAGCAGGGGCGTAACTGTGTTCGTGCAGTGGCACTGTAGCAGGGCGCGCAGGTAAACGGCCTGTATGGGATTGTAAGTTCCAAAAAGGAACCTAGAATGGAGTCCATCATTTCAAGAGGATTCCATCATGAACCCTGCGTCCATGACCGGCCTGCAAATCATGCAGGCTTTCGCGGCGGGCAAGATTCCCCGCGCCCCGATTTCCGAAACGATCCCCATGGATCCCGACACGGTAGAAGAAGGCCGAGTGGTGTTCATTGCCACCGCAGATGAGCGGCACACCAACCCGCTTGGCGGGGTGCATGGCGGTTTTGCCGCCACCGTTCTGGATTCGGTGACCGGCTGTGCCACGCATACCGTGCTTGGCGCTGGTGAGAGTTACGGCACCACCGACCTGAACATCAAAATGTGCCGTCCGGTTCCGTTCAACACTCCACTGAAAGCCGAAGGCAAAGTCATCAATCGGGGTCGTAACCTGGTGATATCGGAAGGCCGCATTGTCGATGACGAAGGCAAACTCTACGCCCATGCCACCTGCACCTGCATGATTATCGCGCCGCGCTAAGCGTACGGCCCCTTCACCGCACCCCCCTGTTCAGGGGGGTCACGCTTCTCCGGCAGCACCGTAGGATGTGACCAACTTCTCATGGCAGGGAAGTTGGTCATGGCAAAGGATGTGTTGGTCGTGTACCTGGCCGGCAAGGATGCCCGTTCTGCCAGTCGTACACATGACTTTCCATTTTCACCCCTCCAGCTTTGCCGGGATTTCTGACCAGCTTTTCTCACCGTGAACACCTGATTCCGTTGTCAGGATTGGATGCATACGGCTGGGTCGATGGCCTGAACTTGCGTCATGAATCCGTATGCTGCCAACAGGGAAAAAATCAAAAAAATCCACGGGGAAAACCAATGAAAATGATATTCGGGAACAAGGCTGTTCCAGCCATGGCGCTAACCGCACTGGTGTCCGGTTGTGCAACCACCGCAAGCGAAGCACCGACCTATGATGCGAAGGGTTCTGCCGCCAGCCAGGCGGACACCTTTATTGCAGCGGAAAACGAAAAGTACATGGAAGGGGTCGACAAGATCGGGGTGTTGTCCTGCAACGTCATGTTTGGTGTCAACAGTGCAGCGTCTGCCTCTACCAGCGGCGGCTTCCGTTCCGATGCCACGCGCGCCACGGGTACAACCCGCCGTTCCGATGTCAAAGTGACCGTAACGTATGCGGCCAAAGGGGTGGAAGAAGCCGAGATGCAGCGTCTTGCCAACAAGGCCTGTGATAACGCTGAGCAGCAGCTGGCCAACGCGGGGTTTGAGGTGGTGCCGCATCAGACCCTCAAGGCGAACCCGCATTACCAGGCCATGCATGCTGAAGGCCGGGAAAGCCCCTTTGAGTACAAGGGAACAGGGGGCACGCGTTATCTGGTGATGGGTCGTGAGGGAGAGACTATTTCTGATCCTCGTTACATCGGCACGGCAAGCGGTTTTGGGCAAGCGTTCAAGGCTGCAGCGGGCAGTTCCGCCCAGCAACATGAAGGTCGCCTGATCAAGGATCTTGGACTCACTGGTGTGAACATTAATATCCTGATCGACTTTGCCAAGCTGGAGTCGGATGGCCATAAAAGTTTTGCCGGGCTTTCCAACAAGGACTCCGCCAAGGTGGATGCCACGATTCAGCTAACCGCTCGTGGAGATGTTCGCTTCCAGCCGGTGGCACAGCAAAAATGCTGGAGTCGTTTTGGCAAGGAAGAGTGCATGATCAAGACAAATCATATGCCGGTATTCAGCACCAGCAATGCACTGGCTACACCCAACGCGTTCTACAGCAGCATCGAGGATGTCACCACGACAACCGACAAGCTCACCTCTGGTCTCAGCAAGGGGTTGGGTCTGTTGAGTGCCATGAGTGGAACGTCCAACTCTACAGCCAGAGACATAACCCGATACCAGGTTAATCTGATTCCTGCATCTTATGATGCAGAAACACAGAGCCTGACCCAAGGGCTGGTTGGCATGGTTGCTGTAAAAGCGTCATCATCGCGCTGATTCTGAAACCATAAAAAACGGGCCGCATTGCGGCCCGTTTTTTGTGGGTGGCATCAGGCGATGGTGTTGGACAGTGGAACCTCCAGCGTGACTTGCCAGCGACCCTCAACCTTGTGGTATTGACAGCATCCACCCAGTTTACGGGCCCGACTATCCATGATCTCCAGGCCTCGTACCGATCCTTGAGCATGATCCGCGTGCACACCATCATTTTCGATTAGCAGTGTCAAAACAGCGCCAGGTTGCTCCACGGTGACAGACAAAACGGTGGTTGAGGCATGCTTGAGGGCATTGGTCACTGCTTCCCTCAACATACGTGTTAGTTCACTGAACTCGCTGGCGCCAAGAACCGTTGTGCTGGCGCGGGCTTGCCAAACCAGTTCTGCGCCATGATCTTTGCAGCGCTGCAGGGTTTCTTCCTGCCACTGGAGGGTCGCGGCTTCCAGGGAGAGTGATTCGCCTTCCATGTCCTTGAGAAGATCCCGCAAGTCGTGAATGGCTTCGCGAACCAGGGGTTTGGTGGTGTCGGAGGAACGGTGCAGTAACTGCAGCAGTTTGGCACCGAGGTCATCGTGCATATCCCTACGTATGCGAAGCCGCTCCTCTCTGACTCCCTTGGCGTGTGCAATCCTGGCCTGGCTTACCAGTTGGTGCAGTGACAGTACCAGACCGGCAATACGACTATCTTGCCGATTGAAAACGCGCGCCCCTTGTTGAGCGTGTTGCAGTCTCCAGCTGCGTTGTTCCAGAGGGTCTGGAACAATCAGGGTGGTTCCCTGATCAGGGATGTGAATATGCGGGGCAACTGTGGCAATGGCTTCAATGGCAAGAGGCTGGAATACCGCGTTCAAGGCTTGCTCCATGCCGGCGTTGGTCTGCGTATCCTGTTGGGCTTTGAGCATGGCGGGCAATGCCTGTGCTAACCATTCATCCAGTTCCTGCCGATGGCGCAGGAACATTTTCTTCCACAGATACTGGCGTAAGGGGAAGTAAAGCCAGCCAATCAGGGCGACGGACAGGGTCAGCGTGACCGGCCCGGACAGGCTGAGCATCATGGCCAGCAACAGATCCGTGAGCATGATAAAGAGGCCGCCCAACAACCAGGACCATAATGAAAACCACCACGGCTCCAGTGCGAAAAGGCGATGCCTTACCACGCCTAATGCCATGCCCAGATACATCAGCAGGAAGGTGGTAAAAAGCAAACCCTGAGAAGCCGGTTGAGCGACCTGTAGCATGGCAGGAAGAATCATGCCGCCGGCGAAAAAGGCGGTGCCCGCAACAATGGAAATGACGACCCAGCGTAACGCGGATCGGTCGCCCTGCTGCTGTCGCGTTTGCCGCCACTGCCAGACTGAACCTAATAACCCCGCCAGAAAAATCCCCATCACCCAGGAATGAAAGCCGTCAACCGGGCTTGCAACCCATTGTCCTTGATCAATAACGATGGCCACGGCAAACGTGAGGTAAAACCCTGCGGTAAGCCAGCGATACGGGAAGCGGCGCGGGTAGTTCCACAGGAAAGCGGCGAGCGATGCGGAAAACAGCAAGGCGCCAAAATGATTCAGACCGGACAGCCAGGTAAACAGTGAGCCGGAAATAAAAAAATCACGAGTGCTGTAGATTGCCGCGGCCGAAGAGAACAAGACGTAACTCAGTCCTGTTAACGCGAATGAATGGATGGAAATCTCGCGCTTGGCGGGCACCCAGACAAGAATACAAATCACCATTCCGGCTAGCCCACAGACCAGCTGTAACCAGAAAAGGCCGGGAAGCTGGGTCAGCTGGCGTTGCTGTGATTGCACGGGGTAGTGGTTGTCAGCGTCATCTACCAGCAGCAACGTGCCCTCGGTAAGCCATTGGGACAGTTTGCTATGTGTGTCGAAAAAACGATTGAGATCGCTGTAGTAAGGCAGTACATCCGGCTCTTCCAGTAGCAGAGAGGGCGTGGCGGGATGGGAGGATTGCCCGTTACTGAACGCGACCACCGTGATATCGCCAGTGCCAGGGATGGTGGCGACAAGCTGTTCAGCATTGTGTTGAAAAACAATGTTGCTGGAAGGTAGGGAGAGTGCGGTGGCGATAGCTAGCAAGCCATAGATGGCGACCAGGAAAAGCCCGGCGATAATTCGTGTTTTCAGCGAAAGCATGCATGTTCCCTATGTGCAATGACATTACCCCACCCCCGTTTTTCGGGGGTTGATCCATGGGGTTGCCACCGATTACTACTACGGTGATTCGAACAATCTGTTTTTGGACGATTGAAGAATATATTATTTGCGTGATTCGGTTCACATTTTTATTTTCGCGGATTTGGAGTGCAAGCATGGATGCAATCAGGCAGGTATTGATTGTGGAAGATCTGCCTGATGTGGCTCAGTGGCTGCACGCACAGGTGGCCAGCCTGCTGTCGCCGACACAGATAGACCAGGCGGGAACGCTGGCGCAAGCCCGGGATAAAATCGATGCGCACGCCTATGATCTGGCGTTGATTGATCTGGGCTTGCCCGACGGGAATGGTGTTGGACTGATTCGACCCTTCAAGGAAGCCAATCGCCAGGCGATGTGTGTGGTCACCACCATCTTTGATGATGCCGAGCATCTTTTTGGTTCCTTGCGGTCCGGGGCGGATGGATACTTGTTGAAAGATGATACCGAGGCCGAATTCAGTAATCAGTTGTCCGGCATCCTTGCTGGTCGCCCCCCGTTGTCAGCCTCCATTGCCCGGTGCGTACTTGAGCAGTTTCATCCTGTCTTTGGCGAAAAGGAAGCGACCCTGACCGGGAGAGAAAAGGATATGCTGACCTTGATCGCCAAGGGATTGAGCGTGAAGCATGCAGCCCAGAAGCTGGGTATTTCCCACTATACGGCGGCCGGTTACATGAAAGATGTCTACGCCAAGCTGCAGGTCAATACCCGTGCGGAAGCGACCCTGAAAGCGATCCATATGGGGCTGGTGAATCCCTCCTGAACGAGCCCCCCGTGCTTTCCGGTTTCCTCCCCCCTGTTTAAGGGGTGCTGAAATTTCCCCACCACTCCTATGCTGCCAGTATCCATTTTAATCAGGCAGCGTGGGGATCGGGTATGCAGCCAACAATAGGGAAGTTCGTGTTTCGTGCCGGACTGCTGGGGGTCATCCTGGCCGTGGCAGGTTGTGGCGGCGACAGCAGTCGCGATAGTTCGAGCGGTAATGGCGGAGGCGGCGGGCCGTCTGCGCCTGCCGCGTCAAGCCTTTCTGGTACTGCAGCCGTCGGTGCCGCCATCCAGACCGGCACCGTTACCGCAGAATGTGCCGATGGCAGTGGCTTCACGTCCACCGTTACCACCAATGCCGATGGGGTCTGGAGTGGCGACATCACCAGCACTGCCTTGCCGTGTGTGTTGACGGTAACCGGCGGTACGCCCTCGGTAACCTTGCGCAGCTATGCCAGCCAGGCAGGAACGATCAATATCACCCCGATCACCGACATGGTGTTGGCCCTTGCTACCGGCCTTGCCGACGGCAGCTGGATTGCGACCCCGGCCAACTGGCCCGATGCCAGCACCATTGCCAGCAAGAAAACCGAGCTGCTTACGGCCATGACCAATGCCGGTTTTACCCTGCCCGGCGGCGACCCGTTCAGCACCGCGCTGGCGGTTGGCGATGCCTGGGACCAGGTGCTGGATGCGATCCAGGAAGCCATTGATGACGACCCTTCTATCGCTGATTACAACGCACTGCTGAATCTGGTGAAAGACGGCAACCTGGGCCAGTTCCCGGACGCACCGGAAGACGAAGAACCGGTTGACCCGGAATTACCCGCGAACCTCAACGTACTCACGAATTACGCCGGTACTTACACGGTGATCGGTAACGGCGAGGGTGACCCGGGTTACTGCGCGAGTTGTGGAAGTGCCACCCGTAACCATGCCCGTGGCACCGTTATCATTTCGGCACAGGGTGATATCGATTTTGACACCGACATCGGTTTTACCGTTGCCGACATTGTTGAAATTTATGACCGCACCAATGTGGCCACCGACCGTCGTGTCGCGGTGAATTATGGCCAGTCTGATAGCGACGAGCGCGTACGGGTGTATCTCAACGCAGACCTGGAGGTCATGGAAATCATTCATGATGACGGGGCTGGTGCAACCACGCGTGCCCTGATTCAGGAAGACAGCACAGACCCGGAACCAGAGCCCGGTGCGGAGTTGCTGGAGATGCGCAATGGTGTCGCAGTGGTGCACGATGGCAAGGTCTGGGCCCTGGAGCAACCGTTTATCGAATCGTTCATGGCCACCACGGCCAAGCGCCAGATTCGTGCCCATAACTATGACAGTGATTACAACACCATTAATACGACGCCGTTTAATGGCGATGATCTGGCCTGGGCTCAGGTGAACGTGGCCCACGGCAATCTGGGCACTCAGCTGTGTGGCCAGAGTACGGGTGTCTCCCTGCTGACGGTAGACTACGCTGCCAGCCCAGTGGTGCAGAAAACCTGGACGGCTACAGAGTGCGAGTTGTACGTGGATTACCACTTCAGCAACGGCGCCACGGAAGGCCGCATCATCAGCGCCACGCTAAGCAACGACAAGGATGATGAACAAATCACCCTGAGCGGTGGCCAGTTCCGTATTTTCATTCACACTGGCACAGAGGGTGAGGCGCCGGCGCTGGCAGATGAAATCCGTTGGGACATGACCATTGATAGCGGTACTCGCGAAATGCGCTCTGGCCATTTCCTGGGTGGCAGGCCATTGCTGGATGGCTCACATCCTGACCACACGCTGAAATTCGAGATCCAGGCCGGCAGCAACAATAACCCGGAAGCTGGAGAGTACAGCTGCGAGGATGGTGACACGGAAGTGACTCTGAAGATGGGGTGGGTGACGGTCAGTGACCCGCTGTTCAAGTTCCAGAGTGCCAATGGGGGAAGTTGTACGGTTACCGTCGAACAGAATGCTGGCCGTAAATATGTGGGCACGTATACGGCTACCTTGATGGGGCCGAGTAATGGGGGCGGTGCCGCCTTTGGCTCAGGGTTGGGGACAGGCGATATTGAATTGCCGGCGGCCGAGCGAACCCTGGTCGTGCATGGCAAGTTCCGTAACTTCACCACGCAGACCTTCCATGCTGACAACGGCGGTGATGAAGGCGCCCTGGGTCAGGAAACCCAGGGGATTTCCATGACCATTGATGATGGCAACACGCATTTCACCCAGGGGGAGCGCTTTCAGCTGGCCTCGGAGTATTCCTCCAACGGCAGTAACGGTTACTTCTCCAAGGTGTTCAGTGATCTGGAATCGCCGAACAATCAGCTGCGGATGGTGTGGTCCAACATTCCCATGCAGGTGGGCAGCTTTACCTGCAACACTGATGTGGGTGGCTTGAAGCCGACCATGTCACTGTCAACGCCGGCCAACATTCCCTACGGCGCGACCTACACCCAGTCAGGCACCCAAAACCTGTCTGAAGGCGCCTCCTGTACCATCAATGTGACCAGCGTAAGCGATGGCGTGGTAGAAGGGACGTATATCGCAACCCTGGTGGCGAGGAATATGGGGCCGGTCCTGCCCAACAATGATGATGCCATTTCCTTGTCTGGCGAGTTCCGTTATCCCTACACACCCTGATAACGGGATAGACAGGCGATAAGACGCCATACAATGAAACGCCGGGCAGTGAGGTTGCCCGGCGTTTTTGATGGTGGGGGTTGGCCTCTTTGTTGGCCGATTACCACAGGCAGGGTGTCTTGCCCTGGTTCTCCTGGGATTCCATCCAGCTGAGGATGCGGCCACCCAGTGGTCGCTGGGTCGCTTGCTGCGCCAGCGCCACCGCGGCGCGCAATTTTTCTACATCAATACCGGTCTTCAGGCCGGCACTTTCCAGCAGGTAGACCAGATCTTCCGTGGCCATGTTGCCGGTGGCACCGGGGGCAAACGGGCAGCCGCCCAGGCCGCCCACCGAGGCATCGAAACGGCGCACACCCAGATCTGCGGCGGCCCAGGCCATGGCAGCAGCCAACCCGCGGGTGTCGTGCAGGTGTACGTAGAATTTCTCCGCCCCGAATTCCCGGATCAGCGGCGCCATGATGTCCTTCATCTGCTGGGGGTTGCCGGCGCCAATGGTGTCGGCGATGGCCACTTCGTCGCTACCGGCGGCAAACATGCGCGCGGCCAGTTTCTGCGGCAGGGTGACTGGCATGGGGCCGTCGTAAGGGCAGGCGAACGAACCGGCAATGTAGGTGCGGGTGGCAATGCCGTCCTCTTTTGCGGCGGCAATGATCGCCTCGCAGCTTTGGGCGGCCTGTTCCAGGCTCATGTTCAGGTTGCGCTGGTTAAAGGTATCGGTGGTGGACAGCACCAGCGCCACCGTGGGGTAGCCTGCGTCCCGCGCCAGCTGGTAGCCCTTCAGGTTGGGGACCAGCGCGGTGTAATGCAGGCCCTCGTCGTGGGGTAGCAGGGGGGTGAGCGCCGCCGCGTCGGCCATTTGCGGAATGGCTTTCGGGCTCACGAAGCTCACTGGCTCCAGGTAGCGCATGCCCGCGTCTACCAGCAACCGGGCCAGCTGTGCCTTGGTGTCGGTGTCGACGGTTACCGGCTGGTTCTGCAGCCCGTCGCGCAGCCCCACTTCATTGATGATGGCCTGGTCGCTCATACCTTTGTCCTACCCGTTAACTGGGCGCTCAGTGTGCCACTGTGCAACGGCATGCGCGAGTGGCCAGAACTGACAAGTTCTTGGTGGTTTCGGTTTTCAGTTCGGCGCGCCCCTGTGACCACAATGGGCCACTGATACCGATAACAAACAGGAGCGACTCCATGAGCAGCCTGACCCCCTGTGCCACGCTCAAACACGTCCATCACGGCGCCTACCGCTGCCGCGATGCGGAACAGACCCGCTGGTTTTACGAGGATGTGCTGGGCATGCCTCTGACCCTGGCCATGGTGTTCGATGAAGAGCCCGGCACCGGCCGCAAGGTGGATTACATGCATCTCTTCTTCCAGATGGGGGATGGCAACTTCGTGGCCTTCTTTGATGCCCCGGACAGTGCCGACGAGATGATGTTTCGCCCGCGCCATGCCTTCGATCTCCACCTGGCCTTCGAAGTGGACACCATGGAAGAGCTGAAAGACTGGCGCCGTCGCATCAACAAGGCCGGCCGCCCCTGCTTTGGCCCGGTAGACCATGAATTCATTCATTCCATCTACTTTGTCGACCCCAACGGCATTCCGCTGGAAATCACGGTGCGTGATCCCAGTTACGACCAGGTGGTGGAAGCGGATGCCGCCCAGGCCCACGATGCGCTCAAGGCGTGGACAGAAAAAACCCGAGCCCAGAAAGAGGCGCTGTTTGGCGCCGCCCTGGACATGCGCGGCATCGATATGAGTAAGACCGATTTTTCCAAAGTGAAAGCCGCGGTCGAGAAAGGCGAGAAAGACAAGAACAAGGAACAGGCAGAATGAGCAAGCACTACGACCGCACCCCGCATCTGATCGCGTTTACCGAGCAATCCAGCTTCAAGGATACCTATGCCGGCCCTATGGACCTGGTGACCCTGGAAGCCCACCTGCTGACCCCGAAAAGCGGGCCCGGCAAGACCGTGGTGGTGTTCATGCACCCGGTGGGCGGTGGCGCCTACCTGCCGATGGTGTCGGCGCTGGCCAAGGCCGGGTTGTCGGTGATTTATTGCAACAGTCGCTATCGCGGTGCCGACAGTGCCCTGTTGATGGAAAAAGTGGTGGCGGATCTGGGCGCGTGTGTGCGCTATGCCAAAGAAAAACTGGGTTACGAAAAAGTGGTGCTGGGTGGTTGGTCGGGCGGTGGTTCCCTGAGTCTGATGTACCAGGCCGAAGCGGAAGACCCGCAGATTACCGAGACCCCTGCGGGCGACCCCTACGACCTGGTGTCCCAGAAGCTGATTCCCGCCGACGGCATCATGTTGCTGGCAGCCCATGTGTCCCGTGCCATTACCATGACCGAATGGCTGGACCCGTCGGTTAAGGACGAGAACAACCCGGACGACCGAGACCGGGAACTGGACATCTATCATCCGGACTGCCCCAATCAGCCGCCCTACAGCGAGGCGTTTGTGGCCCGTTTCCGCCAGGCACAGATCGACCGCAACCGGCGCATTACCGACTGGGTGAAAAGCAAGCTGGAAGACTTCCGCAGCAAGGGCCAGAACACGGAAGAGTTTGGTTTCGTGGTACATCGCACCATGTGTGATGTGCGCTGGCTGGACCCGGAACAAGACCCCAATGAACGCGCCCCCGGAACCTGCTATCTCGGTGACCCGGAAACCGTCAACAATGGCCCGGTGGCGCTGGCCCGTTTCAACACCTTGCGGGGCTGGCTCAGCCAGTGGAGCTTTGATGATTCCCGTGCCAATGGCCCGGCCTGCGCCAAACGCATCCGCATACCGGCGCTGGTGATCGGCAACACCGCCGACAACGCCTGTACCCCCAGCCACACGCACCGTTTGTATGACAGTTTTGCCCCGGGGCAGGCCGAGCTGCGTGAAGTGAAAGGCGCTAACCACTATTATTTCGGCCAGCAGGACAAGATGGCTGAAGCAGTGGGTTACTGCACCGAGTGGCTCAAGGCCCAGGGGCTGATGTAGGCTGCATTTCGCTATCCTGTCTGACAGTCTTACCGGCTGGTGCCGGCATTCGGTGCCGACTGGTAGTGTCGATAAAAATAATTCGAAAGAGGCGGCCTGTTTATGAGCGTGATCCTGATGTTACTGGCGTTGCTGGTATTGGGCACGGTGTTGACCACTCTGGCGTTTTACCTGTGCTGGTATTACGACCGCCGCAGTTTTCCGGAGCAGGCAGCACTGCCAGGTGAAGAGCCGTTGCGCCCGCTGTCGGTGGTGCTCGGCATCGTCAAGGAAGCTGCCGCCTTGACCCTGCTGGTGGCCAGTTACCCGTTGCGCCTGATCCATGATGCTTCGCCGGCGCGTACCCGCCATCATGGTGAGGTGCCGGTGATTCTGGTGCATGGCTACGGTGGTAACAGTGCCAACTTTCTGTTCATGCAGTGGCGACTTAAATGGCGTGGCTGGTCCAACGTCTATTCAGTGAGTTACACCCCGCCGCATATCAATGCCCGTAAACTCTCGCAGCAGGTGGTCGACCACGTTCAGCGTATTCTCGATGCCACCGGCGCAGAAAAAGCCCATCTGATTTGCCATTCCATGGGCGGCCCGCTGACCCGTTACGCCATGAAAAATCTGGGGCTGGACGGTAAAGTGGACCGCGTGGTGACGCTGGGCAGCCCACACTATGGTTCGCGTATTGCTGCCCTGTTCCCGCCGCTGGGCGCCGCCGCGCAGCTGCGCTATCAAAGCCCGTTCATTCGCGAGCTGGCTACGGGGGAGCCCTGCCCCGGCAGTGCCCGCTATTTTTCCATCTACTCCAACATGGACAACTTCGTCCTGCCGGTGTCCACCGCCGTGCTGCACGGAGCAGAAGAAAACATCAATGTGCCCTATCTGGGACACTGCGCGTTGCTGTACAGCACCCGGGTTATGGATCAGGTTGAACGCTGTCTGCTCAAACCGGTTCCGAGCACGGAGTAACACTGAAGCCCCAGCGAGCTGAGGGTGGCAGACGCTATGTTGCCTTGCAGTCGCCCGCAGGTGTCAGGCGATAGAGTGGGAGCGGTCGTTCGACCGCGATTACCCTTCCCAGCTCTTCATTCGCGGTAGAAGCGCCGTCCACCCGCCAAACCTTGACGGTGATCAAGATCGACCTTGGTTGAGTTGCCTTTCGGCGCCAACCGGCTCATGGTGAAAGTCATCGTGTAGAGAAAGGGAGATCGACCATGAATGAATATGGTGCAACGGTAGCCTGGCATCTCAAGCCGAACACACCGTTCGACTATGAATCCTTCAACCGGGATCACGAATGGACCCTGGGGGGAGGGGAGGTCGTGCAGGCGTCGGCCTCGCCAGACTTTTTTGGCCAGACCAATCGGGTCAACCCGGACGAAGCGGTTGTCGCTGCTACCGCCAGTTGCCACATGCTCACGTTCCTTTCCATCGCCGCCAAGCGGGGCATCAAAGTCCTCAGTTACATCGATCAGCCCTCGGGCGTTGTGGAAAAGAACGCCGACGGCCGCATGGCTATCACCCGCATTGTGCTGCGGCCGCGGGTGGTCTTCGACGAAACCGATCTGGATGGCCCGGCCCTGCGCAAGCTTCACGACAGTGCGCACCGCAACTGTTTTGTGGCCAATTCGCTCACCGCAGATATCGTCGTCGAACCGGCGTAAATGACAGGGCGTGATCCTGCCGGGGTATACAACGGACCGAAGGGTCACCCCGGGAGGATGTGAGCCGCCCGGCTTGTCGCTAGAATGTTGGCCATATTTTGCCGGCAGGGCCTTGCCCGTGCCCGTTATTGACCAACAGGACTAGCCAGTATGCTTGATCAGAACGAAATCGAACTGTTCCGCGACAACGTCAAGAAATTCCTCGAAAACGAAGTGGCCCCCTACTACAACCAGTGGGAAAAAGACGAAAAATTCCCCCGCGAATTGTGGAACAAGATGGGCGAAAACGGCCTGTTGTGCGTTGACGTACCGGAAGAGTACGGCGGCTTCGGCGCCACCTTCACCCTGTCGGCCGTCATCATCGAAGAGTGCTCGCGTGCCGGTTACGGCGCCCTGGCCTCCAACCTGTCTGTGCATTCCGACATTGTTGCCCCCTACATTCTTCACCTGGGTTCAGAAGAGCAGAAGCAGACCTGGCTGCCGAAAATGGTTTCCGGCGAAGCCGTCGGCGCTATCGGCATGACCGAGCCTGGTGCCGGTTCCGACCTGCAGGGTATGAAGACCCGTGCCGACAAGAGCGGCGATAACTACGTGATCAATGGTCAGAAGACCTTCATCACCAACGGTCAGCACTGCGACGTGATCGTACTGGCCACCAAGACCGACCCCAATGCCGGCTCCAAAGGCATGACCCTGTTCACCGTGGATTGCACCCTGCCCGGTTTTTCCCGTGGCCGTAACCTGGAAAAAATGGGCCACCACGCGGCTGATACCTCCGAGCTGTTTTTTGAAGACGTCACGCTCGGCGCCGACCAGATTCTGGGTGGCGAAGGCAAAGGCTTTGCCAACCTGATGAACGAGCTGCCCCGCGAGCGCCTGATCCTCGCCCTGGGGGCTGTGGCCGCCTGTGAAGGCATGATCGAGCGCACCATTGAATACACCCAGGAGCGCATGGCCTTCGGTCAACCGATCAGCAAGTTCCAGAACACCCGCTACGTGCTGGCGGACCTGCACGCCCAGACCCAGATCAACAAGGCGTTCTGCAGCCAGTGCACCACCGAATACGATAAAGGGGAACTCAGCACCACCAACGCCTCCATCGCCAAGCTCACCACCACCGAGCTGCAGGGCGTGGTCGCCGACAAGTGTCTGCAACTGTTCGGTGGCTATGGCTACATGCAGGAGTACCCGATCTCCCGTGATTACGTGGACGCCCGCATCCAGCGCATCTACGGCGGTACCAGCGAGATCATGAAGGAAATTATCTCCCGGGATATTCTGGGCCGGTAATTCCCCCAGGAGATGTCGAACAAGAACGCGGCTTCGGTCGCGTTTTTTTATGGCTGGGGAAAATCAGCTACGAGCTTTGAGCTTTGAGTTATGAGGAAAGTCCAAGTCAAAACCGGATTGGTTGGGGCGGTCTTTCGTGGGACTCTGCCTGCAGGCGCAACCGGATCGTTGGAAGAAAAGCCGAAACCGGCCTGGAAAAATGATGCCACTAATTAGTGGCATAAGCCGTGCTCAACGGATAGCAGGGTATGGTGTGTAAGATATGGCTTACAGAAAATGCTAACTGACTGATATAGAGTGTTTTTATTCGAGGGGTAAATCGACGGAACAGTACGGTCGTCCCGGTATTATGTCGAACGATTCGAGTTTTGTCGGATGGGAGAAGTTCTCAACTACGGGTTAAGTGATTGTCGGTGGTCAAGTTTTTGTGGGTAAAACCGCAAAAGCGAAAATAAATATGTCGAATTGAGTTAAGTCGATTCGTTCGACTGAATACGCTGTTATATCTCATAGGGGGTGGGGATGAGGAAATTCATAGCTATTTTTCTACTGCTCAGCTTTGCTTACTTTGCAGTCGGATGGTACGCGCAGTCAGAGGCCTGGATTACTCAGCAGCAGTACCTGACTTTTGGCGGAATCATTGGTGCGCTGGCATCTTTGATGGGGTTGGCAGCATTCTTTAAGCCCCCGCTTTCTAGAAATGACATACAGAATATTGAAATTGAATCCCTGAGAAAGGTTGTGGAGGCATCGGAAGAGATCAAACGACTTGAGGAAGCTCAAAGCGCCCAGATATCTCAATTGGATGAGCTTCAGAAGCAAAGGAAAGAAATGGAGTTGCTGGTGCGTAAGGCAAGTATGTCCTTGTTTCTTCAGGAGCAAAGGAAGTACTACGTGCGGCAAATCAGGTCATACATAGACGCTTCTGATGAGCTGAGCGAACGGCTGAACTCTCTGGCTGATATCGACCAAAAACTTGAGGCGTTAGAAGAAGAAATTGAAAAAGATCCTCATGTAGAGCAACTAAAGCGAGTTATTGATGACTCAAGCTTCACGTCTCTTTCTGATTATTCATCTAAGAGTTTCAAATCTCCCATGACGAAAGCTATGTTTATGCTTATGAAGACTTTGGATGAAATGCTGACAATTAAGATATAACAAGCGGCGGCAGGCGGACCCAGTTTCCGCTCCTTCGTCGCTACAACTGGCCCGCTGCGCCGGGCGTTAGGCATACAAGTATGTACCGTAAACTCGAACACAATGTGCCGGAACAGGAGCAGCACAAATATTACAATGAACACTTCGAGGGAGTTGAAATCGACCTCGGGTTCAAAAATGCGGTTCATGTTTTCCAGAATTGTACGTTTGATAACTGCTGTATAAGAGTTAATTCAAACTCGTCTGCTACGCCAAACATACTCGGTACTAATGCATTTACTAATTGCTCAATCTGGCCAGGAAGAAAGATGTCCGTAAGTACCATAGAGGCAAACTTCGAAAATTGTAAGTTTAAAGGTACATGGTCAGGGCGTATCCGAGGCAAGGTTGAAAATTGTGATTTCTCTGAAGCAAATCTAGAAATGTTTACCTTCTTTGACCAGAAGGATATAGGGAATAATATTATCAGCGGCCAAGGCTTAGCCATAATCGAAAATGCTGGGCAGCATAAATCGGCGTTAAAATCAGCTTTAGGCGAAGAATCTAAAATATGGATTCATATTCGCGCAAACACTGGGATCTTTGTGGTTAATATAAAAAAGCATCAAGACAGCGAAGTATTATTAAGGGTGTTTCCTACTTTACCATTCGTTAAGATAGTCCCACATGCCTAACAATCGCAGGTTGTCTGACTGGTTTTCCGCTGCGCTCCAAACCAGCTGATCTGTAACCACTTTTTGGGACACGGCCTGTTCATGCATCATGAAGATCTGACACAAGTACGAGAAAACTGGTATTCGGCTTTTTTTGCAGGTGATGTTGAGCACCTTGCCCGGGTCCAGGCAAACCGTTTTACCATTACTACAGAGCGGGGTATTCAATCCAAGAAATCCCAGATCGACGCTATTTCGTCAGCCAAACGTAATGGGCGTTGGTTTCCCCAAGGCGGGCGGAAGCACGATACAGCGCTAAGGATTCGGAGTACGGGTAACAGCACCACAATAACAGGCCAAGGGTATACCGTTTCGGGTCAGTCCCAAGGGCCGATAGTGGCGTTTTCGGAAGTCTGGGAATGGGATGGTGCCGTTTGGCAGGTTGTCAGTTTGAGCTATGGGGCAGCCTGAAATTACTCCTGTCATCGGCGTTATGTTGAGAGGTATGGTTCAGGGTCGAGTCTCCGTGATCAAAAAGGAAACCCTGAGCTTATAATTAACCAATTTCCCGCTGCCCCCCCCAACGTTGACGCTAAAGGCACACATTGAAGAACCTGCTGATCCTCATTCTATTTCTTGTCGCCGGCTACCAGGCTTGGGACAGGTTTGCCCCAAAGACCAGCGTGGCTCCGTTGGAGGCGCGTTCTTACATCGCGGTTTATGGACGTGATACCTGTGGCTGGACGCAGCGTGCGTTGCAGGTGTTTGAGCGTAATGGGGTGAATTACCGTTACTTTATCGTTGATGATCGGCAAGTTGCTGAGCGTTTGCATTCGCGTATGCAGGCAGCAGGGCTGTCCACCGGGCGTTATCAGCTTCCGGTGATCGATGTGAATGGTGAGATGATGGTGAGACCGGATCCTGAGAGGGTGTTGGGGCGTTATCGTGATCGGCTTTATCAGCAGGCAGGGTATCGGTAGTCATACGTTTTGGCGTTGTGAAGAGCGAATCTATGAAGTCGGATTGTGTTGTGCGGATTGTGGTCTTTGGGATGTGGGTCGGGTTAGCCGGTTGTACCAACGTGGCGGGAGACCATGCCAGGGTGATCACGACTGAAGAGACTCTAGAGGCACCGGAACTTCTGCAGATGGCAACGGAGTACTTTTCCGGGGCGGGCTATGACTGCGGTGAAGATTCCAGGAGCGAGCTACGTTGCCGAAAGGATCTTCGTGACCTCTATATTCACCAGACCCATGCGGTGGTGGAGATTTTTGAGGATAAAGAGGCGGGTCACCATCTATTGATGACCACCCGTTGGGATGAAGGGCTGATTCCGGGTGAGTTGATTTCCAGTGAGTTCGAGAACCCGGATGTGGCGGGCTTCTGTACGTCGCTTGACGCCTCAGGGCAAGGTGTTTGCCAGATTGCGGAATGAGTGTTTCCGGGCAGGCTCGGGGGTCGGGTGCCAGGGGCGCTTCGCCGGGGCCGATTTCCGCGCCAGGGTGATCGTGGTCGGTCGCCCGTTTTCTACGATAAGCCGTGTTGCCCGCGGTGCAAGACGGGGAGGGTCAAAACCGGGATAATGCTCCCTGGATCCACTCACCTCCCAACCTCGGCTGTACCCTCATGGAAATCAAGGTCAACTTTCTCGACAACCTGCGTCTGGAAGCCAAATTCGACGACTTCACGGTGATTGCCGACCAGCCCATCCGTTACAAGGGTGATGGCTCAGCCCCCAGTCCGTTTGACTACTTCCTGGCGTCGTCAGCCCTGTGTGCCGCCTATTTTGTGAAGGTGTACTGCAAGGCCCGGGATATCCCCACGGATAATATCCGCCTGTCGCAGAACAATATTGTCGACCCGGAAGACCGCTATAACCAGATCTTCCGGATTCATGTGGAGCTGCCCGAGAACCTCTCCGACAAGGATCGCACTGGCATTTTGCGGGCCATTGACCGGTGCACGGTGAAGAAGGTGGTGCAGACCGGCCCCGACTTCCAGATTGAAGCGGTAGAGAACCTGGATGAAGATGCCCAGGCGCTGCTGACGGTGAACCCGGAGCAGGCGGGCCGGACGCTGATTGAGGGCAAGGACCGGCCATTGGAGGACACCATCGCCACCATGAGTGGCATCCTCGAAACGCTGGGGATGAAGATCGAGGTGTCGTCTTGGCGCAATATCGTTCCCCATGTCTGGTCGTTGCATATCCGTGATGCGGCTTCGCCCATGTGTTTCACCAACGGCAAGGGCGCCACCAAGGAGAGCGCCCTGTGTTCCGCGCTGGGGGAATTCATCGAGCGGCTGAGCTGCAACTTTTTCTACAACGACCAGTTCTTCGGGGAAGAAATCGCCAACAGCGAATTCGTGCATTACCCCAATGAAAAGTGGTTCAAGCCGGGGCCGAATGACGCGCTGCCTGCCGAGATCCTGGATGCCCATACCCGGGGGATTTACGACCCGGACGGGGAGCTGGGCGCCTCCAACCTGATTGATACCAATTCCGGCCGTGTGGATCGCGGTATCTGTTCGCTGCCGTTTGTGCGTCAGTCCGATGGCGAGACGGTGTACTTCCCGAGCAACCTGATCGAGAACCTGTTTCTGAGCAATGGCATGAGTGCCGGCAATACCCTGGCCGAAGCGCAGGTGCAGTGTCTGTCGGAAATTTTTGAGCGGGCAGTGAAGAAGTACATCATCGAGCAGGAGATCGTGTTGCCGGATGTGCCTGACGCGGTGCTGGCCCGTTACCCGGAGATTGTGGAAGGCATCAAGGCACTGGAAGCCCAGGGTTTTCCGGTGCTGGTGAAGGACGCCTCTCTCGGCGGGGAATTTCCGGTGATGTGTGTGACCCTGATGAACCCGCGCACCGGCGGTGTGTTTGCGTCCTTTGGCGCGCACCCCAGCTTCCATGTGGCGCTGGAGCGCAGCCTTACCGAGTTACTGCAGGGGCGCAGCTTTGAAGGTCTGAATGATGTGCCGCCACCCACCTTTAACAGCATGGAAGTGTCCGAGCCGAATAATTTCGTTGAGCACTTTATCGATTCCACCGGAGTGATTTCCTGGCGCTTCTTCAGTGCGGCAGCGGACTACGAGTTTGAGGACTGGGATTTCTCCGGCACCACCGAGGAGGAAACGGAGAAACTGTTCGCGATTCTCGAAGAGCAGGAAAAGGAAGTCTACGTGGCCGTGCATGACCAGCTGGGCGCCCCGGCCTGCCGGATCCTGGTGCCGGACTTTTCCGAGGTGTACCCCGTGGAAGACCTGATCTGGGATAACACCAACAAGGCGCTGGATTACCGTGAGGATATCCTCAACCTGCATCGCCTGGACGACGATGCGCTGGGCGCGTTGGTGGCGCGTCTGGAAGACAGCCAGATCGACAATTACACCGACATTATCACCCTCATCGGCATTGAGTTTGATGAGAACACCGTCTGGGGGCAGCTCACCGTGCTGGAGCTGAAGCTGCTGGTGTATCTGGCCCTGGGGCGTTTGGAAGAGGCGGCCGAACAGGTCGAGATGTTCCTGCAGTACAACGACAACACGGTGGCGCGGGTGCTGTTCTATCGCGCCATGAATGCGGTGCTGGAGATTGTGCTGGATGAGGAGCTGGAACTGGACGACTACCTCTATAACCTGAAGCGCATGTTTGGCGACGAGACCATGGACCAGGTGGTCGGCGCGGTGGAAGGCCGTGTGCGTTTCCCGGGGCTGACTCCGACCAACATGCAGCTCGAGGGCCTGGACAAGCATCTGCGCCTGATCGACAGCTACAAGAAACTCCACGCGGCGCGGGCGCGCCTGGCCGGGTTGTCAGGAGACGAGGCATGACACTGCAATGGAATGAGCAGGCTCAGCAAGAAGGGACCGTGCTGTACACCCTGAACTGCGCCGGGAATGACGAGGACGCCATCAAGGCTGGCGTGGAAGCGGCGCTGGAAAAAGCGGTAAGCCTGTTGGACCGGAATGTGCGCGATGATTCCCGCTACCTGCTGTGTGAATGGGATGCCGATGCAGCCAGGTTGCAGGTTGTGGTCAGCGATGACAGCAAGACAAGGGATGCGCCGGAGGCGGTGGAATGCCGCTTTGAGCCTTTCGATGCCGCGTTGGATGTGGCGTTGCTGCAATTCCTGATCCGCGATTACCTCACCACCTGTACGGCATTTCTGGGGTGGTCTTTGCTCGCCGCCTTCCACGAAGGGGACCGGCAGCGCTCTCGCTTGCTTTGAGCGTGGCTATCGCGCCGCGACCGAGCGCAGCGAAGGAACGCCCGCAGGGCGGCCCGAAGGGTGAGCGTAGCGAATAACCGACGCTCCTACGGAGGGGCGTTGGGCGCTCTGCTCCTCACTATTAACGGTTAACTGTCCTTTATGCGGCGTTGCGCTTGGCGATGGCGCGCAGGACGATCTGGCACTGATTTTCCCCGTATTCGCGGATATCTGCACCGGCGTCTTTCTGGCGTCGTCCCACGATGTTGACCAGGAGGCGTTTGAAAATTTTCAGGGAGACATCGAATTCCGAGGTGTCTTCCTGCAGTGCCATGTAGGAATAACGCTTCAGCAGGGGAATCAGGTCCTGAATGTCGGTTTGCAGGTAGCGGTTGCCGGCAAAGCGGACGGTGGCGATTTCCACAAAGCGGAAGGCCAGCTGGTGTGCGCCGGGCAGGTCATCGTTCATAAAATGCTGCTCCAGCTGGGGCAGCATGTTCATCAAATCCTCAATTTGCCCCGGCTGCCAGACGACGGCGGCCCGTTCTGCCAGCTGCGACAGCAGCAGGAACAGGAATTCGTACAGGTCTTTCACCTGGTCATCGGTCACCTCACACACCCGCGCGCCCTTGCGCGGTTGCAGCTCAATCAGATGCTGCTTTTCCAGCAGCCTGAAAGACTCCCGAAGTGAGTTAGTACTCACATCAAGCTCTTTGGCCAGCTCATTTTCCGGCAGGCGGGCCCCCGGGGGCAGCTCCCCCTTGATAATGCGCTCGGCAAGATGGGAGGCGATCTGTTCGCTCAGGCTGACGGCTTTCAGTGACATGACGGGTCCTTTCCGTTGATGGCGGCATTATCCGGCATGAGGGTGACTATGTCATGAATTGAGTTGTTTGACAATTCAGGAAATGAGGCATAATGTTGTCATCGATGACTGTTACTGTTGGCTTGAACTAGCGAGGACAAGGCCATGTTCGAGAATGTGAATCCGGACCGGATGCTGACAATAAAAAAATGGAGCTACGTGGTGTTCTGGGGAACCATGGTGCCGCTGGTGCCGTTTTCCGCGTACATCGGTGTAGAGAGCGGGACCCAGGATTACTGGGCCTGGTTTATGTACTTCGTCATCTTCGGGATTATCCCGGTGGCCGATTACATCATCGGCAAGGACCCCTCCAATCCGGATGAAGAAGTGCAGGTGCCTTCCCTGACCGAGGAAGTGATCTACCGGGTGTTCACCATTTTGATGGGCTTTGTATGGATCGCGGTGCTGTTCTATGCCGGCCATATCTTTATGACCAACGATTACGGTCTGCTTGGCAAGATCGGCTGGATCGTCTCCATCGGTACCGTGGGTGGGATCATTGCCATTAACCTGGGCCACGAACTGATCCACAAGGATCCGAAAATTGAAAACTGGATGGGTGGCCTGCTGCTGTCATCGGTGACGTATGCCGGTTTCAAGGTCGAGCATGTGCGTGGGCACCACGTGCACGTGTCGACGCCGGATGATGCCTCGTCCAGCCAGTACAACCAGGGCCTGTATGACTTTTTACCGAAGGCGTTCGTGCGTAACTTCATCAACGCCTGGAGACTGGAAAAGCAGTACCTGGAGCGCAAGGGCAAGAAAAACATCAGCCTGTCCAACGAGCTGATCTGGTGGTACAGCATTTCTGCCCTGTTCGCGGTGGCCTTTGGTGCCCTGTGGGGCTGGCAGGGTGTGGTGTTCTTCCTGGGGCAGAGCTTCTTCGCCGCCCTGGCGCTGGAGATCATCAACTACATCGAGCATTACGGTCTGCACCGTCGTGTGAACGACAAAGGGCGTTTCGAGCGAGTAACCCCGGCGCACAGCTGGAACTCCAACTACCTGCTGACCAATATTGCCCTGTTCCAGCTGCAGCGACACAGTGACCACCACGCTTACGCCAAGCGTCGTTACCAGGTTCTGCGTCACTACGAAGAAAGCCCGCAACTGCCGGGTGGCTATGCCGCCATGTACGTTCTGGCTCTGTTCCCGCCGCTGTGGAAGAAAGTCATGAACCCACGAGTGGAAGCCTACTACGAGGGTGAAATGGACCAGCTGTTCCGTGAGGCGAAGCGGGTGAACAACATTGCCTGAAAAACAATGAATCACTAACCGCGAAACAAAAAGCCCCGGCAATGCCGGGGCTTTTTGTTGAGGGGCGGGCTGCGAAAGTCGCTGGCACGGATGGGGCGAACTCGCGGCTAGCCGTTCAGTAACCGCTGTATTCGCTTGCCAGGATAGCCATCACGGCGAGCAGGACCAGTACCCCAATCAGCATCAGGACAGTGGCAATGATGCCGAGCACCTTGCCTGCCAGGGTCATGCCCTCACCGCTTTTGTCCATGCGGCCATCGCGAATGGCGGCAAGATCCTTGCTGCCGATGATCCAGGCAGCGATGCCGAGCGGGGCAAACATCAGCAGTCCCAGCAGGCCAAGGATGAGCACCAGTGCGCCACGATGCGCCAGGGTTGCGCCTGCCTCGTTGAGAGGCGCACGAATCGCCACCTCGTGATCCATGGGCGAAGGTTCTGGTCGGCGACCGGTAAATGCCGCGGCCAGTAGCAGGGCACTGATCGCGATATAGAAAAAAGTGTAGCTGCCCGCGGCAATCAGACTGTAAATATCATTGCTTAGCTGGCCATCAATCATGCGTTCCAGCAATACCCTATGAGTAAAGATGGAAAAGGCACTTTGCAGCAACGTCAGCACACTGGCGAGGGTGACAAGAATGGCGGAGGTACGCGCCCGTTGAAAGAAAACGCCGGCGAGTACAAACCCGCTTAATGCCATCAAAAATGCTGGCAGCTGCATAAGCAGTTGCGAAAGCCAGGGCATGATTTTTCCTTGTTATCAGGTGAAGTGAGTCGGTCCGCGCAGGCACATATTTGCGTTGACGCGAGCAAAAGACGTTTATTGGCGCCAGAACATGGGGGTGAAGAGAACCAGCAGGGTGAAAATTTCCAGGCGTCCGGCAATCATCAGGATGGTCATCATCCATTTGGCACTATCGGTAATGTTGATGAAGCCACCGCCAACCTGGCCGATGCCGACGCCCAGGTTGTTGAGGCTGGCCGCCACGGCGCTGACCGCGGTGGTCAGGTCCATGCCGGTCATGGTGAACAGCAGGGTAAAGATTACCGAGATGGTGATGTACACGCCCACAAACCCCCATACCGCTTGCAGTACACGATCTGGAACGGATTGACGGCCAAAGCGCAGGGCGAAAATGCCATTGGGATAAATCAGGCGGCGCAATTCCCGAACACTGTGATGAAAGACCAGTGCCGCACGGACGGCTTTCATGCCGCCGCCGGTGGAGCCTGCACAGCCACCAATAAAGCTGGTGAATACCAGCAGATAAGGAATAAAGCCGGGGAAGGCGGCGGCGTTGGTGCTGGTTAAACCCGTGCCGGTGCTGAATGAGGCCACCTGAAATGCCGAGTGGCGCAGGGCATCAAAAAAGTGGAAGTCGTAGTGGAAGAACAATAGCCCTGCAGTAATGATGGCGGTGTACATCATGAACAGGCCGATAAAAAAGCGGAATTCCGGATCGCGAAGATAGGCGAACAGGGAGCGGCCTCGCCATACTGCAAAGTGCAGCGCAAAGTTCAGGCCGCCGATCAGAATGAAAATCGTGGCGGTCCAGTCAATCAATGGGTTGTCCCAGTACGCCATGGAAGCGTCATGAGTGGAAAACCCGCCCGTGGCAACAGTGCTGAAGCTGTGGCATATGGCGTCGAAAACACTCATGCCGAAGGCCCAGTAAAGCGTCGCGCAGGCCACGGTAATAAAGAGGTAAAGGAACCACAGGGCCTTGGCGGTTTCCGCGATACGGGGGGTCAGTTTGGCATCTTTCATGGGGCCGGGGATTTCGGCCTTGTACAGCTGCATGCCCCCGATGCCGAGCATGGGCAGAATCGCCACTGCCAAGACCACCACGCCCATGCCGCCGAGCCATTGCAGCTGCTGGCGGTAGAACAGAATTGATTTGGGTAAAAAGTCGATGCCGGAAAGAATGGTGGCGCCGGTGGTGGTAAGCCCGGAGACCGACTCAAACACCGCATCGGTAAAACCTACGGGCACATCATCGCTGATGATCAGCGGCAGTGCCCCGATCACCCCAAGCACCGACCAGAACAGGGTGACGACCAGAAAGCCGTCACGGGTTTGCAATTCCGCCTTGTTGCGGAAGAACGGCAGCCACAACCCGAGCCCGAGCAGTAGCGTGATCACAAAGGAAATCAGAAATGGCCCTTCGCTGCCTTCCTGATACCAGTATGACACGGCCACGGGGGGCATCATGGTAAAGCTGAATACCACCAGTAGCAGGCCAAGGATCTTTGAGATCAACGCGAAGTGCATGGTTAGGAGGCCTGGTCGGACGTCGGACGTGTGATATCTGACGCGCAAACACTGAAACGTGATGCGAGGTTAAAAGCGTCCGACGTCCGACGCCCGACGTCCGACCGGTCAAACGAAACTGCCAACATTGCCGCCACTCCAGCCACCACAGAATCTCCTAAAAGAACGTAAAGCCCACCTGGAACAGTTTTTCTACGTCCCGGGTGCGGCGTTTGTCGATCAGGAACAGGATGACGTGATCGTCAGGTTCGATCATCACGTCATCATGGGCAATCAGTACTTTTTCTCCGCGCACGATGGCGCCGATGGTGGTGCCTTCGGGCAGGTCGATATCTTCAATGGCGCGGCCCACCACTTTGGACGATTTGGCGTCGCCGTGGGCAATGGCTTCAATCGCTTCGGCGGCGCCGCGACGCAGGGAGTAGACGTTCACCACGTCGCCGCGGCGTACGTGGCTGAGCAGGCTGCCGATGGTGGACTGTTGAGGCGAAATGGCGATATCGATGTCGTGCCCTTGCACCAGATCCACATAGGCCGGGTTGGAAATCAGTGTCATGACTTTACGTGCGCCCAGCCGCTTGGCCAGCAACGAAGCCATGATGTTGGCCTCGTCGTCGTTGGTCAGGGCGCAGAACACATCGGTGTTTTCGATGTTGGCCTTGAGCAGTTCGTCACGGTCGGTGGCGAGGCCTTGCAGCACCACGGTCTGGTGCAGTTTTTCCCCGAGCCACTCGGCGCGATCAGGACTGCGCTCCAGCACCTTGACGTTGTAGCGAGTCTGGATGGTCTTGGCCAGACGGTAGCCGATGTTGCCGCCGCCAGCGATGACCACGCGCTTGTAGTTGTGCTCAAGACGACGCAGTTCGCTCATGACGGCGCGGATGTCGTTCTTGGCTGCAATAAAGAACACTTCGTCATCGGCTTCGATAACGGTGTTGCCTTCCGGAATGATGGGGCGGCCGCGACGGAAGATGGCCGCCACGCGGGTGTCCACATTGGGCATGTGCTTGCGCAGTTCGCGCAGCTCGTTGCCGACCAGCGGGCCGCCATAATAGGCGCGCACCGCCACCAGCTGTACCCGGCCGCCGGCAAAGTTCACTACCTGCAGGGCTCCGGGGTGCTCAATCAGGCGACGAATATAATCGGTGACTACCTGCTCGGGGCTGATGATCACATCGATGGGCAGGGCGTTTTCGTTGAACAGCTTTTCCGACCGGCTGGTGTAGTGGGCGGTGCGGATACGGGCAATCTTGGAGGGGGTGCGGAACAGGGAGTAAGCCACCTGACAGGCGATCATGTTCACCTCGTCAGAGTTGGTTACGGCGATCAGCATGTCGGCGTCTTCGGCGCCGGCCTCTTTCAATACCGCAGGGTAGCAGCCCATGCCGCGCACGGTGCCGATGTCGAGTCGGTCGCCGAGCTCACGCAGACGCTCCGCATCGGTGTCGATGACGGTGATGTCGTTGCGCTCGTTGGCCAGGTTTTCCGCCAGGGTGCCCCCCACCTGACCGGCACCGAGAATAATGATCTTCATGTATCCTGCTGAGCCCCCTTGCGCAGGCAAGCCAGATAAAAGCCATCCGGTCCGTCTTGCTGCGGAAACAACTGCCATCCCGCGTCGACCATTGTGGCCTGTTCCGGCCGCGGCGTCACATCCCGGGCTTGTGGCTGGCGCTGCAGGAAGGCGCTGATCTGGTGATCATTCTCTTCGCGCAGTACCGAGCAGGTGGCATACACCAGCATGCCGCCGGGTTTGAGCAGCGGCCATAGTGCATCCAGCATGCGGGCTTGTAAATCGGCCAGTACCGGAATGTCCGACGACTTTCGGTGCCACTTTACATCCGGTTGGCGGCGCAGGATGCCGGTGGCGGAACAGGGAGCGTCCAGCAGGATGGCATCGAACGGCTTGCCGTCCCACCAGCTGTCGGGCTGGCTGGCATCGCCCTGCAACAGGGTGGCGGTGGCGTTGAGGCGGGCCAGATTCTCTTCGATACGGCGCAGCCGTTTGCCTTCCAGCTCCAGCGCGACCAGCTCGGCGTTGGGGAATTTCTCGCGCAGCTGGCCAGTCTTGCCGCCGGGGGCCGCGCAGGCATCGAGAATGCGGCCAGTGGGCGGTGCCTGCAGTAATTCTGCGGGCAGTTGGGCGGCTTCATCCTGTACCGACAGGGCGCCTTGCTCAAAGCCGGGCAGATCGAACACCGGCCGGGCCGGCGTCACATAAATGCTCCAGGGGGACAGTTCACCGGGGCGGGCGCCCTCACCCAGGGCGGCAATGGCGCCGGCGCGCTGTTGCTGCTGGCGATTGACCCGCAAGGTAAAGGGCGGCGTGTGCAGGTTGGCCTGGGCGATAGCGTCGGCTTGATCCGGCCAGTCCTGGCGCCAGCGTTTGTACAGCCAGTCCGGCAGGCTCAGGCGGATGTTCGGGGTGGCGTCGGCAAGCGCGTGCTCAGCAGGTAGCTGGCTGGCTTTGCGCAACACGGCGTTGCTGAGCCCGGCGGCCCAGGGGGCTTTCAGCTTGCGGCACAGGGCCGGGTACGCATTGACGATGGCATGGGCCGGGCGTTCGGTGAACCACAGCTCGTACAGTCCGGCCAGCAGGGCCAGGCGCACAGGTTGGGCGCTGGCCTTGAGGGGCTTGGATAATTGCTGGTTGAGCCAGTGGTTGAGGGGGCGCAAATGGCGGCAGACCCCAAAGCTGATGTCGCGCATCAGGCCGCCGTCGCTGCCAGCCAGGGGGAAGTCCCGCAGCACCTCGCGCAGGCTTTCCCCGTCGCCCTTGCCGGGAATCACCCGGTCAAGGACACGCACGGCACTGAGCCGCGGGTCAGGCGTCGCCACGGTCTGCATCCAGCGGATCACCAAGAGGCTCGCCCACCTGGAACAGGTCGGGGTTGCCGCGCAACAGGTCCGCTACGGCCATGCGCCGTTTGCCAGGCAGTTGCAGCTCTTCCAGCGTCAGGATGCCATCACCTGTGGCCACCTGAATGCCGTTGTCATCCACGTTGAGGATATGGCCGGGTTCGTCGTCATCCTTGCCGGGCAGGGGGCTTTCGCTGGCTTTCCAGATGCGCATGGGTTGGCCTTTCAAAGGCACCCACGCGACAGGAAAGGGGTTGAAGGCACGAATGCGGTTATACAGGGCGCGGGTGGGCAGGCGGAAATCCAGCAGCCCCTCGGCCTTGCTGAGTTTGTGGGCGTAGGTGACACCGTCGTCAGGCTGCACGGTGGCGTTGGCCAGATACGGCTCCAGATCATTCAGTACGGTGACCAGCAGGCGAGCGCCCTGGGCAGCCAGCCGGTCGTGCAGCTCGCCGCCGGTCTCGCTGTCACCGATGGGTAGCGCTTCGCTGAGCAGCATGGGGCCGGTATCAAGCCCGGCTTCCATCTGCATGATGGTGTTGCCGGTTTCGGTGTCGCCCACGCTGATGGCGCGCTGGATTGGCGCTGCCCCACGCCAGCGGGGCAGCAGGGAGCCGTGCACGTTCAGGCAGCCAAGCCGTGGGATGTCGAGCACGGCCTGGGGAATGATCAGGCCGTAGGCGACCACCACCAGGGCATCCAGATTCAGGTCGCGCAGCTGCTGGCGAATGGCCTCGCCCTTGAGGTTTTCCGGCTGCAGCACGTCAATGTGATGGGCCTGGGCCAGCTGTTTGACCGGGCTCATCTGGACCTTCTTGCCGCGACCGGCAGCGCGGTCCGGCTGGGTGAGTACGGCTACCACTTCATGCTGGCTGTCGAGTAAGGCCTGCAGGCTGGCGGCGGCGAAATCCGGGGTGCCGGCGAAGGCGAGACGTAGGGGTTTCAATGAGCGGCCTCTTTAGAGCGGTGAGCTACGAGCTATGAGCTGCGAGCCTCTACGCGATTGATGATGTGTGCAGGCTGAAGCGAATCAGCCGCGTTTGCGGGTTGGGCGCGGGCACTGAGGTGAATCAATGAAGGAGTGCGATCGCGCCTCGCAGCTGGTCGCTCGAAGCTGTCAGCTGCCTTTCACCCCTGCAGCCGGTGCACTTTCTCCAGCTTCTTCTTGATCCGGTCGCGCTTCAGGCGTGAGACATAGTCCACGAACAGCTTGCCTTCCAGGTGATCAATTTCATGCTGGATACAGGTGGCCAGTAGCTCGTCGGCCTCTTCCTCGAAAACATTACCGTCCCGGTCCAGCGCCTTGATCTTCACCCGTGCCGGGCGCTTGACCTTCTCATAGAAGCCGGGGACCGACAGGCAGCCTTCCTCGTAGGGGGCAAGATCGTCGGTGAGCGGGGTGATTTCCGGGTTGATGAACACCCGCGGCTCGGACTTGTCTTCGGACAGGTCCATGACGATGACACGCTTGTGTACGTTCACCTGGGTGGCGGCCAGGCCAATCCCGGGGGCGTCGTACATGGTTTCGAACATGTCGTCGATCAGTTTGCGAAGCTCGTCATCCACCTTTTCCACCGGCTTTGCTACGGTTCGTAGCCGGGGGTCAGGGAATTCCAGTATTTCCAGTTTGGCCATGTACGTTCTCGGCAGTTGCGGTAGCACTCGAAATTTGGTTGCTAAATATATGATCGCATTGCTAATATCCAAAAGAAACCGTGCCTGCCTCAAGGACGCACGGCAGCTCTTGGGGATGAGTCCAATAATGATAAAAGGAATCCGATGATGATGAAATCGGTCCAGCGCGCCTTCACTGTCGGGTTGATGCTATCGGTTGCCACTCTGGCCTCCGCCGCCGTCACCCTGAAAGAGGGGCATCCCAACAAATATTACGTGAAAAACGGTGACACCCTGTGGGACATCAGTGGCCGTTTTCTCGAAGAACCCTGGCAGTGGCCGGAAATCTGGCAGATCAACGAGGAGATCAGCAATCCTCACCTGATCTACCCCGGCGATGAGATCCGCCTGTCCTACGTTAACGGTGAGCCCCGGCTGAGCGTTGAGCGTGGCGTGCAGGAGCAGGTCATGGACAACGGTGTGGTCAAGCTCACCCCCAAGGTGCGTGAGATTGCCAACGACGAAGCGATCCCGGCGATTCCCGCCAGTGCCATTGCTGCCTACCTGAAGGAAGGCCTGGTGGTCACCCGTCAGGAAATCCAGGAAGCCCCCTACATTGTCGGTGGGCGTGACCGCCGGGTGGTGTTTGGTGAAGGCGATACGGTCTATGCCCGTGACAGCCGTACCCAGTGGGAAGAGCTGGATCAGGGCTACGGCATTTACCGTACCGGTGAGCAGTATGTGGACCCTGACACCAATGAAGTGCTGGGCTACGAAGCCCGCCAGGTAGGCCTGAGCCGCGTATCCAACCACGAAGGCGAGATGCTGAGCCTGCGGGTCACCAGCTCGACCGAAGACATTCGCATCGATGACCGCATCTTCTCCACGGAAGATCGTCGCGTGCGCGCAGTGCTGTATCCATCTGCACCGGATACCAAGGTAGAAGCCAAGATCATCCGCTTCTTCGACCGTATCAACAGTGTGGCCCGTAACGACGTAGTGGTGTTGAGCAAGGGCCTGCGCGATGGCCTGAAGGAAGGCAACGTGCTGGACGTGTTTGGTGCCGGCGAAGTGGTGCGTGACCGTCAGCTTGGCGATAACGTTCAGCTGCCCCGCGAGAAGACCGGGTCGCTGGTGATCTTCCGGGTGTTCGACAAGGTCAGCTACGGCTTGATTATGGAATCCACTCGTCCTATTTATATGAACGACGCTGCTGAAAGCCCGGCAGGAAGCTACTGATACCGTAAACCGGCGTCTGCGCTCGCCTGCTTTCAGTCCTGATAACCGTCAACGCACACAAGGAGGTGGGCGATGGACGGACAATTCAAACGCCTGCTGTTGCAGGCGTTGTTTTCCCCGTCATCAGCGGCCCTGGGCCGCGCCTTGAAACAACACCGTATCGGGTCCGCACCGGTCTCCGATTTTCTGCCCATGTTGCCCGCTGGCCTGAAAGAACGGGCTCGCTTGCTGGACAACACCGGCACTCTGTCTGCCCATTACGAGAACCTGCGAGAGCAGGGTTGGCGCTGGGTCGCCTTGGGCGATGCGGACTACCCGTCGTTGCTGGCGGATATTCAGGATGCTCCCGGCGTGCTGGCCGTGCGGGGCGACGTCGGCATCCTCAATGCGCCGGGGTTGGCCATCGTCGGTGCCCGCAACGCCTCTGCCGATGGGCTCGATAACAGCCGCCGGTTTGCCCGCCAGCTGGCTGGCGCCGGTTTTGTGGTGGTTAGCGGTCTGGCGCTGGGCGTGGATGCCGCAGCCCATCGCGGCGCGCTGGCTACCGGCAAGACCGTAGCGGTGCTGGGCAGTGGTCCTGACCGGATTTACCCGCCCCGCAATGCCATGCTGGCGGGTCAGATCGTCGAGGGTGGCGGGGCCGTGGTGACAGAATTCTCACCGGGCTCGGCACCGCTACCGTCCCAGTTTCCCATGCGTAATCGTATTATCAGTGGGTTGTCGCTGGGGACGATCGTGGTGGAAGCCGCGTTGCGCAGTGGTTCGTTGATCACTGCCCGCACAGCCTTGTCTCAGGGCCGTGAGGTCTTTGCCATCCCGGGCAGCATTCATAATCCGCTCAGCAAGGGGTGCCACCAACTGTTGCGTGATGGGGCCAGTTGGCTGGAATCCGTGGACGATATCTTTCGGGCCTTTGGGGATTTCCGGCGCAGTGTGGAGGCCAGCGGTGTCCGCGAAGACGCGGCGCAGCCCGCCTTGCTGCAGCATCTGACCTCGGGGCTCAATTCCATGGATGTGCTGCAGGCGCGTACCGGCCTGCCCATGCAGGAGCTGGCCGGGCAGTTGTCGGATCTGGAGCTGGAAGGCTGGGTGGAGCGGGTGTCAGGTGGTTACCTGAAGCGCTCTGCCAGCCATACGTCTTGAGTCAGGCCTGCGGGCAGGGTAAGTTCGCGTTTTTCCCTGCAGGGCCTGGCATGTATCAGCATCTTCTCAGTGCCGCACACATCATCCAGTCGGGTGGTGTGGTGGCTTACCCCACCGAATCCGTCTACGGGCTCGGTTGTGACCCCTTCAGCCGGACGGCGGTCATGCGCCTGCTGGCGATCAAGCAACGCCCGGAGCACAAGGGGCTGATTCTGATCGGCGCGGATCTGGAGCAGCTGGCGCCCCATGTGGTACTGGATGCACGCCAGTGCGAGCAGCTGGGCCGTGAATGGCCGGCACCCCGTACCTACCTGGTAGAAGCGGGTCCCAGTGTACCAGCGTGGGTGACCGGCAAGCATCGCAAGGTGGCGATCCGGGTGCCGGATCACCCGCTGGCACGGGAGTTGTGTCGGCTGGTTGGGCACCCGATCATTTCTACCAGTGCCAACCTGTCCGGGCGTCCGTCTACCCGAAACCGGTTTCAGGTGGCGCGCCAGCTTGGGGATCGGCTGGACTTTATTGTGTCCGGCGCCTGTGACCGCGCAAGCAAACCCTCTACCATTATCGATCTGGAAAGCGGCCAGACCCTGCGCGCCTGACGCGTGTGCCTGGCCTCTGTCATTCCCGGGGAGAAAAGCATGTCAGACGTTTCACTGCAGGCGGTAAAAGACTACCTGCTGGACCTGCAGGACCGTATTTGTGAGGAACTGGCGGCCGAAGATGGCGGCGGTGAGTTCCGTGAAGATGCCTGGGATCGCGAACAGGGCGGCGGTGGCCGCAGTCGCGTGATGGAAAACGGCACCGTGATCGAGAAGGGCGGGGTGAATTTTTCCCATGTGTTTGGCAGTCAGTTGCCACCGTCGGCTACCGCCGCACGGCCTGAACTGGCCGGCCGCAGCTTTCAGGCCATGGGCGTGTCTCTGGTGATTCACCCGAAAAACCCCTATGTCCCCACCAGCCATGCCAATGTGCGTTTTTTCGTGGCCGAAAAGGAAGGCGAACCACCGGTGTGGTGGTTTGGCGGTGGCTTCGATCTGACGCCCTACTACGGTTTTGAAGAGGATGTAACGCAATGGCATCGCACTGCCAAGGCGGCCTGTGACCCTTTTGGCGATGACATTTATCCGGAATTCAAGCGCTGGTGTGATGACTACTTTCATCTCAAGCACCGGGACGAGCCCCGTGGTGTCGGCGGCCTGTTTTTCGATGATCTGAACCGTTTCGATTTTGATACCAGTTTTGCCCTGATGCGCAGTGTTGGCGATGCCTATGTGAAGGCGTATCGGCCGATCATGGCCCGCCGCAAGGACTTGGCGTACGGTGAGCGCGAGCGCAATTTCCAGCTTTATCGCCGTGGCCGTTATGTGGAGTTCAACCTGGTCTTCGACCGCGGCACCATCTTTGGTCTGCAATCCGGTGGCCGTACGGAATCCATTCTCATGTCACTGCCGCCGCTGGTGCGCTGGGACTACGATTGGCATCCGGAGCCCGGCAGTGCAGAAGCCGAGTTGTATGACAAATTCCTGATTCAGCGGGAGTGGGTATGACCGCCTTGTACTGTGTTTTTGGCAATCCGGTGGCGCACTCCCGCTCGCCGGATATCCACCATGCTTTTGCCGCCCAGCAGGGTGACGACTTGCGTTACGAAAAACGCGAAGCGCCGTTGGACGATTTTGCCGGGGCGGTGAACGCGCTGCGCGCCGATGGCGGGCTGGGGGCCAATGTCACCGTGCCCTTCAAGGAGCAGGCCCATCAGTTATGCGATGCGGTCACCGAACGTGCCGATCTGGCGGGCGCGGTGAACACCCTGTGGTGGGAAGGAGATCAACTGAACGGTGACAACACCGATGGCGTCGGGCTGGTCACCGACATCCGCGAGAATCTGGGCTGGGCGATTCAGGGCAAGCGCGTGCTGGTCCTGGGTGCTGGTGGTGCGGTGCGGGGTGTCATGGGGCCGTTGCTGGCAGAGAAACCGACCCTGGTGCGGGTCGCCAACCGCACCCGAGAGAAAGCCGAGATTCTGGCCCGCCAGTTTATGGACGGCAGCAACTCACCGGTGCTCGGCAGTGGCCTGGAAAACTTGATGGGTCAGTTTGATCTGGTCATCAATGCCATTTCAGCCGGGCTGCACGGCGAGATGCCTGACTTGCCCGACGGGCTGTTGGCCGAGGGGGCCGTAGCCTACGATATGGTCTATGGCAGCGAGCCCACCCCGTTCATGTGCTGGGCGCAGCAGCAGGGTGCGGCGGCCACCGCGGATGGACTGGGCATGCTGGTGGAACAGGCCGCAGAAGCCTTTGCGCTTTGGCGGGGTTGGCGGCCCGATACGGCTCCGGTCATGACGATGATGCGCGCATGACAGAAGGTGGGGTGATGTATGAGGTGATCTATGCCTCTGTGGTCTCGCTGGCCATGGTGCTGATTACCGTCACCCTGCATTTCTGGACGTTGGCCGGCCTGTCCGCATTGCTCAAACGCTGGAAACAGCAAGTACGGGGTGAAATTCTGGTGGTGGTGATCGTCATGTTTGCCGCCCACATGGTTGAAATTTCGCTCTACGGCCTCACCTATTTGTGGATCGACAATAACGATACCGCCATGAATCTGGGAGGTGCCGTGGATGGCAGTTTCCTGGATCACCTGTATTTCTCGGCTGCCTGTTATACCTCTCTGGGGCTCGGGGATCTCTATCCCATGGGCACCTTGCGGTTAGTGGCAGGGGTGGAAGCTCTCAATGGATTGATCTTGATTACCTGGTCGGCATCGTTTGCCTTCCTGGTCATGCAGCGGCGCTGGCGTTTCTGACATCGCTGCCGGGGTGTGTTTTCGGGGGACAACCACAAAATCTGTTGAGAGAAGGTTATGTCCTCGCCGCTGTTGGCCCGTTTGTCGGGCTTGAGTCTTTTTATTATCGCGTTGCCGGCCATGGCGATGGGATCCACGCTGGGGTTTTCCTGGGATAACGATCTGTTCGTCGGTTCCGATGGGCAATATACCAATGGTGTGCGCCTTAGCTGGGTAGGGGATGGCCACGATTGCGAACAGGCGGACTCGGTAACCTGTACGTTGGCAAGCGGACTGTCGCCCTTGCCGGGTGTGGGGCTGACCGATCGGCAAAATGCAGTGACCCTGAGCCTGGAGCAGGCCATGATCACTCCCTCCGATATCAGCCGTCGTACGCCGGATTATCAGGACCTGCCCTACATCGGCTACAGCAACCTGGAAGCCGGCCTGTTCAGCTGGGGGGCAGACAGTCTTACCGGGTATGGCGTGCGCATCGGTGTGGTCGGAGAAGACTCCGGTGCGGAGCAGAGCCAGAAAATGGTGCATCGCATCACCGGTTCTACCGAGCCGCAGGGCTGGGAACACCAGCTTGGGCCGGATGTGATTGGTGGCGCGTACGTTATCCATGCACGCAGGGCTTGGCAGCGGGTTTCTGACAGTGGCTGGCAGACCGAGTTGGGATATGCCGCTGGCGTGGATGCCAATAATTTCCATGCCACCGCCTCGGCGGGGGGCTTCCTGCGCTTTGGCAGAAACCTGCCGCGTAATTTCATACCGGATTATGCGGGTATCGGCACGGCGGGTTCATTGGTGGGGTTGTTCGACGGACACGGTTTTGGCTGGGAAGCCTTTGTTGCCACGTTTGGGGAATATATCGGTTATTCCTATCTGGAAGAGCACAGTGGGCCCTATCAGGTAGAAACCCGCGACGGCATTCCCGGTCTGGTGATTGGCGGCGGCGTTCGCTGGGACCGCTTTTCTTTCACCCTGACCTTGCAAGGCTCCAGCTCACCACTGCGTGACAGCAATGAACCGCTGAGCTTCGGCAACATGTCGTTCATGTGGCAGATCTGATTGCCCTTGTGGGAGCCGGGCTTCTACAAGGGGTCGCGCCAGCAAGGGTTACACATGCCCCCCTTCTTCCAGATAACGATCCTTCAGGCGCACATAATTCCCCGCCACATAGGTCAGGAACTGCCGTTCCTCCCCGGTCAACGGGCGCGCTTGCCGGGCGGGCTGGCCGCGGTACAGAAAACCACTTTCCAACCGCTTGCCCGGGCCCACCAGAGAACCGGCCGCCACGATCACCTCGTCTTCCACCACAGCGCCATCCATGATGATTGCCTGCATGCCCACCATGACCCGGTTACCCAGTGTGCAGCCGTGCAGCATGGCCTGATGGGCAATGGTGACATCGTCGCCGATCTTCAGCCCGTAGCCGCCGGGATTGAAGGTGGAGGCATGGGTGATGTGTAGCACGGCGTTATCCTGAATGCTGACCCGCGCGCCAATTTCGATGCGATGCATGTCGCCCCGGATCACCGCCTTGGGCCACACCGAGCAGTCATCGCCCAGGTGCACCTCCCCGATGACGGTGGCATCCCTGTCCACAAATACCCGTTCACCCAACTGCGGGGCCTTGTCTTCAAAGCGGCGAATCCCCATCACTGATACACTCTGGATTAACAAATGAATAACTGTAGGGCGGAAAGGGGCCAGTCCATCTCCGCCATCAAACGCCAAATCGGCGGAGATCGCCTGAGGCGATTTCCGCCCTACGGTGCAACACACCGTGAAGGTCCATTATCCACCTTCAGGTTGTACAGACAACGCAGGACCGAGACCCCATGAGCAACAACAATCCGCTGATTGATTACACCGACCTTCCGCCCTTCTCCGAGATCAAGCCGGAGCATGTGCTGCCCGCTGTCGAGCAGCTGGTCGCGCAGGGGCGTGCCCGTATCGAGCAGGTGCTGGCGGCGGGACAATTTGATTACGCCAGTCTGGTGCAGGCGCTGGATGAGGAAGATGACCGTCTCGGCAAGGCCTTCGGCCCGGCCGGGCACCTCAACGCCGTTGCCCAGAATGAGGCCCTGCGTAATGCCTACAATAGTTGCCTGCCCCTGCTCAGCGAATACGGCACCGAAGTGGGACAGAACGCGGCTTTGTGCGCCGCCTATCAGTCCCTGCGCGACAGTGCGCAATGGGATTCGCTGACCGAGGCCCAGCAGAAAGATATCGACAATACCCTGCGGGATTTTCGTTTGTCCGGGGTGGACCTGCCGGAAGACAAGAAAGCCGAGTACATGGCCAATTCCAAACGGTTGTCCGAGCTCACCAGCACCTTTTCAGATAACGTGCTGGATGCCACCCAGGCCTGGAGCAAGCACGTGACCGATGAGGCCGAGCTGGAGGGTCTGCCTGAAAGCGCCCGTGCCGGGGCGGCCGATCGCGCCAACGCGGAGGGCAAGGAAGGCTGGTTGCTGACACTGGATGCGCCGGTGTTCATTGCGGTGATGAGTCACTGCAGGAACGCTGCGTTGCGAGAGGAAATGTACACCGCCTGGACCACCAAGGCATCGGACCAGGGTCCCCATGCCGGCAAGTTCGACAATGCCGCGATCATGGATGAAATTCTGGCGCTGCGGCATCAGCAGGCCCAGCTGCTGGGGTTTGCCAACTATGGCGAAAAATCCCTGGCGACAAAAATGGCCCGCGATGTACAGGAAGTCATGACCTTCCTGGAAGACCTGGCGAAACGGGCCAAGCCGCAGGCAGAACAGGAACTGGCTGAACTGAAAGCGTACGCCGCAGAGCAGGGGGCGGATGACCTGCAGCCCTGGGATATCGGTTTCTGGAGCGAGCGTCTGCGAGAGGAACGCTACAGTATTTCCGAAGAAGAACTGCGTCCGTGGTTCCCGGCAGATACCGTGATTAACGGCATGTTTGCGATTGTCGGCAAACTGTTCGGTATTCAGTTCCGGGCTCGCCAGGACGTGGAAACCTGGCATGACGATGTGCGTTTCTATGAGCTGGTGGATGATGACGGCAGTGTTCGTGCGGCCTTCTATCTGGACATGTACGCCCGCACCGGCAAGCGCGGTGGCGCCTGGATGGATGATGCGCGCATTCGCCGCCGCCTGGCGGATGGATCGGTACAAACGCCGGTGGCCTACCTGACCTGTAATTTTGCGCCGCCCGCGGGAGGCAAGCCGGGCCTGCTGACGCACGATGAAGTGGTCACCCTGTTCCACGAATTCGGTCACGGGCTGCATCACATGCTGACCGAGCAGGATGTGTCCGGAATTTCCGGTATCAATGGTGTCGCCTGGGATGCGGTGGAACTGCCCAGCCAGTTTCTGGAGAACTGGTGCTGGACCGAAGAAGGCATTGCCCTGATTTCCGGTCACTTCGAAAGCGGTGAACCGCTGCCGAAGGAAAAACTGGAAAAAATGCTCGCCGCCAAAAATTTCCAGAGCGCCATGCAGATGGTGCGTCAGCTGGAGTTTTCGTTGTTCGACATGCGGATTCATGCTGAGTACCAGTCGGGCATGAACCTGTATGACGTGTTGAAGGATGTGCGTGAGCAGGTGTCGGTGATTCAGCCGCCGGCGTTCAACCGCTTCCCCAACAGCTTTGGCCATATCTTTGCGGGCGGCTATGCGGCGGGGTATTACAGCTACAAGTGGGCGGAAGTATTGTCTGCCGATGCCTACTCGCGCTTTGAAGAAGACGGTGAGTTCAACGAACAAACTGGCCGCGCTTTCCGTAGCGAAATTCTTGCCAGGGGCGGCAGCCGCGAACCCATGGAACTGTTCAAGGCCTTCCGGGGCCGCGAGCCCAGTGTGGAACCGCTGCTGCGTCATTCCGGTATCAACGGCTAGGGAGCCTCACCACAGGAGCGGCGCTTGCGCCGCCCCTGTGTAAGAGAGGGAGCAACATGAAACGTCAGTTTATTGCCGGGGCCACGTGCCCGGAGTGTGGTCAGCAGGACAAGATTCAGCGCGTCATTGAAGGCGACCGCCAGTGGATGGAATGTGTGTCCTGTGGTGCCAGCAAGGACCTGGATGCCAAGCCACCTGAAGCGACCGATGCCCTGGCCAGGCCGGTCACCCTGTTGCCGCCCAAGCAATAATGCTTCGTCAGCGGCCTGACCGGAACTCTGTTGTACCGGTCCCGGTTCGCTCAATGAAGGTTTTCCATTCCCCGAAAGGGGTCCAGATACGGGCCAGGTCGGCGGCGGCCTGTTCCCTGCCCGTTCCCAGCTTCTCGATCCGGTAACGATACACAAAGGCCGACACGCGCATGTTGGCGGCGCAGTGCACCCACACCGGTAATGTTCCTGCTTCTTTCATGGCAAAACAGAAACGCAGATAGTCCCATTCCGCCGGGTTTTTGAAGTCCACCGGGATATGCACGTAGCGCATGCCGAGCCGGCTGACCACGGTCGCTTCATCTTCCAGGGCGTTTTCTGCGCCGTGGGGAGCAAGATTGATCACGGTGGCGAAGCCGGCTTCGGCAATGCGCGTGAACTGGGCCACGGTGGGCTGGCCAGAACTCGACAACGTGGAGCTGATTGGAAGGTAGTTGAAGATCTGCTCCAGCCGCACGGCACGGGGCCCCGGCCGAAACAGGGTACGGGTAAAGCCCAGGCTGCTGCGCAGACTGTTGAAGCCGTTGAAGTAGCGGACATCAAACAGCTTGATCAGGGTTCTGATTTTGCCTGGCCTTGCCATGGATCGGGCTCTCTGCGGTGGCGGCGAATAGGCACAGTGTTGGGGCAGTGGCAGGTTCCAGCAATGACCAATATTGCACCGCGTATACATAAACAGCCATTGCATGCCGCTCGCAGAAAGGCGGATGTTGAGTTGGGCAAGAGGGGGGCCACTTGCTCTCAGGGTCGAACGGTATTACGTCAGCTCGGCAATGATGTTCTCCATCATCCTCTCGGCATTGGCGCCAATGGTCAGCGACGGGTTGGCTGCGCCGCTGGAACCGGGGATGCAGGCGCCGTCCACGACGAACAGGTTATCGGTGCCGAACACCTTGCCGTTGTGATCGCACGCCACCCCCATGGCCGCGCCGCCCAGCGGATGCCAGGTGCCCATGATGCCCAGATCCAGTAACGAGCCGCCGCCGCTGTCGAGCATCTTGTCCATGGTGTGGACCAGCGCTTGATGTGAGGGCTGGTTGGCGCGGGTATCCCAGTTGAAATCGATGCGATCGGTAAAGCGGTTGTAGCTGGCGGTGCTCATCTGGTCAGACACACACATGCCCATTTGCAGCTGGGTGCCATCGCCACTGGTGGGGGAAGGCGAGTGCATGAAGCCGGTCGGTTTGATCGGATTGTGCATGTCGAATGCGGCAATGCTGGGCGGGCCGCCCTGAACGTCGCCGGTGCTGGCATCAATATTGTTGCGGCCCATCAGCTCATCGCCGTTGGTGCCCCACTGCTGACCGATACCTTCATTGAGCTGCACGTCACCCAGAGCTTTTGCCTTGAGCAGCAGTTTGGTGGTGTTGATGGAGCCGGCGGCCATGAACAGCGACTGACACTCGATGATGTGATTGCCCACGATGTAGCCTTTGTCGTTCACCACTTCGCAGTGGACTTCATAGGTCTTGTTCCAGCGATCACGGCGGATGTGCGACACGTTGTGCAAGGTTTCGATGGTGACGTTGCCGGTGGCCTGGGCTGCGGCCAGGTAATTACGGTCCAGGGTGTTTTTGGCACCGCTGTTACAGCCAAATACGTACTCCCCGATGGAGGCAAACGCGGTACGTTTGCCCTGCACTTCTTCGCGAATCACGTTCCAGTCGAAGCCCACTTCGCTACGCACCACGTCGAGCCCGGCCCGGGTGGCGTCATCGATAAAGGTGCGCATGGAAGTGTAATTCGGCGTATTGAGAATGTCGTCGGGGATTGGGCCGCCGCTGACGTTTGCCAACAGGCGCGGGTAGTAAATCTGGTCCATGTCGTCATAAGACAGGAAGGGAAGCGCCTGTTCGAACACCTCCCGTCGAGGCTGCAGCAGAACCCCACCATACACCAGTGAGCCGCCACCCAGGCCGGCCCCCACGCCGACGCCGATGGAGCCGCCCAGATGGTACTGCAGCATGCCGGTGGAGCCGGGGATGATGTGGCCCGGCTCCTGCCAGAGCATGTCGTAGCGCAGTTCATGTAGCCCCAGCCCGCCCAGGGTGGGGTAGCTGTCTTCGCCTTGGTACTGCCAGTGTCGGCCGCGTTCGACCAGGGTGACGGGGATGCCGGCCTCGGCCAGCCGCAGGGTGGCGACCGAGCCGCCAAACCCTGAGCCGATCACCACCGCTTTCTGTCGGCTGCGCCGGGTCGGGGTGAACAGCCCGGCGTGGCTGGCCGGGCTGAGACTGGCGATGCTGGCGGCGGCACCGGCGGTGGCGCTGCGGCTCAGAAAGCGTCGGCGAGTGACCTTGTTGTTCTTCATGGGATTGCCTCTATATGTGCCGCTAACCTGTGGTTGAGGCTTGCGGGGTGGGGAACGCAAATGGATGAGGTGGGCGCAGCGCGCCCACCAAGGCCTTATGTGATCAGTCCAGTTCGCGGGTGGGCACCACGGGGAACACCACACTGGAAGGCAGGTCCGTCTGGTTATAGAGGGTGGTGACATTGCCGCTGACTTGCGCCTGTTGCGGCAGGGACCAGATGCCCTGCACCTGATTGCTGGGTGCGATGGAAACGCGCAGGCGCTCACCTTTTTTGACCAGTGCGGCGGCCGGGAAAATTTCCACCGGCACCAGTACCGGCTGGTTTGGAATCAGGGGCTGCATGGAGTCACGGGTGAAGGGGTGCCAGGGCTGCATCATCACCCCGTCGATAAAGCGCGAGCGCTGTTCGTCCACGGCGCGGAAGGCGGCAGACTGAATACCGGTGGACACCGGTGTGGCCTTGCCATCCTTGCCCACCACGGACACGCGGATGGCCAGCGCTGCATGGGGCTGGGTGGCCGACATCCAGATGTCGGCCTGCATGGGGCCGTTGATGTAGGTGTCGGACTTGAGTTTGCCGGTCTCGAAGATCAGCGCATTCTGGGCTTCTTCCACCGTGCGGTTGTCCTTGTGGCAGGCCTTGGGCAGCAACCCGTCGAGCCCCAGTGACCACTGTACAGCGCTGGCGGAGCATTCGCTGTAATCGGCAAATTCCACCGTACCATCGACCAGATCGCCGTTGCGCTGGATATCCACATGGGGAGCCTGCGGTTCATGCATTTCGTGGCTCGCTTCGTTGCTGCCTGGCATGTCACGGGTCAGTGAACCATCCCCGCGCAGGTACAGCCGCTGCGGTTGCAGTTTCGGGTGGGGCCAGTCGCTGGATACGTCAAAACGCGGGTTGCCGAACACCTCATGACCTTCCACGTACTGGGTCACGTTGGGCAGGTTTTCGGCTCCGTTGTTCATGCCCTTGAGGTACTTGTCGAACCATTTCAGCAACAGGGCCTGGGAGCCGGGGGCGCCGCGGGAAAAATAATTGTCGTGGCCAACAATGCCATCAAGGATGGCTTGAATATGGGCGCCCGGCAGGATTAGCAGCTTGGTGTTGACGCGATTTTTCAGGCGCTCGTACAGCAGTGGCTGGTCGCGCTGAAAGATGTCGTTGCTGCCGCCAATGATGAAGGTTGGTACGTTGATCTGGTCCACGTCTTCCAGGGCAGAGCGCACGGCCCAGAAGTCCCCGTCGTCCGTGGCGATACCGTCGTCGCCATCCAGCCCGCCGTTGATCGTGGGCAGATACCATTCATCAATGGCGGCCACATGGTCGGCGGTGGCCTGATTGATCTGGTCCTTGTGATCCGGGTACGACAGCAGGGCAGCATCGTTGCTGACACTGAGCGTGTGGGTCAGGGTCAACCAGGTGTTGATGAAATTGGCATTCAGCAAGCCGCCCGGTGCCACCGTGGCGCGATAGGGGTCGCCCATGGGCACTTCGGCAAAGGCCGCCTTCACAGCGGGGTGGCGTTGCTCGGCGGTGAGCAGGGTGGCAATCCCCAGATAAGAGGTGCCCGCCAGGCCCAGGTTGCCATCGAACCAGGGCTGTTCGGTAATCCAGTCGACGGTATCGCTGTAGGCTTGCTGTTCTTCCTCGCCCAGCAGCTTGCTGACACCGCTGGACATGCCAGTGCCATACACATCCACCGCCACACTGATATAGCCGCGACGGATCATGGCCTTGTCCTTGCCGCCGATCAGCAGGGTGGTTTGCGAGGGCAAAATGCTGCCCAGCAGCGAGCCCAGATCAATGCGGTAAGCCGTCTGGGTCAGGATCACCGGAAACGGCCCCGGAATCGGGTTGCCAAAAATGTCGGCGGGCACCGAGACCAGCACCGCGATTTTTTTGCCGGACTGGGTGGGGATGAACTGCAGTGGCAGGGTGACGGCGCGGGGGTATTGCAGTGGCCGCCAGTAGCCTTCCCAGCGGGCATTGGCATTGTCGGTGAGGGGCGGGTTGGCGTCGCTCAGGGCGGTGCGGGTACCCAGGGTTGTGGTGTTGGCTGAGGCGACGCCGGCCAGCATTAGCAATATCAACATCATCAGCAGCAAACCGAGATGGTGTGGCGCAATACGGTGTTGTGGGTATGACATGGTTGAGCTCTCCTGAAATCCTTTTCTCTGGCAGGGCCAGAAAGGGGTGTTGTTATTAGCGCCGGGAGAGCATGTCACTGGCCGACAGGGTCGATAACCCCGAAAAGTGACACAAGTGGCATCAAATAGTGCCTAACTGCGTTAAAAGTGACGCTATTGTTCGTGTTTGTGAAAGGATGTCGAAAGCCGACTAAGAGAGTTTTCGTAATGCCAACTGGCTGATTTTTCGACAATAAGGCAGAGAACTGCCGGACAACAAGAAATCAGAAAGTCAGGAAAAAGAATGAGAAAGGATGCGAATTTGGACGCCCGGGCAGGGGAGTGCCTAGCGGTGTCCACACCCGGTCGGGTGCGTGCGGAGATCATCGATCTCTATCTGCAGATCTGTGAGCGCTTTGGCCACCCTCGTGAGCATACGCTGGCAGCCACCGGTCTGCGCGAGCGCCATGTGAATCCGGTGGATGGCTGGGTTAGCCAGGGCACCGTGGAAGCCTTGTTTCAATACCGGATCGGACACCCTTCGCAGCCGATTCACGGTCTCAGCATCATGGGCCTGCTGGACCCGGCGAATACCGGGTTGCTCGGGTATCTGTGCCTGAGTTGCCTCAACGTCAACGACCTGTTCCATTCACTGAAGACGTTCGGGCCGCTGGTCAGCAACCTGTTTCAGCCGCGCAGTGAACACCATCCCGGCAAGCTGCTATGGCAGGTGGATCTGGGTTACCGCGATCCGGTGTTGCATCAGGACAGTACCGAAATGGTGTTGGGCGCCATGGCGATTCTGATCCAGAAGATGAATCCGGCGGCTTTGCGGCAGGTGAGCTTTCGGCACCAGCCGGTGCAAATCAATGGGGCCATCAGTCGCGCGTATCAGGAGGTGTTCCACTGCCCGGTGTATTTCGGCCAGCCCTGTTCGGCGCTGGAGCTGGATCCGCAATCGGTGCAGCGAAAGACCTTCAGTGGCAGCTCGGTGGTGTTTCGCGCGCTCACCCAGCAAGCCAGCCGGATGCTGCAACGCATCAGCAGCCCGGATCTGGTTGCCCGGGTAAAACAGGAAGTGGACGGAATGCTGTCGGAAGGCATGATCAGCCGTGAGACGCTGTGTGAAAGATTGGGCATCAGCTACCGCAACCTGCACCGTAAACTGAAAAGTCGGCAAACCTCTTACCAGCAATTACTGGACGAAGTACGTGCCGAACGTGCGGTCGCGGCATTGAGTGACGGTCATGCCAATCTGGAAGCGTTGGCGGATTCGCTGGCGTTCAGCAGTGCAAAGTCCTTTTCGCGGTGGTTCGCAATCCAGTTTGGTGTTTCCCCCTGCCAATTCAGGAATAAGAATCTATCTTCAAGGTAACGAGCCGATTTCCATTCAGCGCCAAGTGGCTTGTTTCCCTGCTTACGTTACTATTCTTCCGGGGTCATCGATAACCGGTGATCGGATTGGGGAAGTTCATGAAAATAACGATACCGATGGCGCTGTTGGTGGCGCTGGGTTTATTGCAGGGGTGTTCCTTGCTGGAAGTGCCCATGGTGGCAGCGATGAAAGCGCCAGATCATGTTTATATTCACGACAATGCCAAGGTTGGGGACAAGTCAATCATCAAGAATCCGGCCAGGGGGCACCAGATTATTATCTGGGAAGTGCTTCAGGAGTTTGATGATGGTTATGAAGTTGGTCTGTCCTGGCAGGATGAAACTGGACGTATTCTGTCATTGGGTATGGAACCTGGCCTGCGGCGCCAATTTGTCATCGATAAGGAAGGCAATGTGAAATCCGCCAAGGCGAAATCGGTGCGCTTTGGTCTCGCCTTGCCGATGGCCGTGGCGGCACCCGGAACCTATGTGAAATCGCGGGAAAAAATCGAATTTGAAACGCCCCAGGTGATAACGACTCCGTTGGGGTCATACACGGTCACTCACGCGTTGGTGTCCGAGTTTGATAGTGTATTACTGGATAACAAAACGATCGATCTGATAGGTCCGGATGTGAGCTTCGGTGTCGTGCATAGCGATCAGAATATTTCCAGCAATGTGTTGGCGGCCACCAATCTCTACATCGAAATCGCAAAGCTGCAGACTCAGGCCTTTGATCCCACCAGGCTCGATAGTGTTCTGACGTCTATTCGCGAGGGTGGGAAGATCAAACAAAGCTTTGATCTTGTGGAACTGCAGTAAAGTCGGGGGAATAGTCAAAGGGCCGCAATGCGGCCCTTTTTCTTGGCGTGTTGTCGTGAAGCGTACTGTCTACTTCTCCACAAACGCCCGCTCGATCACGTACTCACCCAGTTCGCCGCCACGGGTTTCCTTGAACCCCCAGTCGTCGAGGATGGCGGTGGTGTCCTTGAGCATGGCCGGGCTGCCGCACAGCATGAAGCGGTCGTTTTCCAGGCTCGGCTTGGGCAGACCCAGGTCCTCGAAGAGTTTGCCACTGGTCATCAGGTCGGTGAGGCGGCCCTGGTTGCGGAACGGCTCACGGGTGACCGTGGGGTAGTACAGCAGCTTGCCTTTCAGGAATTCACCAAAGAACTCATTGTTGGGCAGTTCGTTTTCGATGGTGTCCTGGTAGGCCAGTTCGGAGACATGACGCACACCGTGGGTCAGGATCACGCGGTCGAACTGGTCGTAAATCTCCGGGTCACGGATGATGCTCATGAACGGGGCCAGGCCGGTGCCGGTGGACAGCAACCACAGGTTCTTGCCGGGCAGCAGGTGGTCTGCCACCAGGGTGCCTGTGGGCTTGCGGCTCACATAGATCTTGTCGCCCGGCTGAATTTTCTGCAGCTGTGACGTCAGTGGGCCGTCCTGCACCTTGATGCTGAAGAACTCCAGTTCTTCTTCATAGTTGGCGCTGGCAATGGAGTAGGCGCGCAGCAGCGGGCGGCCATTGTCCTGCTCCAGACCAATCATGGTGAAATGCCCGTTCTTGAAACGGAAACCCGGGTCCCGGCTGGTAGTAAAGCTGAACAGGGTATCGTTCCAGTGACGAACGCTTGTGACGGTTTCAGTATTCAGATTAGACATAGTTAAATCAGCGCTTATTCCAAAATTCCAGTTGGTGGAAATTTAATCGAAATGGATTTATCGGTAAAATGGGTTGTTCCGATATTTGATATCGACAAAATCGATATCTATTAACGATAACGATTATCATTTAATCATGGAAAGCGATCATGCGCTACACCCTCAGGCAGCTGGAAGTGTTTCTGGCCATTGCGCATTTTGAGAATGTGAGCCATGCGGCCAGCCATTTGAATATGTCCCAGTCTGCGGCGTCCGGTGCGCTCAAGGAGTTGGAAAGCCTCTACGAGGTGAAGTTTTTCGAGCGTGCCGGCAAGCGCCTCAAGCTCAATGAGCTGGGCCGCCAGTTCTGGCCACGGGCAGAGGCGCTGCTGGCCCAGGCCCGGGAACTGGAGTCGGACTTGCAGTCTCACCGGGATTTGGGGCGCTTGAATGTGGGGGCGACCCTGACGATCGGTAACTATCTGGCGGTGGCCATCATGGCCGAATACATGGCAGAGCAACCGGGCGCACGGGTACATCTGGAGGTGGCCAATACCCGCGCCATCGTTGATCGGGTGCTCACCTTCGAGCTGGATCTGGGCCTGATTGAAGGGGAGTTGAATCACCCGGATCTGGAATTGCTGCCCTGGTGTGATGATGAGTTGGTGGTGTTTTGTAGCCCGGATCATGCGCTAGCGGGTAAGGGAGCGCTTACAGACGACGACCTCAGGGCGGCCCACTGGATTGTGCGCGAATCCGGCTCTGGCACCCGGCAGACCTTCGAGCGGGCGCTGCACGGGCTGGTGCCAGAGCTGGATCTGGCCCTAGAGCTGGAGCATACCGAGGCCATCAAACGGGCGGTGGAGGCCGGGCTGGGGATCAGCTGCCTGTCGCGGGTTTGCCTCAAGGAAGCGTTTAAACGGGGCTCTCTGGTGGAGTTGCCGGTGCCGCACCGGGACTTCAGCCGGGAGTTCTACTTTGTCCTGCACCGGCAGAAATACCGTAGCCCGGGCATTGAACGGTGGTTGGAACTATGTCGCGATTCCGTACGATAAGCCGGCGCGGCCTGTGGGGGCTGCTGGCCTTACTGATCATCGGGCTGTTGCTGCCAGAGGGGCGGCATATTCCCGTGCAGGGGGCGGATAGCCACGATTGGCATCCGCAAACCTTCTGGTATCACCCCTGGGGGAAATCCGGGGTCCACAAGGGCGTGGATATCTTTGCCCCGGCGGGTACCCCGGTGGTCGCCAGCAGTGGCGGTCTGGTGCTGTATCGCGGTGACTTGTCCCGCGGCGGCAAGGTGGTGCTGATACTGGGGCCGAAATGGCGCCTGCATTACTACGCCCACTTGCAGAGCATTGCTGACAGTGGGGTGTGGTTGGCAGCGGGTGAGCCGGTGGGTTCGGTGGGGGACAGTGGCAATGCGGCGGGTAAGCCGCCGCACCTCCACTATTCCCTGCTCAGCCTGTTGCCGATACCGTGGCGCCGGGATGCCGCACCGCAGGGTTGGAAGAAGATGTTCTTTCTCGACCCCACGGCACATTTCACCCTCGATCGCGACGGTTGAATCAGTCGATCTTCTCGAAGTAACCCAGCACTTTCATGGCGGACAGGGTGCTTCCGTCGATATCCAGGGCCTCGCCGGCAAGAGCGGTGGCGGGGTTCTGGATGCCGGCAGCAATGGCCTTCCAGGTGGCTTCGGTGGTGTCGAGCGTGGCGACCACATCGTCATCAATGCCGGTGTGAACCTTGGCCACGCCACGACGAATACGCAGTGTGAATTGCTTATTGCTGTCACGGAAGGCGTAACCCAGCGCTACGTTCTCGTCGAGCGTGTCTTCCGCCTTGAGCAGTGCCGGCATGGCCTGGAGGAAATTCTCGATGGGCAGGGTGGCCAGGAAATCCTCGCTCATTTGTGTACGGAAAGCCGGATTCAACCCGTCCGCGACTTCACGGGCAACGGTGAAGTAATAGTTGCGGGCATTGGGGTTGGCTTCTTTTTCACCGAGCTGGCGCAGCGCATCCGCACGCAGGGTTTTGACGACGTTGTCATCCGGTTTGAGCAGCATCAGATGATCACTGAGATCCAGCGCCCATTGGGCATCCTGATTCGCCAGTGCCTGCCGGGCTTTGTCCAGCAGGGCATCGCGGCCTCCGGCAAGCTCCGCCATGCGTCGGGCTTCTTCCTCTTCTGCCAGCGGTTGCAGTTCGCTGGGGTTACCGCTGAACCAGCCCAGGTAGCCGTCAAACACCGAGCGCACCGACCAGCTGACCTTGCCATAGAACTCCTGTAGCCAGGGGTTGCTGGCCAGGTGCTCGGGCAGGTGCACCTTTTCCACAATTTGATCCGGGGTCAGTCCCAGATTCATGTAGCGCAGGGTCTGGTCGTGAACAAAGTTGATGGCATCACTGTAGTCGGTGAGTAGCTGTGCCACCTTGTCTGCGCCGTGAACCGGGCGGGTGTGGCTGGGCACAAGGTGCTCGGCACCCAGTTCGCGAATCGTATCGAGACTGTTGGCCCACTGCTTCACGTCGCGATAATAGGTGCCACGAATGGTGTAGAGATTGGGAAAGGTCTGATAAATGTTATCGCCGGTCAGCGCGGTGCGTTTTTCCGGCAGCCAGACAAACAGTTGATCTTCGGTTTCACCGGGGGCGTGGACCAGTTCGATCTGCAGGCCGGCGATGTTGACGGACAGCGAGTCCTTGAAGGTGTGCGTGGGCGGCAAGGCATAGAGCTGGCTGTCCGGGGTTATGCCCAGATGGGGGCCGATACCGTCATTGATGTGTTCGCCGTGAGGCAGGTGGTTGCCAAACATGCGCATGGAACGCGCGGTGATAATCGGCCGGATCTGATTGACCACCCGGTTGATGTAATAACTGGTGCTCTCATGGGCATAGACCGGGATGTCATTTCCTTCGGCAAACGCCGCTGCGCCGAACACATGGTCGGTATGGTTATGGGTGTAGATGATGGCCTTGACGGGTTTGTCGGTGAGAGTACGGAATGCGGCGAGCACTTCACGGGCTTCTTCTTCCGTTTCCATGGTGTCGACGATGATGATGCCATCGTCCCCTTCCAGCATAATGGAATTGGCTAGCCCGTAACCGATGGCCACATAGACTCCGTCGGTGACTTTTTCGACGCCTTTGCGGAACAGGTCGCTATGGGCCTTGAGTGCCTCCGGGGCGAGCTGGGTCGTACTGGTGGGCAAGGGCTCTTCGCCGCACGCCGCCAACAGGGCGGCAAACACAACAAACAGGTAGCGCATGATGTTCTCTTGTCTTGTGGATGATCCCCGCAGGCTAGTGCCGACTCGATCGTTGGCAAAGGTTCCGGCTGGCCAGAGTGCGGTGCTTCGTGGCCACTGATTCCATGGCCTCTACCACGGTGGCCGCCTGGCCCCTGGCCGTGCTGGAAACCCTCAATGGCTATGGGGTGGACGGGGTCGCCTTGATCAGCGAGGCGGGGCTGGATCTGGATGCCTTGAAAGCTAACCCCGGTGGTCGGGTCCCCACGGCCGCCATGACCCGGTTATGGACATTGGCTGCCGAACGCAGCGGCGAACCGGCGATAGGGTTGCAGGTGGGCAAAACATCGTTGCCCATGCATCTGCGAGTGATGGGGTTGCTGATTCAGACGGCGCCAACCATTGGCCATATTCTGGACGTGGCGGTGCGTTACCAGCGGTTGATTTCCACCGGCGTGATCGTGCGGTTACAGCAACGGCCGGAGGCCGTGGGGCTGGAAATCTGCTGCTTGCCGGATGTGGTTCTTCATCCCGCATCGATTGATGCCTTCGTGGCAGCGCATGTGGGTAATCTGCGACGGCTTTATCCCGAGGGCGGCGTCTCTCAGGTCACGCTGCAGCGCACTGCCCCTGTCAGCGCCGCTGCCTGGCAAGCGGTGCTGGGTTGCCCGGTGCTGTTCCAGCAGCAGGGGAATATCGTCTGGCACTCACGGGAGTGTCTACAACAACCTTTGCTGCTGGGGGATGCAGGCCTGTGGCACCAGCATGAACAATTGGCCAGCAGGGAGCTGGAAGCGCTGGATGCCACCCCGCCACTGATCCTCACCCTGCAGGGATTGTTACGGGCCCAGGGGGATGCCGTGCCCGGCCTGGCGGCACTGGCGGCGGCGGTGTCCATGAGTGAGCGTTCCTTGCGGCGGCGTCTGTCAGAGCTGGGCAGTGGTTACCGCCAGTTGGTGGATGGCTGGCGCGCCGAGCGTGCAGCACAACTGGTTCGCGGTGGCGATAGCCTGGCAGAGGTGGCGCATCGATTGGGGTTTTCTGACGCCAGCAATTTCAGTAAGGCATTTCGCCGCTGGTACGGTGTTAGCCCGGATACCTTTCGGCAGCAGGATTCATGAATGACTGAGCAGCAAACGACGGCCGCAGGCCTGCGCCGGGAATGGCAGGCGTTCTGGTTGGCGATGGGCTTTCTTACCCGGATCCCGGTGCCGGTGACAGTGGATTACAGTCAGCGGTTGATGAACCAGTGCAGTGTCTATTTTCCGCTGGTAGGGCTGTTGTTGGGTGGGCTGTATGCGGGGCTCTATACGCTGCTGGCCGGGTTCTGGTCGCCGCTGGTGTGTGTGCTGCTGGTGTTGGGCTTTCACCTGTGGATTACCGGCGCCTTCCATGAAGATGGCATGGCCGATTGTGCTGATGGGCTGGGCGGTGGCTATACCGTGGCGCGGCGGCTGGAGATCATGAAGGATAGCCGGGTCGGCACCTACGGGGCGGCTGCGCTGGGGCTGACACTGGCATTGAAGGTCGCCTTGCTGACCGACACGCAGCCGGTGTGGCTTGCCCTGCTGCTGGCCCCGGCCATCAGTCGCCTGACGCCGTTGTGCCTGATGCGAGCGCTGGTCTATGTCAGTGACCCGGACACCAGCAAGAGCAAGCCTGTGGCAGAAGGCTTCAGTGGCCAGCGGCTGGGGGTGGCGGTGGCCGGTGTGGCGGCGCTGGCGCTGGTGGCCGGCGTAGCGTTGGAAGCACTGGTGGCGGTGGTATCCGTTGTGCTGGTGTGGGGCGCCATGTTGCGTCGCAGCCTGGGCGGTTACACCGGCGATGCGCTCGGCGCCAGTGTGATTCTGTCAGAGCTGGTTTTCCTGCTGATGCTGGTGCAGGGCCAGGAAGGACGATTCTAGGGCACCTTGCAGGTGATACTACGCCCACAAGCGGGGGCAATGAGAGTGGTAGCGGTCGTCTGACCGCGATGGCCTTGCCCGGCTTTTTTTTCGCGGTGGAACCACCGCTCCCACAGTTTGTGGCGGCCTGCAGTGAGGGCTTGCTTGCAAGCGAATCGAGCGCCAGCGAGTTCTGTCTTGAAACCTTTCGCGTGCAAGCACGCTCCCACCGGCTGGCTCTTGTCCTGAACCCGGCCAGGTCAAGGCAGATATGTGTCTCGGATCACGCCTTCCAGTGCGTCGTAGCGCAGCGTCAGCTCCGGTTGCCCCATGGCGTAGGGCGCGATGTGGTAGACGTTATAGAGCAGCACCAGTCCCTGTTCGCTGAAGTACGCCTGGTCGGTCTGGTCAAACGGCCAGCTGTCGCGGAAGTTCTGGTCCAGTTTCTGTTGGTCCAGCCATTGAGTGTGGGCGTCACGGGCCAGTGCCCAGAAGGTGTCTTGCTGACCGGGGACGATCAGATTGTCGAGGGCGAGCCGTTGCTGGCGGGCCAGATCCCAGTGGAAAAAGGTCACGGCCGGGTTGCCGTGGGCGCCGCCGGTGTATTCATGGCTTTCGATGCGCAGGGTGAGCAGGTCGCCACGTCGGGATTCCTTGCTTAGCCTGGCGGACAGGCTCCAGCCCTGGGAGCCCATGGCCATGTCGGCGGCATCGGCAAGGAAGGCCTCGGCCAGTCCTTCAATGGTCCCGTCATGGGTTGCGTTGCCTTCCTGTTGCACCAGCACGGCGGCTAGACGGTTTTCGATCGCCTGGTTCAGCTCGGGCTGGTCTTCGAAGGTGATCCATTCGATGCTGACGCGAGCGCAATGCTCACCATCGCACCGAGGGTCGGTACGGTCCAGGTTGTGCAGTACCCGCACCAGCTTGTCCGGGGCTTTTGCCGCAGCAGAGGGGCTGGCCGTGTCGCCAGTGGTCGTCGGTGATGGATCATTATTGCTGTCGCACCCCGCCAGCAGTATTACGCCTAGCAGGAGCACAATTGTCATACGCATGGGGCACCCTTCTTCCTACCCGATAAACCTGCTGGCATTTAACGGCAGCCACCGGGCGGGTTCAAGGGGCGTTTTGCAACCCCGGGCGGCTGTCACTATGCTGCCTCGCACTGAAACCCATGGGAGAAACCGCGATGAGCTTCTGGACTGTTTATCTTTCCGGCGAAATTCATACCGACTGGCGTGAGCGTATCATTCAGGGCTGTGCTGACAAGGAGCTGGATATTGAATTCAGCAGTCCGGTGACGGATCACGAAGCCAGTGACAAGGTAGGCGTGAATATCCTGGGCGCCGAAGAGAAGCGCTTCTGGGAAGACCGGTTGGGCGCAGGTATCAACGGTATCCGCACCCGCAAACTGATTGATGAAGCGGACCTGGTGGTAGTGCGCTTTGGGCCCAAGTACAAGCAGTGGAATGCGGCGTTTGACGCAGGCTACACCGCAGCGCTGGGCACCCCGATGATTATCCTGCATGACGAAGAGCACGATCACCCTCTCAAGGAGGTAGACGCCGCGGCGGATGCAGTAGCTCGCACACCGGAACAGGTCGTGGAGATGCTTGCCTACATCCTTAACGCCTGATTGTTTGCCTTTCTGTCGCCCCGCAGGCCGGTGTCTGCGGGGTGTTGCACGGGCACGGACCGGTGCCTTTAACCTGGTTTTGCAACTTCCCGGGAGTCATCTTCGCTTTTTGTCTGTCACAGTGAAGACAAGCGAAGAATCAAGGAGAGCTCCCATGACCCACAAGATTCTGGCCGCCGCCACCCTGATGCTGGTGACTACGGCCGCTGCCTGGGCGGACAGCACCGAAGGTGTGCCCAATATCAAGACGCCGGAACCGGAGAAGGTGGAAGTCCAGATGGAAGAGTCCATGGAGGACATACGCGAGTATTCTGTTGAGCAGAAAAATGAGGCCATGCAGGTGGCCCGCCATGCGCTGGATGACCTTCACCAGCAGATGACCCTGCTGCAGGCTGATATCGACAGCCAGTGGCAGGAACTCTCCCAGGATGCCAGACTGCAAAAGCAGGAAGCCCTGTCGGCATTGAAGCAGGAACAGAAGGAACTGGAAGCCAGCTATCAGTCCATGCAGGAAGCCGGCAAGGAAAACTGGGATGCGGCCAAACAGCAATTTCAGGAAAGCTGGGCGGCGGCCAAACAAAACTGGCGAGCCCTGACGGCAGACAACGAATCCTGATGGGGTGATCGCCACGACAGTTACGCCAGGGAGGCATGCATGCTGACGCTGATTCCCTTCGACGATAGCCGGGTGGTAGGTGCGCGGATTTCCGGAAAAATTACCCGCCCGGAATTCGAAACGGTGGCTGCCGCACTGGAGGCGGCGCTGGAAAAGCACGACAAGGTGCGGTTTTACGCAGAAATGGAAACCTTCGGTGGTGTGGCCATGGACGCCCTCTTTGAAGACCTGAAGTTTGGTCTTCGCCACTGGAAGCAGTTTGAGCGTGAGGCCGTGGTCACCGAATCAGACTGGCTGCGTCGGCTGGGGGTGCTGGCCGACAAGCTGCTGCCGGGCATCGACGTTCAGGTGTTTCCCCGCGACCAGCAGGATGCCGCCAAGCACTGGATTTGCGAGGGCTGAATCAGGCCCTCATGAGGGATTATTCCCCGTCCAGCAAGCCCGCCAGGTGTGACAGGCAAAAACGGTACATTTGCTCGGCGCCCTGGCGGGCTTTCTCTACCTTGTCTGCCGGGGCGTTGCCGGCCCTGAAATCGGCCTGCCAGGTGACCTTGCAGCCACCGTCGGTGGCACCCAATACGGTGACCGTGGCGACAAAATCGGCACTGGCGCTGACCCCCGGGGCCTTGAGGATACGGTAGGAAAACTGCCGTGCATCGTCGTCATAGCCCACCAGTTCCTCCACCACCTCACCCCCGGTGGCCGTGGTCACTGTGCGGATCGCGCCGACACCTTCCCCTTCTACAGTGCAGCCGGTAACGCCGGGCAACCAGCTCTGCAGATCGGCAAAATCGTGGATGCGCTGCCACACGGTGTTGGCGCTCTGCGGGTAGCGGTGTTCAGCATGAATGGCAGGCATGGCGGTCTCCGTTATGTGATCAGGCCGGCGTGTTAAGGCGCTGGCGCAGGAAAGATTCGAATGAGGTCAGGAACGGGAATTGCTGTTGCAGTGGCGCCAGCGGGAATCGCCAGCGTACCTCGTTATTCCAGACATATTGCCGTGCGGCTTCTGCATTGCTCAGGCGCAGGGCCCACAACGGAACCTTGATCGGCAGCGGTCGCTTGCCGGTAACATTGCGGTAGATGGCTTTCATGTCCGCCACGGTCAGCACATCGCTGGCCAGGTCCAGTTTCTGGCCAAGCCAGGTCTCTGGCGCGGCGAAAATCGCGGCGCTGACGCGGGCAATGTCTTCCACGGTCACCATGTGGAACGGCACATCCTTGTTCAGGCAGCCGTCCAGGGTGGCCAGCACCAGGGCCGGGTTTATGGCTTTTTTGCCCTTGTTGCCCATCACCGGTTCGAAGAAGTTTTCCATGAAGAACACTTCGCGGAGCATGGTGAAGGGGAGTGACAGGGATTCGATGTGCTGCTCGATTTCCCACTTGCTGGCGAAGTGCAGCACGTTGCCGGCTTCTTCGCAGCCGGCGACGGACGTTTGCAGGAAATGTTGTACACCGGCAGCAGCAGCTGCATCGGCCAGGCGCTTGCCCTGCTCGATCTCGCGGTCATAACCCACACCTTTTTCCCAGAAATTCTGCACGGCGAAGACGCCATAACAGTCCTTGCAAGCCAGCTGCAGGGAAACGCTGTCGTCGAGATCACCGGCCACCACTTCCACGCCCCGGTGGTAGAGCGCACGGGCGGAGGGCTTGTCCGGGTTGCGGGTGAGCGCGCGAACGGCAAAACCCTGCTCCAGCAGCAGGGGAATGAGCGCGCCACCCTGGGCGCCGGTGGCACCGGTGACGAGAATGCGTTTGTTGGCCATAAAGGATCCTGCTCAGAACTTGTCGGTTCTGAGCAGGATAGCGTGAGCGTGCCGGACAACAATGACGAAAACCGTCAGCAAGTTGATGAAAGTCGCCGCCGGCTGCCCATAACGCACGAAGGGCCTTTCGGCCCTTCGATATCGTCGCTGTGCAGGGGAGCCTGCCAGTCATCGAATTCGTCCAGAGCCTGACGCCAGTCCAGTCGCGGGCGCAGTTGTTCGCGGGGTGCCTGATGGGCACCCCCCTTGCGCATCAATGGGTCCATTGCCGCCCAGTTGCGCAGGGGTTTCGGGCCTTTGGCCATGGGGAGTACCTCCTGAAGATGAATGAAACCCGCCAGCCAGTCTGGCGAGGGCGCGCGATCATACGCTTGCCCCGCACCCCGTGCCAGTGAAATCAGTGTGTCCAGGACAAGTAAAAGTGTGCCCCGCTTAAACGGTTGTCGTAGCGGAATTTGTAGTCATTTGTGGTTTCGGTAACGATCAGGCTATCGGTGGCCAGTCCGACCCCCGCGCCGAGGCCTTGCCATACCCTGTATTCCATGCCGACCTCAAGATCGGTAAACATTCCACGCCAATCGTCGTACTCCAGATAGAACCCTTCCCCGCGCAGGTACCAGTGTAGTTTGGGACTGACCTGGTAGTTTAGACCAAAGCCCAGAGTGGGTAGCGGGAGGGTTGTTGCAGCATTCTCAGTGCGCTGGGTCGCAGGACTGCCTGCGGGGGTGTTCAGTACATCCAGGTCAATAGCAAACCGGGATATATGCAGCCCGGCCCCCGCCATAAGTTCCACTTTCTCATTATGGTAAAAAGACCAGTAGTAACTGGCTTTGGAAATTTCATACTGAAGTGAACTGCTTACCCGGCTTCCTGCGGAAATGGTGATATCGTTTCCGTCCGGGTCGACCCATTCCACATCGGATTCAAGATGGCGGTTCGCGCTGGAGTCCACCTTGAACCAGGATAGAACCACCTGGGATTTGGGGTTGAATCGATAACGACCATTCACTTTGAGAACGGTGTTTTCCAGATCCAGTCCGAGGGTGTCCGCCGGTCGTATTGCCGCCCCTGCGCCAGCATTTCGGCTGACCAGCGAGAGGGTGGTGTCAGCGCGAAACACGTGATATCCCCCGGCGGTGATAGAGAAAGTTTCGTCATTGGGCAGGCTGTCGGCCAGGGTGTTGGCGGAAAGCAGCAGAGGCGGAAGTGACAGAATGAGCTTTGGGTTGAGCGTCGCGCGCATGAACAAATCCTTTTTTTGCGTACTCCAATCCCGACATCCTGAACGAGAAGAATAAAAATGGGCAGAAAAAATTCAAATAATTGCATTGTTTGCCCCTCTCGGAGGGTGCGACTATCACGGGTAACAAGCACCAGCCTTGGGGTGCATACCGTGACGCGACATGGACAGTATCTCTGCGGGATTTTCTCGATGCCACAGACCGTCACAGGTACGCTGCCAAGCAACCGGGCAGAAACCGGGTGGCCAACACGCCACTGACAGGCTAAAAATTTTCGGGGGAATGTTTTGAATCTGACAGCGACAAGAGTGCCGTTGATACAGCGATGGCGGATTGGTCTTGGGGCGATTGCAGGGTTCGTTTTGCTGGCAAGTTTTCTGATCAGCATGCCGGTGCTGGTGGTGTGGTCCGCCTGGGTAGGGGTGGCGGTGTTTGTGCTCGCCTTATTACTGGCGCTGGTTTGGGGCGCATTGATGGCGATGTTGGGCGGTCGCAGGCTGTGGCGGCATGGCTTGCGCAACACCGTCATCGCATTCGCCCTGTTGACGGTGTTACTGGCGCTGCCAGTGTATTTTCTGGTGTACAAGGTGCAGGCCGACCCGCCGTTGTTACCCACCGTTGTGCTGGCCAATGGTGAGCGCACCGTGGTGTATCAGGGGATGGTGCATGTGGGGATGGAAAGCTTCTACAAGTCGGTGGTATACGACCTGGAAGCGGCGCTGGCAGAGGGCTATACCTTGTATTATGAAGGGGTGCAGCCGTCTCCTGGCGAGGGGGATGAATGGTTTTCCGAACACTTGGCTGGCGGTGGGGATCTGGCCGAGAATTACCATATGCTGGCTGAGGCCTGCGGGGTCAAATTCCAGAACGATTATTTTGAATTGCTGGCGGCGGATGCCGGCGTGCATCCGGATCAACATGTGGCCGCGGATGTCACCAGTCTGGAAATGAAGCAGGAATACGATCGCTTGATGGCCTCGGATGCGGAATTTGCCCGGGTGGTACAGGCGCAGGAAGAACAGGATTTTGCGGACAGTGCAGAGGGTGGCGAGGACGGCATCGACTTGCTGCTGGCGCACTATCAGGACGCCACGGATTCCCAGAAGACAATGTTGGGGGTGTTGTGTCGTGGGGTGTTTGCGCTGGTTCTGGGTGACGGAGCGGAAAAATCGTCGCGGCCACTGGATCGTGTGGTGCTGGATTTCCGCAACCGCAAACTGGTGGAGCGGATTCTGGCCGACAGCAGCGATCGTATTTATATCACCTATGGGGCCGCCCACTTGCCGGGCGTGGTGGCCCTGCTGCAGGAAGCCGATGCCGGCTGGCATGTAAAAAGCATCAAGTGGATGCGTGGCCTGGCAGCACCAGAGAAGCTGGAAGGCAGCATGGTGTTACCGGGTATGGATTTTGTCGAGAGCAATCACTAAGGAGCAGTAATGCGTCTATTCGCCGTGGTAATGGTGGCCCTGTCGGTGCTGCTGAGCGGGTGTTCAGGCAAGGGCGGGCTACAGGGTGAGCCATTGCGTGTGGGGGTGATGGCGGATTATCCGCCGCTGGTCTTTCATCAGGATGGCCAACTGGCCGGTCTTGAGGTCGATTTCGCCCGTCAGTTGGGTGAGGACCTTGGGCGCCCGGTGACGTTTCAGGAATACGGTTTTGCCGGGCTTTTCCGGGCACTGGATAGCGGTGAGATCGATATCATCATGTCCGGGGTGTCGGTGACGGCCGAGCGTCAGCGTCATTACCTGTTCAGTCTGCCTTATACGACTATTGGCCAGATGGCGATGATTCGCCTGGACGATGCGGCTCGGCTGTCCACCCCGGGTGCGCTGTTCCATAGCCAGTACCGGGTAGGTTACAAGAGCGGTACCACCGGTGAGGCTTTTGTGTTGTCGCGGGTGGATGGCAAAACCGTGGGCTTTGACAGTAATGATGAGGCGACCGAGGCCCTGGTGGAAGGCGACATTGATGTCTACATCCACGATGCCCCGACGGTGTGGAACCTGGCCAATCGCCATGAGTACCCGGTGAAGTTGTTGGGGCTGTACAAGCCGCTGACCCAGGAACCGCTGGCATGGGTGATGCGCAAGGACAACATGAAACTGAAGAGCGATGTGGACGAGGTGCTCAAGGCATGGATGAACAACGGTGAGCTGATGCGCATGAAGCATCAGTGGATACCGGTGAAGATTCTTTCCGGGGAATGAATGAAGGCCGGGGACTTCAACTCTGGCAAGGCCTTCTGCTGTGGGAGCCAGCCTGCTGGCGATTGAGTTTGGGGGCGCATCGCTTGCAAGCAAGCTCCAACAGCGGCGATAGGCCGGAACTGTGGGAGCGGTGGTTCCACCGCGAATAAAGTGCCGGGCAAGACCATCGCGGTCGGACGACCGCTCCCACTCTCTTGTCTAAATATCCGCGTAATCCTGGCCGCCCTTGAGCCAGCGCCGCAGGAGTGGGTCGACCAGCGAGGGGCACTCCTGCAGTAGTCGGTCGGCCACCTCGCGGGCCGGTTCCATCAGCGCTTCGTCACGCACCAGATCGGCAATCCGGAACGCCAGGTCACCGGTCTGGCGGGTGCCCAGCCACTCGCCGGGACCTCGCAGTTTCAAATCTTCTTCAGCGATCACGAAGCCATCGGTGGTGTCACGCATGACCGCCAGGCGTTGTTTGCCCGTCAGCGATAGCGGGCTCTTGTAGAGCAGCAGGCAGTAACTCTGTTCGCCCCCCCGGCCTACCCGACCCCGTAGCTGGTGCAGTTGTGCCAGTCCCAGCCGTTCGGCATTTTCCATCACCATCAGGGTAGCGTTGGGCACATCCACGCCGACCTCGATCACGGTGGTGGCGATCAGTAACTGGGCCTGGCCGGAGGAGAAGCGCGCCATGCGTTCCGCCTTTTCCTTGGCCTTCATGCGTCCGTGCACCAGTTCCACGGTCAGGTCAGGCAGCGCCGCCTGTAATTCCTCGTAGGTGGCCTCCGCGGCCTGGGCTTGCAGTTCTTCGGATTCCTCGATCAGGGTGCAAACCCAATACGCTTGTGTGCCGGCCTGACAGGCATCATTGATGCGTTCAATCACCTGGGGGCGACGCCCTTCCGGCAGCACCAGCGTATCGATGGGTTTGCGCCCCGGCGGCATTTCGTCGATCACCGATGTATCCAGATCCCCGTACACACTCATGGCCAGGGTGCGTGGGATGGGTGTGGCCGTGAGTACCAGCTGATGGGGCACCTGTACCCCGTGGCGGGTCTCGAAGCGGCCTTTTTCCCGCAGGGCAAGACGCTGCTGGACGCCGAAGCGATGCTGTTCATCAATGATGGTCAGGCCCAGGCGATGAAACTGCACGGCATCCTGAAACAGGGCGTGGGTGCCGACCACGATGCTGGCACTGCCATCGGCCAGGGCGGCGTTGGTCTCGCGGCGTGCCTTTGCCCCCAGGCTGCCGGCCAGCCAGTGCACCTCGATGCCCAGCGGCGAGAGCCACTGGCGGAAGTTGTCACGGTGCTGTTCGGCCAGCAGTTCGGTGGGGGCCATCAGTGCCACCTGGTAGCCGGCCTCAATGGCGGCCAGTGCGGCGGCGGCGGCCACCAGTGTCTTGCCGGAGCCCACGTCCCCTTGCACCAGCCGTAACATGGGATGAGGCTGTCCCATGTCTTTAATCAGTTCGGCGATGACCCGTTGTTGCGCCCCGGTCAGAGCGAAGGGCAGGCTGGCTTGCAAGCGATCGAACAGGGTGGTGCCGGTGAGCCGGGGGGCATGGAAGGCTTTCTGCCCGGCCCGTTTTTGCAGCATGCCGAGTTGGTGGGCCACCATCTCTTCCATCACCAGGCGCTGCACTGCCGGGTGCTGGCCTTCCAGCAGCAGATTGACCGGGTCATCCGGGCGCGGGTTGTGCAGCTTGGTCAAGGCGTCGGTGAGGCTGGGCAGGCCGCTCTGATCCAGCAGGGTGGAAGGAATCAGCTCGCGGGGCGGGTGTGCCTGCAAATACGCCAGAGCCTGGGTGGTGAGGTTGCGCAGGGTTTTCTGGCTGACGCCATCGGTAGTGGGATATACCGGTGTCAACGCTTTTTCCAGCGGCGGTAGCGGCTGGTGGCCATGGGCGATCTGGTATTCGGGGTGATAGAACTCCAGGCCGGCGGCTCCCGGGCGGGGTTCGCCGTATACACGGATCGGGCGACCCCGTTCCAGGTTGTTCTTCTGTGCGGCAGTGAAGTGATAAAAACGCAGCGTGACCATGCCGGTGCCGTCTGCCACCTTGCAGAGCAGGGAGCGGCGGCGGCCGAAGACCACATCGGCGGCCATGACTTCCCCTTCAATGACCACCCCGGTTTCCGGTCGCAGGCTGCCAATGGGGGTAATGCGGGTGCGGTCCTCGTAGCGAAAGGGCAGATGGAAGAGCAGGTCTTCCAGATTGTGCAGCCCCAGCTTGGTCAGTTTCTCGGCCGCAGCCGGTCCCACGCCCTTGAGGCGATTCAGTGGGAGGCTGGAGAGAGAATCACTGGCCATCAATAATGCGTTCCGTCAGCGAGTTGCGAGGAGCGAGTGTCGAAAGGCAAAACCGCTTTTGCACTTCGTCACCCGTTACTCGCGTGTCGACACGTTTACCCCGACAGTCCTTCCTTGGGCACGGCCTGGCGCAGTACCTCGATGGCCTTGGGACGCGGGAAGCTGTCACGCCAGACCAGCGCAATGGTTCGTGACGGGACCGGCTCCTCGAAGGGGCGAACGGTGAAGGTGTCTTTGTCATAGCCGTGCTGATAGAGCGCGGAGTTGGGCAACACCGTGACCCCGAGACCGCCGGCCACCATGTGGCGCAGGGTTTCCAGGGAGCCACCTTCGATCTGCACCAGGTTTTTCTGGCTTTGAGAATCGATGGCCGGGCACAGCTCCAGCACCTGATCCCGGAAACAATGGCCTTCGCCCAGCAGCAGCAGGGTTTCGTTGAGCAGCTGTTCCGGGGCGATTTTCTTTTGCGAGGACCAGGCATGGTCCTTGGGCAGCAATACCGAGAACGACTCCTCGTACATGCGTGCCCGCACCAGACCACCACCGGAGAACGGCAGCGCCACAATGATGGCATCCAGCTCGCCGTGTTCCAGCTTGCGGCGCAGTACGTGGGTGTAGTTTTCCTCGATGAACAGGGGCATGTCCGGGGCCGCCTTGCGTACCTGTGGCACCATGGCCGGGAACAGATACGGTGCCACGGTAAAGATCGCGCCAACACGCAGCGGTGAGCCCAGCTGGTCACGCTGACTCAGGGCCATTTGCGACAGCAGGTCAGCTTGCTCCAATACCCGCTGTGCCTGGGTGACGATGGGCTCCGCCTGCGGGGTCACCACCACTTCTCGGGGACGGCGCTCGAACAGGGGCATGCCGAGCTGTTCTTCCAGCTTCTTGATGGCGGCACTGAGGGTGGGCTGGCTGACGTTGCAGGCCTGGGCGGCGTGGCCGAAATGGCGTTCACGGGCCAGGGCGACTAGATAGCGAAGTTCTGTTAATGTCATGGCGTCGATATGTTTAGTCGATGATGGCCCATTGTGCACCTCGTAGAACCTCGATGCTAGAGGGTCAGGCAGTTAACAGTTAACAGTGAATAGTTAACAGCTCGCGGAGCGGGTGTGGTAGCAGATTTTGGACTGTTGTGCCGCGGTTGCAGAATGTCTTGTGGCCAGCGGTCGTTAAAAGCGCGTTTTAAATTTGGAGCGATATGTCTCATATCTTGATTGCGGGTCTTGGGGATTTGGGCTCGGGGCTGGCGCAAGTGTTGTTGGCCGAGGGGCATCGGGTCAGTGCCATCCGCCGCGGGCAGCAGTGTCCGGTAGGGGTGGAGTTGTATAGCCAGGACCTCACTGAGGGCGCGGCCATGTTGCCGCCGGATCAGGTGGATCTGCTGGTGATCATCATGACGCCGTCCGAGTACAGCGAAGCGGGTTACCTGAAGGCGTTCGTGCGGGCGCCGCTGACCTTGCTGGATGCCCTGGCCCAACAACAACCCCTGCCGCCGGTGGTGTTTGTGTCCAGCAGTGCCGTCTTCGGTGAACTGGCCGGCGAGGTGGATGAGCTAACGTCGCCCAGGCCGTCCCGCTATAACGGCAAGGTATTGCTGGCAGCGGAAGAGGAAATCAGCGCCCGCAGCATGGCCACGGTGGTACGTTTCACCGGTATCTATGGTCCTGGCCGCTATCGCCAGATCGACAAGGCGGCGCGGTTGGCCAGGGGCGAAGAGGCCCTGCCAGCGTCTCAATGGACCAACCGTATCCACCGCGATGACTGCGTGGGTCTGCTGCACAGTGTGGTGAGCGGCTGGCTGAAGGGGCAGGAAATGCCGCCGCTGGTGGTGGGCACGGACTCTGTGGGTGGCCGTAATCTGGATGTGTTGCAGTGGTTGGCACAGCAGCAGGGGCTAAGCCTGGAGGTTCCCGGCGATACGCTCGACGCCCCCCCCGCCGGCAAACAGGTCAGAAGTCGGTATATCTCTCAAGGTCACTACACCCTCAAGTATCCCGGTTACCGGGAAGGGTATGCTCAGGTGCTGGCGGAGAGGTGAGCGACAAGCTCCAAGCTGCAAGCTACAAGGCGCGGATGGGGCCCGAGTGAATCCAGCGCCCTGCCCGCGCTCCAGGTTTCAGTTAGACGAGCGGCCAACCCAGCCTTGAAGGGAGCTCAATCGCCAGCAGACTGGCTCCTACGCCGGGAAACACTGCCACCCGCGTTGATCGCGGGCACAACATGTCAGTGCACATCCAGTCCAACCCGCGCCTTGTAGCTTGCAGCTTGAAGCTTGTCGCTGCCTTCAAAGCGCATTTCCGGCGTTTTCACGCTAAAATCGCCCTCCTGTCGGGCAATGACGTCTTCGTTGGTCATTTTTTCGCCGTCAGACTTGCCTCCGGCGCTGGCATTAGTAAAGTGTGCGCCTCAAATTTTATCCGTGGCGGTGCCAGACCCTTCTGATGCGCCGCAAAGGCCCGTGGTGGGCGCAATGGAGAGATGTGCATGAGTACACCGGTTGCCGTGGTAATGGGCTCCCAATCCGATTGGGAAACCATGAAAGAAGCCTGTGACGCCCTGACCCAGTTCGGTGTTGGCTGGAAAGCCGAGGTGGTCTCTGCCCACCGCACCCCACAGCGCATGTACGACTTCGCCAAAAGTGCCCATGAAAACGGCTACAAGGTCATCATCGCCGGTGCCGGTGGTGCGGCTCACCTGCCGGGCATGATCGCCGCCCTGACCCCGCTGCCAGTGCTCGGTGTGCCGGTGAAAAGCCGGACCCTGTCTGGCTGGGACAGCCTGTTGTCCATCGTGCAGATGCCCAAGGGCGTGGCGGTGGGTACCCTGGCGATCGGCGCGGCCGGGGCCTGGAATGCCGGGCTGCTGGCGTCGCAGATGCTGGCAGCGGAGAATCCAGAGCTGCTGAACAAGATTGCTGAATGGAAAGCCTCGCGTGCTGACGAGGTGCTGGCCAACGCGGAGCTGGGCCAGGGCTAGGCCCGACCCTCAATTCGCCCCTGCTTGTGACTAACGGATCTGCTATGAATCGCGTACTCGTTCTTGGTGGTGGCCAGCTTGGCCTGATGATGGCGGAGGCCGCAGCCCGGCTGGGGCTGGTGGTGGACCGTTACGATCCGGAGCGAGCGCTGCTGCTGCCAGGCACCTCTGATCTGGCGGTACCGATCAGCTGGGAAGAATGCCAGGAGCGTTACCCGGTGATTACCGTGGAGCGCGAAGCGTTCCCGGAAGAGGGCCTGTCGGCGGATCTGGCCAGAAGCGACCGCTGCGTGGCCCGCGGTGCCCTGCAGGTGATCCCGGATCGCTTCACCCAGAAATCCATGCTCGACAAGCTGGGCATCCCCACCGCGCCCTGGGTCACCCTGGACAAGGCAGAGGATCTGCAGGCGGCTGTCGCGCAGTTTGGCGGTGTGGTGGTGAAAGCCCGCACCGGCGGCTATGACGGTCGTGGCACCTGGATTGTGGGCGAAGGGGGCGATCTGTCTTCCGTGCCTGCGGCAGAGCTGGCCGGCAAAGCCATCATCGAGCAAAAGATTCCCTTCCGCCGTGAACTGTCCATCGTGGGCGCGCGCAGTATCAGTGGCGAAACCCTGTTCTACCCACTGACCCGTAACTGGCATGTGGACGGTATCCTGCGCCTGAGTCTGGCGCCAGCCAATGCCTGTAGCGATCTGCAAAAGCCGGCGGAACAGATGCTCAAGGGCATCATGGAGGAACTGGATTACGCCGGTGTCATGGCGGTGGAGTTCTTCGAAGTGGATGGCCAGTTGATGGTCAACGAAATTGCCCCGCGGGTGCACAACTCCGGCCACTGGACCCACGAAGGCGCGGACTGGTCCCAGTTCGACCTGCACGTCCATGCCTTGGCCGGTGTGCCGCTGCACGCGCTCAACGTCCATGGCCCCTCTGCCATGGTTAACCTGATCGGCACGCCTTTCGAGAGCGCCTGGTTGCAACACCCGGGTGTGGTGCACTGGTACGGCAAGAGCGTGCGACCGGGCCGCAAGGTGGGCCATGCCAACCTGGTGGCGGGTACTCTGGAAGGGTTACGAAAGGGCCTGGATGCCTGGGCCGACGTGCTTCCGGAAGGCTATCAGGCGGTCCTGGATTCCGAGCTGGGGCTGGGCTGATCGCCTGGCTTTTGCCTTGCGGCAGCTGGCTCAACACTTTAATCGCTTGCAGGCAAGCTCCCACAGGGGGCAGGTTGCCCTGCCTGTAGGCGACGGGGGCTGACTGAGGCGCTGTCAGTGACAGGGTCATGCTGCCTTCACATTCTCTCCCGTGGCCAATGGGGTACACTCACGGCTGACTGCAATCAGGATGCTTGTCGTGCCCATGTCACTCTCTTCACTCACGCTCACGCGCTATCGTCGATTGATCATGCTCGTCATGATCGTGGCACTGGTGCTGATCACGGTTGAGCTTAGCGGCCTGCGGGAGCAGATGTCGGTATCCTTTCTGCGTGCCCAGCTTGAAGCCAATCCGGTCACGGGTGTGCTCGCCTTTGTGATGGTGTTTGTGATCGGTAACCTGATTCAGCTGCCCGGCTGGATTTTCCTTGTGGCGGCGATCCTTGCGCTGGGTACCGTGATGGGGGGGCTGGTTACCTATCTGGCGGCGGTTACGTCATGCCTGGTCACCTTCACGCTGGTGCGTGGGCTGGGTGGTAATGCTCTGAGAGAAATCAACAATCCCTGGGCGAAGAGTATTCTGGCCCGGCTGGATACCCACCCGATTCGCAGCGTGGCACTGCTGCGGATCCTGCTTCAGACCATGCCCGCGTTGAATTACACCCTGGGGCTCAGCGGTGTGCCTCTGCGCCCCTATCTTGTCGGTACCCTGATTGGGTTACCGATACCTATTGCGTTGTACTGCCTGTTTTTCGACAGAGTTCTATTGTTGCTGCCGATCGGGTAGATACAAGCTTCAAGTTTCAAGCTGCAACGCGAATTGAGGCTGTGCCACGCAAAACAAGACAGTGCTCGCGCACCCACTTCGGGGCTGCCTCTGTAGGAGCTTGCCTGCAAGCGATCCGAGCGATAGCGAGGTTTGCAGTTGAGTTGCGAGTGTTTTGCCTTTCGAAACCCGCTACTCATCACTCGTTTCTGGAATCTTTACCTTCGCCAAGGCTCGGATCGCTTGCAGGCAAGCTCCCACAGCGGGGATGCTTTTGAAAGCTCAAAGCTCAAAGCTCAAAGCTCAAAGCTCAAAGCTCAAAGCTCAAAGCTGCCCCTTCAATGTCTTAACAGGGCGCTGAGCGAGTCCACCACTTCTGCCCAATCCGCATCTTCGCGCACGGCCTCTGCCAGGAATTTCGACTGGGAGGGGTTCCAGAATGGGGCTTGATGAAGGTGCATGCTGTCAGCCAGCTGGCCACCGTGTTGGTGGATGAAGTCTTCGATATCGTCGTCGCTGTTGGCCAGCCCGAGCTGGGCAAACAGGGTGTTGAGGTCGTGGGTGGCGGTATCCATATCGCTCTCCCGTCAGGTGATTGTGAAGGACGCTTGTCCCGTAAAACCGTCTCCTGTCGATCTGCGTCTGATAGTGCGCCTTTTCAACCGGTCTGTCTCCCCTGCGAAAGTAGGGGGGGTATAAAACAGGACGCCCGCAAGGTGCGGGCGTCCTGATGTGGCCTGGGGGGGCTTAGGCGATATCCATGATCCCGTCCATTTCCACCTGGGCTCCCTTGGGCAGCGCGGCGACGCCGATGGCGGCACGGGCTGGGTAGGGCTGTTTGAAATGGCGAGCCATGACTTCGTTCACCAGGGCGAAGTGGCCCAGATCGGTGAGGAAGATATTCAGTTTCACGATGTCCTGCAGGTTGCCACCAGCGGCTTCGCAGACAGCCGTCAGGTTGCTGAAGACCTGCTCGATCTGCGCTTCCATGTCGCCTTCCACCAGCTCCATGGTGTCTGGAACCAGGGGAATCTGGCCAGACAGATAAACGGTAGAGCCGGCCTTGATGGCCTGGGAATAGGTGCCAATGGCTTGCGGTGCCTTGTCGGTGCTGATGACGGAATGGTTGGACATGATGCGTTCTTCGTCGGTTGAGCCCCGGCCATGGCCGTCAGGCGAAATAAGGAAGCGGCTATGCTGGCATGCCGCCCGCCGGCACGCAACACCGCCAACATCCATGCTGTGGGAGCTTGCCTGCAAGCGATTTGGGCTTTGATCAAGAACGTAATCGCTTGCAGGCAAACTCCCACAGGGGCACAGGATTCAGCGACCTCAAAGGCGATGAATTCGGACGATGCTGTCCAGGGTTCTCAGTTTCTTGATGATGCGGGCCAGGTGGATACGGTCTTTCACCGTCATGGACACGTTCAGGGTGGTAAGGGTGGGGTCTTTTTCTGCCATGTCGATGGTGTCGATGTTGGAGCCCAGTTCGGACACGCTGTTGGCCAGGGTGGCAAGTACCCCCCGTTTGTTGATCAGCTCGATGCGCAGCGCCGCCGTGAATTCCTGCTCCACGTCCTTGTCCCAGCTCAGCGCAATGCATTTTTCCGGGGCGTTACGCATTTCGGCCAGCAGGTTCTTGCAGGTGTCGCGGTGGACCACGATGCCCCGGCCTGCACTGAGGTGGCCGATAATGGTGTCGCCGGGCAGTGGATAACAGCACTTGGCATAGCTGACCATCAGGCCTTCGCTGCCGCGGATAGCGAGAGGGCGGCGATCGTCTTCGTGCTGGCGTTCGTCATCGTCGCGGGCGCCCGCCAGCTTGCGGGCCACCAGCGGTGCCAGTCGGTTACCGATACCGATATCTTCCAGCAGGTCGTCCAGCTCCACATAGCCGTTGCCGGCCAGTTCGCTAACCACCCGTTCGATGGGCAGATCATCCAGGCCCATGTCGTAGCTGTGCAGGGCTTTTTCCAGTAGCCGCTGCCCCAGTTCCACGGCATCTTCGCGTTGCTGGTGCTTGAGGAAGTGGCGAATGTTGGTGCGCGCCTTGCCGGTGACGACAAAGTTGAGCCAGGCCGGGTTGGGGGTGGCATTGGGGGCGGTGATGATCTTGACGGTCTGGCCCGATTCCAGTGGTGTGGACAGCGCGGCGAGCTTGCCGTCGATACGGGCGGCCACGCACTTGTTGCCCACCTTGGTGTGCACGGCGTAGGCAAAATCCACCGCGGTGGCGCCACCGGGCAGCTCCTTGATGTCCCCCTTGGGGGTGAATATATAGGCTTCGTCCGGGAACAGGTCCACCTTCACATTCTCGATAAACTCCATGGAGTTACCGGTCTTCTGCTGCAGTTCCAGCAGGCGCTGCATCCAGCTCTGGGTGCGGCTGTGGGTGGGCGTGCCCGGTTCGCCGTCGGACTTGTACAGCCAGTGGGCGGCGATGCCGTTGTTGGCCATGGCCTCCATTTCCTCGGTGCGGATCTGCATTTCCAGTGGAATGCCGGAGCGCGCCTTGAGGGTGGTGTGCAGGCTCTGATAGCCATTGGCCTTGGGGATGGCGATGTAATCCTTGAAGCGGCCGGGGATCGGCGTGAAGTAATTGTGCACCGCCCCCAGTACCCGGTAGCAGGTGTCTACCCGGTCGACGATGATGCGGAAACCGAACACATCCATGATGTCCGCGAACGGTTTGTGTTGTTCTTTCATCTTCGAATAGATGCTGAACAGGTGCTTCTCGCGACCCAGGACCCGGGCTTCGATGCCTTCTTCTTCCAGGCAGTGCTCGAGGCTGGTCTTGATGGTGGTGAGGATTTCCTTGCGATTGCCGCGGGCCTTCTTCACCGCCTGGCCAATCAGCTTGGCGCGCATGGGGTGAATGGCATGGAACGCCAGGTCCTCGTACTCCACGCGCATGTTGTACATGCCCAGCCGGAAGGCGATGGGGGCGTAGATTTCCAGGGTTTCTGTGGCGATACGGCGGCGTTTTTCAGCACGCATAACATGAAGGGTGCGCATGTTGTGCAGACGATCGGCCAGCTTGATCAGAATGACCCGGATATCCCGGGTCATGGCCAGCATCATCTTGCGCAGGTTTTCCGCTTGCTGTTCGGCCTTCGATTCGAACTTGATCTGGGCAATCTTGGAGACGCCATCGACCAGCTCGGCCACTTCTTCGCTGAATTCCTCGGCCAGTTGTTCCTTGCTGATGCCGGTGTCTTCGATCACATCGTGCAGCATGGCCGCCATGAGCGAGGCATGGTCCATGTGCATGTCCGTGAGAATGTTGGCCACGGCCAGAGGGTGGGTGATGTAAGGGTCCCCGGTGCGCCGGTACTGGCCTTCATGGGCCTGCTCGGCGAAATGGTAAGCGCGTACGACCTGGGCGATCTGCTCGTCGTCCAGATAACTGCGTAACCGTTTTTCCAAGTTATGAATCGTGGGCAAAAGGCCTCGTCACGCCCTTGGCGAGTAGCAAGTAAGAAGTAACTGTTAGCTTAGATTTGAGGGCAGGTTTTGTCTATGACAAGGAGGCATGCAACGGGTGATAACCCGAAGAGGGAAAAACTATCAGGGAAATGCAGGCATCGGGAAGGCGAATGCCTTCCGGTTTCCGCTCCTGCGCGGGTGCGCAGGAGGACAAAGACGGCGGGTTTATTCGCCGAAAGACTGGGTCAGCAGTGCCAGCTCGTCCACGTCGGCGCTGCGGTCAGCCATGGGGCTGTCCACGGATTCGGCCGTGACGTGACCTTCAGCAATTTCACGCAGGGCCACTACGGTGGGCTTGTCGTTTTCCCAGGCGACGCGGGGCTCTTTGCCACCGGTCTGCAGTTGGCGGGCGCGTTTGCCTGCCACCAGCACCAGCTCGAAGCGGTTATCCAGTTGTTCCAGGCAATCTTCAACGGTTACACGGGCCATGCTGTTCTCCTACAGGCGGGTGCCACCACCGGGCAACACCAACTCAAATTCGCAAGGCGGGGATTTTAATGGCGAAAGCTTGATCAGTCCAGTCTGGCGCGCCCGCAGCCTTAGTGGCGACGATCGCGGAGCAGGTCTTCCAAGGTGCTGGCCAGCCGCGCTTGCTGACGGGGAGTGTCCAGACGGCGAGCCTCGACGATGGCTTCCAGCTCGTAGAGGGCCCGTTGAAAGTCATCGTTGACGATCAGGTAATCGAACTCGGCGAAGTGGCTCATTTCGTCCTGGGCACCGTCCAGACGGCGCTGGATTACCGCATCATCGTCGGTCTCCCGACCACGCAGGCGTTGGGCAAGGATGTCCAGAGAGGGGGGCAGAATGAAGATGCTAACGGCATCGGGCAGCTGTTTGCGGATCTGGGTGGCCCCCTGCCAGTCGATTTCCAGGATCACATCTTCGCCGCCGTTAAGGGTCTGCTTTACCCAGTCGGCGCTGGTGCCGTACAGGTTGCCGAACACTTCGGCGTGTTCCAGAAAGCGCCCTTGTTCGACCTGGCGGACAAAGCTGTCGCGGTCGGTGAAGTGGTAGTTGACCCCGTCTTCCTCGCCCGGCCGCATGGTGCGAGTGGTATGAGACACCGAAATGCGCAGCCGTGGCACCTTCTCCACCAGGGCGGCGACAAGGCTGGTCTTGCCGGCGCCAGAGGGGGCGGAAACGATATAGAGCGTGCCTTTGTCGGCCATGATGACGGTGTCCTGTGATCCCGGTAAAAGGCGCATTATAGGGGGAAGGTTGCGACCCGTCATACCCGCTGCGCCCGAGGTGCTGTTCCTCCGGCGCAGCGCGCAGGTGGGGTTACGACACCAGCAATGGGCGCCCGTAGACGATTTTGTTGGTCAGTCGGGTGATCAGATCCGCTTTTTTGCCCTGCATGCGGCGGCGCGCTTCGATCTGTGAGGGAATCCAGCGCAGGTGTACCGGCACACACTTCATGGCCGTTCGGATCAGGCGCACATCCATGTCGAACTTTTTCTGCACCTCGGGGGTGACCTCGGGCATGCCGAAAGGCCTGCGCAGGGAGTCTGGCAGTAGTACGGCAGTATGAATGCGATGGCGGTTGAGGAACGGCATTAGCCAAGGGCGCATGCTGAACAGGTAGTCCACCAATTCGCGGCCCACCGTGCCTACCGCCAGCAGATCGGAAGTCACCACCTCGTTGAACCAGGCCACATAGGCATCCCAGTTCTCCGGCATGGCCTGTTCGGGAATGCCGAACAGGAAGGCAAACAGTTGTGATTCCTCGTAATACTGTTCCCGCTCGGCCTGGCTGAGCGCGCCGTAGAACATTTCGTGGACCCGCAGGGCGACGATCCACAGGGTGGCGTGCACCCACAACAGCGCTTCTACCTGGTTGGCGAAGTACTGGCTTTGTTTCTGGGTGCGCCCGGTGGACTCGGAGATCTGGCCGGTGATTTTTGCATGGATGTTGTGTACCCGTACGGCCGAGTCCAGCACCTGGTCCAGATTGCCGAAGACCATGGAGTGCACATTCAGAAAGGTGCGTTGCAGTCGGCCCATGGGGTCTGTCTGGGTCTGGGAATGCTGATCAATGGCCTGGGAGACCCAGGGATGGGCCAGCTGCAACAGGTTGGCGGCGCCAGCCCCAAACATCACAGAGATATTGCCGTGAATCTTCCAGGCCATGGAGTCGGGCCCGTAGAGGCCGATGTCCGGGTCCAACACTCGTTGGGTCATGATTTCCAGCTGCTGGTGTAACGCCTCTTTGGTCACGGCCTGGCTAAGGGCGGGATTGCGCGGTTGGATGGGCTTGTTGGGCTGGGGCTGCATAGGGTGTCCTCCATTGATTCGCCTCAGGCTAATCAAGCAGAACTTGCCAGTTTTGATGCAGATCAACTTTTCTGTCTCAAGGCGGCTGGCGGATACAGATTTCGTCATCGTGATGACAGCCAAACCCGGTGAAAGTAAACATGGAAAGGCGCAATATGGCGACACTGTCCAGTAACGGGTGTCCTTCTGCATGAGCAACAGTCCCCTCAGCGCCACTGTGGAATTCCAGCGTGATGGCATTCAGCACGGCTTTCTGAAACTGCCCTATTCCCATGATGGCTCGGCCTGGGGGCATGTGATGACGCCCATCACGGTAGTGCGCAATGGCGATGGGCCAACCGCACTGTTGACCGGGGGCAATCACGGTGATGAATACGAGGGCATTACCGCGCTGATCAAGTTGGCCAATCGTCTGCGGCCGGAGCAGATTCGTGGCCGGGTGATCATTCTTCCCATGCTCAATCACCCGGCGGTGGTCAATGGTAGCCGCACCTCGCCGCTGGATGGCGGTAACCTGAATCGCTGTTTTCCCGGCAATCCCGCCGGGACGCTGACAGAAAAACTGGCGGATTACCTGACCCGTTATCTGGTGCCGCTGGCGGATGTGGTGCTGGATATCCATTCCGGGGGCCGCACCCTGGATCTGCTGCCCTTCGCGGCGACCCATCGCATGGACGACAAGGCCTTCGAGGCGCGCTGTCTGGGGGGGGCCACAGCCTTCGGCGCGCCCTACACCCTGTTCATGGCCGAACTGGAAGGGGAGGTACTGTTCGACAGTGTGGTGGAAGCCCAAGGCAAGGTGTTTATCAGTACCGAACTGCGTGGCGGCGGCACCACCACGCCGGAGACGGTCGCGTTGGCGGAGCAGGGGGTGGACAACGTGCTGCGCTTTGCCGGGATCCTGCCTGGCGAGCCCGTGGAGGCGGTCTCGCAAGCGCTGGAAATTCCGGATGGCGACGCCTACCGGGTCAGCGAGCATGCGGGCATTCTTGAATTCACCGTGACGCTGGGCCAGTGGCTGCAGCAGGGTGAGGTGATTGCCCGGGTGTATTCACTGGAGCGGACTGGCCAACCCCCGGTGGAGTATCGTGCTCCCTATGACGCCATGCTGCTGGGGCGTCGGCATCCTGCCCAGGTAAATATTGGCGATACCTTTGCGGTGCTGGCGGTGCCGCGGGTTTAATGGAGCCCGACGTGACTGATAGCAACGCGATTCCTTTCTCTTGATGACTTCAGCAAACAGGTCCGACATCCCGGTGGACTGGTCTTCCGTGATTCTGGACCCGGCATTTCTTGCCGGGCTCGACCGTATGGCGGCAAAGCGGTTTGTCCAGCCGGCACTGGCGGAAGAGGCCGCTGCGGCCATGCTGGACGCACTTAGCGAAGCGGATTGGCAGCGTTTACGTGCTTTTGGTGGAAAAAGCGCACCGGCCACGTATGCCTATGCGGTCGCTGGCCGAGCCATGGAAGATTTCGCCCGTCGCCGTTTTGGGCGGCCCCGGCCCCCGCAATGGCTGCAGGAGAAGGGACAGGCCTGGGTTCGGTTATGGCGGATGCTGTGCCTGGAGCGTCAGTGGCCGGAAACCCTTATGCAGGCGTTGGGTAAAGAGTTTGTCGACGGACTGGTACGTGAGGCGATTGCGGTGATCAAGCAGCGTATTCCGCGCTGTGGTGAACCGGGATTCTCGGAATGTTGTGTGACAGAGCTGGGGCTGGAGCAGTTGCCTGACGATGCCGGAGACAGCGTGGATCAGGCACTGGCCCGCACGCAACATCAGCACGCGTTGGCCGTGCTGGGTCGCTTGCTGAATCCTGCTGATGCAACCGTGGGGTCGGGTCCGTCTGATGAAGAAGACGTGCTGAACGAGCTGATCAGGCGTTTGGCTTTGACGGCAGACGATCGTTTGTTGCTGTCGCTCAGTTACGAAGACGGCCTCTCCAGTCGCAAGATTGCCACGCTGCTGGGAACCAGTGCGGCAACGGTGCAGCGCCGTCTGGCGGGCTTGCACCATCAACTTGAGCAGGCCCTGCGTGTGATGGGGCTGGCCGACACTACCGCTGCCGGGGAGGTGAACCTTGAATCCTGAAACAGAAAAAAGCCTGTTCAGGGCATTGCGGTATCAGGATCAGCCGTCCCTGCTGTCGAGGCCGGAGTTTGAGGGCTTTGCCACCACGGATGAGATTCTCGCCGCTCATGCCGACGGCCGGCTGACGTCTGCGCAGCAGGAGTGGCTGACGGTTGCGTTGGCCAACAGCAATATACTTCGGCAGCAGTGGGTGGCCTTGCTGGAGTCCCGGGAGACGGTGGCGGCACGACAGGGTGTCTGGCGGCGTTTCGCCATGGCCGGGGCGGCGGCCAGTGTGCTGCTGGCGGGTGTGTTGGTGTTTGTGAATGACCCGCCCCAGGAGTTCTCTCCGCCGGCGTCGCCCATGGCAGAATCCCACCCAGCCCCACAGGCAAGGGCGCAGGTGGACGCCCCGATGCGCAAGCAATCGTCTGCCGATCAGTCGTTCGCGTTCGAAGACAGGGCTGAGCCGCCACAACGCCCGGCGGCGGCTCTGGCGATGCCCGTTCCGGATTGGAATGGGTTCATGGCCGTGTATGCCGGTGATCAGGCGCATCTTTCTGATAGCCCGGAGGGGCGTTTCCAGGCATTGGCGCTATCGCTTCGGCACTTGCAGCAAGAGGACTGTTCTGTGGCGGCGGCGCAGACGTTTCTGCAACGGCTTACACTGTCCCGCCAGGATTATCCCGCCCCATTATCGCCGCTGGAGCCGGGCTTGACCGCAGACGCATGTGCTCTGGGGGAACAGCTGATACAGATGGCACGGCAGGCCGTGGGGCAATAGCAATCGCAGGGTAACGTCTTGCTGTCGCAGGTTCCTTCGAAAACGGGTCACAGTTCCTGAAGCAATTGTCCAGGCTGTCCGTCTCATTAAGGAAACCGACCTTGATGGAGATCGACATGAGCCTTACCCGTCCCATTGCAACGCTGCAACGTTACCGTTCCCTGATGCCCTCTGGTCCACTGGCTGTGGGCTTGTGTACGGGGGCCCTGACGCTGTTGAGCGCGGGTTGCCAAAACGGCGGCCAGGAAACGCTGGCGGACATTCAGACGGGCCAACCGGCCCAACGAGAGCAGCTGCTGGTGGATGCCATGGCCTCACCGGCGCGGATGCAGCCGCAGGCCAAAATGATGGCGATGCCGGCGCCGCAGCCCCTGCCGCAGCCGTCCCGTGACCGCTTTGAGGCGGTTGAAGAAAACACCGTCAAGCAGGCTTCTGTTGATCCGGTGTCGACGTTTTCCATTGATGTGGATACCGCGTCCTACAGCTTCTCCCGGCGGATGATCAACGAGGGGCGGCTGCCGACTCCGGACGCAGTGCGCCTGGAGGAGTGGGTCAACTATTTCGATTATGACTACACCGCCCCGGCCAGCCCGGATACACCGTTCAGCACCGGGGTGACAGTGGTGGAATCACCCTGGGCTGCAGGCAACAAGCTGGTGCATATCGGCATCAAGGGTTATCAGGTGGACGCCTCCAGCCGTCCCCGCGCCAATCTGGTTTTCCTGCTTGATGTCTCCGGCAGCATGGGCGCGCCGGACAAGCTGCCACTGCTACAGCAATCGTTATCGATGATGGTCAAGGACATGCACCCCGAGGATAGCGTGGCCATTGTGGTGTATGCCGGGGCCTCCGGGGTGGTACTGCCGCCCACGGCCGTGAAAGACCGTACGGCGATTACCCAGGCCCTGAGCCGCTTGCAGGCGGGCGGCTCTACCGCTGGAGGGGAGGGTATCCAGCTGGCGTATCAGCTGGCAGAACAACACTTTGATGAGAAGGCCATCAATCGAGTGATTCTTGCCACCGATGGTGATTTCAATGTTGGCGTTACAGACCCGCGGTCACTGGAGGCCCTGGTCAGTCGCCAGCGCGAGAAGGGCATTTACCTGTCTGTCCTGGGGTTTGGCCAGGGCAACTATAACGATCATTTGATGCAGACCCTGGCCCAGAACGGCAACGGGGTGGCGGCCTATATCGATAACCTCAACGAAGCGCGCAAGGTGCTGGTAACAGAATCAACCTCGTCGCTGTTCACCATTGCTGAAGACGTGAAAATTCAGGTGGAGTTCAACCCGGCCACGGTGCAGGAATACCGCCTGTTGGGGTACGAAACCCGCGCGCTGCAACGTGAAGACTTTAACAATGACAGCGTAGATGCAGGGGAGATCGGCGCCGGGCATACCGTCACCGCGCTTTACGAAATTACCCCGGTGGGTGAGCCCCCGCTGATAGATGCTTCTCGCTATGGCAAGCAGAGTGAGGCCGGGGCTGAGGGGGGCGGCCATGATGAGTATGCCTTCATTAAACTGCGCTACAAGCGTCCGGGAGAATCCCGCTCTCAACGGTTGCAGACGCCGGTGCCGGTGAGTCAGCGCAGTGTTGATGGGGAGGCCCGTCAGGAGGTGGAGTTTGCGGTGGCAGTGGCCGGTGCAGCCCAGCTGATCAGAGGAAGCAAGTTCAGCGGTGGCTGGACACTGCAAGATGCTATTGCGTTAGCCCAGAAAAACCGGGGAGAAGATCCCTATGGATATCGCAGCGAATTTGTTCAGTTGCTGCGTCAGGCGTCAGTCAGTCGCGACATTTGATAATGACAGGGGGTAAATATGCATCATGCACTGAGAGCGCTGTGCATTGCCGTCATTGTGTTACCGGGCTGGCTACAGGCCCAGTCTCCCGCCTCGGTAGTGGTGCAAACGGCATTTCTGGTGTTGTTGGGAGAGGCGAAGGAGGAGCAATGGGTGTTACTCGACCTGGAGCATGGATTGGTGGCGGAACCTGACGGCGTTGGCGTGATTCTGCCGACCCTGGATACGGAAGCTGACGTGGTACGTTTTGCCGTACCCGATGAGGTGAATCCTTTGGACATTACCCTGATGCTGGCAGCGCAGGGTAATGGGCCAGAGCAGTATGTTGCTCACTTGCGGATGCGTGATACAGGGCGCGAAGCCCATTTTCCTGCTTTTGCAATGCAACGGTTGGATGAGGCGTTTTTTCGTGATGACAGGGCGGGACAGCGTGAGGGCAAGGTGTTGCTCAGGCCGGCCAGTCAGGCGAGTGATACGGCAGGGTGTGAAAGGGAAATCCAGCCCGGCCGGCGGCTGGGTGTTGTGCAGTGGTTGGGAGAGGGGGCCGGTTGGGTGGAAAAGGATCTCACCCAGCAAGGGGATGTGATGATATTGAGGGAGCGAAGCCGCTCGGTCGATTCGGCTGATCCACAATACGAAGTACATTATGCGTTGGCAGGCAACCCCGGGGTACGCTTTGCGGTCGTGCTTCCCGATCCGGATCTGGCAGCATTGGGTTGGGCAGACAGTGAGGGCATGCTGGTCCGCATGGCGTCATGCGACGTACAGGTGGGTGGCGACCACCAACCGTCCGGTCTCTATTCGGCCTGGAGAGAGGGGCTGTCGCGGTGAGCGGCCTGGAAAGCGCCCGGCAGGAGCAGGGCGCCCGTGGGCAGGTTCAGCGGAACAGAGTGGGAGCCAGTAGCTCCCATTGGGCGGGCCAGTCCTGGCTGGGTTTCTGTTTGAAGCTGGAGCGAACGAACTGGGCAATGCGGCCTTCCACCGCGGCCAGTAGCAAGTTGGCGGTAATTGTGGGTGTGGCCTGGGTGCGAAGCCCTTCCTTGAATTCCGCGTCACGTAATATCTGCTTGAGCTGGGCCTCCACGCGGTCGTAGAACTGCTGGATACGCTGGTGCAGGCGCTCGTTTTCACCGGCAAGGGCGTCACCGGTGAGCAATCGGGTAATGCCCGGGTTGCGCTCGGTGAAGGCCAGCATCAGTGCGAGAATCTGCTCTACCTGACTGGCGGCACTGCCGTCTTCGGTGATGCGATTGATCCGCGAGAAAATCGCTTCTTCAATGAAGCTGATCAGCCCTTCGAACATTTTCGCCTTGCTGGGAAAATGCCGGTACAGGGCCGCCTCGGAGACACCCACTTCGCGGGCCAGCCCGGCGGTGGTAATCCGCCCTCCGGGTTCGGCTTCCAGCATGTGGGCGAGCGACTGCAGGATCTGCTCTTTGCGAGACGGTTTCTTGTCGGTCATGAATCGTCGTTCCCGTTTTAAGCGGCAAGCAACAAGTTTCAAGCTGCACGCGAGTGTGGCTGAGAGGTATATCACATGCCGTGCTCGCGCCCAACGCCCCTTGGCTTGTTGCTGCGGTTTGTTGTGTGTGTTGTAGCGGCTCTTTGCCTGTCATCAAGCGGCAATCCCCTTTGCCGCAGAAAAAGCTGCAAGCTTCAAGCTACAAGGCGCGGGCCCGGTGTTTTGTTTTTCCACCGCCCTGCCCGCGGCTGAACTATTAATCGCGGGCAGGGCGCGAATCAGACGAGAGGCCCTTATCCGCGTTGTAGCTTGAAGCTTGTAGCTGCTTTTCCTCACAGCTGACAGCTCAAAGCTCGCAGCTGCTTTTTAGTCCTTGCTGATCAGGGTGCCGATGCCTTTGTCGGTCAGGATCTCCAGCAGCACGGCGTGGGAGACGCGGCCATCAATGATGTGCGAGGTATGCACACCGTTCTGGACCGCTTCCAGGGCGCAGCCGATTTTCGGCAGCATGCCACCGTGAATGGTGCCGTCCTTGATCAGGTCGTTCACCCGGTCCGCATTGAGGCCGGTGAGGACCTTGCCTTGCTTGTCTTTGAGGCCGGCCACGTTAGTCAGCAGGATCAGCTTTTCCGCACGAAGCACTTCGGCCACCTTGCCGGCTACCAGGTCGGCGTTGATGTTGTAGCTGACGCCGTCATCATCGACCCCGATGGGGGCAATCACCGGGATGAAGTCGCTGCCGGAGAGCAGGTCGATAACACGGGTGTCGATGCCCTGCACTTCGCCAACATGGCCGATGTCGATGATCTCGGAGGTCTTCAGGGCCGGGTCGTTTTCGTCCTGGGCCTTGAGCAGCATCTTGCGCGCCTTGATCAGTCGACCGTCCTTGCCCGTCAGGCCGATGGCCTGGCCGCCGTTGTGCTGAATCAGGTTGACGATGTCCTTGTTGACCAGCCCACCGAGGACCATCTGTACCACGTCCATGGTCTCTCGGTCGGTCACCCGCATGCCCTGAATGAATTTGGATTCCTTGCCCAGGCGTTCCAGCAGGCTGCCGATCTGTGGGCCGCCGCCGTGCACGATCACCGGGTTGATGCCCACCTGTTTCATCATCACCACATCACGGGCAAAGCTGTTCTTCAGCTCGTCGTTTTCCATGGCGTTACCGCCATATTTGATGACCACGGTGGTGCCGGTAAAACGCTGAATATAAGGCAGCGCTTCAATCAGAATCCGGGCGGTATCGTGCGCACTGTTGGCGTCCATCATGTCTCCTGAACGTGGGCGGTGAATTCCGGGCAGTGGTGGCGATGGCCTGTGCCATTGCCACCCTGCGAAGCGGGATTATACGGGAAAAACCGCGGTTTCGCGTTGCCCGGAACGGTGCCTCTAGAACGGCACGTCCAGGCTGTCGTCAACGGCTTTCAGGTGGTTGCGGAATTGGGTCTTGACCCGTTGCAGTGCTTCCTCATCGCGACCTTCAAAGCGGGCGACCAGTGAGGCAGTGGTGTTGGAGGCTCGCACCAGGCCCCAGCCATCCGGGAAGTCCACGCGAAGTCCATCAATGGTAGTGGGGCGGCCGCCGGCAAATTGTTCGGCGCGGGCGCTAAGCGCATCCACGAGCTTGAACTTGTTGTCTTCCGACACCTCGATGTAGAGGGCGGGCGTGGTGATCCCGGTCTTCAGGCCGGCAAAGACCTGGCTGGCAGAGTCATCGAGTAGCGACAGGATTTCCAGCAAGCGACAGCCGGCATACATGCCGTCATCGCAGCCAAACCAGCGATCCGCAAAAAAGATGTGGCCGCTGATTTCACCGGCCAGCGGGGCGCCGGTTTCTTTCATCTTGGCCTTGATCAGGGAATGTCCGGTCTTGTACATCATCGGACGGCCGCCGCTCTTGCGGATGATAGCCGGCAGGGCGCGGCTGCATTTCACGTCGAACAGTATGTCGGCGCCCGGGGTGCGACCGAGAAGGTCGCGGGCGAACAACATCAGCAGGCGGTCAGGCCAGATAATCTCGCCCCGGTTGGTGACCACGGCAACCCGGTCGCCATCGCCATCGAAGGCCAGGCCGAGATCCAGCTGTTCCTGTTGAACAATGCGCACCAGATCTTGCAGGTTGTCCGGGTTGCCCGGGTCCGGGGCGTGGTTGGGGAAGTTGCCGTCGATATCGGTGTATAGCGGGGTGACTTCGCAGCCCAGCTGGGTGAACAGGCGCGGCGCCAGCTCGCCGGTGGCGCCATTACCGCAATCAATGGCGATCTTCAGTGGTCGGGCCAGCACGATGTCGTTGACCACGTCGTTCAGGTAGCGGTCGGTAATGTCGCGTTGTTCTTCCTTGCCGCGGCCCTCCGAGAAGTCCCCTGACCTGATGCGTTCCTTGATCGCCTGAATCCGGTCGCCAAACAGGGTTTCGCCATTGATGACGATTTTCATGCCGTTGTGGGACGGGGGGTTATGACTGCCGGTGACCATGATGCCAGTCTGGGTTTCCAGCACCTCGGTGGCGTAGTAGAGCACCGGGCTGGGCACCAGGCCCAGATCGATGACGTCACGACCGGCTTCCAGCAACCCCTTGATCAGGGAACGGGTCAGCTCCGGGCTGGACAGGCGGCCATCGCGAGCCACCAGCACGGTTTGCTGGCCAGCGTCACTGGCTTCGGTGCCGATAGCCCGGCCCAGCAGATAGGCGGCCTGGGCGGTAAGGGTGACGCCAGCGACACCGCGGATGTCGTAAGCGCGGAAAATTTCCTCCGGCAGAGCATCGGTTTGCTGGTCGTCGGTGAGCAGGATGCCGTCGTCCACCTCTTCGGCGATCTCCATGGCGGCGGCCTCGGGAGCCTTACGGGCCTTGCGTACCCCGGCGCGCTCGCGCACTTTCTCTACGGTCTTGGCGTGGGCGGCATTGACGGTCTGGAAGATGCCGAAATGGAAATGGTTTCGGGCGGTGACGCCGGGCTGGCGGGCCAACTCATCGCTGTAGCGAATCAGCTCGGCGGCATCCTGGCGCAAGGCGCGGGCCAGTAACCGGTTGACGACCAGTGTGGCGACCAGAAGCAGTACTACCGACAGTGCAATAGCGCCGGTGGCCAGCACAATCAATTGGCTGTCAGCCCGTGACAGGGTCACGGTGGCGCTGATGGTGCCCGCAGACGCGGTGCTGCGAGCGCCCCCTGCTGTCTGGTGGTTGCTAAAAATTTGTGTGTTGCCGAACTTGATGTCCAACTGTGAACCGTCAGGCAGGGCGGCACCGACCAGCGTCGCCAGCGATTTCAGGGAGCGGGTCAGCAGCAGGGTGCCGTTCTGGTTCTTGGTTGCACGGGCGATGACCAGTTCCGGGGGCTGCCCGGCGATGACCACGGGTGCCGGTTGCTGGCCAAGACGTACTTCCTTGAGAAGTTCCTGGGCGGTATAGCTGAACTGGCTGGTGTCAGCGCCCCGGCGGGGAACCAGCACCAGGGTAGCGTCCGGCTGCCAGAGATGGGGGGAAGCATTGAATTGCTTCAGGGTGTTGTTCGCCAGGGCGTTTTCGACTTCCGGTCGCTCGGCGAGCAGATCGAGCTGGGTGCTGGCCTCGTTAACTACCCCCTGTACCTGATTGGCGATGGCGGCGGCCAGGGCAGTGGCCTGGCTTTGTTCCAGGGCCTGTTTTTCGTTGCCGCTCTGGTAGACGAACAGGCCGCCGATGCTCAGCACGATGACCGCCACGCCGGTGATCATCAGCGGCAAGATATGTTTCATGGCGCTGACCACCATGGGTTTGTCGTCGTTATTCTTCTTTTTTCCCATTATCCCCTCCGCAAACCCGTCTCTTATGGACGTTGTTTTTAATGGCGGCCGCTGTGGCCAAAGCCCCCGCTTCCCCTTTCGCTGGAGCTGAAATTGTCGACCTGTTCGAGCTCAACTTGCATGACCGGGACGATCACCAATTGGGCAATACGCTCACCGGGCTCGATGGTGAAGGGCTGCTGCCCGCGATTCCAGCAGGATACCATCAGTTCGCCCTGATAATCGGAGTCGATCAGCCCTACCAGATTGCCAAGCACAATGCCGTGTTTGTGGCCCAGCCCGGAGCGAGGCAGGATCATGCCGGCGAAGCCCGGGTCACTGATATGGATGGACATGCCGGTAGGCAGCAGCTGGGTATCGCCGGGGGCCAGTGTCAGGGGTTCCTTGACCATGGCACGCAGGTCCAGGCCGGCCGAGCCGTCGGTGGCGTAATGAGGCAAAGGGATGCTGTCGCCAAGGCGGGGGTCCAGAACCCGGTACTGCAGTTTCATTGGTGTGTCCTTGTGGTTGGATTCAGTCTTTATACCGGATCGCAATCAGTTCAATAAGCTGTTTGGCGATTTGTGTCTTGGACGCCAGTGGCAGCACCTTGTGGCCGCCGGGCCAGATTACGGTGAGGGCATTGTTGTCGCTGTTGAATCCCACGTTGCTGCCAGAGACGTCGTTGGTGGCAATCATGTCCAGTTTCTTGTTGACCAGCTTGCCCTGGGCATAGGCCATGACATCCTGGGTCTCGGCGGCAAACCCGACGGTAAAGGGGCGCTGATCGTGCTCAGCCACAGAGGCAACGATGTCCGGGTTTTTCACCAGCGTCAGGTGAATTTCTTCGGTGGATTTCTTGATCTTGTGATCGGCCGTTACGGTGGGGCGGTAGTCGGCTACGGCGGCGGTGGCGATAAAGACGTCGCAGCCGGTTTCGACTACCTTCATGCAGGTCTCGTACATATCCACTGCGCGTACCACATCAATGCGGTCCACCCGGTTGGGTGTGGGCAGATTGACCGGGCCGGCAATCAGGGTCACGCGAGCGCCAGCTTCGGCGGCGGCCTCTGCCAGCGCAAAGCCCATTTTTCCTGAGCTCTTGTTGGTGATATAGCGCACCGGGTCGATGGCTTCCCGGGTGGGGCCGGCGGTAATGACCACGTGCTTGCCAGTGAGCAGGGAGTAATCGAATACCTCGGCGGCCTGCTGGATGATCTCCAGAGGTTCCAGCATGCGCCCTGCGCCCACATCACCACAGGCCTGGCTGCCGGAACCGGGGCCGAAAACGTGAATACCTTTCTCTTGCAGGATCAGCAGGTTCTTCTGGGTGCTGGTGTCTGCCCACATTTGCTGGTTCATGGCCGGAGCGATGGCAATGGGGGCGCCCGTCGCCAGGCAGAGCGTGGAGAGCAGGTCGTTACCGTGGCCATGGGCAAGGCGCGCCATGAAGTTGGCGGAGGCCGGAGCGATCAGTACCAGGTCGGCCCAGCGGGCCAGCTCGATATGGCCCATGGCGGCCTCGGCGGCCGGGTCCAGCAGGGTAGTGTGGACCGGGTGGCCGGACAGGGCCTGCATGGTCAGCGGGGTAATGAACTCGCAGGCGCCCTGGGTCATCACAACCCGGACCTGGGCGCCCGCGTCCTGCAGGCGGCGAACCAGATCGGCGGCCTTGTAGGCGGCGATGCCACCGGTGACTCCCAGAAGGATGCGCTTGTTGACCAGACGTTGCATGCAAAAACCCTTAATGGCTGACGGCAATCATGGCAAATCTCTCCTGCCACGGAGCCCGCGGACGGCGAATAATTCAGGCGCATAGGGTAGCACTAAGGGGAGTCCTAAGGGACTCCCCGCAAAACCGGTCAGTTCAGCGTGGCTTCTGCTGCATGAGATCCTGGTACTGAAAGGTAATGGCATCCATGCGCGAGAGGATGGAATCGGTGGTCACCGCGATCACAGTGGGGACATAACGGCCGCTGTCTTCCAGCTGGAAGCCGGTGCGCGAGAAATCCCATTGATTGCGTACTCGCTGCAGGGCGTCGCGCAGGGCAGCGGTATTGCTGGGGTAGGTTTCCAGCTCGTTCAGGGAGCGGTCGAACAGGGTGATGGCGTCATCCAGTTCCTGTTTCAGGTTGTCAGAGCGGACCCGCCAGGCGCGGGCGACATACACCTTGGCGATCTTCTGCGACAGCATGCGCTGGCGGCCGGAGAGGTTGACCAGCCGGGCGCTGTCGATCCCGGAGTGGACTTCGATGGCCTTGACCACGTCGTCGCAGGCTTTCAGTAGCGCCAGGTTGTCTTCCATCAGCAGGGAGGCACTGGTCTTGCTGGGCGCGCTGATGATGCGCAGCCGGTGCGGCAGCCACAGGGCTTCCACCGTATCCAGTTTGCTGTCGATGGCCGCTGTGGGGCTGTAGTCCCGCAGTGTGATCAGCTGTTCTTCAAACAAGGCAACGGCTTCGTCCAGTTGCCGTTGGGCCTTGTCGGTCTGGATCTCGGCGCCGATCAGCAGGTGATTCTTCATCATGCGCTGGGTCAGCATGCGTTGACGGCCGGAAATGTTTACCGCTTCGGCGTCGCTGAGTGCCATGACTGGCACAGGCGTAAGCAAGGGCAAGAGCAAGGCAACAAGCGGAAGGATCAGGCGTTTCATGGCGGTGTCTCGTGCTGTTGTTGTTGGGACGGTGATTGCGGGTCAGGGAGCAAAGACTGGGCCAGCAGCTGTTTGCATTAGAAATCAATAGGTTGCTGAATTGTCAGGGGCTGGGCGTACGGTTTTGGCGCGCTCGGGGTGCTCTCGTCTGGTGCAAAAGGTTTCATTTTGATCAATTCAGGGGAGTGCGATGGCGATTACCGACTGGCCGGCGGATGAGCGGCCCAGAGAGAAACTGCTGAGCCGGGGGGCCGAGTCGTTGAGTGATGCCGAGCTGCTGGCGATCTTTCTGCGTACCGGGCAGCAGGGCATAACGGCGGTGGACCTGGCCCGCCAGCAGCTGGCGGCAGGTGGTGGCTTGCGGGCAATGCTGGACAGCAGTCCGGAAGTGATGGCGCGGCTGCCGGGCATGGGCTCGGCCCGGCGTGCACTGCTACTGGCGGCGCTGGAGCTGGGGCGACGTTATCTGGCCGAGCCACTGGAGCGTGGCATGCCACTGGATAATCCGGACAAGGCGGGGCAGTTGCTGACGGCTCGCCTGCGTGGTTTGCCCTATGAGGTCTTTGCTTGCCTGTTTCTCGATAACAAGCATCGCCTGATTGCCTTCGAAAAGCTGTTTCAGGGCACCATTGATGCTGCGGCGGTGTATCCCCGTGAAGTGGTGCGTCGTGCCATGGAACTCAACGCCGCGGCGGTGATCCTGTCGCACAACCACCCTTCCGGGGTCGCCGAACCGAGCCAGGCGGACCACGCCATTACCCGGCGGTTGGTCGACGCTCTGGGGCTGGTGGATATCCGCGTGCTGGATCATCTGGTGATCGGGGATGGCGGCTGGGTCTCGCTGGCCTCCCGGGGAGCGGTGTAGGCAGGTGGTGAGCGGCGGAGATCGGCTTACGCCGATTTCCGCCCTACACGCCCGGCACAAGCCCGTAGGGCGGAAATTGGCGTAAGCCAATCTCCGCCATTCAAAAGCAATTAGGAGGCAAGGATGCCCAATTATCGTAGAAACTATGTGCCTGGAGGGTGCTACTTCTTTACCGTGAATCTGGCTGACCGCAGCCAAGACCTGCTGATTCGCCACTGGCCGCTCTTGCGGCAAACTATACAGGCTGTGCGAGTCGACCGGCCCTTCCGGTTGGATGCTCTGGTGGTCATGCCCGATCACCTGCATGCCGTATGGACCTTGCCGGAGCATGATGCGGATTTCTCTAGCCGTTGGCGCGCCATCAAAAGCCGTTTCAGCAAGGCGCTGAGGGTTGAGGAGGCTGTTTGGCAGCGCCGCTTCTGGGAGCATACCTTGAAGGATGAAGCCAGTTATCGCCGGCATGTGGATTATGTGCACTTGAATCCGGTGAAACATGGATATGTGAGCAAGATAAAAGATTGGCCCTTCTCCACGTTTCATCAGTATGTAGAGAAAGGACTCTATGCGCCGGATTGGATGGGGAAGCATCCGCTGGGGTAGGGCAGAGATTACTCGCTGCGCTCACCTCTTTGGGGTAAGCCTGCGACTGTTCTGCGTTTCGCTTTGGATCTCTGCCGGGTTTGTGGCGGCTATCGTAACCCATTGAATGTTGGTGAATCCGGGCGCGAATCCAAGATAGCGCTTGAATCCTGACCAGCGTACTGGTATAAAACGCGCCTTTTCCGGGGCTCTACCGTCCCCCGCAAGAAGATTTACGGAGCAAGACAATGTCCAAAGTTTGCCAGGTGACCGGTAAGCGCCCTGTAACGGGCAACAACATTTCGCATTCGCACATCAAAACCAAGCGTCGTTTTGAGCCGAATCTGCATCATCACCGTTTCTGGGTTGAGTCCGAGAAGCGTTTCGTTCGCCTGCGCGTCAGCTCCAAGGGCATGCGCATTATCGACAAGAAAGGCATCGATTCCGTTCTGGCGGAAATCCGTGCCCGCGGCGAACGCGTTTAAGACTGAATTAAGGAGTTAACCCATGGCTGGTCCGATTCGCGAAAAGATTCGTCTGGTGTCCTCTGCGGGCACTGGTCATTTCTACACCACCACCAAGAACAAGCGTCTCCATCCCGAAAAGATGGAAACCAAGAAGTACGATCCGGTTGTGCGCAAGCACGTTGCCTACAAGGAAGCCAAGATCAAGTAACTTGATCGTTGGTGTTCCACCTGGCATACGGACGGAAAAACCCGGGCAGCGCCCGGGTTTTTTTATGTCTTAATTCCTGCCTTTCCTTTCTTTGTCTATTGCCGTTGTTTCCCTGCCCGTTAAATCGCTGACACCGCTTGATGAAAAATGTGACATGTGTCACATTTTGAAATGCTACCGCTTGTCGCCAAGATGCCTCCAATTAGCGCCAGGTTGCCCATGACACTTGAGATTGGGGGCGGTTAGGCGTGTTATTGATTCAGCTACATAAAGTAAACGGACTGTTGCTTGTAGCTTTCACGATACGCGAATAGCATTCGCTTGTGAGTTCATATTTGCGCATATGGAATGCAGTCACATAGGGAAATGACGGGAGAGTAACAATGAGTAGTATGAAGCAGCTTTATCAAGTCCTGATGGTTCGTCTTTACGGCCGCGTAATGGGTGCGGGTTACCGTCAGCGTGGGGCAAGTGCTCTTGAGTATATTGTTCTGGCTGCAGCCTTGATCATCATTATCGGTGTTCTTGCCACCAATACCACGGTGCAAGACGCGCTGAATACGGCTTTCTCGGACTTGTTCTCAGACGCCTCCAACGGTGGCGGGAGCTAACTCCCGGCGCTGTCGGGAAGGATGTTCCTCGTGAAAGGTCGACGCCCTGAAGCTGGCGCCGTGGCGCTGGAGTTTCTGATGCTGTTCCCGTTTGTGGTGGCCATGCTCTATGGCTCGGCGGTGTACGGCCTGACCTTTTTTGCCCAATACCGGATGCAGAGCGCGGTGGACGATGCCGTGGAAACCGCGCTGTACCTTGACCGTTCCCGATTTGAAGACAACCTCGGCGGTGCCGTGACCACCCGTGCCAACAGTGCGTTGGCGGCGCTGGTAGCGCGGTTGCCGCCCAGTCTTCGTGGGCTGGATACCAGTGCCGCTTGTGCGCTGGAGACTCTGGGCGGGATCGAAATGTTGCACTGCCGTCTGGTCTATCCGAATTATCGATCCAATCCGGTTGTACCGGCGTTGGATTTTGGCATGCTGGGGGCATTCCCGCCGCTGCCTGCGCAGCTGGATGTGGATGCAAGGGCCGCTTTCTAACCGAAGGCAAGAACGGCCCGGCATAACAAACAGAACAGACACGGATGTTCCGGAGCGAACATGGGTTCTAGATTGCTGTATATGTTGCCGGCGCTGGTTGTGGCGCTGGTGGCACTGATTCTTGCCTTCGCGGGTCTAAGCCGTGACCCTGCTCCCGCATTGAACGTGGAGCAGCAGAGCGAGGGGGATGCCCAGCCGCAGGCCCCGGCCTATCGGTATTGGGTCGTGACCGAAAGCCTCAACGTGGGCGATACCCTGGAAGAGGATTCTCTGGCCGTGGTCTCCTCGCCTGCACCTATCGCCAACGTACTCAACGCCGATGAAAAAGTGGTCGGCAAGCCGTTGCTTCAATATGCCCGTCCGGGCGAACTGTTATCGCGCAATCATCTTGAGCCTGGTGGCACGCTGCCAGGCAATGTGCCCGCCGGATTCCGTGCCGTGGCCGTGGCCGTGGATGATGTGGTGATGGCCGGTGGACTGCTGCAACCCGGCGATCTGGTCGATGTAGTGGTCGCGTTCCGCAAGGGCATGGAGCGGGATAACCCCGCGGCCATGATCCTGCTTAATCATGTTCAGGTGCTGGCGGTAAAAGGGGCCATGGGGGTGGCGGATTCCGACGCTGCCCGGGAAGCCCAGCGTCGCAATAACACCGTGGTGCTGGCAGTGCCTGGGGACAAGGTACCTTCACTGTTGCTGGCGGCGGAAGAAGGGGTGTTGAGACTGGCGGTGGTGGCCAGTGAAGACAAGGCTGTGGCAGACGTTTCAAAGACCGGCAAGCCGGTCTACTTCCGGGATCTGTTCCCGGCGGGCAAGAAGCCAGCGCCAAAGGCGGCACCGGGGCAACGGGTGGAAGTCTACGAAGGATCGGATTCAAGGAGCACCTATGTACGTTAGAGCATGGAGTCGCGCGCTGGTGCTACTGCTGGCGGGTTGTGTGAGCATGGCGGGCTGGGCGGAAAGTTTCAGCGGGTCTATGCGGGTGGCGCCGGGAGACCAGAAGGTCCTCACGTTCCCTGCGGCGGTGGCGAAGGTGGCCACGTCTGACCCGGCGGTAGCCGCGCTGACGGTGACTGGTAGCCAGGAATTGTTGCTGACGGCCAAGGACGAAGGCTCTGCCGTGTTGTCGATATGGCTGCGCGGCGAAAGCAAGCCGTTGCGTAGCACCGTGGTGGTGGCAACGACGCTGGGTTCATCGTTGCCCTTTGGGACGCAGGTCCAGACCGATATTCGTGTGCTGGAGGTCAGTCGCTCTGAGTTGAACCAGATGGGGATCAGCTACAGCAATGTCTGGGATGGCGGCGCCTCCGGTGCCGGCATTGCCGTGCCGGGGACCGGGTTCCAGGCGCCGGGAGCTGCGCCAGTACCGCTCAACTCGGAAGGCTTCAACCTGTTCAAGTTTGGTTCCAACTCTGTGGTGGCCATTAATGCGTTGGAAGCCGGCGGTTTTGCCTACACCCTGGCAGAGCCCTCACTTACCAGCTTGTCAGGCCAGAGCGCCAGCTTTCTTTCTGGCGGGGAATTCCCGGTGCCGACGCGCAGTACCACTGATGGTGTGCAAATCGAATTCAAGGAATTTGGTATCGGCCTTAGCCTGACGCCAACCGTGATTGATGAGTCGCAAATTATCCTCAAAGTGGCGCCGGAAGTGTCCGAGCTGGATTTTTCCGCCGGGGTGGAAACGGGCGGGGTTGCGGTGCCGGGCCTGAGGGTGCGGCGGGCAGAAACCACGGTATCGCTGGCGCCGGGAGAAACGTTCATTATCAGCGGCCTGGTCAGTCGCAACACCATCAACAACAGCGACCGGCTGCCGGGCATTGGCAACATCCCGTTGCTGGGCGCGTTCTTCCGCTCCTCCCGTATCGAGAAAAATGACAAGGAGCTGGTTATGGTGGTGACGCCACACCTGGTGACACCGCAGAACAGCACCGAGCCGCCGGTTACCCTGCCGGGTGCGGGCTATCACAACAGCAGCATGGGGTGGCTGGACATGGCCACAGAAAGTCGCCGCGGGTCGCACCCGATCCGTCATGGTCTGAGCTGGTGATGCCATGAGTGACCACGACATTGTTCTTTCGGTGGTGGACGACACGGGCCTGGAGACCTGGCTCGAACGGGTGGTGGAAGAACCGTTCCGTCTGGAGCAGGTGAGCCGGACAGACCTGACGCGTGTCTTGCGGTTATTGGAAGCGACCACGGCCCATGTGGTGATGGTGGAAATTTCCGAAGCCGATATGGACCAGTCTCTGGCCATCATTACTGCCCTGACCAGCGCCCGCCCCTGGGTGACCGTGATTACGGTGTGCTCCCGTGCGAATCAGGAGCTGCTGCTACAGTCCATGCGTGCGGGTGCCCGGGACTGTTTTGTGGCGGGCAGTGATGCGTCTGACGTGCGCGAACGCTTGCGGCGGCACCAGTTGCTGCGGGTCGGTCATTACGATGATCAGGTACGCGCGGCCAACAGCAACCTGGTACTGGTGGCCTCTGCCAGTGATACCGTGGATACCCGGTTTCTGGCGCAGAATGTGGCGCTGGGCCTCAATCGTCTGTTCCCCGAACAGCGGTGCCTCGCCATCGATACCCAGCCCAGCGGGCGCAGTCTCTTTTATCTGGATGTCCACAACGAATACACCCTGGAAAACCTGCTCGCCAGCCCGGAAACCCTGGACGAAACCCTGATTGGGACCGCACTGGAAGAATACCGCCCTGGGCTGCGTTTGCTGGCGGGCGGGTTGCGCCGGGATGAGCTGGAAGGGGATCGCAGTGCAGACCTCTTCATTGCCCTGAATCACTTGATGCAGATGTTTGATCGCATTGTCATCAATGTCGGCACGTTGCAGAGCCGCCACTGGGTGCGTGCACTCGGGATTCATGCCCGCCACCTTTTGATTGCCATGCACCCGCTGGTGGATCAGGCCCATGTGGTGCGCAGTCTGGGTAGCGAGTGGCGCGCGCATCTGGGCAAGGATAGCCAGGTCAGCCTGGTGGTGGATGGTCTGGATACCCGTGTGCCGCCGTCACTGGATGAACTGTCCGAGACGGCGGGGATGCCCGTTCTGGCGGGGTTGCCCATGGATTGGCGCCACCGGTTGCTGGCCATGAACACCGGCCTGCCGGTACAGGAGCAGGCGCCGCGTAGTCGTTATGCGCGTTCCCTGCAGGCATTGGTGGGCAAACTGGAGCTGGGCCAGGGTGACGTGGCCGAGCAAAGCTGGTGGCAGCGTTTGCGCAGCAAGGGTTAGCGGCGCAAGAGATAACAGGAGCCGGATGTGGCTGGGCGGATAGACGCAGAATACCAACAGCTCAAGGACCGTACCCATCGCTGGGTGGTGGAGCGCCTCGACGAAGAAGGTGTCGAAGTGAGCCAGGCCAACAGCGATGTGCTGGTGGAATTTGTGCGTAATGCGGTTGGCCAGCACATCGCCCTGAACCGGGTGCCACTGTCGACCCAGGACCTGAACCAGTTATCGCGGGACACGCTGGACGAAGTGATGGGCTTTGGCCCGCTGGAACCGTTACTGGCCGACCCCAAGGTGAACGACATCCTGGTGAATGGCCCCGATAGCGTGTTTATCGAGGTGGCGGGGGTTCTGCAGAAGGCGCCGGTGAGGTTCATCAATGATGATCATGTGATCCGGGTGATTCGCCGCATGCTGGCCCCGTTGGGGCGGCGGTTGGATGAGTCCAGCCCGATGGTAGATGCGCGTCTGCCGGATGGGTCGCGGGTCAACGCCATCATCCCGCCGCTGGCCCTTGATGGGCCCAGTATCAGTGTTCGTAAATTCACCCGAAATCATTTAAGTGCCGAGGCATTGATCGAAAGTGGCTCACTGACCCAGGCCTGTCTCGATACCCTGATCAAGGCGGTGGAATCGCGGCGCAATATTATCGTCAGTGGTGGTACCGGTACTGGTAAGACCACCATGTTAAACCTGATCAGTCAGCACATTCCCCGTGAAGAGCGGATCCTGACCATCGAGGATTCCGCTGAGCTGGTACTGCACCATCCCCATGTGGTGCGTCTGGAAACCCGCCCAGCCAACACCGAGGGCAAGGGGCGTATCAGTGCCCGTGAGTTGGTCGTCAATGCACTACGGATGCGCCCGGACCGGATTATTCTGGGTGAGGTGCGTTCCAGCGAAATCATTGAACTCTTGCAGGCCATGAACACCGGCCACGAAGGCTCCATGAGTACGATCCACTCCAACAGTACCCGTGATGCCCTGGTGAGGATCGAAACCCTGCTGGCGGTGAGTGGCTATGACGCCAGCGAGCAGGCCATTTCACGGCTGATCGGCTCAGCACTGGATGTGATCATCCAGTTGCAGCGATTGCCTGATGGCCGACGGCGGGTCAGTGAAGTGGTTGCCCTCACCCCTACCGAACAGGATCCCTATCATCTGGATTACCTGTACCGGAGCGAGCCATGAGTGCGGTGCAGCTGCTCGGCATGGCGCAGACACTCGGCATTATTGCCGTGCTGACAGTGCTGGTGCAGTTGCTGTGGTTTCGTCGTCGACAACGCCACGTATTGAAAAGCCGGATTCGTCAGCGACTCGAGCAGCGATCGGAGCTGGCATCTGAAGCCTTGCCGGGACGTGTGGCCGCGGGGCCGTTGGAGCGGTTTCTGCTGCGCGCGGATATCCAGTTGGGGCGCGGTCAGTTGGGCGGGCTGGCAGTACTGGTGTTTTTTATTCTGGTGATGGTCATCGTGAGCTCCGGCTGGATTCCGGCCATTTCCGTGTTTGCCCTGATGTTGGCCAGTGCCTGGCTGTATTGGCGTTATCGATTTCAACAGCAGCGTCGCATGATCTTTGAATCTTTACCGGGGATCATGGATTCGGTGCTGCGTTACATGGATGCCGGTCGCTCATTGGAAGCGTCGCTGCAGGAAGCCTTTCACGATGCTCCACCGGTTTTTGCGCCGCTCACGTTTCGGCTGCGCAGTGCCATTGAATCCGGGCGTGACTTTACGGGCCTGTTTGATGAGTTCGCCCGGCTCTACCAGGTTGCCTCTCTGGTATTGGTATCGATTGCCTTGCGTACATCGGCCCGTTTTGGCTCGTCGGTTCGCCCGGTATTGCAACAGGTGGCCAATTCCCTGCGTTCCCAACAGGAGTTACGGCGGGAGTTTTTGGCATCCACCGCAGAAACGCGCTTTACCGCTGGGGCCTTTACCCTCCTGCCTCTCGGCATGGCGGTCTACATGATGCTGATCAACGAGAAATATGCGGAGGTCCTGCTGGATACCGCGACCGGTCACAACATGTTGATGATTGCCGGCGTGCTGCAGACGTTGGGGGTTATCGTGATCTGGCGGATGGTGCAGGGGGTGGGCCGTGAATAATGCCTTGCTGGTGATGGCCCTGTTGTTGTCTCTGCTGGCGTTGTGGCTGCTGGTCAAGGCGCATCATTGGGAATGGCAGAGTCGTATCAGTCAACGTTTACAGGATCAGAATAACGCGGGTGCTCGCTCAGGCACGGAGTCGCGCAGAGGGCTGCGTCAACTCGGAGACTTTCTGACAGAGTCATCAGTAACGGCCAGCGACTTTGAGGAGATTCGGCTGGCGTTGGCAGGGATGGGGAAGAGTCGAGAACAGATTCCCTTGATCTATCTGGTGGCTTGCTGGCTGGTACCGGCATTGGTCTCATTCGTGAGTTTTCTGTTGTTTGGTGTCATGGGTGGGGTGATCGGTTCGGCGTTGGCCTTTGTGGTGCCTCGCCGCTTGATCCGCGGTATGGGGGCGCAATCGGAGTTGCGTCAGAACCTGGAGGCGGTAGAGCTTTGTCACATGACTCGCATGCTGATGGAAGCCGGACTGTCGCTGGAGCGGGTGATGCGCATTATCGGGGTACAGGGCCGCCCCCTTTTGCCCGTACTGATACATCGCATTGACCGTTTTAACCGGTTGATGCAGTCCGGCGCCGAACGTAGCCAGGCGTTGGATGAGCTGGGCCAGAACAAGCGTATTCCGGTGCTGCGCAGTTATGTGGTGCTGATGAAACAAAGTAGCCAGCTGGGGGCCGGGGTGTCTGTCAGTCTGGACCAGATTATCGCCGAAGCGCAGAACGTGGAGCGCAATCGTATCCGCGAGGAAACCAATCGCATCGGCGCGAAAATGACGGTGGTCATGATGGCGTTCATGCTGCCGGCATTGTTTATTTTGATTGGCGGGCCTGCGGTGATTTCCATCGCAGATGCCCTCACACGATAGGAATCAAAAGGGTAGGGAGTCGATGATGCGAGGCTGGGTGTGCGCAGTGGTGGTGATGCTGGCGGGGTGTGCCCATCAGTCGCCGGAACAGGCAGCGTCGGAAACGGTGGATCTGGATAACATCGTTTGCAAGAGCGCCCTGCAGCCGGAGCAGAAAGTCGATCTGGAAATGGTCGACACCCTGATGGCGAAGGGCCGAAACCATGCGGCTCTGGCCCGGCTGGAAGGCAAGCCAATGAATGCACTGGATCATTGGTTGCGCTATGGCCAGTTGCTGGCAGCCTCTGGCAAGCTGGATGAGTCCGAAGCGGTGTTCCGCGCCATGGTGAATCAGTGTGGTGACGGCCGAAGTGAGCATGGCCTGGGCATGGTGTTGCTCAAGCGCAATCAGGTAGTGGCATCGTTGGGGCATCTGGAAAAGGCTCGCAACCTGGCTCCCGCTGCTGCCCAGGTTCGAAACGACTACGGTTATGCCCTGTTGCTGGTGGGTCGCTATGACGATGCGGCCTTCGAGTTGCGCACCGCATTGGAGTTGGCCAACGGTCAGGGACCGGTACGCCAGAATGTGGCGGTAGCCTACCTGTTGACCGACAATGAAAAAGGCTTGCAGACGCTGAAAACCGAGTACGGTTTTTCGGCCGATGAAATGGCCTATGCCGAAAAACTGCGTGAGCAGTTCGGGAGGGTAATGAAATGAAGCGATGGTTGTTATGCCTGTGTCTTCCTGCCACGGTGATGGCTGCGGAGCCCCAGCAGCAATACCGTTTCGGCGTGTCTGATCAGGTGGTCAGCAACCCGCCGAAAACGGTGACCGACTGGCTGCTGGATCAACAGCGCGACTCCCGTCAGGTAGAAGAAAGCGAACTGCCGGCTCCGCTCTATGTTGATAGCCAGCGGCGCCTGGCGGACTCCTTCCGTACTGCGATTCCGGAAAGCTTCGGTGAACAGACCCGGGACGACAACTAGCTTTCAGCGCGGCGCGATCAGTGTGGTCACGCCGCTGCTGCTATTGCTGATCGTTATCCTCTCTGTGTTGGCGCTGGATGGCGCGCGCCTCTTTGCCTTGCGTAGTGATATGCAGGCGCAGGTCAATGTGGCGGCCCAGGCCGGCGCGTCGGCAACGCAGAGTTGTGGTGGGCTGGCGCCCTCTACCGCCACCGTAAGACAAAGGGCACTGACCGCAGCCCGGGCCCAGGGTTTCAGTGGTGAGGATGCTGAGCTGTTGATTCAGGTCGGCGTGATAGAGGATGCAGATGATGACGGTGTGCTCGCGTTCGATGCGGTGAACTTCATAGAAGAAAGTAACGCGGTTCTGGTGTCTTACACTCGCAGCGAACCTATTTCTCTTCTACTGCCGGAATCCATGTTTGGGACTCTGGATATGACTGTCAATGCGGCGGCAAGGAAGGAGGCGGTAGCGAGTATCAGCGCGGCTGGAGGTCTTGCCGCGATTGGTGGAGATGCCTCCTTGCTGGGGGCGTTGCTGGGGGCCGTGCTGGGGCAGCCGGGTTACTCGCTGGACCCAACCAGTCTGAGCAGCCTGCAGGATGCAACGGTTCGGCTGGGCGATCTGCTGACCGCGTTGGGGGTCAATCGGGTCACTGATCTTCTGCCGCTGGATGCTGACCTGCTTGCATCGACGGTTGGGGGTGTGGCTGGTGTGGCGGCGCCGGTCGCCGATTTGCTTGATGATATCGCTGCTGCTCCGGGTATCGAGACAATCCAGATTGGCGATGTTATCGAGGTTGTCGAGAATGCGTCTGTTCCGGAAGACAGTGAGTTCCCGCTGTATGATCTGGTCATTAGTCTGGTGCTCAATATTGCACAGGAAGCGCAGGCCGGAACAGATGGGGTGATTGCCCTGCCCGTCAATATCAGTGGTCTGTCTATTCCGCTGGTCGCCAATATTCAGGCCGTGGATTTGGCGTTGCATGTGGGCGAACCACCTACTATCGCCATTGGGCCTGCGCGTCAGGATGCCGACGGGAACTGGGTCACCCGATTCTATGCCCCGGATATCACGTTACAGTTGATGGCCAATGCGGAGTTATTGCCTGTTGATCTGGGGGTGGTGGATTTTTCACTTGCGGACCTGGATGTGCCTCTGGCTATCAATGCAGGGGGGGGGAGTGGTGCCTTGATTGCCTCTCATTGCGCCAGCGGGACGCAAAACTCGGTTGAGTTCACTGTGGAGATAGATCGTGAGGTGGCTCGTATCGTTACCGGCACGCTAGATGGCAGCGGTATGCTGAATGCCGCACCCCTAGAGGCCAATGTGGGCCGCTTGATCTTGCTCGGCATTCCGATTCTGGATGGAATTTTATACCTGAATGCAGAGGTGGACGGTACGGTGCCGGGTGTCAATGAAACGGTGACTCTTGATCCTCGTTACAACCTCTATTGTGACCCGGTGGACGGATGTGACGAGATTGCCTACAACGATCAGGGCGAAGGGGTATCCGGGCTGGATCTGGATGTCATTATCAATGAGGCGACCTTGTTGAAAAGTGGTGCAGGCCAGGGCATCAATCTTGGGAACCTGCTGAACCCCATTGTGGATTTGATAGAGGGGTTGCTTGACACCGTAGTGGAAAGCCTTGGAGAGGCATTGATCAATCCATTATTGCGCACACTGGGGATTGGTCTGGGCAGCATCTCGGTCAACGTGTCTGCTGCCAATCAGGATTCCATTCAGGTGATTGAGAATATTGCGGTGGTGGCAGAGAACTGATGGCATGAACAAAAGGCGCTATCGCGTACTGGTAAAAGACGAAGCAGGCGTTTGATATCCCCGCTTTCCCTGTTGGCGTCCTGTGTATGGGCTGGTAGTGACATTGGTCCTGAATAAAAAACGGCCGCATCAAGCGGCCGTTTTTTATCACGCTCAAGCCGTTGCGGCATGCCGGTAGCGCGTAAGCTGGTCGGCAAAATCCTGCAAGGCGGCAATGCCGGACTCGCGGGCGTCGTGGTACCACTGCTCCAGCGCTTCCACCATTTCGGTGGAGTTACGGCTGGTCTGGGACCAGATGTCCTGCAGACGCAGACGGAACTGGTAGATCGCGTGCAGGGTCTCGTTGCTGTCGGTGAGGCTGGCCAGTCGTTGCTGCTGAGTCGGTTTGATCAGAGACACATCACGGTGCAACAGCGCATGGGCGCGAGCGTAGAGTCCACGTGTGGCTTCACAGGCACGCTCGCGCTCCTGTTTGAAAACCGGTGCAATCACAGACTTGCGGTAGTTGGCCATCACCTGAAAACGGTGTTGCATCACCCCGCGCAGGGCGTCCAGGTCGATACTTTTGGCGTCACGGTCGATGACCGGCTTGGGCGCCACCTTTTTCACTTTGGCCAGCTTCAGTATTTCAAACAGGCGAATCCAGGCCCAGCCCGCATCGAACTCGAAGCGGCGAACGGACAGCTTGGCCGAGTTCGGGTAGGTGTGGTGGTTGTTGTGCAGCTCTTCACCGCCAATCAGGATGCCCCACGGAGAAATGTTGCGGCTGGCGTCGGCGCATTCGAAATTGCGGTAACCCCAGAAGTGGCCAATGCCATTGATGACGCCGGCCGCGAATACCGGGATCCACATCATCTGTACGGCCCAAACGGTGATGCCGGACACGCCGAACAGGGCCAGGTCGATCACTGCCATCAGGGCAATGCCGCCCATGGGAAAGCGGGAGTAGACGTTGCGTTCCAGCCAGTCGTCCGGGCAGCCAGCGCCGTATTTGGCCAGGGTTTCCTGGTTTTCGGCTTCTTCGCGGTACAGTTCGGCACCTTCACGCAGTACCTTCTTGATGCCTTTCACCTGCGGGCTGTGCGGGTCGTCTTCGGTCTCGCACTTGGCGTGGTGTTTGCGGTGGATCGCGGTCCACTCGAGGGTATTCTGGCCGGTGCTCAGCCACAGCCACAGGCGGAAGAAATGCTTCAGGGCCGGGTGCAGGTCCAGGGCGCGGTGGGCGGAGTAGCGGTGCAGGTAGACCGTGACGCTGACAATGGTCACGTGGGTCATGGCGAGGGTCACCAGGACCAGCTCTCCGAGGCTCAGGCCCAGCAGGCCGTTTTGAATGAAATCAAGCATGGGGTCGCACAATAAAGAATCGGAGTGACTATTGTGCCCAGTCGCCATGACGGGAAGAAGACGCAGGATGGGTCAAATTCGGACTTTCTGGCCAATGGTTGACCGTGGGGATAGGCGGTGGGGCTGCAGAGCGTTACCTGAACCGCCATCCTGATCGCGCAGAAAGGCCGGAGGTCGCTCAACCATGGGATGCCCCGCGTTCCAGCAGCAGGTGCCCCAGCGCGTCGACAGTGGCCTGCCAGCCTGGTGCAAGCCAGGTGGTGCCGACGGCTTCGGCAATCAGGGCCGGGCCTTCCAGGCGCTGGCCGGCACCCAGCGATTCCCGTTGAAAGAGGGCGACGGGAGTATCGATACCGGGCAGTTGGGCGTGCCCGGACGGTTTGCCTGCCTCAGTGGTGAGCGCGGGGCTGTCTGGCGTGTGGCTGTTGGCCAGCACCTGCACACGCAAGTTCACCTGCTGAACGGGGAGACCGAGGCGATGCCCAAAGCGTTGCTCGTGGGCTGCATGAAAGGCGCTCTCCCGCTCGGCAGGGTCATCCCGCCAAATGACCTGCAGCACGGAAGATTGGCCCCGGTAGCACATCTCCACAAAGGTCTGGAATTGCAGATCCTGCGCGTCAACGCCCTCGGCCTGCAGTTCCTGGCTGCCCTGTTCCTCGAGCTGCTGGCGAAGAGCCAGAAGCTGGGCCTCACTGGCGTTATCAGCCAGGGCCTGCAGCAGTTCGCGCTTGCGGGGTGCGTAAACCAGCCCTTCCGCGGACAGCACGCCAGCACGTTGCGGCACGATGGCACGGCGCATACCCAGGTTGTCAGCCAGGGCGCACACATGCAGCCCCCCGGCACCGCCAAAGCTCATCAGGGCAAAGTCTGCCGGGTCATGCCCCTTCTGGATGGAGATTACCCGCAGGGCCTGGGTCATGTGCTCATTGGCCAGGGCCAGAACGCCCTCGGCAGTTTCCTGCACACTCAGCCCCAGCGCCTTGCCAAGCCGGGCCATGGCGGCGTTGGCCGCGGCCACGTCCAGTTGCAGGGAGCCGCCAAGCGCAAAGGCTGGTTGCAGGCGGCCCAATACCACATTGGCATCCGTCACGGTGACCTGGGTGCCGCCCTGTCCGTAGCAGGCCGGCCCCGGGGAGGCGCCCGCGGATTGCGGGCCTACGTGCAGCAGGCCTGCCTCATCCACGTAGGCCTGCGAGCCGCCCCCGGCACCAATGGTATGCATGTCGACCATGGGCACGGCCACCGGGTAGGGGCCGATGCGCCCCTGCTGGGTGAGGCGAATGGCGCCGTCGAGCAGGGCCACGTCCGTTGAGGTGCCGCCCATATCGAAAGTCATCAGGTTCGGCTGTTGCAGTTGCTCGCCCAGTCGGTGGGCGGCGGCCAACCCCCCGGCCGGACCGGAGAGCAGCAGGTTAACGGCCTGTGCGGCAGCCTGCTCGGAGGCAATCGTGCCGCCGTGGGATTGCATGATCGCCAGCGGGGCAGGGCGTGTCGCCTGCTGCAGGCGTTGCAGGTAATCGGCCACTTTGGGCGACAGCCACGCATTCAGCCAGGTGGACAGGCCGCGTTCATATTCGCCGCGGGTAGCGACAATCTCATGGGAAGTACTGACACTGAGCCCGGCGCCGCGCAGGGCGTCGGCCAGTTGCTGCTCGTGTTCTCCCTGCAGATAGGCAAACAACAGGCAGATGGCCACCGACTGCGGATCATGCTGTTTTACCCGGGTGACCAGATCGGCAATCTCGTCGCTGGAGAGCGGCTGAAGTTCGTTGCCCCGGGCGTCCAGCCGTGCGTTGATGCCTTCAACGGGCAAGTCGGTCAGGGCAGAGGCGGCAGGCGTGGGCGTCAGGTTATACAGTTCGGCCCGGTTCTGGCGGCCGATGCGCAGGATGTCTTCGATACCACTGTTGGTGACAAAAACGGTACGCGCACCTTTGCCTTCCAGCGCTGCATTGGTGGCTACCGTGGTGCCATGGACAATGGCCAGTTCGCCGGCGGCCATAGCCGCGCCCATGCCCAGTGCCTCGATTCCCTGCAAGATCGCGCGCTCCGGTGCGTCCGGCGTGGACAACACCTTGTGAATCTGCGGCTCCCCATCGCCGAGCAACACAAAATCCGTAAAGGTTCCGCCGGTATCGACACCGAGCCAGTATGAGAGAGGCATAAAAGTGAACAGTGAATAGTTAACAGTGAACAGCGAAAACAGGGCTAACGGCGAACCTTCGTGATGCTACCATACCGGAAGCGAGTGGATTCTAGCTATTCACTGTTAACTATTCATTGTTCACTGCTTTTGCCATGCCTGAATTACCCGAAGTTGAAACCACCCTGCAGGGTATCCGTCCTCATCTTGAGGGGCGGGTGTTGCGGGGTGTGGATGTGCGTGAGGCGCGGTTGCGCTGGCCGGTCAGTGAGGCCCTGTATGCGCTGAAAGACAGCCCGGTGCTGGGGCTGAAGCGGCGAGCCAAGTACTTGCTGATACAGCTGGCCGAGGGGCAGTTGCTGATCCATCTGGGGATGTCTGGCACCTTGCGGGTAGTGGAGGCGGGGACCCCGCTGCGCAAGCATGATCATGTGGACTTGCGACTCGATGACGGCAAGGTGTTGCGGTTCAATGATCCTCGCCGGTTTGGCACGGTGCTGTTTCAGGCGGGCGATGATGATCATCCGCTGCTGGAGAAACTGGGGCCGGAGCCGTTGGGGGACGATTTCACGGGCGAGTGGCTGTTTGCCCGCTCCCGTGGTCGCAAGGTTGCGGTGAAAAGTTTCATTATGGATAACGCCACGGTGGTGGGGGTCGGCAATATCTATGCTCAGGAAAGCCTGTTCCTGGCCGGTATTCACCCGTCACGGGCGGCGGGCAGGGTGTCGAGAGAGCGGTACGAGCGCCTGGCTGAGGCCATCAAGGTGGTGCTGGCGAAGGCCATTGAAGCGGGCGGCACCACGCTGAGGGATTTCACCCGGGCAGATGGGCAGCCGGGATATTTTGCCCAGTCTTTGCGGGTCTATGGACGGGCCGGACAGCCCTGCATTACCTGCAAAACGCGGCTCAAGGCGGACCGCCACGGACAGCGCAGTACCAGTTATTGCCCGCAATGCCAGCGTTGATCAACGATTGAGCAATTTCCATATTGCCGGGCTTGGTGCAAAGGTGTAGATTGTGATGCAATTGTCGGAATATTAACGACTTAGCTGAAACAATGTCAGCGATACTTTAACTATAAGAATGCAAGAGGGACTGACCATGAAGCGAGCAAAGCGCCCGGTAGTGGCATCTGCACTCGCCACCGCCATGATGCTCACTGCAATGGCTCCCATGCCGGCAGTGGCCGGATCCATGGCGGGGGATCGTCCGGGGGAAATTGCGATGATTGCCGATACCATCATCGCCCGTCCGGTATTGCTGGCCTCCACTGTGGTAGGAGCTGGGTTGTTTGTGGTGACTTTGCCGTTCAGCCTGCTGGGGGGGAATACCGGCGAGGCAGGGAATGTGCTGGTTATGAACCCGGGCAAGAATACCTTTGTGCGGTGTCTGGGGTGTACTCCGGCACAGCATGAAAGCCTGAAGGCCGAAAAGGCGACCAAGGATCACCAGGAAGACGTAGCGAGCGCCGAGTAAACCGGCCTTGCCAGTCAGACACAAAAAAGCCCGGCATGCCGGGCTTTTTTGTGGTTCAGCCGCAGGGGCCACTCCCCATGTCAGCTGCAGCCAGTGCCACCGTCCAGGTTCAGGCAGCCGCTTTTGCCGTCGCAGAAATCGCTGAACAGCGCATCGCACAGTGCCTTCACTTTTTTATCCAGTGCCGCATCATCAAAGGCATCGTCAGCCAGGGGTTGCCATTGCTGGGCATTGAGCTGCAGTTGGATGTGACGCAGTAGCATCCGGTAGGGATCGTTGAGGGCATACATGTCGAGGATGCCCTCGGCGTGGATCAAGGTGTGCATGCCCATCGTCATGGCCCATTGACCGATACTGAACGCCAGCGGTGCTTTGCCGTGGCTTTTCAGTTCGCCATTGTCCATGGCTTCACGCACCACGCCTTCCACCATGCGCCCGATGGGCTGGGTGGCTTCCATGAGCTGCTCGCGACGGTGGGTGGAGGCTGCCAGCCATACCACCTCGGTCATGATGTACTGCTCCAGCCGGAAGTGTTCCGGGTGATGCTGGGCGAACAGGGCATACGCCACGGCGAAGCCGAGCATCTTGTCGCGGGTGGACAGGGAAGAATCCGCCACGCGCTGGAAATACTCGCGGCGGGTGGCCGTCAGCTCGCTGCAGACCGCGATCAGCAGGTCTTCCTTTGAGGCGAAGTGGTGGTAGAGGGTGCCAGTGGCAAAGTTACAACTACGTGCAATGGCGGCCATCTGGATCCCCAGCAGGCCCTCGTTGCACAGCTGTTGCCGGGTGGCTTCAATAAAAAGTTGTTCGCGTTCTGCCAGGGCTTGTTCGCGCCCGCTGCGTGTCTTGATCATAATCGTATTCTTGGTCTTGTCCCTGTGAATAGTCTGGTTATCCGGCAGCCAATGCGCAAGTGACAGTTAGAGCGCGTTGGCCAGGGTTTCCAGGACTCCGTTCAGGTGTCGCAGGCCAGTGTCGGTACATCGGATTCGGCCATTCTCGATGGCCAGCAGACCCTGATGCTGCAATTCCCCCAATAATCCTGTCCATTCTGCCGTATTTACCCCTGTCCTGTCCGCTACCACCTGTAACGATATGCCACCAGTCAGCCGTAAACCGTTAAGCAGTGCCTCAAAAAGCCGGTCGGTGCCGGTCACAGGCGGGTTTTGGCGCCGGCTGAGGGCCGGGTTGGCCAGGTAATCCTCTGGTTTGCGGGTTTTCTGGAAGCGCAAAATGGCATTATCCGCTGCCTGAGTGAGTTTGCTGTGAGCGCCGGCGCCGATACCCAGGTAGTCGCCAAACTCCCAGTAATTGCGATTGTGCCGGCACTCAAGGCCTGGGCGGGCGAAGGCGGACACCTCGTAACGGTGATAATCGTGCCTGGCCAACAGGGCAAAACCGGCCTCCTCGGTGTCGGCCATGCTATCGCCGTCCGGTTGCTGTGGCGGCGAGCGGTAAAAGACCGTGTTGGGTTCGATGGTGAGCTCATACCAGCTTAGATGAGTGGGCTGCAGAGCAATGGCCTGTTCCAGGTCGGACAGCGCCTGCGCCTGACTCTGGCCGGGCAAGGCGTGCATGATATCCAGATTCAGGTTGTCGAAGCCGGCCGCCCGGGCCTGTGTGGCGGCACGCACCGCGGCACTGGCATCGTGGATGCGCCCCAGTGCCTGGAGGTGGCCGTTGTTGAAACTCTGCACCCCGATGGACAGCCGATTGATGCCAGCTTCCCGGAAGCCCTCAAAACGGGCGGCCTCGGTGGTGCCGGGGTTGGCCTCCAGGGTGATCTCGGCATGCTCGGACAGAGGCAGGCGGGCACGGATACCGGCAAACAGCTCCCGGTAAAACGCGGGCGACATCAAACTGGGGGTTCCCCCACCAATAAACACCGTCTCTACCGGCCGCTCCCCCGCCAGTTGCAGGTCCTGCTCCAGGTCCACCAGCAAGGCCTGCAAATAGGCCTCTTCAGGCAGCTCGCCGCGCTCATGGGAATTGAAATCACAATACGGACACTTGCGCACGCACCAGGGTGTGTGGATGTAGAGGGAGAGGGGGGGAGGGGTGAGAGGCATGGAGGTCAGTTAACAGTGAATAGTTAACAGTGAACAGCTAAATTCACCGGCTTGGGGTATGGTAGCAAACCGTCCGGGCGAAGTGTGTGTTTTGCCTTCGCTGTTCACTATTCACTGTTAACTATTAACTGCTTTTTATGCATATCTGGGTTGATGCCGATGCCTGTCCGAGGCCGGTGAAAGAGGTCCTGTTCAAAGCAGCGCAGCGGGTGCAGGTGCCGTGCACCCTGGTGGCTAACCAGGCCATTGCGGTGCCGAGGTCGGCGCTGATCCGCTCCATTCAGGTGGGGCAGGGGTTTGATGTAGCAGATAACGAGATTGTCCGCCGATGTGAACCGGGGGATCTGGTGGTCACCCAGGATATCCCGCTCGCTGCGGAAGTGGTGGCGAAGGGCGCAGAGGCCGTGACGCCCCGGGGGCACTGGCTCGACAAGGATACCGTGCGCGAGCGCCTGAACATGCGGGACTTCATGGAAGAGATGCGCTCAGCCGGGATGGAAACCGGTGGTCCGAAAAGCTATTCCGCCCAGGACAAGGGGCGGTTCGCCAATGCACTGGATCGTTGGTTGGCACGTCACCGGACTCAGAAGTAGCCCATTACCCCGATTTGCCCCCAGCTTTCATCTTGGCCGCCATCGCGGCGAACGTCTTCGCCGGCCCAACTGTGCTGCCAGCCGGCGTAGAAACTCAGTCCTTCGATGGCGTTCCAGGTGAACTGCAATCCGGCCTCAAGATTGTTGAGTCCGTCGTAGGCTTCACTGGCATAGCCATCGTCATATGTCTGGGTAAGCCGCAGGTCCACGATCACGGTTTCCCATAGTGGTGTTTCGGCGATGGCAGAGAGGGCGTAAAAACGACCGCTGGCCTGCTTGCTCCAGGTGCTGTCCAGAGCCAGCCGGATCAACGTTGTCAGCCTGCGGGACACGCCGATGCCGACCTCGACATCGTCGGGATCCTGAGGGTGGAACTGCAGGTAGCTGACATTCAGGTAGGGGTTCCACTCTCCGAAATAGGGGGCGTATTCGGCGTAGAGGGTGTTTTCGCGGTAGTCGCCGCCGGCCTCCCAGGCTTGCCAGACTCCGGCAGCGATATCGGCCATCACCAGATCGCCGCCGACGCTATAGAGGCTGCTGCCATCCAGATTGTCGCGACCTTCGGAAATATATTGGCTTTGCCACTGGGTTTGCAGGCTGCCCTGCAGGCCTGCGGCAAACAGTGGCGCGGGAAGACTCAGCAGTGTGGCGATGACACGTAAAGACACGGCACAGCTCCTTGTGGCGTGGAGTGAAAGTCAGGGTAACCCGTTCGCCGTGAAACGAAAATGAGAGCTGCGGGCCGTGTCGTTCTATGGCTCGCGTTTCAGTTGGGTGAGCAAGGCGGCCATGGCCTTGCCGCGATGGCTGAGGGCGTTCTTCTCTTGCGGATCGAGTTGTGCCGCAGTGCAACCCTTTTCCGGAACGAAGAAATGAGGATCATAGCCGAAGCCCTGCTCCCCCTGGGGTTCCAGAACGATTTCGCCGTCCCAGGTGCCCTGGCACAGGATCGGGGTGGCATCGTCTTCATGTTCCATCAATGCCAGCACGGCCACGTAGCGGGCCCCCCGGTTGACGTCGGGAAGATCGGATAACAGCTCGACCATCAGCTTGTTGTTCTTGGCGTCGGTGGCACCGACTCCGGCAAAGCGGGCAGAGAACACGCCGGGGGCGCCGCGCAGGGCATCGATTTCGATGCCGGAATCATCGGCAATGGCGGGCAGGCCGGTATGCTTGCAGGCGTTGCGGGCCTTGATAATGGCGTTTTCCACAAAGGTGGTGCCGGTCTCGTCCGCCTCCGGTACATCGAATTCGCTCTGCGGTACCACCTCGATATTCAGTGGCGAAAGCAGCCCTTGCAGTTCTGCGAGCTTTTTCTTGTTGCCAGAGGCAAGAACGAGTTTTTCCATGGGGGAACTCCTGCGTCGTTAGCTGCGAGCGTCTAGCGTCTAGCGTCGAGCTGCGAGGAAAAGAGAAAATCAGGAACTCAAGTTCCCGGCTCTTCGTTGTCTAACTATGTAGCTCGTAGCTGTCTTTATGCCTTGACTCGGTAAATCGCGATTTCGCCGAACAGATTGGGCCACCACTTGCTCAGTATGCTGCGGCGGTGCTCGCGGTTGATCACCTGTCGCTCGAGAATCTGAATGCCGTGCTTGCGACAATGGGTCTCGAAGTCCTGCACGGTGCACAAGTGAATATTGGGCGTGTTGTACCACTCGTAGGGCAGTGCGGAGGAGACCGGCATGCGGCCCTTGAGCCCCAGATAGGCACGAATTTTCCAGTGGCCGAAGTTGGGGAACGTGATGATCGCTTCGCGGCCGACGCGTACCATTTCGTTAAGGATCTGGTCGGGCCGCAATACCGCCTGCAGGGCTTGTGTCATCACCACATAATCAAAGCGATGGTTCTGGAAGTTGCCGAGCCCACCGTCCAGATCCTGCTCCAGTACATTAACCCCTTTCTCGAAACAGGCGGCCAGATTGTCCTGATTGATTTCCAGGCCGTAACCCTGGGCCTGCTTGTGTTCACCCAGCCAGGCCAGCAGGGTGCCGTCACCACAGCCAAGGTCCAGCAGGGTGGCGCCCTTGGGGATCCACTGGCTGATCAGTTGCAGATCATCACGCATGGTCTGACTCCCCGGTGCTGTCGTGTTCTATCTCGTCGGCCATGCTTTCCGTTTCGTTAGCGACCCGGTGCATGTACGCCCCGAACAGCTTGGTGTATTCCGGGATATCCAGCAGGAAGGCGTCATGGCCCTTGGGGGTGTCGATCTCTGCGTAGCTGACGTCGCGCCCCGCATGTACCAGGCCATCGACAATTTCGCGGCTACGCTCTGGTGCAAAGCGCCAGTCGGAAGTGAACGACATCACCAGGAATTTGCAGCTCGGCTGGCTGAGCGCGGTTTCCAGAGAATGCTCGAAGTCCCGTGCCGGGTCGAAGTAATCCAGCGCTTTGGTCATCAGCAGGTAGGTATTGGCGTCAAAGTTGCGCGAGAACACCTCACCCTGGTGGCGCAGGTAGGATTCCACCTGAAACTCCACATCAAAACCGTAGTGGAAGCGGCCGGAGCGCAGGTCGCGGCCAAACTTCATGCGCATGGCATCGTCACTGAGGTAGGTGATATGGCCCACCATGCGCGCCAGAATCAAGCCCTGACGAGGGTAGGTGTCGTGCAGGTAGTAGCGCCCGCCATGGAAATTCGGGTCGGTAAGGATCGACTGGCGGGCCACTTCGTTAAAGGCAATGTTCTGGGCCGACAGTTTTGGGGCCGCGGCAATCACCACCGCGTGGCTGAGACGGTCCGGGTAATCGATGGACCATTGCAGGGCCTGCATGCCGCCCATGCTGCCACCAATCACCGCCGCCCAGCGCTGAATGCCCAGCACATCGGCTAGCCGCACCTGGCTGTTCACCCAGTCTTTCACGGTCATCATGGGAAAATCCGGCCCCCAGGGCTGGCCGGTTTCCGGGTTGATTGCCGATGGGCCGGAGGAGCCGTGGCAGCCGCCGAGATTATTCAGGCATACCACAAAGAAACGGTTGGTATCGATCACCTTACCGCGGCCGATACAGGTGTCCCACCAGCCTGGGCGCTTGTCCTTCATGCTGTGGTAGCCCGCCGCATGATGGTGACCGGATAAGGCATGACAGATCAGCACCGCGTTGGACGCGTTGCGGTTCAGGGTGCCGTAGGTTTCATAAACCAGCTCGTAGGACGGCAGGGTACGGCCACACTCCAATTCGAGCGGGGTGTCGAAATGGTGTGTCTTTGGCTCTACCAGACCCACGGAATCTGCGGGGATCTCTTGCGGCATGATGACTCGCTTACATAGGTTGCCGCAAAGTCTAAAGCTCGACCGGTGGGGGCGCAATGCAGGACCGGCAACCGGCCGTGGTAACATGGCCCTTTGTGGAAACGGGAAGGGATATTTCTTCTATGGCATCCGACAAGCTGCTCGACACCCTGTACGAGAAAGTCGCCAATGATGAGGATGCCCGTACCTGTACCGATATTTCCGATGCCGCCTGCCGGGAGGTGCCGGGTAACTTCTTTCGTATCATCAGTGCCAATACCCTGACCAAGATCGGTGATCTGCTGATCAATCCGAAAACGGTGCTGGCGTGGTTGATTGGTGCCGTCGGGGCGCCTGCTTCTTTGGCAGGGTTGTTGGTGCCGATTCGTGAGTCTGGGTCACTGATCCCGCAATTGATGATTGGTGCCCTGGTGCGCCGCTACCCGGTGCGAAAGGGCTTTTGGGTGCTGGGGGCCGCTCTGCAGGGGTTGGCTGTGCTTGGCATGGCAGCGGTGGTGTGGTGGCTGGACGGTTTGCAGGCGGGACTTGGGGTCATCGGCCTGTTGGTGCTGTTCAGCATTAGCCGTGGCTTCTGCTCGGTGGCCATGAAGGATGTGCAGGGCAAGTGCATCCCCAAATCCCGGCGAGGGCGTCTCACCGGGCTGTCCGCGACCTTGTCCGGCGCGGTGACATTTGCGCTGACACTGCTACTGTTTCGCGGCGACAGCGACCCATCCATGCTGTTCTACAGTGCGTTGCTGGCAGGGGCCGGGGTGGCCTGGCTGGTCGCTGCCCTGGTGTTCTGGCAGGTGGATGAGTATGCCGGTGCCAGTGAGGGCGGGCACAATGCGTTGAAAGAAGCCTGGGGGAGTCTGTCGTTACTGAAAACCGATCCGCCTTTTCGGCGCTTTGTGCTGACCCGGGCGCTGTTGATGGCGTCGTCATTGGCGTCGCCGTTCCTGGTGTTGCTGGCGCGGGATCAGTCGGATCTGGCATTGATGCTGGGCAGCTTTGTGCTGGCCTCCAGTCTGGCCAGCGCGATCAGTGCGACGGTATGGGGGTATATGGCCGACAGCTCCAGTCGCGCCGTCATGATCCGTGGCGGCGCCCTGGCTGCGCTGGTGTGTCTGGTGGCGGGGGGCTTGTCACTCTCCGGCTGGCAGCCTGGCTGGCTGCATTGGTTATATCCGGGCGCATTCTTTGTGCTCGCCATCGCCCATGCCGGTGTTCGTATCGGGCGAAAGACCTACATGGTGGACATGGCCGGGGGGACCAAGCGTACGGATTACACGGCGGTGAGCAATACTGTGATCGGCGTTTTGTTGCTGTTCGCCGGCGCGGCGAGTGCGGCGGTGGCCGTGTTGGGGAATGACTGGGCTCTGGTGGTGCTTGGGGGAATGGGGGCTGCGGGGGTGGTAAGTGCGCTATGTCTCAATGATGTGTAAGCCATCTCTTAAACTTCTTGTGCGAACTTTCTTCGCTCTGGTTGCGGCATTAGACTTTCCGGACGATAAAAAAAGAGAGGGAAGGATGAAAAAAGTTGCGATTGCAGTGGCATTGTTGATGTCTGTTGCGGGGTTTGCTCAAGCAGAGCAAGCGCAGAGTGGTCCGCGTTTTGTGCTGGGTGGTGCGTTGTCACTGGATACCAGTAATTTTGTGGATGAGCTTGATGATGACTTGAGCGGTCCCGGCGTGGATGTGGACGAGGGGGACAGTTTCCCGATAGGGGTCGACCTGTATGCAGGTCTGGGATTTATGGAAGCCTCCAGTGTGCGGATCGGTTACCGCAAGTTTGGTCAGCAGAGTGCAGATGTGACTTTCGCTGGGCTGGGCAAGGTGGAGGCCGAGCTGGATGCTGATGGGGTTTATGCGGCTGTCGATCTGATGTTCCCGATCAGCGACACATTCTACCTGGGGGCAACGGTTGGTATGCAGTCCTGGGATGTGGAGCTGGACGCGGGGGGCAGCCGTGACAGTGAAGATGGCAGCGATCTGTTCTATGGCGTGCGCGGCAAGTTCCTGTTCAGCGAGAAAAACGGTGCGCTGACATTGTCGCTTAACCGGTATGCCTTTGACCTGCCGGGTACAGATCTGGAGTACGTTCCTGTAGCAGTCGGGGTCGAATTTTTCCTCTAGCTGTTTCATCACAGGCACCAGATCCCGGTGCCTGTGATGGCCTACGCTTTCTCGAACAACAAATCCCACACACCATGCCCAAGCCGTTCTCCGCGGCGCTCGAACTTGGTTTCCGGTCGCCAGGAGGGGCGCGCTGAAAACTGGCCTTTGCCCGCCAAGTTGGTAAAGCCTGTCACACCGTTCATCACATCCATCATGTGTTCGGCATAGTTTTCCCAGTCTGTGGCCATGTGCAGCACTCCGCCGGGTTGTAACTTTTGTTGAACCCGCTCGACCCAGGCAGGTTGAACAATGCGGCGTTTGTGGTGCTTTTTCTTGTGCCAGGGATCCGGGAAATAGAGCTGCACCCGTGCGAGGCTGTTGTCAGGGATGCACAGCTCCAGAATCTCGACGGCATCGTCACAGTAACTGCGCAAATTGCTCAGCCCCTGTTGCTCGATTTCCATCAGCAGTGCACCGACACCCGGGCGATGGACCTCGATACCGATAAAATCCTTTTCCGGATCTGCCTTGGCCATGGCCGCAAGGGATTGGCCCATGCCATAACCGATTTCCAGCACCCGATCGGCATCGCGACCGAAAACCGTTTCTGGATCCAGCATGCCCTGGTCCCTTTCCAGGCCAAAGGTGGGCCAGAGGGTGTCCAGAGCATTGCGCTGACCGGTGGTCAGGCGGCCTTCGCGCAGGACAAAACTGCGCACCTTACGCATGACCTTGCCGGTCTCCGGGTCTTTGTCCTGTTTGATGAAGTCGAGCATGGCGGTCTGCTGGCAAATAATGGGGGCGCAATTGTAGCAGAAAGGGAGGGGGCGGATGCGTTCACGTGTTGTTGATCAGGTCGGGGGGATAGTTGATAGCGTTACCCCATGGCAACAAGATAATACTTCCCCCTGGCATCGACTCTTCCCCGGAGCGATGCCATTTTTTTGCTGATCCGCGCTGGAATCACCGCTCCCACAGTTTGGGTGAAGTCCCTTGTGGGGGCGCCGCTAGCGACTGATGCCTTCCAGGGGCGATGAGGCACTGGCGTAGGCCTTGCGGGGCATACGCCCTGCCAGGAACGACTCACGCCCGGCGGCGATGGCTTTCTTCATGGCGGATGCCATCAGTACCGGGTTGCCTGCATGGGCAATGGCCGAGTTCAGCAGTACACCATCACAGCCCAGCTCCATCGCAAAGGCCGCGTCGGAGGCGGTGCCGACGCCGGCATCCACAATGATGGGAACGTTGGCGTCTTCCTTGATCAGCTGAATGTAGTGTGGGTTGAGGATGCCCAGTCCCGAGCCGATCAGCGAGCCCAGAGGCATCACGGCAACACAGCCCATGGCTTCCAGTTCCTTGGCCACGATGGGGTCGTCGTTGGTGTACACCATCACCTTGAAGCCATCGTCTACCAGTGCCTGCGCCGCTTTCAGGGTGTGAGGAATATTGGGGTAAAGGGTCTTCTGGTCGCCCAGGACTTCCAGTTTTACCAGGTCGTGACCGTCAAGCAGCTCGCGGGCCAGCTTGCAGCACCGCACCGCTTCCTCGGCGGTATAGCAACCGGCGGTGTTGGGCAGGATGGTGTATTTTTCCGGCGGAATGTAATCGAGCAGATTCTCTTCGTCGGCATTCTGGCCAATGTTGGTCCGGCGAATGGCCACGGTCACCATTTCTGCCCCACTGGTTTCGATCGCGTCGCGTGTCTCGTTGAAATCCTTGTATTTACCCGTGCCGATGATCAGTCGTGATTGGTAGGTCTTGTCGGCAATGGTGAGCAAATCGGACATGGGGGCCTCGTTACAGTTAAGGGGTTACGTCAGAGCGTGTGCTGGCGGAAATCAGCCGCCGCCGATGGCATGGACAATCTCCACCACGTCACCCTCGTTGAGAGCAACATCGCCATGCAGGCTCTTGGGGATGATCTCCCGGTTCACTTCCACAGCCAGCCGGCGGCCGGTCAGGCCGAGTTGGGCAACCAGATCGGCAATGGTGTTGCCGTCCAGTGTCAGGGTATCGCCATTTACGGTGAGCTTCATGATCGTGATCAAGCGTGTTTGAAAAGGGACCAGGCCAGCATCAGCCAGCCGATGATCAGGGCAGTGCCGCCCAGCGGGGTAATGGCGCCAAGCCACTTTTGCCCGGTCAGCACCAGAATGTACAGGCTACCACTGAATACCAGCATACCGGCAAACATGACCCAGCCAGCGGTGACCAGATTGCTGACGCCATAGGCTTTGGCCAGCAGTCCTGCCAGCAACAGCGCCAGAGCATGATAAAAGTGGTATTCACTGGCGGTGGCCCAGGTGGCCAGCATGGACTCGTCCACGCGAGCTTTCAGGCCATGGGCGCCAAAGGCTCCCAGAATGACGGCCAGTGCGCCGTTGAGGGCGCCAAGGACAAGCAGGATTTTCATGCGAAGCTCCACAGGTGACGGCGGTGTCGGGTGCCGTCTTGGGCTGCATAGTGTAGCGGAATTCTCGGATTGACGGGCACAATCTCACGCCTCAACTTGCCGCTGAGTCTGCGTGGCGGGATGGAAGTGGTCGATTCCTCGTCAAGCTCGGTTGCGGCTCAAGACCGTCTTTTCTCATTGCTCTCTTGGGCTATCGCGCCGCGAGCGACGCTCCTACGGAAAGGTGTGGGCGCATCGGGAATTCGAGATGTGCCATAAAAACTGCCCGTGTCGCGGTACAAAAAAGGGTTCTTCGCGGATTTGAGGGAAAGGCCCAATTTACCCCCCTCACTTGCCGTAGGAGCGTCGCTCGCGGCGCGATTCCAGACCAGGGTCAAAAGCATTTTCGCCACAGAGGGCACAGGGGCTACTGAGGAAAGACGGCTTTTCTCTATGGGCCCTGTGTTAAGGAACCTCTGAATAACTCCTTGCGTGCTCAGTCTTTAACGACGTGGGCCACCGAGCGGAGCGAATAACCGACGCACCTACGGCAAGTGAGGGGGTTAAATCGGGCCTTTCACGGAAATTCGCGATGCATAACAAAAAAGCCCCTCGGAGAGGGGCTTTGTTCTGTCGCAGTACGCGTGTTGCGTTATGCGGCAATCGCGTTGCGCAGTTTCTTGATGGCGTTGTTTTCCAGCTGGCGAATACGTTCAGCCGATACGCCGTACTCGTCGGCCAGTTCCTGCAGCGTGGATTTCTGGTCGGCCAGCCAGCGGCGTTCGAGAATGTCGCGGCTGCGGTCGTCCAGTGCCATCAGGGCAGAGCCCAGCTGGCGGGTTTCACGCTGTTGTTGATCCTGCTCGGCGATCAGGTCAGCCGGGTCGCTGTTGTCGCTGTGCAGGTAGGCGGCCGGGGAGACCACGGTGTTATCGTCGTCATCATTGGTGGGGCCATCGAAGCTGGCGTCGTAGGCGCCAAGCCGGCCTTCCATTTCCTTCACCTGCTCGGCGGTCACGCCCAGATCATCGGCCACTCGCTGAGCTTCTTCCAGCGTCAGGCGGCCCAGGCGTTTCTTCTGGCCACGGAGGTTGAAGAACAGCTTGCGCTGGGCCTTGGTGGTGGCCACTTTCACGATGCGCCAGTTCTTGATCACGTATTCGTGGATTTCGGCCTTGATCCAGTGGACGGCGAAACTCACCAGACGTACGCCCTTGGTCGGGTCGAAACGCTTGACGGCTTTCATCAGGCCCACGTTGCCTTCCTGCACCAGGTCGCCCAGGGGCAGTCCGTAACCGGTGTAGCTACGGGCAATGTGAACCACAAAACGCAGGTGCGCCAATACCAGGTTGCGGGCGGCGTCCAGGTCCTGGTCGTAGTAAAGCTGCTCGGCCAGGCGTTGTTCGTCGTCTGCGCTGAGAACCGGCACGGCATTAACGGCTCGCATGTAGGCATCCAGGTCATTACCCGGAACGGCCAGCGTGAGCGCCTGTGCTTGGGAAGTAGGGTGTGTCATGCGCAATGTCTCCTTGTGAAGACGTCTCTTTTAAACCAGTTGAGCCCGATATTAGCACTCGAATTCATAGAGTGCTAATAGGTGAAAAAGTTCCGATTAATCAGCTTTTTCGATGGATCACAGCATAGCGGGTTTGCATGAACAGGCTGTGAAGCGGGTTTAGGGTCAGCTATCAGCTATCAGCTGTGAGCTGTGAGCTGTGAGCTGTGAGCTGTGAGCTGTGAGCTGTGAGCTGTGACGTTATTAGAGGCCTCCGGGAACGGAAAGTTCCGGACTTCACGCTGGTGCCTTTATGGTTCGCGGGCAAGGCGTTGCGGCTTGGCAGGGCCTGCCCCGCGCCTCGCAGCTGGAAGCTCATAGCTCGCAGCTGCTTTCAGAAGTTGGGTTCGATGTCGCCCAGGTGGCGACCGACTGCCAGCCACGCCCCCAGCAATCCCAGGATGCCGCTGAACATGGGCAGGATGATGAGGCTGGATGCGGCCATGGAGGTGAGTGATTGCTCGCTTTCATAAAGGGCGAGCAGTTCGTCAATGGGGCCGCCAAGCCACCACAGGGCTGTCTGGACCAGGACCACGGCGACCAGCCCGCCGCCAAAACCAAAGCAGAACCCGGTGTAAAGGAAGGGGCGGCGCACGAAGCCATCGGTACCGCCAACGATTTTCACCACCACGATTTCGTCCCGGCGGCTTTCAATGCCCAAGCGGATGGTATTGACCACCACCAGCACCACGGCGGCAGCGAGCGCCAGGGTAAGGGCCGAGATCAGCCTCTCGCCCAGTTCAATCAGGGCATGCAGGCGGCGCACCCACTCCACGTCCAGTTGCACCAGGTCGACCCCGGGCTCCGCAGCGAGGCGGTTTTCCAGATCTCGCAGGGTGACCGGGTCGGTACTGTCCGGGAATACCACGATAAGAGGAGGCAGCGGGTTGTCCGGCAGGGCCTCGAGTACGTCGCCAAAGCCCGATAGCGCCTGAAATTCGGCAAGCGCCTGTTCGCGGGTAATCACTTTCGTGCGCTGGATGTGATCCAGCGCTTCCCATTGCCGGGCCAGATCCCGCTGCCGGGATTCCTGGACATCCATGGCCAGGAACACGGACAGGTGGGCGTTGCCATCCCAGCCACGGGTGATGGCTCTGGCATTGTCCAGCAGCACGGCCAGCCCGGCGGGCAGGGACAGGGCAATGGCAATCACCAGAATGGTCATGGCGCTGCTGGCACGGCTCAGGTTGATACGGTGCAGGGCGTCACGGAGTGAATCCCGGTGGTGCTCCCGCCAACTGGCAAGGCGATCCTTGAGTGAGGTGCTGGCGCTTTGGGCTCCGGCCACGCGGCGTGGTTTTTCGGCCTTGGGGCGACGGGGCTTGATGGGGGTGGCATTGCGTTTGTTAGCGGCCATGGGTATCCCCTGTTCCGTTGCCATCCCGGTCATCGCCATCGTGGATCAGGCGGCCCTCGCGGAGGGTCAGCAGGCGGTGGTTATAGCGGGCAATCAGGCTCAGGTCGTGGGTGGCGATCAGCACGGCCACGCCGACCCGGGCGAAGTCCTGGAACAGGTCCATGATCTCTTCAGAGAGCGCGGGATCCAGGTTCCCGGTAGGCTCATCGGCGAGCAGCAGTGGGGGCTTGTTGACGACCGCGCGAGCGATGCCCACCCGTTGTTGTTCCCCGCCGGAGAGCATGATCGGGTTGAGTTTTTCCTTGTCCAGCAAGCCGACCTTGTCGAGTGCGGCGCGTACCCGTTTGCCGATATCGGCGCGGGAATAACCGGCAATGATCAGTGGCAAGGCCACGTTGTCGAACACACTGCGGTCGAACAGCAACTGGTGGTTCTGGTGCACCATGCCGATCTTGCGGCGCAGCAGGGGAATGTGGCGGTTGCCGAAGCCATTGAGGTTCTGGCCTTCCACCAGCACCTGACCCTGGGTCGGGCGCTCGATCATCATGATCAGTTTCAGCAGGGTCGACTTGCCCGCCCCGGAGTGACCGGTCAAAAAGGTGAGTTGCCCGGCTGGCAGGGTAAAACTGACCTTGCTGAGTGCGTCTTTGCCGTTCGGGTAGCGTTTGCTGACCCGGTCGAACTGAATCATGGAAGTCCTTTAAGAGCTACAAGCTTCAAGCTACAACGCGAGCATGGCCCTGCTAACAGCAGCGCCCTCTCCGCGCCCACGGGTTTTCCTTGTCGCTTGCAGCTTGAAGCTTGTAGCTGGTCTTAACCCGTTACATCTTCAAACAGCGCCTGAACGAATTCTTCTGCATGGAACGGTCGCAGGTCTTCCAGGCGTTCCCCAACACCGATAAAACGAATCGGCAAGCCAGTACGTTTGGCCAAGGCGAACAGGATACCGCCTTTGGCGGTGCCGTCGAGCTTGGTCAGTGCCAACCCGGTCACGCCGGCGGCATCACGGAACTGTTCGGCCTGGTTGATGGCATTCTGACCGGTGCCGGCATCCAGTACCAGCAACACTTCATGGGGGGCATCCGGGATCAGTTTCTTCATGACCCGGGTGACCTTGGTCAGCTCGTCCATCAGGTTGCCGCGGGTGTGCAGGCGGCCGGCGGTGTCGGCGATCAGCACATCGGCCCCGCGGGACTGGGCCGCCTGAACGGCGTCGTACACGACCGAGGCCGAGTCGGCACCGGTGTGCTGGGCGACCACGGGAATATCGTTACGCTCCCCCCAGACTTGTAGCTGCTCCACGGCAGCGGCACGGAAGGTATCGCCGGCAGCAAGCATCACGCTCTTGCCTTCTGCCTTAAAGCGGCAGGCCAGTTTGCCGATCGTGGTGGTCTTGCCGACCCCGTTTACGCCGACCATCAGGATCACGTAGGGTTTTTTGCTGCTGTCGATGACCAGGGGCTGATCGACCGGCTCCAGCAGCTTGCGCAGTTCGTTTTGCAGCGACTCATAAAGCGCATCGGCATCCACCAGCTCTTCGCGGGTTACCTGGTCGGTCAGCGCCTGGATGATCACATCCGTGGCTTCCACGCCCACATCGGCCACCAGCAGCTGGGTCTCGATTTCTTCGAAGATCTCGTCGTCGATCTCCTTGGCGCCCACCAGCAGGTCGGCCAGGCCTTTGCCGAGGCCCTTGCGGGTCTTGCTCATGCCGAGCTTCATACGGGCCCAGAAGCCCTCGCCGTCATCATTGCTGTCGGCAGTGACGGTTGCGGTGGCGGGAGCCGCTTCGGGTTCGGGGTTGGTCTCGACGGCGCGGGCGCGCGCGGGCGCGGGCACCGTTTCGGTCCCCTGTGCGCGGTCACCGTCCTGGTGCTCAGGCGTGCTGTCTTGTTCGTCAGTACCGACAAACATGCGTTTCCAGAAGCCGGTTTTTTTCGGTTCCGGCTTGGGATTATCGTCGTCGCGGGAAACTTCGTCGCTCATGTTCAGTCGTATCCAGATACGAAGGGAGTGGCCCTTCCTCAACAATCAGGCTGCAAGTACAGGGCGGTAAACCGGTATGCTATGCCGGTAACAGCAAAAGGCGCCTGCCTGCAGGGTGGTCGCTCGCAGCGCGAGCGCGCGGCTATCCTAACATTAAGGAGTGCGGTGAGCAGCTTTCACCGTGGGGGACGCGCAAGCAATAGAGGCAATACATGAAAAAATGGATCGCGGGCCTGTGTCTGGCCCTGTGGGCGGGTGTGGCCGGGGCCTCGGCGCCGACCCACAGCTTTACCCTGGATAATGGCATGAAGGTGGTGGTGCGCGAGGATCATCGCGCGCCGGTGGTCACCGTGATGGTGTGGTTCAAGGCCGGCAGTATTGATGAGGCGCCCTTTGAGACCGGCCTGGCCCATGTGCTGGAGCACATGATGTTCAAGGGGACTGAGCATCTGGGGCCGGGCGATTTTTCCCGACTGGTGGCCCGTTACGGTGGCAGCGACAATGCCTTCACCAGTTACGATTACACCGCCTACTACCAGCAGTACGAAGCGTCCCGCCTGCCGTTGGCACTGGAGTTGGAGGCCGAGCGGCTGGGCTGCCTGCAGATTGACGATGAGGAATTCCATCGTGAGCTGCAGGTGGTCCTCGAAGAGCGCCGCATGCGTACCGACGACAACCCCAATGCCCTCGCCTGGGAGAAATTTCAGGCCATCGCCCGGCCAGGGACCGGTTATGCCCACCCGGTGATCGGCTGGCGCTCATTGCTGGCCCAACTGCAGCCAGAGCAGGCTCGCAGCTGGTACCAACGCTTTTACGTACCCGGCAATGCCACCCTGGTGATTGCTGGTGATGTGACTCGCGAACAGGTGGAGCCGCTGGTGGAGCGGTTCTTCGCCGATCTGCCTGCCGGCGAGACGCCGCCTCGGCCGAAGCAGACCGTCAAGGCCCCGGCGGGAGAGCGTCGTCTGGCGTTGTCCATGCCGGTCAAGGTGCCGTCGCTGTACATGCTCTACAACGTCCCCTCCCTGGTGACAGCGGCTAACCCGCAAGACTTTTATGCGCTCACCATGCTGGCGGGGGTGCTGGACGGTGGCATGAGTGCGCGGATTGAAACCGATCTGGTTCGTGGCCAGAAGCTGGTGGCAGGGGCGGGTGCATCCTACAGCGGGATCCAGCGTGGTGATGGTACCTTCACCCTTACCGCCGCGCCCAATCCGGGCGTGTCCCTCGAAACGGTGGAAGCGGCCCTGCGTGAGCAGATTGTGCGGCTGCAAACGACCCTGCCGGATGAATCGGAAATGGCCCGTGTCCGGGCCGGTGTGCTGGCCGGGCAGGTGTATGAGAAAGACTCTGTCATGGGGCAGGCCATGGAGCTGGGAACACTCAGCACCCTGGGGCTGGGCCTGGATCTGTCGGAGACCTTTGCCGATGAGCTTGCCAGGGTGACGCCGGAGGACGTGCAGCGCGTGGCGCGGGAATGGCTGGTGCCTGAGCGCCTTGCTGTTGCGCTTGTGACCCCGCCCGCCGACCAGAACGACGGCAGCACCCAGGAGGCCGCACAATGAACACACTGATGAGAAATCTGCTGCTGCCCGTACTGGCGGTGCTGCTGTCCGCCTGCCAGTCCATGGGCGCGTTCCCAACCACAGAAGCCCAGGTGGCTGCCAGCGAACCGCAGGCGCCGGCCCTGGATATCCAGTCGTGGCAAACGGCGGAGGGCGCCCGAGTCCTGTTCGTCGCCAGCGATGCCCTTCCCATGCTGGATGTGCGTCTGGTGATGGCGGCCGGCAGCTCCCGCGATAATGGCGTGGCCGGGTTGTCGTCCTTGACCAGTGCCCTGTTGGGCGAAGGCGCCGACGGGCTGAACGTGGACGATATTTCCCGCGGGTTCGAAGACCATGGGGCCCAGTTCGGGGTCGGTAGCTATCGGGACATGGGGGTGGTGGAACTGCGCACCCTCAGCGATGCGGAATTCCGTGATCCGGTGCTGGCCCTGTTCAATCAGGTCATTGCGACGCCAACCTTCCCGCAGGATGCTCTGGACCGTATTCGTACCCAGATGATGCAGGGCCTGCGCATGGAGCAGCAGGTGCCGGGGCCCCAGGTCAAGAAAGCCTTTATGAGCACGGTGTTTGCCGGTCATCCCTACGGTGAGCCCAGTGATGGCACCCTGGAAAGTCTGCCCGCCATTACCCGCGACCAGCTGGCCGATTTCTACCACACCTATTACGCCGCCGGTAACACCGTGATTGCCATGGTGGGGGATGTCAGCCGGGAGCAAGCGGAGCAGATCGCAGGCCAGATCAGCCAGTCGCTGCCTGAAGGTGACGCGGCACCGCAACAGCCCCGTGCGCAGACCCTGACCGAGCGCAAGCGTGAGCACATCACTTTCCCGTCTGCACAGACCCATATCCTGTTGGGTAATCAAAGCACCTGGCGGGGTAACCCGGATCACGTGGCGCTCTATGTGGGCAACATGGTGCTGGGTGGGGGGGGCTTTGCCTCCATTCTCACTGATGAAGTCCGGCAGAAGCGCGGTTACGTGTACGGGATTGGTAGCGGTTTCTCGCCGATGGCATCCGGTGGTCCGTTTCAGGTGTCGCTCAAGACCGCCAATGAAAACGCCGATGATGCGCTCAGCCTCACCCTGCAGTTGATTGATGATTTCGTTGAAAACGGCCCCACCGAGACGCAGCTCGAGGAAGCCCGCACCAGCATCCTAGGCAGCTTTGCACTGGGCACAGCGGATAACAGCGACATCATTGGTCAGCTGGGAGCCATTGGCTTTTACGACCTGCCCCTGGATTACCTGCAATGGTTCAACCAGCAGGTGCGCAACGTCACGGCGGACGACATTCGCGCTGCCTTCCAGCGCAACCTGTCAGCGGACAACCTGGCCATTGTCAGTATCGGCCCGGAAGCGCCCAAGGTGGTCGCGGTCGACGATGAAAGTGAACAGCCGGCGCAGCAAGGCGACGCAGTCGATGGCGAAGAATAAGGGGCGAGCGGGTGCGGCCAGTCAGGGGCAGGTTCGCATCATCGGCGGGGCTCAACGGGGCCTGCGCCTGCATTTTGTGGACCACGGCGGCGACTTGCGCCCGTCGTCGGATCGCCTGCGCGAAACCCTGTTCAATTGGCTGCAGTTTGAATTGCCGGGGCTGAACGTACTGGATCTGTTTGCCGGTTCCGGTGTGCTGGGCGCGGAAGCGCTCAGCCGCGGTGCTGTCAGCGCTACCCTGATCGAAACAAAGCGCGAACGGGCCGCGGATCTGTCGCGGCAGTTGCAGCGCCTGTTTGGCGACCGAGCCACCGTGGAATCCCGGGACGCCCTGGCATGGCTACAGCAGCCAGCCAGTCCTTTTGACCTGGTGTTCGTGGATCCGCCCTATGACCTTGGGCTGGCCGAGCCGGCCTGTGCCGCTCTCGAACAACAGGGTTGGTTGTCGCAAGACGCCTGGATCTATGTGGAGTCCCGGCGCCAGGGGAAGGTCCCTGCGGTCCCGTCCAATTGGACGCTGCATCGTGAAAAGGCCGCGGGTGAAATCCATGCTCGCCTGTTCCGGCGTAGCTAAAAGGCACCGCCCCTGCAGACCGAGGCGTGGGGCGGGCGGTCCGAAGCGGGCCGCTATTGAGGTTATGGCTGCCCCAAAATGGCACAACCTGCACTAGAGTCCCACCTCCATACTGCCGAATACTAAAACGGTAAACGGAGGACATTCCATGAATGCACAGGCCAAGGCACCCAAAAAAATAAACCAGAGCGATATTCAACCGCGTCGCATGGACTTTGAATTTGACTCATCCATCCCGCGTTACTGGTTCGACAATGATCAGTTCAAGAGCCTGTTGCTGAGCGCCCTGTCATGCACCTTCCCGGAAGGCGAGCGTTTCTTTGTGCGCTCTGTTCGGCACTTCCAGAAAAATATTCAGGATCCGGTGCTGCGCGAAGAAGTGAAAGGCTTCATCGGCCAGGAGGCGCATCATGGCAACGAGCACGATGCCTTTAATGAATTCATGGAATCCAAGGGCGTGCCGACACACAAGGTCGACGCCTATGTGAAGGAAGGTCTCAAGTTTATGGCCAAGTGGCTGTCCCCCGAGCGACAGCTTGCCAAGACCTGCGCGCTGGAACACTTCACTGCCATGCTGGCGGAAATGATTCTGGAAAATCCGGAATTTATTGAAGGTATGGATCAGCGCATGGTGCCGTTGTGGTTATGGCATGCCATTGAAGAAAGTGAACATAAATCAGTGGCGTTTGATGTCTACAAGGATCAGGTGGACAGTTATTGGGTCCGTACCTCCGAGATGGCGTTTACCACCGTCGAATTTGTCGGTTTCACTATCTATCACTACATTCAGCTACGCCAGGAAATGGACGATCCCACCGACTGGACGTCGGTACGTGGGGGGCTGAACTGGTTGCTGGGCAGGCCAGGTTGGTTGCGCAAGCTGGGCAAGTCGTATCTGGCGTACTACAAGCGCGATTTCCATCCGTCCAAGCGTGACAGCGAACACCTGCGCAAGCGCGCCTTGATCCGGCTGGCGGATATGCTGGACCGGCCAGAGCTGGTGTCCTGAATATTCACACGCGGATGTCATGCACCTGTTACCCTTCAGGCAATGGAGGTGAGCATGGGCACTCTTTTAACTCGCTTGAAGCAGCGAATTTTCCGCCAGAAACGCAAGCCATCTGACAGCGAGGCAGGGCAGGAGAACCCTTATCGGGATTATCACCCTGCCCATGAAGGTGAAACGCCTGATGATCTTCATCGGGGACGTCACCGCTACAAGGAAACCTTTACCAACCACTGGGATCTGGATTATCTGTCCCGGGAAGAACTGGAAGAGGTGATGGCTGAGCAAAAAGGCGATAGCCAGGGTGCGAAGCGCAAGCAAAGGAACCTCTGACTAACTCCTTGCGTGCTCAGTCTTTCAGGCTGGCTCGCCCCTCTATGGGTCAAAAGGTAAAGAGGGGCGCGGTTTTGAAGGTGTATGTCCACCCATCGGCTCTTCACCTTCGAAGGAAGCGCAACAACGAGTGCGGGCCAGCTTGGAAGACCCTACGTACCCTGACGAGCATAAAGGCGCGGCCTGAAGCGCACATCTGCTGCGCCTTGCCTCTAGGAAAGGGAACCACCCTTACCGTCGAGACAAGACACAACAGCTGCACGCTTCAGGACACGCTGAGCATGCAAGGAGTTATTCAGAGGTTCCCTAACCTTTGTCAGGCTGGCCGGATTACCCCGGCTTCACTAAAGCGTTTCGATACCCGCACGACGATGTCACTTTGAAACGCCTTTTCGTAATGCACATCCAGGACATAGGCTTTCGCCCGCAGACGAATGGCCAACCGGTAACCTACCTCGATTTCTTCAATGGCAAAAGTCACCGGTTTCTTCAGGTAGGCGAAGCGGCTGGTGAAAATGACTTCTTCGATAATTGCCTTGGCTTCTTCCAGATCGGCATCCAGCCCCACGTGAAAATCCGTGACCACCATCATGTCCAGTTCGCCGGCATTGCCGGACGCCACCACGTCGGTAATGAAGCGGGAGTTGGGAATGGTCACCAGGTTGTCGTCCAGGGTTTGCAGACGCACGGTGCGCAGACCAATGGACACGATTTCGCCATAGACATTGTCGAAGCTGACCCGGTCGCCCACCCGGAAAGGACGATCAAACAACAGCAGCAAGCCCGCCACCAGCGAAGCGGCAATATCCTTGAGGGCAAAGCCCAGCGCCACGGCCACCGAGCCGCCCGCTGCCAGCATGAATTCTTTCGGAGGTTGCAGCACCCCGACCACCAGGGCAATGGCGCCCACCGTATACAGCACAAAGCCGATCAGGGTGGTGATCTGCAGGATCAGAAAGCGCCGGGTGGGCAGTTTCTCGGTGACTTTCTGGCCGGCTTTGCTGATGCCCCAGTTCAGCGCCCACAACACAAAGCCGCCGATAAACAGCAGCAGAATGGCGTAGATATTGAACAGCTCAACAACAACCGCCAGGTCGTTGACGATATTTCCATCATTCATTGAGCAGGTTCTTCCTTGTCAGGTAACTGATCACCGGCTGATACCACAGGGGCACCAGGCGGTAGCGATTGTCGTCGGTCTTTTTCAGGAAGCCGGCATCGAAGCCACTCTTGAGTGCATAACGCACCACATTTTCCGGCAGGCAGGTCGCAGCGCTGATCTCGCTGCTACTCAGGCGCCCGTGGGTGGCAATGGCGGCATACACAAACAGGGCGTTTTCCCCCATGGTGTCGAGGATGCCGGCTGAAGGAGGTGTCGGCAGCCCGACCTGCACACGACGCCCCTGCACCTTGATTGATGTCAGCCACAAGCGTAGCGCCACCAGCGGGTTGCCCCGGCTGGCATCCCAGAGAAGGCTGAAATAGCGCTGCTCGGCGTTGCGCACATTGCCCGCCTCTGGTCCTCGTGACGACAGCAAGACCTCGTCGTAACTGACCTGATAGCCGCTAAGATGGTTGCGGGACAAGATAAGCGAGCGGATATCCGATTGCCCCCAGCGTTTGACCCGCACGACATTTCGGAACTGGTAGTCACGACCGAAGACATTGCACAGGTAGGCCCAGCTCTGATTGTTGATCATCAGCAGCCAAAAGACATTATCCAGTCGCGCGTTCACCAGGCTCAATACTGTGCGCCAGCCTGCCAACCCACCCTGGGATGCCAGGAAAAAGTTTTGCGCCTCATCCAGAATCAGTAATGTCGGAGCACGGCTTTCATCGCTTTTCACCAATGCAGCAGGCCCGTTTTCTACCAGATCGGCGTTCAGTGCGTCGCCGACCAAGCGATGGATGTCATCGGGCTGAATGGTGCGAGCAGGCACTTTGATATTAATGACTTCCAGGCCTTCGCAGCTGTCGGTCAGGGCGTTTTGCAGCTTGCCAATGCTGATGCTCTTGCCGCTGCCCTTTTCGCCGACAACGACCAGTGCGTTTTCGTCGGTCTTGTCGCCATGCCAACGCTCGATGGTCTTTTCCATGGCCGCGACCAGGCCGGTATCGATGAAAGGCAGTTTGCTGCCTTCCGGAAGCTCCTGGGCAAACCAGCGCTCGTAGTTGCCTTCTTCTGGTGTGTCTGTGTTGTTGGCTTTCTCGTCATCTTCCTCGTTATTGATCTTGGTGCGCAGGCGGAACCAGCGGGCCTTGAAGCGCATGTACCAGTCGAAGTCCGCCAGTACCCGGTCAAGAAAATCCACCAGAAAGCTGACCAGAGCGACGGGCAACATGAGCGGGGCAAAAAGCCAGAACAGCCATGGAGTCAACAGACGCTCAGCCACTGGGTCCAGATACGATGGCAGTATTGCCTGCAGGCACAAAAGGTAATCGTGACTTCGCAGTGCCAGCAGTCGGCCGACCGCCAAGTAAAGGCTGCTACCCAGTAACCCTGCCAGCAGGTAATACAATAAGGATGGTCCCAGGCTTTCCCAGACCACGAGTAAAGGGAACCACGGCACTATCAGCCAGCCCGCTACCTTGCGTGAGTGGGCAATGACCTGGCGGGACTGGTCAGCACTCAGGTAGGTGTTGGCACTTTGGGCGACGCGACCAATCAGCCACTCTCCCACCAGGCTGGCCAGTCCGTAAATGACATACAGGTGCGCGAACGGCAGTAGCCACAGCAGCACCTTGGTAGAGGGGCTATCGAGAAGGGGGGCCAGCTGGCCGAGGAAAAACCACAGCAGTAACCAGGGAAGCATCGGCGCAATACCGCTGATCAGCCGGCTGGCGTTGCGCAGCCAGCGGCGCTGGCCGCTGGCTGCTACCACTTTTTCGTGCAGGCTCAGGGCCCAGCGGCGGCTGCGGTGAGCCAGTTTGGCCAGCAGCACGAAGCCGGCGATGCCCAGCACCAGAGCGAGCATGTTCTGCACGATGGGCATATAGCCGGTACGGCGAATTGGTGCGCTCAGGTCGTAACGCACCAGGGTGACGGTATCCATAAACCGTTGTTGAATACGGGCTCCTTCCCGTGCCAGAACGGCAGGGATGCCGGTCAGGCCCCCCATGTCCACCACCATGTCGGTGAGGTGGCGACGATTCCACTGATCAGCACGCAGGTCACGAACCTGTTTCTGCACTTCCAGCCGGGCTTTGATCAGGTCTCGGTAAGGGGTGGTAATGGGGGACGGCGGTGAGAGGGACGGGGGGTGGTGCCAGAGTTGATCCAGATCTGCAGTCACCCCGGCCTCGGCTTGTGCCATGTGCGGCAGCAGGGCCCAGATGCGGGCAATATGGTCTTGTACCAGTCTGGCGCCAGTGACCAGTGACGGGCTGCTCTGTGGGTCGTCAATACGCTCTTGCAACTGTGTATGCAGGGCGCTCAGCTGTGCCAGGGCTTGTCGCTGCGGTGAGCTCATGGCAAGCAAGGTATGACGCAATTCATAAAGGTCCCTATCCAGAGCGGACAACTGCTCGGTCAGGGCATCAATGTCGTTCTGGATTGTCTGGCAGCGGCTGTCTGTGCTCTGACGTTTGGCGGGCGGGCTGCCAGAAGCCATGTAAGGTTGGCCGAGTGGCTGGCCAAGCAGCTCTTCCATCTGGTGAGGTGCGGGGACCTGGCCATCCAGAATCTGCTGCAGGCGCATCCTGTCTGTGGACAGTTGCTGCTCTTCGCGTTCGAGATCAACCAGTGTTTGTTCAGCCTGCTCGCAGGCCGAGGCAGCGTGGGCCATAGGCGCCAGCCAGGTAAGCAGCAAGGTCAGAACCAGACCGAAAAAACGTGGCTGTCGCGTGAATCCCATTCCTTGCCCTCTGTCCCTGTATTTTGTGCGCGTCCCCATTGTAGGAAGCGCAGGGGAGTACGTCACCTGTTGGCGTGCCGGCTCATCAGAAGCGGTGATCAGTCCGATAGCGGAATCGCAAGGGCAGTTTCCCTGCCCGGTGGTATAGTCAAGGAACGTTCAGCGTTTAAGGAGCGCATCATGAGCGATTTAACGGTGGGCGCACTCATGGCCCGACATCCAATGGCGGTGGCAACGGGTACAGAGCTCACCGAAGTGGTGGAGATTCTGCTGCAACACAAATTCACCGGACTGCCCGTGGTCGATGACAGTCAGCGGGTCGTGGGATTTGTGTCCGAGCAGGATTGCCTGCGCAAGTTGCTGGTATCCAGTTATCACTGCGAAGGCAGTCTGATTGTGGATGAGTTCATGCACGATCAACCCCTCACGGTCAGTGAAAGCGATTCCGTGGTGGATGTGGCAGAACTGATGGTGACCCAGAAACCCAAGATCTACCCGGTGGTGGATGCCCAGAAACGGCTGGTGGGCTTGTTGACCCGTGAGCAGGTGCTGCGCGCCCTGAAGGACAGTCGACGCGCCTGCGCCTGAGGGTGCCCGCGATGCCGGTAAGGGCTGCGAAACGTATCATGGCCCTTTCGTACAATTGTGTCCGCGTGCCCCGGGTTAGCGTAAGACCAGCTCAAAACAACAACTCGGGAGAGCTGGCATGCGCGATCTTCACACCTTTCTGGGCGACTACGCAGAGAGTCACCAGAATCCGGTAAACCAGTGGGTGCACATCCTGTGTGTGCCCGCCATCTTTGTCTCCACCTTAGGGCTGTTCTGGCTGATTCCGGTCGGTCAGTGGCTGGGTTTGGAGGGCAGTCTGGCCTATTGGGTCAATGGCGGTTCCCTGCTGGCGCTCGTCTGCATGCCCTTTTATTTCCGGATGTCTGCCGGCATGACCCTGTTGATGGCGGGTTGGCTGGCGGCGTCCATCGCCGCCATCGTACTGGTGGAGCGCAGCGCCCTGTCGCTTGGCTGGACCAGTGCTGTCGTGTGGCTGTTGGCCTGGGCCGTTCAGGTATGGGGCCACAAGGTAGAAGGCAAGAAACCCTCGTTTGTGGATGACCTGGTGTTCCTGCTGGTGGGTCCCATGTTTGTCTCCATTGAACTGGCCCACAAGCTGGGTCTGCGCAAGCACCCCGTTTCGGCCTGATCCGCACATTGTCCGCCCGGCTCCGGGCGGGCATCATGACCGGCATGTCTACACTGTCGCCGGTATCCGACCCCCGTCTGTTGTCCCCGCTCTATGTCTGGCGCGGGGGCTGGCTGGCCGTGCTGTCGAATATGGCCAATCAGCCGCACCGGCATGTGGCGGCGTCGCTGTTGGTGGGGCTGCAAGGGCCGCTTAATGTCACCGTGGATGGTCGGCGACTCGATCAGCAGATCGTGCTGGTTCCCCCGGAGCAGACCCAGACCCTGCACAGTGAAGGGCCGGTCGCAGTCATTCACCTCGATCCAGATGAACCTGCCTGGCGAGGGCTGTCCGCTGGCATGGGGGGACACCTTCAGCAGATTTTGTTGACGGCGTTGCCTCCCCTGGCAGAAGCGCAAGCGCACCCCGACAGTGTGATTCGCTTGCTGGCCGCCATGCGCGACACCGCCGCTGTTCATCCACTGGACCCACGTGTGGCCAGCGCCTGCCGGGTGCTACGCGAGCATGAGGAGGTGGATCTGGAGCAGCTGGCGGAGCAGGCCAACCTGTCAGCGTCCCGCTTTCGGCGTCTTTTCAGTGAGCAGTTGGGCGTCACTTTCAAACGATTTGTGCTGCACCTCAAGAGCCAGCGGGCGCTGGCGTTATGGGAAAGCGGCATGACCCTCACCGAGCTGGCGGTGGCCGCTGGTTTTTACGATCAACCCCATCTCAACCGGACGCTTCGGGCCATGTTCGATGCCCTGCCATCGCGCTATGCTCGGGGGCAACCGGTACAGGTAGTGCCGCTTTCTGTGCCCGAGGGCATCTCTCAGACACGGCCGTCCTGACAACAACAATGCGGAGTCATCATGGATTACAAGGACATCAAGACCGAGCTTTCCGAGAACATTCTCACCATTACCCTTAACCGCCCCGAACGACTGAATGCGTTTACCCTGCGCATGAAGGATGAGGTGGTTCATGCATTGAATTACGCCGACAGCACCGATGAGGTGCGTGCGGTCATCGTTACCGGTGCCGGCAAGGTGTTTTGTGCCGGCATGGAGATGGAGCCGGAGGATGGCGGCAACCTGTTTGGTTATGACGATGCGGAAGGGATGGATCCGCCGCTTGAGCAAATCCGGGACTCCGGTGGCGAGCTGTCACTTGCCATTTATCAGTGCCGCAAACCGGTGATTGCCGCCATTAACGGTGCTGCCGTGGGGGTGGGCATTACCATGACCCTGCCCATGGACATTCGACTGGTAGCAGAAAACAGCAAGATCGGTTTCGTCTTCACCCAGCGAGGCATCACCCCGGAAGCCTGTTCCTCCTGGTTCTTGCCCCGGGTCGTCGGCATGCAGAAAGCGCTGGAGTGGGTGATCAGTGGTGACATTTTCATGGCGGAAGAAGGCGTGGAAGCCGGCCTGTTTCACAGTGCCCATGACAAAGGCGAAGTGCTGGATGTTGCCCGCTGCATGGCGCGCAAGATGATCGCGAAAAGCTCTCCCATTGCTGTGGCGCTGGCCAAGCAGATGTTGTGGCGCAACCCTAACTTCAGTCACCCCGCCGAAGCGCATGTGGTGGAATCCAAAATGATTTACTGGTCCAACGAGTTCTGGGATGGCAAGGACGGTTTTACCGCGTTCCTGGAAAAACGTGAACCCCGTTTCGAGACCGCTATGGCGGACATCCCCAAGCAGTTCGATTTCTGGAAAGAGCCTGAGATAAAATAATTTTTTTGCCGCATTTGTGGCGTTTGCGTGAAAAGAGAGAGGACCGATCATCATGAAGAAGGAAACCCTGTCGATACACGGGGGCTTTGCGGGCGACCCGCAGACACATGCGGTGGCTGTGCCCATGTACCAGACGACCAGCTATTATTTTGACGATACCCAGCATGGCGCGGATCTGTTCGATCTGAAAGTGCCGGGTAACATTTACAGTCGCATCATGAACCCGACCAACGCCGTGCTGGAAGAACGTGTTGCGTTGCTGGAAGGGGGGATTGCTGCGCTGGCAATGGCGTCTGGCATGGCGGCCATTACGGCTACCGTACAGACCCTCGCCCGTACGGGGGACAATATTGTGTCGGTCAGTCAGTTGTACGGCGGAACCTACAACCTGTTTGCCCATACCTTGCCGAATCAGGGCATTGAAGTGCGCATGGCCGATGGCCGGAATCCTGAAGCCATTGCCGCCGCGATTGATGACAAGACCAAGATGGTGTTCTGCGAATCCATCGGTAATCCGGCCGGGAATGTGGTGGACATGGCGGCACTGGCGAAAGTGGCCCACGATGCGGGCGTGCCGTTAGTGGTTGATAACACGGTTGCCACCCCGGCGCTATGTAGACCCTTTGAGCATGGTGCTGATATCGTCGTGCACTCCCTGACCAAATACATGGGTGGGCATGGAACCACCATTGCCGGTGCGATTGTTGATTCCGGAAAATTCCCCTGGAAAGACAATCCGCGTTTTCCGCAATTCAACCAGCCTGATCCCAGCTATCATGGCGTTGTCTATGTGGAAGCCATGGGGGAGGCGGCCTTTATCGGTCGCGCGCGTGTTGTCCCGCTGCGCAATATGGGAGCGGCACTGTCTCCCATGAATGCCTTCCTGATTCTGCAGGGCATTGAAACCCTGTCGCTACGCATGGAGCGCCATTGCGAAAACGCAATGAAGGTGGCGGCGTTTCTCCGGGACCACCCGAAAGTGAGTTGGGTGAACTTCGCCGGGCTGGATTCCGACAAGGACCATGCCCAGGCGAAACGCTATATGGATAACGGTATTCCCTCTTCGATCCTCAGCTTTGGTGTCGAAGGTGGCCGCGATGCTGGTGCCCGGTTTATTGATGCCCTGGAGATGATCAAGCGATTGGTGAATATCGGTGATGCCAAGTCCCTTGCTTGCCATCCGGCGACCACAACCCATCGTCAACTCAGCGATGATGAACTTAAAAGTGCCGGAGTCAGTGCAGATCTGGTGCGGTTGTCTGTAGGCATCGAACATATCGATGACATTCTGGCCGATATAACTCAGGCGCTGGAAAAGGCCTGATTATTGTTGCTCACGAAACTGGGCCGGCGTCATGCCGGTCCAGCGTTTGAACGCTTTCGAAAATGCACTCTCATCCGAGAAACCCAGTTGCTCCGCAATATCACTGAGTCGCTGGGCGTCCTGTAGTTTTTTTTCTGCCAATCCCTGAAGCAACCCGTCGCGAAGCAGTTTGAAGCTGGTGCCTTCCTCGCCCAGTTTGCGCACCAGATGTCGGCCGCTCATGCCCAGGGTGTCGGCCACTTTCTCTTTACCCCAATGGGGGTGCTGGCGGAGCTGTTCAGTGACCTGGGCACTGAGAGACTGGTCGCCGAGAGTGTGTAGCAGCTGGTCGGCCAGGGTGCGCAGGTGCTGGCACAGGGCAGGGTTGGCGTAGATCAGCGGCAGGTCCAGATCCGTGACCGGGATGACCAGGGTGTTGTGGTCGCAGAGAAAACGCACATCGTTCAACCCCAGCAGGGCTTCATAGCGGCGATTGTCGTCAAGGGCAGCATGGGTGAAGTGCAGGCTGTGGGCAGCCAGTTTGTTGCCTGTGGTCCAGCGTGAAAGCTGCAGCAGGGTCGCCATGGCGGCCTCGACCCGCTCTGCCTGGCGAGTCTGGTACTGCGGCCGGTAATGGATAATGCAGCGGTCAGCTTCCTCGTGATACTCAAAGTGCCCCCCCTCACCGACGATGGGGTAGTAGTCGATCAGGCTGTCGAGTGCGTCCCGTACCGTCTCACAGCTCATCAGCACCATACCGGCGGTATCCAGGTGCCCGACTTCCATGGCCAGCCCGAATTGCACGCCGACCAGTGGGTCGTCCGCCTGGGTGCAAAAGCTCTCCCATATTTGCCCCTGCAGTTCCAGGCTGACTCGTTCCTGCGAGGCAAAGCCATTGCGCAGCGCATCCGGCAGGGCAAACCCCAGCTTTTCTGCCGCCTGGCTGATGGCCTGGGTAAAACGCACTGTGACAGTGGGGCTGTGGGGCATGGTATGGCGGTCCTGATTTAACCGTGGACAGGTCCTGAATTAGCCGTGCGAGGGAAGACTCTCACACCTAGGCTGGACATCATACCAAACTCTGAGCCTGGCTCAGGGAATTCTAAAAAGAAGACTCGGGACAGTTATGTACGCAGTGATAGGTGCCGGCCCAATGGGGTTGGCCACGGCCAGAAACCTGAAAAAGTACAATATTCCTTTCATCGGTTTCGATCTCAACACCGATGTAGGCGGGCTCTGGGACATTGATAACCCCCATAGCACCATGTACGAATCTGCTCACCTGATTTCGTCGAAAGCCATGACGGAATTCAGGGAATTCCCCATGGGGGACAAGGTTGCGACCTACCCTCGGCATAGCGACATGCGTGATTACTTCCGTCGTTATGCAGAGCATTTCGATCTTTACGACTGCTATGAGTTTTCTACCCGGGTCGAAAAGGTTGAGCGTGAAGGGGAAGGCTGGAATGTCACTACCTGCTGTAATGGGGCAAGCCAGACTCGCCACTTTGACGGCGTGCTGATCGCCAATGGCACCTTGCACAAGCCCAATATGCCCAGTTTGCCTGGCAAGTTTGAAGGCGAGTTGATGCATTCCTGTGACTACCGCAAGGCAGACGTGTTCGAAGGCAAGCGCGTGCTGGTCGTCGGTTGCGGCAACTCCGCCTGCGATATTGCGGTGGATGCGGTACACCGGGCTGCCAGTGTGGATATGTCGGTACGCCGTGGGTATTACTTTCTGCCCAAGTTTATTGCGGGCAAGGCCACCGACAGCATTGGCGGAAAAATCCCGTTGCCACGTATCGTCAAACAGAAAATCGACGCAGCCCTGATCAAGCTATTGGTCGGCAAGCCCAGCGATTACGGCCTGCCGGATCCTGACTACAAACTTTATGAATCCCACCCGGTGATCAATTCCCTGGTGCTGCATCATATTCGCCACGGCGATATTACCCCCCATGGCGATATTGCCGGCATTGTTGGCAAGACGGTGACCTTCGCCGACGGCCAATCCCGGACTTACGATCTGATTTTGATGGGCACCGGCTACAAGCTGGATTACCCCTTTATCGATGCACAAGAGCTCAACTGGCAAGGGGCGGATGCGCCGCAGTTATACCTGAATGTGTTCCATCCCCAACACCGTAACCTGTTCATGATGGGCATGGTGGAAGCCGCTGGGCTGGGTTGGGAAGGGCGCAACGAACAGGCGGAAATGGTGGCGTTGTATTTGCGTGCCCGTCTGGATGGCAACCCGCAGGCGCAGTCGCTGGAGCAGAAGGCCACGGCAGAGGCCTCACGCAATCTGGATGGTGGATTTGACTATCTGAAACTGGCACGCATGGCGTACTACGTGCATAAGGACAGCTACCGCAAGGCGGTTAATGCCCACATCACCCAGCTGAAGCAGGGGGTGTGAGATGGAGGTGCATTTCGGCAGCGAGAATCTGCTGATTCTCAACGTTATTCTGGCATTCATGATGTTTGGCGTGTCGTTGTCCCTGACGGGGGACGATTTCCGTCGAGTGGTACGGCGACCGGATGCGCCCATCGTTGGGCTGCTGGCGCAGTTCGTGTTGTTGCCTGCCGCCACCTGCCTGACCACCTGGTGGTTCGAGGTTGATGCTGAGCTGGCGCTGGGCATGATTCTGGTGGCGTCCTGCCCGGGCGGCTCGTTTTCCAACATCATGACCTGGCTGGGGCGGGGCAATGTGGCGGTCTCGGTGAGCATGACCGCCGTGTCCAGCCTTGCAGCTATGGTGATGACGCCCTTCAACTTTTCTCTCTACGGTTGGATCAATCCCCATACCCGACCGATTCTTACCGACATTCAACTCGACAGCCTGGAAATCCTGATGCTGGTCGTGCTGGTGTTGGGCTTGCCTCTGGTCATCGGCATGGCTGTGGGCAAGGCGTTTCCGGCGTTTGCCCGGGGCGCCCAGAAGCCCATGCGCTATATCACCCTGCTGGTGTTGTTGTTGTTTGTTGGCGTGGCCTTTGGCAATAACGTGGATGTGTTTCTGGCCACCGCCGACCGCATTGTGGGGCTGGTGGTGTTCCAGAATCTTCTGGCACTGGGGCTGGGGGCCTTTGCGGCTGGCTTCACCGGCTTGCCCCGAGCAGATCGCCGCGCCATTACCATGGAAGTGGGGATTCAGAATTCGGGTCTGGGACTGGCCATTTTGTTCACCTTTTTCCCGGACGAAAGCGGCATGATTTTGATCGCCGCGTTCTGGGGTGTGTGGCACCTGGTCAGCGGACTGGTATTGGCCGGTATCTGGTCCAGGCGCACTGCCCGCCGCGAGGCGCAAGCCGCTGAGGCAGCGGGCAGCACTCATGGCAATTCACGTGGAGAGCCCTGATGAGTCAGCAACAGAAACGACGCATTCTGATTACCGGCGCGGCGGGCTACATTGGTCGTCAGTTGGCCCGTCGACTGGCAGCGGATCATCATGTGGTCGGGGTTGATATTCGCCAGGATGACAGTGCCGACTTTCCCTTTTATGTGCGTGATATTCGGGAGCCCTCGCTGGGTGAATTGATGCAGGAGCACCGCATCGAGCAGGTGGTGCACCTGGCGGCGGTGCTGGAAGACAGCGGTGATCGCGAGCGCGATTACGATATTGATGTCAATGGCACCCGCAATGTGCTGGATGCCTGTGTGGCCTGCGGTGTTCGTCAGTTGGTGGTCACCAGTTCCGGGGCCGCTTACGGTTACCATGCGGACAACCCCCAATGGATCAGTGAAGACGACCCCCTGCGGGGCAATCCTGAATTTGCCTACTCGGACCACAAACGTCAGGTGGAAGCGCTGCTGGCGGATTACCGCCAACGGCATCCTCATCTGGGCCAGCTGGTGTTGCGACCGGGCACCGTGCTCGGCGCCAACACGCGTAACCTTATCACCAACCTGTTTGATGGCAAGCGTCTGTTGGCGGTCGCCGGTTCTCCGTCCCCGTTTGTGTTTATCTGGGATCAGGATGTGTTGGCGATTATCGAAAAAGGCGTCACAGAAGAACGCAGCGGCTGTTTTAATCTGGCCGGAGATGGGGCACTGACGATCACCGAATTGGCAGCCATCTTGCGCAAGCCGGTTGTCACGGTTCCTGCCTGGGCGATTCGTGCAGGGTTGGCGGTGGGGCATGCTCTTCGCCTCACCGGATATACCCCGGCGCAAGTGAATTTCCTGCGCTATCGACCGGTGCTGGGTAACGACAAACTGAAACAGGAATTCGGTTACCAACCGAAGAAAACGTCGGAGCAGACCTTTCGTTTCTGGTTGGCCTCCAGGGAGGCAACGGCATGAAAACCGTATTGATTACCGGAGCCGCCTCGGGCCTTGGCTGGGCGCTGGCGCAGCAGGCGTTTGCGTTAGGCTACCGGGTGATTCTTGCCGACATGAACGAAGTATTGCTTGAAGCAAGAGTGGAGGCGCTGGCTGCCCGGGATGCCGAGCGAGTGACCAGCCGGGTGTTGGATGTCACCAACAGTGATGCCATCACCCTGCTGGTTCCCTGGCTGGAAAAAAACGGCGGGCTGGATCTGTTGGTCAATAATGCCGGGATTACCCACCGTTCGCTGGCAGAAAAAACGGCCATGAGTGTTTTTCAAAAAGTTATGGCGGTGGATTGGCAGGCGCCGGTGGAATTGTCGGTGGCCTGTCTGCCCCTGCTGAAGAAAAGCCGCGGCGGCATCATCAATATCGGTTCCATGGCAGGCTGGATGCCGGTGCTGGGGCGTGCCGGTTACTGCAGTGCCAAGAGCGCGTTGGGGCAGTTCTTTGAAGTCATGCGTGGGGAAGTGTCCCGTTATGGCATCCATATTCTCATGGCGTATCCGAGTTTTCTGGACACCCCCATCGAGAAAAATGCCTTGGGTCATGATGGCAAGCCTGCAGCGCATGCCCGCTCCATGGTGGGCAATATGCGAACCCCTGAATGGATGGCCGAACAGGTTTTTGACGCCTATGGGAAAGGCCGCAAGCGACTGTTTCCGGACCGGTTTACCTGGTTTGCCAGCGTACTCTGGCGTGTTGCGCCGGATCTCTATCAGCGTTTGATGCTGCGCAAGTTTGCCAGCGAGCTGGAGCAATAACGGATGGACCTGCTTGCCTCCCCCTGGCTGTTGCTGGGGTTGTTCATTTTTCTCGCCTTTACAACCGAAGCCATGACCGGCTTCGGCAGCATTGTGATTGCCCTGTCATTGGGGGCGCTGGTATTGCCGATCCCGGAGATCCTGCCGGTACTGGTGCCATTGAATATCGTCATGAGTGGCACTCTGAGTTGGCGTCACCGTCATGCGATCCATTGGCCAACCCTGTGGAAGCTGATCCTGCCGTTAATGGTGCTGGGCACCCTGGCGGGTTACGGGCTACGCCCGTGGCTGGGGGAGCAATTGCTCAAAAGCGGGTTTGGTTTGCTGGTGCTCTGGTTCAGCAGCCGCGAACTGTGGCGCATGTATCGTGGCCTGGCGGTCACCGCGCATAGTGGGCTCTGGTCCCGTGGCTGGATGTTGATGGCCGGGGTGACGCATGGCCTGTTTGCGTCGGGAGGGCCACTGTTGGTGTATGCGCTAAGCGGCCTCAAGCTCGACAAGCAGCGCTTTCGTGCCACCCTGATTCTGGTCTGGCTGGCCTTGAACAGTTTGCTCACAGTGGTGTTCCTGCTGGATGGCACCTTGCTGCCCGCCCTGCCACGCATCGGTACCCTGGTTCCGGTGGTGATTGCGGCCATGCTGGTAGGCGAGCTGCTCCACCATCATGTGAATGAAGCGCGTTTCCGTCAGGCGGTGTTCGTGGTGTTGTGGTTCACCGGCGTGATCCTGGCCTGGCCCTAGCTGCGCCCCCCTTGCTCTTTTCCTTTGCGCGGCCATCGTGCTATTGATTCCCTGTCGCATTGTCAGAGTTACAAGGAGAGGGCATGTCGTCAGTAGAAATTCGTCCGGTGACCGGTATCGCCGTCGAGCCCTGGCTGGATGAGTTGGCCAAACTGCGCATCGAAGTGTTTCGTGATTTTCCGTATTTGTATGCGGGCGACCTGAGCTACGAGCGCCGTTACCTGGACCGTTATGCCCAGTCCGACCAGAGCGTGTTCGTGCTGGCACTGGAATTCAACAAGCTGGTCGGTGCCGCTACGGGCTTGCCCCTTCGGGAAGCGGATGACGAATTCCAGGCACCGTTTCGCCAGCTAGGTGCCGAGATCAATACGGTGTTCTATTTCGGTGAATCGGTGCTGAAAAAAGACTGGCGCGGCCAGGGGATCGGTCATCGCTTTTTTGATTTGAGAGAGCAGTACGCAGAAGACTTTGGCTATCGCCATACGGCGTTCTGTGCCGTGCAGCGTCCCGACGATCATCCCGCTCGCCCCGAGGGCTACCAGCCGCTGGATCCGTTCTGGCGCGGGCGGGGGTATTTTCCCCAGAACCAGTTGGTAGCGCATTTCGATTGGGCCGATATCGGTGACAGCGCCCTGTCACGCAAACCCATGCAGTTCTGGCTCCACAGTTTGTAGTTATACTTTTGGCTAGATAGCAGGCGCCTTATATGCCCCATTTGGGTGATGTGATGGCATTTTGTCATTCCCTATACTGACTGCGGGGTAATAGGGGATATCAAAATTATGGAACTGCAATATAAATTCGCCACCTGGTACGAACGCGCACTCAGATCATCGGTTGTGGTGCTGCCACTGTCACTGCTCGCCGTGACGGTAGCCGTCGTCGTGGCAGGCTAGCCAGACTGCCCTCAGGGCCGTTTCCGCATCAATACCACCGGGTTGCCCGTCAGGTGCAGCTCCCATCCCTGTGTGGCTGCCAGCCAGGCAAAGGTTGCCGGCTGCCAGAAGCAGACGTGGGTGGGGTCACGGCGGTAGTGCCAGCGGGCGAAGGCGTCGTCGTCGGTTAGCCAGCGGGTCATCAGGCCCAGCCAGCCGCCGGGGCGAACGTGGCCGGCAAACCAGGCCCACTCGCGGGCCGGCTGGTGCAGGTGCTCAATGACTTCCGTGCAGGTGACAAAGTCGTACTGCGCGCTCAATCGCGTTTTGTCTCTGGCGTAAATCGGATCCCAGGTACCGCACGGGTAGCCCCGTTCGGTCATCATGGCGGCCAATGCCGGTCCGGGTCCGCAGCCAAAATCCAGGCCTTGCGCCCCCGGCGATAGCTGCTCGCAGAGCGGGTCGGCCAGTTGCGCCAGAAAGCGTCGGTAGCCGGGGTCGTCCGGTCGGTTGTCGTGCAGGTCGTATTGCCCCTTTTCTTCGTCGGGGCCGGGTAGCCGGTCGGGATGCTCGAAGGTGAGCAGGCAACACGGGCAACGAAAGTAGTCGCGTCCATCCACCTGCGTAAAAGGGCGCGCGTCGCTGGCGCACAGGGTGCACTGCATGTCAGTCCTCAAGCCAGCGCTGCACCCGGGCATAAGTGCGGCTTTCTTCAATCATGGTCATGTGCCCCATCTGGTAGAACAGTTCTCGGGTCAGCTGCGGGGCATCCGGGTACAGGCGCGAGGCCAGCCCACTGTCCACGGAGACCAGCCAATCACCCCGCGGGGCCGGATGCTCCGGTTCGCTGACACTGCCGGCAATAAACAGTTGTTTCACCGTCGGGTCCAGGGGCACTTTGGCACTGGGGCGGGTGTCGTCCAGGGGGCGGTCACGCCACTGTGCTTCCAGCACATAGCCAAAGCGCAGATCGCGGATCCCGTCAGAGCGCAGGTTGCCCAGCCGCATCAGCGGGCGTGACCAGGGCGTGGTGGCCAGTAGCCGGTTGGCATTGTTGCCCACTCGCTCCAGCAGCGCGCCCTGATGGGGCGAGCCGAGACAGGCCAGATGGCTGACCTTGTCTGCCCAGCTGTCGCCGCGCTCACGAGCCTGGTGCAGGGCGCTGCGTGCAACCAGCCCGCCCATGGAGTGCCCCACCAGAATGATGCGCTCGGGCAGGGCGGTATGGGCGAGCAGGCCGGCCAGCTTGCGACCATTGTCGGAGATATGCAGGCCGGTGTTGTAGCGCAGATAGCGCACATCGGCGTTGAATTTGCCTCGGGCCCACTGGCTGAAGTGGTCGGCGGCGGGGTTGTTCCAGCAGGAATCATTCATGCACAGGCCATGAATAAACAGCACCAGCGTATCTCCCCGCAGCGAGCCACTGGGCAGCAAGCTCATGGGCAAGGCATAGCTGCTGTTCTGTTCTGCGAGCAGCTGGCCAAACACGCCGTTCAGGATGCTTTGCAGGTCCAGGCTATCGCGCAACTCTCGGCCCGGGTCGGCCGCCAGGTCGGCCAGCCCGGCAAGATTGCCGGCCTGCCGAAACCCGTAACGCACCAGGTTGTAGACCATGGGGGCCGGGGTGTAATCCTGGCCGCGCAGGCCAAACGGATTAGCGACACTGCCATGTATATCCTGCACCACTTGCGTGATTTCGTTGCCAAAGCGGGTGACCAGCTGGGCCAGCCCGCCCACTTCCCGTCCAATTTTTTTCATTATAGGTAGTCCGTTTTCCCCGCGATCAGAGGCGTTATCTTACCTGTCACGGTGAGATTCGTAAGGCTTCGTAAAATGCTGTGCAAGTGTGGCCTTGCCCGTGGCCAGCGTTTTTTCAGGGCGTTACTGTATGCATCGTTTTCAGCCGAAACATCAAGGAGTGACATTATGCGTACTTTCGGTAAAGCGGCACTGGCCGCCCTGTTTGCTTCCACCGCTTTTCTGGCCGCTTGTGATGCCAACGACGGTCCGGCAGAAGAAGCTGGCCAGAAGGTGGACAATGCCATCGAGAAAATCACCCCGGATAGCAAAGGGCCAATGGAAGAAATGGGCGAAGATATGGACAACGCCTATGACAATGCCAAAGAGTCCGTGAACGACATGGAAGACGCCGCTGACACCAAGTAATCGGTGCACGGCCAAAAAGCCGCCTACGGGCGGCTTTTTTTATGTTTTGTCACCTTCGAAGGTTTTCCCTCCACGGCCCTGAGCGGCTGTCGTCGACAGCTTTCCCCAAATCCTGCGTCTCTTCTTGAGTGAGCCTTACTCCGATGCACAGCTGGCGAGTAACCGCGCTACCGTCTCCTGTTCTGGTGGGGTAATCATCAATTGATAGCGTTGTTTGATGGCCGACCAGCGTTGCCCGTATTCACACCAGTAAGCGTGGTTGGCGGGTAGCCACTGGTCCGGGCTGTTGGCTCCCTTGCTGCGGTTGGCGCTGGCCGATACCACCAGTAGATTGTCCGGGTCGTTGGCAAATTGACGCCGCAAGGCTTCATTCCATTGGTTGCCCCCGTGTCCGTGGGCGTGGCGCAGGGGCACGATGTGGTCCACATCCAGTTGCCGGGCTCGGGTGAAGGTGTGCCCGCTGTAGGGGTCGTACCAGCGGCCGGTTGCGACAATACAATGATCCTTGCGGGTAAAGCTCACGGGTGCCTGGCTGGCGCGGATCAGGGCTTCCGCCCGGCTGTTCTGGCAGTCGCCATCCTCATCGTCCCAGTGGGGCCAGTCGTCCCGATCATAGAGCGTGGAAAACGCCCGCCCGGCATCGCGGGCCTCCTGTTCTGCTTCGGCCTGCTGTTGATGTAGCTGGCGGCAGGTATCGGTGTGGCAGTGGTAGGTGCCCGTTTTGCGATCGGAATGGCCGCCTTGCTTGTCCAGCCCGCCAGGGTGGGCACTCACTGCAGGGGCAATGGTAATGACCAGAGCGGTCCCAACGGCGAACGGGACAAGGGCACGATAAAAAGACAACAGAACGACTCCATGGCAACAGGGCTACGACTCCCGGGTGGCAGCGCCATGCGCTGTTTACACCAAAGGGCAGGCTTGGATGTAAGAGATTATCCTTACTAAATCGGGGCAATATCCTACATCAGGCCACAAAAGTGTGATGTGGTTCCGCACTGTTTTCATGGGGGATACAAACCGCAACGCGGGGCAACACATCGGTACGCTTTGCCTCTGTGGACCGGATTCAGGCATCGCTAGAGTGTGTGCCAAGGCCGACGGATAACGGCCACGGTTTTGATTTCAGGGTTGTGCGGGCATTGAGCAGGAGTCCCGGTATGGCAGTAGTTTCCTCTCCGAATTCGGTACCACGGGAGCGTCTGGCCCGTCAGGCGGTGGCGCACCGGCTGCGTGCACTGAATGAATATCTGGCGGTCTATCGGGCCACCCGTGCATCCGGTAGCGATGCGCACTCCTCCCAACGTATCCGGGAGCTGCGCAGTGACGTGGCACGGTTGCGTGCCTGGGGCTGGTATCTGTCTGCAAAAGAGCGTGGTGCCAGCTGGATCCCGGCGCTGCAGCGTCTGGCATCCGTCCTGTCTTTCTTTGTTTCCGTGAATCTGGTGGCACAGCGTCGTCATCCCCGTGGCGCGGCGCTGCAGCATTTGAGTAGCTACAGTCTGGTCGAGCGGGCCTACGCGGCGTTGGAAGACGACACCCAGGGGCAGTTGCTGACCCTGCGCCTGGCGCAAATGCAGCGCCCGGCACTGGATTACCAGCGCGATATCGACATCCTGGATGCGCGTCTGGCGGATCTGGCCGCCCTGCGCCTCAACGGCCTGCCCGAGCCAGGCCAGGTCACGTTGGTGTGCCATGTGCTGCGCGGTGTCATGGCCATCGGTGGCGCCCTTGGCTTCTCCTTTCCCCCCGCACAACCGGTAGATTCGTAGTATGGAAGCAATCAAGCAGGTGCTGCCGTTGCTCGATGGCATGCCCCGTATTTTCTCTCTGTCGGATCTCAAGCAAGCCATCAGTGAGCAGGAAAGCGCACTGGATGTGGCGCTGCGCTGGCTGGAGGCGGGCGTGATTCGCCAGGTCGCCCCGGCGCGTCCAATCTTTTATCGGGTGGTGCTGGGCGAGCCGCTCACTGATACCGAGCGCTGCGCGGCCCTGTTACGCACCTTCCCCTCGGTGGTCATGGTGGCCGGGTCGTCACTCTGGCGTCAGGGGGTCAGTGTCCAGAAAGATGCCCAGCTGGAATGCTGCATCACGGAACAGCAGGTGGACTGCTCCTTGCCGGGGGTAGTGCTACGCTCCCGGCCCAGCGAGTGGTGGACGGTGATTCGGCAGGCAGAAGGTGTGGTGGGGAACTACCACGGCGTGGCGATGTTGACCCCGGAAATGGCCGTGGCAGATGCAGCGGCCTTCAAGGATGTGTGGATGCCCGACCGCAATGGCATTGACTGGACGCGCCTCTCAACGGCGCGGCTCAGCGTGGCCACCGAAGCACTGGCGCCACTGCGCATGGAAGAGCTGGCAGAATAGTGCTGGCCGGCCGTGTCATTGACCCGTCACGGCCAACCGTTATTAAATGAGAACCATTTCCTGTCTTTGGTTCTCATCTATGTGGGTAGCAGCACTCCCGGCCACACTCGCGGCCGTTGTCCTCTTTTATCTCTCTGACCGTCAGCAACGCTGGCTGGACCAGCCGCTGCCTGGCGTGGCGCGCTTGCTCGCGTTGTTGCTGGCGCTGGCCGGCGCGGTGCTGTGGGTCATGGCGCTGGGCCTGGGCGTTGGGCTGATGGTGGCCCTGTGGCTGCTGACCCTGCCTGCACTCCTGATGGCCTTGTTCGCAGGCCATCATCGCGATACGTTCCAGAAAGTTTCCGGCAAGATGGGGCGCAACCCATGAGAGCCTTATTCGGCGTGTTGTTGAGTCTGCCATTGTCGATGATGTTGATGGGGCTGGCTGCTGCCTGGGTTCCGGTGCCCTGGAACAGCTGGCTGGTCCTGCAATTGATCATTGGCATGCTGCTGTGGATGAGTCTTAGCTTGCTGGTGGCGCTGCCCGAAAAAGCGTGGCCGCCCCTGGTGGGCCTGCTGGTGGCGAATGGCATCGTCTGGGCGACCCTGCAAACCACCGGTATTTATGGAGGGGCCGCATGAAGGCAGATCGTCTACGCCGTTTTATCGACCTGCATGCCTGGTTGGGCATGGTCAGTGGCTTGGCCCTGTTTGTGGCGTTTTTCGCCGGGGCTATCAATGTCTTCCATCACGAGCTGCATCACTGGCAGGAAAGTCACCACGGCCATGAGCAGGCAGCCGGCCCGGCGGCCCCGGACCACTTTCTGCAGCAACTGATTTCGCGGTTCCCGGCCTCGGCCGATCGTATGTATTTCCTGCCCGATGAAGACCCCAGGGCCATGTGGTTCCAGCCCGGCGAAGACGGTGCACCGGGGGAGTGGCGCACGGCCCATGCCTCCAACTTTGCAGAAGATGGCAGCTTCACGCAGCAGCCGGGTTCCGAGCTGGCGGATTTTGTGAATGAGCTGCACTACGAGTTGGGCATTCCCGGTAACGGAGGCCTGATCAACATCGGCATGACGCTGATGGGGTTTGTTGCCGTGTTATACGGGGTGGCGCTGTTCAGCGGGCTGATCATCCACTGGCCCAAAATCCGCAAGGAACTGTTTGCCCTCAAGCACCAGGGCAACCTGCGTCGCTACTGGAAAAACCTGCACAACCTGATTGGCATCATCAGCTTCCCGTTCCACCTGATCATGTCGGTCACCGGTGCTGCCATGGGGCTGTTTACGGTCATGGCCATCGTGCTCGGTTTGCTGGTGTTCGGCCCGCAGCTGCAAGGGGTGATCCAGAAGGAAACCGACGTCTGGCCGCCAGTGCAAAGCCAGGGGGAGACCTTCGCCATGGCGCCCATGGCGGATTACCTGGCGGCGGCCAATAACGAGTTGCCCGGCATGGACGTGGGCTGGGTGGAAATTCGAGGCTACGGGGATGCCGCAGGCTGGATGGATGTGGCCGGTTCGCAACCGGGCTTCCTCGGCCATCATGTGCATGTGGTGCTGGATAACACCATGAAGCCGCTGCGTATCAGCGCCCCGGGCGAACGCACCTTCAACTTTGCAGCGATTTCCCCGGTCTATTCCCTGCACTTCGGGGATTACGGCGGCGTCTGGGTGAAGCTGTTGTACTTCGCCATGGGGCTGCTGGGCTCGTTGTTGTTTGTGTCCGGGAATATCCTGTGGTGCGAGCGGCGCAGTGACCGTGTTGGTCCGTCACGCAGCTCGGCCTTCCTGCTGCGTTTGACCCTGGGATTGTGTTTCGGGGTGGTCAGCGGCATCGCCTTCAGTTTTCTGGTCAGCAAGCTGCTGCCTTACACGCCCTGGGCCGCGTTGGTGGCATCGGCGGAGCGGCAAATCTTCTGGTGGGTGTTGGTGGTGCTGGTGTTGTGGAGTCTGCGTGCTTCGCCGCTGCGTTTCAGTGGCCTGTGGCTACGTATCATGCCGTTCCTGTATCTGGCGATTCCACTGGCGCAGGTGGCAGTGGAGGGCAGTCATGCCTGGCAAGAACCGGATGCCCTGCTGGTAAACCTGGTGGTGGTGGCCGTGGCGGCGTGTTTGTGGGGGGTACGTGCCCAGTTTCGCAAGCGCCTGCGACTGGCAGAGCCGCATCCTTTGTGGGTGGGTAAGGTCACCCGTGACCATCCCAAGCACCTCACCGAGACCGAGCTGGAAAATCAGGGCGCGAGCTGACGCCGCAGCGCTCACGCCGAAGCATAAAAAAACCGGGCAGAGTGCCCGGTTTTTTTTATGGCCGTTGCTGAAGCTGATCAGAAACGGTAGGTGGCTTGCAGGGCCAGGCCGTGAGCGCTGTTCTCGAAGTCGGCGCTGTAGGTGTCCTGGTTAACCTCGCCTTTTTCTTCATCAATATAGGCATAGGCCGCATCAATGGTCAGGTCGTCAGAGACGTTCCAGCCGGCACCCAGGGTGTAGATATCGCGGTCGCTGACCGGAATCCGCACGGTACGATGCTGGTCGTTGGTGGGGGACTCGTCAAAGGCATAGCCGGCGCGGATCACCCACTTCGGGTTCAGCTGGTAGGCACCGCCCACGGCGAACGACCAGGTGTCTTCCCACTCCAGTTCTTCGGTAATGGTGCCGAAGTTGGGCTGGAACACGGCACTCATGCCGCTGTTCTCCACTTCGATACCTTCAAGGCGGCTCCAGCGGGTGAAGGTGGCGCCCGCGTACAGTGCCAGTGCGTCAGTGGCCTGGAAGCTGAAAGAGGTATCCACGGATTCCGGCATGGTGATGTCCAGCTTGGCATCGTACTTGCCATCCAGCATGGCTCCTACGGGAGAGCCGCTGATGGTTGTATCACCTTCCAGTTGGTAGTCCACCTTGGAGTGGTAGGTCAGGCCCCAGTCCAGTCGGTCGGTAATACCGAACAGCATGCCAAGGTTGTAACCGTAGGCAATATCGTCGCCCTCGATTTCCACGTCGCTGTCAGGTGCGGCGACAAAAGCAGGGTTGGCGTCAGCAAAAAAGGCGCCTGGCACGTTGCTGGTCAGCTCACCAGAGATGTGATTGATGGTCGGGCCAAAGCCCACAGAAACGCGATCGTTGAAGGCGTAGCTGACGGTGGGCTGAATGGTGACAACCTGCACCATGCTGGTGACGCCTTCATAGCGACCTTGCCAGCCATTCTCGTAGTCGCTTTCCACGCCGAACGGCGCATACACACCGATACCGGCGTGCAGTTTGTCGCTGATCGGGGTGACGTAGTAGCCGAAGGGAATGGTGGAAAAGGGCACCATGTCGCCATCGTTAGTGCCGGACACGGGCAGGCCGGGGGGCAGTTGCCCTTCGGCATCGCTGATATCGGTGCTGGCATCAATAAAGGCCAGGCCGCCGGACACCTCGGCACGTTCCAGGCGGCTCATGCCCGCCGGGTTGCCGAACAGGGTGCTGGCATTGGCAGCAGTAGAGGCGCGACCCGCGTAAGCCGAGCCCGCACTGGAGGCGCTTTGCTCATTCAGCGCCAGGCCATTGGCCATCGCCTGGGTAGAGGCAGCAGCAATCGCCGCTGCCAACACGGCTTTGTTTGAATACTTCATGATAACTTTCCCGAGTTATGTGTTGTGGCGCGCGAACGTTATCACTGTGAAACATTTAATTACAGATGGCGAAGATTAAAAAAAGCACCATTTGTCGTCAGATGGCCGGTAAAATCTGTAAACATGGTGTTTAAATCCTCGAAGATGGTTCACGTTTACATTGTATAATGTAGAGGTTGTGCAGCAATTAGGCGGCGACGGTTATCTTGAGGGTTGTCAGGTCCAAATGGCGGACCTGAGAGCGGATCACTCCGGAAGCGTTCCGGGGCGGATTATTGATTGCGCCGTCAAACGTGGTATCAGTCAGCGCCTTCAGGTTGGGCTGTCGCGGCCACCGGCTCACGCGAAAAAATGCCGATAATCGGGGTGCCCTGGGCCTGCAGAATGGGTTCGATATCCCGATGCAACGCGTGGTACTGGTAAAACGGCACGCGCGGAAAAAGATGGTGAATCGAATGCAGATTCTGACCCAGCCAGAACCATTCCACCGGTTTCATCCAGCGCGGCATGATCAGGCTGTTGGTATTGCGGTAACGCTCGCTCACCTTGTACGGGTGGTGCGGCCGGTAGGCAAACCAGTAGGCAGTGAACAACCCGCCCGTGTAGTAGCCCAGCAGCAACACCACCGCCGTACCCGGTTGATCCACCATCACCAGAAAGGCAATCCGCCACCCCAGCGACACGGCCAACTCAGTGCAGTAAATCAGTTTCTCTTTCAGCGAGGCGCTGCCCCAGCTGTGCTGCACAAAGAACGTATTCTGAATCCACTGAAAACGCAGCCCGGCGATGATCATCGCCAGCGGACTTTTCTGCATCCCGCTGACCACAAAATCCGGGTCCTTGTCCGGCTGGTTGGTATAGCGGTGGTGCGTGAAGTGCTCAATGCGGTGCGAGGCATAAGGAATCGCAATGATCGGCGCCACCAGATAACCGCACAGGTCGTTGATCCACTTGCGGCGATCGTCCTGGCCATGAATATTGCCGTGGGCGGCTTCGTGCAAGGGCGTGTAGGACATATACGTCAGCACCGCCACCAGCAGGAAGGCAGGTAAGGCAGGCAGGGAGCCATTGGCAAACAGTAACAGCGTGGCAACAAAGGCCACCACCACGGCCAACGTGATCGCAATTGTCGGCCACGCGGTTTTGCCCATATAGTGTTTCGCGCAGGCAATGGCCTGTTTGTTCAAGGTTGCCGGGTCCATGGTGCTGCCTCTGGTGGTTATTATGGTTTCAGACTAGGCCGGCACCCTCACAATCAGAATAGCCGCCGTGGCCAATCACCCTGCAGAAGTGGCCAGCGCTAACGGCGGAACAGCGGAACGGGCAATGCAACACAGCGACGACACCCTCCACCCGGTGGCCATCAGCCAGGTGATGCTCAACTTTGCCCAACGCCATGGCATTGACAGGCAGACCTGCCTGCTCGGCACCGGCATAGCCGATGACGCACTTTCCAGCGGAGAAGGATTGGTCACTCGCACCCAGGAAATGCGCCTGATCGAAAACCTGATGCTGGCCCTGCCGGACGACGGCGCCTGGGGCTTCGAACTGGGCCTGCAATATCACCTGGCCACCTTCGGGGTATGGGGCTTCGCCCTGCGCACCTGCAAGACCCTGCGTGAAGCGGCCATCCTGGGAGTGCGCTATCTTCCTCTCAGCACCGCCTACTGCCGCATCGAGCTGGTGGAAGACGACGACACCTTCGGCATCACCTTCGACCCGGATCCCATCCCGCCGCACCTGCGCCAGTTTCTGCTCGAGCGAGACATGGCCACGGCCCTGAACCTGGTGCGGGAAATCACCCTGCAAGGCGTGGACTTTCGCGCCATCGACCTGGCCGGCCAGCCCGATGTCAGTGCCGAAGCCATCCAGGAAGAATGTGGCGTGAAACCCACCTTCGCCGCCCGCAGCAACCGCATCCTGGTGAACCGCGCCGGCGCCAGCCAGCCCTTCCCCGGTTACGACCCGGTGCTCACCCGCATGCTCGAACAGCAATGCCAGCAGCGCATGGACACCGTAGAAAACAGCGGCATCGCCGGCAAAGTACGCCAGCAATTACTGGGCGAACTGGGCCTCGGCGCCACCCTCAACGACATGGCCAGCGCCCTGGCTCTGTCCTCACGCAGCCTGCGTCGCAAACTGGAACAGGAAGGCACCAGCTACCGCGATCTGGTAGAAGAAGAGCGCCGCCAACTGGCCCTGCAACTCCTCACCAGCACCACCATGAAAATCGAAGAAGTCGCCGCCCACCTGGCCTACACCGACGCCGGCGGCTTCGTCCGCGCCTTCCGCCGCTGGCAAGGCTGCTCCCCCAGCGAATATCGGGACAAGCACTAACCTCAAACCCGCATGGCTCCCCCAGCCGCCGCGAGGACGTCATGTCATGACGGCTTCTCGCGCTGTTACAGAAAGCCGCCCAGAGCCTTGGGTTATCGAGTCGCTGTGGGAGTCTGCCTGCAGACGATTCTGGCTTAAGGGAAACCAGAGAAGCGTGCCTGTACGCGCCCCGTAGGAGCCAGGCTGCTGGCGATTTTATCGCGGTGCTTCCATCGCGAAGAAGACTGCAGAGATGCGGCCCTTCATGATTTCAGTCGAGCAACAGACCAACAGAATGAATGGATGCGGCATACCCAGAAGCGTTTACTTCCACAACCACTTCTTGACCACATCATAATTCCCCAACACCACCTGCTGCGCCTCCGGCCCACGATGACCCTGATCATCCAGCCGCAGCAGCTGAACAATGTAATTCGCCATGGCGGCCCGGCAGGGTATCGACAATACGCCTCGTGTCATGCCGTAATCCCGGGCAATCACCTTCTGCTGTACATCAGAAAGGCGCGGATCGGGCACCACCTTCAAGGTCAGTGATTTCTGCCAGACCTTGTCCTGGTCGGCGCCCTGCTCGCCGGGCAGGGTGATCTCCGGCTTGTCCATAATCCGGCTGAGCACAAAGTCCCGGTAATCACTGTTCTTTTCGCACCAGGCCCGTACGTGCCAGCGCATGCCGTTATGCACCACCGTATGAGGCTGAATCATTCGGTATTCAGGCTCGGGATTGTTCAGCGAGGTATATTCAATCTCAACCCGCAATGCTTCCCGGCATGCCTGCAAAATGGGCCGTAACACCGCCGGGCGCAGATCCCGTGAAGGGGGTAGCAAAACCTCGGTATTCAGTTCTCGAACATCCAGCGCTTCAAACGCGCAGCTCAGGTCTTCCCTGGCATGCATCATCTGCAGGTACTCATCGGCCTGGCCACGGGTGAACACCGGTTTGAACCTGGCGGCGGGCTTGTAGCCTTTCAGGGAGCGGTCGTACTCCAGGTTGCCCGGGGCGTATTCGCTCAGGTACAGGTTAATGTCCTTGCTGGCCTGTTGGCGGCCAATGCCGAAGGCGCGCTGCAGGTGGTTGGTGGTCAATCGCCCTTCCCACAGGGCAATGACTTCTATCAACCGGTAACGGAGTAACAAGTCCCAGCGCAGCGGCCAGTTAGCCGCATTCTTCCCTGTTGTACGAGCCATTGTTGTGCTCCAAAAAGCGACACATGCCATAAGGCGACATGTTCATGTAGTCAGTATTGTCATGGTTATAGTAAAGGCATAGTTTAACGGTGTCACCAAGCGAGACGTTATGAAGGATGATGGCCCCGGCGGCCTGGCGCTACTACTGACGATACTGTGGTCCCTGCTGGTCACGGGGATCGGGTTGCTCTGGCTTTGGCACTGGGTTGTCAAAGATATCTGGATCTATTTCGCCTGGTCTGCCGCTGCCGTATTCGGCTTTGTGGCGATTATGGCCGGCCCTGGCTGGTTGATCCGCACGCTTCAGCGTTACAGCGAATACCGGAAGCAGCGCAAGCAAGACGGTTCCTGAGTGCATGTCCGTGGGAGATAAATCCATGTGTTTCCGGCTGACGTTCAAGACGCTTTTCAAGGCAGGCAGCAGCGAAAACAAAGCGGTGCCCACTGCCGGGTTGCCGGGGTTAAAGTCGCACCTATACGCAGCCGCCTTTGAGGATCTCGTTGTGGCAAGCACCAGCAAAAAAGAGCCTCCTATGTACGATATTATTGGCGACATTCATGGCTTCGCCGAACCGTTAAGGCAACTGCTCACCAAACTGGGTTACAGCGAAATCGGTGGAGTATGGCAACACCCCACACGCAAGGCGCTGTTTCTGGGTGACTATATTGACCGGGGTCCGCAGCAAGTAGAAGTGGTACGCATTGTGCGCGCCATGGAGCAGGCGGGGCATGCACTTGCCATCCTGGGAAACCATGAATTCAATGCCGTGGCCTGGGCCACCCCCAACCCTAATAAGCCCGGCGAATACTTGCGCCCCCATAACGCCAAAAACCTGCAGCAGCATCGTGAATTTCTGCAACAAGTGGGTGAAAACTCGCCCCAGCACCAGGAAATCATTCGCTGGTTCAAAACCTTGCCGGTCTTCCTGGAGCTGCCCGGCTTTCGTGCGGTTCATGCCTGCTGGCACCGCAAATATCTTGGCGAGTTGGCGCCGCGCCTGGATGAGAAAAACCGGCTAAAAAACGATGCCTGGCTGCCGGCCAGCAGAAAAGGGCACCCGGTCTACGCCGCCGTAGAAACCCTGCTGAAAGGGCTGGAAATTCCGCTGCCGGATGGGGAGCAATTTCACGACAAGGACGGACACGCGCGCACTGATATCCGCACCCGTTGGTGGTTGCAGCACACCCATACCTATCGGGATCTGGCCATGGTCCCGGCGGATGTCATCGAGCGCATCCCGCACCAGCCGGTGCCGGCCGGAATCCTGCCTGGCTACGACAATCAGAAACCGGTGTTCGTTGGTCACTACTGGCTCACTGGCGACCCCGCGCCCCTGGCCGATCAGATCGCCTGTCTGGACTACAGTGTGGTGAGTGCGCGGCAGGGTAAGTTGGTTGCGTATCGATGGGATGGCAAGCCGCTCAGCAAAGCAAATTACATCTGGGTGGCTCGCACAGAGAAAAATTCGCCGTAGAAGCGTCGCTGGCGGCGCGATGTGTCAGGGAGATCGATATGCAATACGACCCAGCAACAAAACGACTGGAAACCAATGGTGGGGACCTGATCAAGGTTATCAGTTGCCCACTTGAAAAAAAATGGGACGATCTCATGCCAATGCCTGAAAAGTGGGATGATCCCTGAAGATAGACGATAATCTGGAACTTAAAGGTGAGGAAGATATTCGGTTTTTCATGCTCGCGCAGTCTGATAATGAGCCAGAAGAAAACGATCGGTCTGCATGGGTTGAGTGGAAAGAGCGAATGCGTGGAAAGCCAGCGGACTACCTGAAGAAATACTGTGGTTCGTGCCAGAAGTGTGTTGTCAACGCTAACAACTTTAGTGAGTCACAGATATCCGCAATGCTGCAGGTGAATCCGGAAATCTGTCTGCACCTCAGTGATTCTCACCCTGAGCTGACCATCAAGAAAGCTATTAGTGAAGAGAATGATTGGGAATGTGGCTATCAGGGGGTAACTCAAAAGGGCTTGCCAATAATTCAGACCGCTCGATCACTGGCGGCGGTAGAGGACGGAGTTCGGCGAGGTTATCGACCAGTATTTGTTGCTTCAGACTACAGTGGATATGTTGGTAGGAAGCGGCGTTTCAGTTACTGGTCAAAAGCCAATGTCGTGCTTTGCCAGAGCGACTTCAGAGGAATGGTTGGGCCGTTAAGTGGATATGAGGGTGGAGTTTCCTCCATCATGGTTCGCCATGATGATGATCGCCACCCCTCGCCTTTGGCGGCGTATATGATTCCCGATGATATCAAACCTGGTGACAAGGTGTATGTGGCCGACATCATAGAGGAAATAGTGGGGCAGCATTGGAATCAGGGCGATAGCTGGCGGAAGATATCGGCGGAAGCGGTATGGAATGGGGAGGCCTTGGATATGAATTATTGTGAGCCTATCATGATGATGGGATAACCTTTTAATGTGCTTTCGTTGGCCATGATGAGCATAGATAAAGGTAGGGGAAGGAAATTCAGTGAGGAAGTATTGGATGATTAAAAAAGAGTTCGATGTTATTGATATTGATTGGGAGGGGCCATTTCCTGTTATTTATGATCGAGACAATGACAAATACATATTTATTGACTCGGTTCCGGATGCGATTTTGTCATCAACAGGGATCTACCAGATATACGGAAGGCATCCTGTTTATGGAAAAAATGTGCTTCTTTATATCGGTGAGACTAAGGCAGGTGACAGTAATCGTAGCTTCAAGGATCGTATGGCGGAACATTTCAATGAGCGAGGGCGGTTTTTTGGTCATACCAATCTTTCGGTTCACTTTGGGCCTCTGGATGTGTCTGATGATACGCTGGTTAAAGTAGAATCAATTTTGATTTTTAGTCATGCCCCAGCATTAAATCGAAAGCATATTGATAAGCCATCTGCGGGAGCAGATACAATGCTAGTAAGAAATTGGAGCTTTGTAGGATCTTTGGAAAGTACTTGTACCGGATTTTGGGGAGAGTGATAGCTTGAATATTGTGTTGGCATAAAAAGGCTTGCCCGCCAATGTCTGGCGGGCGTTAAATCGGTTATTTGCGCGTATTGCTCTCAATTCTCACCAGCAGAAGTATTACCGTTGCAAACACAAATATGGCAAAGGCGCAGCCGGCGATGATCAGGGTGACCAGTGATCCTGCCTTGGCCTGTGCCTGCTCCACCCTTTCCTGCTCGATACGAGTCAGTTCGCTTTGGTAGCGTGACATGTACTCCCAGGTAAACCATTCCAGATACTTGTCCCAGTTAATATGGGTGGTGTCGGCGTTCTCCAGCCCGGGGATATTTGTGACGAGCAGTGAAGAGTCTTCATTTTCTGCGGGTTTGACCAGATCAGAATCAAAGCTTTCGATAATGCCATCTAGAAATCTCAAATAATCCGGGTGAGGGAGGCTGCCAGCCTGGGAACGAAGCCAGTTATCCAATCCTTCCTTGTTGGCGCTTCCCTGGCTGGTCAATCGTGCATACTTATTGATTAGCACAGCCAGGTTATTGATCTTCTCCTGAATGGCGCTATTTTCCTCCTCACGGTTCTTCCTGTCCATCTCGCCGAGTCCTGCTGGCTCGTCATTATCAATCTCGGGGTTAACGTATTCTCGATAGCCCTTCATGCCGATTTCTGGCTGCTGTATCTCTTCGTCGACACCGGTCAGCCAGGCGCTACCGCTGGCGATCGTGGCGAAAATGGCCACTGCCAGTGCCAAGGCAGCCAGGATATAACTGGTAACACCCACAATCCGGAAAAACTTGTTCCCCATAATGCAAACTCCTGTTTGTTGGTCTGATTCCCGGGTTCCTGCCGGGTATAGCCAGTATCTTGCTTGGGGCGTCAGTTTCTGTCGTAATGAGACGCAGAATAAAAATCATAACAAGGGAGCAAGGAATGGCTGCAGGCGCCAGCATTGATACCAAGACCTATCGCATCATTGCGTTGTTGCAGGCGTTGCCCAGGTCGCCACAGAAAACCACCAGTCATGAGCTGCATCAGCGTTTGACCAGTGAGGGCCATGAAATTTCCCGTCGTTCCATCGAGCGTTATCTCAAGGAACTGTCGGAATCTGATGCCTTTGGCGCGCTGATCCATTGTGATGACCAGTCCACGCCCTATGGCTGGTCTGTGGCGCAGAAACAAAACCTTTCCATTCCCGGCATGGACGCCCAGATGGCCGCCACCTGGGATCTGGTGCACCGCTACCTGATGCCACTGATGGCCAGGGATGTGCTGGCAAAGCTGGATCCAGTCTTCAGTGAAGCGAAAAGATGGTTTGAACGGCATCGCCCCATGGGCAAGCGCTACTGGTCGGACAAGGTCGCCTATGTGCCCAGAGGCTTTCACCTGGAACCGGCCAGAGTGCCCACCGGCATAGCCGACCAGGTCTACGATGCTCTGTATCGCAACCGGCAGATGGACATCTGGTACAAGGGCAAATCAGAACCCAGCCGCGTGCACCCCTATGCGCTGGTAGATCGTGGCGCCGTGCGCTATCTGATCGTGCGTTTCTGGAACTACGAGGACTACCGCCATCTTGCCCTGCATCGCTTGAGCAAAGTGAGTGTGCTGGATGATGAAGTGGAGCGAGCTTCTGACTTTGATCTGGAGGCCTACCTCAAAGACGGCAACATGAATCTTCCCTACGGAAATGTCATCAAACTGGTGATGCGTTTGTATGGGCGTGCGGCAGATCATCTCTACGAAACCCCGGTCAACGATACCCAGACCTTGAAGGAGGTTGAGCCAGGTGTAACCGAGTTGCGCGTGGAGGTGCAGAACACCGAGGAGCTGAAGTGGTGGATTTTGGGTTTTGGAGCCAATGTTGAGGTGGTGAAACCGGTCAAGTTGAGGAATGAAGTGAAGAGTGAGTTACTAAAAGGGATTGAAAAATATGACTAATAATAAGTACCGGAAGATTATCGAAAATTCTGTAAATGATGTATTGGTAAGGCTGTTCAAAGATCGGAAAAAGATGGATTTTGTGATTTCTCAGGGTGGGTTTGAGAAATATTTCCAATTTGAGATTGCATATGAGATCAGTAAATCGGGTTGTCATGTTCATGTTGAAGGTCAAGGAAGATCGGACATTCTGATCTATGAGGGAAGTAATCCTGCTGCGGTGATAGAGATGGGGGCGGGATTTGAATCACAAAAGGAGCAGGAATCGAAACCGCAGTCTGATTATCAAAGCTTTCTTCAAAAATCAGATAAAGAGCATTCCTTGAGGGGCATTGAATTCTATTCCCTGATGATCCTTGGTATGAATAATAACAAGGGAAAGATCCCCAGTAATTGGAAACAGGTAAATCTGCTTTGCAAACAGCCTGTTAGTTATGAAAAGGCTTGGCGAGAAAGTGGTTTTGATGTCATTCCGATGAATTTTTATGCATCTAAGTTGGGGCTTTCTACTTCGCTGCTGCATAAAATAGCGACATAAACTGTCGGACCAATGGCTATCCTCCAAGCAAGGAGGATAGCCATGATACTAATTATCGGCTCCCGAGCCCGGGAGGCCACAAGTAAGGCGCAGTTGCTTTTCCGCAAGGCGTTTAACATCGAGGCACCGGTCTACCTGGGGCAGGGCGATATGGCGGACGCGCAACTCTGCATTGATCCTCTGTTGCCCAATGGCAGTCAGGTTGCTGGCGCGCCTCGGCCTGGTCCTTTCCTTCCCCGCGTGCTTGAGAAAATTCGCAAATCCTGCCTTCCCTGGCGTTATCACCCGAGCCGAACCCGGGTGATTTGTGAGGCTTCCAGGGAGTCCAGGGTGGTGCTGGAGGCGTTGATGAGTTTCCCGTGGCTGTTGCCCCCCGACTCCCTTTTCTGCGTTCTAAAACCGCCAATAGGGGCTGGTCGCCAGAGCAAGATGCGATATGAAGAACTGCTGGATTTTATTCAGAAAAAACTGAAGCGGCAGTGCTGGTCAGCACCAGATTATGATGAATTGCCTGATCTACAGAAGCCCACAATCGAAGCGTTCTGGTTATCCCACAAGATACTGAATGATCTCACTGATAGCCCACCAGAAGACCCTGTTCATTTAGCGCCGCCCCTGCTGGTGTTTGCCTGCAGCCGCAGCACGCGAAAACGGTTATGTAAAAACCTGCCTTCCGTCGGTTTTGAAACCTTGCTTTATGAACCGGAAAAAGGGATGTCCGTCTGGGGAGAGATCTGGTCCTGCATCAGGGGGCGACATGTGCTCATCGTTTGGGATATGGATGAGTTTGGCGGTTCTGATACAGGGAACAGCCTGCGTTTCCTTAGTGAATTCTCTTGCGCCTCAGTCTGGAGTGTCGTTGGTCTTCCCAATCCGTATTCCGGGGTTTACCGGCAAAAGGGAGCAGCTTTGTCGCTGGCCAAATACCCTTTCGACATCATGGCGGCCCCAGAGTTGATAGGCGCTGAAGGTGGTTTGGAGCAGAAGCAGTGTCTGGACCTGAAATACTCGAGAATGCGCAAAGCTATATGGCGATGGCTCAAGGAGTGGGAGGGGCATCACCAGTCTCAACCTGCCTGTTGAGCGCAATCAGGGTGTTGATATGTTCTATCACCAGGCTATCCCGGCAGTGTCGAAAGTAGCGCTCTTGCCCCTTTGAAACGATAGGGGGTGCCGGGTACGCAATGAAGGTGGGTGGCATTATCCGCTTGGTCAGCATGTTCACAAGGTGACTACTGTCCTGAAATGGAATCTCCCTTTCAAACCGGAAGGGAAGTAGAAGCGTGATGTTCACCGTTAACCCAATAATATCGAGCACATTGTGGCAGTGTTCCCCCAGTCTGACACCCTCGATGGACGCTGTATCAATAATCAGGAAAACGGTCTTTCCTGATAAGGAGTTATGGATTGTCGTCTCGGTTTCCAGCTTGCTGGCCAGTTGCCGGGGATCAGTCACTGTGATGGGGGTTAGCCCCGGGATCGATGGGAGTAGATCGGCATGGGTTAACAGGTACGAGGCTGTGTTACTGAGATCAATGGCGCTCAGAGGGCTAAGCAGGTCATTACCGAGAAAAATCAGAATGGAGGCCGGTGAGTCCGTGCGGCCCCCGGTGTCCTGTAGCGCTGATCTCATAGCCTTTCTTCCTTTCTGGAATCAATCCGGCTGGATATTGGCCGCAATGCAGCGATCAGGCAGGAGAATGGATAATCGACCAGAGCAGTCAGGGAAGAAATGTGTTCTGGTATAGAAGCTACAACAGAATCACTGTCCTGGGTTGAACCTGGCGGCTCTGGATTGTGTTGAAGAATCAGTTTTTCCAGAAAAGTAATGGCCCTTGAATGGAGATGATGGTCAATTTCAGGACTGGCGTCATCCACAATCACCCAAGGGTTTCTGGACTCAATGGCAAGCAGGTAGAGAGGGCTGCTTTGCTCATGTTCGGGAAGGTCTGATTCTTCATGCCTGATGGCCGCAATCTCGTCCAGGGGATTGAAGTCATGAGCATTGATCCAGCGGGAAAGCGCGATAAAGCGATCACTGTGGAGGAGCACTTTTTCCTTTAATTCGTCCATGTCCACACAGAAGTCAAAGGGACAATAGTCGTCATTCCATGGCGGTGCGTGTCCGTCGTAATCCTGCTCAAGGCTCACAGCAGCCTTGATGGCGTTGTCGCATATCTCGGTGATGAGCCCCTTGCCTTGTTGAAGAGCCTGTATGGCTTGTTCGTTTCCCACTTTTCGCCCCTGATATTTCCGGATGTCTTCATTGTGATCCTGTGCGCGACAATAATTGTCGCGATCGCACTCCATAATAGGCACATCAAAATTTCGTGATGTGGGGAGAAAGGGATGCACTTCAAACTGGATAACGTTTCTGTAGCGGCAGCGGGTGCAATGAGTAATAGCGCGCTGATTCGTCACTGGATTGCGCGGGTGCTTTTCTTCTCTTCAGCATGGCGGGCGGGCTGGTGTCGCCATGACAAGCGGTTTGAGAACGACGAGATTCTCGATCTGCTTGGCTTTCTTCCCTCCCGGGAGGCGCGTTTGCGTCGTCCTCCGCAGGCCTTGGAAAGAATTATCAGCGAGCATCGAATTGACTCTCTCCTGGCGACGGATGATCTGTATCGCAACGTAGTAACGCTGGGTGGGCGTCTGTCGCTGACGGAGGCGGAACTTCGGCTGCTGGTATTCACCTGCTATATGGAATCCAGTGATTTGCTCTATCAGGCCTGTAGTCTGGTCAAGGGTTATTCCATGCGCCAGCTGTCCGGCGTGCTGGCTCAAATCATCGATGTCCCAGAGCACGAAGTGCAGAGTGCGTTGAAGCCAGCGGGTGTGTTGCGGACCACGCGATTGCTCACGCTCAACCTGACCTCAGGTTTTCGTGGCAAGGACCTGACCTGCATGATTGAGGTTGAGGATGAACTCAATGAAAGTCTGCAGGTGCCAGATGCCACCGACGCGAACCTGGTCAGCCTGTTCTATCGTGAGTCAGAGGCATCCAGCCTCGACCTGGATGATTATGTGGAGCTGCAGGATGAAATCGCCATGCTATCCCGCCTGCTTTCGCGTGCTATTCAGGATTCATTGAAAGGCATCAATGTGCTGTTCTATGGGCCGCCGGGCACCGGCAAGAGCGAGCTGGCGAAGGTAATTGGCCAGTCTCTGGGCTTGAACCTGGCCTTTGTCCCGGAGGATGATCGCGACGGCGATGCGCTGAGTGTGAAGGGCAGAATGGGCCGTTACAGCGGTTGCCAGCGCGCCATCGCCCATGATCCCAAAACCCTGGTGGTATTCGACGAAGCAGAAGACTGCCTCTGTGACGGCCAGTCGTTTTTCTTTATGCCATCACGCCGGCAGACGGAAAAATCCAGCATGACCCGGGTGCTGGAAAACAACCCGCGCCCCACTATCTGGATTTCCAACCGGGTGGACATGGATCCGGCCTTCCTGCGCCGCTTTACCCATGTGGTGCACATGGACAGCCCCGGGCCATCCCAGCGCGAGCGCCTGGTGCGGGAAGCCATGGCGGGGGAATCGGTGTCCGAGGCGTTTCTCAGCCAGGCCATCAAGCTGGAAAGCCTGTCGCCCGCCATTCTGCATGGCAGCCTGCAGTTCGCGAGTTTGGCAGCCGACGGCAAGCACGACACGGAAAAGCTGGTTACCCACAACCTCAATGCCCGCTTCGAGGCCATGGGCGTGTCAGAGCGTCTTAAAGTGCAAACCCACCAGGGCCTGCCCTGGCGTGGTGAGTGCCTGCGTGCGTCTGAAGACGTAGCCAGCTTGATTGATCAGATCAACCCGGAGGTGCCGGTGCGATTCTGCCTGCATGGCGCGCCCGGTACTGGCAAGACAGCCTGGGCCAGAGAGCTGGCGGAGCGCATCCAGCGCCCGCTGATGATCCGTCAGGCCTCTGACCTGGTGGACAAGTATGTAGGAGAAACAGAAAAGCAAATCGCCCGGGCCTTTGCCCAGGCCGAGCGGGAAGGGGCGGTATTGCTGATCGACGAAGCCGACAGCTTCATGGGTAGCCGACAGGGAGCGCAACACAGCTGGGAGGTCTCCCACGTCAACCAGTTCCTCGCCTCGCTGGAAAATTTTCAGGGCCTGTTCGTGGCCACCACCAACCTGCTGGATCGGGTCGATGAGGCCGCTATGCGTCGCTTCGACTTTGTGGTGCGGTTCGACTGTCTGGATCCGCAGGGCGTGCTGTTGCTGTTCAAGGATCTGGCCGCTGCCTACCAGATCCCGCTGCCCGATGAGAAGGTGCTTGGAACCATGCTGGAGGGGATGGCCATGCTCACCCCCGGAGACTTCGCCGCCATCTACCGCCGTATCCGTGTTCTGCGAAACCCGCCGGACGCCGCCGGCCTGGTGGCGATGTTGCGCGATTGCCTCAGCTACAAACAGCAACCATCCCAGCCCATCGGCTTTATGGCGTCATTGCACTGAGACATGCCAGCAGCACTCGGTCATTACCCTTCTTCAAAGAGAAGGGGCGGACCGGAATAGCGCTTGCTTAAGCGTAAAGTGCAGCTGCATACAGTTGGGGCTCCCTTTGCCGGCAAGCTACCCATGTAGGGCGGAAATGGGCGTGAGCCCATCTCCGCCAACGTTCCAGGCAACGGCGGAGATCGGCTCACGCCGATTTCCGCCCTACGAAAACCGTGCTGTCCAGTTGGAAATGCCGATTGTCGCCGGTTAAGTCCGTGCCATTCGGGGCAGGCCGGGGATGTGGGGAACAGGGAGAGAGGGAAAAGAGGGGCAAGAAGGGAGAGAGCAACCGGATGTTTGAGATCGCCTACACGCAGCACAGCGGCGGAGCTGGCCGTCAGCAACAAGACGCCATCTGGACGGGCAATTCCATTCTGCAGTCACGCAATGCCCGCGTGTCCAGTCATGAGGAAAGTGCTCCCGTGCTGCTGGCTGTGGCCGACGGCGTGGCGGCCAGCAACCGGCCTGCGCGGGCCAGCCGTTTTGTGGTCGAAGCCCTGTCACGCCACGACCATCAGCAGCGACTCACAGGCAGGCAGGTGCGTGACATCCAGGCACAGATGGCAGCGCGCTATGGCGGCGGCGACACCCATGGTTCGGCGACCACCCTGGTCGCCGCCCGTGTGACAGAAAACCGCTGCGAGATCGTCAACGTGGGTGATAGCCGCGCCTATCTTTTCAGCCTGGATGGCACCTGCCGGCAGCTCAGCTACGACCACACCATCCTCAATGCCTTGATCGCAACGGGTGAAGTCCGTGCAGATGACGATGTCGCCTACGCGCAGATCTATCAGGGCCTGGCGCATTGCCTGACCGCGGACAGCGAAGAGTACGGCTTCGCCCTCCATTATGAGGAGACAGCCCTGGAGAAAGGCGCAGGCCTGCTGCTTTGCAGCGATGGGCTGCATGATGCCATCGGCGATGCCGCTATCCGGGAATTGTATCGTCCAGAGCGAACAGCCGCAGAGCAGGTCCGGAGCTGGCGTCAGGCCGTCATTGAAGCGGGGGTGCCGGATAACCTGTCGATACTGTTTGCCCGGAGGCGGAGTTGAATGGAAATTGAAGGGGCTGAATATGAAGAGTGGTCAACATTCTCCGCGTCGGATGATTCGGTTCTCTGATATCGAGAGATACCGCGAGATGAGTGATGTGGCGATATGTTGGTGGATGTATGGCAACAATGTTCATCCCGTACCCGCACATTACAAATATGACTGGTGGATATTCTGGGAAGAATCACCAGTCGATGGTGATGAGCTGATCTTCAACGAACAGTACCGGGTGTGCACCGCAGAAGCCTCCGCGCTTTTCGGTCGTCTCATGAATGAAAGAACTCCGTTCTTTGTCTATAACACCAAGCGGCCGCGGTTGGATCCCGCAAACCCCTTTGACCCCGATGCGGAAAAATGGAAGGGCGTCGAATGGGCGCCGCCGCTGGTTATAGACCCAGACCCCGTCGTTATCGAAGGGCCATGGGTGGGGCATAAATGAACTGCACCTGATTGAAAACACGACATATGCCGTAATGCGACATGTTTATGTAGCCAGTATTGGCATGACCACACTAAAAACATACTGTGATCACTGCAAGGATTGCGATGGGGATGGAAGGAATGTCACAACACTCTGAAAACACCATGATGAAAACTGAGGCCAGCTGCTCACGCTGCGGTGGCGCGGACGCAAGCGATCCTGGCAAAGGCCTGAGCCTGGTGACCATCCCCTATGATGGCGGACAGGGTGCAGGGCGTATTCTGGTCTACTGCCGCAGCTGCTGGACGGATATGGCAGAGCACGTCGCCGAAGTCATCCCGCTGGAAATGGTCAGCCCCGGTGTACTGCTGGATCTCTACCGCACCGGCAAAACCACCTCCGACCCCTTTACCGCCTGCGAGCTGCTGTTTGGTCGCGCGGAACCGGAGCTGGTGCGCGAAGCGCAAGTCCTGATCAGCCGGAGCGGCCGCTAGTGGGAGCCAATATGAAAGACCTGCGCACCTATCTCCCGCTAGTCGTACTGTGGGCCAAAAAGCACCATGACCATATTCAGGAGCACGGCACCGAGCTCAACGAAGACGGCATGGAAATGGCCCGAAGCGTTGGCGTGGCAGAGCCCGAGCGCATCCGCATCCTGCTGGTGGACGAGATCCCCTTCCAGGAAGACCCGGTGGTCTACAGCCTGGCGAAAAGCGTCGGCATGCTTGGCGGCCAGGTCTCGGGCATCACTTTCGGCCACTCCATCTACATCGTCAAAGCGTGCCAGTCCGCCCGGCTCTACAGCCACGAATTCCGCCACGTTCACCAATACGAAGTGCTCGGCTCCATCGGCGCCTTCATGGATGTGTATCTCGAACAGGTCATGATATTCGGCTACCACCAGGCCCCCCTGGAACAGGACGCCCGCCAGTTCGAGACAGGGCCCTGACTGTAGGAGCGGCGCTCGAGCCGCGAAGCCCCCGCTCGTAGGAGCCCGCCTGCAGGCGATCCCCAAACCTGACGGACCCGCTCATGAAAAAGTACCACCAAATGCTAGACCTCGCACCGGAATGTGATACTGTCCACAAAAACAATGAACAGGCTTCACTGCTTAGCCAGGAAGGCAAGTGACATCATTTTGATGCCACTCAGGGGAAAGGAAGAAAAATGGGGATCGACCACAACACACTCAAGAACCGTCAGCGCCAGGAACGGGATAACTACCCCGACAACCTGGGCCTGCGCGTCCACCGCGCCCTAAGCTGGCTCAACCGCGCCGAACAGGAAGCCGACCCGGACAGTCGCTTCATCTTCCTGTGGATCGCTTTCAACGCTGCCTACGCCACCGACATCGACGACCGCGAAGGCCTCAGCGAGCAGCGCACCTTCAATGCCTTTCTGGAAAAGCTATACAACCTGGATGGCAGCAAGAGGCTAGATGGTCTGGTCTGGACAGCCTACCCCAACGCCATTCGCGTGCTGCTGGACAACCCCTACGTCTTTTCCTGCTTCTGGGACTACCAGAAAGGCCAGAAAACAGAAGATCAGTGGAAACACAGCTTCGACGCCGCCAAAAAAGCCGCCAACACGGCCCTGGCCAAACAGGACACACCGCGCCTGCTGGCCATCGTCCTCAGTCGCATCTACACCCTGCGCAACCAACTGGTCCACGGCGGTGCCACCTGGAACAGCAGCGTCAACCGCGACCAGATCCGTGATTGTGTGAACATAATGGGCGAGCTGGTGCCGGCTGTGATCGAAATCATGATGGATAGCCCGAATACCCTGTGGGGAGAGGCGAGTTATCCGGTTGTTGAATCAAAATGAAGTCCGATTAAGGGTTGTAAATGAAAGCGCTGGATATTTTGTCTTTGCTGACCGATATGAACGAGTTGTCCTGGCTGTTTGTCGGCTTCATGTTGTTCATTTTTCTCATTACCTGTATCTCCCTTGTTCATCACTGGATGAATTACCGGGCCAGAAGCATGGGGGTGAGTGCTCTGGTACGCGACCAGTCAAGGGAAAACCTGGCGAGGAACCGGCGGCAGACACTTGAGGATGCGCTGGAAAAGAAGAAAGACGTCGGCAGCTTGTGGCGTGAATTCGACGAGAGTCTGGTTTTCTCCAAGGACAAGGAAAAACTGTTCAATACCCTCGATGCCGAACATTTCTTCAACACCCGTACCCTGGCATCAGGCCTCACAGAAAGTCGCCTGCTCGCGGCCGCCCCAAGTTTCATGGTCGCCATTGGGGTGCTGGGTACCTTTGTGGGTTTGAGTCTGGGGCTGGCGGATCTCCACTTGGGGAATGATCTCGATCAGCTGCGAGGCGACATGGAGCGAATGATTTCGGGGGCGGCGACGGCCTTTAATACCTCGATCTTTGGCGTGCTACTCTCGCTGATTCTGAATCTCGGCGAAAAGCTGCTGGAAAGGCGGGTCCGGAAGCAGATTCGTTTTCTGCAGCAGCAAATTGACTTCCTCTATCCCAGAATCCCCGCAGAGCAAACCCTGGTGCACATCGAGGATGCCACCACCAGCTCCTCAAAATCGTTGATGGAGCTACACGAGCGTATTGGTGACCGGCTTCAGGAAACCGTTTCTGCCATGAGCGAAAGTATGCAGGAAGCGATTTCGGACTCCCTGCGTAATGTCATGGCCCCTGCGCTGGAACGTCTTGCCAAGAACGCATCGGATCAATCCACAACTGTTCTCGAGCAACTGGTTGGGAGCTTTCTCGACAAGTTTGGCGAGGCCGGTCGCCAGCAGGGGCAGGCGCTTGAGCGCGTGGCGGGTGATGTAGGCGGCGCTGTAGAGGGGATTCGCAGTGAAATCGGTCGCGTGTCTTCCATGCTGTCTGAAGCGGGAGAAAAGACAGAAGGCTTACTGGAGCAGCAGCGCCAACAAACCGCTGAACAGATCGCCCGAATCAAGGAGGAAGCGGATGCCCGTGAACAGTCGCAGCGACAACAGTTCGAGCAGCTTCTGGCAGGTGTCACCCGCCAGCTTACCGAGCAGGCCGAGGCAGCTACCAAGGCAGATCAGGAGCGGCAAACACGGCTGGATAGCTCCATCACGACCATGCAGCGAGGGCAGGCCGAATCACTGAATGCCTTCAAGGAGTCGTCGGAGCGTAGCATCCAGGCGTCAGAGAGGCTCTTGGAAACAATGGAGCCGATTGCGAGGCACCTGGGCGAAGCCGCAGGTTCGCTGGACCGATCAGCGGAGAATCTGAGAGCGACAGAGAAAGGTTTCTCGGTACTGGGTGCAGAGCTGCATAACAGTGCGGATCGCCTGGGCAATACCGTCACTTCCATGGTGGAGCGAATGGCAGCCGTTTCTGACACTTCAGCGAAAGTCGCTGAAGACATCCAGGGTCAACTGGGGCTGTTGGAGCAGCTGCAAGGCTCTCTGGTGGAAACGTCGAAGCGTATGGAGGGCGCAGCAACACGCGTGCTGGATGGCTTCGGCTCCATGGAGACAACTCAGAATCGTTACCTCGAAAGCGTAAAACAACAGTTCGAGGCTTTGGGTGAAACCCTCAAGCAACAGGTCATGGCCGTGGAGAAGCAGGCAGAGCAATGGCTCGCCACCTACCACAAGGAAGTCACCGGCCAGATCCAGGACCGCATGGGTAAATGGGATGAAGTCTCCAGACAATATGCCGATGGAATGCTGAACACCGTCAATGCTATCCAGGGGGTAGTGGATGAACTGGAGAGCAAGGCCCGATGAGATTTATCAGGCAGTCTCCTGCATCCGTAGATGAAGAAAACCCCTACTGGGTGTCCTTTTCCGATGTCATGGCCGCGCTGGTGGTGATCTTCATTCTGGCATCTTTGGTTCTGCTGATGCAGCTGGTTGAAATAAAAAGGGATGCCTATGACAACATTCAGAAGCTGAAAGCGGCTGAAAGGGCTCGGGAAATCATTGTAAAGGATGTGGTCAGAGAGCTTAAAGAAAGATCTATTAACGTCCAGATTGCTGATAACCATTCGATTATTCGAATACCCAATGACGTGCTCGGTTTCCAATCAGGGAAATTTAATATCGAGAGTCAATATCAAGAGACAGCTAAAACGATCGGTGAAGTTCTTTCTGCCGCTGTCACCAAGGGAAATCGTGCCGAGCATCTTGATACTATCTTTGTTGAGGGTCATACAGATAATCGTGCCTTCTGGGGTGCGCCAGGTAAAGGGAACTGGGGTTTATCCACCTTCAGGGCAATCAGTCTTTGGGAGTATTGGGAGCAATCAATTGATAATGGAATGCCTCTTTCTAGTCTGACTAATCATGAAGGGAAGCCTTTGTTCTCTGTTAGTGGTTATGCCGAAACCAGACCAGTGAAAGCAGAGCAGATCAATGAATCAGACTATGAAATAAACAGGCGTATTGATATCAGAATCACCATTCGCCGGCCTGAAATTAAAGACTATGAAGAAATAGTTGGAGAGTCTGATGCGGCTCCCCAGGATTGACAAGGCTGCCACATTCGAATGGCCGGAAAGCACGCTTCTGGCCTGGCAGACTCTTGAGGAAAGAGTCTCCTCGAGCACCTCATCGATTGGCAAAGGGGGCGCCTTTCAGCGCCTGGTCAAGATTATTGAGGCCTGCAGTCGCCGGGGGCAGGACTTGCCAGACGAGGTGTATCAGTCGCGTCCGGGTGTTCGTGCCCTGACCTGGCTATGGCTGCAAAGTGAGTCCATTAGGGATGGCTATCTTCATCAGGAATCCCTGGAGGTAATGCTGTCATCGCAAGATGAACAGTTGTCGAGAATGGCCGTGATCCAGTTGGCGCAGCTCTATTTCCGTGAACATGACCGGCTCTCAAAGGACGAAAAGGGATTGACGGAATCCCTTGGTGTCATCCTGGTTCAGCAGGTCGATGCGATACAGTCACGCGCGCGTATGCAAGGTCGAGATGTCATCGCGGTGATTCACCGTGAAGGCTGGTTGATGGAAAACAATGGCCCGGCATCTCTTGTCGAAAAGTGCCTCGAAACAGGATTGCCGCTGGATGATTACGTCGCCCGTCTGGGCCTTGAAGGCTATATGGATGGGCGATTCGGTGAGGTCTGCAGGGCCATCTATTACATCAGGGAGCTTGAGAAGGTTCCTGTCGGCGAACATCACGACGTACTCAATGAAATCGTCAAGGAGCGAGTGTCAAAGGCGCCCTATCAGGGCTCGATACGCGTTGGCCATGCTGCACTGAAAATCCTGATCGACAGAACAGAAGGGGAGCCCTCTGATCTGTGGCAGAACGTGATTCTGACAATTGCAGGTGACCCCCGTGTCTCGGGAACCAACCGGCAGTTTGCCGAGTGGTGGGCGCCGCTGGGTGACGACAGGGTCAACAAGGTCAGAGGTTGGCTTGCCAAAGAAGACCTCAAGCTCTTCCTCGAAGCCGTAGAACAGTATGGACTGGATTCGCGTGATGAAAGCCTGAACAACATGTTCCCGGCAAGAAAGCAGTTTCTTGAAGGGCTGTTCAGCCAGGGCGTGGTCAGGAACTCCAGACTGATGCTGGGTAGCAAAGCGGAGTTCTTCGTCAAACGCATCCTGGACAAGGAAATGCTTTCTTCCTACGCCAAGATGGATGGCCAGATGTCAGACAAAGCAGTCATCTATCTGGATTGTGGGCAATTCCATATTGTGGAGGGATCACATTCCTTCAAGATCTGGCTGTACCAGGAAAGACCCGACCCATCGCTGGTCAACTACGATAAAAACTATTACTCCCACTCTGACTTAACCATCAAACTGCCACGGCAGTACCGTAGAGACCATAAAGGCAAGCGTTATACGGGAATTACGCACCACCCAACTACCTGGCGCAGAAAAGTCATCGAGTTCCTGGTAGATCATGACGTCGAACTTGATTGGCCAGCCCTGTTTACCAGACAAGAGTGGCTGGACCAGAAGTACCAACATGGCATTCCAGTCAAAAATGGAAGCCGTTTGAAGACATATGAAGGTGGCTAATGGGATTCCGTGAATCAATCGCAAAAATGCTGGGGAAAAACGCCGGTGGCGGAGAGGCGGGACTCTCTCTCCTGATCGAAGAGGAAGGCATCAGCTTTTACACTTCACCGGGAGATCTGGCCACCATCAAGTCCGGAAATGCCGGCGGCGTTGCGTCTACCCAGCATGTCGCGCTCACCATGCTCTGTGAATCCGGTCAGGCGCAGCCTATCTCCAATGGCTTTTTTGTACCCTCGGAATCCGTTGCCTGCCTGGATGAAGATATTCTTTCCATCCTGCAGTTGCCTGCCAGAGCGCCGCTTCAGTTTCAGATAAAGGTCGAAGGCAAAAGCACCCATCCGGCCTTCAGCGTGTCTGCCTTTGTATTGATTGACGGTGAGCCTTATCCGATAAACCGCAAGGGACCGATTCTCAGCAATACCAGCAGAGACAAATACACCCTGACAGCGCCGCAGCTGTTGGCACTGGATGCCATCGACATTCATGCGGCCATGTTGCCCGATGATCGTGGCGAAGGCAGCAACCTGCGTTTGATCGCTACCCTTCAGAAAGCCAAACGGGACGGGCTGGATATCAACCTGTCGCACTTCGACAATATCAACGTGGCGGAAGCCGAGCGCATCGGCCTCACCGTGTCGAAATTACCCGATGGCAGCATCGAACTGTCGCCCACTCTTGGTGACGGCACACCCTATTCTGATCTCCTCACCCGCTGGGCCCAGCTGGATCCCGATGCGGACGAGGGCGCCATGCGCATCGGCAACCGGATCGTCCTGCTGGACAAACAGAAGATGGACGGCATCCGGGAAGTCTTCGCGTCGCGGCGTATCCCTGCAGATCAGGTGGCCCGCTTCATGGAAACCCCCACCGCCTTTATTGATGCGGCACTGGTGGACCTGGATACCGGTTTTTCCGTCAGGGTAGATGGTGTGGGCACCATGCGCCATATCGCCATCGGCGAGCTGGATGCAAAAGGCGCGGACTGGTTCACCCAGGAAGGCCAACCTTCGCCGCCACAGGTACTCAGCGGCCTGATCCAGAGTGAGGAAGACGCCGACCGCATCGAACAGGAAATCGCGGCGGCACGCCGCGACGGTGCTTCCACCGTGGTCATTGATGGCCAGGAAATCGACATCTGCGACGAAGAAGCTGTCAACGCTGTTATCGACAAGGCCCGCAAGGGCTTGTCCGATCCCGACTCGGCCCCGGATGAAGACGCTCAGCCTGATGAGGACGAGAAGCGCCAGAAAGTCTCGGTACTCATCAAGGATGCTGAAGAGCAGCGCGAAGAGTTACTGGCCCTGGCGGCCGATGCCTGTCCGAGCCAGGAGCCAGACTGGAGCCTCTACCAACGCACCCCCTTCCCGCACCAGAAAGCTGGTATCGACTGGCTGGTAGGGCTGGGCGAGCAGGCCCAACATGCCGACGCGGAGCAGCTCTATCGCATGCAGGGTTGCCTGCTGGCGGATGATATGGGGCTGGGCAAAACCTTCATGGCGCTGGTCTCCCTGTCAGAACTCATGCGGCGCCAGCGAAGTGCCGGCAAAGCGGTCAAGCCGGTGCTGGTGGTTGCTCCACTTAGTTTGCTGGAAAACTGGGAAGAGGAAGTCGAGAAGACCTTCAAGCGTTCCCCCTTCCGGGATATCGTCGTGCTGCAAGGTGGCAGGGACCTGAAGCGCTTCCGCATTCCCAACACCGAAAGAGAAACCGTGCAGGTTGCCAACATGGCCGATGATGAAATCGACATGGCCTCCCTGCGCTATGCCCTGCACGTAGGGCCGGAAGCGGGACCTGACCGGCTCGACATGGATGCCCGGCTGGTGCTCACCACCTACCAGACCCTGCGCGATTACCAGTTCTCTCTCTGCCGTATCGACTGGGGAACGGTGATCTTCGATGAAGCCCAGAACATCAAGAACCCCAACACCGGCGTCACCTGCGCCGCCAAGGCCCTGAAGAGCAGCTTCAAGGTGCTGGCCACCGGCACCCCGGTGGAAAACAGCCTGCTGGATTTCTGGTGTGTCATGGATACCGCCCAGCCGGGCCTGCTGGGTGACTGGCCCGCCTTCCGCGAGGAATACGTCAAACCCATCCTCAAGGCAGAGGACGAAGACCGCAATCAGGTACGTCAGGACGTCGGCAACAAGCTCAGGCAGGCCGTTGGCCGCTTCATGCTCCGGCGCACCAAGGAAGAAGAGCTGACCGGCTTGCCGAAGAAATCCATCTTCGGCGGCGCCATCCACGAGCCCGCAGGCGGCGTGGAGCCCATGCCCGCACTGGCCAGAACCATGCGTGGCACCCAGCTGCAGGCTTACAATCAGGTGCTGGACAACTACCAGAGCCGCCGCCATGAAGAGGTTCAGGGCCTGGCCATCTCCAGCCTGCACCAGCTGAGAAGCATCTCTTTGCACCCGCGCCTGCAGGAAGGAGATATTACCGCGCTCACCACCGCCAAGGATGTCCGTAGTGTCATGGCCGAATCCGCCAAGCTGGAAGCCCTGCTCCAGACCCTCGACGACATTCGTGCCCGCAACGAAAAGGTGATCATCTTCCTGATCACCAAAAAGCTGCAAATGCTGCTCAAGCTGTGGCTGGATCGCCTCTATGGCCTGGACGTGGGTATCATCAACGGTGACACCAAAGCGGTCTCCACCAAGGCCGATGACACCACCCGCAAAGGCATGATCCGGGAGTTTGAAGCCAGAAGCGGCTTCAATATCATGATCATGTCACCGGTGGCGGCGGGGGTGGGTCTCACCGTGGTGGGGGCCAACAATGTTATCCACCTGGAAAGACACTGGAACCCGGCCAAGGAAGCCCAGGCCTCGGACCGCGTCTATCGCATCGGCCAGGAGAAGGCCGTCAACATCTATCTGCCTGCCGCGCATCACCCGGAACGGGATGCCTTCGATGTGCACCTGCACCGCCTGCTGGATGGCAAACTGTTGCTGAAGGATGCGGTGGTCACCACCGAAGCCGTGTCCGAAGCGGAAATGCTCAAGGGAATGGGGCTGGGCTAGTGCCCTCACGGTTATGGAAGACAAACAGAATAAAAGGGAAATACAGTGACTGCACAACGCTATTCAGTAAACCAGTACCTCATCGAAACCATCATGACCTGGGTGAAATCCGGGGAAATTGCCATTCCCGAGATACAGCGTCCCTTTGTGTGGGAAGCCGCCAAGGTGCGGGATCTCATGGATAGCCTCTATCAGGGTTATCCGGTGGGTTACATCATTGCCTGGCGAAACCCGTCGGTAAAACTCAAGGATGGAGGCATTGCGGAAGGCAAGAAAATCCTGATTGATGGCCAGCAGCGCGTCACCGCCCTGCGAGCTGCCATCGGTGGCCAGCAGGTAGTCAATCAGGACTACAAGACGGTCCGTATCCGCATTGCCTTCCATCCACTGGATGAACGCTTTGAGGTGGCCAATACCGCCATTGATAACGACAAGGCCTGGATTCCGGATATTGGCCCGGTCATTCGTGGGGACACCAAAACTCACAAGGTGGTGCGGCAGTATCTGGATGCTAACCCCGAAGCCGATGAAGACCTTCTCTATGAGCGTCTCGACAAGCTCACCGATATCCTCAAGAAGCAGATAGGCCTCATCGAGCTGGCTCACGATCTGGATATCGAAACCGTCACCGAAATCTTCATCCGCATCAACTCCAAGGGCGTGGTGCTCAGCCAGGCCGATTTCGCCATGTCCAAGATTGCCGCCAACGAGGAATTCGGCGGTAACACCCTGCGCAAGGCGGTGGATTATTTCTGCCACCTGGCAGTAGCCCCGGAGTTCTACAACGTAATCGAAGAGAACGACAAGGAATTCGCCGCCACCGACTATTTCAAGGCCATGCGCTGGCTGCGCCAGGAAAATGAAGACCTCTACGACCCGGGCTACTCCGACATGCTGAGGGTAGCCTTCACCTCACGCTTCAATCGCGGCAAATTGGCGGATCTGGTGGGGCTGCTCTCTGGCCGGAACTTCGAAACCCGAAGTTATGAAAAGGAAATCGAAGAAGCTTCCTTCCAGAATCTGCATGAAGGCGTGATGGAATTCATCAATGAGACCCACTTCAAGCGCTTCCTGATGATCATTCGCTCAGCCGGCTTCGTTGATAAATCCATGATTCGCTCCGGCGCGGCCCTCAATTTTGCCTACAGCCTGTATCTGAAGCTCAAGCGTGATCACGGCAATGAGCCCCGCATCGAATCCTGGGTGCGGCGCTGGTTCGTCATGTCCGTACTCACCGGGCGCTATTCAGCATCCCCGGAAAGCCGTCTGGACAAGGACATCAAGGCCATCAGTGAGCGCGGCTTCACCGAGGTGCTGGCGGATCTGGAGGCCGCCGAGTTGTCGGATACCTTCTGGACAGTGGGGTTGGTGCAGGGGTTGAGAACCTCCTCAGTCAGTTCTCCGCTATTCAAGGCCTTCCTCGCTGCCCAGGCTTGCCTCGGTGACAAGGGATTCCTGTCCAAGGACATCACCGTGCGCGACATGCTCATCCACCATGGGGACATCCACCACATCTTTCCCCGCGATTACCTCAAGAAGCAGGGCTACACCCAGGGGCGCTACAATCAGGTGGCCAACCTGGTGTGCGTCCAGCAGGAGATCAACATCAAGATCGGCTCAAAGAACCCCACTGAATACATGGCCGATATCTTCCAGCAATGCGAAACTGGCGATCCGGTCTATGGTGTCATCACCGATCCACAGGAGCTGGCCAGTAACTTCCAGGCCAATGCCCTGCCACAAGACCAGAACCTGTACCATATCGACCACTACGAAGATTTCCTCAACCGTCGCCGTGAAGCCATGGCGGCGAAAATCAAGCAGTACTACCAGAAGCTCTGACAACATGGAGCTTTCCGTCGGGTGCAGCTAGCGCCCGGCGGGGAACAGGCTGGCAGAAGCAAACCAAGAACAGAGACAACGACACAATGGATCACAGCGTACACAACAAACTGGTTTCCTTTATCTGGAACATCGCCGACGACTGCCTGCGCGATGTCTATGTGCGGGGCAAATACCGCGATGTCATCCTGCCCATGGTGGTGCTGCGTCGCCTGGATACCCTGCTCATGCCCAGCAAGGAGGCGGTGCTGGAAGAGGTGCGCTTCCAGAAAGAGGAAATGGACGCCACCGAGCTGGACCCGGCGCCGCTCAAGGCCGCTTCCGGCTATGTGTTCTACAACGTCTCCAAGTGGACGCTCACCAGCCTGTACAACACCGCCACCAACAACCGGCAGATCCTGCTGGCCAACTTCGAGGAATACCTCAACGGCTTCAGCCCCAATGTCCATGAAATCATCGAGCGCTTCGAGCTGAAGAGCAAAATCCAGCACATGGCCCACAAGGACGTGCTGCTGGACGTGGTGGAAAAGTTCGTCTCCCCGAAGATCAACCTCACCCCCAATGAAGCCGTGGACCCGGATGGCTACAAACTGCCGGCCCTCTCCAACCTGGGTATGGGCTATGTGTTTGAAGAGCTGATCCGCAAGTTCAACGAAGAAAACAACGAAGAGGCCGGGGAGCACTTCACACCGCGGGAAGTGATCGAGCTGATGACCCACCTGGTGTTCGATCCCATCAAGGATGACCTGCCGCTCACCCTCACCGTGTACGACCCGGCCTGTGGTAGCGGTGGCATGCTTACCGAGTCGCAGAACTTTATCGAAGAGAAATATCCCGTCGATCCGGCATCAAAAAGCCAACGGGATATCTACCTCTACGGCAAGGAAATCAACGACGAAACCTATGCCATCTGTAAATCCGACATGATGATCAAGGGCAACAACCCGGAAAACATCAAGGTCGGCTCCACCCTGTCCACCGATGAATTCGCCTCCAGCCGTTTCGACTTCATGCTCTCCAACCCGCCCTACGGCAAAAGCTGGGCCTCGGAACAGAAGCACATCAAGGACGGCGGCGACGTGATCGACCCGCGCTTCAAGATCAAGCTCCGGGACTATTGGGGCAATGAAGAGGACTGCGACGCCACCCCGCGCTCCAGCGATGGCCAGCTACTGTTCCTCATGGAAATGGTCAGCAAGATGAAAGACCCGGCCAGTGGCTCAAAAGGCTCGCGCATAGCCTCTGTCCACAACGGCTCCAGCCTGTTCACCGGCGATGCCGGCGGTGGCGAAAGCAATATCCGCCGCTACCTGATCGAAAATGACTGGCTGGAAGCCATCGTCCAGTTGCCCAACAACCTGTTCTACAACACCGGCATCACCACCTATATCTGGGTGCTGAACAACAACAAGCCGGAACCGCGCCGTGGCAAGGTGCAGTTGATCGATGCCAGCCTGCTGTATGAAAAGCGGCGTAAAAATTTGGGCAACAAGAACTGCGACTTGGCAGACGAGCATATCGAAGCCATCACCCGCACCTACCTGGACTGCGCCGCCATTGAGCGGGAGCTGGATGACAACAACGATCCCGTCGGCATCGCCAGCCAGGTGTTCCGCAACGAAGACTTCGGCTACCACAAGGTCACCATCGAACGCCCGGACCGCCGCAAGGCCCAGTTCTCCGAAGAGCGCATCGCCGGTCTGCGTTTCGACAAACAGATCAGCGACGTCATGGAGCACCTCTATGCGGAACACGGCGACAAGGTCTACGACAAGGCCGGCCACGGCAAGGACAACAAGCAGAGCTTCCTGAAAAGCATTGAGAAGCCGGTGATGGCCTGGTGTGAAGACAACGACATCAGCCTCAACACCAAGGCCAAAACCAAACTGCTGGACGTAAAACGCTGGGACAGCCTCAAGGCCCTGGTGGAAACCGCCCGTGAGCTTATGGCTGCCATCGGTGAGGGCGAGTTCAACGACTTTAACCAGTTCAAGCAGCAAGTCGACGCCGAACTCAAGGCCAGAAAGATCAAGCTCTCCGCCACCGAAAAGAACGCCATCCTCAACGCGGTGAGCTGGTACGACGAAGCCGCCGAAAAAGTGATCAAGAAAGTCGTCAAGCTCAAAGATGACAAGCTGGATGAGCTGTTACACCGCTACGACTGCACCCGGGAGCAGCTACCGGACTACGGCCTGTACCCTACCGGCAAGGCCAACGAATACGTTACCTATGAATCCAGCGCAGACCTGCGCGACAGCGAATCCATCCCCCTGCTCAAGGACGGCAACAAGCAAGGCATCCACGACTACTTCCTGGAAGAAGTAAAACCCCATGTGGAGGAAGCCTGGATCAACCTAGACTCCACCAAAATCGGCTACGAAATCAGCTTCAACAAATACTTCTATCGCCACAAACCGCTGCGTTCGCTGGAAGAAGTAGCCCAGGACATTATCAGTCTGGAGCAGAAAGCCGAGGGGCTGATTGCGCAGATTCTGGGTGTGGACGTTGAGCAGGTTCAGGGGTAGGTGGCCATGTTGAGTATTGCTGAATTTCCAAAGCATGAGGCCGTTAAAGAATCCGGAGTGGATTGGTTGGGGAGGATTCCTTCAGATTGGAATGTTAAACCTGGCATGGTGGCGTTTACGGAAAGTAAGAGAGACAACAGGGGAATGAAGGAAAGCAGAGTTCTCTCCCTGAGCTACGGACGCATTATTGTTAAGCCAGAAGAAAAACTGGTAGGTCTTGTTCCTGAGTCATTCGAAACATATCAACTGGTCGATCCGGACGACATTATTGTTCGCTGCACTGATCTACAAAATGATCAAACTAGCTTGCGTACAGGGCTGGCTAAGGACAAGGGTATCATCACAAGCGCATATCTGAACCTTAAGGTCAATCATGGCTATGACGCTCGCTACATGCATTACTATCTTCATGCGCTTGATACGAGCAAAGTTCTGTATAAGTTTGGGACAGGTTTACGGCAGAACCTTGGCTACAACGATTTCAAACGACTTCCTGTTATTGATATTCCTATCGAATGGCAAGTGGATATAGCCAAATTCCTCGACAAAAAAACCACTCAAGTCGACGAAGCCATTGCCATCAAAGAGCAGCAGATCGCCCTGCTGAAAGAGCGCAAGCAAATCATTATCCAAAAAGCCGTCACCCAGGGGCTTGATCCCACTGTGCCCATGAAAGATTCCGGCGTGGACTGGATTGGGGAGATTCCAGCGCATTGGGAATTTTCAAAGTTAAAATACTACATTGATATTCTTTCTGGCTATGCTTTTAAAAGTGATTCTTATTCTTTGGGTAGCGATGATGTTGCATTACTGCGAGGAATTAATGTCTCGCCGAATGCTATAAGGTGGGATGAGACTGTCTATTGGCCGGAAGTAAAATTAAAGGGTTTTGACAGATACTTGTTACAAGAAGGCGATTTGGTTATCGCTATGGATCGACCTTGGGTTTCAGGCGGTGTTCGTGTCGCAGAAGTAACAGTAAACGATTTGCCTAGCCTCCTTTTGCAGCGCGTGGGAAGAATAAGAGGTAAATCTGGGCTGCTAACTAGGTATGCACAGCTTCTACTGTCAACCAATTTATTTCTCTATTATTTTGAGCCGATGTTGACGGGGATTAGTGTTCCTCACATTAGTCAAGAGCAAATAGAGAGTTTCGAGATTCCGGTTCCTTCTATTGACGAGCAGAATCGAATCCTTAAGCACGTAGAAAGTGAGTCTAAAAATATAGATCGGGCACTTTCAACTCAACAAGTTCAAATCGAAAAACTAAAAGAATATAAAACTACCATGATCAACAGCTCCGTCACCGGGAAAATCCGAATCACCCCCGACATGGTGGAGGCCTGATCCAGCATGACAGTACAGGTCGCCACCTGCAGCGCTGCCCAGCTTTTCTCTGAATGTTTGCATTCAGAGTCATCCTCAGGCGCCAATGCGATTGTCACCAGCGATAACGAGACGGTGAAAGGAGCGCTGACCATCCCGGAATACCAGCGCCCCTATTGCTGGCAGGACAAGCAACTGGATGGCCTGCTGAAGGATATCGAGTCGCACACCCAGCGAAGCGCTGAACTGCCCTACTATTTGGGTAGCCTGATCCTGCATCAAGAAGACGGCAAGCTGAATATCATCGATGGCCAGCAGCGCATTACCACCCTGGCGCTGATGGGCTGCCTGCTGGATCCAAACCCGTCGAGCATCGGCGGCCTGGTCTATGAACACCCCATCAGCCAGCAGCAGATCAAACACAACTTCCAGTGGCTGCGTGATCGTCTGGATCGGGTGCGTGACGGAATCGATTTCCACAAGCTGCAATTCACCCTGGTGATTACCCAGTCCGAAGACGACGCCTACCGCTTCTTTGAAACCCAGAACACCGGCGGCGTGCGGTTGGGCGGGCCGGATATCATCAAGGCGCATCACCTGCGGGCCATTGAGAACAGAACGCTCCAGCCACAGTTCGCCCGACAGTGGGAGGCCATGGGCAAACTGGACAGCACCGTCAACGCCTTGCTGAAAGGCCGCTTCTGGCGAGGCGTAAAGCCTCGCGATCTGCCTTCCCATAACCAGAAGAAGCAGATCCGTGACTGTGTTGTGGACGAACTGGCGCAGACTACCGGTAAGGGCGACGACATCGCCTATGGCCGCATTCGCCGTCAGGTCGGCCTGGCAGGCGAGATCAGCCAGCAGACGGACCAGCAGGGCTACGAGGTGCGCCAGCCGCTGAATGCCGGCATCAACAGCATTCGCTACCTGGCCTATTTTCAGGGGTTGCACCAACGCTACTGGCAACAGCCAGACCTGCCGCACCTGCCAGGCTATCAGCAGTTTGTGGAGTGGCTGCAAGACCTGGACGGCTGCGGCTACCTGGAAAAACTCTACGAGGCCTGCCTGCTGCTTTATATCAGCCAGTTCGGTGAGAACCAGCTGGAGCTGGCCGCGAAAAAGCTGTTCCGGGTGGTGTATTCCCGCCGGGTCAGCAACCAGAAGTCCGTGCGGGAAAATTCCATTCCTAAGTTTATTAAGGAGCAGCCGGTCCTGGACTGGATTGCCGCCAGCTATACCCCGGCACAGTGCTTTGCCTTTCTCGATGCCTTTGAATTGAAGGTGGACCCCAGCAATCTGGATAAGAACAGCATGAAGCAGCGCTTTGTGAATGCGGTCTGTGAGCAATTCGCGCTTGGGCTGGAAGTCAGTGAGTATGAAAAGGGATTTGCCACGGCATTGAACCAGAAGATAGCGGGAGGTCAGGGATGACGGCAGCGGCAGAATGTAATGGAGGGGATAATGGAGAGAATCAAGGAGAACACCAGGTAAGGACAGAGGTGCTGACGCTGGAGACAGTGGGTGCTCGCCACATGGGTTTCGTGATCCCCAGCTATCAGCGCCCCTATGTGTGGCGCGATGAGGATGTGATCAAGCTGTTTGATGATATCCGCGAAGCTTATGTGGCGAAGGAAGAGCAATACTTTATCGGCAGTGTGCTGTCTGCCATTCATGAAAAGGGTGAGGCCCGCCTCTATGAACTGATCGACGGCCAGCAACGCACCACCACCTTGATGCTGCTTTCCCTGGCGTTCCGTGCGGCGGGTGTGAAAACACCGCTGGCCGAGGTGTCGACCTTGGGCGAAGCCCCCAGGCTGACCTTCGAGATCCGCGATACGGTAGGCAATCTGCTGGGCAGCTACGCTGGCCTGGAGCGCATGACCCGCCCCGGCCCGGATGCCATCGAGAATGATCCTTACCTCACCCATCTGGACGCCAACCTGCGTGTGCTCAAGCAGCAGGTAGAGAAATTGTCCGAAAGCGACAAGTTCAGCCGTGAAGGGTTTGCCGATTACATCTTCAGTAAGGTGAGCTGGGTTAATAATATCGTCCCGGAAAGCATGGACCTGAACCGCCTCTTCGCCAGCATGAACACGGCAGGGATTCAGCTGGAGCCGGTGGATCTGCTGAAAGCCAAACTGTTCCGCAAGATCACTACCGAGACGCCCCTGTACAGTGCCATCTGGCAGGCCTGCGAGCACATGGAGAACTACTTCGAGCGCAACCTCCGCCAGTTGTTTCCCAATGCGAACTGGAATGCGATTGAATACAAGCATCTCAAGGCCTATTCAGACAGTCTCTTCCGGCGCGGGGCGAGTGACAACCAGGGGGCTCAAAATGAGGCGTCCGGGAAAACGCTTTTGCACCTGCTTGATGAGGTGGTGTCTGGGGATGCGCCGGATAACACCGAACAGAAGGAGCAAGAAGATGCCCAGGACGGTATCGAAGACGAAACCGTCTACTGTCGTTCCATCGTGGGTTTCGAGCTGCTGTTGATTCATGCGCTGCGCGTGTTCTGCGCCCGGAAAGGCTGGCCGGATATTGAAGCCCGTATAAAGGCCGCCAACCTGATGGCGTGTTTTGAATGTCTCCTCGACAAAGATGAGGCGGACATCAAGGCGTTTATCCAGACGCTGTGGCAGGTGCGTTATCAGTTCGACACCTGGGTGGTGAAGTGGGTGGAGCACGATGACAGCGAAGATCCGCAGCTGAGGCTTACCAAAACCAGTCCCTCTGTTTCGAAGGGTAAAACTTATATCAATCGCAGTGCTAGAGATCTGAGCAATCTAGTGCAGCTCCAGTCGGTGCGAAATTTCACCGGCGACCGTTCCGCCCATTACTGGCTAACGGCACTGCTCGCTCAGCTGGTTGAAAAGCCCGACATGAGCGATGACGATGTGTTGTCTGCCTTGGAGAAACTGGATAACCAGCTCTCGCTGACCACCGAGACCCAGAAAGAAGCCAGTTTCAGGATTGCGAAAGGTGAGGCCCCCGCCACTGAGAGCTGGGCTTCCCGCGAAGAGAATCTCAAGAGACCTCAGGGCACCGGCTTTGAGCATTACTGGTTCCAGAAACTCGAATACCTACTATGGAAGCAGGGCGACAAGAGCGATGAGAAGCTCAAGCGATACCGCATTACCTCCAAGAACTCCGTGGAGCATGTGCATCCGCAAAATGAAAGAAATAACAATGTGCTTAAGCAAGGGGCGCTAGACGCCTTTGGTAACCTGGCATTGTTGAGCCCCGGCGAAAATTCTTCGTATAGCAACAAGCCCGTTGGTGTGAAATGGCAGGAGTTCAAGAATAAGCCCCGTTATGACTCTCTGAAGCTCAAGGCCATTTTTGACGTTTATGTCGCGGCTGACGAGAAATGGGGCGAAACGCAGATCGCCGAACACCAGGAAACGATGCTGAAAACATTGCGGGATCATTATGTGATCTGACCGGCTCAGCAGGATCGCCTGTTAGATCACCGGCCATGCTTTGGAAGCTGTGATTAGACGATAGAAAAAGCGTCACAAGGTAAAGAGCCTTCTACGGACACTTTAAAATCAAGAGCTTATAGTTGTTGAGGGCAAGGTTTGGAGAATGTCTAAACCGCAGGTTTAGATATCTTTTAGACATTTTGAAGGTTTAAGGAGGCGTGGGCGTCAGGCTGGGGTGTTTGCTTGACTGTTCTTGACCCAGAGACTGAGCTGGCAAGCAGGCCCAGGTTAACCCTCTGATATTATTGATGATAATGCTTGATGGTTGCTTGATCGGCCTGTCAGGCTGGAATGCGAATTGAAAGACGGTGGGACGCAATATGGTGAGCAATACCAAGGAACAGGCGCTGGAAGCCGCCATAGAGCAGGCATTGACGGGCTTGACGACCGAGGCGGTCAAGAAGGCCGGGGGTATTGGGGAAACCCCGGCGGAGGAAATGGTGGCCAATAACGGTTTCCAGCTTGGCCTGCCCTCGGATTTCAACGCCCAGTATGCCCTGGACGAGAAGTTCTTCTGGCGCTTCCTTGAGCAGACCCAGGAACAAGAGCTGGCCAAGCTGCAGAAGCACAACCCTGCTGACTGGCAGCGCAAGCTGCTGGAGCGGTATGACCGCCTGATCAAGAAGCATGGCATTCTGCATCTGCTCAAGAAGGGCCTGGCGGTGGATGATGCCCACTTCCACCTGATGTATCCCGCGCCGCTGGCCAGTAGTAGCGAGAAGGTGAAGCAGAATTACGCCGCCAACATCTTCAGCTGTACCCGGCAGGTGCGTTATTCCTTGGCCAACCCGCTCCATGAAATTGACATGGTGCTGTTCCTGAATGGCATCCCGCTGGTGACCATGGAGCTGAAGAATGCCTGGACGGGACAGACTGCCCGTTACCACGGGCAAAAGCAGTATCGGGAAAGCCGGGATTATAATCAGCCTCTTCTGAACTTTGCCCGCTGTCTGGTGCACATGGCGGTGGACACGGATGAGGTCTATATGACCACCAAGCTGGACGGCAAGAGCACTTTCTTCCTGCCGTTCAACAAGGGGCATAACCACGGTAAAGGCAACCCGCCTAATCCGGATGGCCACAAGAGCGCCTACCTGTGGCAGGAAGTGTTCAGCAAAGACAGCCTGGTCAATATCATCCAGCATTTTGTGCGTCTGGATGGCAGCAGCAAGGACCCGCTGAGAAAACGCACCCTGTTCTTCCCCCGTTACCACCAGATGGATGTGGTCAGAAAGCTGGTGGCCCATGCAGAGCAGCAGGGGGTGGGGCATACCTACCTGATTCAGCATTCGGCGGGCTCGGGCAAGTCCAACTCGATTACCTGGGCGGCCTATCAACTGATCGAAACCTACCCGGCATCCGAACAGGCGGCCCGTGGCAAGGCACTGGATGAGCCGTTGTTCGATTCCGTGATTGTAGTGACGGACCGGCGGCTGCTGGACAAGCAGATCCGCGAGAACATCAAGGAGTTCTCCGAGGTCAAGAATATCGTCGCGCCCGCGTTCAAGTCTTCCGAGCTGAAGAGTGCCCTGGAGACCGGCAAGAAGATCATTATCACCACGATCCAGAAGTTCCCGTTCATTGTGGAGGGCATCGAAGATCTCAGCGACAAGCGCTTTGCGGTCATCATCGATGAGGCGCATAGCTCCCAGTCCGGTTCGGCCCATGACAACATGAACCGCGCCATGGGTGAGGGGAGTGGCCAGGAAGATGACGAGGATGATCAGGACAAGATCCTCAAGGCCATGCGCTCACGCAAGATGCGTGGCAATGCCTCCTACCTGGCGTTTACCGCCACGCCCAAGAACACCACCCTGGAAAAGTTTGGTGAAAAACAGGAAGACGGCACCTTCAAGCCGTTCCATCTGTATTCCATGAAGCAGGCCATCGAGGAAGGTTTCATTCTCGATGTGCTGGCCAATTACACCACCTACAAGGGTTACTACGAGATCGAGAAATCCATCGCCGAGAACCCGCTGTTTGACACCAAGAAGGCCCAGAAGAAACTGCGCGCCTATGTGGAGCGCAGCCAGCAGACCATCGATACCAAAGCGGAGATCATGCTGGAGCACTTCATCCCCCAGGTGGTGAATACCAAGAAGCTCAAGGGCAAGGCCAAGGGGATGGTGATTACCCAAAACATCGAAACCGCCATTCGCTACCACAAAGCCATATCACGCCTGCTGGAGCAGAAAGGGAATCCGTTCAAGGCGCTGGTGGCCTTCTCCGGCACCAAGGAAGTGGATGGCATTGAATACACCGAAGCCGAGGTGAACGGCTTTTCGGATAACGATACCAAGGACAAGTTTGATACGGATGAGTATCGGCTGTTGGTGGTGGCCAACAAGTACCTGACCGGCTTTGACCAGCCCAAGCTGTGCGCCATGTATGTGGACAAGAAGCTGGCTTCTGTCCTCTGTGTGCAGGCGCTCTCTCGCCTCAACCGCTCCGCGCCCAAGTTGGGAAAGAAAACCGAGGATCTGTTTATCCTCGATTTCTTCAATTCCAGCGACGACATCAAGACGGCTTTTGATCCCTTCTATACGGCAACCTCACTGTCCGGCGCCACGGATGTGAATGTGCTCCATGAGCTCAAGGACATGATGGATGAGGTGGGCGTCTATGAATGGCACGAGGTCGAGGATTTCACAAACCGCTATTTCAATAATGAAGATGCCCAGACCTTGAGCCCGATTATTGATGTGGCGGCTTCCCGGTTCGAGCACGAGCTGGAGCTGGAAGACGAAGAAAAAATCGATTTCAAGATCAAGGCCAAGCAATACGTGAAGATCTACGGCCAGATGGCCTCGATCATGCCCTATGAAATCGTTGCCTGGGAGAAGCTGTTCTGGTTCCTCAAGTTCCTGATTCCCAAGCTCAAGGTAAAAGACCCGGATGCCGATACCATTGATGAGCTGCTTGAGTCTGTGGATCTGAGTTCTTATGGCCTGCAGCGGCTCAAGCTGAATCAGACCATTGGCCTGGACCAGGGGGAGACTGAGGTAGACCCACAGAATCCCAATCCGCGTGGTGGCCATGGCGGTGACAAGCAAATGGACCCTCTGGACGACATCGTGCGTTCGTTCAATGAGCGCTGGTTCCAGGGCTGGAGCGCCACGCCCGAGGAGCAGAGGGTGAAGTTCGTCAATATTGCGGAAAGTATTCGCCAGCATCCGGACTTCAAGAAGAAGTATCAGGACAACCCTGACCCTTATAACAGGGAGTTGGCGTTTGAGAAGATGCTGAAAGACGTGATGCTGGCGAGACGGAGGGATGAGCTGGAGTTGTACAAGCTGTTTGCAGCTGACCCGGCCTTCAAGGCTGCCTGGATGCAAAGTATGCAGAGGGTGGTGGGTCAGTAATGCGGATTTGGCCTTTTCTGTAGTTCGATAGGAAAAAAGAGCTGCCTGGCGGGTAGTCATTTCAGCTTATTGTGATAAGGTTCACAACAAAAAACGAATGGCCTACAGGTCTAGAAAGGATTCTAGCTGGCGCTTTCCGAGGTGCTGGTGCTTGGGGGATGGAAATGGCGACCCGCCACGAAACACTCAAAACCCGCCAACGGCAGGAGCGGGAAGGCTACCCGGAAGATCTGAGTCTGCGTGTTCACAGAGCCCTGAGTTGGCTTGATCGGGCAGAGCAGGAAAGCGACCCGGATAGTTGTTTTATCTTCCTGTGGATTGCCTTCAATGCGGCTTACGCCACCGAGATTGATGATCGCCAAGGGCTCAGTGAGCAGGCGACGTTCAATGCCTTCCTGGAAAAACTTCATTCTCTCGATAACAGCCAGCGCCTTAAAGGGCTGGTCTGGAAAGTCTATTCCGGCGCCATCAGTGCGCTGCTCGACAACCCCTATGTGGTACGGGCCTTCTGGGAATACCAGAAAGGCAATATGAGCCTGCCCGAGTGGGAGCGGCGTTTCGCCGGCGGCAAACATGCCGCTCGTAAATCCATCTCCAGTCATAACACCCCCAAAGTGCTTTCCATTGCTCTTGATCGCATTTATGTACTGAGGAATCAGCTAATCCATGGAGGTGCTACCTGGGGTGGCCAGGTAAACCGCAAGCAAATTGCCGATTGCGTGAAAATCATGAATGACCTGGTGCCGGTGGTGATCGAAATCATGATGGATAACCCGCAAGCCATGTGGGGGCAGGCGAGCTTTCCGGTAGTGAAAGTGGAGTAAGAGGCGAACATGAGGCATCTGCGACAAAAAATGTCGTGATCGGGTGTAGGCTTAACGGGTGAGCGAGCGAGCAGGACCCTCCTGAAGGGGGGGGGCGGATGACAAGAATTCAAAGAAAGGATGCCTAATGAAACAAGAAAATATTGATCCTGAAGCCGTAATTGTCTCGCCGTATGAGACTCGTACTCCGCGTATTACTCTCGACGACGGGGTGGTGCTTGCTGCTGAAACTCGCCGCATGTTCGATGAAGCCATAGGCGCCATGCGTCATCACAAAACTATTTATGATGATTGGGGGTTTGGTGAGGTTGATCCTATGGGGAGGAACATGATTCTGAACCTATATGGGCCTCCTGGTACAGGGAAAACACTTGCCGCAGAAGCTTTGGCGGGAACACTTGGGCGTCAGTATTTACACCTTGGTATTTCCGAGTTAGAGAGCAAGTTTGTTGGGGAAACCGCGAAAAATATTTCTGCCGCGTTTAACGCGGCGGCTTCCCAGGCTTCACTACTGTTTTTTGATGAAGCAGACACCCTTCTGGGGGCGCGTCTGTCTTCCGTTACCCAGGGAATTGACAATGAAATCAATGCTATGCGTTCAACCTTGTTAATTGAGCTGGAGCGGTTTGAAGGCGTGGTAGTGTTTGCCACAAATTTTGCCAAAAATTACGATAGCGCCTTCGTTAGCAGAATCCGTTATCACATTGAATTCAAGCTTCCTGATCTTGATGCAAGGAGGCAATTATGGCAGCGGCTATTGGTCCCGGGCATCCCATTAGCAGAGCCCGTTGAAACCTTGGTTGAGCGAGCAGCCTGCGCATCAGAGGGATTGTCAGGCCGAGAGCTTCGCACCGTTATGCGAACGGCCCTGCCTCGGGCTCTGGTCGCCAATCCAGATGAAGCTCGGGTGTGCTGGGAGGATTTCGAGAGCGCAATTAGTGATGTGAAAAATTCTAATGCCAACGTCGGTAAGAAGCGTCGCGATCCAGCTTCTGATGCGGGTGTTGAAGCAGGTCGAAGTGCGCTTGGGCTTTCAAATTGATGGTTGTCTTTTAAATAAAAATGGGTGGAGTGAAAATCCATGGGTTTTTTTTCGAGTGTTAAGAGTTTTATCAAAGAGGCGGCCAGTACCGTTAAGCGTGCGGCGGGGAAGGTTATTGAGTGGATGGCAGAAAAAGGAGAGGCTTTTATTGGCGGTGTCAAAAAAGTCTGGCGTGCGGTAGAGCCATATGTCGTCAAGGTTCAGGCGGTTCTGGCTGCGGCGGCGAAAGCAACTAGTAGTATTCCGTGGCTGAGTGCGGCTATTACTGCCGTTAATACAGGTATTACTGCACTGACGACGTTTGCTAATTCCCCGATTGCAAAGAAAATTGAGAAAGCGCTCAAGTTTGCCATTGAATTGGCCAAGCGTTGGCAGGAAGGAAAGGAAAAAGCCGGAGCAGAAATGGAGGATGGTGAACTGGAAGAGGCTCGCCGCCATCAGGAAACCTTCCGCATAGCAGAAGGAGAGTCGGCTTCCAAAGAAGAGCGACATATGTTGGAGCTGATGGGGGCCATCAACGACTACAGTGTTGCTAAAGGTGATTTGGCTAGAGCTCTCGAGGGTGTCCCGAAGGATTTCGAGCATTACCTGCGTTTACGCGCCACTCAGAAACTGCTTTGTATGAGCGGCAAACGTTTTCAGGATGCAAAATCCATTGATGATCTGGATACAAACGATCTTTTCCTGGTTCGTATCGCCTCTGATCTGGTCAAGAGCAACCCAGAGCTGAACGCAAGGGCAGCGGAAAGACTGGATCGAGTTCTTGATGATAAATATAACAAAAAACTTGCCAGCTTTGTTTATGAGGAACTTGTTGCTTCGTGGAAGAAAGAAGCGGCGGCGCTGGAAGAAGATCTGGATAAAGAAAATAGCCAGCTATCAAAAAATACTGTTTTGCTTCGTCGCCTGACCGCAGACAAGAAAATCCAGAATGAGTTGTCTGTTGAAGATTTTGACATGCTGGAGAAGCTTGAAAAAGAGGTTCCAAGGCAAGAAGCTGAAGTTGAAAGGAAGCACCGGCAGCAGATGGATGTGGAGTGTTATGCAAATGCCGCGGAAGGATTTCTGCAATTAATTGAAAAATCAGAGGAACAGCTTGAGGAAGAGGATCTGGGTTACGTTGTTGAAGATGGTGAAGACGTGGGGCGGATTATTCTTCAAGTGGCAGAAAATAAAATTCCCTTTAGTGCGCTTTCTATGGAGGACCAGTCATTGATTCTGGACTTTGCTAATGCCTTCAGAGCAGATGCTAATTCAAGGATGAAAGAAATTCTGGAGATGACCGCATGAGTCCAAGTGAAATAGCAAGTTTTCTACTCCCGCAGTTCCATGATCCCTTGCAGGTATTTTTCCTCACGCTTATTGTTGGGATGATGGCCTATGCCGTAGGTGGCGCGCATTTCTCGGCTCGCCCTTCCGAATGGCAAAAAAAATGGGATAGAGGTACGCCGGATGATGAAAGCGATGATCTGGATATTGAGCACGGTAGTGTCACAGATCTCTGGAACGCTGTAGCAACTTCACATGAAAAGCTGGCAGAAATGATGCCGGGATTACTTTTGGTGGTGGGTTTGCTAGGAACCTTTATCGGTCTCGGCTTGGCGCTTGATCATGCCTCGAGTATCTTGGGTCTATCAAATGTTGCTAGTGCCAGTGGTGCTGCAGACAGCATGAATGAGTTGATGGGCTTGCTGGAAGGGCTGGGCACAAAATTCAAGACTTCTACCTGGGGTCTGTGCGGGTTTTTGATTTTACAAGTCTGGCGGCAAGTGTTTCGGTTCGAAGAAAAGCGGCTTGCCTGGGTTATTGAAAAAGTTAAGTGCGAACTGGAGAAGCGGCGAGATAGACAGGCTCTGCTGGAAAAAGAAAAGCAAAACAAATTATATGAACAGATTGCACTTGCATCGAGCCATGTCGTTGGTGGGTTGCATGGTCCATTGGAGCTAATTCACAAAGAAGCAAGGGTGACGAGCTCCAGTATGGTTTCTTTCACCGGCAGTATCGCGGGGATTGTGAAAGAAATGTCCGAGGCTGGCGTAGAAATGGCAAGTGGCGCAACGAGAATTTCAGAGGCAGCATCAGGGCTGAATGGTGCTGTAGATGACTTTTCGGAACAATTCAAGGCGGTTCTGGATAACGTTCGAAAAGATTTAAGTATTTCCATTCATGATATGAGTGAAACATCAGCCAAGACAATGGCTGAGGGTAGCCAGAAACTTGAGGGGGCAACACAGGAAATTTCGGCTGCACTGGCATCCTTATCGAACGACATAAAGATGACGTTAGGTGAGGTGCAGGGTTCAATCAAGGAGTCTCTGCAGATTCAAAACAAGGCATTTTCACTTTTTGACACCACGAGTCAGACCTTGAATGTGCAGATAGAAAAATCAACGAAAACAGCTGGCATGATGAAGGACTCCATTGATAGTGGCTTGCAGGGGGTCGCCAACGCATCCCGTAATGCTGGTTCTGCTGCCAAGAAAATGGAGGGGGTGGCTGAGAAAATAGAGGCTATCGTTACAAAATTGGACAAGCAGAATCGCGGCTTGACATCCAGGATTTTGCGCGGAAAACAGAATGACGAAAATAAGAGCAATGACTCCCCCGAATCAAGAGTCACATAAACTATGAAAGAAAAGCCAAGTGAATGGATCGCCATTTCAGATTTGATGGCAGGGGTGATGGCGGTCGTGATGCTGCTGCTGGTGGTTTCGGTTTTACAGAAGTCTGTTCAGGAGATGCAATACAGGGAGGAGATGGAGCAGGCAAAGGCGCAGGGAGTGAATCTCACCCAGGTGAAAATGAACGACATCATGGAGGCGCTGCAAAACTCACTGGCTGACGCTATGCGTACCGGGATGGTTGGTATTGATACCGCTTCACGAAAAATCACCTTGCGGGAAGGGGTGTTCAATCGTGGCAGTGCCTGCATAACCGATCAGGCCAGAACGGCATTTTCCAGTATCCAGATGAAAATGATGGCTTTCTTTGAAGCGTTTCCTACCGGACGCATTTATGTAGAAGGCCATACAGATAATTTACCTGTATCTGCCCCGGTTACTGACTACATAAGAAACTGTACTGTTTATGATGATAACTACACCTTGTCTGCAGCCCGGGCCCGTGAGGCAAGAAAGCTGTTGACCAGCGAGATGGCTGAAGCGGAATCTCGTCGCGTGGTTGTAGCGGGGTTCGGTGAGTCTCAGCCATTGATTGGCGTCCCGCCTGAAGATTCACGTCAGCGTCGAATTGAGGTCAGATTGGTGACGCCGGAAGAATAAACATCAAAGCCATTTTTCCTGATGGCGATTTCAAGGCAGCCCATCCTCAGAGATGGGCTGTAAAGATTCATGCTCTACTCTGGAATTCCGGGCGTGTTTTGAGCGTCCTTTTTCTTGTCGCAGGAGGGAAGCTCCTGGGAAAAAGGAATGGTAAGGATTTTAATGTAATTCTTCCGGGAAAGTTGGTTTCGCTTTTTCGGAACGATGGAGGGTTTTTGCAGGGTCAGCTGTCATCGGAATAGGGCTCACTGTTTAGGCGGTGGCAGATTTCAAGATTGATCCGCACAAACTCTTCCCATTGATACGATGTTTTATAGTGGTCCCTGTATTGCTGATCAATCCGGCAGACATCTGGCCTTTTTTCGTATATCTGACAGTTGTTGTTTAAGGGCTCAAAGTGTCGACATGTTCCGTCACCTCTGTCGAGGTGGCGGGTTTCAGCTGTTGCATCAACGCGCTGGCAACACTTTCCGCATTTGAAGCAGGGAAATGGTTCCATTAGAGCGTTAGAGGCTGACGGCTTGACATGGCAGCGTAGAAATCGTCGAAGCGAGCGTACGATATTTCCAGTCCAAACTGTGCATTGATGTTGGCCAGCCCGGCAACAAAGCTATCGGAGTTCCAGTCGGACAGTGATTGCTCCATATCTCTAAATGCCTGTGCAAAGTTTTCATGTCGCTGTTCGAAATGAGAGCTGAGATGACTCTGCAGCGATTCCCTGACTGCTCTGGTGTGCTGTGTTGCTTGTTGGCAGAGTGCGGCAATGATTTCTCTGCGTTTTCGCGCAGCTTTGACTTCAGCTGTGCTTCCCAATGCTACGACTCCGCTACGGTTGAGAAGACTGGCGACAAGAAAGCCGATGCCCGCGCCAATAGCTCCTCCCAGTATGGGAACCGGGATGACTGCTTGGCCTATTGCACCGTAGTAAAGCATGCTTGCTGTCGAGATACTGGTATGGCTGATCTCTTCAAGCATTTGTTCTTTGCTGATTTTTCCTTGTAGGTAGGCCGTGATGCTTTGGGTGGTTTCTTTCGCCGCCACGGCTATGGCGGCTCCGGGCACTCTCTTGCTGGCGGCATGTGCCAGAGCTCGGAAGGCACCATCTACCTGTTCGCTTTTGTTGCGATCGTATAAGCACCAGTAAACAAAATGTTCGCAGTTATTCAAGATCAGATTATAGCGGGACTCGCTTAGTCGGCTACGTGCTCGATTGACTGCGGATTCGCCATCGAATGTGGCATTTGGGTGTTCTTTCGTCCAGAATTTTTTTCCGGAACAGAATTCTTCCAGACCTACCTGCTGGACTGGCCCCGAGGATAAACCATCGGCCAGCCCTGAGTAGTGGATCACTTGGCCATCTCCAATGTAGAGGCCGTGGTGGGTATAACCGAGTCTTGGAGTGACAAGATGAGCGCCAGTGCTGATCTCATTGATGCTGCCAAGATCAAAGTCCGATATGGCGATGTCGAAGACGGGAGTTCCCTTTAGAAGCTGATCAAGATGCTGTCTCGCCAGATATTCATGGGGAGGAATGTCTTCAGCGGAGATTTCCGATTCATTCATGATTGCGACTTCCCGCCGTTACCACCCTCAAGCCGATCCAGAGTATTTTGGCCTTTTTCAATAACTTTCCTCGAGTCGCCTGTAAGAATACCGTCTTCATCAAAGAGCTGCGCCTCCAGAATGTTATTAATGGTTTGCGCTAGCGAAAATATCATATGTAGGCCTTGTTGGTCGGCAGTACTTAGCCTCTCAAACCGGATCCTTTGGTACTCAGGGTTGAGGCTGTGCTGGGCGATGAGCTCTGTAACACTACTGGTATATTGGCTCATCTCAAGCGCATTGTATTTGCCTTTGAATTCTGGAAGATCGCCAAGTAATTCTCTGACGTCGCCAGATTGGATGAATTGGCAGTAACCATTGAAGGATTCCACCATCGGCTTTTTCATTGGGTTGCCAAAGAAAAAATAGCGCAGGCGCTGCCAGAAATTTTCTGTGGATTGCAAGAAGCTTTTTGCGTCAGTGTCGAATTTTTGGGTCAGGTTATGCGCTTGTTCGTAGATCTCGTTCAGTTCTTTCCTTGTGCGCTCTGACTCGTTCTCAATAAGATTGTTGAGGCCAGATAACATTGGTTTGAACTGAGTTTGGAGTGCTTTTAATACTCTATCCAGCTCTGATGCACGAGCCTCAATACCCTTGGTTGTGACTGCGGCCAGATTCATCTTTTCTGCAGCCAGCTCTGCTTGGTCGTGTTTTGCATAGGCGTTTTCTTTTGCTGCTTCTGCTTTGGAGGCCGCTATCATGCCTCCTACCGCGAGAACTGGGCCGGCTACAATGCCGCCTAGAACGGCCATCCCACCTGCAACGCCCATTCCGCCTGCCGCTAGCGAACCGCCGCCAATCCAGGCGAGTGTTGCGTTTGTGGCGGCGACGCCGCTCAACGCGCCAATAGCTGTACCCGTTGATGCTGTTGCCATTGCGCCGACACCGCCATAGACGGCGAGGCCGGCCAGGCCTCCTGCGCCAAGCGCCGCAACACCGCCCCCGATCACATCTGTCATGGCAAGAGCGCCTTGCTCGATATGAGTGAATCCTTGAAGTTCACTTGGAGTCAGGGTGTCGCTTTTACGGGTATCGATTCCCTTGTGCTCTAGGGTCTGTATTTGGCTGAAGAGATCAACAAAGGGAAGGATGGAGTGCTGATAAAGGGAAAATTTTGTCCTGCCGAGGTCAAGTAGGGCGGTTTCTGCACACTCTCTTGACTGTTTCAGGTTTTCTTCGGCTTCTTGGTATAGATCATTGGCCCAGCGATCCCACCTTTCTGCTGTGTCAAAATCTTTCTTGGCATCATAGCCTTTCTTGGCGCCATAGGTTCCAGCGGCAACGGCTACACCTGCGATGAGAAGAGGAAGAGGCATATCTTTACACCTCCATGAATACATGAGCTTCTTTGACGAGAAGCATCTGGCGTGTCACCCAGTTTTCCAGGTCAGAAAGTAGCGCCTTATTTACCTTTAGCTTGTCTGCCACGCGCGTAATAATGCCGGCTTCACTTTCATCGTAATGGGAGTCTACATATGCAATTCCCAGCAGCTCCAGCAATAGCGAAACCTTGGACTTATGGTCATCGAAGTGATCTTCGAGTTTTGAAAATGGGTCATCGGGAAGTGGGCTGTTCGGGTGACTCTGACTTTTTAGGTCCGCCAGTATCTGCTGTTCCGCCTCGACAATATTGCCATCTGCCGCTGCGATGGCGTGACATAGGGAGAGTAAATATCCTTGCTGATCAGGTGTGAGGTTGTTAATAAACATTCTCGTCCTTGATTATTGGTTAGTGTTTTTATTAGTAAGCATTCTAATACGAATAACTGCGTATGTGGAAACGGATGGAATAAGAATTTCGTCGACCGATGGGGGGCTGGGGAATGTGATTGGACAGGGTAGGTTTCTTGCGCTGAGGCTGCACAGAAGTGTGGAGTAAATTGATATTGGGCTTCGTGACATTACTTGTAGTGCCATTCTGGCACTACCCGCAGTCGCTATTTCCCTTTCGGCGGATTGACACCTCTGCCTTTCCCTGAGGGTTTGCCGTGATTTTTGCTGGGTCCGTTTGGGGGAGTGCGTGATTTACTCATGAGAATCTCTACTTGTTGTGGTTGGCGACATTGCCAATCTCAGAGTAGTTTTTTCAGTTTGGTTTGCTCAGGGGGATAGCTGTCTCAATTTGGCCTTTGAATTCCTCTGAAGATCAGAAATCGTTTAACTTTTTGAATTTAATAATAAAAATCGGGTTCTCTTAACTTTTTGGTGTCCGGTTATCCCAGGATAAGCCGGTACGGTCCGATTGAGGCTTGATTGTCTGCAGTTGACGTCGTGGCGAGCTCGATCAAATTGCTGATATGTACGTATCCAACTTCCCTTATGACGTTTTAGTACCCCATGTCCTCTTCCTGAGACAGCTTCGCCAATTCGTCCAGCGCGTGCTTGCGTTGCTGGGCGTCAGTTTCCTTGTAGGTCAGCACATTGGTAAGCAGCACGCGACGGTGTGAGCCGACCTTGCGGAACGGGATTTCGCCCTTTTCCAGCAAGCCGACCAGGAAGGGGCGGCTGACGTTGAGCAGGTTGGCGGCTTCCTGGGTGCTCACTTCCTGATGATGCGGGATCAGGCTCATGACGTTGGTGTGCGGGTTTACTGTGGGAGCGGATGGGGTTTGGCCTCGCTGGGGCTCGGATCGCGCCGCGAGCGACGCTCCTACGGGTGGTGTTGGGGTAAAGATCGCCTGCAGGCAGGCTCCCACAGGGAAAGGCTGGGCTTTCGCGGTGGGATGTTTGTTGTCTTTGTAGGAGCGTCGCTGGCGGCGCGATATTGAGCGTTGGGGATCGCGCCGCGAGCGACGCTCCTGCGGTAGTCTGGGGGCACTGGCGGCCTCTGAGGAACCGGACTTTAAACCGGTCATGAGTGAAGCAATTCCTCCCTTATTGTTTTCGTAACATTATGGTATACCTATAAAAAATTAATTCGGCAGGCGGACATGGAATCGGACATAAAGACGCGGAATGGTGCCGCAGAGGACAGAGAGGAGAGTGTCTCCAGCATGGAGCCCATGCGGTTTGCGGCGGGCTCGGATCGCCGTGAGTTGCTGTCCGAGTCTGCATTCCTGCTTGGGACTGTCTCTACCGGGTTCAAGAACAGTCTGCCGGCTGGGGTGGTCTCGGCGCTGTCGGAGTTGGTGCGGACGATGAACTGCTATTACTCCAATCTGATTGAAGGGCACAACACGCATCCCGTTGATATTGAGCGGGCTCTGCATGGCGATTATAGCGACGACAAGAAAGCGCGAGATTTGCAGCAGGAAGCGCTGGCGCACGTGGCGGTGCAGCGGTGGATTGATGAGGGTGGGCTGGATGGTCGTGTGATGACGGCTGAAGGCATTTGTGAGATTCATCGGCGCTTCTATGAGTTGTTGCCGGAAGAGCTGTGCTGGGTGGAAGACCCGGGTTCGGGAGAGCGGTATCGCGTGGAGCCTGGGGCGCTGCGAACACGGGATGTGCGGGTAGGCAAACATGTGGCGATTAGTTCCGGTGCGGTGCCACGGTTTCTGGGGCGGTTTGAAGAGGCCTACGGCAATCTGGGTAACCATGAGGCCATTGTGTCGGCCGCTGTCGCGCATCATCGGCTGCTTTGGATTCACCCTTTTATGGATGGTAATGGGCGGGTGGTTCGTCTCTTTTCCTATGCGATGCTCAGGCAATCCATGGATACGGGGGGGCTGTGGTCTGTGGCGCGGGGGTTGGCGAGGCAAAATGAGCGCTACAAAGCCCATCTGATGGCCTGTGATCAGCCGCGCCAGGGGGTAACGGATGGCCGTGGGGCCCGTAGCGAGAGGGCGATGGCGGAGTTCTCTGCGTTTTTCCTGGAATCCTGTATTGATCAGGTTCGCTTTATGGAGGAGCTGGTGCAGCCGGGCCGCCTTCGCGAGCGGATACGGCTGTGGGTGGAGGAGGAAATCAGGATGGATGTTCTTCCTCAACATGCCGGCAATGTGCTGGATGCCATTCTCTATCGTGGCGAACTGCCGCGTGCAGAGGTGCCAGGAATCGTTGGCAAGGGTGACCGGCAGGCGCGCCGTATTGTTTCTGCGTTGCAGGAGGCAGGTGTGGTGACTTCTGCCAGTACCCGGGCACCGTTGAAGATAGCGTTCCCGGCAAGGTTGGCTGAGCGATGGATGCCGGGGTTGTTTCCGGCGAAGTAGATCTTGAAGCTGGGGCAGGGCCTTGGGTGTGATGTGGGTGCGGTGGTTCCGCCGCGACGGGGTTGGCCTCGCAGGGGCCGCAGAGACCTGATCGCCCTGCGGTCGATTCCGTGCTTCGCACGGTTCGCGCCTCAAGATGCGCTCCTACAGGAGGGCCGAAGGGGGTTGCGCCGTAGGAGCTAGCCTGCTGGCGATGGTGTGTGGGTTTACCGTGGTGGTGGTGCTCCAGCGCGATGGGTTTTGGCCTCGCTGGGGCTCGGATCGCGCCGCGAGCGACGCTCCTACGGAAGCGTTGTCGTAGCTGGCCGGTTCGTCCCTCGAGAGGGTTCCTACAGTTGGCGGAGATTGGCTCACGCCAATTTCCGCCCTACGGGATGTGGATGGCTTCCTGGTCCAGGGCGGTGTTTGTTTGTCTTAGGGCGGGGAGTAGGGTGGTGTCGGTGTAGGGGCAGCCGGTGGTGCCGGGGTCGGTTTGGGCGGTTTTGCCGGTTTGTTGTGGGGTGTGGCCGCCGCCGTTGTTCAGTAACTCCAGCATGGGTTGGTAGCCCGGTTGCCAGGCTTGCAGGTTGGGCAGGCTGTTTCTTAGTGCTTTGAGGATGCCCATGCCGGCGAAGTCCAGGTCGCCCCAGAAGTAGCATTCCGTTTGTTCATCTAGCCCCATATTTATAAAAAGCGCTTTGAACCGCTCCGGGTCGCTGCCTGGGAGAAAGGCGAAGCGGGTGTGTTCGCTGCTGAGGCGGGTGGCGCTGGCGCGGAAGCCGCCGCTGTAGAGCAGGGCGTAGTCTTTGGGTGGGTTGTCTATCAGGCGCAGGAAGCTGTCCTGGTTTTCGATGATGAGTAGTTTGCTAAAGCCGGGTGGCGCCCAGGCGGTAAGGAGCAGTGGCCGGGGTTGGATGCCGTTGGCATTTTCTCCGTAGAGTTTGAGCAGTAGCTCGAAGCGGTGATCCAGCGCCTTTGAGTCGCCGTTGAAGCAGCGGGCGGCGATTTCTCGTAGGGTTAAGTTCTGGTTCAGGTAGGGCTCGATGCTGGCAAAGGCAATGGCGATCTCGACCGGGGTGAGGCCGGGGATCTGTGGCTTTTGATTCAGCAGGGCTTCGCCGTTGTCTTGGAAGGTAGCGGTGTGTTCGTTGATGGCCTGTAGCCATGCCTGTGCCACCGGGTCTTGTTTGGGACGGTTCAGCCACTCTCTTAATAGCGGTTCGCAAGCCGGGTTGAGGCGACACTGGGCGTTTTCATAGGGTTCCTGGAAGGCGCTGCGTTTTTTGTCGAGAACGATTTCGAAGATGCCGTGGTCGCGGGCGATGTGTTGCAGCAGTTGCCAGCGGCCCTGGGTGTCTTCGTTGAAGTCGTAGAGGGCCGGCAGTGTGCTCTTTTTGATGCGGCGGGTGATGGCGCGTGTCGATGGCTCGCCATCACGATTCTCCAGTTTGTCCAGAAACCAGCCTAACCATTTGGCCAGCCAGGGCTCGTCCTTGAGCCAGATGGGCGTGGTCATGGGCTGATCTCATCCATGAAGTCCAGCGCCCCCTGTTGGCGAATCACTCTTCTGTGCTGTTCCCACAGTTCGCTGATGCGTTCCTGATTTAGCTGTTGTCTGTCCACCAGTACGCGGGTGTTGAGTTCGCCCACGGCCATGGGGCTGGGGACTTTGCTGAACACGAACTGGTTGCTGATCAGGTCCAGGAAGGGGCCGGCTTTGCTGGTGGGCATGATGAAGATGAGTTGTAGCCCCAGGGTGTGGGTAAGGTAGTTGATGACGCTCTTGGAGCGGCTTTCGTCCATGTGCATGAAGGCTTCGTCGACGATGACCATGCGCAGGTGGCTGTCGCCTTCGTTGAAGCGGAAGGCGCTGGTGATGGCGGCGGCGCGGATGATGTAGGCCGGGGTTTCCAGTTGCCCGCCGGAGCCGGTGCCGTACTGGCTGAGGCCGATGGGCTGTTTGCACTGCGGGTGTTTGAGGATGTCGTACTGGCGGTAGCGGCGGTAGTCGCTGATGCGCTCCAGTTCGCGCAGGGCCTGCTGTTCGTCGCCGTCCAGCAGCAGGTTGAGCAGGCGATCGCGTACCGCTTCGGCCTTGGCGGACAGGGGGGTGTCGAACAGGCTGGTGCCGTCGCCCAGGTTGGGAATGTCGATGACTTCCTTGAAGAAGTTCCAGTATTCCTTGTATTCCGGGATCCACTGCCAATCGAATTCAAAGCGCTCGCGGTCGGCGCCGAACTGGTGGTGTTCCAGTTCGCTGTTGAGGCTCTTTAGGATGCGCTCGCCGTCGTTGATGGCCTGATGGATCTGGCTGCACAGGTCGCTGACGAAGGTGGTGTTGAAGGTGTCGCGCAGGCTGGTGAGTTTTTCCTGCTTTTCCAGTAGCACGTTATTGCGCAACCGGTTGTGCAGGTTGTCCAGTTGTTGGTGCAGGCTTTGCACATGACCGAAGAACGGGGCGCTGTGAATGATCTCAGGCGTGTCTGCCAGAACTTGATCGGCAGGCTGGGCTTGTTGGTTGTACTGGTTGAGGGTGCGCTCCAGCGCCACGGCGGTTTTGGTGAGCTGGTCGGTGAGCGCGGCTTCTTCGGCAATAAAGTCGATGTCGCCCTGGGCGTTTTGCAGGCGCTCATCCATGGCGGCGATGCGCGGTTCAACATCCAGCCCCGGCCAGTATTTGGTGCAGCCGTGCAGGTTGGCTTCGGCTTCGTCCTGCTTTTCCTGAAACTGTTCGCTTTGGTCGGCCAGGGTGGTGATGGTCTTGCTGCAGGCGCTGAGTTTTTCGCTGAGCTTTCCGTTGTCTTCGGTGAGCTGCTTTTGTTTGGCTTCCAGTTCCTGATGCAGGGCCTTGGCCTGCAGCTGTTTTTCTTCCAGCTCTTCGTGATCGCTGAGGTCCAGGGTAGCCAGGGCCTTTTCGGTTTCCTGTAGCTGGCGCTGGGCGTCGAGCAATTGGGTGGCGGCGTTGACCCAGTGCAGGGGCTGGAAGGTTTTTACCTGGGTGTGCAGTTGGCGCACGGACTGATAATCGTCGGCGGCGCGCTGGTAGTTTTCCTGCAGTTCCATGAGCGCGTTGCGCTGCGCATTCAGGTTGCGTTCGCGGGCGGCTTCGCCGAATACCAGATCGCTGTCCGGCAGGTCACAGCGGAACATGGCGTAACCGCCGGAGCCTAGGCCATCGGCGGTGATGCCGCGGCGGGTGCTGCGCAAGGCGTCGGCGTCTTCCACACACACCACGCTGCCGTAGGAGGCTTTTAGGTAGTGCTCGGCGGTGCGGTGGCTGAAGCGCAGGGCGTGGAACAGGGAGTCGTCTGGCAGCTGCACCCGTTCTGCATCGCGGCGGGCCTGGTCGCCCTGAATCACGCGGGCGCGGTTGCGCTGTTTGCCGCTGAGACGGCGGACGATGCGGATGGCTTCGGCTTCATGGTTGGGTTCCACCAGAATGCCGAAGCGGGCGCCGCCGATGTAGCCTTCGATGGCCATCTGCCAGTCCGGGTCCTGCACTTCCACGTGATCACACAGCACGCGCGGTTCTGCCTGCGGGCATTCCTGTTTGATGGCCTGGATGGCGATCTCCACATCCTGCGGGTAGTTCACCCGTTTGGATTCCAGATTGCGGATCTGTTGTTCGATTTTCTTTTGTTGCTGGTCCAGGGTTTCCAGGGCCTGGCCGCGTTTGTTGACGATGCGGTCCAGTCGTTGGGCCACGGAGAGTGCTTCCTGGCCGGGTTTGTCTTCCCGTTCGCTGTGCAGTTGTTCGGCCAGTTGGTTGTGCAGCTGTTGTTCGCTGCGCACCCGGGTGAGGCCGTCTTCCAGCGGGGACAGGTCGATCCAGTCCCGGGCCAGCATCTGGTTGAGATCGGGCAGGGCGTTGCTCTGTTCGGCGAGCAGCGCCTTGCTGGTGCTGCGCCAGTGTTTGCTGGCGAAGCTGGGCAGTTCCAGTTCGATGCTGTGGCGGGCCAGCAGGCTCTGGATGTTGCGCAGGGCTTCCAGGTTTTTGTTGCGTTGCTGGTCCTGTTCCAGCAGTGGACGGGCGCCTTGCTGGAGTTGCTGGGTCAGGTCGGCCAGCTGCTTTTCCAGTTGCTGTTTGTCGCGCAGGGCCGGGATGCCGAGGATGCGCGCCTGAAGTTCCACCAGTTCTGCGTGTGCCTGGTCGAGGCGCTGCTGTACCTGTTCGGCTTCTTCGCGGTTGCCTTCCTGTTGCTGGCGCAGGCTGTTCTGTTCTTCTTTCTTTTCCAGATACTGTTTCTGGTTGCGCTGGAACTGTTGAGCGGCAGCGCCGTAGGCCTGGGTGGTGCGTTCTAGCCAGGTGTCCAGGTAGGTGTCGGTGTGGCTTTGCGCCTGGGCGAGCAGGTTCACGTTCTGCTGCAGTTGTTCGGCTTCTTCGGCCATGCCGTGGACGGTGCGCATGAGGTCGCGGATGCGGCGCAGGGTGTCGCCCATGTCGTGGGGCTCGAGCACTTCGCTGGCGACAAACTGGTTGATGGATTCCACCGGTTTGTAGGCCATGAAACGGGCGAAGGTACGGGCGGCGTTCTTGGCTTCCTGTTGGGAGACCGCATCGCGTTTGCCGCGCAGGGCGCCGTACAGGCGCGCCAGGTATTGGCCCTTCTTGTCGTAGGTTTCCACGTTTTTCTTGCCGAACTGCTGGCGCAGCTGGTTGGCGATCTCGGTGATCGGCACCGTGGCTTTTTCGCCGCCGTATTCGCGTACGAAATGGGACAGGTTGAGCATTTCGCCGGGGACGATCATCAGCAGCAGTTCCTGCTGCCGGGCCTGGCTGGTGCTGCCGGCTTTATCCAGGTGGGCGCGCACGCCGATGACGGCGGTGAAGGGTTCGGCGGTTTCGCCCTTGGTGGGGTGGAAGACGCCGGCGATGTAGCCATCGCTGTCGTAGGGGCGGGCGTAGGCGCCGTCGTCACAGCCGAGCACGTAGGAGGCCAGGGTACGCACCTGTTTGCCGCCGCGACCGCGCTGGGTGGTTTCGTCCTGCCCCGGGTTGTAGTTGAACAGGTTGTCGTGGGCGGCGGTCATCAGGGTTTGCAGGGCGTCGGCGGCGGTGGTCTTGCCGGAGCCGTTGCCGCCGGAGAACAGGTTCACCGGGCCGTATTCCAGTTCGCCGGGAGGCAGGTTGCCCCAGTTCACGGTGATGGAGCGTTTTAAATACATGGGTGGACCTGTTTGCGGTTTTTGGTAAGAGCGTCGCTGGCGGCGCGATTTTGGGCGTTGGGGATCGCGCCGCGAGCGACGCTCCTACGGATGGTGTTGGAGTAAAGATCGCCTGCAGGCAGGCTCCCACAGGGAAAGGCTGGGCTTTCGCGGTGGAACCACCGCTCCCACGGTGGGATGTTTGTTGTGTTTGTAGGGGCGTTGGGGGTGATCATTGTTCGCCCTCGTCTTTTTCTGAGGGTTCTTCGGCGTCGTCGTTGCTGGCTGGGCGTGTGCCTTCGCCGAGGAGCTGGGAGAGCACAGTGTCGGTGACCAGGCTGGTGATGTCCGGGCGGATGGTGAGCCAGGTTTCGTTGTCTTCCAGGCTGTTGTCGCCGTCGCTGCGGATCAGGCGCAGTTGGCGCATGCGGCGGAACAGGGCCTCGCGTTCGGTGCGGCCTTCCGGGAGCGGGCGGCCGAGCAGGTTCTTGCTGGCCAGGTTGATGGCTTCAAGAGGCAGGGTGGCCTGGCCGTGTTCGTCGATCTGGCCGTCGCGCAGGGATTTGTCGTATTCGGCGCGCAGCACCAGGATCAGGGCCACTTCCTGCTGGCTGAGGCGGTTGCGCAGGCCGCTGTTGAAACCGTCTTCGCTGTCCGCTTCGCCGGGGATTTCGGCACCGGGCGGGAACAGTCGCAGGGAGGTGAAGCGGCGCTCATGATGCAGGCGGATGTGCAGCACGCTCAGGTAGTCTTCCACCAGTTCGGGAATCTGCAGGTAGCGATCGTAGAGTTCTGCTTCCTTTTTGCTTTCGCTGCGGCACAGCACGCCGTGATCCAGCAGGCGGATCATCAGTTCCGAGAATTGCGCTTGAGTGACGCCACGGGCGTTGAGGGCTTCACTCAGGGCGTGTTGTAGTGGTGCTTGGCTCATCGTGCTCCAGTTCCAGCAGGAAACCATCACGACGGACGAAGTAGTGTTCATCGGTGATGGGGTCGGTGGGGGTAATGCGCAGGCGGAAGCCGTTGGCGGCGTGGTCGGCGCTGCCCAGTTCGATCACGTGGCTCAGGGCCAGCAGGTCGCGGGCGGTGTTGATGGGCAGGTCGCGGTTGTCGATGCGGCGGCTGGCACCGAGGGCATCGCGCAGGTAATCGCGCAGGGCGCCACCATTGATGTTGAAGGCCTTTTCCAGCAGCTGCTGGGTAGCCAGCTCGCGCAGGGTGGCGGCGTCCGGGTCGTCCAGTTCCACCATGCGGCTGTGCACCACCCGCTGGCTGCGCTGTTCGCGCAGGCGTACCTGGGCGGGATCGATAAAGCCCAGGTGCAGGCTGGCGAGACTGTCGCCGGCGTGTTGTAGACGCGCGTTATAGGTTTCTTCATCCAGCTCCGACAGTTCCTTGCACAGGCCGACGATGTCGTTGTGCTTCTGGCTGTGCAGGTAGCTGAGCTGGCGAATGATGATGTCGGCCCGGCGGGTGAAACCCTGCAGGGTGCGGCGCAGGGCCGGCAGCATGATTTCCGAGGCGTTGCGCATGCGCGTCTCGATGCTGTCCAGCAGCTGGAACAGCACCGAGGCGTCCTGGCTGACGATCAGGTCCGGGGCCAGGCGGCGCAGTTCCTTTTCGGCGTTGGCTTTCCAGGCTTTCGGTTTGCGCTTGATCTGTTCGATGGTGTTCTGAATGCGGTCGCGGTGCTTTTCCACGCTGTCCGCGGACATGCGGATGGCCACGTCCGGCTGGAAGCGTTTTTCCATGAAGTCGAAGAACTGGTCGCTGGCCTGCTGCACCAGTTGTTGCGCTTCCACTTCCTTCACCAGTTCCCGTTTGCGTTCTTCCAGCTCGGCGATGATGTCGGTGAAGTCGGCGATGATGCGCTCGGAATGTTCGTGGGCGTCGAGCAGGTCGTAGACCTCACCGCGATCCACAAAGGCGGCCAGGGCATTGAGGGTGTTGCGGGTGTTGCGGTGGCGGGTGCGCACACTGCGCCCGTCCACTTCCGCCAGGGTCTGGGTGAACAGGCGGCCGGTGCGGCTGAACGGGTAGGTGGACTGGAAGGAGGCTTCGTCCTTGTCCCGCTTCAGCCAGCCGTGCTCCACCAGCAGGTTGAGAATCCAGCCGGCTTGTTCGCGGTTGTTGCGAAAGCGGCCACCGTCTTCGTCGCCGTCCAGCAGCGGTGCCCGTTCCAGGGCTTCGCTGAACACATCCAGCACCTGATCGCGCTTGAGTGATTCGCCGTAGTCCGCCTTGGCGCTGTACAGCCGCTCGTGCAGCAGGCGCAGGCATTCGACCACCTGTTCGCGGTACTTGCCAGTGAGGGGCTTGAAGAATTGGGCGCGCTCGTCGCTGAAAAACATGGCTCGCTTATTGTGGCGTCTTTGGGTGACGTGATGGAGCACAGAAGGCTGTGCAATGGGCCATTTAATCAGGTTGGCGAGGGGGCTCCAAGAGGGAGTTGCCCGGGAGTGACATGAGGGCGATGGCGTAAGGTATTCTTCGGCCATGAGAATGAAGCGCAGGGTGTTGCAGTTAGTGTCTGGCGTGCTGGTCGTGCTGATGGTGTTGGCACTGGCGGGGGCGTTGGCGTTGTATGCCATGGGTCTGCGGGTCAGTGGGCTGAGCTGGCAGCAAGGGTTGCTGGTGTCGCAATGGCGCTGGCAGCCACAGGACTGTGTGCAGTGGCAGGGCGAGAACCTGCGGCTCGACGGGCTTTGGCCGCTGCGGGTACGGCTGTCTACATTGCAAGGCAGGGCGTGCCCGGATGAGCAGGCATCCGATGCGACAACGGTGCAGGGCTTTCCTGATGGGCTGCCCTGGACGCCGCCGTTTGATGTGACGGTTCACCAGCTGGATTTGCCCGTTGTCAGTGAGTGGCCGCTGCCCACGCTGGCGTTGTCCGTGCGGCAGCGGCACCAGCAGTGGCAGCTGGGGGTGTGCAGTCTCCAAAGCTGTGTACAGGCCTCTTATGGCCAGCAGGACGGGTTGTGGCGGGCCTCGGGGGACGGTCAGTTGGGCGAATGGCTTGCGCAGGTGCGTGGCCGTTGGCAATGGCAGGGGTCGGGAACCTGGCAGGGCACACCGCGGGGGCAGTTGTCGGTGATGCTGTCCGATGTCGGACGGGTTGAGGGTGAGGCCTCTGCCAATGTATCGCTGGACGGCGACTTTGTCGGGGAGGGCTGGCGACTGCGCGCGGCGTTGAGTGAGCCACTGCCGTTGATGCCCGGGTGGTGGCTGGAAGGCGGTCACCCCAGCGTGCTGCAGGGCGAGGGCGCGACACTGACCGCCATGGACGCCGATCTTCGGATGACGACCCCGCACGGTGAGGCTCGCCTGCAGGCCCGTTCCGATGCCCGGCAAGCGGCGACCGGGCAGGGTGCGCTGACCTTGTCGGGGCCGGCACTGGATGGCCGGTTGGCGTTTGTCTGGCAGGATCGAATGCTGACACTGCCCCCCACCACGTTAACCCTGCCCGACGGGATCTTGGTCACGCTGCCATCAGCCCTCTCGATTCCGATGGCCCTCAACGGCGAGGCCGTGCTGCCGCTTCAGGTGGGCTATCAGGGCTTGCAGTTGCAAACGAAAGCGAGCCAGTTGCGATGGCAGGGAGCGGATTGGCTCTGGGCGGGGGCGTTGGCGTTACAAGGCCGCTGGAACGGGTATCAGGTGACGGGCCAGTGGGAGGGGGAGGCGACACCGCGGTGGCTGGCCGGGAAGCCCCTGCGGCTGACGATTGCCCAAGGGGAGGATCAGCTGAACGTGTCGTTGCCCGTAGAGGGGATGCCGTTGGTGCCGGAGCAGGGAACCGCGACGGCGAAGGGCCAGTGGCACGGCTATCCCGTGCAGGCGGCGCTGCAGTTTGCCCGTGGCGAGACGGGCTGGCAGGGCTCGCTGTCCGGGCAATCCCGGGTGGTGGCCTTGGATCATGGTGGCAAGCTGGAGGCCCGCGTGCCTTGGCGGTGGCAAGGGAGCGTCTTGCATGTGCAACCCGGAGCTCAGCTGCGGATTGATCAGGGGCTGGTTGGCCAGACGCTGCTGCGGCCGGTGACGGTGAGCACCCGTCAGGGGTTGGTGCTCGATGAGCAAGGAATGAGAGGGGCGCTTCAGGTCCAGGCCGACGGGTTGGCAGCGGCACGCTGGCAGTTACCGCGCGTTAAGGGCGAAGCGACCCTGAAAGGGAATCAGGGTCAGGCGCATTTCACCATCGATGACTGGAAGACCGCGTTGAGTGTGGACGGGACCCTGGAGGGCGGTGGTGCCCGTGGCTCTCTGCAGCTGAATGGCGCTTTGGTGCCCGCCATGGGGCAGGGCCTGGGCATGACACCGACGGCAGGGCAGTTCCAGGGCGACGGCCGTTGGCAGTGGCAACAGGGCGTCAGTGTAGAGGGGGAGCTGGCGCTGGCCGATGGCGAGGTGGCCTGGGGCAGTGTGGAAGGTCGCGGGCTCGACGGGCTTCTGGCCGTGGGCTACGAGGACGGCGCGCCCTGGCTGGCAAGTCGCGGGCCGGTGACAGTGCAGACGCTGGACGTCGGTACGCCCATCATCAACCTGACGTTCGCGCTGGAGGGAAATCTGTCCCGCTGGCATTTCCGCGATGTCAGGGCTGATGTGCTGGGCGGGTCGCTGGTGGCGCCGGCACTGGATTGGCCATCGGATCAGGTGCAGCCGGTGGTGATCAGCCAGATTGACCTGCAACAGGTGGCGGCCCTGCAGGCCAGTCCGGCGGTCAGCCTGGCGGGGCGTATCGGTGGTTATGTGCCCTTGCAGCTGGGCGAGGACTTTCTGGTGGTGGAGCAGGGGCGGTTGGCCAATGAAGGGCCCTTGATGCTGCGTGTGCCGCCCTCGCAGAGTGTGCAGGCCATGGCCCAGTCCAATCAGGCGGTGCAGCTGGCGTTGGACAGCATCAGCCATTTGCAGATTCCGGATTTTCAGGCGCGCATGACCATGGACCGAGAGGGCTGGCTGGATGCGCAAATGACCCTCAAGGGCGTGAATCCGGAGAGAAAAAACCTGCCGGTGGTGTTTAACTACACCCACCGGGAGAATCTTCTGGCCTTGCTGCGCAGTCTGCGCATCGGGGAGGAAATTACCCAACAACTGCGCACGGAGAAGCAATGATGCGACTACTCTCGTTGGGTGTGGTGATGGCCTGTTGTCTATTGGCCGCCTGCACGCCCACCGTGGCCCTCAAGGCCCCGGAAGAGCCGATCACCATCAACCTCAACGTCAAGATTGATCATGAGATCCGCCTGAAGGTGGAAAAGGATATTGATCAATTGTTTGGCGACGACAGCGACTTGTTCTAGGAGTGATGATGAAGACAGTGAAAATGCTGATTGCGATGATCGCGCTGCTGGCCAGCATGGCCGCCTATGCCCTGGATCTGGACGGTGCCAAAGGGCAGGGTCTGGTGGGGGAGCAACCGGACGGGTATCTGGGTGTGGTCAAGGCGACCCCTCAGGCGGTGGAGCTGGTCTCTGATATCAACGCCAAGCGTCGCGATGCTTATGAGCGGATTGCCCGCCAGAATGGCATTACCCTCGATCAAGTGGCGCGCCTGGCCGGGCAGAAAGCCATCGAGAAAACGGCCGCAGGCCATTACGTCAAAACCCCCGGTGGCCAGTGGGTGACCAAGTAGCGGGAGGTGTCGTCTGTGGTGATGCGCTATTGTGCTACAAGCGCTGCCGCTTCTGGCTGACGGACATTGCGGCTGACACAGGTTAGCCTGCTTCTCTGCCTTGTATAACCAAAAAGGTTGTCAGTTGACAACCTTTTTGGTTATTGTCTGACGAGTGGAGAGGCTGAATGTCGAGGGATCGGCACAGCAAAAAAGAGGTAGAGGCGGCGCTGGCGTATGCAGAATCCATGGGGTGGCGTATCGAGAAAGCCACCGGTCATGCTTGGGGTCGCCTCTATTGTCCTTTCAATAATCGCCAATGCCGCTGCGGTGAGTTTTGTGTGATCAGTATCTGGAGCACCCCGAAAAACCCGGGGAATTTCGCCAGGCAAATTCGCCGAGTAGTGGATAATTGCCGCGGTGAAGCGGAGGTAAACTGAACAATGCAGGAATATGAATTTGAGCTGAAATACGCTGTGCCTGCCGGTTTGACTCTTGAGATGATTGAGCACCGCCTGTTTGAAGGGGGCTGCGATGACGCCCTGCCGGGTGTGGGGCAAAAAGGGCGATTGGCGCTGGCCTTTCATCGCAATGCCAGCTCTGCACAACGCGCGGTGAACAGTGCGCTGCGTGATGTTGGTCATGCCTTGCCAGAACTGCGGTTGGTTGAGGTGGGGCCTGATTGGGTTGGGGTTTCGGAGGTGGCGGGCCTGTTTGAATTTAGCCGCCAATATATGCTCAAACTGATCAACCAGAATCAAGAGACCTTCCCGTTACCGTTGCACGAAGGCAAGGCCGCTCTGTGGCACCTGGCAGAGGTATTGGCCTGGTTTGTGGAGTATCAGGGTCGTACTGTGGATGCGAGCCTGTGTGATGTGGCGGCATTTACCCGTGTGTTCAATATTGCCCGTGAGTTTCGTGGGCTGAACGACGCGCAGAGAAGGCAGGCGGTAAGGTTGGCAGAAGCGGGCTAGGGAGCCTCTGAATCACAAAAAAGGGGCCTCCCGTACAGGAGGCCCCTTTCTTTGGGGATATGGCACGCCCGAGAGGATTCGAACCTCTGACCTTTGCCTCCGGAGGGCAACGCTCTATCCAGCTGAGCTACGGGCGCAAAACACATTATGAAATTAGGGTTGCACGGGCAGGGGTAGCATCCTGTTACCCGGGCCGTGCAGCTGGAACTTGGGGGATCCAACGGGCGCGAATGATAGCCGGTTGTGGCGGTGGCGTCCATGGATGGGGTGCATTGCCCGGCGGGTTGGCTATAATTCGCGCTGCACCCATCTGGTGCAATGTCTTCTCAGGCTGCCTCTTTCGGGTTTCCGGCGGTTCTGGTTCGTTGCTGAGCCCGGTTTTGCGCTGGAGAAGCCAATGAATATGTATTGGGTGGTACTGCTGCTGGCAGTGATTGTGGAAATTGCTTGGGCGCTGAGTCTCAAGTGGATTCAGATGAACCCCGGCGTGGCGTCCATCGGCACCTCGCTGGTGCTTACCGGGCTGAATATGTTGATGCTGTCCTATGCCATGCGCGGTATTCCGGTGGGCACGGCATATGCAGTATGGACAGGGTTGGGTGCCGTGGGCATTACCGTGATTGGCATTGTCTGGTTCAAGGACCCTGCCCAACTATCGCGCCTGTTGTTCATGGGCCTGATTATCGTGGGTGTGGTGGGGCTGAAGTTGACGGCGCGATCGGCGTAGCGCTTTTGTTGCCCCTGTGAAACGGCTCGCAGCGTAGCGGAATAAGGAGAGGGAAACCGGTTGAGGTATCGCTTTATTGATGGCGGCATTTTACAATCTTTTCCCGCTAACTCTTTGATAACCCTGTAGCCTTTACCGGCGTTAGCGCTCAGAAAGGAAGCGCGAAGCGACAGGTGAATGGGCAAATGGAGACAACCGTGCGCATTGCATATCTGGAAGATGACATGGCCCAGGCCGAGCTGGTGACCCACTGGCTGCAGGAGGCCGGGCACAACTGTATTCATTTGGCCAACGGTCGGGATTTCATGTCCCTGCTGCGCCGCGACACCTTCGATATTCTGGTGCTCGATTGGGAAGTGCCAGACATGAACGGTTATGCCGTGCTGGAAGAGGTGCGCGCCAGCGGAAACCAGACGCCGGTGCTGTTTGCCACCCAGCGTGATGATGAGTCGTCCATTGTCGGGGCGCTGTCCCAGGGAGCAGATGACTACATGGTGAAGCCGACCAAGCAAGCGGAATTGCTGGCCCGGATTACTGCCCTAGGGCGCCGGGCAGGGGTAGCGGAAATGGATGAAGAAAAGGCGCTGACAGTGGGGCCCTGGGTGGTAGATCGTGCCCGCCGGCAGATTCTGCTGGATGAAGACCCGGTGAAACTCACCGACAAGGACTATGAGCTGGCCAGTTATCTGTTCCAGAATGTGGGTAAGCTGATGAGCCGCGCCCACCTGTTGGAGAAGGTCTGGGGTATCATGACCCCCATCGAGTCACGGACCGTGGATGTGCATATCAGCCGTATCCGTCGCAGCCTTCATATTCGTCCGGAGCGTGGTTATCGTATCAAGACGGTTTATCAGCACGGCTACCGTCTGGAGCCTGTCGAAGAATAAGTCATTACAAGGAAGCACACTATGAGGGTCTGGTTGGGGATAGCCGCCCTGCTGTGGCTGGGGCTCTCCCCGGCGGCGCAGGCCAGTGAGGACTGGCACTACACACTCCGCCCCGGCGACTCTCTTTGGAAAGTGTGCTTGCGTTTTGCCCAGCAACCCGACGCCTGTTGGCGCGAGCTGGCTGGCCATAACCAACTTGCCGACCCCCATGCCCTGCGCCCGGGCGACACCCTTCGGGTTCCCATCGACTGGCTCAAGGAAAAGCCTATCCCAGCGCGGCTGGAAGCCGTCACCGGGGAAGTGATGCTGTACCCTGCCGCGGGCGGAACCCCGCGTCCTGTCAGTACCGGTGACGTGGTGCAATTCGGTGATGCCCTGGAAACCGGGGCCGATGGCAGTGCCCGCATTCATTTTGCCGACCAGTCCGATGTGTTGCTGAAGCCGTCCAGTCTGCTGGTGGTGACCCGCTACCGGCGTTTTCTCGATCAGCCCGGTGAGCGCACTGAGCTGCGCCTGGAGCGCGGCAATATCCGTAACCGTGTGACGCCGCTGACCAGTGATGAAGCCTCGTTCGAGGTCTATACCCCGGGCGCGGTGGCGGCGGTGCGCGGCACCGAATACTACCTGGGTGTGGATGGTGCCGAGACCACCCGTAACGAAGTGATTAGCGGTCAGGTGGATGTGGGCGCCCGCGGCACCACCCGTGAAGTGGAAGGGGGCTTTGCGACCTTGGCCCAGGTGGATGAGCCGCCGATGGCGCCGGTGCCGTTGTTGCCTGCCCCCACCGTTGAGCTGACCGTCAGCCATACCGGTGCGGTGGCGGTTTGGCCAACCCAGGCAGAGGCTGACCATTACTGGGTGGAGTGGTACCAGCAGCCGGACAACCGTTTGCTGGGCCAGCAGCGCCTGGACACCGGGCACTGGCAGCAGGACCTGCCAGTGGGCGAGTACCGTTTGCTGGTGCGTGCGGTGGATGGCCACGGCCTGCGTGGGCATGAAAACTGGCGCGATATCGTGGTGACCCCGGCGCCACCGCCTCCACCTCCGGAGCCGCCTGCCCCGCCGGAAGAAAAGCGCCGTTGGGATCTGTGGGTGTTTGTCGGGGCGGCCGCCGTGCTGCTGGCCCTGTAATTCATGCGCGTTCGCCTGAGCCCGGATCATCGTCGCTACCTCGCTGAGCACCTGTCGGTGCTGTTTCTGGTGGCGGCACTGAGTGTGCTGCTGAGCATTAGTGGCGCTCTGTCGTTTGTCGACCGCTATATCTACGACAACCTGCTGCATACCCTTCCGGATGAACCCGCCAGTGATCTGGTGATTGTCGGCATTGACGAATACAGCCTGCGCGAAGTGGGTCGATGGCCCTGGGACCGCAAGGTGCATGCTGACATCATCAACCGGCTGACCGAGATGGGCGCCCGGGCGGTGCTGATGGATTTGATCCTGTCAGAGCCGGACCGCAACAACCCTCAATCGGATCTGGCGCTGGTGCAGGCCATGGCCGCCAATGGCCATGTCTACCTGCCTGTGCATGTGGAGCAGTTGCGTGCCGGGGGGCAGTTGATTGAAGTGTTGCCGTACTCGCCGTTTGCCCGCGCCGCGGCGGGCTTGGGGCATGTGGATCTTGAGCTGGATGCCGATGGTGTGGCCCGTTCGGTGTTCATGCGTTCCGGCATTGGCCAGGCCTGGTGGCCGCACATCACCCAGACCCTGCTGGTGCAGGAAGGCATGCTCTCCGAGCAGTTGTTCCCGGCCGACAAGGGCGAAGAGTTTTCCGGGTTGGCCAATGTGCGCCGTTACCATCGGCTCATCCCCTTCGTGAATGGCCCCAACAGCTACCCGCAGGTCTCTGCGGTGGAGTTGCTGGAAAACCTGATTCCGGAGCAACTGATCCGCGACAAGATTGTGTTGATCGGCGCCACGGCGGCGGGGCTGGGCGATATGTTGCCCACCCCCATGGGAAACAGTGGCGAGTTGATGGCCGGGGTAGAGATCAATGCCAATTTGCTGGACGCGTTGCGTGAAGACCGCCTGATCCGTGACCTGGGCAAGCCCAGTGCCTTGGTGCTGGGCGCGCTGCTGGCATTACTGGCGCCGTTGTTGTTGCCGTTCGTGCTGCCGCGCTGGTCGATCCCGCTGGTGGCGGGAATCATGGGCGCGTGTCTGCTGGTGAGCATGGTGCTGCTGATTACCCTGCGGCTGTGGTTCCCGCCGGCACCGGCCATGGTGGCGGCATTGATGGCCTACCCGTTGTGGACCTGGCGGCGTCTGGAATATTCCCTGTCCTACATGCGCAACGCGCTGGAGCGGTTGTCGGGATACAGCGACCTGAACCAGCGTCTTACCCGTGCCTCTTCCCTTCAGCAGATGGCGAATATGCTGGACACGGTGATGCCGGTGAAAGCCTGGCGGCTGCAGGGTGGCGACGCGCCCTTGCGCGGTGGTGACCGGTTGCCGGCCTCGGGCTGGAAAGGGGCATTGGCGCGCCAGTATCGTTTCCGGCATGAAGGCAAGCGCTATGAGCTGGATGTGGTGTGGAAGCAGGCGCTGGATGCCGATACTTACGATTACTGGGTGCGGGCCATGCTGGTGCGGGTGCGTTCGCATCAGCCGTTGGCGGGGCCGCGCTACGAGGTGCTGGAAAACCATATCGAGCGCCTGCAGCGCGAAGAAGAACGTCAGGAGGCGCTGACCCGCTTCTTCCAGGTCACTCTGGCGCAAATCCGTGAAGGGGTGGTCATCGCCGATGCCTGTGGGGTGATTGTCTACGCCAACCCCCAGGCGGCGTTGTTGCTGGGTATCGACATGGGGACGCTGGATAGCGGCCAGTCCCTGGTGACCGATCTGGGCCGTGAGCTGGAGCTGCGTGAGCGCAGCTGGGATGTGCTGTTACGCCAGACCCTGGCCGAGGGGCGTAGCCAGCTGGAATGCCGTAACCGCCAGGGCGCTGACCTGTATCTTGATATGCTGCTGGTGCACGCCGGGGACAACCCCGGCCGCATGATGATCCTGTCGTTCAAGGATATTTCCGAGGTCAAGCAGGCCCTGCGCGCGCGTTCAGAGATGCTCGATTTCCTGTCCCATGACCTGCGCTCACCCATGGTCTCGGTATTGGCGCTGACGGAAAAAATGCGAGAGGACAGCAACCCGGATCTGCCGGCGTTTCTGGATAACGTGCAGCACTACGCCCAGCGTAACCTGAGTATTGCCGAGCAGTTCCTGCAGTTGGCCCGGGTGGAAGCGGTAGAAACCGTGGAGCTTAACGAACAAGACATGCTGGACGTGGTAGAAAGTGCCATCGACCTGGTGCAAATTCAGGCGCACCAGCGGGGCATCGCGCTGCGCTTCGATTACGACCCGGAGCAGGATGTCTGGGTGCTGGGCAATAACGAATTGCTTGAGCGATTGGTGGTCAACCTGTTGACCAACGCAATCAAGTACAGCCACGAAGGCAGCTCGGTGGATGTGCGTCTGTTTGCGGATGGCAACGAGGTCTGTTGCGAGGTCCGTGACCGTGGGGTGGGGATTCCTGAAGAATTCCAGTCGCAGCTGTTCCAGCGCTTCAGTCGTGCCAGTACCAGTGGTGGTGCCCGGACTCGCGGTGCCGGGATGGGGCTGCGTTTCGTGAAGGTCGTCACCGAGCGTCATGGCGGCGATATTCAGGTGCAAAGTCAGGTGAATCAGGGGAGTCGCTTCCTGCTGCGCCTGCCCCGTGTCGAGCTGTAATCCGGCGAGCTGACCGGGATTGCCGCCGGGGATGAGATCCGGTTTTGTCCCTACGGCTTGAGCGGGTATAATCGCCAACCGCAGCCGTAGCGCTTACTGCGGCGACTCACAGAACAATAGAGGTGTAATCGTGAAAAAGATGCTGACCGCCAGCCTGGTACTGGTTGCCGCCCTGTTCGCCGCCGGCAATGTGGCTGCCAAGAGCACCAAGGAAATCTCCCCTTACCCGCTGGGTGAGCGCTCTGTATTCAGCGATCGTGCCACTGCCGAGCGTATCAAGCCGGTAGGTTCTGTGTGTGTAGAAGGCGAAGAATGCGGCACTGCGGCGGCTGCCGGTGAAGAAGTGGCCAGTGGCCCGCGCTCCGGTGAAGAAGTCTACAACGCCTCCTGTAACGCCTGTCATGGCGCTGGCGTGGCGGGTGCACCGAAAACCGGTGATGCGGGTGCCTGGGCATCGCGTATTGCCCAAGGCGAAGCGACCCTGGTCAAGCACGCCATCGAGGGTTTGAATGCCATGCCGCCCAAGGGCATGTGCATGACCTGCTCTGACGACGAGATCAAGGCGGCCGTGGAATTCATGGTCGAGAAGAGCAAGTAACGTTGAAACGTCTGTTCGCACTGCTGCCAGTATTGTTACTGGCAGCCTGCTCCGACAGTGACGCCCCGACTGCCGCTGCTGCCACCCAGGCAGAGCCGCGCAGCGGGGCGTTGTTGTATCGGCAATTTTGTGTGACCTGCCACGGCAGTGGTATTGCCGGTGCGCCCATGGTCGGCAAGGAAAACCGCCTGTACTGGTCCCACGAAGTGGAAGAAGAAGGGTTTGAGACCCTGGTGCAGGAAGCCATCAACGGCGTTAACGCCATGCCTCCCCGCGGCAATTGCTTTGATTGCAGCGACGAAGAAGTCCGCAACGCCGTGATTCACATGCTGCAGCTCAGCGGCGCCAAATAACGTTTTCCTGGTTAAGTTTCCGCTTCCGCCCAGACAGTGCGGCATTACTGCCGTGTATCTGTGTGGGCGGGAGCGGTGGTTCGGGGACCTTGATGGTCGTGCGCAGATCAGCCGATCTGCGCTTTCAGGGCCTCGATTTCATGGGCATCGCTGTTGCGCTCGGCAAACGCCTGCCATTGACTGGCGGCGTGGCCTTGAATCGCCTGTGCCAGGCGAGCGACATCACTGTCCGGCAGATGCCCGAAGAAACCCAGCAAATGACTGTCATGGGCGTGTTCCAGGGCGTTGGCCAGCGCCGCAGGCTGATGCTCGACCAGTACATCCAGCGCCGGGGTCAGATGGGCCTGGTCCAGCAACGGGATCAGAGTGAGGAACTCGTCCCAGCTGCCTTCTGCGGCAACGGTGCCTACCAGGCTTTCCATCACCTTTGCTTCCTGCAGTTTGGCCAGGTTTACCACCACCTGCTGATGCGAGTTGTCCATGGCATTCACGGCCTGTAGCAGGTTGGTCCACAGGGCTTGCTCACTGGCCACATCGAGAATGTGGTTGAGCACGGTTTCGCCCTGTTCGGCGACCATGTTGCCCATCCGGCCCCGCAATTCGGTGTTCAGATAGCCATTCAGTGAGAGTACGGCTGGCCACAGCTGCTGGTCGGTGGCCGCTTGCAGGGTGGCCCGTTGCTGCGCTTCGCTGAGCAGCCCAAGCAGGGTATCCAGCTTGCTCTTGTCTTCCAGATAGAGCGCAATCTTCACCATGGCTTCGCCGTCGTTGACGGTGGCGGTGATGGCTTGCAGGGCGGAGGGTTTGATCACTGCCACGAAGCGGGCCAGGGTGATGTGTTCCCCCATGGCCAGCAGGGTCTGCGCGACCCGCGCCACGATCTTGTCGGGCATGGCGGCAAGCAGATCGCGTGACTGGGAGGGCTCCAGGTGAATGCAGAGCTTGGCGAGGAAGTCATCGGGCAGTTTGTCGGAAAGCTTGATGGCGCGTTCCGCTGGCAGCTCTGAGGCTATACCCGCGGCCAGTACGGACCCCAGCACCGTGGTGGCAAGCTTGGCGCTGGCGCCGGTCGGTACCAGTTTGCTGATGCCGGCCAGACGCTGGTAGCTGTCCTGGTGCTGGGCGTAGAAGAAGCTGGAAACGGTGTTGCGGAACTGGGCCAGCTGATCAAGATTCTGGCCGTCGAGAAAATCGAGGCTGCCTTCGTCACTTTCAAGAAGGCGGCTGAGCTTGAGCAGTTCTGCCCGGGTTTCAATATGCATGTGACGTCTCTCCAGGGCTTAACCGAACAGCATTTTTTTCACCGGGCGACGGAACGGCCCGGGCACCACGTTCAGGGCATTGTTCATGGCCTTTTCTACGCGGGCGTCTTTGGTTTGCAGGGCGGCCAGAACGCTGGCGGCCAGTTGCTCCGCCTGGTCGGCGGGCAGGGACTCGATAAAGGCCAGTGCCTCGGCGGGCAGGCCCTTGGCTTTCAAGGTACTGATGGAATCAGACATGGTTCCTCCTTGGGGCTGCCCGTGCCGGTGGGCGGGGGCAGAAAATCGGGGCCGTTACTATGCCAGTATCCCCGGAGGTTGCCATTGCCGAAAAGCCGGGCCGCGCTGGCGCTCAAGAAAGCGGGCGCGGCCTGCAGGCAGGGTCAGGTAACGTCAGGTTGCGTGCTGATAAAGCCCACATTAACGGCACCGGGGCCTAGGGAGCCTCTGAATAACTCCTTGCATGCTCAGCGTGACCTGGAGCGTGCAGCTGTTGTGTCTTGACTCGACGGTAAGGGTGGTTCCCTTTCCTAGAGGCAAGGCGCAGCAGATGTGCGCTCCAGGCCGCGCCCTTCGGGTCTTTCAGGCTGGCCCACACTCGTTGTTGCGCTTTCTCGATGGATGGACATACACGCTTCAAAAGCGCGCCTAGATTGTGAGCCAGCCTGAAAGACTGAGCACGCAAGGAGTTATTCAGAGGCTCCCTGGGTTGACTCCACCGGTGAGGCTCATGCCGGTGGTGAGCAATTGCACGTCGTGTTCTGTGGCGCAGGCAGCCAGTTCGCTGAAGCCGGGCAAGTGAGGGATGTGATTCTGGTCGCCCGCATAGCTGACGCAAATCACCGGTTCTTCCAGGCCCTCGCGAATACAGTGCTGCACATGGCTGAACATCTTGAGGATGGCAGCGTCGTAGCCGCGGACTTTGGCCACGGGAAAGGAGTCGCCATGACGGGCACACAGGATGGGTTTGATATCCAGCGCGCTGCCCAGTTTGGCACTGAGCCAGCTGACGCTCTTGTCACCTTTCTTGCTGGCTCGCTTCTGGACGTAAAAAAGATCGTCCACGACCGCGTAACCCGTTGATAGCGGCACGAGTTCGTTAACACGGTTTCGGATCTCGCTGATGCGCATGCCGGAGCGGATCAGGTTCATAGTGGCGGCTGCCAGAACGCCCTGGCCACAGAACAAGGTACGGCTGTCGGTGACGCGCAGGGCAAAGGGGCCTTCCACGCCAGCCTGACTGCGTACGGCCTTGTAGTCCTGCAAAATGGCATGGGATGCGCGGGTGGCGTTGTGGAACATGGGGCTGCGGCTGTCTGGCAGGGTTTGTACCAGCGCGTAGTCGTAGCGGGTGACGATCCGTTCGAGAAAAAATTCCCGAAAAGCGTCCACATCCAGCGGGACCGATTCCGCATCATGGCCTTTGTCCAGCCGCTTGTCGGCATAGAAGGCCTGGCGGGTGTCAGGGTTGCGGTCGTCAACCACATGCTCATCACCAATGCGTAAGGTGATGGGTAAAACCTGAATATGGTGTTCTTCAATATAGTGGTCGGGCAGATCGCAGGTCGCGTCCACCACCAATCCGATTTTCATGGTGCTCTCCCGTTGTAGCGTTAAGGTGCGCAATGTGTGCCGTTGTTATTGTTTTGGTCGGCTCTTTTTTGGTGCGCGCAGATATCGTAGCAAGAACGGGATCACAGAAAAGCGTTGCCGCCAGACCGGCGGCAGGTAAGTGGCGACAGAAGACGGGCGTTTAATGCAGGGGTTCCTGGGCAGTGATGAAGCCAACACTGATCGCGCCAGGCCCGATGTTGACCCCGCCGGTGAGCCCCATGTGGCTGACCAGTAGTTCCACCCCGTGTTGCTCGGTGGCGGCCTTGAGGGCATCAAAGCCTGGCATCTGGTACACGGCCTCGGGGTCGCCGGCATAACTGACGCAGACAATGGGAGTGAGCAGCCCGTCTTCTACGCAGGCTCGGGCATGCTGGAACATCTTGTCTACCGCTGCATCAAAGCCACGAACCTTCGCGACCGGGAAGGTCTGGTCCTGACGGGCGCAGAGGATGGGTTTGATATCCAATGCGGAGCCCATCAGGGCGCCGACGAAGCCGACACTCTTGTCGCCTTTTTTGCGAGCCCGCTTGTGCACGTAGTAGAGATCTGGCACCACTGCGTAGCCGGTGGTGTTCGGGGTGAGGTCACTGATGCGCTGGCGGATATCGCCCACCTTCATGCCGCTGTTAATCAGTCGCATGGTTTCTGCCGCCAGCACGCCCTGACCGGCAAACAGGGTTTGGCTGTCACTGACCCGGATGCGAAAGGGCCCTTCCCGGCCGGCGGCTTCGCGGTACTGGCGGTAATCGCCGAGAATCGCATGGGCCGCTTCGGTGGCGTTGTCGAAAATGGGGCTGCGGCTTTTGGGTACCGTTTGCACCAGCGCATAATCGAAGTTGCCGACGGCCTCTTTCAGCAGCAGGGTGCGGATCTGTTCGACGCTGGGCGGTGCGGTTTCGGCATCGTGATTCTTGTCGACTTCGTGGCGAGTATAAAAGTCGCGAGCCCGCTGCGGATCGCGGTCATCCACATAGATTTCCTTGCCGATCCGGATGGGTACCGGCAAGACCAGAATATTGTTGGCATCAATATAGTCTTTGGGCAGATCGCAGCCCGAATCCACAACCAGACCGATTTTCATTGTTATACGCCCTGCTTTGCACAGTGGGTGGGGAGCCGCGGGTGGCTCTCCCGAGCGCGGCTCCGTGTTCTGTCAGATTCACCTTGAGTCTAGAACGGGCGTACTGTTACTGGCGTCTTATTGCGTATGGGAATGGTGTAGGAATGTTAAGGCGTTATTCGGAGGGTCTATAAAAATCAGGGGCGTCGTGCGACGCCCTGTGATCGCCTGCAAGGCAGAAGACAAAAGCGGGGGCTACTGGATGTTGCCGCCCACTTCCACAATCTTGAGGGTGTTGGTGCCGCCATGGGCGTCGGCGTAGTTGCCTTTGGTTATCAGCACCCGGTCACCGGTTTTTACCACGCCCAGGTTTTCCAGTATGGCGACGGCCTGCCGGTTGACTGTGTCGCTGGGCAGGGCCGTACTGTCGAACGGCACTGCACGCACCCCGCGCAGGATCGCGACCCGGCGCTGGGTGGCGGGGTAAGGCGTAAAGGCAAAGATGGGAATGCCGGAGCGCAGCCGGGACATCAGTCGCGGCGTGTTACCGGTTTCGGTCATGGCGATAATGGCGGCCACGTTGCTGAGCCGGTTGGCCGCCTGCATGGCGGCCATGGCAATCACTTCGTCAATGTTGTCGGCGCTGTTATGGATCGGCCGGTCGCTACGGCGCTCCTGCCAGGTCCGTTCGGCCCCGCGGATGATGCGGTCCATGGCCTGCACGGTTTCTTTGGGGTAATCCCCCACGGCAGTTTCGGCAGAGAGCATCACTGCATCGGTGCCGTCGAGTACCGCGTTGGCCACATCGGAGACTTCCGCACGGGTGGGCTGCGGGCTGTGGATCATGGATTCCATCATCTGGGTGGCGGTGATCACGAAGCGATTGAGGGCACGGGCACGGCGGATAATGTGTTTCTGTACGCCGACCAGTTCGGCATCGCCAATTTCCACGGCCAGATCGCCGCGGGCCACCATGACCCCGTCGGAGGCCTCGATGATGGCATCCAGGGTGTCGTCGTCGGCCACCGCTTCGGCCCGCTCTATCTTGGCAACGATGCCTCCCTGGCCACCGGCGTTGCGATAGTGCTTGCGGGCTTCTTCCACATCGCGGGCATCCCGGGGAAAGGAGAGCGCCAGATAATCCACTTCCATCTCGGCCGCGGTAATGATGTCGGCCAGGTCTTTCTCGGTCAGGGCGCGGGCGCTGAGGCCTCCCCCTTTGCGGTTAACGCCCTTGTGGTCCGACAGTTCGCCGCCGACCAGTACCGTGCAGCTGACCCGGGTGCCTTCGATGTCGGTGACTTCCAGTTCCAGCAGGCCGTCGTTCAGCAGTAGCACATCGCCGGGCAGGCAATCGTGGGGAAGGGGTGGGTAGCTGACGCCGACCTGTTGCGTGTCGCCGGCATTGTCATCCAGCGCCGTGTCCAGTGCGAAGGCCTGCCCGGTTTGCAGCTGAATGGGGCCATCGCGGAATTTGCCGATGCGAATCTTGGGCCCCTGCAGGTCTGCAAGGATGGCGACATGTTCCTGCCGCTTTTCCGCGCAACGGCGAATGGTGCTGGCGGTCTCGCGGTGGGTGTCGGCGCTGCCGTGGGAAAAGTTCAGGCGGAAAACATTCACGCCGGTGGCAATCAGGGTATCGAGCATGGACTCGGGGGAGGAGGCGGGGCCGACAGTGGCCACGATTTTGGTGCGACGTGTCATTCAGCTATCCATTGGCGATTTTTCTGGAGCATAACACGGCTATGCGATGGATCGGTGACAGGGGGCGGTTGGCGAGCGATGCGGTGCCAGACAGAAACCACGGCAGGTCGCGAACAAGCCAAACAGAAAGGTTTATCGCGGATGCTCGATTTAAGGCGCTCTCCTGTCCGTAGGAGCGTCGCTGGCGGCGCGATCACAAAGTCACGAGTTACGAGAAGCGAGTTTCGAAAGACAAAACCGGCAGACCCCAGCCCCTTCCGCCAGCGCCATGCCGACGAGTGATGGGACAGGTCATTCGCATTGCGAATGGATCGCCTTGCGAGCAAGGCTCCTACAGTGGCTTCGCGCATTTCTGCTGTGGAACGCGGGAGAAGCCATAAAAGAAAGCCCGCCCGGGGAGGGCGGGGAAAGGGGAAAGTGAGTGCCGGGATCAGTGCAGCATGGCAAAGGAGCAGGTACGTGCATCACTAAGGCGCAAGAAGTCGCCCATGCCCATCTTGATCACTTCGGTGTGGGTGCCGGCGTTGAAGGCAATCCAGTCTTCGCTCATCAGGGTGTCATCGATAAAGACCGGCATGCCATAGAGATTGCCAAAGGGCGGCTCGCCGCCGGTTTCGCAGAGCGGGAAGCGGTCCTTGAATTCGGTTTCGTTGGCGAGTCTCACGCTGTCGGCGTTCAGCGCCTGGCGAAGTTTTTCCGGGTCCAGGTATTGATTGGCAGGCAGCACCGCCATGGTCAGATCGCCATCTACATCCACGATCACTGTTTTGGCCATATGGCGCCCGGGAATATGGGCGGATTGGGCCACTTCCGAGGCTGTCACGGCCGGGGGGTGGTTATAGCAGTGGTAATAGACGCCGTTGTTGTCGAGATACTCTTCCAGATTGCGCGCAGGCATGTGTACCTCCTCCCGAAACGGGTATTCGGGACCGGGGAGCGGTCGGGCAAGCGGTTGGCGAGCCTTACCGGCTCCAGAAAAGATTGATGTCTTCTCAGCTTAGGCAGCAAGTTGCAACAGGGGAAATACAGTTCTGCGCTAACGAAAATAGCGCAAGGGAATAAAGAAAAGTGGGGGCGCGGCTGCACCCCCAGGGCGCATCAGGGTTTTTCCAGCTCGGCGACCTGTTTCTCCAGTGCTTCCAGTTTTTCGCGGGTGCGCAGCAGCACCTGTTGCTGAATGTCGAACTCTTCCCGGGTGATCAGATCCAGCCGGCTGACGGTCTCGGCCAGCACGCTGCGAATGTTGCGCTCCACTTCACTGCGCAGGCCGCCCAGATCGGTGGGCAGGCGGCGGCTGATATCGGCCATCAGGCGGTCAATGAAAGGCTGGTCAGGCATGGGGAACTCCGGCATTGTCCTGTCAGGGCAGGCACGGCTTGTAATGTGCCGGCGATGGTAGCACGGTGTGTGCGATTGGGGCACCGACAGTGCCGCCCGGAACCGTGCTGCACCAAATCGGAGCCTGCCCCAATGTGGTGCGCTATAATGGCGCGTTTTCCCCGACGGCAACGTCAGGGACACAGGTTAACCCCCTGAATTTGCATGATTTTCAAAAACTGGCATGGGTCGTGCACTAATTGGGTCAGAGCGTTCGAGCATACTGTGGATCGGGAACCATAACGGGGCTCAAAGTGAAACGGACGTCACCGGACGCGGTGAAAGCTGAGGAGAATGAAATGAAACTGGTTACTGCCGTAATTAAGCCGTTCAAACTGGATGACGTGCGTGAAGCACTCTCCGAGATCGGCGTGCAGGGCATCACCGTTACCGAGGTGAAAGGCTTTGGACGTCAGAAAGGTCACACCGAGCTGTATCGGGGTGCCGAATATGTGGTGGATTTTCTGCCCAAGGTAAAAATCGAAGTGGCGATTGCCGAGTCCAGCCTGGACCAAGTGATCGAGGCCATTTCCAAAGCCGCTAATACCGGCAAGATTGGTGACGGCAAGATCTTCGTTACCTCCCTTGAGCAGGCCATTCGTATCCGTACCGGTGAAACCGGCGAGGACGCGATTTAAGTTTTACCGTGTTTTGAACCGACCCATGCCAGGGCTTGAAAAACACGCTTCCATTTCCGGAGGGTTGCATTGTGGAAAATCAAATCTTTGAACTTCAGTACGCCATGGACACCTTTTATTTTCTGGTGTGTGGCGCATTGGTAATGTGGATGGCTGCTGGCTTTGCCATGCTGGAAGCCGGTCTGGTGCGTGCCAAGAACACCACCGAAATTCTCACCAAGAACGTGGCACTGTTTGCCATTAGCTGCATCATGTACCTGGTGTGCGGTTACGCCATCATGTACGGCGGTGACATCTTCCTGAGCGGCATCGCCGACTTCGATCTGGCTGGCGTACTGAGCGCCTCTGCCGAGAACGGTTTCGACGGTGACTCCGTTTACTCTGGTGCTTCTGACTTCTTCTTCCAGGTCGTGTTCGTGGCGACTGCCATGTCCATCGTGTCTGGTGCGGTAGCAGAGCGCATGAAGCTGTGGGCTTTCCTGATCTTCGCTGTTGTCATGACTGGCGTGATCTACCCGCTGGAAGGTTCCTGGACCTGGGGTGGTGCTGAAGTCTTCGGCATGTACAACCTGGGCGACCTGGGCTTCTCTGACTTCGCGGGTTCCGGCATCGTTCACATGGCGGGTGCTGCTGCTGCCCTGGCCGGTGTTCTGCTGCTGGGTGCTCGTAAAGGCAAGTACGGCCCGAACGGTGAAGTTCACGCGATTCCGGGTTCCAACCTGCCGCTGGCCGCTCTGGGTACCTTCATCTTGTGGATGGGCTGGTTCGGCTTCAACGGTGGTTCTGTACTGAAGCTGGGTGATGCTGCCAACGCACACTCTGTGGCCATGGTATTCCTGAACACCAACACCGCTGCTGCCGGTGGTGCTATCGCCGCCCTGATCGTTGCCCGCATCCTGTTCGGCAAGGCTGACCTGACCATGCTGCTGAACGGTGCTCTGGCCGGTCTGGTTGCGATCACTGCCGAGCCGTCTACCCCGAGCGCGCTGCAAGCGACTCTGTTCGGTGCCCTGGGTGGTGTGCTGGTAGTCTTCAGCATCCTGACTCTGGACAAGCTGAAGATCGACGATCCGGTAGGTGCAATCTCCGTACACGGTGTGGTGGGTTTCCTGGGCCTGATGCTGGTACCGGTAACCAACGGTGATGTGAGCTTCTCTGGTCAGCTGATCGGTGCTGCTACCATCTTCATCTGGGTATTCGTTGCCAGCCTGGTCGTGTGGGGCATCCTGAAAGCGGTCATGGGCATCCGTGTCAGCGAAGAGGAAGAGTACGAAGGCATGGATATCGCAGACTGCGGTATGGAAGCCTACCCGGAATTCGTGAAGGGTTAAGTACCGGACGCAACAAGCAACACGCGTCACGCAACATGAAAGCCCCGGCCATCTGGCCGGGGCTTTTTTGTTCATCGCGGATTAGCGGGAAAGTTGGCAGGCCCGGAATTGGGCGAAGGGGATTGCCAGTCTGGTGTGGGAGTTTGCTTGCAAACGAAGCCTCTCTCGGCGCTGACAAGAGATTTCGCGTGCAAGTATGCTCCACAGATATACCCATAACGGTGGGAGCGGTCGTTCGACCGCGATTCCCGTCATCCGGGCTGTTGCGCGGTGGAGCCGCCGCTCCCGCCACCAGACATCATCGCCCCTGTGCAATTTCCCCCCTGTGCTATCATGCGTCCTTTCCCGCCAGCCGTTTGTTGACACCATGACTGAAGCCACCCCTGTTATCCGCCTGCGTAAAAACGAAGAACGCCGTCTCAAGGCCGGCCACTTGTGGATCTATGCCAACGAGATCGACACCCGCCAAACACCCTTGAAAGAGTTGCCCGCCGGCGCTGCCTGTGTGGTGGAAGACAGCCGCGGCAAGCCGCTGGGGCGTGCGTTGCTCAGCCCTCATTCGTTGATTGCCGCCCGTGTCTACAGTCGTGATGTGAAACAGGAGCTTTCTCGCAGCTTTTTCAAGAAGCGCATCGAGCAGGCCCTGGCCCTGCGCGAGACGTTGTTCAGCGACCCCTGCTACCGGCTGGTCTATGGTGAGGCCGATGGGCTGCCTGGGTTGGTGGTGGATCGTTTTAACGATGTGCTGGTGGTGCAGACAGGGTCTGGCGCCATGGAGGCTCACCTGGACATTATCGTCAGCGCTCTCGATGCGGTGTTGAGTCCCTCTCATATCATTGCCAAGAACGAAGCCGCTGCCCGGGAAATTGAAGGGATGGAGCGCTACACCAAGGCGTTGAAAGGGGAGTTGCTCGAGGAAGTGTCCCTGATCGAAAACGGGGCGCACTTTACTGCGCCACTGGCGGAAGGACAAAAGACAGGCTGGTTTTATGACCACCGCGCGGCACGTCAGAAAATGGCGCCGTTGGCCAAAGGTGCCCGTGTACTGGACGTGTTCTCCTACTGTGGTGGTTGGGGGGTGCAGGCAGCGCTTGCCGGTGCAGAGTCGGTTACTTGTGTGGATGCCTCCGAGACCGCCATTGAGTATGTTCATCGCAATGCGGAGCAGAACGGGGTTGGCGACAAGGTCGGCTCCATTCAGGGTGATGCCTTCGCCGCCATGAAACAACTGATTGCCGACGGCGAAAAATACGATCTGGTCATCCTCGACCCGCCGGCATTTGTGAAGCGCAAAAAAGATTTCAAGAACGGGCTGGCCGGGTACCACGCGATTAACGAGTTGGCCATGCGGTTGGTGAAACCGGGAGGCTATCTGGTGTCGGCGTCGTGCTCCATGCACATGCCTGCCAACCGCCTGCTGGACGTGATCCAGTCCAGTGCCCGTCATATTGATCGCAGCGTTCAGATTATTGGCTATGAAGGCCAGGGGCCAGACCATCCGGTACACCCGGCGATCCCGGAGACGTCCTACCTGAAGAGCTGGTTTTGTCGGGTGAGTTTCAGTCAGTAGTCAGCTAACAGCTAACAGCTAACAGCTAACAGCTAACAGCTAACAGCTAACAGCTAACAGCTAACAGCTAACAGCTAACAGCTAACAGCTAACAGCTAACAGCTAACAGCTAACAGCTACGCTGGTTTGGAAGGACAAACCCAAAATAGTTCCCGGTTTTTTTGGAAGAATGGAAACGCCTTCCAGATCGTTGAGTTCGGCGCCAATAAATAACCCGGGCACTTCGTAGGAGCGTAGCGCAGCGGAGTAACGCACGCAGTGCGGCCCCGCAGGGCTGAGCAAAGCGAATAACCATGCTCGCATAGCGAACCACACCTTCGCGAGACGAACAAATGGATACCATGGGGACGTGAGGAACTAAAATGGAATTCACGCTGCTGTTTCTGAAATTTTTTCTCAAGGCGCTGGCCTTGGGGGCACCGTTGCTGGCGTTTTTCTTTCTGCTGATTGTACTGCTGGGGCAATGGGTGGGGCGGCGTGAAGGGTGGAGCCGTTTCGATGCGTTTTACTGGTCATTCATCACTGCGCTGACAGTGGGCTATGGTGACTTTCGGCCCGCCAGCCGTCGCAGCAAATTGCTGGCACTGGCAACCGCCACAGTGGGGATCATGTTCAGTGGGGTGTTTGTGGCGGTGACTGTCGCGGCAGCGACAGAAGCATTTCATCAGTACATGCCGAACTGGTCACCGCAATAACAGAGGGCGGCCTGCAGGCCGCCCTCGGTGTTACTTCAGTTTTTCCAGCATGGCCGCCATGCGCGTCCGCACGGTTTCGATGGCCTTGTAGGGGCGAATCATCACTTTGAAGTCGATGATTTTTCCCTCGTCGTTCCATGTGATCATGTCGACACCGTTCACGGCGATACCCTCCAGCTCGAGGGCGAATTCCAGAATGGAGTGCGAGCCTTCGCTCACTTCCCGCACGTAGTGGAAACTGTCGTTAGCCAACACGTGCATGGCTGCCGTCAGGTAGGCAACGGTGAGTGGCTTGCCGGCCTGGGGGGTATGCACCAGCGGAGAGTGGAACACGGCGTCGTCAGCGACCAGCTGTTGAAGCTGGTCACTGCTTTTGCTTTTGACCACGTCATGCCAGGCGTTTAGTCCGTTCATATTGCCTCCGGTTAGCCCAGCAGAGCCTGTTTGGCCTGTGCGTATTCTTCGGCAAGACGGGCAACGGCATCGCCAGCGCTGCCGATGCTTTCCACCGCGCCGATACCCTGGCCGCAGCCCCAGATATCTTTCCATGCCTTTTTGTCGCTGTTGCCACCGGAACCGAAGTTCATGGCAGACGGATCACTTTCCGGCAGGTTGGTCGGGTCCATGCCAGCATTGATGATGGACGGGGCCAGGTAGTTGCCGTGCACTCCGGTGAACAGGTTGCTGTAGACGATATCTTCGGCGCTGCTGTCCACGATCATCTGCTTGTAGGCCTGGTCTGCGTTGGCTTCTTCGGTGGCAATGAACATGGAGCCGATGTAGGCGAGATCCGCGCCCATGGCCTGGGCGGCAAGAACGGCGCGGCCGTTGGCGATGGAACCGGACAGGGCCAGCGGGCCGTCGAACCACTCGCGCAGTTCCTGGATCAGCGCGAAGGGTGACTGGGTGCCTGCGTGACCACCGGCACCCGCAGCCACGGCGATCAGGCCATCGGCGCCTTTCTCAATGGCCTTGCGGCCAAAGCGGTTGTTGATCACATCGTGCATGACGATGCCGCCCCAGCCGTGGACCGCCTGGTTGACTTCTTCGCGGGCGCCCAGGGAGGTGATTACCATGGGCACCTTGTACTTGGCACACAACTCCAGGTCTTTTTCGAGACGGTCGTTGGAGCGGTGCACAATCTGGTTGACCGCGAACGGGGCGGACGGTTGATCCGGATGGTCGCGATCCCAGGCAGCCAGCTCTTCGGTAATGCGGTGCAGCCACTCATCCAGCTGGGACAGCGGGCGGGCGTTCAGCGACGGGAAAGAGCCAATGATCCCGGCCTTGCACTGGGCCAGCACCAGATCCGGGTTGGAAATGATGAACAGGGGGGAGCCCATCACCGGCACGCGGAGACGAGAGCGAATGGATTCTGGCAATGACATGCGGAGGTCCTCTCAAAAAAAGGCCCCGGGTATACAGGCGGGGCATAATGGAATACCAGTAAAATTTACACCGTATATTTTTGTGCGGTCAAGTCCCGTTTGTCTGCGCGGCGTGAAACTAGTCGTCGAGACGGGGAGGGTGCACTTTCATGCCTGCGTAAAGGGTGCGCATGATTTTCTCGCGCAGGGTGTGGCCATCCATGCCGCGCAGGCCGCTGCCCAGGTCCAGCACTACGATGCCGTGCAGTGAGGCCCAGAACATGTAGCCGATCAGCTGGGCATCGCCTTCCAGCAAGCCGGCGGCGATCATGCGGCGGACATAATCCACCATATTCTCCTGGGCGCGGGCGTTGGCCGCTTGCAGTTCCGGGTAGCGTTCTTCATTGGGCTGGTTGAGGGTGAAAATCAGCTGGTAGGCAGCGGGATAGCGAATGGCAAAATCCACATAAGCATCCCCTACCGCGCGGCCCATGCTGCGGGCGTCCGAGGCACTGGCCACGGCGGCTTCCAGTCCTTCAGAAAACCGGTTGAAGGCGGCAGCCCGTACCGCCGCCAGGATTTCGTCCTTGTCCTGAAAATAGCGATAGGGGGTCATCGGGCTGACGCCCAGCTCACTGGCGATCTGCCGCATGGTGACGTTTTGGGGCCCGCGTTCGATAAACAGGCGGGTTGCCGCGTCACAAACCGATTCGCGAAAGGCGGCGATTTCGGCGTCGGTCTTTGCTTTCTTGGCCACGCTGGGTGCTCCGGACACAACAGACGTACAGTGTAAACCAAGCTTGGCTCGCCTGCCGATGGCCTGTTGCGCGGGCTCATTCGGCGGGTGGGCATGAAACTTGAATGTCCTCACTACGACAAAAGAACCAGACTTTCCCCAAATACAGGAATCAACGTGCCTTTACCCCCGGATTTCATGCAGGCCCGCGTCGACGCGGTCAAGAATCGGCTGAATGTGCAGGTGTGCAGCCTCTATCAGGCCGATATTGTTAACGAGACGCTGGAGATTGTGGCGACCAGCGGCTTGAACCAGAAGGCGCTGGGCGCGGTGCTTTCCTGGCGGCAGGGTTTGACCGGCAAGGTGGCGCGCTCACGCAGCCCGGTGGTGGCCCGCGAGATTCGCAATCATGCGGATTACTATCACATCCCCGGTTCTGATGAAGAACACTTCCAGAGCTATCTGGGCATCCCGCTCGAATATGACAGCATCCTCTACGGGGTGCTGGTGGTACAGACCGAAGCAAAGAAGACTTTTTTCCTCAAGGACATCCGTGAGCTGCACAGTGCCGGGCGGGATTTGCTGGACGCCCTCAAGCTCGGAGCCCGGCAAGCAGGTTAGTGTTGCAGGCGCACCCCGGTAGAGTAGGATGCATGGATCCGGTTTGTCTCCTTTCTGGCAGACCGCTTCTGCTTGAAGGCACTGCTTGAAAGGGACAACCATGATAATAATAAAACGTCTGGCGTCGCTGCTGGCGATAGCCGTGATGCTGTGCGCGGTAACGTCGCGAGCATCCGCCAATACCCTGTGTGTTTTTAGTCTGATTGGCGCCCAGGGTGAGCTATGGGAGCAGATGCAGGATTACCGCATCGCCGCTGCCAGCTGGGGCACGCCAATCACACTCCGGGTTTTCACCGATGAGCGCGTTGCGGCCGAGGATTTCAAGGCCGGCTTTTGCGATGGGCTGATGATGACGGGCATCCGTGCTCGCCAGTTTGTGCCCTTCTCCGGCAGTGTCGATGCCATCGGCGGGCTGGATTCCTACGTGGCGCTACAGGCGCTGATCGAATTGCTGGCACACCCAAAGCTGGCGGCAAGCCTGCGCCATGGCGCCTATGAAACCGCGGGCATCCTTCCGCTGGGTGCGGCCTATCTCTTCATTAACGATCGCACCATCAACAGTGTGGAGAAGATGGCCGGCCACACCATGGCAGTGTTTGATAATGACCGGGCTCAATCCCTGATGGCCGAGCGCATCGGTGTGAGACCGGAGCTGTCGGATATCAGCAACTTTTCCTCGAAATTCAATAACGGGGTGGTGGATGTGATCGCTGCCCCTGCGGTGGCCTATCGCCCGCTGGAGCTGTATCGCGGGGTGGGGGTGAAAGGCATGGTCGTGAAGATGGCCACAGTACAGCTCACTCTACAGTTAGTGCTGCGCCATGAGCGTTTTTCTGACGAATTCATGGCGCGTTCGCGTCGCTACTTTGCAGACCAGTTTGAGCAGGCTATGGAGGTCGTGCGTGCAGCAGAGGATGAGCTGCTGTTCTTCTACCCGCCACCGGACAAGGACCAGGAACGCTATGTCGAGATGATGAATGACGCGCGTCTGTTCCTGATAGACGCGGGCGTCTATGACACGGAAATGATGACATGGATGAAAAAGGTGCGCTGCAAGGTGGACCCCGTCCGGGCGGAATGCGGCAACGGGAGTCCCTGGTGATGAGAAGAACAATGCGATGGTGGATTCTGGTTTTATGCAGTCTCTCTGTCAGTGTGTACGCCGATGGGCCTGAGCCTCTGATCGAGCAATATGAAAATGCATTGCGGCAGCAGAGCAGCGCCAAACTGGAGGCGGTGCTGTCTGAAAAGCTGAGTGTTGAGGTAACCCTGCTGATGGCGGATGAAGATCCCGTTACGGTGTCGCTGAGTCGTGATGAATTCTTGCAGCAGCAGCGGGCGTTATGGTTGTTTTCGACAGAGCATGCGTTTGATTTTTCCAGGCCAGTCGTGAAACGGGTGAACCAGGAAAGCGGCCGGCAGCGATGGGAGGTCACGCTTGAGCAGCAGGAACGTTATGCCCTGTTCCGGAGTACGCTGAAACGAGACAACCAGATCACCCTGATCGTCGAGCAGCATGATGATGTACAGCGCATTTCCGCAATGAACGTGGTGACGCGGGAGTGGTAGTGCCACAGGGAAAGGGCGTTTTTCAAAGGCTCCCTGTTATCATGCCGATATGACCGACCAGGATGTGCGCCAGTGGCCCGAATATTGATTGTTGATGATGAACCCCGTATCGCCGAACCCTTGATCTATGCGTTGGAGCGTGAGCATTTCTCGGTGGCGCACGTGGCCTTGGGTGAGGCGGCGCTGGCTTGTCTGGCCCATGACAATGTGGACCTGGTGATCCTGGATGTGGGCTTGCCGGATATCAATGGTTTTGAGGTGCTCAAGCGGCTGCGCCAGAATAATGAGGTTCCGGTGCTGTTCCTGACGGCTCGTCAGGATGAAGTGGACCGTATTCTCGGGTTGGAGCTGGGCGGCGATGATTACGTCACCAAACCATTCAGTCCCCGTGAAGTGGTGGCACGGGTGCGTGCCATTCTCAAGCGTCAGGGGGGCAACGGTTCCCGCTCAGCCGTGCCACTCTGGCAACTGGATGAAGCCGGTGCCCGTATTCTCTGCAAGGGCGAGCCGTTATCGTTAACCCGTTCCGAATTTTTGATTCTGGCGGCCCTGCTACGCCACCCCGGCCAGGTCTTCAGTCGCGCACAGTTGCTGGATATCTGTGATAGCGACGAGGACAGTTTTGAACGCAGTGTCGATACCCATATCAAGACACTGCGCGCCAAGCTTCGGCCCTTGCAGGCGGATAGCCTGCTGGCCACCCGGCGGGGCCTGGGGTACTACCTGGAGTCAGCGTGAAACTCGGCCAGCGGATTCTGCTGTTTTATTTTTTGATCCTGGGGTTGCTGGGGTGGTTTGTGCTGGACCTGGTATTCGACCGGGTCAAACCGCTGGTGCGGCAGTCTGCGGAAGAAACCCTGGTCGACGCGGCCAACTTGTTGGCAGAAATGGTCGCGGTGGAAGCCAAAGACGGTGTGGTGGTGGTTACCCCGCAATTACGTGAGGCCCTGAACCGATACGCAGGGCGTACCCCGGATGCCGATATCTGGGGCATGAAGAAAGTGGCCATTCATACTCATGTCTATATCACCAGCCCGGAGGGCATCGTGTTGTTCGATTCCCGTGGCCGGGATGAAGGGCAGGATTTTTCCCTCTGGAATGATGTGTATCTGACCTTGCAGGGGCGCTACGGTGCGCGCACTACTCGCACTGATCCCGCCGATCCTTCGACCTCGGTCATGTATGTGGCGGCGCCGATTCGTCATGAGGGGCTGCTGATCGGTGTGATCAGCCTTGGCAAGCCAGGCCGTTCGCTGTCACCGTTTGTGGACCGCGCGGAGCGCGCATTGTTGATCTATGGCGGTGGCGTGCTTCTGTTGTGTTTGCTGCTCGGTGGCGTGCTGGCTTTCTGGTTGAGTCGTCGGGTTAACCTTTTGCGCCATTATGCCGAGGCGGTGGCCAGCGGCGAACGGGTTGCGCCGCCACAGTTGAAGGGCAAGGATGAAATACGGGCACTGGCGGAATCGGTCACCGCCATGCGCCGGCGGCTGGAAGATCGTGCCCGGCTGGAAGACAACGTCACTCTGCTTACCCATGAAATGAAAAGCCCGCTGGCGGCCATTCGCGGTGCCGGTGAAATCCTCGCCGATGAAGTACGCGACCCGGCCCTGCAGCGGTTCACCGAAAATGTGGTGCATGAAAGCGTGCGGCTCAGTGATCTGCTGGACCGCTTGCTGGCCATGGCACGTTTGGAAAAACTGGAAAGCCTGCCGGCACAACGTGCGCGGGTGGCGGTAGCCAGTCTGGTCGCCGACTGGGAGGCCAGCCGATATGCGCTGCTGGCCGAAAAATCGGTGTCGGTGGCGGTGGAGGATCAGGTGATAAACGTGGAACCCGAAACCTTTCAGCTGGCCCTGTTCAATCTGCTCGACAATGCGCTGCGCTTTGCCGAGCCGAATAGCGTGATACGGGTACATGGCGATGGCCATCAGCTCCGCGTTGAAAACCGCGGGCCGGCGATTCCGGATTACGCGCTTTCCCGCGTCACTGAACGTTTCTATTCGCTACCCGCGCCGGGTCAGGAAAAGAGTTCCGGACTTGGCCTGGCCATGGTGCAGGAGATTGTCCAACTGCATGGCGGCGAACTCATCGTGGAGAACACGGACGCCGGCGTGGCAGTAACCCTGATTCTCGCCCCGTAGGAGCGTCGCTCGCGGCGCGATGTCGGGGTTGTGTATCTTTTAGTTTTCAGCCGCCTTCCCCACACAATCCCCACATAACCCTCAAGTGTGCCGCTCAGACTGCCCTCTGATATTGACTGTGAGGGCAAGGGCTATGCGACCTAATTTGCTAATGAAGATGCTGACCATCGGCGGGCTGATGCTGGTGCTGGTGGTACCGTTGATGATGATTCAGGGAAAGATTATTGAGCGGGGCAATGAAGCTCATCGTGTCACCGAGCAGATTGCCCGGCAGGTCAGTGGAGAGCAACAGATCAGTGGGCCACTGATCGTGTCTTCACGCACTGTAAGAGAGTGGGAAGAAAAACCGGGTTGCGAAAGTCGCCACTGCGCGGTGCTGAAACACGCGACCCGGTTGGACAGTCTGATTCCCGACACGCTGTCGCTGGATGGCGAGTTGCAATCCGAAATGCGCTATCGGGGTATTTACGGCGTCCCGGTGTATCGCAGTCTGTTGCATTTGGAAGCGGTGTTTCCCGCTGACTGGCGTGAGGTAAAGCGGCCAGAAGAGGTGGTGAAATCCGATGCCCCTCTGCTGCTATTTCAGATTCGTGATTTGCGTGGCTTGGTTGAGCGGCCGCAGGTGATGGTCAACGACGTGCCGTTGCCACTGGTGGAGACGGAGCAACTGCCTCGCGGTGTTGGCAGCAACGCCATGGCGGTACGCCTGCCAGATACCCTGCAAGGGGCGTTTACCGTCAAGATTCGCCTGAACCTGAACGGCACCCAGGCGTTTGGCATGTTACCGCTGGCCAAGGAAACCCGCATTGCACTGCGTTCCGACTGGCCCCACCCCAGCTTTGAAGGGCTGGTGTTGCCGGTGGAGCGTGAGATCAATAGCAAGGGCTTCACCAGCCAATGGCGCACCAACAGTCTGGCGGCGGCCAGTGCCATTCACTGCGCCCGGGGGGATGCGGCCTGTGGCGATGCGGATCAGGCATTGCGGGTTCGGCTGGTGCAACCGGTTACCGGTTTACTCTCCAGTGAGCGGGCACTGAAATACAGTTTTCTGATCGTGGGTCTGGCGTTTGCCGCATTTTTTCTTTTTGAAGTGCTGCGTCGTTATCCCCTGCATGCCATGCAGTACCTGTTGGTGGGGTTGTCGTTGGCGATGTTCTACATGTTGCTGGTGGCGTTGAGTGAGCACATCGATTTTGCGTTGGCATACCTGATCGCCGCGCTGGCCTGTTGCGGCTTGATCGGGGTTTACCTTATGGCGGTACTGCGTTCGTTTGCGGCGGGGTGGTCGTTTGCGGCAAGTTTACTGCTGGTGCAGGGGTTGATCTACGGCATCCTGATGGCCGAAGACTACGCCTTGCTGATGGGGGCCATGCTGTTGTTTGCCGCACTGGCCAGCGTCATGTTGGTGACGCGAAAACTGGATTGGTACAGCTTTGCTTCGGTGCGTAAAACCGGCCAGGAAAGTCTGTTGAAAGAGCGAAACATGCCATGAAAAAAAAGGAAAGGGCGCGGGTCATGGTGTTGTTGAAGGAAGCCGATGCAGCGCCGCTATTCCACCGCTATTGCTGCATGCAGGCGTTGAGAGTGGTGCAACAATCGATGGCAACAAATGGCGATGATCCGGTTGCCATTGGGTTGCTGGCCGCAATCTGGCTGAGGCTTGGGGCCTCCCGGCGGGCACGTGGCCTGTTGCAAAGCCGTATTGTGCAGCGCAGCAAGATACCTCATCCCCAATACTGAAACCGGTGAGGGGCATTTATGTTGTTTATTTTAGTTCGCTATTGCGAAATTGTGACAACTGCATTAATTCTGAATCCGGGTCAGGGAAGGGTGTAATCAGACCTGAGGCAGTACTGGCCTGTCTTTTCAATTCAGGGAGAAAATGATGAACAAGAAAACGATGCGTGTTGCGATGGCCACGGTGATTGCTGCTGCCGGCCAGCATGTAATGGCGGAAGCGCCTTCCTACAATTACGTGCAATTCGACTATGTGGTGTCTGGTGATACCCAACTAAAATCCTCCGGGCTCAGCAGTGAGAGCCTGGATGTAGAGCAGGGTTTTGCCCTGCAAGGGGCGTTCGAGATTGGCGATTATATGCTGGTCATGGGACGTCACCACGCGCTGGATTACGATGACAGTGATGGCACCTTTCTGGGCGTAGACAATGCCGTGATCAACGACATGACGTTTATCGGGGTGGGCGCGCATCTTCCCATTGCTGACATGCTGGATGTGTATGGAGCCGTGGGTTTCAGTCGCCCCACTTACACCAATGTGGCCGGTGAAGGCTATGGTCTGGAAGTGGGTGCCCGGGTTAACGTCGAGATGATCGAAGCGGCCCTGTGGTACAACATGGGTAGTACCGATACCAAGGCAGGCAGTCAGACTGTCGACATAGATCCGGAGCTGTTGGGGCTGGATGTGGCCATTTCGTTTGCGCCGGAAGCTCCGCAACTGGTGCTGGGATATGTCGATGCGACACACGAACTGAAGGCCGGTGCTACAGATGCGGATATTGAGTACGATTACTTTTCTATTGGGGTAAGGAAATCGTTCTAACCCTAACCGAAGAGTCAAAAAAGGCCTGCTTTGCAGGCCTTTTTTTAGTCGTGCCAGCCGTTCACTTTACCGGAGCAAACCCAGTCCATGGAGCCTTTGGTAACGCCAATCCACTTATAAGAGTAGCGACCATTGGCGCGGTAGGTCGACCAGTTCTTGGTTTTGCCGGGAGAGATCCCGGATGCACCGCAGTCTTCCGTGCCGTCTTTGCGCTCGTTGCAGAATCGGGCATAGATACGGTGGTCACAGACGTTGCGATAGGTAACGATAAACTGACCTTCGGAATACTGACTCCAGCGATCATTATCGACCACCATGCAGGGGCTGTTTCTGCTGGTTTTTCCGTCCCAGCAAGTGTCGTCGTCCACGGATGAGTAGTAATCCGCCAGGGTAAGTGCCGGTAGCAGCAGGGCGGCAAGGCCAAACGTCCATTTCATGATTTCGCTCCCTTAAAGAATGTGGGCCGACACAAACAACAGAGCCGACCGTTACATTCTAGGGAGTGCGTGCACGCAAAGCTTACCCCATATGGGGTAGGTGTCCGGTAATTTTGTAGTGAAGTGTTAAGCGCTGGAACCTGGGGGGGCGCCGTAAGCGCGCAGGAACATGTCGACGACCTGTTCGGCATGAGGTTGGGCTTCGCAGGCGGTCATGGGCTCGGAGTAACCGATCATGACGCGCATGTGCTCACAGCCCTGCAGCAAACTGAAAAAGTTATTGGCGGCCTGACGCGGATCGGGCACGTCCAGCAGGCCGGCATCGCTGGCATGACGGACCAGGTTTTCCATGGCGGTCAGCGTACGCTGCGGGCCGGCTTCGAAAAACAGCTGAGACATGGCCGTGTCCTGGGTGGCCAGGCTGCCCATCAGGCGCTGAAGCTCAATAACTTCCGGGGTGTGGATCAGGTCCAGAAACGCCAGCCCGATGCGGGTCAGGGTGGTGCGGATCGGTTGCCCGGATTCCAGCTCGAAAATCGGCATGGGCAACATGTTCTGGCATTTCGCTTCGATAGCGGCGGAGAACAGGGTCTCCTTGTCGCTGAAGTGACTGTAAACGGTGAGTTTGGAGACGCCGGCTTCTTTGGCGACGGCATCCATGCTGGTGCCGCTGAATCCCCCGGCAAGAAACAGGGTTTTCGCCGCTTCCAGGATGGCTGCGCGCTTGGCGGGGTCTTTGGGGCGGCCGCGATTGGCTGCAGGGACGGTCTGGGTCATATTTTCAATACTGGACGGTTCAGTTTAACAAACTTACTATACTCGCCAGTATAGCATACCGGCAATGACCGGTGACCGAGGGTACTGACATGTTGCGTAACACCGTATTCCCTGGCCTGCTGGCCGGTTTGCTGGCTCTGCAGGGGTGTTCCGATGGGGACACCAACCACAACGAGATTCCCCGTCCGGCGCTGGTGACCCAGCCGTTATCGGCCAATGTGGGGCAGGATGTGTTCCCGGGCGAAATCCGGGCGCGCTATGAACCGCAGCTGGGATTCCGCATTGGAGGCAAGATCAGCCAGCGGCAAGTGGATGTGGGGGACCGGGTCAGTAAGGGCACCAGTCTGGCCAAGCTGGATACCGACGATGTGCGCTTGCAGCTGGATGCGGCACGGGCCCAGTTTGCCTCTGCCCAGGCGGATCACAAGCTGGCCAGAAGCGAGCTGGAGCGCTATCGCGAACTGCTGGAGCGCAGGGTGATCAGCCGGTCCCAGTTTGATTCCTTCGAAAGCCGCTTCGATGCCAGTGCTGCCCAGCTGCGGCAGGCCCGTGCCAATCTGGATGTGGCCCGCAATCAGGCAGATTACGCCTCCCTGAAGGCCCCCCGTGACGGCGTGATTGCCCAGCGTCTTGCGGAAGCCGGGCAGGTGGTGGCAGCCGGCCAGACGGTGTTTGTGTTGGCTGCCGATGGTGATCGCGAAGTGCGCATTGATCTGCCGGAGCAGGATGTAGGCCGGTTTACCATCGGCATGCCCGTGGCCATTGAACTGTGGTCCCGTCCGGGGCAGGTCTTCCCCGGCAAACTGCGTGAGCTGTCGCCAGCGGCGGACCCCCGTTCGCGGACCTATGAAGCGCGAGTCGCTTTTGACAACGACCAGGTCGGAGCGGAGCTTGGCCAGTCTGCCCGGGTATTTGTCAGTGGGGCAGACAATGATGTGCTCAGCATTCCTCTCTCCGCCCTGACCGCGGAAGAAGACGCGACCTATGTGTGGGTAGTGAATCCGGACGACAGCGCCCTGGTAAAAACCCCGGTGGAAGTGGGCCCCTACCAGGAGCAGGTGGTGCCGGTGCTGTCCGGCTTGCAGTCCGATGACTGGATTGTGGCCGCAGGCACCCATCTGGTGCGCGATGGCCAGGTGGTGATTCCCGTGGATCGCCAGAACCGCCAGGTGGAGCTCGCCGCCACGGCAGACGTGTCGCAGCAGGAATCTGCCCCGCCCGAGCCGGCAGACGAACCTGTCGATCAGGGCGAATAAGGGGAGCAGGTCATGTCGTTCAACCTGTCGGAATGGGCACTGAAAAACCGCGCGCTGGTGCTCTATGCCATGTTGCTGCTCGGTGCCATCGGGGCGATTTCCTACGCCAATCTTGGCCAGAGTGAAGATCCGCCGTTCACCTTCAAAGTCATGACCATCAATACCCTGTGGCCCGGTGCCAGTGCCGAAGAAGTCTCCCGGCAGATTACCGAGCGCATTGAAAAGAAATTGATGGAAACCGGTGACTTCGAACGCATCCAGTCTTACTCAAGGCCGGGTCAGTCGCTGGTCATGTTTATGGCGCGGGACGAAATGCGCTCAACCGATATCGATGATCTGTGGTACCAGGTGCGCAAGAAAGTGGGCGATATCCGCCACACCCTGCCACAGGATGTGCGCGGCCCATTTTTCAACGACGAGTTCGGTACCACCTTTGGCAATATCTATGCGCTCACCGGCAAGGGCTTCGATTACGCCATCATGAAAGACTACGCCGACCGTTTGCAGCTAACGCTGCAACGGGTGGACGACGTCGGTAAGGTGGAGCTGATTGGCCTGCAGGATGAAAAAATCTGGGTCGAGATTTCCAACACCAAACTGGCTTCGCTGGGGATCCCCCTGGTAACGGTGCAGCAGGCACTACAGTCGCAGAATACGGTTGCCGATGCCGGTTTTTTTGAAACCCCGACCGATCGTGTACGTTTGCGCGTATCGGGTGAATTCACCAGCGTAGATGACATTCGCAACTTCCCGATTCAGGTCGACAACCGCACCCTGCGTCTCGATGACATCGCCAATGTGTACCGTGGCTTCAGTGACCCGTTCCAGCCGCGCATGCGTTTCATGGGAGAAGATGCCATTGGTATTGCGGTTTCCATGAAAGAAGGCGGGGACATTCTTCAGTTGGGTGAGAACCTGGACAAGGCGTTTGCCGAACTTCAGAAAAGCCTTCCCATCGGTATGGAGCTGCGCAAGGTTTCCGATCAGCCAGCGGCGGTGGAAGCCGGGGTGGGCGAATTCGTTCAGGTGTTGATGGAAGCGTTGGTGATTGTGCTGCTGGTGAGTTTTTTCTCGCTGGGTTGGCGCACCGGCATGGTGGTGGCACTGTCGATTCCGCTGGTGCTGGCGATCACCTTTGCGTCCATGAAGTATTTTGATATCGGCCTGCACAAGATTTCTCTCGGGGCGCTGGTGCTGGCGCTGGGGCTGATGGTGGACGATGCCATCATTGCCGTGGAGATGATGGCCATCAAGATGGAACAAGGCTTCAGTCGCCTCAAGGCGGCGGGCTTTGCCTGGACCAGCACTGCGTTCCCCATGCTTACCGGTACCCTGATCACCGCGGCCGGCTTCCTGCCTATTGCCACCGCAGAATCCAGCACCGGGGAATACACCCGCTCCATCTTCCAGGTGGTGACGATTTCGTTGCTGGCGTCCTGGGTGGCGGCGGTGGTGTTCGTGCCCTACCTGGGTGACAAGTTGCTGCCGAGCCTGGTGCGTCATAACCGTGATGGCGAAGTGCACGACCCTTACCAGAAACCGTTTTATCGCAAGTTCCGCCAATGGGTGGAGTGGTGTGTGCGTTACCGCAAAACGGTGATTGCCATTACGGTCGGCATCTTCTTTTTCTCGGTCTTCCTGTTCCGTTTTGTGCCGCAGCAGTTCTTTCCGGCCTCAGGGCGTCTGGAGCTGATGGTGGACCTGAAACTGGAAGAGGGGGCCTCGCTCAACGCCACCCAGGAATTGGCGTTGCGTCTGGAAAACCAGCTTGGCGAAAACCCGCTGATTGAAAATTACGTGGGCTACATGGGAAGCGGGTCGCCCCGTTTCTATCTGTCGCTGGATCAGAAGTTGCCGGCCGCATCACAGGCACAGTTTGTGATCCTGACTCGCAATGTGGAAGAGCGCGAAGAAGTGCGCAGCTGGCTGATTCAGTTGCTCAACGATCAGTTCCCGACGGTGCGCAGTCGTGTATCGCGTCTGGAGAACGGGCCGCCGGTGGGTTACCCGCTGCAATTCCGTGTTTCCGGTGAACACATTCCGCAGGTGCGCGAGTTGGCTCGCCGGGTAGCAGAAAAAGTGCGTGCCAATCCGCACACCATCAACGCGCATCTGGACTGGGAAGAGCCCAGCAAGGTGGTGCGTCTGAATGTGGACCAGGACCGTGCCCGGACCCTGGGTATCAGCACCCAGGATTTGTCGGTGGCGCTGCAGGCGTCCCTGTCCGGGGTGGTGGTGAGCCAGTTCCGGGAAGACAACGAGCTGATCAATGTGGAAGTGCGCGGCGACAGCCGCGAGCGACACGCCCTTGGGCTGCTTGGCAACCTGGCCGTACAAACGGAAAACGGGCGGGTGCCGTTGAACCAGATCGCGACACTGGAGTATGGCTTTGAGGAAGGCATCATTTGGCACCGTGACCGGTTGCCCACGGTGACCATTCGTGCGGACATTGCCGATGATGAGCTACCGGCCACGCTGGTGAACGAAATCATGCCGACCCTTGCCGCGGTGCAGGCAGACCTGCCGCCGGGTTACCTGTTGGAAGTGGGCGGTACGGTGGAAGAGTCGGCCCGTGGCCAGCAATCCGTGAATGCAGGCATGCCCCTGTTCGTGCTGGTGGTGATTACCTTGTTGATGTTGCAGCTACGCAGCATGCCGTTGTCACTGATGGTCTTTGTGACCGCGCCGCTGGGGCTTATCGGCGTCACCCTGTTCCTGTTGTTGTTCCAGAAACCGTTCGGCTTTGTGGCCATGCTCGGCACCATCGCTTTGGCGGGCATGATCATGCGTAACGCGGTGATTTTGGTGGACCAGATTGGTCAAGACATGGCGCAGGGGCTGACCGCCTGGGATGCGATTATCGAATCCACCGTGCGCCGCTTCAGGCCCATCGCCCTTACCGCCCTTACCGCGGTGCTGGCCATGATTCCGCTGTCGCGGAGCGTGTTCTTTGGCCCCATGGCCGTGGCAATCATGGGGGGCTTGATTGTCGCCACCGCTTTGACCCTGCTGTTCCTGCCGGCACTCTATGCGGCCTGGTTCCGGGTCAAGGAAGAGCACGCGCCACAGCCGTAACGAACGCTGAATCTGTTGCCGGACAGTTTCCGGTATTCCCCTTGCCCCGGCCCCTGCCGGGGCTTTTTTTATGGCTCATTGCGGATTTCCGGGAAAGCCCAGTTTAATCCCCACCTTTGCCGTAGGAGCGTCGGTTATTCGCTCCGCTCACCCTTCGGGCCGCCCTGCGGGCGTTCCTTCGCTGCGCTCGGTGGCGGCGCGATCCCAGACCAGGATCAAAAGCATGGAGGGCACAGCGTTCACTGAGGGAAGACGGTTTTTCTCTGTGGGCCCTGTGCTCTCTTTGGTAAATAGTCTTTAACGATGTGGGGTATCGCGCCGCCAGCGACGCTCCTACGGAAAAAGGGGCGTGCTTGCATGCGACATGCCTTGTCAGAGCCGAGGGAGACTTCGTTTGCAAGCAAACTCCCTCATCAAACGCTCCTGCTACATTCTTCAGAGCGTCACGAATTGCTGGAATGGCCCGGTGATTTCGTAGGTAATGCCGAAGCCGTTGCCGCCACCAAAAATGTCGCTGCCTCGTTGCGAGCTGAAGTACAGACGGGTGCCATCCGGGCTGAAGGCCGGGCCGGTAATCTCGGAATCGTCCTGGCCGGTGACCTGCAGCAGCGGGGCCACCTTGCCATCCGTATCAATCACCACAATTTGCATGTCGCCACCGTCTTCGGCCACCAGCAGGTCGCCACCGCTGGAGACAGTCAGGTTGTCCACACCGGTGAGAATCGGGTTGGCTGAGGTGGCGGCATCGTAGACCACCGTGAGCCGGTTCAGATTGGTGTCCAGCTGCCACACCTTGTTGTCACCCTTGGTGGTGAAATACACAAAACCGTGGCTGTACCAGCAGCCCTCGCCACCATCGAAGGCGCTGCTTTGGGGCAGTTGTTCACGGGTGGGTGTCTGCAGGGCATTGGGGGTGGGGTTGGGCAGGTCCAGCCACTCCACATACCCCTGGCTATCCATGGCCGCCACTTGTAGCACACCCTCATCCAGATTCAGTGAGCCATCGTGATGGTGGCCAGCGGGGATAAACCGATAGAAACGACCGTCGCCTTCGTCTTCGGTGAGATAGACCATATTGAACACCGGGTCTACCGCCGCGGCTTCGTGTTTGAAGTAACCGAGTCCACGGCGCACCTGGGCCGGGCGGGCGCCAAACGGGTCGCACTCGTACACGCGGCCGAAATCCACTTCTTCACAGGACAGCCAGGTCTGCCAAGGGGTCGGGCCACCAGCACAGTTGATGTTGGTGCCGCCCAGAATCCGGTAAGCATCGTTGATGCTGCCATCGGCATGGAAACGGATGGCGCCGGCGCCGCCGCCCAACAGGCTGATGGTTTCGCTGTTGGACACATACACCCAGCCGCCATCCGGGGTGGCGAAGGTGGCACCACCGTCGGGGTAGCTGTGCCAGCGATAGTGGGTACGGTTCCAGAAACTGCGTCGCACCCGTTGTCCGGCGGCGGCAATCACTCGGGAGAAAAAACCCGCAGGCAGGCGAATGCCGTTGGCATCGGGGCCCTGCAATTCGCCAATGTTGGCGAGGGTGCGGGCGGCCAGCGGCTGACTGATCGCCAATAAACTGGGGCCAATGGCCAGGGCGGCAAGGCCGGTTGAGCCTTTCTTCAACAGGTCGCGACGGGACAGGGCTGCCTTGTTGTGCATGGTGGCTTCCTCCATGAAAGTGAATGGACAGGCGGCAAGCCTAGCGAGGAAATAAGTCAATTAGGGTGACAGCGCGCAAACCTTGCCAATGCACCCCATGAAGCCGGTCACGTTTCTTGCCAACGTAACCAAAAGTTCACCCTGTGGTGCGGCCGAGGCCAGGGCGGTTCAGGGTGTTGCGGGAAGCACCTGGATGGGCAGCGGCGGGGAATGTCCCTGATGCTCGGCGCGTACACAGCGCAGCTCGAACTCGCCCACCTGATCAAAGCGCCAGGGCAGGGTCACGGTGCTGCCGGGTTCGCTGAGTCGGGTATTGGGATAATTCTTGCGCAAGTCCGGCATCAGCCGGTGGATCAGGTTCTGGTCGCGTAACGCGGTGCCGTCTCCCAAGGCGAACAGGTGCCAGTCGGTGCTGTGATTGGTGACGGATAACGCCACGGCGGCGGTGTGCTGTACACGCAATGTGGCCGGTTGCCAGTGGTGGTCGAAACTCACGGGCAGTGCCGGCAGCGGGCCGGGTTCGCGCAGGGCGGTGCCGCCGGCCATGGGGATCTCGTCTGGCAAGATGCCGTGGGCCCCGCTACCCTGCGCGGCAAGCATATGAAAAATGATAACGATGGCCGCGAGCGTCTGTTTCATGGGGTGCCGGGTCGGAGGGATAACATTGACTGCCAGAATACCGCTTTTCCTGTTCACCTGTCTGTGGGTGCTGCTTTCGTCTGTCGCATCGGCGGCACCACTCACGGTGGCCGTGAAAGCGTCACCGCCGTTCAGCTATCCGGAAGGGGATCGCTGGGACGGTGTGAGTGTGGAGCTGTGGGAAAGCGTGGCTGACAAGGCGGGGCTGGAATATCGCCTGCGTCCCTACAAGACCCTGGCAGACATGCTGGAAGCGGTAGAGTTGGGCCAGGCTGATGTGGCCATCGGTGCCATCAGTGTTACCGCCGAGCGCGAGCGGCGATTGGACTTTACCCAGCCCATGTACCGGGCCGGGTTGGGTATCGCCACCCGCAGTGAGCCCGGCGGCTGGAGCACCACGTTGCGCAGCCTGTTCAGCTGGAAGTTCTTTTCGGCCGTGCTGGCATTGGTGCTGGTGTTGCTGCTGGTCGGGTTGTTGATCTGGTTGCTGGAGCGACGCAAGAACCCGCAGCAATTCGGTGGCAGTGTCAGCGAAGGGATTGGCAATGGTTTCTGGTGGTCTGCGGTAACCATGACCACAGTGGGGTATGGCGACAAGGCGCCGGTGAGTCTGGGTGGCCGGGTGCTGGGGCTGGTGTGGATGTTCGTCAGCATTATCACCATTTCCGGTTTTACGGCGGCCATTGCTTCCAGTGTGACCGTGAACCAGCTGCAAACCCGTATTGATGGCGCCGGTGATCTGCCGCGTGTCACTGTGGCGGCCGTTGCCAATACCAGTGGCGCCCAGTGGCTGTCGGCCAATGGCATCAAACACCAGCGTTTTGATAACACCGAAAAAGCGCTGCGAGCGGTAGCCCTGGGGCAGGCGGATGCTGCGGTAGGGGATGCGCCGGTGATGCGCTATATCCTGAGTGAGCGTGAAGACGACAATCTATTGGTGCTGCCCAAGCTGGTCCGCGAAGAAAGTTATGCCTTTGCCGTGGCCAACGGTAGCCCGCTGCGCGAAACCCTGGACCAGGCCATGCTGGATATCCTGCCCACGGAAAGCTGGCGCATGGTGCTCAACCGTTATCTGGGGCAGTGAAAGGCAGTTGTCAGCTATCAGCTTTGAGCTTTGAGGAAAAGCCAAGAAAAACCATTGCCCATTTCAAAGGGGCGGGGTTTTCTCTTCCTTGTAGCTTGTAGTTCACAGCTCACAGCTCACAGCTCACAGCTCACAGCTGATAGCTTAAACCGTCAGGATAGACTTGGTTACCGAACCGGTAGCGATCAGTCGCTCTTCGCCGTCGGCATTTACCGCATAGGCTTCCGCGCGCATGGCCGCCAGGGTGCGGCCGATGCGGTCGGCGCGGCCGCGCAGCACTACGCTTTCTCCTTTCCGGGCGGCGCGTAGCACACTATTGTGTGTTTCCACGGTCACAGGGGCCTGGTTGTCATCCAGCAACGGCACAGCCGCAAAGAAGCAGGCCACGTCCATCAGTGCATAGAGAATGCCGCCATGTAATGCGTCCAGCGGATTGGTGGTGAAATCATTCACCTGAAAGCGTAATTCACTGGTGCCTTCCCCGGCCTGCAACAGTTCCAGCTCACAGGCGCGGTGTAGAGGATGGGCAAGGACATCATCGCGGGTGACATCAAGACGGCTCATGGGAGATCTCTTTCGGTAGCACGAAACGACTGACACTCTGCCTGCATTCCGCTGTGCTGTGAATGACCGCTGGGAACCTCTTCGCTTGACCTGAGTCTCAATGATGTCGAGGATAGCCCCTCACCCCACATTGGCGAATCCATGAAATCACTGGTCTGGACATTGCTGCTGATCATCTGCACCCACGTGCTGGTGCTCGATGCCGTGCATCATGAACATGATGCCGGGGCAGAGTATGCCCAGTCGCTGAGTGATGACAGCCACCAGCAGGAGCGCGTCCAACTGGATGTGTTGGACCAGGGCGCAGAGCACTGCTGCCAGTGCCACGGCTTCATGGCTGGTGTGGATTGCCCGCCTGCACGACAGCCAGCGCCAGTCACCGCGCTGCTCGGCTGGCGCCCGGATCTTCCCGACGCCCCCCCGGAATCCCCGTTCCGCCCTCCTATCGCCTGATCGTTCTGACGTTTCGTTTGCAGTGATGCGCCCCGTGTCGGGCCGTTCACTGTGATTCATCGTGTCTGAATTATCAGGAGACTTCCCATGGGAAGCCGTTACCTCGTGCGTGCCAGTGTCATGCTGGCCGTACTGTGTGGTGCGCCATTGGCCGCCAGCGCGACTGTCGATCAGCATTCGGCAGCGCAATCGCAATGGGCGCAATGGGTGCGCCAGCAAGTCCAGCAGTTGCCCGCCAGTCGTGCCATCCAGGCACGGCAGGAGCAGTGGCTGGCAGAAAGCCGTGGGGCAGAGCAACCGCTCTATAACCCCAATCTCAATCTCAACTATGAAGACAGTGCCGAGGTTACCCAGACCGTGGGCCTCAGCCAGACTCTGGACTGGTCTGGCAAGGCGCGGGCCAGTCGCGATGTCAGTGCTGTGCGTCAGACGCTGGCGGACCTGCGTGCGCAAAAGGCGCGGGCCGATCTGTTGGCGCAATCGCTTCAGGCATTGGTCGCCTGGGATGCCGCCCAGGCACGATTGCAGGCCGCCCGCCAGCAGGAGCAGCAGCTCACCGAACTCACCGAACTGATCCGCCGTCGCCAGCAGGCCGGTGATGTGGGGCAGGTGGATGCCAGCCTCACCCTGCTATCGGTGGGGCAGGCCCAGCAATCGCTGGCCGAAGCGGAAGCCAGCGCCACCCGGGCACAAACCCGGCTGCGCGAAGTGATGGCGCTGTCCGCTCCCGCCTATGGGTTGCCACAGGACGGCTTCACTTCAGCGGGTGCCCTCACGGGCTCGCCCGATGTGCGCCTGCCAGCCAACTACGATCTGCAACTGGCGGAGCAGCAACTGGCGTTGGCCGAGCAGGGCGTCACCATCGCCAACAAGCAGCGCAATGCGGATCCCTCCCTGGGGGTGTACGTGGGCAAGGAGGGTGACGACAACCTGTGGGGCGTGGACCTCAGCCTGCCGCTGAAATTCTTCAACACCGACAAGCCTGCCTACCAACAGGCGCTGGCCGACAGCGATGCCCGCCGTGCCCTGCTGGAGAAAACCCGCAACGATATCAGCGCCCGCCTGCAAGGCGCGCTCGACAATGCGCAGCAACAACAGCAGCGCTGGGACAACTGGCAGCAACTGGCGCAACCCTCGTTGAGTGATAACGACGCCTTGCTCAAACGTGTCTGGCAACAGGGCGAGCTCACCACCCAGGGCTACCTGCTGGCCCTCAATCAGAGCCTCGACGCACGCCTGTCCGGCATCGCCCTGCGTGAAGCCATGCAGCAAGCCTGGATCGACTGGCTCCAGCAAAGCGCCCAGCTGGATGAGTGGTTAGCCGCACTGGCGGATTAATTGTTTTGTAGGAGCGGCGCTTGA
>Ga0310345_10000056_pt1 | contig 254432 bp, 247 predicted proteins | sample HC15DNA20500_MG_FD_204667 | JGI IMG/M metagenome (GOLD analysis project Ga0310345, IMG submission 204667) | Marine microbial communities from station ALOHA, North Pacific Subtropical Gyre - HC15-DNA-20-500_MG | ecosystem: Environmental > Aquatic > Marine > Oceanic | place: Pacific Ocean... | reverse complement strand
GATGCTCGAACAGCTCATGCGGAGCGAAAAGGGCGGGCTGGGTTGTGAAGCTCTGTCTCATGGCCAACCATAGCAGGCTAAGACAACCAGAAGAATCCTCAATGTTTCGCTGAGGTCTCTTAAAAGAAAACGGGCCGAAATCTTTTGAAGATTTCGGGTGCCGCGCCTCGGCTCAGCCCTTCATGACGGCCAGGAAGTCATTGAAGGCCTGCAGCCGCGAGGCGAAGGAGCCGGTGCGGTTGATGCCGGCCTTGTCGCCATCCATGTTCTCCCACGCGGCTATGCCCAGTTTGTACATCTTGCCGGAGGCATAGGCGGAGAGCTCGGACTCCTGCGCGCGGAGGCGGTCGAAATTCTCGAGGAACATCTGCCAGCAGATGGCCTTGAAGTCGATATTCGGGGTCTTCGGGCGCGCGACGGCCAGTGTCGCGGCCGCCGCCCGCTGCTGCAGCAGTTCGGGAGCGGGCGGCAACTCCAGCACCTGACCATCATATCTGGAAGGGCGGTGATAATCGGACCGGGTGAAATCCACCTCCCACGGCTTGTCGTACTGGACATAGGCCAGCTTTTCGCAAAGCGCGCGGGTGATGTCGAAGACCACGCGGCCGGTGGCCTTGACCTCGGGGGGCAGGCCACGGGCAGCCTTGAGCAGCGAGATGGAAACGCCGGGGTTGATATCCTCGGCATTGCCGATCTTGGGCATCTTGATGCCGTAGTGATAGCTGTTGCGGAAGAAGAAGTAGTGGCTGTCGACCTTCTGGCTGAGGGTGGTGCCGGGCAGGCGGTCGAAGGTCGCGGTGTAGAGCGGCAGCGATTTCTGCAGGATATCGGGCACGTTGTCCCATGCTTCGCGGGCCATCAGGTGGCGGCGGAGCGTGTCGTGGTCGTAGGGCTGGCGGCGGTCGGTGACCTGAAGGAATTTCTGAAAAACGTCGCGGTAGATCTCGCCCGCGCCGCCCAGCATGCGCGCGCCCTTGACCTCGCCGATGGCGTGGACGCTGTTGAGCTGGGACTTGGGGAAGAAGTGGTAGGTGCCGAAGAAATGGCTGCGGCGCTTGAGCAGGCGGGCCTGTGGCGTGCCCATGTCCCAGCCGATGGTCTCGGGCGTGGGGTGATAGCTGCCGCCGAATTCCTTGACCAGCCCGGAGGCGATGGCGACGTCGAGATCGCCCAGCTTGTTGGGCGTGACCTTGGTGTTGAAGACCACGTCCTTCATCCGGCCGAGCGCCACCACGGCGGCCAGCACGATGCGGCTGTCGCGCCCGCCCGAGATGTCGCAGATGACCGGGCGGCCGGAATCGAGGATGGCCTGTACGTTGGCGATGATCTCTTCGGCACCCTTGTCGACAAGGGCGTGGTATTCGTCGGGGGTGAGCGTCTGGGCGTTGCCCTTGTCATCGGTGGGCGGGCCGGGGAAGACCTCGTCGCGCTGGCGGGCGGTGACGGTGTCGGTGACCTCGACCTCCTCGCCGCCGAGCAGCGTGTTGACCCCCTCGACCGGCGTGGCGATGGTGGAAAGCTGGTGGCAGATGACCGAGTTGAAGGCGGCATTGGCAAAGGCGCCGGCGGTGTCGAGCCGGCCCACCGCGATGGCCGCGAGGTGCAGGCGGTTGGTGACGACGCCGGCGCCGTAATAGACCGAGTGATGGGCGCAGATATCGCTGCGCACGGTGGTCTTGTCGGGCCAGAAGCTGAGCAGGTTGAACATGCCGACGCCGGGTTTTTCCGGGAACCGGTCGAGCACGGCGGGGCCGATGGCGAACTTGCCGTCGAAGATGCCGGTACCGGACAGCACGTGCTGGCCGCGCGGCAGGTTCCACGTGTAGACGGTATGCCCGTTGCGGATCATCGCCTCGGCGCCGAGCGCGGCGAGCCGGCTGCGCAGCGCCTCGGAAGCGTTCGTGGTGATCAGGAAATCGCCGCAGGCCCCGTCATATGGTATGAAATCGAGCGTTTCGGGGCCAAATACGTCGTACATGAAAAACCTTCGTCTTGTTGCAGGCGCCGTGGCGGGTGCAATCTCTGCATAACGAAGGTGCCGGGGCTTGGGAAGCGGCAAGCGGGGCCGACCGGGGCCATGGCCGGAACGCGGGTGCGGTTCCCGCGTTGGGGTAGCATCGCAACGCGGGTCTGGGGGCGTGTCCATGTTCGAAACCTTGTCGCTGCCGCTGGTTTTCGGCGCCTTCGCGCTGGCGGCGCTGGTCGTTCTGGTGCTGGGCACGAGGATGGCCGGGCTGGCCGACCGGATCGCCGATACGACCGGGCTGGGCGAGGCGGTGACGGGCGGGCTTCTGCTGGGGGCCGCGACCTCGCTTTCGGGCACGATCGTGTCGCTGACCGCCGCGCTGGACGGGCGTGCGGGGCTGGCCTTTTCCAACGGGATCGGCGGGATCGCGGCACAGACGGCGTTCCTCGCGCTGGCGGATACGGTCTATCGGAAGGCCAATCTCGAGCATTCGGCGGCGGATGTGACCAACGTCTTTCAGGCCGCCCTTCTGTCGCTGATGCTGGTGGTGCCGCTGGGGGCGGTGCTGACGCCGGACATGTCGGTCTGGGCGGTGCATCCGGCCTCGGTGATCCTGCTGGTGATCTACCTTCTGGGCGCCTATCGCACGGCGGACATGAAGGAAAACCCGATGTGGGAGGCGGTGGATACCAAGGAAACCCGCCACGATACGCCCGACGAGGAAACCACGGCAAAGGAAAGCCCGGTCCGGCAGATCACGGTCTTCGTGGCGATGATGCTGGTGCTGGGGGCCGCGGGCTGGGTGATTGCGCAGTCGGCGGCGCAGATCACCGACCGGATGGACCTGTCGGCGGCGCTGGTCGGCGCGCTGATGACGGCGGTGGTGACGTCGCTGCCGGAGCTGGTGACGACGCTGGCGGCGGTGCGGCGCGGGGCGCTGCAACTGGCCGTGGGCGGGATCATCGGCGGCAACAGTTTCGACGTGCTGTTCCTGACCCTGTCGGATTTCGGCTATCGCGAGGGCTCGCTCTATCACGCGATCGGGCAGGGGGACTTGTTCTGGCTGATCGTGGGGCAGGCGATGACGGCGGTGCTGCTCCTCGGCCTGATCGTGCGGGAGAAGCAGGGGCCCGGCGGCATCGGCTGGGAAAGCGTGCTGATGCTGGGGATCTATGGCGGCGCGGTGGGTTTTCAGGCGTGGTCGGGCTGAGGCGCGCCGGCGGGCGGCGCGCCTCGACGCGCGGCGTGGCGTGTCAGCTTCCGCCGTCGGCGGCGGGGCTGACCGAGACGAGGTAGGCCCAGAGGTCTTTCGCGTCTTCGGCATTGCGGACCTTGAAGGTCATCTTGCCACGGCCGCTTTCGCCGGTGGCCTCGTTGAGCCAGGCGGTGGGGTCCTGCACGTAGCCGGCGAAGCTGTCATCGTCCCATGTGATGCCCTGTTCGCCGGCGGTGGCGAGGAGGTCGGAATAGCGGAAATCCTCGGCCGCGCCGGCCATGCGGCCCGGCAGGCCATAGAGGTTGGGGCCGGTGCGGCCGCCGCGGAGGATGGTTTCCTCGGCCGAGGCGATGGTGTGGCAGGCCTTGCACTGGCGGAAGGCCTTTTCCCCGGCGGCCGGGTCGCCGGTTTCGTCGGCCATGGCAGGCAGGGCAAGGGCGAACGTGGCGGTGAGGGCTGCAATCGTCTGTTTCATCGGGGTGACTCCTGAGCTGATGGCGGGAGTGTTCGCGGCCGGCGAGGGCAAGTCAACGGAACGGGGTGTCGCAGGTGGTGGAATCCGGGCGGCATGGGCGTTACATGGCGGCAGGAACGGAAAGTTTGCAGGATGACGACCGCCGCCATGACCGGAGCAGAGACAGTGACGCCCGACATGATCCCCGCCTGGGTGGAGGGGGAGCTTGTGCCGGTGGAAAAGATCGAGGTGCATCGCCGGGGGCTCTTGCACAAGGCGGTGTCGGTCTTCGTGCTGTGCGGCGAGGCGGTGATGATCCAGCGGCGGGCGCTGGGGAAGTATCACACGCCGGGGCTCTGGGCGAATACCTGCTGCACCCATCCGCATTGGGGCGAGGCGGCGGAGGCCTGCGCGCACCGGCGGCTGGCCGAGGAGCTGGGGCTGGAAGGGCTCGACCTGATGCACCGGGACCAGGTGACCTACAGGGCCGATGTGGGCGGCGGGCTGACCGAGCATGAGCGGGTGGATATCTTCGTGGCGCGGGTGGCGCAAAAACCGGTGCCGGTGCCGAACCCGGCGGAGGTGATGGCGGTCGACTGGGTCGCGATGGACGCGCTGGCGCGGCGGACAGTCGAAAGCCCGGAGATGTTCACGCCGTGGCTGCGGATCTACCTTGCCGAGCATGCGGGGCAGATCTTTGCCTGACCGGTGCCGGAGCTGCCCAAACTTCGGGCCAAGGGGGTACGGCGACGGCGGCAACACGCGTTTCGCGGCACCGGTTGTTTGACATGGCGGTTAAAAGGCTGAAAAACAAGGCTTAACCAAGGCGCCCCGGCGGCGCGGCACAGGCAGGAGGCCAGCGGGCAGGTGCCCAGCAAATCCAACCCATTCGATGCGCGGCTGCGTGCACTGGTCGGCCGGATCTATCCGGATGCCGATCAGAAGGCCATTTGCCGCCAGATCTGCGAGGCGTTCTGGCCCGAGGGCACGCATCGGCGCAAACGGTCGCGGGCGCCGTCGAACCGGCTCTGGTCGGAGCAGGACGCGGTGCTGATCACCTATGGCAATTCGATCGTCGACGGCACGCACAAGCCGCTGGACCTGCTCGAGGATTTCCTGACCGAACGGATGCAGGGCGTGATCAACGGCGTGCATATCCTGCCGTTCTTCCCGTTCAGTTCCGATGACGGGTTCGCGGTGACCGATTACCGGGCGGTGAACCCGCAGCTTGGCGACTGGTCCGATATCACCCGCATCGCAAGGCGGTTTCACCTGATGTCGGACCTCGTGCTGAACCATGTGTCGAGTCAGGGCGCGTGGTTTCACGACTACATGCAGGGGCGCGAGCCCTATGACCGCTTCTTCTTCGAGGGCAACCCCGCGGACGATTTGAGCCAGGTGGTCCGCCCGCGCACCACGCCGTTGCTGCGCGAGGTCGAGACGCGGGAGGGTGTGAAACACGTCTGGTGCACCTTCAGCCATGACCAGGTCGACCTCGATTTCACCAACCCCGAGGTGCTGCTCGAGATGCTGCGCATCATCCGGATGCATATCGACGGGGGCGTGCGGATATTGCGGCTGGATGCGGTGGCCTTCTTGTGGAAGGAGCCGGGCACGCCCTGCATCCACCTGCCGCAGACCCATGCCATCGTACAGCTCATGCGGCTGCTCTGCGACTACGCGACCGAGACGGTGGTGCTGCTGACCGAGACCAACGTGCCACGCACCGAGAACCTGAGCTATTTCGGCAACCGGAACGAGGCGCACGCGGTCTACAACTTCCCGCTGCCGCCGCTGATCCTGCACGCGGTGCAGTCGGGCACGGCGAAATACCTGCATCGCTGGCAATCGGCGATGCCGCCGGCGCAGCTTGGCTGTGCCTATCTCAACTTCACCGCCAGCCATGACGGGATAGGGATGCGCCCCGCCGAAGGCGTGCTGCCGCCCACCGAACAGGCGCGGATGATCGAGGCGGTGACCGCCGCCGGGGGCCTCGTGTCGATGCGCACGCTGCCCGACGGGCGCGAGGCGCCCTACGAGCTGAACTGCTCGCTCTTCGACGCGGTGCGGCAGACCTTTCACGGCGAGGACGCGTATCACCACGAGCGGTTCCTGTGTTCGCAGACCATCGTGATGTCGATGGAAGGCATCCCGGCTTTCTACATCCATGCGCTGCTGGCCACGCCAAACGATCACGAGGCGGTGGCGCGGCGGGGGATGAACCGGGCGATCAACCGGCACCGGTGGCATTACCCCGACCTGCTGGAGAAGCTGGGTGACCCCGGCTCGGATCAGGCGCGGGTGATGGCGGGCATGGCCGAGCGCCTCAGGCTGCGGGCCAAGCAGAAGGCGTTCCACCCGAATGCCACGCAGTTCACGCTGGCGCTCGACGAACGGCTGTTCGGCATATGGCGGCAGAGCCTCGACCGGCACCAGTCGATCTTCGCCATCCACAATGTCAGCGCCGACGAGGTGCGGGTGAGCCCTTACGCGTTCAACATGATCGAGGGCGAGCGCTGGGTCGACCTGTTGTCGGGCGAGGATATCGTGACCGAGGGTGACGACATCGTCTTCGCCCCCTACCAGTGCCGCTGGATCAGCAATCGCGGCTGACGCGGCCCCTGCTTCTTCTTGGTAAAAATACTCCGTTTTCTTGACCCCTCAGGCGTATTCGAGGGCGTCCTCGTTGGCGGCCTGCTTGAGGTCGCGCAGGAAGGCCGGGTCGGCGGCATGCACGCGGTTCCACGTGGGGATGAAGGGGCTTTCATTGGGGTTCTCGAGGAAGATCTGGCCGGCGCGGATGATGTTCTCGGCGAACAGCTCGACCGATTTCTCCTCCTTGTGACGGTCGACGCGGAGGCCGTTCATCTTGGCGTCGTTATAGTAGCTTTCCAGAAGGTCGAGCGCCTGCCGGTAATAGGTGGCCTTGAGCGTGCGGAAGAGGTTGGGGGTGAAGACCGTCCCGTCAGAGGCGAGCTTGCGGAAGATCGCCTTGCAAATGTCGGTGGACATGCGGCTGAGGCCCTTGCTGGCGTCTTCCTCGGAGAGGTCCTGATGCTTGTGGTCATAGGCGTCGGAAATCTCGACCTGGCAAACCGATTGCGGCGCGAGGTTGCGCCACGCCTCGGACAGCACGCCGATTTCGAGCCCCCAGTCGGAGGGGATGCGCAGGTCGGGCATCGTCTGGGTGCGCATGGCGAACTCGCCCGAGAGCGGGTAGCGGAAGCTGCGCAGGTAATCGAGGTAGTCGCGGTCGCCCACCACCTTCTTGAGCGCGATGAGCAGCGGGCTGACCAGAAGCCGTGTCACCCGGCCGTTCAGCTTGCCCTCGCCGATGCGGGGGTAGTAGCCCTTGGCCATCTGGTAGGGGAAAGTGGGGTTCGCCACCGGATAGACCAGCGAGGCCAGCATCGAGCGGTTGTAAGTGAGGATGTCGCAATCGTGGATCGCCATGACCGAGCTGTCGGCGCAGGCGATGAGATAGCCCATGCAGGTCCAGACATTCTTGCCCTTGCCGGGTTCCTGCGGGTAGAGGCCGTGGTCCTTCAGCCGGTCGCCCAAGGCCAGCATCCGGGGGCTTTCGTTCCAGAGCACGGTATGGGTCTGGGGCAGCTCCGAGAAGAACTCGCGGGCATGGCGGAACTGGGCCTCGTCGGCCTGATCGAGCCCGACCACGATGCGGTGCAGGTAGGGGACCGTCTTGAGCTCTTCGAGGATGTTGGGCATCGCCGGGCCTTCGAGCTCGGAATAGAGGCAGGGCAGGACCAGCGTGATGCGGCGGGTTTCGCTGAAGGCCTGAAGCTCGTATTCGAGATCGTCGAGGCTGCGGGTGCGCAGGTTGTGGAGGGTGGTGATGTTGCCGTTCTGGTGAAAATCGCTCATGCCCTGACCTGTCTTTCAGTGGTGTGTTTCTTTGCGCCCGAGCGCCTGCATAAGCGCAAGCACGGCGTGGCACCAGCCAGCGGGGCCTTCCTCGGCGGTGCGGCGGATGCGGCCCTCGGCCTCGCCGGACAGGGGCGGCAGGGGCGGCGCGGCGTCGTTGCGGATGATGACGCCGTGATCGGCGCGTTCCAGCATCTCGGTATCGTTCGGGGCATCGCCGAGGGCGATGGTGTGGCGGGGTCGGTAGGTGTCGATGATCTCGTCCATGCGTCCCGCTTTGGTGCCTCCGAAAGAAAGGGTCAGGAAACGGCCGCCGCGCCGGGCGGACAGGCCGGCCGTGCTTGCGGCTGAAAGGAAACGTTCGAGGGCGGCCTCGGTTCCCGTCCAGAGGCCGGGTTCGGAAAAGCGGCGCCTCTTGGCGAGGGCGGCCGAGGGTTCGGGCAGGCCGGTGATCTCGGCCACTTCCGGTATCTCCATGTCGCCGAAGCCGCGGAAGCCCTGCGGCAGGTCGGCGAGGCGGGCGCGGAGGTCGGCATAGGGGCTGTGCCCGCCCATCTCATCGGCGGGGTCGCCGGGGGGCAGCAGGCCGCTGCCGTTCTCCACGATGGCGGGCCAGTCGGTCAGGCCCATCTCGGCGCGCAGGGGGGCGATTTCCGCGGCGGTCTTGCTGCTGGCGAGGATGACGCCGCAGCCGCGCGCCTTCAGCGCCTCGAGGGCGGGTTTGGCGGGGGCCCATGAATAATCGTCATGCCCCAGCAGGGTGCCGTCGAGATCGGAGAAAATCAGGATGTCGGGGGTGGTCATCATGCCGCCGCGTTGCTGTGCCTGTCAGGGACGACACTAGCCGCGCGGGATCGGGAGCGTAACCGGAATTCTCAGGAGATGGCGAAGCCGGTGATGAGCTGGCGCAGGCCGATGGCCGCACCGATGAAAATTGCGGCGAAGGTGACGGGCGCCGAGAAGGCCAGCACCGAGAAGGCCGAGAGCCCCTGACCGATGGTGCAGCCGAAGGCCAGCACCGAGCCGAAGCCCATCAGCACCGCGCCTGCCACCTGACGGCGGAGTTCGCGCGGGTCCTCGCAGGCCTCCCAGCGGAAATGGCCCTTGATCAGGCTGCCCGCGAAGGCGCCGGCCAGCACCCCCGCGACCGAGCCCACCCCGAAGCTGAGCCCGCCGCCGCTGGAGGTCATGACGTAGAGCAGCGTTTCGCCTAAGGGGGCCGAGTAGGTGTGCGAGACGACCGGCAGGGCGCTGAAATGGCTGTGGACGATGGCCGACGTGCCCCACCAGCCGGAGACGATGGCGAGGCCCACGATCGCGCCCCAGAGGAGCGGGGCGGGTCTGGCGAGGGTCTCCTTCGACGCCAGCGCGGCGGCGGTGATGGCGAGGCCGGTGACGAGGCCGGGGCCGATGGCGCCGCCGCCCGCGATCTGGCCGATGACACCGGCGATGGAGAGGGTGTCGAGGGCGACCTCCGTGCCCTCGATCAGCGCCACGCGGGCCGAGGCGAGGGGGCCCGACAGCATGACATAGGCCGAGATGCCCATGACCAGCACGATGACGAAGGCGCGGAAATCGCCCCCGCCGGTGCGGGCCAGCGCGCCGAAGCCGCAGTTCCCGGCAATCGACATGCCGTAGCCGAACATGAGCCCGCCGAGGATGCTGGCCACCGGCGACCATGGCGAGGCGAGGTAGAGGGTCTGGGACAGGTCGACCGCGCCCGTCCATGCGAGGAGATGCACGCCGGTCACCGCCACGCCGATGGCCAGTCCCCACATGCGCAGGCGCAGGGCGCTCTGCTGGTAAAGGAAATCCTCGATGGCGCCGAGCGTGCAGAAGCGCCCCAGCCGGGCCGCGAGCCCCAGCAGGGTGCCGCCGAAGAGCCCCGCAAGGGCCATCAGCGCCGCATCGGAGATGCCGTCGAACACGTTGTCCTCCTCCCGGTGTCCGGACCTCAGTGCGTACGGCAGAACAGGTCGCAGACGGTATCGAGTATTCGGATCGCGCGGTCGTCTGTCAAACGGTAGTAGATTGTCTTGCCCTCGCGGCGGGGGGCGACGAGGCCTTCGGCACGGAGGCGGGAGAGCTGTTGCGACACGGCGGCCTGACGGGCGGAGAGCAACTCTTCCAGTTCGGAGACGGATTTCTCGCCGGTGGTGAGGTGGCAGAGAATCATGAGCCGGCCCTCGTGGCCGATGGCCTTGAGGAAGGTGGCGGCCTCGGCCGCGCTTTGCGCGACGCGGTCCAGCTCGGCCTGCGAGGCCGGGGCGTTGCCGGGGCCGGGGCTCATGAGCCGTCTTGCCCGGTCGCGCCCGGGTGGGCGTCGAGCAGTTGTGTCAGCATCGGCCAGAAGAAATGCGCGCCCGGGTAGCCCTCGATCCGGCCGAGTTCGGCGCCGTCATGGACGAGGACGAAGGTGGGGGTGAAGACCGGGGTTGTGGCGAAATCGATATCGGGGGGCAGATCGCCGATGCGGACCCGGCGGAGGGGCGCGCGGCTTGCTTCCTCGGTCTTGGCGTAGCTCACACCGATTTCCTCGTGCCAGAGCTGGCACCAGTGGCAGCCGGGCTGTTCGACCATGACCAGTTCGGCCGCGCGCAGGGGCAGCGCGGCGGCGGCGGCCAGAAGGAGGGCCGTGACAAAGACAAGACGAAAGGGCATGAAGGCTCCGGTTGACGGGATCGCGACATATAAAATAGTTTGAATATGAAGCGCGATCAAGATTTGCGGGCGTAGACTATGCTGGATGTATCCCTGATTGGCGCCTTTGTCGGCGGGCTGATCGTTTTTTTCTCGCCCTGCGTGCTGCCGATCGTGCCGTTCTACCTGAGCTACATGGCCGGCGCCTCGATGCAGGAGATCAGCGGCGAGGGCGAGCTTGCGCCCGGCGTGCGGCGGCGGGCGTTCTGGGCTTCGGTGATGTTTTCGGCCGGGATCATCACGGTGTTCGTGCTGCTGGGGGCGGCGGCCTTCGGGTTGAGCCAGGCGTTCCGGTCGGTGCAGACGGAGTTCCGGCTGGTGGCGGCGCTGATCGTCTTCGTGCTGGGGCTGCATTTTCTGGGCGTGCTGCGGATCGGGTTCCTGAACCGGGTGTTCCAGATGGAGGCCGGCTCGACGCAGAAGATGTCGGTCATGGGAGCCTATTTGGTGGGCTTCGCTTTCGCCGCCGGGTGGACGCCCTGCGTGGGCGGGGTGCTGACGGCGGTGGTGTTCACCGCCTCGACGGAGGCCACGGCGCTGCGGGGGCTGGTGTTGCTCTTGGTCTTCGGGCTGGCGATGACGACGCCTTTCATGATCGCGGCGCTGTTCATCGGGCCGTTCCTGCGCTTTGCCGCGAGGTTCCGGCGGCATCTGCCCAAGGTGGAAAAGGCGATGGGGTTGCTGCTGATCCTGTTTGCGGTTCTCATCGCGACGGATAGTGTCAACCATATCGCGCAATGGATGCTGGAGGCTTTTCCGGCCTTTCAGAATATCTGACGGAGGAGAGATGATGACACGCCTGCTTAGTATGATCGCCGCCCTGATGCTGGCCCTGCCGGTCTTTGCCGCCGAGCTGGGCGATGACGGGCTGCACAAGACCGGCTGGATGCGGGACACGTTCAAGGATCTGGGCGAGGATCTGGCCGAGGCCAATGACGAGGGCAAGCGGCTGATGATCCTGTTCGAGCAGCGCGGCTGTATCTACTGCACGCGGATGCACGAGAACGTCTTTCCGCTGGAGGTGATCGAGGATTACATCGAGGCCAATTACTTCGTCATCCAGATGGACCTGTATGGCGCCACGGAAGTGACGGATTTCGACGGCGAGGTGATCTCGGAACGCGATGCGGCGCGGAAATGGGGGGTGATGTTCACGCCCTCGATCCTGTTCATGCCCGAGGAGGTGGAGGACGGCCAGACCGCCGCGCAGGCCGCCGTGGCGGTGATGCCGGGGGCGTTCGAGGCGGGCACCACGCTTGACCTTCTGACCTGGGTCAACGAAAAACGGTATGAAGGCGGGAACGCCGAGGATTTTCAGCGCTACCACGCGCGGATGGTTCGCGAGCGCGACGTCGACCTTGGAGACTGAGCCGAAGGTGGAGCTGAATCAAATTCAAGACTTTGAATTTAATATTGCCCGAACGCGGACTGTCAGGCTATGGTATATAAAAACATGAATGTGTAACGGGAGGACACATGCGAACACTCACAGCAACTTGCGCGGCCGTTCTGATGACGACGATCTGCGCGGCAGCCGACGAGGTCGCCCCTGACGACGTGACCTTCGGGGAATACGGCGCGGTCGAGACCTCGCTGACCGGCACGGAAGGCAACGCCGAGAACGGCGCCGAGGTGATGAAGGCCAGATCGATGGGCAATTGCGTGGCCTGCCACCAGATCAGCGCGCTGAGCGAAGCGCCGTTTCACGGCGAGATCGGCCCGATGCTGGACGGTGCGGGCGACCGCTGGTCCGAGGCCGAGCTTCGGGGGATCGTGAGCAATGCCAAGATGACCTTCCCCGAGTCGATGATGCCCGCCTATTACAAGAGCACGGGCTTCATTCGCCCCGGCAACGGCTTTACCGGCAAGGCGGGCGAGGAGCCGCTTCCGCCCCTGCTGACCGCACAACAGATCGAGGACGTCGTGGCCTTCCTGATGACCCAGAAGGAAGAGTGACGTCTTGCGCGAAAGACACCGAGAGGAGATGACAATGGAATTCACGAGACGTGAAACGCTGGCGATCGGGGCGGCCGCCGCCGCGGTGGCCACGCTGCCGATGCCGGCGATGGCGGCGACGACCGACGAGCTGATCGCCGAGTTCACCGGCGGGGCCGATGTGGCCGAGGGCGGTGTCGAGCTCGACGCGCCGGAGATTGCCGAGAACGGCAACACCGTGCCGATCGAGGTATCCGCCGAGGGCGCGAGCGCGATCATGGTTCTGGCGGCGGGCAACCCGCTTCCGCCCGTGGCGACGTTCAATTTCGGCCCGCTGGCCGGCGCCAGCCGCGCCAAGACCCGCATCCGCCTTGCCACATCGCAGGACGTGATCGCGGTTGCGAAACTGGCCGATGGCAGCTTTGCCAAGACCACCAAGGCCGTGAAGGTCACCATCGGCGGCTGCGGCGGCTGAGGCGAGAGGAGACAAGACAGATGGCAAAAGGTGTACGCCCCCGCGTGAAAGTTCCCTCGTCGGCCTCGGCCGGGGAGGTGATCACCATCAAGACCCTGATCAGCCACAAGATGGAATCGGGTCAGCGCAAGGACAGCGACGGCAACAAGATCCCGCGCTCGATCATCAACCACTTCAGCTGTTCCTTCAACGGCGAGACGGTGATCGACGTGGTGATGGAGCCCGCGATCTCGACCAACCCGTATTTCGAATTCGACGCCAAGGTCCCCGAGGCGGGCGAGTTCAAATTCGTCTGGGACGATGATGACGGGTCGGTCTACGAGGAAACCAAGGCGATCGAGGTCGGCTGAGGATCTGCAAGCCAGTTCCGCGCCCCGCGAACGAGGGCGCGGAACCACGCCAGGGAGGATAGGATTAGATGAAACTCAAAGCACTCACCGCCGCCGCCGCGCTGCTTGTCGCGCCGGGGCTGGCGCTGGCCGGGCCGGATGACGACACGCTGGTGATCAACGGCGAGATCGAGATGGTGACCAAGACCGAGGCGCCGGATCACATGGAAGAGACCGGGATCGGCGAGATCATCTCGGGCTGGCATTTCCGCTCGGACGAGACGCAGGCGCTGGAGATGGACGATTTCGACAACCCCGGCATGGTGTTCGTCGATATCGGCATGGAACAGTGGGAGACGGTCGAGGGCAGTGCCGAGAAATCCTGTGCAAGCTGCCACGACGCCCCGGAGGACAGCATGACCGGCGTGCGCGCCGTCTACCCCAAGTGGAACGAGGCCGCGGGCGAAGTGCGCACGCTCGCCCAGCAGATCAACGCCTGCCGGGAAGAGCAGATGGGCGCCGAGCCTTACGGCTATACCAGCGGCCAGATGGCCAACATGGAGGCGCTGATCTCGGTCCAGTCGCGGGGGATGCCGGTGGACGTGGCCATCGACGGCCCGGCGCAGAGCACGTGGGAAGCGGGCAAGGAGCTCTACTATACCCGCACCGGGCAGCTCGAGCTGAGCTGTGCGAATTGCCACGAGAACAACTATGGCAACATGATCCGCGCCGATCACCTGAGCCAGGGGCAGATCAACGGCTTCCCGGTCTACCGTCTGAAGAACGCCAAGCTCAACACGGCGCACGCGCGGTTCAAGGGCTGCGTGCGCGACACCCGTGCCGAGACCTACAGCCCCGGCAGCCCCGAATTCGTGGCGCTGGAACTGTATGTCGCGAGCCGCGGCAATGGCCTGTCGGTCGAGGCACCGTCGGTTCGTAACTGAGTGGGGCCCCGCATCGCGCGCGCGGTGCGGGGTTTTCCTTGTCTGAACACATTCAATATTACGCATGTCAAAGCGGGTCAGGATGCGCATAACATGATTTCACGCCGCGATTTTCTTCAGGCCGGGATGGCCGCCTCGGCGCTGGTGGGCGCCAGCGGGTTCGGCAACTGGGCCCGGCTGGCCGCGCAGCAGGCGCTGACGCAGGATGATCTTCTGCAGTTCGACACGTTCGGCAACGTGAGCCTCATTCACGTGACCGATATCCATGCCCAGTTGAAGCCGGTTTATTTCCGCGAGCCGGAGGTGAATATCGGCGTGGGGTCGAACAAGGGTGAGGTGCCGCATGTCACCGGCGCCGATTTCCGCAGGCTTTACGGCATCAAGGATGGCAGCCCCGCGCATTACGCGCTGACCTATGACGATTTCACGTCGCTGGCGCGGACCTATGGCAAGATGGGCGGGATGGACCGGGTGGCGACGGTGGTAAACGCCATTCGCGCCGACCGGCCCGATGCGATCCTGCTGGATGGCGGCGATACGTGGCACGGCTCCTACACCTGCTATCACACCGAAGGGCAGGACATGGTCAACGTGATGAACGCGCTCAAGCCCGACGCGATGACCTTTCACTGGGAATTCACGCTGGGGCAGGAGCGGGTGCGCGAGCTGGTCGAGGGGCTGCCCTTTGCGGCGCTGGGGCAGAATATCTTCGACGCCGAATGGGACGAGCCGTCGGAGGAATTCGCGCCCTACGAGTTCTTCGAGCGCGGCGGCACGAAGGTGGCCGTGATCGGACAGGCCTTCCCCTACACGCCCATTGCCAATCCGAGCTGGCTGTTCCCGGATTTCAGCTTCGGTATCCGCGACGAGCGGATGCAGGAGATGGTCAACGAAGTACGCGGGCAGGGGGCCGAGCTGGTCGTGCTGCTGAGCCATAACGGTTTCGACGTGGACAAGCAGATGGCCACGGTGGTGGAGGGGATCGACGTGATCCTGTCGGGCCACACCCATGACGCGCTGCCCGAGCCGGTGCTGGTGGGCGAGACGATGATCGTGGCGAGCGGGTCGAACGGGAAATTCGTGAGCCGGGTGGATCTCGACGTGCGCGACGGGCGGATGATGGGGTTCCGGCACAAGCTGATCCCGGTCTTCTCGGACGTGATCGCACCGGATGCCGAGATGGCCGCGCTGATCGACGAACAGCGGGCGCCTTTCGAGGCGGAGATAGGCGAGGTGATCGGGCAGACCGACAGCCTGCTCTACCGCCGGGGCAATTTCAACGGGACGTGGGACGACCTGATTTGCGACGCGCTTCTGTCGGAGCGGGAGGCGGAGATCGCCCTGTCGCCCGGCGTGCGCTGGGGGCCGAGCCTGATCCCCGGTGACGACATCACGCGGGAGGATATCTGGAGCGTCACCTCGATGAGCTATCCCGAGGCCTATCGCAATGAAATGACGGGGGAATTCCTGAAGATCGTGCTGGAAGACGTGGCCGACAACATCTTCAACCCCAACCCCTATTACCAGCAGGGCGGCGACATGGTGCGCACCGGCGGGCTGGGCTATCGGATCGACGTATCCAAGCCGCAGGGCGAGCGGATTTCCGAGATGACCCTGCTGAAGACCGGCGAGGCCATCGAGGCGGAGCGGAATTACGTGGTGGCCGGCTGGGCCAGCGTGAACGAGGGCACCGAGGGGCCGCCGATCTGGGAGGTGGTGGAACGCCATATCCGCGGGCTGGGCACGGTCACGGCCAGCGGGAATGACGACGTGACGGTCACCGGCGTCGAGGGCGAGTGAAGGAGGGCGAGCGATGTCCGACAGTTTCGGAAGCAAACCCACCTCGCGCCGCGCCTTCCTTGGCGGCAGCGCGGCGGCGGCGGTGGCGGCAGGGACCGGGGCGGCAAGGGCCGGCGCGCCCGACCCGCTGATCACCGAGGTGCAGGACTGGGCCGCGGGGCTGGGCGAGGGGGTGGATGCCACGCCCTACGGCCTGCCGATCCGGTTCGAGGATGACGTGATCCGGCGGACCGTGGAATGGCTGACGGCGGATACGATCAGTTCGATCAACTTCACGCCGATCCACGCGCTGGACGGCACGATCACGCCGCAGGGCTGTGCCTTCGAGCGGCACCATTCGGGCGCGATCGAGCTTCGCAAGGAAGATTACAGGCTGATGATCAACGGCATGGTCGAGACGCCGTTGGTCTTCACCTACGAGGACCTGACGCGCTTTCCGCGCGAGACCCACGTGTATTTCTGCGAATGCGCCGCGAATTCCGGCATGGAATGGGCGGGCGCGCAGCTCAATGGCGCGCAGTTCACGCACGGGATGATCCACAACATGGAATATACCGGCGTGCCCCTGCGCACCCTGCTGGAAGAGGCGGGGTACGATACCGCCGGCAAGTGGGTCTATGTCGAGGGCGCCGACGCGTCGTCGAACGGCCGCTCAATCCCGATGGAGAAGGCGCTGGATGACGTGCTGGTGGCGTTCAAGGCCAATGGCGAGGCGCTGCGCAAGGAGCATGGCTATCCGGTCCGGCTGGTGGTGCCGGGCTGGGAAGGCAACATGTGGATCAAGTGGCTGCGCCGGGTCGAGGTGATGGACGCGCCGGTGGAAAGCCGCGAGGAAACCAGCAAATACACCGATACGCTGGCCGATGGCACGAGCCGGAAATGGACATGGGAGATGGATGCGAAATCCGTCGTCACGGCGCCGAGCCCGCAATCGCCGATCCCGCACGGGCCTGGGCCGCTGGTGATCACCGGGCTGGCTTGGTCGGGGCGCGGGGCGATCAGCCGGGTCGACGTGTCGAAGGATGGCGGCCGCACGTGGGAGACGGCGCGGCTGGCGAAGCCCGGCGAGGCAATGGCGCTGACAAGGTTCTATCTCGATACCGAGTGGGATGGCGGCGAGATGCTGCTGCAATCCCGGGCCATGGACGAGACCGGCTATGTCCAGCCCACCAAGGCGGCGCTGCGCGAGGTGCGGGGCGAGAATTCGATCTACCACAATAACGGCATCCAGACATGGTGGGTGCGCGAGAGCGGGGAGGCGGAGAATGTCGAGGTGTCCTGAACTGCTGGCGCTGTGGCTGTGTCTGGGGCTGGCCGCGCCGGCACTGGCCGGGCAGTACGACCTCGGCCGCCCGGCGCTGCCCGAGGAGATTGCCGCGTGGGATCTGGATGTGCATCCCGACGGCACGGGGCTGCCTGCGGGGCAGGGCTCGGTGAAGGATGGCGAGCGGCTGTTCTCGGCCCGGTGCGCGGCGTGCCATGGCGAATTCGCGGAGGGCGTCGGCAACTGGCCGGACCTTGCCGGGGGCGAGGGCACGCTGGCCGACAGGGACCCGGTCAAGACCGTGGGCTCGTACTGGCCCTACCTGTCGACCCTGTGGGATTACGTGCACCGGTCCATGCCCTACGGCAACGCGCAGAGCCTGACGCATGACGAGGTCTACGCGATCACGGCCTATATCCTCTATTCCAACTACCTCGTGGAAGAGGATTTCGTGTTGTCGGAGGAGAATTTCCTCGACGTGGCCATGCGCAATGCCGACGGGTTCATCGTGGATGACCGGGAAGAGGCGGAGGCGCATTTCTGGACGGGTGAGCCCTGCATGGAGAATTGCAAGGAGAGCGTCGAGATCACCATGCGCGCCCGCGTGTTGGACGTGACGCCCGAGGATGAGGGGGGTGACGCGGAAGCCGTCGAGGTGGCCGCAACGGAAGATGTGACGGAGGAGACATCCGCCGCCCCGGACCCGGAGCTGGTGGCCCGAGGCGAGAGGGTGTTCCGCAAGTGCAAGGCCTGTCATCAGGTGGGCGAGGGCGCGAAGAACCGCGTGGGCCCGCATCTGAACGGCGTGATGGGCCGGGAAGCGGGCGCGGTCGAGGGGTTCCGCTATTCCAAGGCGCTGGAGACGGCGGCGGAGGAGGGGCTCGTGTGGACCGAGGAGGCGCTGGGCGCGTTTCTGACCGATCCGCGGGCGTTCCTGAAGGGGACGAAGATGGCCTTTGCCGGGTTGAAATCGGAAGAGGACCGGGCGGCGATCGCGGCCTATCTTGCGACGTTCGAATGATGGGGCGATCGGTTGCGCCCGGTTTGCGGCGCCGGGGCCGCGACGGGCTGTCGGATGCCTCCGGCGGGGATATTTGAGGCCAGAAGAAGCCGGGGTGTGGCTGGCATGACCGCGGCGCGTCTGGCATGATGGGCCGAGGAATGGCGCGGGGCGAAATGTCGAAAGGATCGGGCATGAGATATCTGATGGCGGCGCTGGTGCTGGCCGCGACGCAGGCGGCCGCGGAGGAGGTCGTGACCCATGATTTCGACGGCAGCTACGAGGATGCGACCTTCGCGCTGGAGAACGCCATCATCGGGCAGGGGCTGGTCGTCGATCACGTGAGCGACGTGGGCGACATGCTGGCGCGGACGCGGGAGGATGTGGGCAGCGATGTCGTGCTCTATGACGGGGCGGTGGTGATGCAGTTCTGTTCGGCCACCCTGTCGCGCAAGATGATGGAGGCCGATCCGCTGAACATCGCGCATTGCCCCTATGGCATTTTCGTGATCGACCGGGGCGGCGAGGTGCAGATCGGCTATCGCAGTTTCCCCGAGGGCGAGATGCAGGAGGTGCAGGCCTTCCTCGAGGGGATCGTGCAGGAGGCGCTGGACTAGGCGCGCCGCGTCATTCCCATTCCATCTGCTCGTAGACGCGCCCGGCGTTCTTCGTGGCCAGTTCGTCGAACGTGTCGAGATGGGCATAGGGCGACTGATCGACGTAATAGGCATCGGACAGGTCGCCGCCCGCGTCGATATGCTCGCGGATCTTTCCCCGGAGGTAGACGAGGTAGTCGCGGGTGTAGCGGCGGACCTGCGCCATGTTGGTCGGGTGGCCGTGGCCGGGGATCACGTAGGTGGCGCCCAGCGGTTCGAACGCGGTTTCCCATGTTTCCAGCCAGTCGGCGGTGTAGGTGTGCTGAAAGATCGGCAGGAGCCGTTCGTGAAAGGCCATGTCGCCGGAGATGACGAGGCTTTGCTCGGGCAGCCAGTCTATGATGTCGCCGGGGCTGTGGGCGGGGCCGAGATAGCGCGCCTCGATGCGGAAACCGCCCATTTCGACGATATAGGCGTCGGAGAAGGTCTCGGTGGGGCCCTGCACGGTGGTGCTTTCGGCCTTGTCGCGGTTATAGCGCTTCATGCCTGCGAGCACGGTGCCGCCATACGCCTCGATCTCGCGCGCCGCGTCTTCATGGGCGATAATGGGCACGCCCTGTTCGGCCCAGTAGGCATTGCCGAGCATGGCGTGGCCTTGCCCGTTCTCGTTGAAGACGAGCTTCACCGGCTGGTCGGTGACGCGTTTGATCTCGTCATGGAGCGCGCGGGCGAGGCCGTAGGCCGCACCGCCGTTGATGACGACGACGCCCTCGCCGGTGACGATGAAGCTGAGATTGTTGTTGTGGCCCGCGTTCTCGTAGGTCGGCGGCGCGGTGGCGCCGATAACGGACCAGACGCCGGGGATGACCTCGACCGGCGCGTCGTAGAGCATCGAGCCGGGATACTTGTCGGCGATCCGCTCGCTGGCCGTGGCGGCGGTGGCGAGGAGGAGGGCGGCGGCGAGCCCCGGGAGCCTCATGCGTCTTCGCCGACGAAGCGGTAGGCGCCGCCCGTGCGCTCGACCCGGCCGATGCCGCCGCCGGGCAGGTGGAAGCCGATCAGGCGCATGCCGTCCGCGGCGGCCATGTCCAGCAGGCGGGCGCGGGTTTCGGCGCCAAGCTCGGGGTTCTGATCGGAGCCGCTGGGCCAGCCGGGCTGTTCGAAATTGACATGCGCATTGGTGACCGCGTCGCCCGCCACCAGCACCGGGTCGCCGCCGGTGGCGATCTCGAAGGACATGTGGCCCGGCGTGTGGCCGGGGGTGGCATGGGCCATGATACCGGGGAGCACCTCGTCGCCATCGGTGAAAAAGGCCGTCTTCTCGGCGATGGCATCGAGCCGGCGCTGGGCGCCCACGGCAAAGGCCGCGCGGGCCTCGCCGATGGTGTTCACGGTGTCGGGGTCGGACCAGTAATCCCATTCGGCCTGCCCGAAATGGTAGGCGGCCTCGGGGAAGAGCAACTCGTCGAAATCGTCGAGCACGCCCCAGAGGTGATCGGGGTGGCCGTGGGTGAAGACGATGTCGGTGATGTCTTCCGGGGCGAGGCCGAGGCCGTCGAGCGTCATGGCCAGATCGCCCGCGGTGGGCATGAAGAGGGGCCCGGCCCCCGCGTCGAACAGGATCACCCGGTCGCCGTCGCGCAGGAGGGTGACGTTGCAGGGCTGGCTGATCTCGTCACGCGAGATGTCGTGGCGCTCGAGGATCGGGGCGAGCTTTTCCTCGGGCATGCCGTCGAAAACGAAATCGCCGGGCAGGACGAGATGACCGTCGCTGGCGGTGATGACCTCGCGGCCGGTGCCGGCGGCGATGACACGGGTGGAGAGGCCGGAAAGGCCGGTGGCCACGGCCGCTGTGCCGAGGGCGTTCAAGAATTGGCGTCTGGTGGTCATGATGTCTCCTCCCGTTTATATTCCGTGTTGTGAATGTTTTAACCGTGCCCGCCCCGCCCGGCAAGCCCGCCGACCGATATGGTCAGCCGGGGGCGGGGGCGCTAGGTTTGCGGCATGACAGAACTTTTGATCGTTTACCACTCGAAGACCGGGGGCAGCCGGCAGATGGCCGAGGCCGCGGCGGCGGCTGCCGAAGGGGAGGCGCCGACGGTGCTGAAACCGGCGGCGGAGGCCGGGCCGGACGACCTGTTGCGGGCGGACGGGTATATCTTCTGCGCGCCCGAGAACCTCGCGGCGATTGCCGGGGTGATGAAGGATTTCTTCGACCGGTGCTATTACCCGGTGCTGGGCCGGATCGAGGCGCGGCCTTATGCGCAGATGGTCTGTGCCGGGTCGGACGGGTCGAACGCGGTGCGCCAGATCGCGCGGATCGCGCAGGGCTGGCGGCTGCGGGAGGTGCAGGAGGCGTTGATCGTGTGCACCCATGCGCAGACGCCGGAGGAGATACTGGCCGAGAAGGTCATTGCCGAGGAGGAGCTGGAGAAGTGCCGCGAGCTGGGGCAGGCGCTGGCGGCGGGGCTGAGCATGGGGGCGTTCTGAGGTGGGGCGCGTGCTGATCCTGTCGAGCGTCGTGGCGATGGGGCATGTGGGCCTGTCGGCGGGGCAGCCCGCGTGCCAGTTGCTGGGGGTGGAGGTGACGGGGGTGCCGACGATCGTGTTGTCGAACCATCCGGCGTGGCCGCATGTGGCGGGCACTGCCATCGCGCCCGACCGGATCGCGGAGATGATCGGGGCGCTGGAGGCGAATGGCTGGCTGGCCGGGCACGACGCGGTGCTGGTGGGGTACATGCCGGGGGCGGGGCATGTCGAGGCGGCGATGGAGGTCGTGGAGCGGATGAGGGAGGCGTTGCCCGGTCTGCTTGTGGTGGTCGATCCGATTCTCGGGGATGTGCCCAAGGGGCTTTATGTGAAGGAAGAGGTGGCGGCGGCGGTCAGGGACCGGCTGGTGCCGCTGGCGGATGTGGTGACGCCGAACCTGTTCGAGTTGGGCTGGCTGACCGGGCGGGATTGTGGCGATGTGAACGGGGCGGCGGAGGCGGCAAGGGCGCTGGGCGTGCCGGTGGTGCATGTGACCTCGCCACCGCTGGGCGAGGCGGAGACGGGCGTGCTGTCGGTGACGGAGGACAGGGCGGAGCTGTACCGGACCAAAAAGGTGCCCGAGGTGCCGCACGGGATCGGCGATGTTTTCGCGGCGCTTGTGGCGGCGGGCCTGTCGGGGGGACAAGCGCTCGGGCACGTGGCGGCGCTGGCGGAGGTGTCGCGGGGGCGGGATCATCTTGCCATCGTCGAGGGCGCGGCGCGGTGGACCGGTGCCGCGCCGGTAAATTCAGAAAGGGTTTGACCGATGGCGTTCAACTTCATCCTCATGCTGACCGAGAATGACCGGACGATCCCCGGTGCGCCCGCAAGGCTGGAGCAGGCGCTGGAAGGCGGCGCGCGGCATATCGGGTTCAAGGATGTGGGCCTGCCCTTCGAGGAATTGCGCGGGCTGGCAAGGACGATCCGGCAGGCCGGCGGGCGGTCCTATCTCGAGGTGGTTAGCCTTGACGAGGAGAGCGAGCTGAACTCGGCCCGGGCGGCGGTGGAACTGGATGTGGATTGCCTGTTGGGCGGCACGCGGGCGAAGGCGGTGACGGAGGTGATCCGCGATCATCCGCTCAGGTATTACCCGTTTCCGGGGCGGATCACGGGCCATCCCAGCGTGCTGGAAGGCCCGGCGGAGGAGATCGTGGCCTCGGCCCGCGCGCTGGCCGATCTGGAGCATGTGCACGGGCTGGACCTGTTGGCCTATCGGTTCGAGGGCGACGTGCCGGGGCTGATGCGAGAGGTGGCGCAGGCGGTGACCAAGCCGGTGATCGTGGCGGGCAGCATCGACAGCGAAGAACGGATCGGGGCGGTGGCCGAGGCAGGCGCGGCCGGGTTCACCGTGGGCACGGCGGCCTTTGCCGGCGCGTTCCGGGCGGGGGAGAGTTTCGTCGAGCAGGTGCGCGCGATCCTGTCGATCACGGCGCGGGCGCAGGCGCGCTCGACCGCGCCGCGCAAATTCGCGCTGGTGGCCCATGACGCAAGGAAGGCGCATTTGCGGGCGTGGGTGCTCCGGCACCGGGCGGCGCTGGCGGGGCACCGGCTGATCTGTACGGGCGGCACCGGCACGTTGCTGGCCGAGACCTGCCCGGAATTGCATGTGCAGCGGTTGCAGCGCGGCTCGATGGGGGGCGATCAGCAGTTGGGCGCGCTAGTCGCCAATGGCGAGCTTGATGCGGTGGTCTTCTTCGCCGACCCCATGGCGCCGCATGGCAATGACGTGGACCTGCAGGCGCTGACGCGCCTGTCGATCATGCATGACATTCCGATGGCGCTAAGCGGCGCCGCGGCCGACCTCGTGATCCTTGCGTTTCTCGCAAGGGAGTGAGGGCGGCGCGGTCGCTCGCGCGGCAGGAAGGTCTGGTTTCCGGGTGGGCCGGTGGCGGCGTCAGGAGGCGTGCGGCCAGCGGGTGCGGGCGGTCATTTGACCGTACGCACGAGGGCCAGCAGCAGGCCACCGACGGCAACAAGTCCGACTAGGATAAGAGCGCTCGACATGGGTTGTCCCTTTCTCATGCTGAGCATTGGCAACAGACACCTGCTTACGGGCGACTCACCCGTTGCGGCAACGGGGTGTTGCGAGGGGGTCGATCAAGTGTTGCGGGAATGTCAGAGGGCTTGGGCGGATTGGCGCCTAGGGGGCGGCCGCGACCACGGATTCCCCCCTCGCGGAGCACGGGTGCCGGCCACCTCGGCAGGGAGCGTGCAGGGATGGCCGGCATTGTCATGGGCGCGCGCGGTGGCTCACCCGGCGGCGATCACCTCCTGCCGCTGGGTGCCGAGCCCCTCGACGCTGAGTTCCATCACGTCGCCGGGTTTCAGGAAACGCTGGGGCGTCATGCCGAGGCCCACGCCCGAAGGGGTGCCGGTGGCGATGATGTCGCCCGGCTGGAGCTTCATGAAGCGGCTCATGTAGGAGATGATCTCGGCCACGCCGAAGATCATGTCGTCGGTGCGGGAGTTCTGGACCACCTCGCCGTTGAGCGAGAGGCTGAGGGCGAGGTTCTGGGGGTCGGGCACCTCGTCGGCGGTGACGAGCCACGGGCCGGTCGGGCCGAAGGTGGGGGCGGATTTGCCCTTGATCCACTGGCCGCCGCGTTCGGCCTGAAACTCGCGTTCCGAAACGTCGTTGATGACGCAGTAGCCCGCCACGTGGGACAGCGCGTCGGCCTCGCTGACGTAGAGCGTCTCGCGGCCGATGACGACACCCAGTTCGACCTCCCAGTCGCCCTTGACCGAATCGCGGGGAATGATCACCGGGTCGTTCGGGCCCGAGAGGGCGGAACTGGCCTTGGAGAAGAGGATCGGCTCTTTCGGGGGCTGGGCGCCGGTTTCGGCGGCATGCTTGGCGTAGTTCAGGCCGATGCAGAAGAAGTTCGGCACGGTGGCAAGGCAGGCCCCGATGCGGCCCGGATTTTCGACCACGGGCAGGGCGGAGAGGTCGAGCGCGCGAATGGCATCGAGCGCCTCGAAGGAGACGCCGCGCCCGGCGAAATCCCCGGCCTTGCCGGAGAGGTCGCGGACCTGCCCGTCGCTGTCGAGAATGCCCGGTTTTTCCTGCCCCTGCGGGCCGAAACGCAGTAACTTCATGATGTTGCTATCCCTTGATTTGCTAGCCGCGGGTTCAGGCGGCCGGTGTGGTGTCGGAGTCGGGGGGCAGGTTTTCCTGCTCGTGTTCGAAATAGTCGCGCACGTTTGCCACGAGGCTCTCGAGGTGGCCATGCAGGTGGTGCTTGACCATCTCGGCGTCGCGGTTGCACAGGCCGGTGACGATGGCATTGTGCTGTTCGAGCACCCTTTCGCGCGAGCGCTTGCGGCTGGCCGACAGATACCGCGCGCGCCAGAGCCGGGCGAGGATGGCGCCGTGGGTGTCGGCCAACACCCGGTTGTTGGCGGCGCGCACGATGGTCTTGTGAAACTCCATGTCGAGTTCGAACACGTCGACCATGTCGAGCTCGTCGTAAAGCTGTTCCATGCGGCCCTGCGCCTCGACGATCTCGCGAATCTGGTCGTCGCTGGCGCGCTCGACGGCGAGTTCGCCGGACAGAATCTCGAGCGAGGTCAGCACCTCGATATTGTCTTCCACTTCGCGCAGCGAGGGCTGGGCGACGATCGGGCTGCGGGCGGGGCGGAGGATGACCAGCCCGTCCTGGGCGAGGATGCGAATCGCTTCGCGCATCGGCGTGCGGCTCACCCCCATCTCGGCCGCGTTGTCGCGTTCCTTGATCGAGGCGCCCGGCGCCAGCTTGCCCCGCAGGATATCCCGCCGCAGCTGGTTGGCGATCTGTTCTGCCAGAATTCCCTCTGCCATGCCGGCGCTCCACCCTGTTCCAGTCTCGAAAAATCTTACAACCCCTTGGAGCACAAGGCCAAGGAGGTCGGTTCAATCACTTTGCTCAATTTTGGTATACCAAAGTTTGTTGATTATCCAAACGCCATTCGCTACCGTCGCCCCAGATGGTATACCATCTGGGGCCGCGCGATGGAGGATGAGCGGCCGTGAAACCGGCGGCGCAAGGCCGCTGCCAAGGGAGGAGACAGAAATGGAATCCAAGAACTTACTGATCACGGCCGGCGCGGCGGCGCTCGTGGCGGCATCGGCCATGGCCGAGCCGGTCACGCTGAGGGTGCAGACGCATTACGCGACCGAGCATCCCACCGGCAAGCAGCTGGCGGAATGGGCCGACGACGTACAGGTCATGTCGGGCGGGGATATCACCGTCGAGATGTTCTATTCGTCCTCGGTCGTCGCCACGACCGAAACCTTCGACGCCGCGATCAACGGCATTCTGGATTGCGATGCCACCGGCGGCGCCTACCAGACCGGCAAGAACCCGGCCTTCCAGTTCGTCGGCGACATCATGGGCGGGTACGAGACGCCGTGGCAGCAATATTCGTGGCTGTATTACGGCGACGGCTATGACGCCGCGCAGGAGCTTTACAACGCGCAGAACATGCAACTGATCGGCTGGTCGATCTACGGTCAGGAATCGCTGTCATCCTCCAAGCCGATCGCCGGGATGGCCGACATGGAGGGGTGGAAGTTCCGCTCGCCGCCGGGAATGGAGACCGAGATTTTCGAGGCGCTCGGCGCGTCGCCCATCGTGATGGATTTCACCGAGATCTTCACCGCGCTGGAAACGGGGATCATCGACGGGGCGGATGCCTCGGGCCTTTACAACAATGTGGGGCTCGGCCTTTACGACATCGTCAATCATGCCACCTATCCGGGCTTCCACTCGATGCCGTCCGACCATCTGGCCTGTAATCTGGACGTGTGGAACGGGCTGACCGACCAGCAGAAGCGGATCATCGATACCGCGTGGCAGAAGGTCTCGTTCCAGATCGCGCTTTCGAACGAGAAGAACAACGCGGCCGCCGCGGCGGAGCTGCGCGAGAAGGGCGTGACCCTGCATGACTGGTCGGAAGAGGACCGGGCGGCGTTCCGCGAGGCCGCGCAGACCGCGTGGGATGACTGGGGCTCGCGCTCCGAGGAGGCGGGGGCGATCTTGGAAAGCCACAAGGCTTATCTCAGCCAGCTTGGCCTGATCGACTGACACCGCGACGGGGCCGGTCAGGCCCCGAGATGATGGATGCGCCCGGCGGCGGGCGCATCCGACCGATCCGGGCGCCAATCATCAACGAGTGACGGGGGAGAGCGAGCATGGAGAAGGAAAGCCTCTGGCTCGGACGGCTTCGGCAGCCGGTGCGTATCGCCATGCTGCTGTGCACCGGGATCGTGGCGCTGCTTTGCGTCTGGCTGGTGGCCAACTCCCTGCTCTCCGAGACCGCGCTCGGGATGCACGAGATGATCCGCCCGCAGGGGCGCCCGGTGGTCTGGGCGATGCTGCTGTCGATCACCGGTGCGATCCTGTTCGCGGCGCTCTACCTGTCGGATTTCCACGGCGCGCTCGAAAACCGCCCCGGCGGGTTCTTCGATATCGTGTCGCTGGTCACCTCGCGGATGGCGATGATCCTGACCGCGCTGATCGTGATCGTGATGTTCTACGAGGTGGTGTCGCGCTACGTCTTCTCGCGCCCGACGCTCTGGGCCAACGAGCTGTCGCTGTGGATCGCGGCGCTGGTGTTCCTCTTCGCCGGCCAATACGCCATGCAGCAGCGCAGCCATATCCGCATCTACGTGATCTACGACATCATGCCCCGCTGGGCGCAGAAGACGGCCGACGTGCTGTCGGTGCTGCTGATCGTGGGGTTCACCTTCGCCCTTGTCTGGGGCAACTACGCCGACGCGCAGCGCCGCTTCCTGCGGATGGAGACATTCGGCACCGCATGGGATCCGCCGATACCGGGCACGATCAAGCCGGCGGTGCTGATCATCATCGTGCTGGTGGCGATACAGGCGGTCTCGAACCTGATCGCCGACTGGAACAAGACGCCCGAGCATCATTCGCCTCTCGACGAGATTGACGAGACCGAGATCGAACATATCCGCGAAACGCTGGAGAAGAAGTAGATGGAGTTTCTCGAGCTGTTCGCCTGGATGAAGGTGGACGATATCGCCACCCTGTCGATCTTCCTGCTGATCGGCATGTTCGTCCTGCTGGCCATCGGGATGCCGCTGGGCTTCGCCTCGGCCTTCCTTGCGGTGGCGGTGATCGTGATGAAATTCGGGCCCGAAGTGTCATTCGGGCGGTTCGGCAGCGGGCCGATGTCGGTGCTGGCACAGGCCGTCTACCGGCAGATGACGAATTACGTGCTGATTTCGGTGCCTTTGTTCATCTTCATGGCGTCGCTGCTGGAGCGGTCGGGCATCGCCAAGGACATGTACGACGCGCTGAACCAGTGGCTGTCGCGGACGCGGGGCGGGATTGCCATCGTGACCTCGATCATGGCGGTGATCATGGCGGCCATGTCGGGGATCATCGGCGGCGAGGTGGTGCTTCTGGGGCTGATCGCCCTGCCACAGATGCTGCGGCTGGGCTATAACCAGAACCTCGCCATCGGGACGATCTGCGCCTCGGGCTCGCTGGGCACGATGATCCCGCCGTCGATCGTGCTGATCTTCTACGGGCTGGTGACCGAGACCTCGATCAAGGCGCTGTTCACCGCGTCCTTCCTGCCGGGCTTCATGCTGGCCTCGTTCTTCATCATCTACATCATCATCCGCACCAACCTGAACCCCTCGCTGGCGCCCCTGCCGGAGGAGGATCCGACCGCGCCCAAGGGCATGGAGAAGTTCCTGCGCTTCATAGGCTTCCTGTCACGCTTCGCGCTGTGGATCACCGGGTTCCTGCTGCTCCGGGCGGTGTTCTTCACCGTCACCGGCGACAATCAGGTGCAGGAGGGGCTGGAGCCCATCGCGCTGGGGATGGTGTCGGACATTCCCTATATCGTGGGCGCCTTCGCCATCGCCGTGGCGCTGATCCTCTTCGTGGTGGGCCGCGAGCGGGCCGAGGAAGGCTGGCAGATGGGCAAGGGCCTGATCGCGCCGGTCATCGTGATCGGGGTCGTTCTGGGCTCGATCTACATGGGCATCACCGGCATCACCGAGGCCGCCGGGATGGGCGTTGTCGCCGTCTTCGTGATCGGGCTGGTGCGGCGCGAGATGAGCTTCGATATCGTCTGGGACAGCCTGATGCGCACGCTGAGATCCACCGGCACGATCATCTGGGTCACCATCGGCGCGGCCTCGCTGGCGGCGGCCTACACGCTGGCGGGCGGGCCGACCTACGTGGCGAACATGATCGTGGCGGCCGAACTGCCGACCATGGGCATCATCCTCGTGATGATGGTGATCTTCCTCATCATGGGCATGTTCATGGACTGGATCGGGATCGTGCTGCTGATCATGCCGGTCTTCCTGCCGATCGTGCTGAAGCTGCCGGTCGAGGAAATCGGGACCTTCGGCGAGCTGGGACCGCGCGAGGTTGCGATCTGGTTCGGCGTCGTGTTCTGTATGAACATGCAGGTGAGCTTCCTGTCGCCGCCCTTCGGCCCCGCCGCGTTCTATCTCAAGTCGGTGGCGCCGGCGCATATCACGCTGACGGCGATCTTCCGGGGGTTCCTGCCGTTCATCGTGTTGCAGCTTGTGGCGCTGTCGGTGCTGCTGATCTGGCCGCCGATCGTGACGTTGTTCCTGTAAGGCGGGCTGGACGATTGGCGGGATCGTGATCCCGGAGATGGTGAACTGGATGGGCAAGCATCGCGGAGGTGGACGATCATGAGGCTGAAGGGGAAGCGCGCGTTCATCACCGCCGCGGGGCAGGGCATCGGCCGGGCCAGCGCCGCGGCAATGGCCCGCGAGGGGGCGCATGTGATCGCCACCGATCTGAACGGCGATCTGCTGGCGGGGCTGGACGTGGCCGAGAGCTTCGCGCTCGATGCGCTGGACAAGGGCGCGCTGATCAAGGCGGTCAGCGCGGCGGCGCCCGACATTCTCGTCAATTGCTCGGGCGTGGTGCATTCGGGCACGGTGCTCGACGCCACGGACGAGGAGTTCGACCTTGCCATGAACCTCAACGTGCGGGCGCATTTTCACGCCATTCAGGCGGCGGTGCCGGGGATGCTGGAGCGCGGGGCGGGGGCGATCGTCAACATCGCCTCGGTCTGTTCCAGCCTTCGGGGGCTGCCGAACCGCTTCATCTATGGCACGTCGAAAGGGGCCACGATCGCGCTGACCAAGCAGGTGGCGGCGGATTACATCACCCAAGGCATCCGCTGTAACTGCATCGCGCCGGGCACGGTGGACAGCCCGTCGCTTCAGCAGCGGTTGCGCGACACCGGCGATTACGACGCGGCGATGAAGGCCTTCGTCGCACGCCAACCGATGGGCCGGCTGGGCGAGGCGGAAGAGATTGCCGATCTGGTGGTGTACCTCGCCAGCGACGAGACCCGCTACATGACCGGGCAATGCGTGGCCATCGACGGCGGGATGACGATGTGACCTGTCAGCGGATGACGATGTGAGCCTGCCGCAGCCACGGGAAGAGCGCACCGCCGCCGGTGTGCTGACCATGTTCTTCGCCGTGGTCTTCTTCACCTGTATCGACAGTTCGGCCAAGTGGCTGACGCTTGCCGGTCTGCCGGTGTTGCAGGTGGTCTTCGCGCGGTATTGCGGGCATTTCGTCTATGCGACGCTGATCTATCTCCCGCAGGAGGGGCTGTCGGCCTTCCGGTCGCGGGCCCCGTTGAAGCAGTTGTTGCGCTCGATCTTCCTGTTCGGCTCGACGGTCTGCAATTTCTTCGCGCTGCAATCGCTGCCGATCACGGTGACCACGACGATCATGTTCGCGGGGCCGATCGTGGTGACGCTGCTGGCGATCCCGGTCTTGGGCGAAAAGGTCGGCCTGCGGCGGATCGCCGCGGTCTGTACCGGCTTCGTGGGCGTGCTGGTGGTGATGCAGCCATGGGGGGCGGAGTTTCACCCGGCGATGCTGTTCTCGCTCGCGGCGCTGGTGATCGCCTCGCTCTATTTCATCATGACCCGGATGCTGGCAGGGGTCGAGACCAACGCGACGCATCAGCTTTGGTCGGCGGGGATCGCCTCGGTCGTGCTGGCGCCTTTTGCGGTGTCGGTCTGGGTCTGGCCCGAGGGCCGCACGGAATGGCTGGTGATGTGCCTGATCGGCGGGTTCGGGATGACCGGGCATATCCTTGCCACGACGGCGCATCGCTGGGCCGATGCGTCGATCCTTGCGCCGATGGTCTATAGCCAGATCTTTCTTGCGGCGGTGGCGGGGATCGTGGTGTTCGCCACATGGCCCACGGTCTGGACGCTGGGCGGGGGCGTGATCATCATCGGCGCTGGCCTCTATATCTGGCACCGCGAGCGGCAGAAGGCGGGCGTGTTGCGAAAGACGACGCGGGCCGCCTGAGCACGAGAGGCGCGCGCTGCCTTTGCCGATTTCGACACCGACGCAATACCGACAAAATACCGACGTGATACCGACGTCGGAATTCCAGCAAAACAAGGCGGTTGGCCCTGAAACTGGAAATCCGGTTCAGTCTTCGAAATGCCCCGCCTTGGCGAACTTCCCACCCTGGTAGATCACCTCCGGGTCGTTCGGATCCTGCGCCGGATCATCGGCGAAAAGATGGGCAAACCGGGCCGAGCTGTCCTTTGGCTGCCAGCCCAGATAGGCGGTTTCGGAATTGTCCCACCAGCTTTCTTCGTTGTCTGAAACCCCGTAAACTATGGGACATTCGAGCCGCGGCACCTCGAGCATCACGCCGATCAGCCGCAGCATGTCGGCCGATGACATCCACGTCGCCAGCATCCGGCGATCCTTCGGCTGCGGAAAGCACGAGCCGATCCGCAGGATGAGCGTCTCGATCCCGTACTTGTCCCAGTACATCCGCGCCAGCGCCTCGCCATAGGCCTTGGACACGCCGTAATTGCTGTCGGGCCGGATCGGGGAGGACGCGGTGAGCCTTGTTTCACGGGGGTGAAAGCCGATCACGTGATTGGAACTGGCGAAGAGGATGCGCTTGGCGCCTTCCTTTCTTGCCGCTTCGTAGAGGTGATAGGTGCCGTCGATATTGACCCGGTGGATGAGGTCGGCGCGGTTCTCGGTCGAGATGCCGCCGAAATGCAGGATGGCGTCGCAGCCTTTGACCATGTCGCGCACCGCCCCGGCGTCGGTCAGGTCGCAGGGGATGACCTCCTCGTGCGCGGTTGGTTCGCCAAGGTCGGCCACGTCCGAGAGGCGCACGGTCTTGGCATAGTCTGCCAGCCCCTCGCGGATTTGCTGGCCGATGATACCGGCAGCGCCGGTCATGAGCAGGCGCTCTGTCTTTCGCATGGGTTACCCCCGTCCGATGTAAGGCATGTTGGTGGCCATCACGGTCATGAACTGCACGTTCGCGTCAAGCGGCAGGCTGGCCATGTGCAGGACGGAACTGGCCACATGGGCCACGTCCATCACCGGCTCGATGGCGATGGCGCCGTCGGCCTGTGGCACGCCTTCGGTCATCTTGACGGCCATGTCGGTGAGGGCGTTGCCAATGTCGATCTGGCCGCAGGCGATGTTGAAGGGGCGCCCGTCGAGGCTGATCGAACGGGTCAGGCCGGTGATGGCATGTTTCGAGGCGGTGTAGGGCGAAGAGCCCCAGCGCGGGACATAGGCCGAGACCGAGCCGTTGTTGATGATGCGCCCGCCCTGCGGGTCCTGCCTGCGCATGATGGCAAAGGCGGCGCGGGTGCAGATGAAGCTGCCGGTCACGTTGATGTCGATGAGCTGGCGGAATTCCTCGACGGGGATTTCGTCGATCGGCGCGCCGGGGAGGCCGATACCGGCATTGTTGAAGATGGCGTCGAGGCGGCCCCAGTCCTGTGCCGCGCGGTCGAAAGCGGCCTCGACCTGCGCCGCGTCGGTGACGTCGCAGGGCAGAGTGAGGGCGTTCTCGTGCCCGTTCGCCGTCTCCTCCAGCGCCTCGGCGCGGCGACCGACAAGCCCCACGCGCCAGCCGGCGTCGAGGAAGGCATGGGCGGTGGCGCGGCCCACGCCGCCGCCGCCGCCGGTGATGATGATGGTTCTGGACATGGCGTTTCTCCCTGCCGCGTGGTCTAGTGGTTGTCCCTTGGCAGGTCACGGCCGACCTTCTGATAGGCCGTGGCCAGTTCGAGGCAGCCGCCATTGGCAAGCTGGCCGACATGGGTGCGGTAAATCTCCTGCCACGGGGTCTGACTGCGGATTTCGGGCGCCTGCCACGTGTCGATCCGCGACTGCCACTCGGCCTCGTCCACCAGCGCATCCATGCGTGAGGCGTTGAGGTCGAGCCGCACCATGTCGCCGGTCCTGAGATAGGCCAAGCCGCCGCCCACCACGCTTTCGGGCGAGGCGTTGAGGATCGACGGGCTTTCGGAGGTGCCCGACTGGCGCCCGTCGCCGACGGTGGGCAGGTGGTTGATGCCCTGCCGGATGATCGCGTCGGGGGGCTGCATGTTCACCACCTCGGCCGCGCCGGGGTAGCCGACGCAGCCGACGCCGCGGATGAAGAGGATGGTGCGTTCGTCGATGCCGAGGGCGGGGTCGTTGACGCGGTCGTGGTAATCCTCGGGGCCTTCGAAGACCACGGCACGGGCCTCGAACACGTTCTCGTTGCCGGGTTCGGACAGGAAGCGTTTGCGAAAATCGTCGGAGATCACGCTTGTCTTCATCAGGGCGGAGTCGAACAGGTTGCCGGTCAGCACCTTGAAGCCCGCGTTCTTGCGCAGGGGGGCGTCGTAGGTGGTGATGACGTTGGTATCTTGGCTTTCCAGCCCGGCGAGGTTCGCACCCATGGTCTGCCCCGTCGCCGTCATCGCGCCTTCGTGAAGGCGGCCGGCGCGCAGCAATTCGGCCATCACCGCCGGCACGCCGCCGGCGCGGAAGAAGCTTTCGCCGAGGAATTCGCCGGCGGGCTGCATGTTGACCATCAGCGGCACGTCGAAGCCGATGGTCTCCCAGTCGGTCACGTTCAGGTCTACACCGATATGGCGGGCGACGGCCTGCAGGTGGGGCGGGGCATTGGTCGAGCCGCCGATGGCCGTGTTGACGACGATGGCGTTCTCGAAGGCCTCGCGCGTCATGATGTCGGAGGGCTTGAGATCCTCGTGGACCATGGCGACGATGCGCTTGCCGGTCTCGTAGGCCATGGCCATCCGTTCGCGGAAGGGCGCCGGGATGGCAGAATTGCCGGTGAGCGTCATGCCCAGTGCCTCGGCCATCGCGTTCATCGTGCTGGCGGTGCCCATGGTGTTGCAGTGCCCGAGGCTGGGCGCGGCCGAGCAGACGCGGCTCATGAACTCGTCATAGTCGATTTCGCCCGCAGCCAGCAGGCGGCGGCTTTCCCAGACGATCATGCCCGAACCGGTGCGCTTGCCCTTCCACCAGCCATCCAGCATCGGCCCGCCGTTGAGCGCAATGGCCGGCAGGTCGACCGTGGCTGCGCCCATCAGCATCGCGGGCGTGGTCTTGTCGCAGCCGGTGGTCAGCACGACGCCGTCGATCGGGTAGCCATGCAGCACCTCGACAAGGCTGAGATATTGCAGGTTCCGGTCGAGCGCGGCGGTGGGCCGCTTGCCGGTTTCCTGAATCGGGTGAACGGGAAACTCCATCGGGATGCCGCCCGCCTCGCGGATGCCGGCCTTGATCCGGTCCATCAGGAAGACGTGGATCTTGTTGCAGGGCGCGATGTCGGAGCCGGTCTGGGCGATGCCGATCACGGGCTTGCCGGATTGCAGTTCCTCGCGTGTGTATTCCTGGTTCTGATAGCGCTCGAGATAGAGTGCCGTCATGCCCGGGTTGTTCGGGTTGTCGAACCATTCCTGCGACCGGAACCGCTTGTTCGCGCGTGTGTCAGACATCGAGCCAATCTCCCAAATTCCGTGTTCGCTGGCGTCGGGCGAACACGCCACTCATGACAGCATTCCCATTTGGTATACCAAATGCAAGGGCAAAACGCCCTGATTTGAAAGGGATTCGGTGAATCTTCGGTCTTGCGGAGCCGGTTTGTCGGATATGTCCGCCCCTGTGCCGGAAACGGGTCCTCTCAAAGGCTGGCCGTGATGCCGCCGTCGACGAACAGCGTGTGACCGTTGACGAAGCTTGCCGCGTCGGAGGCGAGGAAGACGCAGGCGCCGACGAGTTCCCCGACTGTTCCCCAGCGGCCAGCCGGGGTGCGTTTCTCGAGCCATGCCGAGAAATCGGGGTCGGCGACGAGGGCGGCATTGAGAGGCGTGTCGAAATAGCCCGGCGCGATGGCATTGCAGTTGAGCCCGTGCCGTGCCCAGTCGGTCGCCATGCCCTTGGTCAGGTTGGTGACGGCGCCTTTCGAGGCGGTATAGGGTGCGATGCCGGGGCGGGCGAGCAGGCTTTGGACGCTGGCGATGTTGATGATGTGCCCGGACTTGCGGGCGATCATGTGGCGCGCCGCCGCCTGTCCCACGTAGAAGGCCGAATTCACGTTGGTGCGCATCAAGAGATCGAAGTCTTCGGGCGGGAAGTCTTCCAGCGGGGCCCGGTGCTGCATCCCGGCGTTGTTGACGAGGATATGGATGGGGCCGGTATCGGCTTCGTAGCCGTCGATGGCGCGGCGGGCGGCGGTGGCGTCGGTCACGTCGAAGGGGAGGGTATCGACGCGGGCCCCCTCGGCGCGGAGCGTGCCCGCCGCCTCGTGCAGCCGGTCGGCGTTGCGGGCATTCAGCACCAGTTGTGCCCCGGCCTGAGCCAGCCCGCGCGCCAAGGCGAACCCGATCCCCATGGAAGAACCGGTGACGAGCGCCGTGCGGCCCGTCAGATCGAACAGTTGCATTCATCCTCCTCAAGGCGTCCGGCCGGGGAAGTCGCATTCCCGGTCGAAGGCGCCTTGAACAAATGGTATACCATTTTTATAACGATGCAAGCGGAACACCGGGAGGACGGTCTGCGATGACAGCACCCTATGCCCGTGCCGTGAAAGACTTGCGGCCCCTCGCGCCGTGTGCAGCGGAATTGAAGCGCGGCGGGCCGTTATCGCCGGGCAAACAGGAGATCTCGGATGGTGCCTGAAGACAGCAAGGCGACACTGGTGGGGCGCATCTGGCGGCCGGAAACCGGGCCGGCGGTGGTGCGGCTCGACGGCGAGGAGGTGATCGACATCACCAGCCGGGACATTCCGACGATGCAGACGCTACTTGAGGCGGATGATCCGGCTGCGGCCGCACGCGGGGCGGCGGGCGAGAGTGTCTGCACGCTGGCTGAGTTGGAGGCGGGATCGACCGAGAGGGCCGGCGAGGACGATCTGCGGCTGCTGGCCCCGCCCGATCTTCAGGCGATCAAGGCCGCCGGGGTGACCTTTGCCGAGAGCATGGTCGAGCGGGTGATCGAGGAGCAGGCGGCGGGCGATGTCGGCCGGGCCGAGGCGATCCGCGCAAGGGTGAAATCGGTGATCGGCGACAGCCTGTCGGGGATCGCGCCCGGCTCGGAGCAGGCGATGCAGGTGAAGGCGGTCTTGCAGGAGGAGGGCCTCTGGTCGCAATATCTGGAGGTCGGCATCGGGCCGGATGCGGAAGTGTTCACCAAGTGCCAGCCCATGGCCTCGGTCGGGACCGGCGCGGCGGTGGGGCTGCACCCGGTGTCGAGTTGGAACAACCCGGAGCCGGAGGTGGTGCTGGCGGTGAATTCGCGCGGCGCGGTCGTGGGGGCGACGCTGGGTAATGACGTGAACCTGCGCGACGTGGAGGGCCGGTCGGCACTGCTGCTGGGCAAGGCGAAGGACAACAATGCCTCCTGTGCGCTCGGGCCGTTCCTGCGGTTGTTCGACGAGGGGTTCGGGATGGAGGATGTGCGCCGGGCGGAGTTGACGATGCGGGTCGAGGGGGAGGACGGGTTCGTGCTGGAAGGGCATTCCTCGATGGCGAAGATCAGCCGTGATCCGGCTGAGATCGTCGCCCAGACCATCGGGGCGCATCACCAGTATCCCGACGGCTTTCTGCTGTTCCTCGGCACCATGTTCGCGCCGGTCAAGGATAGGGGCGCGGCCGGGCAGGGGTTCACCCATCAAGGCGGCGACGTGGTCACGATCAGCACGCCGTCGCTGGGGGCGCTGAGCAACACGGTGCGCCTGTCGACCGAGTGCCCGCCATGGACCTTCGGGACCGCCGCGCTGATGCGGAACCTTTCGCAAAGGGGGCTCCTGTGACCACGCCGGAGGTGTTTGACGACACGCATTGTCTGCTGGGGGAGGGGCCGCTCTGGCACCCGCTCAGGCGGCAGCTTTTCTGGTTCGATATCGATGCGCACCGGCTTTACACGCGCACCGCCGAGGGGCGGCAGATGTGGCAGTTCGACGAGCATGTCTCGGCCGCCGGATGGGTGGACGAGGCGCGGCTGCTGGTGGCGTCGGAGACTGCGCTGATTGATTTCAACGTGGAGACCGGGGCGCGGAAACGGGTTTGCGCGCTGGAGGCGGACAACCCGGCGACACGGTCGAATGACGGGCGGGCCGACCCCTATGGCGGGTTCTGGATCGGCACGATGGGCAAGACGAAGGCGCCCGGCGCGGGGGCGATCTATCGGTTCTACCGGGGCGAGATGCGGCGGCTTTACGCGCCGTGGTCGACCCCGAATGCCATGTGCTTCACGCCGGACGGGCATCATGCCTACCTCGCCGATACGCCGACCGGCAGGATCTGGCGTCAGGCGCTGGATGGCGAGGGCTGGCCCGAGGGGGAGCCGGAGTTGTTCCTCGACCTGCCGGGGGATCGCTACAGGCCGGACGGGGCGGTCGTGGATGAGCAGGGCAACCTGTGGTGCGCGCAGTTCCGGCATGGGAAGGTGTCGGTCTTCGATCCGGCGGGCAAGGAGGTGCGGAGCATCGCTTTTCCCGCAGAGCGCACGACATGCCCGGCCTTCGGCGGGGACGATCTGCAAACGCTCTACGTGACCAGTGCCAGCCTCGAGCAGACCGTGACCACCGCGCAGGACGGGCGGACATATTCCCTTCGTGTCGATGTGGCAGGGCAGCCAGAGCATCGGGTGATCCTGTGAGCCGGTCGTTCCTGTCGCTCGGGGAGTGCATGGTCGAGATGGCCGATGCGGGCGGCGGGCTTTATCGGCGTGGCTTTGCCGGGGACACGTTCAACACGGCGTGGTATGCGCGGCGGCTTTTGCCGGCGGAGTGGACGGTGGGCTATGGTAGCTGCATCGGGACCGACGCGGTTTCGGCGGAGATGTGCGGGTTCATGGAGGGGGAGGGGATCGACACCTCGGCCCTGCGGCGGCTGGAGGATCGCACGGTCGGGCTTTACATGATCAGCCTTGAGCAGGGCGAGCGCAGCTTTTCCTATTGGCGCAGCCAGTCGGCGGCGCGGACTTTGGCGGATGATCCGGCGTGGCTGGGGGACGTGCTGGCGGGGCGGGATATCCTTTATTTTTCGGGGATTACGCTGGCGATCCTGTCGCCCGCGGCGCGGCGGGTTCTGTGCGATGCGCTGGGCCGGGCAAGGGCCGGGGGCGCGCTGGTGGCCTTCGATACCAACCTGCGCGAGCGGTTGTGGGAGGCGCCGGAGGCGATGCGCGAGGGGCTGACGATGGGGGCGTCGGTGGCGGATGTGGTGCTGCCGTCCTTCGACGAGGAGGTGCGCGCGTTCGGCGACGGATCGCCGCAGGAGACGGTTGCCCGGTATCGCGATTGCGGGGCGAGGATCGTGGCGGTGAAGGATGGCGGGGGCGACCTGACGCTGTGGGATGCCGCCGGGACCAGAACGCTGCCCGCCGCGCGGTTCGATAGCGTGGTGGATACGACCGCCGCGGGGGACAGTTTCGGGGCGGCGTTCCTCGCGGGGCTGGCCGTGGGGCGGCCGGTGGACGACGCGGCGCGCGGGGCGATGGAGCTTGCCGCGAAGGTCGTTCAGTACCGCGGGGCCCTGGTGCCGCAGATATTCGAGGGGGGAGCGGCATGAACATCCTGATCATCGGCGGCGGTGGGGTTGTCGGGCAGAAGCTGGGCCGGGCGCTGGCTGCGAGGGGCGCGTTGCGCGGGCAGGCAATCGGGAAGATCACGCTGGCGGATATCACCGACCCGGCGCCGCTCGACGGCGGCACGGTGCCGGTGGAAACGGTGACCTGCGATATCGCCGATCCGGCCTCGGTCGCGGCATGCGTGAGCGGCGAGACGGACGTGATCTACCTGCTGGCCGCCATCGTCTCGGCCCATGCGGAGGAGGATTTCGAGGCGGGCCTTGCGATCAATCTGATGGGCACGCTCAACGTGCTGCAACGGGTGCGGGCGCTGGGCACGAAGCCTGTCGTGGTCTTTACCTCGTCGATTGCCGTCTACGGTGGCGAGGTGCCGGATCCGATCACGGATCACAGTTTCCTCAATCCACAGACCTCCTATGGCGCGCAGAAGGCGATGGGGGAGTTACTGCTGAACGACTTTTCGCGCAAGGGGTTCGTCGACGGGCGCGGCTTCCGGCTGCCGACGATTTCGGTGCGGCCGGGCAAGCCCAATCGGGCGGCGTCGAGCTTCATGTCGTCGATCTTGCGCGAGCCGCTGAACGGGCAGGAGGCGGTTTGCCCGGTGGAGGAGGATTTCCCGCATTACTATCTGAGCCCGCGGAAATGCGTGGAGAACCTGATCACGGGGGCGGAGATCGATGAGGGTGATCTTGGGCAGAACCGCTGCATGACGATGCCGGGGCGGATGTGGACGATCAGGCAGATGATCGACGCGATGACGGCGGTGGCGGGGCCGGAGCCCGCCAAGCTGATCCGGTGGGAGGCGCAGCCGGATATCCGGGCCATCGTGAGCGGCTGGCGGTTCGACCTGCGGCCGGAGAAGGCGGTGGCGCTGGGGCTGTCGGCGGATGAGAGTTTCGAGGACAATATCCGGTATTACCTCGAAGACGACAAGCCGGCGGGCTGAGGCGGCTACCGCTTGAAATGCTTGCACGCCTCCAGCCGGGCCAGCGCGCCGCGGCGCAGCAGGGGCAGGTCGATATCGACGGCGGTGAAGGTGCAGCCGGCCTTGACCACGTCCTCGAGCAGCCCTTGGTTGGGCGAGAGGAAGCCCGCCGGTTTGCCGGCGGCGCGGATGCGGGCGATGCCGTCGGTGATGGCGGCATGCACCTCGGGGTGTTTCGGGTTGCCCGGATGGCCGAGGCTGGCGGCGAGGTCGGCGGGGCCGATGAAGAGCCCGTCGATGCCCGGCACGGCGGCGATCTCTTCCAGCCGGTCGAGCGCCTCGCGGGTTTCGATCTGGAGGATCAGGCAGATTTCCTCGCGTGCCGTGGTGAAATAGTCCGGTTCTGCGCCGAAGCCCGTGGCGCGGGAGACGCTGCTGACGCCGCGGATGCCCTCGGGTGGGTAGGCGACGGCGGCGGCGGCGAGTTCGGCCTCTTCCACGGTCTGCACGTAGGGCACGAGGATGTTGCGGGCGCCGACGTCGAGCAGGCGCTTGATCTCTGCCACGTTGAGGCAGCTCGGGCGGACCATCGGCTCGGTCTCGCAGGCGGAAAGCGCCTGCAGCATGGCCATGATGCCGGGTTCGTCATTGGGGGTGTGTTCGCAGTCGAGCAGGATCCAGTCGAAGCCGAGCTGGCCCAGCATCTCGGTCACCATTGGCTCGCGCATCATGCTCCAGATGCCGATCTGGGGGCGGCCTTCGGCGATGGCGCGTTTGAAGCGGTTTTCCTTCATTGCGGTATCCTTCAGTTGACGGCGGTCGGCAGGGACCGACCGGCATGGAACGCGGCGATGTTGTCGCGCTGGAGCTGGCCCATGGCGGCGCGGGTCTCGACCGTGCCGGAGCCCTGATGCGGCTGGATCACGACGTTGTCGAGCGCGTAAAAGCGCGGGTCGATATCCGGCTCGCCGAGGAAGACGTCGAGCGCGGCGCCGGCGATCCGGCCCGCCTCGAGCGCGTCGAGCAGCGCGGCCTCGTCGACCGTGGTGCCGCGGGAGATGTTGACCACCACGCCGCGGGGGCCGAGGGCGTCGATCACCTGTTTAGAGACGAACTTCTCGGTCTCGGGGCCGCCGACGAGGGCGATCACGAGGTAATCGACGGCATGGGCCAGCGAGACCGGGTCGGCGTGGTAGGTCCAGCCGGGCGTGTCCTTCTCGGAGCGGGCGAAATAGTGGAGGTCCATCTTGAAGGCGGCGAGCCGGTCGGCGATCTCGCGTCCGATGCGGCCGAGGCCGACGATCCCGGCGCTTGCGCCGGAGAACTTGCGGTTGAGGGGATATTCGCCCTTGGTCTTCCATTTGCCGGAGCGGGCCCAGAGGCTGGCCTGTTCCATCTCGCGCACCTGCATGAGCAGCATGGCGACGGCGAGGTCGGCCACGTCGTCGTTCAGCACGTCCGGGGTGTTGGTCACCTTGATGCCGCGCCGGGTGGCGGCGGGGATGTCGATGGCGTCGTAGCCAACGCCGTAATTGGCGATGATGCCGAGGTTCGGCAGGAGGTCCATCTCCTCCGGTCCCAGTGGCGCGTGGCCCTTGTAGGCAAGGGCGGTGACGGCGTGGCGCGAGGGCTCGTCCAACCCCGGAAGATCGGAAAGGCGATCAAGCATGACGGGCGCGAAGGCCTCTCTGGCGGCGGCGGTGTCATTGTCGGAATAGGGGCCGATGACGATCGTGGCGGTCATGGTGTCTCCTTTCGGTGGGCGGTGGGGCGTGGGGCTGTCATGCGGGGGCGGTGCGGAATGCCGACAGCCAGCCCAGCGTGGCTTCGGTCGGGCCGGGGGGCCTGTATTCGGCGCCGAGCGGGGCCGTCCAGCCGAGCGAGGAAATGGTTTCGAAAAGGTTAACGAAGGTCATGTCGCCGCAATCGGGCGGGCCGCGGTCGGGCACGGAGGCGAACTGGATATGGCCGATATGGGGCAGGAGGGTCTGGAGGCGTCGGGTCGGGTCGCCTTCCATGAGTTGCACGTGGTAGCAATCGAACATCAGCTTGAGGTTAACGGCGCGGACGGTTTCGATGATCTCGAGCGCCTGCGCGGTGGTGGACAGGAAATAGCCCGGCGCGTCGTGGCTGTTGAGCGGTTCGATCAGGATGGTGATGCCGTGCGGGGCGGCGGCGGTGCAGGCGTGGCGGAGGTTTTCGGTGAAGGTGGTGCGGGCCGCTTCGCCGGTGGCGATGCCGGCCATGACATGGACGTGTCGGGCGCCGATGGCGGCGGCATAGGCGATGGCCTCGTCGATGGCGGCGCGGGCCTCCGGCGCGCGGCCGGGGAGGGCGGCGAGGCCGTTTTCGCCTTGCTCGGCGTTGCCGCGCCGTGTGTTGAGGCCCAGCATGGGCAGGTCGGTTTCCGCAAGCGCGGTGGTGACCTGAGCGGTCGGGGTGTCGTAGGGCCAGTGGCATTCGACCGCGTCGAACCCGGCGGCGGCGGCCGCGCGAATGGCTTCTGGCAAGGGTCTGTCTTTCCAGAGGAATCCGAGGTTGGCGGAGAACTTCAACCGCGCGATCCCGCGTGGCGCTCCGGGGCCTGAACGTGGCCCGGGGTCGACCATCTTGCCGGTTCCGATGACGTTTTCCGCGGCATGCGCTTGTTGACCCTCCGACTTGACGTTATTTGGTATACCAAACATCGGCCAAAGCGGACGAAGGGTCAATGGCCGAGGAGAATTCGGGGATTTCCAACGTCGGTATAACGTCGGTATTTTGTCGGTATTGCGTCGGTGCGGCGGTCGGCCCGTGCGGTTCGGCGGGCCGGGATGGATCGGAGGACAGGCGATGACACCACGAGAGGCGAGCCGCAAAACGCGGGAGTTGTGCGGGCTGGCGCCGGTGATCCCGGTGCTGGTGATCGAGGACGCAAGCAAGGCGCGGTCGCTGGCGGAGGCGCTGGTGGCCGGGGGCCTGCCGGTGCTGGAGGTGACGTTGCGCACGCCGGCGGCGCTGGAGGCGATCCGGGCGATGGCGGAGGTGCCGGGCGGGCATGTGGGGGCCGGGACGCTGATTTCGGCGGAGGATGTGCGCGCGGCAAAGGATGCGGGGGCCACGTTCGGGGTGTCGCCGGGGGCCACGGACGCGTTGCTGGCGGCGTGCGAAGATGAGGGTTTGCCCCTGCTGGCAGGCGCTGCCACGGCGAGCGAGGCGATGCGGCTTTTGGCGCGGGGCTATGACATGCTGAAGTTTTTCCCGGCGGAGGCGTCGGGCGGGGCGGCGGCGCTGAAGGCGCTGGGCGGGCCGTTGCCGCAGATCTCGTTCTGTCCCACGGGGGGCGTGAGCTTGGGGAATGCGGGGGACTACCTGAAGCTTTCCACGGTGCCCTGCGTCGGGGGAAGCTGGATCGCGCCCGCCGATTTGGTGGCGGCGGGCGACTGGGGGGCTATCGAGGCCAAGGCAAGGGAGGCCGCCGGCCTGTCGGGATGATGGCCGGCGGCGCGCGTCAGGCGGGGTTGAGATCGGCGTCGACGGTGATCGGCTGGGTCTTGCCGTCTTTCGACTCGCCGAAATAGATCGTCTGGTGGGGGAACGGGATCTCGATGTTGCGCGCGTCGAAGACCCGTTTGAGCACGGCGTTGTAGGCCCGGCCGATGCCCCATTGCCGCCCCGGCACGCATTTGATGCGGGCGCGGAGCATGACCGCGCTGTCGCCGAAGCTGTTGAGGCCGAACCATTCGAGTTCGTCGAGGATGCCGTCGGCCTGCTCGGGGTCGCCCTTGAGTTCCTCGAAGGCGTCGATCATGGCCTGTTTCACCTCGTCCACGTTCTCGCGGTAGGCGACGCCCATGTCGCAGACGAAATAGCCGTAATCCTTGACGTAGTTCGACACCATGTCGACCGAGGAGAAGGGGATGATGTGGTAGACGCCGTGCAGGTCGCGCAGGCTGACCGAGCGGATAGTGAGGCGTTCGACGATGCCGGTGGTGCCGCCCACGGTGACCACGTCGCCCACGTTCATCGCGTTCTCGAACTGGATGAAGATGCCGGTGATGATGTCCTGCACCATTTTCTGGGCACCGAAACCGATGGCGAGGCCGAGCACCCCGGCGGAGGCCAGCAGCGGCGCGATGTCGAGGCCGATCTCGGCCAGCACGAACATCAGCGTGATGATGATGAGCGCGATGGTGGCGGCGTTTCTGAGGAGCGTCAGGAGGGTCTGTTCGCGGGCGGTGGCGACCTTGCCGAATTCGGGGTTGAGGCGGTAGTCGACCCACGAGGTCAGCGCCAGCCAGATGCCGAAGGCCACCAGCAGCACGGCGGCGACCGAGAGGATCGTGCCCGTCAGGCGCAGGCCGAACTGGCTGACCATCCAGGCGCGCAGGTCGATGAGGCCGATGGCGTTGATGGCCAGCAGCACCACGGCGACGAAGATGAGGGCGCGCAGGACGGTGAGGATCTTGGGCACGAAGGCGTTGAGCCGGCCCTGAAGGAGCGGGACGCGCTGGGTGATGTTTTCGGGCAGGCTGACGCCGCGGGCGATGGAGCGGCTGAGGAAGCCGGCGATGGCGAAGCCCACGAGACCCACCACGAGGACCTGGCCGGAGGCGATGAAGGTCTGAAAGACCGCGTTGCCGGGGCGCAGCAGGACGATGACGAACATCGCCAGCAGGTAGGCCAGCGCCGGCCAGTGCCAGTGCCGCGCGAGGTAATGGAGCGCGCCGCGGCGGCGGCTGCGGCGGGGCGGGGGTGTTGCGGCGGGGTCCATCACCGGGGCCGGGTCGGCGGTGGCGGTGACCATGGGGGCGCCGATCTCGTCGATGGCCTCTTCCTGCGGGGGTTCGGGGTCGGGGTGGTGCGGCGCGATTTCGGGCGCGTCGGTGCCGAGCATCCAGTCGGTCACCGGCTTGCGGTTGCGCAGGACGAGCCAGATGGCGAAGGCCAGCACCGCGAAGGCGATGAGCGCCGAGACCGCGCGCCCCGCCGCGAAGGAGACGTTGCCGTTGATGAGCGGCACGACGAGGAGCTGGCCATAGCCCACCACGCCGACGATCAGGTTGATGCAGGTCGAGAGGTAGGCGGCCGCGCGGTCGCCGATGGGCAGGGGCCGCAGCGAGGTGGCGGAGGGCGAGAGCACGAGGCGGACCACCACCTTGGCCATTTCCACCAGCAGGAAGGCGTTGAGATAGAGCGTCTGGCGGATGCCGATCTGGCCGAATTCGCCGAGGGCGAGGATGGCCAGCGCATAGCCCGCCGCCCATGCGAGGATGACGATCAGGATGTCGATGGCGCCGGACATGACGAAGAGCACGATGGTGCGGGCGATGCCGCCGTCGCGGGCCGAGGCGCTCATGCGGGCATAGGCCGCCTTGCCGAACCAGCGCAGCAGGATGAAGGAGAGGACGGTGCCGGCGATGACGATGGCGAGGTCGGCCAGCGCGTCGAGCAGCACGCCGGCCTCGCCGCCGCTGAGGCCGGAGAAGACGTTGGGCGCACGGGTGAGCTGGCGCCAGAAGGTGGTGGTGAAGCCGGCGATGTTCTCGGCCGCTTCCTGGGTGATGAGGGCGACGCGGCGGCCGAAGGAGAGGTCTTCGGGCGGGGCGTTGCCGTCGGCGAGGGTGTCGACGATTTCGTCGGGGGTGGTTTCCTCTTCCGGCAGGCCGGTGGCGCGGAGCCGGTCGATCAGCTCGGCGCGGGTGGCGTCATTCTCGATGACGTCGAGGAGAAGGTCGACGCTGGAGGGGGCGTCGTCGGCGGGGGGCTCCTCGGTCGCGGCTTCCTGCGCCGTGACGGGGGCGAGGGTCATGAAAACCAGAACGAGAAAACTCGCGACCAAACGCAGCATGTTTCACTGTCTCCGCATGTTTCGTGTCATGGGCGGGGCACGCGGCAAAAGGCGCCGGTTACCGGGGGAAACCGCCCTGACGTTTGGGCTTTACCTATCGGGAAGTGCAGTGAGGTCAAGCAAAGGGCCGGGCCGCGGGGGCGACCGGCGGGGTTTTGCTGTTGATTTTCAAACGTTTCCGGGTGGTCAGTGCGGGGTCTCGTCGGCCATGGCACGGGTTTCCACCACTTCGAGACCGTAGCCGCGGAGCGCGACGAGGGGGTGGACGGAATTGTTGAGCAGGATCATCTCGCGGATGCCCAGGGCGCGGAGGATCTGGGCGCCGGTGCCGTAGTCGCGGATCGTGCTGCCGGAGGGCTGGGGGCTGGATTTGCGGGAAAGGAGCACGTCGGAGGGGCTGCTGCGATGGGTTTCGCGCATGAGGACGATGACGCCGCGCCCGGCCTTGCCGATCTCCTCCATCGCGCCGTAGACGGCGGAGCCGTGGGAATAGAAGCGGTCGCCGACGATGTCGTCGAAGAGGTTGACGGCATGGACGCGGACGAGGGCGGGCTGGCCGTCGGCCACGTCGCCCTTGACCAGCGCGACGTGTTCGACGCCGTCGATCAGGTTGCGGAAAACGGTGGCGGTGAAGGGGCCGCCGTGGCGGCTTTCGATGGTTTCCTCGCAGACCTTCTCGACCAGTTGCTCGCGGTTGCGGCGGTAGGTGATGAGGTCGGCGATGGTGGCGACCTTGAGGTTTTCGCGGGCGGCGAATTCGAGAAGCTGCGGCAGGCGGGCCATGGTGCCGTCGGGGTTCATGATCTCGCAGATGACGCCCGCGTCGCCGGCGCCGGCAAGGCGGCTGATATCGACCGCGGCCTCGGTATGGCCGGAGCGGACCAGCGTGCCGCCGTCGCGGGCCACGAGCGGGAAGACATGACCGGGCGAGACGATGTCGGCGGGGCGGGCGCCGTCGGCCACGGCGGCGGCGATGGTGCGGGCGCGGTCGGCGGCGGAGATGCCGGTGGTGACGCCCTCGCGCGCCTCGATCGAGACGGTGAAGGCGGTGCCCATGCGGCTTTCATTGCCGCGGGCCATCAGCGGCAGGGCGAGCTGTTCGGTCTTTTCGCGGGAGAGGGCGAGGCAGATCAGGCCGCGGCCGTGCAGCGCCATGTAGTTGACGGCGGCAGCGTCGGCATGGCGGGCGGGGATGAAGAGATCGCCCTCGTTCTCGCGGTCCTCGTCGTCGACAAGGATGGACATGCGGCCGGCCTTGGCATCGGCGATGATGTCTTCGATCGGGCTGAGGCCGGGAATGGCGGTATCGGGCATGTCACGGGCTTCCTCGCAGGTTTTGATACCCTATATTGTACCAAATTGTTGCGGATCAAAACCGTAAAATTGTATCGGTTCTATTTTACCGGCCCGTCGGCGCTCGGGATGCGGCGGCAGATCAGGCTGACGCCGAGGCCGATGACCCCGACGCAGGCGAAGAGCACGCTGTAGCCCGTGGCGGAGGCGGTGGCGCCGGGGGCGGGGAAGGCCCCCAGAAGGATGGCCGAGGCGGACTGGGTGAGGAAGACGCCGCCGAGGGAGAGCACGCCGATGGTCGAGATCACCCGGCCCGAGTGGCTGGCCGGAAAGAGGCTTTGGGCATGGGCCATGATCAGCATGAAGAAGGTCGAGAGCCCGCAGGCGAATGCGCAGAGCGCCGTGGCGAGCATCCAGTGGAGGTGGCCGAAGAGGGCGAGCAGGAGGAAATCGAGCCCCATCAGCAGGGCGCCGATGACGATGAGGGTTCGGCGCGAGCGCAGGCGCCGGTCGAGCATGCCGTAGATCAGCGGCCCGAGGCTGAGGAAGACGATGAGGGCGATGAGGCAGTAGCTGCGTTCGAGCGGGTTCAGCCCGTGCACGTCGGCGAGGTAGGGCAGGGCCCAGAGCCCGGCGAGGATCTGGACGGGGGTATAGAGCGTGGGCGCGGCGAGGAGCAGCGGCCAGACCTTGCGGGTGGCGAAGACCGAGGCGACGCCCCTGAGGCTGTCTTTCAGGCTTTCGGGTTTGCGCAGGGGCAGGAATTGCGTGCCCGGCGGGGCGTCCCGGACCACGATGTAGAAGAGCAGGGCGACGGTGGCGGTGCCGGTGGCGAAGACGACGAAGACCATCCGCCAGCCGTATTCTTCCAGCATGAGGGTGAGCGGGGTGGTGGCGAGCAGCCCGCCCAGCATGCCGAAGAAGAGGTAGCGGCCGGTGATGGCGGTGGTGGCCTCCTCGGAGACCCATGCCGCGAAGAGCTTGAAGCCGCCCATGACGGCGGCGGAGAAGCCGAGGCCGATCAGCGCGCGCCCGAGCATGAGGACACCCCAGTTGCCCGAGGCCGCGACGATGGCGCAGCCGGTGGCGGCGACCAGCCCCATGGCGGTGAGCGCGCGGCGGGTGCCGTAGCGGTCGAGCAGGATGCCGGAGGGGATCTGGCCGAGGCCCTGGGCGAGGAACATGATGCCGATGACCACGCCGATCTGTTGCGAGCGCAGGGCGAATTCGGCGGCGAAGACGGAGGAGAGCACGCTGCCTGAGGTGCGGTGGAACTGGCCGAGCGCGAAGAGCAGGGAGGCAAGGGTGAAGGCGGCGAGGAAGCGGGCCGACCGGGCGGGGATCTTCGTGGTCGGGGAGGGGTTGCACGCCATCAGGGCTCACTTCCGGGCATCGCGGTGTCGGGCGGCGCCGAATTGTATGGGTTCAATTTGGTGCAGTTTTCCGCATTGAGGGGGAAAGCGCAAGGGCATAGCCGCGCAATTCGCGGAAAACCGGCAAAAGCGGGCTGTTATCTGCCTTTTCCGTTGGGCGGGGATGTGGGGTTCCGTCCTGTAAAGCAAGGCGCGTGTGAAGGTGGCGGGCGGCTTGTGGGTGGGCATAAATGCTTTGGTGTCAGAGGGTTGCCTTGGGTCTCGCAAGGCGTAGGCCGTGCCGGGATTCGGCTGTGCCTGACGCGGGTCTGTGCGTTTCGCATCGGGGTGCGTGCCGAGATTGGGGTACAAAGTATCGCAAAGAGGGGTTGCAATGTTATCAGATTAAAATCATTATGACAGGTACAAGCGATTGCGACGGCATGGGAGGACATGGTGGCCGAGGCAAGAACTGGGAGGACCGTGGTGGTCACCGGAGGCGGGCGCGGAATCGGGCTGGCGATCGGCCGGCGGTTCGCGCAGAACGGTGACAATGTCGTTCTGATCGACCTCGATCCGGGGGTGACGGACGCCGGCAGCGCAATGTCCGAAGAAACCGGCGCCAAGGTTAAGGGCGTCAAATGCGACGTGACCGACGGCGCACAGGTGAAGGAGGCCTTTGCCGCGATTGCCGACGAGTTCGGGTCGGTGGATGTGCTGATCAACAACGCCGGCGTGCTGCGCGACAACCTGATTCACAAGATGTCGGAGGATGACTGGGACACGGTCATGGGGGTGCATCTGAAGGGCGCTTACCTCTGTGCGAAGGCGGCCCAGACCTACATGGTGCCGAAGAAATACGGGAAGATCGTGAACCTGTCCTCGACCTCGTCGCTGGGGAACCGGGGGCAGCTCAATTACTCGACCGCGAAGGCGGGGCTGCAGGGGTTCACGCGGACGCTGGCGCTGGACCTCGGGAAGTTCAGCATCAACGTCAATTGCATCGCGCCGGGCTTCATCGACACCGAGATGACCCGGTCGACCGCCGAGCGGCAGGGGATCGACCCCGAGGATTACAAGAAGATGAAGGCCGAGAAGATCGCCATCGGGCGCGTGGGCGTGCCGGAGGATGTGGCCAACGTGGCCAATTTCCTCGCGAGCGACGAGGCGTCATTCGTCAACGGACAGATCATTTACGTGAGCGGAGGGCCGGAAACCCGGCGGTGAGATCATGAATACATTCAGCCCCGTGAAGGGAGAGACCAAGATGCTGGACCCGGTTGAGGCCCTGAATTCCGACAGGATGCGCGAGCTAGAGCGCATGGCGATCGAGGATTTTCGCCCGAGGGGGCGGGAGTACGATGCGCAGAGCGTGATGCCGATGGAGAATATCCGGCAGTTGCACGAGGCCGGGTGGCTTCGGGCGACGCTGCCGCATGAATGGGACGGCATGAACAGCAATGTCGACAGCGACGAGGACCCGTCGACCTTCCTGCAGGGGTTGCGGATGATCGCGCGGGGCTGTCCGGGGACCGCGCATTGCTACCAGGTGACGAACCATTGCGGCTGGGCGGTGCATGAGCTGGGTACGGAGGAGCAGCACGAGCTGTTCCTCAAGCCGATGCTGAGCGAGCCGTATCTGGGCACGTTCGTGGGCTCGGAAGCGAAGCGCAAGCATATGTACATGATGAACACCTCGGCCAAGCGGGTCGAGGGCGGCTATATCCTGCGGGGCGAGAAGAACTATGCCACGAATGGCAGCGCGCTGGGCTTTGCCATCATTTTTGCCGCAATCGAAGGGGTGGAGAATTTCCTCGACAACCACCAGATGCTGATCGTGACGCCGGATATGGAGGGCGTGTCGATCGACACGAGCTGGTACCGGCCCAACGGGATGCGGTGCGCCGACAGCCCGGTGATCACGCTGAACGACGTGTTCGTGCCGGACAGCCATGTGCTGGGCGCGCCGGGGGTTTACCCGCGCAATCGCTGGCAGGGGAAGTTCCACCTTGGGTTCACCGCCAATTACCTTGGCGCGACCGAGGGGATGTATAACTGGTTCCTCGATTACATCGTGGGCAAGGGCAAGGGCGAGGCGGAGTTGATCCAGATGCGCACCGGCGAGATGAAGATCAAGCTGGAGGGGGCGGCGTCGATCTTTCACGACGCGATCCGGGCGTACCGGACCAAGCCGGTGGTCGAGGCGGAGCTTCTGGCGATGGCGGCGAAGTCGATTGCCGCGGACGTGGCGTTCGAGCTGTCGCACAAGATCATTCATGCGGCCGGGTCGACGGCGCTGTTCGACGAGTTCCCGCTGAGCCGGTATCTGCGCGATCTGGAAACGCATGTGCTGCACGCGGGCCATGACAAGACGGCGCAGATCATCGGGCAGTCGGAGTTGAAGCAGACGTTCGACTCGACGCTGCAACGCTGAGGGCGGTGCCGTGAGCCAGCAGGATGCCGCGCCGCAGGTTGGGGACCGCTCGAGTTACACGACCGAGCCGGTCACCACGCGGCAGATCGTGATGTATGCCGGCGCCTCGGGTGACTTCAACCCGATCCATTATGACCAGGGTTACGCGGAATCCGCCGGGCTGGGCGGGGTGATCGCGCATGGCATGCTGACCATGGGCATGGCCGGGCGGTGTGTCACCGACTGGGCCGGGCCGGGGCGGTTCGTCGAGGATATCCGGGGGCGGTTCCTGCACCCGGTGAAGCCGGGCGACGAGGTTACCTTCGCGCTGGAGGTGACGGGGGTCGGAGAGGCCGTGGAAATGGACCTGACCGGGCATGTGGGCGAAACGCAGGTGTTCAAGGGCACGGCGCGCGTCTCTGGCGGTCGCCGGGCTTGATGAGAGAATGTCGGCGTGGCCGGCGATGACGCGCGGTTCGGTGACGGGCCGCGCGATTTTCGTGAGTGAGAGGAAAGGCGGAGCGGGATGAAGAAGGTCTTGATTGCGAACCGGGGTGAGATTGCCTGTCGGATCATCGCGGCCTGTCGGTCGCTGGGGCTGAAGACCGTGGCGGTCTGTTCCGAGGCGGACGCGGCGGCGCTGCATGTGGAGATGGCCGACGAGCGGGTAGAGATCGGCCCGGCGCCGGCAAGGAAGAGTTACCTCGACAAGGCGGCGGTGCTGGAGGCGGCAAGGCGGACCGGGGCGGATGCGGTGCATCCGGGCTATGGGTTCCTGTCGGAGAGCGCCGACTTTGCGAGGATGGTGGAGGCGGCCGGGCTGATCTGGCTTGGCCCCGATGCCGGCACGATTGCGGTGATGGGGGACAAGGGCGCGGCACGGAAGGCGGCGATCGAGGCCGGGGTGCCGGTGCTGCCCGGAACGGCGCCTTTGGGCAAGGCGGTCGGCGCGGATCTTGATGCGCTGGGTGACGAGATCGGCTTTCCGCTGCTGGTGAAGGCCACGGCGGGGGGCGGCGGTATCGGGATGCGCCGGGTCGAGACACCGGAGGCGCTGGCCGATGCAGTGGCCAATGTGCAGGCCCATGCCGAGCGGACCTTTGGCGATGGCACGGTCTATCTGGAGCGGTTCATCCGGCGGGCGAGGCATATCGAGATACAGGTCTTCGGGGATGGCGCCGGCCATGTGGCCGTGTTCCCCGAGCGGGATTGTACGTTGCAGCGGCGGTATCAGAAGATATTGGAGGAATCGCCCGCGCCGGACCTGTCGGAGGATGTGCGGGCGGCGATGAAGGCGGCCGCGCGGAGGCTGGCGCAGGCACGGCGGTATCGCAGCGCCGGAACGGTGGAGTTCGTCTATGACGCGGAGACCGAGGACTGGTTCTTCCTCGAGATGAACACGCGCATTCAGGTCGAACATCGGGTGACGGAGATGGTCACGGGCACGGACCTTGTGGGCATGCAGTTGCGGCTGGCGCTGGGGCGGCTGGACGATCTGGCGGAGGAGTACGGGGTGCTTGGCGGGCACTGGGCGATCGAGGCGCGGCTTTGTGCCGAGGACCCGGAGAAGAATTTCCTGCCCCGGCCGGGGAGGCTGGAGCGGCTGGAGTTGCCCGCTTCCGATGACACGCTGGTGGTGGATTGCGGGCTGCGTCAGGGCGATGCCGTGTCGCCGCATTACGATTCGATGATCGGCAAGCTGGTGGCCTGTGGCCCGAGCCGGGAGGCGGCGATGGAGCGGCTGGATGCGGCGCTAGCGGAGGTGCGGATCGAGGGGGTGGCGACGAATGCCGGGTTCGTGCGGCGCCTTCTGGCGCTGGAGGATTTCGCCGGGGCGGCGGTGCATACGCAATATGTGGATGCGAACCTTGCCCGTCTGCTGGCCGGGGAGAGCGCGGCGGCGTGATCGTCTGAGCGCCGGTTTCCTGTGGTGGATGCAAAAAAGAGCCGGCGTAACGCCGGCTCTTTCCAGTTGAAGCGGTCGGGAGAAGATTGACCGCGATCAGTATTCCTCGTCGGTCTCGATCTTCGAGAAGATCTCTTCCTCGAGCAGACGCTGGTAGGTTTCCCGGTCAGTGCCGTTCTCTTCCAGCAGCTTGGTCCACTTTTCGCGTAGGCGGCTGATCTCGTCGGCGATCTCCTGCGGGTGGGCGATGCCCTTTTCCTCGCCCTTGGCGACGGCCTGGTCCTGGTAATCCTGGGCGAAGTTGGCGACGAATTCGGCGAACTCGGGCTCGGCATGGTAGAACTTGGTGCCGGTCTCGGTGTATTCGTCGATCACGTCTTCATCTTCCTTGAGGTAGTTGAAGATCGCCCCGGTCACCAGTTCGGCGAGGTTGCCGGTGACGGCCTTGCGCTGATCGGGGGTGAGGGAGTTCCACTTTTCGATGCGCATGTTCATGGTCGATGCGCCGAAGAAGCCGCCGAGCGGATCGAGGATCACGTATTTGGCGGCCTCGCCGTAGGAGCGGGCCTTTTGTGCTGCGACCGAGTGCAGGGCGCAGTCGAGAATGCCGCGATCGAGGGCCTCGTAGGCTTCGTCCGGGCTGACGTTGACCGGGGTGGCGCCGAGGGCGGTGGCCAGTTCCGCGTAGGCCGCGATGCCGCGGACGCGCTTGCCCTTGAAGTCTTCGAGCGTCTTCAGCTCTTCCCGGCAGTGGTAGACATAGGGCGTCAGCGCGTAGGTCGCGAGCGGGCGGGTGTTGAAATCGCGGTATTCCTGCGTGCAGTCGGGGCAGTTGAAGAGCACCAGCTCGTTCAACACGCCGGTCATCACGAGGGGCTTGTCGTTGAGCAGGCTGAATTCGCCCAGATAGGTGTCGACCGGCATTTCGGAGGGCACGTAGGCGCCCACGAAATAGCCCGCGTCGGCCAGCCCGTCGCGCACGCCACCGGGAATGTCGCGGCCCGAAAGCAGCGAACCGCCGACGTGCATTTCGTATTCGATGGTGCCGTTGGAATCCTCCTTCACGTTCTCGGCGAACTCGTTCAGCACCGGGTTGGTGATATGCAGCGGGTTGAGATAGCTGGCATAGACGATCTTGGTTTTGTCCTGGGCCATGGCCGCGGTTGCGGTCAGGGCCGCGGTGGCGGCAATTGCTAGTGTTCCAAGTTTCATTTGGTCCTCCTCTGTTGTTGTCTGTGGGCGGCTCCTCTTCCGCCCATGGGTAATGCCGGTCTCCGGGCGGTGCGGGTCATCGCATGAGGCCCGGGATAAAGAGCGAGATTTGCGGGAACAGGATCAGCAGGGTAAGCGTGACCAGATCGGCCAGCAGGAACCACAGGACCCCGCGGAAGATGGTGGTCAGCGAGATGCTGTTGCCGACCACGCCCTTGATGATGAAACAGTTCAGCCCGACGGGCGGGGTGATCAGCCCGATTTCGAGATACTTGATCATGATGACGCCGAACCAGATCAGGTCCATGTCCAGCGCGTGCAGGATCGGCACCATGATCGGGATGGTGAGCAGCATGATGCCCATCGAGTCGAGGAACATGCCGAGCAGGATGTAGATCACCGAGATGCCCAGCATGAAGAGCAGCGGGTCGACGGCCATCTGTTCAACAACGTCGGACAGGAAGATGGGCAGGCCGCTGAAGGCCATGAAGCGGGCCAGAAGGAAGCCGCCCATGGCGATGAAAAGGATGGTGGCCGTGCCCTTGAGCGCGTCGAGCAGCGAGTTGATCATGACCGTGAGGGTCAGCCGGCGCTGGGCGGCGGCGATGACGAAGGCCATGAGCGCGCCGCCGGCGGCGGATTCGGTTGCGGTGAAGACGCCCGAGTACATGCCGCCGATGACGGCCAGCACGAGGAGCGGCAGGGGCCAGACCTCGAGCAGGATGGCGAAGCGGTCGCGCCATGTGACGGTTTCCTCGACCGACGGGGCAAGCGAGGGTTTCAGGCCGCAGCGCAGGACGATGAGCGCCATGAACATGAAGGCCGACAGGATGCCGGGGAGGATGCCGGCGAGCAGGGCCTGACCGACCGAGACCTCGGCGAAGATGGCGTAGAGCACCATCAGGATGCTGGGCGGGATGAGCGAGCCCAGCGTGCCCGCGACGGCGACGGAGCCTGCGGCGAGGCCGGGATCGTATTTGAAGCGCATCATCTCGGGGATGGCGATGCGGCCCATGGCGGCGGCGGTGGCGACGCTGGAGCCGGAGGCCGCCGCGAAGCCCGCGCTGGCCATGGTCGAGGCCACGGCAAGACCGCCGGGCAGACGGCTGAGCCAGAGGCGGGCGGCGGCGAAGAGGCTTTGGGTGAGGCCGCTGTTATAGGCCACGGCGCCCATCAGCAGGAACATCGGCACCGCCGAGAGCGACCAGTGGGCGATGAAGTTATAGGGCTGTTCGGTAAGCACGGCGAAGGCCGCGCCTGGCCCGCGAATGGCCGCGACACCGGCCACGGAAACACCGGCCAGCGCCAGCGCGATGGGCACGCGGAGGGCCAGCAGAACAAGCAGGGCGCCGAGCCCGAGGGCGCCTATGGCGATGGAAGACATCAGTGGGCCGTCCCGTGTGCAGGGGTGTCGGGGTCGTCCTTGCCGAAGGCGCGGGCGAATTCCTCGACCGCGGTGAAGGCGTAGACGAGGCTCATCAGCCCGGTGCCGGCGACGACGAGCCAGCGGGCGGGCCATGTGTAGACGAGGATCACGCCGAGGACGAATTCGCCGAGCGTTGTCATCTTCATCGCCTTTTCGAAGGCGGCCATGGTGAAGTATCCCATGGCGACGGCGGCGAGCGTGTAGACGATGGCGTCGATCAGGGCGTTGGTGCGGTCGCTGAGGCCGCTGGTGAATAGCTCGATGATGACATGGCCGCGATGGAGCTGGATATAGGCCAGCGGCAGGAAAACCACGGAAACCATGTAGTAGAAGGACACGATCTCGAGCGTGCCGGGCACGGAGGAATTGAACATCGTGCGCAGGGCGGCATCGGCGCAGATCTGAACCATCATCAGGATCATCGCGATGCCGCCGAGGCAGATTTGTACCCTGCATAGCAGGATTATGACGCGGCGTATCGCCGACATTGTATCCTCCCTTGCGGGCCGGGAACGGGGTTTCGGACTCGGCATCCGCTCATTCAGCTTAGGAAATTGATCAATATTAATGCAAGCAAATTATCTCATTTATATTGGTCCAATTGCGGAATTGTATCCGTAATTGGACCGACACATTCCGGGATTCAATCATGTGGTGCATTTCGGGTGAGGCGGTCGGCCACGTTCGCCTCAACGGCGAGTCGGCGCGCCTCCGGCGCCGGGCCGGCGGCGGCGCGGATGAGATTGCGAATCCGGTCGAGGCGCTCGGGCGGCAGGGAGGCGAGGTGGCGGGCGAGCGAGTTTGCCGTTTCGTCCGGCGTGTCGGAGCGTTGGGTGACGATGCCGAGGTCGAGGGCTTCGGCGGCGTCGAAGGGCGCTTCGGTGCAGAGCAGGTGCAGCGCGCGGCGTTCGCCCACCACCTTGACCAGTGGCGGCACGACGAGGGCGGGAAGGACGCCCTTGCTCAGTTCGGGAAAGCCGAAGCGGGCGCCGGGGCCGGCGATGACGAGGGGGGCCGCGCAGGCGATGCCGCTGCCCGCGCCGAGGGCGGGGCCGTCGACGACGCAGATGACGGGGATGGTCAGGTCGGAGAGGGTGGCGAAGAGGTTGCCTAGGCGCTCGGCATGGGCGCGAAACTCGGCCTCGGTGGTCATGGCGCCGACGGATTTGAGGTCGGCGCCGGCACAGAAGGCGGGCCCCTCGGCGGAGAGGGTGACGACGCGGGCCTCCACCTCGGCCTTGCGCAGGGCAGCGGTGAGGGCGTCGATAAGCTCGGCGTTCAGCGCGTTGCGCTTGTCGGGGCGGTTGAGGGTCAGCCGGGCGATGCCGTCGGATATGTCGAGTTTGACGAGGCTCATGAGGGTACCTTTTCGCAGGCGAGGGCGTGGCGCGCCGCTGTCCAGCCGCCGACGAGGCATTCGGTGAGGTTGCCGCCGCTCATGTAGACATGGCCGAAGATGCTGCCCAACTCGCCCGCGGCATAGAGGCCGGGGATGGGGGCGCCGAACGGGTCGACCACCTGCTGATGGACGTTGCGGCGGGGCCCCCCTTGGGTGTTGATGACGATCGGCTGCACCTCGCCCGCGTAGAAGGGCGGGGTGTCGATGGGGCGCATGGTGTCGGGCTGGCGGTTGAATCGGGTGTCGGTGCCCGAGGCGCAGGCGGCGTTCCATGTTTCTATGGTGTCACGGAGCGTGTCGGTGGGCGTGCCGGTGAGGGTTGCCAGTTCTTCCAGCGTGTCGGCCTTTTTGAAGATGCCCATTTCGACTTCGGTGAGGTTGTCGGCGCTCCAGTCGTGGCGGGGGCGGGGGTCGTTATGGACGACGCGGCCCATGGGGTACATTTTCCGGCCGTTCTCGTCGAAGATCATGAAGGCGGGTTTGCGGGGGAAGGTCTGGGTGCCGAAATCGAACACGTCGAAGGGGCGGGCGCCGGAATCGCCCGGGTAAGGCGGGTATTCATCCATGAAGCGGCGGCCGGTGGAATCGACCACGATCCAGGCGAGTGGGGCAAGGGACCGGGTGCTGGCGCGGGTCTGGGGGTCGCTGCCTTCGAGGCCGAGATCGGCCAGCATGTCGAGGCGGCCCGGCGTCCACATCGGGACGGCCTTGAGGAAGAGCCCGAACGGGTAGTCGGGATCGGGGTGTTTGAGGCCGTAGGGGCCGTGGTAATGCCACATGTGCCAGAGGTCGGCGCCCACGGCCTGCGCCATGCGGATGCCGTCGCCGGTGTTGCCGAGGAAGGCGCCGGGGATGAGCGGGCCGCCTTGGAAATATTGTGCCTGCATCTCGGGGGCGTGTTCAAACCCGCCGCAGGTGAGGATGACGCCGCGCCGGGCGCGGATGCGCTGTTCGGTGCCGTCGATGGTGGCGGTGAGGCCGGTGATGGCGCCGGTGTCGTCGGTGACGAGGCGGTGGGCGGGGGCGTTCATCTCGATCCGCACGCCGGCGGTTTGGGCGGCATGTTCGAGGACGCGGAAGAGGCGGGTGCCGTTCTTGACGGGCGACATGGCGTGGTAGCCCGAGGCGCCGTCGATCTCGGGCAGGGCGGTGATTTCGGCATAGGCCAGCGCGTCGTAGCCCGGATAGGGGTAGTTGCCGAGGGCATCGGTGACGCGCATCTCGGCGCCGCATTTCTCGGCGAGCTTTTGGAGATAGGCGGGCGCCTCGGCCATGCCGGTGGCGAAGGCGCGCAGGATGTCGTCGGGCGTGTTGCCGCCGCAGGTGGCGCGGAGATAGTCGAGGGCGCGGTCGGCGTGGTGGCTGACGCGGATGCCGCCGGCGGAGGCGATGGAAAGGCCGCCGGGGAAGGGCATCTTTTCCAGCAGCAGCGTGTCGGCGCCGTTGGCGGCGGCCTCGTAGGCGGCGGTGGCGCCGGCGGCGCCGAAGCCCACGACGATTATGTCAGCCTCGTCCGTCCAGCCGCTCATGGGTCGATCCGCGAGACGAAGCCGGTGCGGCGGGTTGCGTGGGCGCTTTCCAGCGCCTCGATGATGGTGGCGCGGGTTTCGTCGGGGCGGATGATATCGTCGATCAGGCCCTGTTCGGCGGCGATGTAGGCGGAGGCGTCTTCCTCGGCTTTGGCCATCAGCTCGCGGCGCTTGTCGTCGGGGGAGTCCGCCTCGCGGATCTGCTGGCCATAGGTGAGTTCGACCCCGGCGGCGGGGCCCATCACGTCGAACTGGGCGGTGGGCCATGCCACGAGGCGGTCGGGACCCATCGTCTTGCCGCCAAGGGCGAGGTAGGCGAGGCCGATCGCCTTGCGCAGCACGACGGTGATCTTGGGCACCTCGCTGGAGGCGACGCTGTTGAGGATGCGCGCGGCGAGCGAGACCATGCGCTTTTCCTCGATCTCGGGGCCGACGATGAAGCCGGGGCAATCTGTGAGGAAGACGAGGGGGATGTGGAAGGCGTTGCAGGTGTCGACGAACTTGCGCAGCTTGACGGCGGCCTTGTCGTCCATCGCGCCGGCCCAGTGCATGGGGTTGTTGGCGACGAGGCCGGCGGTGTGGCCGTCGAAGCGGGCGAAATGGGTAAGCAGGCCTTTGCCGTATGCCGGGCGGAAGGGGAAGGTGCGGCCGCCGTCGACGATGAGCTCGACGAGGCGGTGCATGTCATAGGCGCGGCGGTGGTTGTCGGGGACGAGGGCGTTGAGCTCCTCGGCGCCCTCTTTGCTGTCGCAGAGGGCGGGTTCGGGATCGCGCCGGGGAGGCAGGCTGTCGCAGTTTGCCGGGAAGTAGGAGAGGAATTCCCGGATCGAGAGCAGCACGTCGCGGTCGTCTTCGCCGACATAATCGGCCTGACCGGTGGTTTCCGAGGACATCTGCCAGCCGCCGAGTTCGTCCGGCGTCACGGTCTTGCGGATGCCGACGCGGACGACGGCGGGGCCGGACATGCCCATGAAGCCGCTGTTGCGGGTCATCGGGACGAAATCGGATTGCGCGGCGGTGAAGGAGGGGCCGCCGAAACAGGCGCCCATGATGGCGGCGACCTGCGGTACGCGGCCCGAAAGCTGCATGTGTTCACGGAAGCGGTTGCCGATGGCGGCGGCGGCGGCGCCGTTGTTTTCCTGAAAGCGCCCGGCGCCCGCTTCCATCAGGGCGATGTAGGGGGCGGCGTGCTTGAGGGCCAGTTCGCGGAGACGGGAGATCTTGGCCTCGGCGGTGCGGCCGCGGGTGCCGCCGACGACGGAGGCGTCTTCGGAGCAGACATAGACCAGCTTGCCGTCGATCGTGCCCTTGCCGGCGATCAGCCCGTCGGCGGGGGTGCGGTCATGCAGGTCGGGATGAGGGCTGCGGCCGAGCAGGCCCAGTTCGGAGAAGGAGCCCGGGTCGAGCAGGATGTCGAGCCGGGCGCGGGCGTCGAGCTTGTTCTGCTTGGCGAGACGTTCGAGCCGTTCGGGGCCGCCCATCCTGCGGGCGGCCGAGCGGCGCGCTTCAAGCTCGTCCAGTGTCTTCTTGTCCATTCCGTCGCTGTCCGTCTTCGTTTTTGTTTGAGATTGACTATAACAATTGACCGGCATTGTGCCAATAACTATGGTTGCATTAGGTCGAAAGAATGGAGTTCCTCATGGCGCGTACCGAGATCACTGCAACTGTTACCGGTTCTGTATGGGAGGTGCCTGTCTCGGTCGGCGACAGCGTTCTCGAGGGGGATGAGCTTGTGGTGGCGGAGGCGATGAAGATGGAGATCGCCATTGCCGCGACGGTGTCGGGTACGGTGGTGGAGCTGCGTGTCGCCAAGGATGACGAGATCGAGGAAGGCGCGGTGATCGCGGTCATCGAAAGCTGATGGCGCGGGCCGGGGCGCCTCAGGCACTGGCGGTCACCCCGCTATAGGCGCCGTCGAAGTAGAGCAGCGGCGCATCCGCCTCGGGCAGGGAGGCCACGACCACGCGGCCGATGAAGATCGAATGGGTGCCGGAGGCGATCACCTGATCGACTTCGCAGTCAAAGCTGACGAGCGAGCCGTCGATGGCCGGGGCGCCGGTGGCAAGGCGGGACCAGTCGCAGAGGTCGAGGCGTTTGGTGCTGTCCACGGTGAGAAAGTCGTGGGCGAGGGCCTGTTGCTTTTCGCTGAGGACGTTGACGCAGAAGCGGCCGCTCTTGCTGATCGGCTCGCAGGCCGAGGCGGATTGATTGACGCAGGCCAGAAGAGTGGGCGGCTCGGCGCTGACCGAGCAGACGGCGGTGGCGAGCATGCCGTAAAGCGTGCCATCCGATTCGGTGGTGATGACGTTTACGGCGGCCGCGAGCCGCCGCATGCCCATGCGGAAATCCTCGGGCCCGGCGGCGGTAAAGGATGTGTGGGTCATGTGCATGCGTTCCTCCCGGTCGGGTCGTGGCCGGGCGCCATGGGGACGGCGCGGCGGGTTGATTATCCCGATACATTATGCACATATTGTTCTTGCCAGCAAGATGACAATACGCAATGATTGTTCAAATCATTGATTGCAAGGCAGGTCGCCGGCCCGGGCCGGCGATCCCTTTGGGAAGGAGGCGCAGAGCATGGATTTTGACCTGAACGAACGGCAGGCCGAGCTTGTGCGCGCGGCGGAGGAAGTGGCCGAGCGCAAGCTGATCCCGATGCTGAAGGACGCGGATACGCCCGCGGGGGTCAATGCGCTGCGGCGGACCATGGCGGAGCAGGGGCTTCTGGGCCTGAACCTGCCCGAGGCCTTGGGCGGCATGGGGGTGCCGTTGCTGGATACGCTGCTGGTGACGCGGGCGCTGCAAAAGGCCGCGCCGCTGTTGGGCGGGATCGCCCATCGCAGCTCGACCGGGGCGGTGGGCGCGGTGGCCGAATACGGCACAGCGGCGCAGAAGGAAGCCTTTGTCATCCCGTCCTGCAAGGGCGAGATCGGGATTTCCATCGGGATCACGGAACCTGATGCCGGCTCGGCCGCGACGGCGATGAAGACGCGCGCGACCGTCGAGGGCGACGAGGTGATCCTGAACGGGTCGAAGCAGTTTGTGAGCTTCGTGAACAACAACCATTACACGCTGGTCTATTGCCGGTTCGGCACGACCGGGCGGCCGGGCGATATCGGCGCCGTGATCGTGCCGCATGACGCGCCGGGGTTCAGCCATTCCGAGGGCACGCTCAACATGGCCGACGAGCTGCTTTTCGAGCTGTATTTCGACGAGTGCCGGGTGCCGAAGGAGAACATCCTTGTCGATGGCGGGGCCTTCGGCAAGCTGATCAGCGTTTACAATGCCGAGCGGCTGGGCTCGATTGCGCGGATGATCGGCTCGGCCGAGGCGGCGTATGAGATGGCGCTGGGCTATGCCAAGGAGCGCAAGCAGTTCAATCGCGAGTTGGCGGATTTTCAGGGCATTCAATGGATGCTGGCCGACATGCGGGTGAAGCTGGATGCGGCGGCGCTGCTGACGTGGCGGGCGGCGGCGACGGCGGTGAAGACGGGGCTGCCCTCGCCCACGGAGACGTCGATTGCCAAGGTGTTCACCGCGAAGGCCGCCAAGGAGGTGTGCGACGACGCGATCCAGATCATGGGGGCGAACGGATACACCAAGGAATACCCGCTGGTGCACCGCTATGCCGAGGTGCGGGGCGGCTCGATCTATGGCGGGACGATGCAGATTCACAAGAACATGATTGCCGGCGCCATTCTCGGGCAGTCGTCGAGCCAGTGGAAGCGCAGCTAGGAAGGCAGGGCCATGGAGATCGACAGGAACCTGATCGGCACGTCGAGCGAGGCTTGGGTCGTGGAGGTGGAGCGCGGGGCGATCCGGCGGTTTGCCGATGCGATTGGCGATGAGAACCCATTGTGGCGGGACGGGGATTTCGCGCGGGCGCAGGGCTATCCGGACGTGATCGCGCCGCCGAGTTTCCCGGTGAGCTTCGTGATGCCGGGGATACCGCCGTGGTGGGAAGGTCTGGACCGGAAGCGGTTTCTGGCCGGGGAGCACGGGTTTTCCTATGAGCGGGCGATCACGGTGGGGGATGTGCTGACCCTGCGGATGACCTTGCTGGACGTGATGCGCAAGGAAGGGCGGTCGGGGGCGATGGACCTGATGCTGCAGGAGGTGCGCGGCGTGGATGCCGAGGGGCGCGATGTTTTCGCCCATCGGCGGACGACGGTGTATCGCGGCGTGGATAGCAAGGTTCGCGGATCGTGATGGCGGAGGCGGCGGCAGTCGGGGCCGAGGCGCTTGTAGCGCGGGGCATGAACTGGCCGCGCCGGGGCTGGGCGCTGCTGGATGTGCGCGATGCGGGCGAGTTTGAGCGCGGGCATGTGCCGGGGGCGACCTCGTTGCCAAGGCGGATGCTGGAGTTTCGGGCGGGCGAGGTGATGCCCGATACCGGCTGGCCGGTGGTGGTGTACGACAGCGGGCGACCGGGCGATCTGCGGGCCATGCTGGCGGCGGAACGGCTGGGCGAGATGGGGTATGGCCGGGTCGAGATGCTGGGCCGCGGCGTGCTGGGCTGGACGGCGGAGGGCCGGGCGCTGGCCACGGGGGTCAACGTGCCCTGCAAGCGGTTCGGGGAAGAGGTTCTGGAAGGTGACGGGGTGAGGCTCGTGTCGCCGGAGGTGCTGATGCGCGGGCAGGCGGGGATGCTTTGCGACGTGCGGACGGCGGGGGAGTTTGCGGATCATCATCTGGGCGGCGCGGTGTCGTTGCCGGGATTCGAGCTGGCGGGGCACTTGCCGGGGCTGGCGAGGGCTCATGGACGGATCGTGCTGAACTGCGCTGGGCGGACGAGGTCGATCATCGCGGCGGCGACGGCCGGGGCGCTGGGCTATGATTGCGCGGCGCTGGAGAATGGCACGATGGGCTGGCGGCTGGCCGGGGGCGCGGTCGAAAGCGGCGTCGGAGAGGCGCTGCCGGAGGCGGCGGAGGCGGATGTTGCCAAGGTAACGGCAAAGGCGCGGGGGCTGGCAATATCGCAAGGTGTTGCGGCGGTGGCGCCGGATGACATGGCCCGGCGGCGGGCAAAGGCGGGCGAGGCGCGGCCTTACGTGCTGGACGTGCGGGCGCGGGAGGACTTCGAGGCGGGGCATGTGCCGGGGGCGATTTGTCTGCCCGGCGGGCAGGCGATCCAGCGGACGGATGATTTCCTTGCGGTGCCGGGCGCGCCCGTGGCCGTGGTGGATGATGGCGATGCGCGGGCGTGGCTGGCGGCGTGGTGGCTGAAGCGGATGGGGTTTGCGGAGGTTCGTGTGCTGGAGGGCGGGATGCCCGCGTGGCGTGCGGCCGGGCTCGAGGTGGAGACGGGCCGGGGGCGGAGGCGCCCGGCGGTGATTGATCGGCTGGTGGCGGGTGTGCCGGTGATAGGGGCCGGGGAGATGAGCGAACGATTGCGCGGCGGGACGGCGCCGGTGGTGATCGATGTCAGTTCGAGCCGGGCCTTTGCGCAGGGTCATTTGCCGGATGCGATCTGGATGTCTCGCGGCTGGCTGGAGCACGAGGTTCGGCGCCATGCCTCGCCCGGCGATGCGATCGTGGTGACGGCGGGTGACCCTGTGCAGGCGAAGCTGGGGGCGGAGGCGTTGCTGCGCGCGGGGTATCGGCGGGCGGTGGCGCTCGATGCGGGTTTGCGTGACTGGCAGGCGATGGGCGGGCCGGTGGAGGCCGGGCCGGTGCCGCCGCATGCGATGGATGTTGTCGAGCCGCCCTATGCCAAGGGGGAGGCGGCGATGCGGGAGTATCTCGCTTGGGAAATCCGGCTGACGGCCGGGAAAGAGAACGTGACGGAAGGGAGCCTGACATGACCGCCTTGACCGCGATCGGAACCTATGTGCCGCGCCTGAGACTGGCGCGGAGTGCAATCCTCGAGGGCCAGGGCAAGCGGGGCGGCAAGGGCGAGCGGGCCGTCTGTGGCTGGGACGAGGACGCGCTGACCATGGCGGTGGAGGCGGCGCGGGGCTGTCTGCGGGATGCGGATGCGGCAGTGGGAGGGATCACGCTGGCCTCGACCACGATGCCGTTCGAGGAGCGGCAGAACGCGACCATCGTGGCGACGGCGCTGAACCTCGGCGAGGATATCCGGACGATGGATACCGGGGGCACGCAGCGGGCGGGCACCTCGGCGCTGATCGAGGCGGTTGCGGCGGCGGGGTCGGGCGGTGACCGGCTGGTGGTTGCGTCGGACAAGCGGGAGGCCAAGCCGGGCTCGCCGCAGGAGCTGAGCTTTGGCGATGGAGCGGCGGCGGTTTGCGTCGGGCCGGGCGAGGGGATTGCCGAGATCCTTGCGACGAGGTCGAGGGCGGTGGATTTCATCGACCATTACCGCGGGCAGGGGCGGCGGTTCGATTACTACTGGGAAGAGCGCTGGGTGCGCGACGAGGGTTATCTGAAGCTGGTGCCGGACGTGGTGACGGCGGCGCTGGCGGAGGCTGGCGTTGAACCGGGCGACGTGGCGCATGCGGTGCTGCCGCAGGGTGTGCCGAAGGCGGCGCAGGGGATCTGCAAGGCGGTGGGGCTGCCGCCCGAGGTGCTGGCCGACAGTCTGCAGGACCGGGTGGGCGAGACCGGCACGGCGCATCCGCTGATGATGCTGGCGGCGGTGCTGGAGAAGGCCGAGCCGGGGCAGGTGATCGTGCTGGTGGGCTTCGGGCAGGGCTGTGACGTGATCGTGCTGCGGACGACGGAATTGCTGGCCGAACGCCGGTCGAGCGACTGGTTCAGCGGGCCGCTGGCGCGGCGGGCGGAGGACGCGAGCTATTACCGCTACATGGCGCGCAACGAGTTGGTCGAGCGCGACGAGGGGATGCGGGCCGAGGTGGATTACCAGTCGGCGATGACCCAGATTTACCGGCGGCGCGACATGTTGCTGGGGCTGGTCGGCGGGCGCTGTACCGAGTGCGGCACGGCGCAGTTTCCGCGCAGCCGGGTCTGCGTGAACCCGTCCTGCCGGTCCTTTGCAAAGCAGGAGGCGTACCCCTTCGCCGAGAAGACGGCGAAGGTGGTGAGCTGGTCGGCGGATCACCTGACGTACACGCCCGAGCCGCCCGCGCGCTATGGGCTGATCCAGTTCGAGGGGGGTGGCCGGATGTTCGCCAACTTTACCGACGTGGAGGGCCCCGAGGTGGATGTGGGAAGCGACATGCGGATGGTGTTCCGGATCAAGGAGTTCGACCGCAAGCGCGGGTTCCGCCGGTATTTCTGGAAGGCCACGCCCTGTGCAGGCCGGCCCAATGACAATGGAGGTGCGTGATCATGGCAAGCGGGATCAAGGACAAGGTCGCCATCATCGGCATGGGCTGTTCCAAGTTCGGTGAGCGCTGGGAGGCGGATGTCGAGGATCTGATCGTCGAGGCGTATCAGGAATGCATCGCCGATGCCGGGATCGGCATGGAGGATATCGGGGCGGCGTGGCTGTCCACGGCGATCGAGGAAATCCACGGCGGGAAGGGGGCGTTGCCGCTGTCTTTCGCGCTGCGGCTGCCGAATATCCCGGTGACGCGGGTCGAGAATTTCTGTGCCAGCGGGTCGGAGGCGTTGCGCGGGGCGACCTATGCCGTGGCGTCGGGCGCCTGTGACATCGCGCTGGCGCTGGGCGTCGAGAAGTTGAAGGATACCGGTTACGGCGGGCTGCCGCAGCGGAGCCGGGGAATGCTCAACCAGATGTGGTGGGCGAATTACTCGGCGCCGGGCGCCTTTGCGCAGCTGGCCTCGGCCTATCGCCGCAAGCACGGGATCGCGGCGGAGGACCTCAAGCGGGCGATGGCGCATGTGTCGGTGAAGAGCCATCAGAACGGATCGAAGAACCCCAAGGCGCATTTGCAGAACATCATCACCGAAGAGAAGGTGCTGAACGCGCCGATGGTGGCCGAGCCGCTGGGCCTGTTCGATTGCTGCGGCGTGTCGGACGGGGCGGCCTGTGCCATCGTGACGACGCCGGAAATCGCGAAATCGCTGGGCAAGAGTGACCTCGTGACGGTCAAGGCGTTGCAGATCGCGGTGTCGAACGGCTCGGAATCGGGGTTCAGCGACTGGGACGGCAGCCATGTCATGACGGCGCGGATTGCCAGCCAGCGGGCCTATGACGAGGCCGGGGTGACGGAGCCGCGCAAGGAGATCGGGCTGACCGAGGTGCATGATTGCTTTTCGATCACCGAGCTTGTGACGATGGAGGACCTTGGCCTGTCGGGCGAGGGGGAAGCGTGGCGCGACGTGCTGGACGGGGTGTTCGATGCCGATGGCGCGGTGCCCTGCCAGATCGATGGCGGGCTGAAATGTTTCGGCCATCCGATCGGGGCGTCGGGGTTGCGGATGATCTACGAGTTGTATTTGCAACTGCACGGGCGGGCCGGTGCGCGGCAGGTGGCCGACCCGCGGCTGGGGCTGACGCATAACCTTGGCGGGGCGCCGCATCAGAATGTCTGTTCGGTGTCGATCATCGGGCATCACGGGGTGTGAGGTGATGCCCGTATGGTCAGACCATCATCGGCGGGGCGTTCCGCTCGGCCATCAGGCCGGTCAGGATGTCGATGCCCTTTTCCACCAACTCGGGCTTTTGCCACGGGTTGACGGAGATGCGCACGGCCGGTTTTGCGCCGGGGCGGATCATGAAATTGTCGGCCGGCACGGTCGAGACGCCGGCGCGGCGGGCGGCTTCGTAATATTCCAGCGATGTCCAGTGCTCGGGCAGGTGGAGCCAGATGAAGAAGGCAGCGGGGTGGCTGCTGTGGGGGGTGTTCTTGAGCCGGCGGCTCATCAGTTCGTGCCGGGCGGCAAGCGCCTCGAGGTTGCGCTGGGCGACGGTTTCGGCGGTGCCGTCGTTGATCAGGGCGGTCGCGACCTCGGCCATGAGCGGCGGGTTGGCGAGCGTCAGGGCGTGCAGCGTGGTGCCGAGCTGTTCGAAGAGCTGCCGCGGGCTGACGAGGTAGCCGACGCGCATGGCGGGGCTGACGGATTTCGACAGGCCGGTGACGTAGATCACGTTGTCGGGGGCGTAGTGGGCCAGCGGCAGGGGCCGGTCGCGCAGGCCGCCGATGGCGCCGTCATCCTCGATGGCGATGACGCCGTGGCGGGTGATGATCTCGGCAATCTCGCGGCGGCGGGAGTCGGGCATCACGGCGCCGGTGGGATTGTGGCAGGTGGGTTGCATGTAGACGAGGCGCACGCCCGTCTCGGCAATGCGGCGGTCGAGGTCTTCGGGGATGACGCCCTTGTCGTCGATTGCCACGCCTTCGAGGTTGCGTTCCAGAAGCGAGCCGAGCGCCTTGATGCCGGAATAGGCGAGATCCTCGACGAGGACGGTCTCGCCCGCCTTGCTGAGCGCGGTGATGGCGAGCATCAGCGCCTGCTGGGTGCCGTTGGTGACCATGGTGAGCTCGGGCGCGGGCTTGAACCCGGTGCGGGAGATCCATGTGGCGCCGGCGGTGCGGTGCGGCAGGAAGCCCACGGCGGGGGCGTATTTCTGCAGCGGCATGAGGCTGGACCGGTGGCCCACGCTGATCATGGCGCTGGAGATCGAGTCGACGAGGCCGGGGACGGAGAGGCTGAAACAGGCGAAGTCGATGGTGCCGGGCTGGCGTTCGGGGAGGGGGCTGAGCATGCCCTCTTCCATCGCGGCCTCGCGCACGAAGGTGCCGCGGCCGACCTGACTGCTGAGAAGCTGGCGTTCGCGGACGATGTTGTAGGCGCGGCCGACGGTGCCGACGGTGACCTTCAGTTCGCGGGCGAGGTCGCGCTGGGGCGGAAGCTGGGCGCCGGGCTGAAGCTCGCCGCTTTCGATGGCTTGAGAAATGGCGCTGGCCAGCGCAAGATAGCGCGGCCCTTCGCTGTCGGCGATTTCAGGGACCCACATGGTTGTCACCCCTCGGTTTGTTTCTTACCCTGCCCGGGTATTGCATCAGTTATTGTCTCGATTTTAGACGATACACTAGGCGGAAATAAAGCAACAATTTACCCAATGTCTCGATTTTTCGGGACAATGACGGCAGGTGCACAGCGACAAGTCGGCCATACGGCCGTGCGGGAAGGGGAGGCTGCAAGCCATGGATAATCCGTTCACCGGAAAGACCTATGCGGAGAGCCTTGCGCTGATCGCCGGGCGGTTTGCGGACCGGGAGGCCCTGGTTTTCCGCGACAGGCGGTACAGTTTTGCGGATCTGAAGGCGGAGGCCGACAAGGTCTCGGCACGTCTGGCGGCGACGGGGATGGGGCGGGGCGACAAGGTGGCGATCCTGATGCCGAACCGGCCGGAGTTCCTGTTCATGTGGCTGGGCGCGGCGCAGATGGGCATGACGGCGGTGATGATCAACACGCGGCTGCGGCCCGACGAAATCGCCTATCAGTTGGCGCAATCGGAGAGCGACGCGGTTTTCATTCCCGGTCAGGGGGCGTTCCGCGATTTCGTGGGCGAGCTGGCCGGGCTGGCGCCGGGCGTGCGGGATGGCGCGCCGGGCGCGGTGGGGTCGGAGACGCTGCCTGCGCTGCGCTGGGTGATCGTGGCGGACGCGCCGCCGCAGGGGTATTCCGGGCTGACCGACTGGTCTGGGCCGGCGCCGGAGGGGCTGAACCTGCCGCCGATGGAAGGTGATCTCGATCAGCCGGGGATCATCGCCTACAGTTCGGGCACCACCGCGCTGCCCAAGGGGGCGATGATCGGGCATCATGTCTGGCGCAAGGGGTGGGATATCGGCATCCGGGTGGATTTCGACGAGGACGACTGTCTTTACATGTCGATCCCGCTTTTCGGGTCGATGGCGACGATGAACGGCGTGCTGCCGTTCTGGACACGGGGCGCGAAGGTGGTGCTTGGGGAGCAGTTCGATGCGGGCGTCTGTCTGGAGGCCATCGAGCAGGAGCGGGTGACGGCGGTTCATCTGCTGCCGCCGATCGTGGCGCAACTGGCCGAGCATCCCGATCTGGAACGGCGCGATACTTCGTCGTTGCGGATTGGGTTCGTGCTGTCGATTGCGCCGGAAATCCTCGACAAGGTGGCGGATGTGCTGAGGATACCCGGAGTGATGACCGGGTATGGCATGACAGAGACGACCACGGTGCTGACCCGCAACCGGTGGGACGACCCGCGCGAGGTGCGGCATGCGACGCAGGGCTTCGCGCTTCCCGATATCGAGTTGCAGATCGTCGATCCGCAGACGCTGGAGGCGGTCCCGGCGGGCGAGCAGGGGGAAATCTGGTCGCGCGGGTATTGCAACATGCTGGGCTATTACAACAAGCCGGAGGAGACGGCGCGGGTGCTGCGCGAGGATGGCTGGTTCCGCACCGGCGATACCGGCTGGCTGGACGAGACCGGGCGGCTGACCTACACGGGCCGGTTGGGCGATGCGTACAAGTCGCGCGGGTTCAACGTGGCGCCGCAGGAGATCGAGCACGTGATCGCCCGGATCGAGGGCGTGCGGCAATGCGCGGTGGTGGGTATCCCGTCGGGCAATGACGATAATGTGGGCGTGGCCTATATCGTGCCGGAGGCGGGCGCGCGGCTGGAGGGGGCGGAGATCCTGCGCGTGCTGAAGCCGAAGCTGGCGAGCTACAAGATGCCGGGGGAGGCGTTCATCGTGAATGAGCTGCCGATGACCTCGGGGACGGGCAAGGTGCAGAAGTTCAAGCTGCGCGAGGATGCGATGGCGCGGATGAAGCTGACGGCCGGGTAGGCCGGTCAGGTCTTGCGGTCGAGGAAATCGAGGATCGCCGTGGCGATCCGGTCGGCGCCGGCCGGTTCGAGGTGGAAATGGTGGTCGCCGGGGAGGTCGATTGCCTCGTAATCCGGCGCGCGTTCCTCGGCAAGGTGACGGGCGTCGGCAGGCCAGTCGGTGTAGGCCGGGATGCCGTCTTTTGCCCAGATGTTCAGGACCGGCATGGTCAGGGCGGCGAGCACGGCCTCTATCTGGGGGCGGGTGAGTTTCAGGGCGGAGCTGGCGAAGAGGCGGGCATCGGCGCGGGTGCGGACGCCCTCGGGCGTTTCGACAAGGGCACGGTCGGCCAGCGCCTCGGCGGTCTGGCGGCTGTTGCGGCGCTCGCTACGGCGGGTGATGTACTCCTCTTTCGACGCGAAGCTGCGGCGGCGGCGCGTGGCCTGATGGCGGGTGTCCTCGATGAAGGCGCGGAGGGTGTCGACCACGGCGGTCTCGGCAACGGGGTCGGGGACGAGGGAGTCGAGGGCTATGACGGCGTTGACGCGGTTCGGCTGGGCGGCGGCGAAGAGGGAGTTGATGTTGGCGCCGCGGGAATGGCCGAGGAGCGTGCATTTTTTCCAACCGAGCGTGTCGAGCAAGGCGGCCATCTGCGGCAGGTCATCCCAGATGTTATAGGTGGCATCGGGGGAGCGATGGGCGCTGTGGCCCTGTCCGCTGAGGTCGAGCGCCACGACGCGGCAGCCGGTCAGGCGGGGGCCGAGTTCGCGGAAGCTGTCGGCATGGTCCATCCAGCCATGGGTGGCCAGCACGGGGCGGCCATCCTCGGGGCCCCATGCGAGGCCCGCATAGGTCAGGCCATCGAGGGTCCAGCTTTGCTCTTGCGGGGGGGACTGATCGTGGTCTTTCATCTTACGGACCTCGATACAGGAGCGGTGCGGCGGCGTCGATCCGCATTCCGCTTTGTACGCCGGGAACCGGAGCGGGATTCATGGCGTTGAGCCTTATGAGCTCAAGACAGCGTGACCGAGGGCATCACTGGCTGTTGGGTCCCGCCGGCGTGAAGCTGGCGGGCTTTTTGACGTTGGCGCTTCTGCCCGGCTGCGGCAAGGAGCAGTCGGCGCTGGACGCGGCCGGGGTCGATGCCGAGGCCATCCTCAACATTTTCCTGGTGACGCTGGTGGGCGCCTGCATTCTTTGGCTGCTGGTGAACGGGGCGTTCTATACGCTCACGCGGTTGCGCACCGGGCCGATGGACGAACGCTTCGTGCGGCCGCTTCTGATCGGGGGCGGGATCGTGGCGCCCTCGATCATACTGGTGGCGCTTCTGGTCTGGGCGCTGAGCATACTGCCGGACCAGAGGGCGCCCGGCCACGGGTTGCAGGTGCGGGTGACGGGCGAGCAATGGTGGTGGCGGGTGGAATACTGGCCCGAGGGGGCGGAGGAGCCTGTTGTCACGGCGAACGAGATCCGCCTGCCGGCGGGCCAGCGGACCGAGTTCCTGCTGGGGGCGGACCGGGTGATTCATTCCTTCTGGATTCCGTCGCTGGGCGGCAAGATGGACATGTTCCCGGGGAAGGAGACGCGGGTGAGCCTGCATCCGGAACGGCCGGGACGGTATCGCGGGCAATGCGCCGAGTTCTGCGGGGCGAGCCATGCGTGGATGGCCTTTGCCGCGGTGGTGATGCCGGAAGAGGAATTCGACGCGTGGCTGGAGCGCGAGGCGGGCGAGGCGGCGGCGCCGGAGAGTGCCGGGGCGATGCGGGGAGAAGAGCTGTTCCGGTCGGAAGGCTGTGGCGCCTGTCACGCGGTCCGGGGGACCGAGGCCGTGGGGCAGGTGGGGCCGGACCTGACGCATGTGGGCAGCCGCGAGACGCTGGGCGCGGGGCGGCTGGGCACGACTTTGGAGGATTTCGAGCGGTGGATCGCGCATACCGGCGAGCTGAAGCCGGAGGTGCGGATGCCGACCTATGACCACCTGGGCGAGGCGGAAATCGCCGATCTGGCGGCTTATCTGAAGGGGCTGAAATGACCGATACCCGGCCGGACCGATCAGGATTGCCGAAACCGTCGGGGCCATATCCCCCGACAGAGGAGATGCTGGCCGAGCCGGTGCCGGAAGAGGTACAGGCGGCGCAGGCGGAACGGCTGCGCGCGGCGTGGGCGACGCCGAAAGGGTTTCGCTACATCACAGCGGTGAACAATACCGAGGTCGGTAAGTGGTACTGCATGACGGCGTTGTGCTTCATGCTGCTGGCCGGGGTGATGGCGCTTCTGATCCGGGCGCAGTTGGCGGTGCCGGAGAACGAGCTGATCTCGGCCGACCGGTTCAACCAGCTTTTCACCATGCATGGCTCGGCGATGATGTTCCTGTTCGCCGTGCCGCTGTTCGAGGCGATCTCGATCCTGATCCTGCCGGGGATGCTGGGGGCGCGGGACATGCCGTTTCCGCGGCTGTCGGCGTTCGGATACTGGTGCTTCCTGATCGGCGGGTGTTTCGTGATCGGGTCGATCTTCTTCGATGCGGCGCCAAGGGCGGGGTGGTTCATGTACCCGCCTCTGGCGACCGAGGACGAGGGGCCGGGCAGCGATATCTGGCTGCTGGGGCTGAGCTTCATCGAAGTGGCGTCGATCGCGGCGGCGGTGGAGTTGATCGTGGGCTCGCTGAAATGCCGGCCGCCGGGGATGCGGGTGAATATCATGCCGCTTTACGCGTGGTACGTGATGGTGGTGGGCGGCATGATCCTGTTCGCCTTTCCGCCGCTTATCGCGGGGGATTTCCTGTTCGAACTGGAACGCAGCTTCGACTGGCCCTTCTTCGATCCGGAGCGGGGCGGCGACCCGATGCTGTGGCAGCACCTGTTCTGGATCTTCGGGCATCCGGAGGTCTATATCATCTTCCTACCGTCGATCGCCATTGCCGCGATGATCATCCCGACCGTCGCAAGGCGGCCGATCGTGGGGTATTCGTGGATCGTGCTGTCGGCGGTGGGCACCGGGTTCCTGAGCTTCGGGCTGTGGGTGCATCACATGTTCACCACCGGCTTGCCCTCGATCTCGCTGGGGTTCTTCTCGGCCGCGTCGGAAGCGGTGGTGATACCGACGGGCGTGCAGATTTTCGCGTTTCTCGCGACGCTGATGGTGGGGCGGGTGAAGATGACGCTGCCGATGCTGTGGATCGCAGGCGCCTTGGCGATTTTCACCATGGGCGGGCTGACCGGCGTGATGCTGGCGCTGGCGCCGTTCGATTTTCAGGCGCATGATACCTATTTCGTGGTGGCGCACCTGCATTACACGCTGTTCGGCGGCATGGTGTTCCCGGTGATCGCGGGGGTCTATTACTTCTTCCCGTTCATCCAGAAGAAGAAATTGTCGGAGCGGTTGGGGCGCTGGGCGTTCTGGCTGATCTTCTGCGGGTTCAACCTGACCTTCCTGCCGATGCACCTGACCGGGCTGTGGGGGATGCCACGGCGGATCTATACCTATCCGACGGGGCTTGGCTGGGACGGGTTGAACCTGATCTCGAGCGTGGGGGCGTTCATCATCGCCGCCGGGTTCGCCATCTTCGTGTGGGACTTGATCCGGCCCAAGCACCGCCAACCACAGATCGCGCGCAACCCGTGGGAGGGTGGAACGCTGGAATGGACCCATGACGTGCCGGAGGAGGCGTGGGGCGTGCGCTCGATCCCGCATGTGACGAGCCGCTATCCGCTTTGGGATGAGCCGAAGATGCTGGAGCGGATCGACGCGGGGCGGTATTACCTGCCCGATGCCGAGGAGGGGCGGCGGGAGACGCTGGTCACCTCGGTGATCGATGCCGAACCCATCCAGGTGCAGCGGGTGACGGGGCCGGGTTGGATCACGCATATGGCGGCGGGTTTCACCGGGGGGGCGTTCATCTTTCCGACGTTTCACTGGTACCCGCCCGCGATCATCTGCGCGGGGCTGGCCATATGCTGCATCATCTACTGGCTCTGGACCTCGACCGCCCGGCCGCCGGAGGCGCCGAGCAAGGATGCGGGGCTGGGCCTGACCCTGCCGACCTATGCCTCGGGTCCGGCCTCCGTCGGGTGGTGGGCGATGTGGATCACCATGCTGGGGGACGCGACGGCGTTTTCGTCGCTGATCTTCGGGTTTTTCTTCTACTGGACGGCGCAGGCGGATTTCCCGCCCGAGGGGGCGATGCATGCGGAGGCTTGGCTGGTGGGGCTGGCGGCGCTTGGGCTGGCCCTTTCCTGGGCGCTGACGGTGGGTGCACGGGAGTTGAACCGGCGCTGGTTGGTGAGTGCGGCACGGCTTTGCCTTGTGCTGGCGCCGCTGGCGGCGGCGGGCGGCGCGGCGGCGCTGGTTTTGTCGGTGTTCGAATTGCAGCCCTCGAGCCATGTCTATCCGGCGGTGCTCTGTGCGCTGACGGTCTGGATCACGGTGCATGCGGGGGCCGGGGTGATCATGCAGCTATACTGTCTGGCCGGCTCGATTTTCGGCAAAATGACGCCGCGCTATGACGCGGATATCTGGAACGTTTCGCTGTTCTGGCATTTCCAGGTGCTGGCGGCGCTGGTGACCTGTGCGGTGATGGGCCTTGCCCCGGGGGTGCTATGACCGATCCGAAAGAGTCCCCGCAGAAAGAGGAGTTGGAGGAGTTCGCCGAGGAGCGGGCGAGCCTGTTGAAGATCACGATGGGGCCGCTGATCTGGGCCGCACATTTCGTGATCTGCTACGGGCTGGTGGCGGTGACCTGTGCCAAGGGTTGGGATATCGCGTTCGTGAGGACGGGGCTGCTGGTGTTCAGCCTTGGCTCGCTGGCGGCGATCGGCTTTGTCGGGTGGAACAGCTGGCGACAGTGGAACCCGTGGGAGACCGGCGATTACGTCAACCGGATGGGACGGGCCGAGGACCGGCACCATTTCCTTGGGCACGCGGCCTTTCTGTTGTCGGTCATTGCGTTTCTGGGCGTGGTGTTCGTCACGCTGCCGCTGGTGATGCTGGAGGGGTGCCTGTGAGTGCGCGTTTCCTTCTGTCCGGCCTTGTGCTGCTTGCGGCGGTGTGGGTATTGCCGCTGGAGGCGGCGATGCCGGTCTTCGCGGCGCATATGCTGCGGCACATGGTGCTGGTGGCGGTGGCGGCGCCGCTGATCGTGCTGGGGCTGCCGCAGGTGACGGCGCGCCTGGCGATGCCGCCGCTGGCGGCCGCCGCGGCGGAGTTCGTGGTGGTCTGGGCGTGGCATTTGCCGGTGGCGCATGGGCTGGGGCGGACCATGGCGCTAGGGTTCGTGGCGGAGCAGGCGAGTTTCCTGATCGTCGGCCTGCTGGTCTGGGCCGGGTGTTTGCGGAGTGACCGGCCGCTGGCCGGGGCCGGGGGGCTTTTGCTGACCTCGATGCACATGACGCTGCTGGGGGCGCTGATCGTGCTGGCGCCGCGGGATCTCTATGCCGAGTTTTGCGGGACGCCGCCGGACCTCTCGGGCCAGCAGATCGGCGGGATGCTGATGCTGGGGATCGGCACGCCGGTCTATCTGATCGCGGGTCTGGTGCTGACCGGGCAGTCGCTGCGGGAAAGGGGGGCGGCATGAGGGCGGTGTTTCTGACATTGGCCGCGCTGGCGGGGCTGGGCCTGACCGGGGCCGTGGCCGTGGTGGCGCTGGGGCTTTACAACGTGTCGGCCGTCTCGGGGCACCTGCCGGGGGTGAGCTGGGTGCTGCACACGACGTTTCAGAATTCCGTGTGGCTGCGGGCGCCGTCGGAGGAGAAGGTGCCGGAGCTGGACGACGCGGAGTTGATCGCGCTGGGGGCCGGGCATTACGCGACGGCCTGCGTGCCCTGCCACGGGGCGCCGGGCCAAGAGGCGAGCGCCACGATGCAGGCGATGGTGCCGGCGCCGCCGCATATGGGCGAGGCCGTCGTCCACTGGGAGCCGAACGAGCTGTTCTGGATCGTTGAGAACGGGGTCAAGATGACTGGCATGCCCGGCTGGCCGGCGGAAGAACGGGATGACGAGGTGTGGGCGGTGGTCGCCTATCTCGTGTCGATGCAGGAGGAGGCGGCGCCGAAGCTGGCCGACGCGGGGCCCGGCGATGAACCGGAGGCGTATTGCGCCAGTTGCCATGGCGAGATTGGCGGGCAGATGCCGCGGCTGGATATCCAGTCGGCCGCGTATCTGGAAGAGCAGTTGCAGGCCTACCTGTCGGGCAAGCGGCCGAGCGGGATCATGGCGCAGGCGGTGACCTCGGTGCCGGAGGAACGGCTGGGAGAGCTGGCGCGTCATTTCGCGGAAACGTCGGACGAGGCGGGAGGCGATCCGGTGGCCGATCCGGAACTCGCGGCCGAGGGCGAGGCGCTGGCCAGAGCGGGCACGCGGGATGTGCCGACCTGCCTGTCCTGTCATGGCGAGCGGGAGGACGGGCGCCGGAAGGGGCCTGTGCTGGACGGGCAGCGGCGGGCGTTTCTCGAGGTGCAGCTCACGCTTTGGCGGGACGGGGTGTATGCCTACGACAAGCTGATGCATGCCGCGGCGCGGGACCTGAGCGATGACGAGATCGCGGCACTGGCGGCCTATTTCGCGGGGCGGTGACGGCCGGCGGCGGGGAAACTTTCGGAGGGGCTGCGCGTTTTGGGGCTGTGGCGTGACGCCGGGGCAGCCGGCGCGGGCCGCTTGATCGCGCCGGAAATGTCAGGACGAGCCCCATGAACAAGCTTCACCGTTACAGCGAGAAACGCGATTTCGAGACGACGCCGGAGCCGCCCGCCGAGGCGGCGACCGCCGGCGGGTCGCAGATGTCCTTTGTCGTGCAGAAGCATGATGCGAGCCGTCTGCATTACGATTTCCGGCTGGAATGGGATGGCGTGCTGCTCTCATGGGCGGTGACGAAGGGGCCGTCTGACGACCCGTCCGAAAAGCGGCTGGCGGTCCGGACGGAGGATCACCCGGTCGCCTATGGCGGTTTCGAGGGTACGATTCCGGAAGGCGAGTATGGCGGCGGCACGGTGATGCTGTGGGACAGCGGCGCGTGGGAGCCGCTGCACGACGTCGAGAAGGGCCTGAAAGAGGGCAAGCTGCATTTCCGGCTGCATGGGGCAAGGATGGAAGGCGGCTGGGTGCTGGTGAAGATGCGCGGCGGCAAGGGCAATCGCGACAACTGGCTGCTGATCAAGGAGCGGGACGATTTCGCGGGCCGGAGTGCCGATGCGCTGACCAACAAGCACAAGCGGAGTGTCACGACCGGGCGCACCATGCAGCAGATCGCGAAGGCGGCGCCTGCCTTCGAGGGCGAAGCTCACAAGAAGGCGTTGCCGCGGTTCCGGAAGGTGGAGTTGGCCACGCTGAAGGACGCGCCGCCCGAGGGGGACGAGTGGCAGCACGAGGTGAAATTCGACGGCTATCGTTGCCTGATGGCCGTGGGCAAGGGCGGGGTGCGGCTTTACACGCGGAACGGCAAGGACTGGTCGGACCGGTTCGGGGCGCTGTGCGGCCCGGCCAATGCGCTGGACTGCGACGCGGCGCTGATCGACGGCGAGGTCATCGCCGAACGGGGCGGGTTCTCGGAGTTGCAGACGGCGTTGAAGGCGGGCGATCCGCTGGTTTTCTACGCGTTCGACTGCCTGCAACTGGATGGCAAGGACCTGACTGGCGAGCCGCTGAAGAAACGGCGGACGGCGCTGGAGGGGCTGTTCGGGGATCTGCCGCCGCGCGGGCCGATCAGGCTGAGCCCGGTGATGGAGGGCACGGGGGCCGAGGCGCTGGCGGCGATGTGCAAGGCGGGCGGCGAGGGGATCGTGTCGAAACGGATCGACGCGCCCTATAGCGGCAAGCGCAGCAAGGCGTGGATCAAGGCGAAATGTATCCGGCGGGCGGAGTTCGTGGTCGCGGGCTGGTCGCCCTCGGACAAGAAAGGGCGGGCTTTTTCCTCGCTTCTTCTGGGGAGTTACGAGGATGAGGGTTTCGTCTATCGCGGCCGAGTCGGCACCGGTTTTGACGACGCGGATTTTGAGGCACTGAAGAAGGAGCTGAAACGGCTGGACCGGAAGACGGCGCCGTTAGACGGGGAATTGCCGTCGGAGACCAAGGGCGCGCATTGGGTGACGCCGGAGCTGGTGGTGGAGGTGGAGTATACCGAGTTCACAAGCGAGGGCCGGATCAGGCATGGCGCCTACAAGGGGCTGCGCGAGGACAAGGAGGCAGAGGACGTGAGTGCGAAATCGGAGGCCGAGACGGAGAGCGGCGAAGGGCAGATCGGCGGCGTGCGGGTGTCGAGCACGGGCCGGGTGATTTTTCCGGAGGCGAAGCTGACGAAAGGCGATGTGGCGCGGCACTATGCGCGCGTGGCCGAGCGGATGCTGGAGCATGTGGCCGACCGGCCGCTGTCGCTGTTGCGCTGTCCCGACGGGATCGCGAAAGACTGCTTTTTCCAGAAGCATGCGGGGAAAGGGTTTCCCGACGCGATTAAGTCTGTGCCGATCAAGGAGAAGGACGGCGGGACCGAGGATTACATGTATGTCACCACGGCCGAAGGCCTGATTGGCGCGGCGCAGATGGGCGCGGTGGAATATCACATCTGGGGTGCCCGGCGCGACAAGCTGGAGCGGCCCGACCGGATGGTGTTCGACCTCGACCCGGACGAGGGGCTGGGGTTCGACGAGGTGAAGCGGGCCGCGTTCGAGGTGCGTGAGGGGCTTGAGGCCTGCGGGTTCGACTCGGCGCCGATGGTGACGGGCGGCAAGGGGGTGCATGTGATCGTGCCGCTGCGGCGGATCGCCGAGTGGGACCGGGTGAAGGAGTTCGCCAAGGGCTTCGCGCAGTCGCTGGCCGGAAAGGCGCCGGACCGGTACACGGCGACGATGTCGAAGGAGAAGCGGAAGGGGAAGCTCTTCCTCGACTGGCTCCGGAACGAGCGGGGAGCGACGGCGATTGCGCCTTATGCGTTGCGGGCAAGGACCGGGGCGGCGGTTGCCGTGCCGGTGAGCTGGGACGAGCTGGAGGGTTTGGACCGCCCAGACGGGTTTCACGTGGACGATATGGAAGACCGGCTGTCGCGCGCATGCCCGCTTGGCGAGGTCAAGGCGCAGGGGCTTGGCAAGGCGGCGATGGATGCGCTCGAGGACTGGGCCGGCGGGTAGGGCTCAGATCCAGTAGTAGATCGTGACGGGAATGATCGACAGGAGCGGGAGCGATAGCAGCGCCAGCACGCCGTCGCGCGTCAGCAGGCTGGCCGCGAAGAGGGCGATGACGGCCGAGGCGATGGACCCCGAGGTGGGCACGAACTCCATGAACGGCATGAAGAGGGTGAGCGCCATGACAAGGATCAGCGGCACCCAAATCCACGGCCGGTGAAAGAACCACGTGAAGCGCGGTTTCAGGAAGCGTTCGACGAAGCGCACCGGCTTGCGCAGCCATTTGATGCCCTTGCAGAGCTTGTCGGAGGACATGCGGCGGCGGGTGATGAAGCCGGGCAGCCAGAGGCTCTCTCGCCCGACCATCATCTGGGCGACGAGGATGAAGACCATCAGGGCGAGGAGGGCTGTGACGCCGGGGATGGCGCTGGCCGGGGAGGTGCAGATCAGCGAGAAGACCAGCATGAGCGAGGCGAAGGAGGAATGCCCGAGGGCGTCGATCACCTCTTCCACGCGGACGGAGTCGCCCTCGACGGTGCCTTCAAGCTCGTCGAGCAGATCGCTGAGGGCATGTGTGCGGGGATTGGACACGTGTTCTGCAACCCTTTTGGTTTCGCGGTGGCCTGTCGGATAGTCAACCCGCGCGGCGCGCCCGAGGTTCCGGCCGGTTACGCGCGGTCCGTCGCCGTGGCCTGAAGCGCGCCCGCCAGGGCCCAGGCTTCGAGGCGGTCTTTCAGGGTGCCGGGTGCGTTCAATCCCATGCGCGCCATTTCCTCGGCCGGTTTCGGGGCGGTCATGCCGGAGAGGACGAGGCGGGCCATGCCGAGCTTGTGGCCTTGCGTCTCGGAGAGGCGGGCGAGGGCGGGGAGGATGCGGCGTTCGACCGGGTCGAAATCGGTGCCGAAGGGGAAATCGGGCAGGTCGTGGCGGGCGAGCCACGCGGCGAGGTTTTCGGGGGTGTTGGCGCGCCATGCGGGGTCGATGGCGAAATCCTTGGCCACCTTGCCGGCCGATCTGGCTTTTTCCAGCAGCTCGTCCTGAAAACGACTATCGGTGATGGCCAGCATCCGGGCGATGGCCTCCTCGTCGCGCTGGCCGCGCAGGTCGGCGATGCCGTACTCGGTGACGATGATGTCGCGATAGGGTCGCGGGACGCTTTCGTGCGGGTGTTCCCAGACGATGTTCGAGACGGTCTCGCCCTTCTTCGTGCGGGTCGAGGGCAGGGTGATGAGGGCGCGGCCACCGTCGAGGGCGAAGGCCTGTTCGATGAAGTTGAACTGGCCGCCGATGCCGCTGACCTCCTGCGCGCCGGTGGTGATGTCGCTGACGATGCCGCCGAGGAGGGTGGCCTTCATGGCGGAGTTGACGAAGCGGGCGTCTTTGCGGGCGGCGCGTTTGGCGGGTTCGTCGCCGTAGAGTTGGTTGGTGAAGGAGACGGGCATCATCTGGATCTGGGCGCGCTGGTCGGCGGAGAGGGCGCGGAGGCGGTCGTAGAAGTCGCGGCAATCGACAAAAAAGCCCGCGTGGATGGCGGCGCCGTCGACCTCGCGGCGGATGATGCCTTGTTCGAAAAGCTGGAGGAGGCCGTCGACCAGCATTTCGGTAACGGCGTAAAGGCCGGTGTCGAAGGGGTCTTGCTCGTCAAAGTCGTCGGCGGCGAAAGGGCAATCGCCGGTGATTGTGGAAAGTTTGCCGGATTGGCGGAGCATGAGCGCGTGGGCCACCGCGTCGCCAATGGCGCCGATGCCGATCTGAAGGGTGCCGCCATCGGGGATGGTGCGGGCGACGTGCAGGCCGATGGCGTGCTCAGCGCGGCCAACGGGGCGTTTGGGTACGGAGAAGAGGTCGAAATCGTCGGGGGAGTTGCAATGTAATTGCACTTCGTCACGGGGAAGGCGGGCCTCCGGGCCGTTCATGGCGGGGAGCTTGTCGTTGATCTCGCCGACGATCAGGAAATCCTGCCGCCCCTCGCGGCGGGCGCGCAGGAGGTCGGCGGAGATGTCGGTGTTGCAAGACAGGCTGTAGGCGGTGCTGTCCAGCGGGGCGAGCAGTTGCATCAGCACGTTGGGGTGCCAGTTGCCCAGCACGTCATAGGCGTGGGTGTAGTTGGCGGGGATGTAGCGGCGCTGGGCGTCGCGGTTGCCGATCCAGCGGCCGGCCTGCATGAAGAATTCGGAGACCTCGATATTGGCGGGCAGGGTGCCGGAGCGGAGCATATCGGCATATTCGAGCGGGGGGTAGCGGCCGAAGAGGCGGTCGGCGGCGGGTTCAAGGAAGCGTTGCGCCATGCCTTGTGACATGTCGGGGCGTTCAAGGGTGAGCGCCGTGAGGATCGAGAGGCGCGTATCGGGGCGGTTGGCCACGGCGCGGGTGAGGGCATTGACCAGCGTCACCGGTTTGCCGAGCCCGAGGGGCAGGGCAAGCCGGATGTCGCCGCCGGTGCGCGTGATGATCTCCTGCGCGATGGCGTCGGCGGAGCGGGCGGTGTCAGGCAAGGTCGCTCCAGCCCGGATCGGGCGTGAAGCGGGGGCCGTGGCGGTCGGCCAGTTGTTCCAGCACCTTAGGCACGTCGCGGCGGGTCTTGGCGTAATGCAGCGGGCCGCCGCGGAACGGCGCCCAGCCGGTGCCGAAGATCACGGCGCCGTCGATCGTGTCGGCGTCGGGCGCCACGCCCTTGCGCAGGCATTCGACCGCGGCGTTGCACATGGGCAGGATCAGCCGGTCGATGATGCCCTGATCGGGGTCGTCGGCAGGGGTGTCGGGGGGTGTTTCGCTGTCGTAGTCGTAGAGGCCCTTACCGGCCTTCTTGCCGGTCTCGCCTTTCTCGACCTTCTCGCGCAGCCAGTCGGGGGTGTCGGCGACGGAGGTTTCGAGGCCTTTCTGCATGGAATTGGCGACCTCGAGGCAGATGTCGAGCCCGACCTGATCGGCCAGTGTCGCCGGACCCATGGGCATGCCGAAGGCCAGCGCCGCGCGGTCGATGTCTTCCTTGGCATAGCCTTCGTCGAGCATCACCATCGCCTCCATCAGGTAGGGGGCGAGGATACGGTTCACGAGGAAGCCGGGGTAATCCTTTACCCGCGCGGGCAGGCGGTCGATGCCCGTGGTGAAGGCGGCGAGGCGGTCGAGCGTGTCGGCGGAGGCCTTCTTGTGCGAGACGACTTCGACCAAGGGCATCTGGCTGACCGGGTTGAAAAAATGCAGCCCGGCGAAGCGCGCGGGGTCGGGGGCGGCATCGACGAGGTTGGACAGCTTGAGGCTGGAGGTGTTGGTGGCAAGGATCGCGCCGGGCTTCATCACGTCGACGAGGGAGGCGTAGATCTTTTCCTTGAGGTCCAGCTTTTCCGGCGCGGCCTCGATCACGAGGTCGGCGCGGGCGCGGCCGAGCCCGTCAGGGTCGGGCATGAGGCGGTCGAGCGCATCGCGTTTTTCGATGCCGCTGAGGTGTTTTTTCTCGTAGATCTTGGTGGCACGGCGGATGGCGGCGCCGAGCGGGTCGAGCTTGACGTCCTCGAGGGTCACCCGCTTGCCCTGCATGGCGGACCATGCGGCGATTTCGGCGCCCATGGCGCCGGCGCCGATGACATGGACATGGGCGATGCCGTCCTCGCCCTTGCCTGCGGATTTGAGGTTTCGGCGCAGGAAGAAGACGCGGATCAGGTTCTGGGCGGTAGGCGTGCCGAGCAGGGTGGCGAAGGACGTGATCTCGGCCTTCTGCATGTCACCCGCGTCGTCGCCGTGATCTTCCCAGAGGTCGATCAGGGCGAAGGGGGCGGGAAAATGGGCGCGGGGGGCTTTTTTCTCGCTTTCCGAGCGCATGCGAGTGGCGGCGAGGTTGCGGGCGACGCCGGTGCGCAGGGCAGAGGCGCGGAAGCCGCCGTGGTCACGCTCCATCTTGCCGGCGGCGGCGGCCTCGGTCGCGGCCTCGACATGGCGTTCGGGCACGAGCGCGTCGAGGATGCCGAGTTTCTTGGCCTTGCGGTCATGGGCGGATTTGCCGGTGAGCATCATCTGCATCGCCTCGGTCGGGTCGATGAGAGAGGTCAGGCGAAAAGTGCCGCCGTGGCCAGGATGGAGGCCGAGCTGGATTTCGGGGAAGCCCAGTTTCACGCCGTCGATGCCGATGCGGTAATCGCAGGCCAGCGCCAGTTCGAAACCGCCGCCGAGCGTTGCGCCGTGGACCACGGCCACGGTCGTGAAGGGCAGGGCGGCCAGCTTGTCGAGTACGGCGTGGCCCTGTTGCAGCATCTCCTCGGCCTCGTCGTCGCGAAGACTGGCGAAGCCGTCGATATCGGCGCCGGCGGCGAACCCGCCGGGCTTGGCGGAGCGGACGACAAGCGCCTTGGGCTTGGCTGCTTTCACGTCATCGAGCAAGGCGTCGAGTTCGCGGAGCACCGCTTCGGATATGACATTGGTGCCGGTCTCGGCGCAATCGAGCCACAGAACGACATGATCGCCAGACGTTTCCTTGCGCCAGTGCCGCGCCTCGGGGGCGGTCGGCGCGTCGGTGGTTTCGTCGGGCGTGATCTGGTCGAGTACGTCGGTCATGCGGCCTCCAGAAGCATTGCGCCGCCCTGTCCGCCGCCGATGCATTCGGTGGCGATGCCGCGTTTTGCACCGCGGGCCTTGAGGGCGTTGGCGAGGTGAAGCACGATACGGTTGCCGCTTGTGCCCACCGGATGACCGAGGCTGATAGCCCCGCCATCCACGTTGAGTTTGTCGTGATCGATGCGGCCGAAGGCGCTGTCGTAGCCAAGCACATCGCGGCAGAAAGCGTCATCCTGCCACGCGTCGAGGCAGGCGAGGACCTGCGCAGCGAAGGCTTCGTTGATTTCCCACAAGTCCACATCATCGACCGAAAGGCCGTGCCGCTGCGCCAGCGGTGTCGAGGCCAGCACCGGACCGAGGCCCATGATGCCGGGGTCGAGCGCGGCCCATTCGCTGTCGACGATCTTGGCGATGGGGGTGAGGCCATGCGCCTCGACCGCCGTTTCGGAGGCGAGGATCGTCCACGAGGCGCCATCGGTGATCTGGCTGGAATTGCCGGGAGTGACCTTGCCGTAGGGCTTTTCGAAGGCGGGATTCAGCTTGGCCAGCTTGTCGATGGAGCTGTCGGGGCGGACGCCGTCGTCATGCTCGTGTGCCGTGCCGTCCTTGTCGAAGGCGGGGAAGACCTCGCCATTGAGGCGGCCTTGCTTCTGGGCGGCAGTGAGGCGCTTGTGACTGTCGACGGCATAGGCATCGGCTGTGATGCGGTCGATGCCGAAGCGGTGGGCCAGCACCTCGGCCGTCTGGCCCATGTTGAGCGAGGTGATCGGGTCGGTCAGGCCCCGCTCGAGCCCGATGACGGGCGAGAAGAAATCGGGGCGCACCTCGGCCATGGCCTTGACCTTGTCGAGCGGTCCCTTGGCACGCGCCATGTCGCCGTACCATTCCGTTGCCTCACGGTTGTAGACGAGGGGCGCGTGGCTGAGCGCCTCGGTGCCGCCGGCGAGGATCATCTCGTGGCTGCCCTCGCGGATGTAGCGGTAGGCGGTGTCGATGCTTTGCATGCCCGAGCCGCAGTTGATCTGAACGGTGAAGGCCACCTGCTGCTCGCCCATGCCAAGGCGGAGGGCGGCGACGCGGGCGGGGTTCATCTCGTCCTGAATGACGTTGACGCAGCCAAGGATCACGAGGTCGAAGGCGGTGGCCTCGAACGGCTGACGCATGAGCAGCGGGCGGCCGCATTGCACCGCCAGATCGACGGGGGTGAACGGGCCGGGGCGGCCGCGGGCGCGCAGGAAGGGCGTGCGGGCGCCATCGACAAGGTAGACGGGTCGGCTCATTCTGCGGCCTCCTTGTTGCCGCCCCAGTTGTCCGGGCGGCGCATGTCGGGGAACAGGCGGGCGAGTTCTTCGGGGGTGTAGTCATCGACGGCGACGACGCGTTGCACGGCCTCTTCGACCTCGCGCAGTTTCGCGTACTCGGCGTCGGAGAGAACACCGGCCTCGAGCGCCTCCTGAGGCGTCTTGCGGATGTCGCGCAGGCGTTTGGCCAGCGGCTCGGCCTCGGTCACGAGGGCATAGGCGCGGTCGAGCAGGCCCAGCCCGCTTTCGGGCGCCGGGTGGTGCAGGTCGCGCACCAGCCGGTTGCGGCTTTCGGACGGATGGTAGATGAGCATCGCGCAGTCTTCCGTCACCTTGTCCGAGGGGCCGCGCGGGTGGGCGCGGGGCAGCAGGATCGGGCGCAGCAGCCAGCCGACCCAACGGGCCGGCATGTTGGCGATGGTCTCGTCCAGCGCCTGGCCGATGCGGTTGAATCCGGTTTCGGCGGCGTGGTGGACGAGGGGCAAATCGGCCTCGTGGCGGCCTTCATCCTCCCACCGTTTGAGGACGGCGGCGAGGAGGTACATTTCGGAGAGCGCGTCGCCAAGGCGGGCGGAGATCATTTCCTTGCGCTTGAGCGCGCCGCCGAGGGTGAGGAAGGCCATGTCGGCGGTCACCGCGAAGGCGGCGGACCAGCGCGAGAGGCGGCGGTAGAGGGGCGCGATCTTGCCCGCGCCTTCGGGCGCGTCGCCGAGGCCCGTCCACGCGGTCCAGCCAGCGCGGAATACGGTGCGAGTGGAATGGCCGACATGGGCCCAGAAATGCTTGTCGAAGGCGTCGAGGGATTTCTTTTCGTCCGGTTCCTGCAGGGCCTCGATTTCATCGAGCAGGTGGGGGTGGGCGCGGATGGCGCCCTGGCCGAAGATGATCAGGTTGCGGGTGACGATATTGGCGCCCTCGACGGTGATGCCGATGGGGATCGCGCGGTATGAGGGCAGCAGATAGTTGAGCGGCCCGTCGATCACCGCCTTGCCGGAATGCACGTCCATCGCATCGGTGATGGCGTCGCGCATGCGGGTGGTGGCGTGGTATTTCATGATCGCGGAAATGACGGCGAGCTTGTAGCCCTCGTCGAGGGTCGCCGTGGTCAGGCGGCGGCCGGCATCGACGGTGTAGGCGCTGGCGGCGATGCGCGCCATCGGCTCCTGCACCCCGCCGAAGAGGCCGATGGGCAGGTTGAACTGTTTGCGGATGCGGGCATAGGCGCCGGTGGTGTGGGCGGCCATGGCGGTGGAGGCGGCCGACAGCGAGGGCAGCGAGATGCCGCGGCCCGCAGCCAGCGCGCTCATCAGCATCATCCAGCCGCGGCCGGCATAGTCCGGCCCGCCGATGATATGATCGAGCGGGATGAAGACATCCTTGCCGGTGGTCGGCCCGTTGAGGAACATGGTGCCCGACGGCAGGTGCCGGCGGCCGGTCTCGACACCGGGCAGATCGGTGGGCACGAGGGCGCAGGTGATGCCGATATCCTCGGTCTCGCCCAGAAGGTGATCGGGGTCGCGCAGCTTGAAGGCAAGGCCCAGCACCGTGCAGACCGGCGAGAGCGTGATGTAGCGCTTGGCCCAGTTCATGCGGATGCCGAGCACTTCCTCGCCATTCCACTGGCCTTTGCAGATCACGCCATCGTCGGTCATCGCCGAGGCGTCGGAGCCCGCGTCCTCGCTGGTCAGGCCGAAGGCGGGGAGTTCCTGACCGCTGGCGAGGCGGGGGAGCCAGTCTTCCTTTTGCTCGTCGGTGCCGAATTGCAGGATCAGTTCGCCGGGGCCGAGGGAGTTGGGCACCATGACGGTGACGGCGGCGACGACGGAATGGCTGGCGATATAGCGGACGACCTCGGAATGGGCGTAGGCCGAGAACCCGAGGCCCCCGTGCTCCTTCGGAATGATCATGCCGAAGAAGCCCTTCTCGCGCAGGAAATCCCATGCTTCGGGGGACAGGTCGGCGGTGTAGTTGTCGATTTCCCAGCTATCCACCATGGCGCAGAATTCGCGGCACGGGCCGTCGATGAAGGCCTGCTCCTCTTCGGTCAGTACCGGCGCTTTCATGGAGCGCAGCATCGACCAGTCGGGCTTGCCCGAGAAGAGCTCGGCTTCGAAATGGACGTCGCCCGAATTGATGGCCTCGGACTCGGTATCCGAGAGCGTGGGCAGGGCGCCCTTGGCCCATTTGAATATCGGCTTGGTGATGTAGTCTCGGCGAAATGACACTATGCGACCCTCCTGCCGATAGGAAACGCACCGGTCGGTACGTGAGTTCCGTGATCGGCCGAGGGGCGGGCGGGTTTTTCGGCTGTGCGGCGGAAAGGCTGCGGATTCCCGCCGAATTGCGCTCCGCCTTCGGCGGGTTCTACTCGTCGAGCGTCTCCAGCCGCTGCCGGATGGCATGGACGATGGGTTCGTCGGACGGCGCGAGGACGCCCAGCTCCTGCATTTCATCGGCCGCGTTGAGAGCGAGCCTGATCGTCGCGCTGGCATCGTCGCCCGCCTCGATCAGGCCCTTGTAGGCGACCAGCTGGTCGCGCTGCCACCTGCCGTTCATCGGGTCGGCCTCGACGAGGCGCCGGGTGATGGCGAGGCTGTCGGAAAAGGCCGTCCGGGCGGCGCCGGTGGCGCCCGCCGCCATGTGCGCCTCGCCGATCTTGCGCAGGGTGACGGCGGTGAAGCGCTGGGTGGCCAGATCGTGGGGGTCGGCGTCGCGCGCCCTGCTCATGCGGGCGAGGCTGGATCGGTACTGTTCGAGCGCCGCGGCCGGGTCGCCGGCGGCGAGATGGGCGTCGCCGAGGTTTTCCTCGGTGATCGCCACGACGCGGCGCCAGCGGGGGTTGCCGGGGTCCTGCTCCAGCAGAACGGACATGACCGAAAGCTCCTGCCGGTAGGCGGCAACGGCCTCATCATGGGCGGCCAAGCGCATGTAGGCATTGCCGATCAGTTCGTGGCTGATGCCGAGGACGAAGCGCCAGTCGCCGTTCCGGGGGTCGGTCGCGACCAGTTTCTCGCGGAGTTTCAGGCTGTTGCGGTAGAGGTCGAGCGCGGCGTCGGTTTCGCCCTTGTCCATCAGGACGCCGGCAAGGTGATCCTGTGTGAAGGAGAGGAAACGGTTCAGTTCCATGTCCGTCGGGCTGGCATCGCGCAGCGGAGTCATCCGGTCGAGGCTGCTTTGGTAATAGGCCATCGCCGCGTCCAGATCGCCCCGGTCATGGGCCAGCCGCCCGAGGCGTTCGTCAGCGACCGACAGGTCGCGGAGCCAGCGGACATTGGTGGGGTCTGTGGCCGAGAGACGGGAGATAATGGCGTGCTTGGCCTCGTAGGCGGCGGTGGCCGCGGGAATATCGTCCATGCGGGTCAGGATATCGCCGAGGCGCTCGTGGCTGATGCCGAGGATGTATTGCCAGTCGGCATTGGCCGGGTCCGTGGCGGTGAGGGCGGTGCGCAGGGCGAGGCTGTCCTCGAACTTGTCGCGGGCCTCGGGCAGCCTGTTCTGGAGCGCGTAGACATCGCCGATCCGGTCGAGCGTGATGGACGTGAAGCGCTTGAGTTCGTGATTGTCCGGTTGGGCATCGCGAACCGGGATCATGCGGGCAAGGCTGGCCTTGTAATGCGATAGCGCCCCTTCGAGATCGCCGCGTTCGAGGAGGATGTCGCCCAGCCGCTCGTCGCTGATCGACAGGTCGCGTTGCCAGCGGTGGCCGTCGGGCTGTGACGCCACCATGCGGGTGCCGAGGCGGTGCTTGTCGCGGAAATGGGTTTCGGCGGCGGCAAGGTCGCCCTGCCGCTGATGGATGCGGCCGAGGCGTTCGTAGCTGTTGCTCAGCGCGAATTTGACCTCCTCGTCCTCCGGGCTTTGGGCGGCGAGGTCTTCGCGCAGCGCATGGCCCGCGCGGTAGTGCTCGAAGGCGTCGGTGATGCGGCCCTGTTCGAGGAGCACGTCGCCGAGGTTGTCGCGGGAGAGAGCGTGGGCGAGGTGCAGGTCGGTATCGTCCGGGTGCCGCTCGCTGGCGGTTTGCGACAGGGCGAGCTGGGTTTCGAAGGCCTTGGCGGCGTCGGGCAGGTTTCCGGTGGTGACGTTGATGCGGCCGACGGCGCCGAGGGCGGCAAGCTGTTGCTGGCGGGCCTCGGGCGGGATCAGGTCTGTGTCCACCTCGGCGAAGAGGGCGAGGGCCTTTTCATAGTCGGCCAGGGCGAGCTGGTACCGGAGTTCCGCTTGCGCGGCGCCGCCGTTGAGGTAGTGGGTGGCGGCCTCGGACAGGGTGCGTTCGAGGAGGTTGGCCTTGAGGGTGTCGCGCGAGGTGGCGTCGATTTCAGCCGCTTCCGTGAGCTTGGCGCGGGCGGTTTCGAAGGCGCCGAGGGCAAGCTGCTCTTCGGCCTGTTGCCGGAGGTCGGTGACCCGGTCGTCGCCCGAGCGCAGGGTGCGCAGCTCGTCGCGGACCTGCGCGAAGGCGCTCGCGGCCTCGGTCAGCTTGTCGCTGCGCTGCTGGCGGTCGAGGGTTGCGAGATCGGAGCCGATGAGGGCGCCGTAAAGGGGCGCAAGGGGCACGTCGGCGGCGCTGGCCACCCGCTCGACATCCTGCCGGACGGTGTCGTCGATCTCGGCCATGGCGAGGAGCAGGCGCTCGCGCTCCGGCAGGTCGCTGGACGCGCGGCTGACGAAATAGAGCCCCGGCAGGCCGCTTTCGACGTAGGGCAGTTGAACGCCGCGGGTGCGGTCGTAGACGTCCTGCTGCACGAGGGTGAGGGCGGTGCGCAGTTCGAGCCCGCCGGTGCCGAGGTGGCGCAGGAGGGCGGCGGCGAAGGGGGAATTGTCGCCCTCGCCATCCAGCGCGCCCTGGCCGGGGGCGGCGGCGAAGGCATAGACCAGCCTGTCGGCGCGGCCGATGCGGCCCAGCCCGGGGCTGATTGCCGCTTCGAGGCTGAAGGCGCCGCGGGTGGCGTCGGCGAGCGGCACGCCGAATGCGTCGGTGCGGCAGGCGTCGATCAGCAGAAGCCCGGCGCGCGCCTCGGAGACGGCGGCAACCACGTCGGCCAGCGGCAGGGCCGTGGCCTTGAGGTCGTCGATACTGCCGGCGGCGGCATCGCGGGCAAAGAGCAGGTTCTCGCCATCGACCTCCATGCCGTGACCGGCGAAGTAGACGACGGCGAGATCGGCCTCGCTCGCGTCCTCGGCGAACTGGTCGAGTGCCCGCCTCAAGCGGCCGAGGTCGCGGTCGGTGACCATGTCGACCTGAAAGCCCAGATCGTAGAGCGTTTCGTCCATGGAACGGGCGTCGTTGCGGGGATTCTTGAGGGGGCGGAGGGCATCGTATTCTCCGACGCCGATGACCAGAGCGATGCGGGTCTCGGCAAGGGATGCCGAGGTCCAGATCACCAGTACGATGGCGGCCACCAGTACTCGCACGCATGTCTCCAGGGCCGAGGTTCGCGAGGATTATCCGCTCTTTGAGAGGTTGCCGCAAGGCGCGAGGCGGGAAGATGAAGCGATTGTGAGGATTGCTTTCCGGGCAGTTTTTGCGGACCGGGGCGTAGATCGTGCCCTCGACCGTCGAGTATTCGGGCAGACCGCGCTCGAGCTTGCCGGTCGCGATGCTGTCTGCGCTGGGGTGGTCGGGCAGGAGCGCCACGCCGCGCCCCCGGATCGCGGCCTGTTCGAGGGACTTGGCGTTGCCCGTGACCACCTCGGAGCGATCCCCTCACGACGACGGATTTAGCGGGGGCAGGTCAGGGGCTAGACAATATATGACTACGTAATCATAATAAATGTGTAAGAAGATATGATTCTATTTGAACAAAATGAAAACGAAATCAGGTGTGACCAGTAAAGACCTTGCCCGCGCAGCCGGGGTGTCGCAGGCAACCGTCTCCCGCGTGTTTCGGGGGGAGGCGAGTGTCAACGCAGACACGCGGCAACGGGTGCTCGACGCGGCACGGGTGATCGATTACCGGCCCAACGTGCTGGCCCGGGCCATGCGCACCAGCCGCCTTGGCGTCATTGGCGTCGTCGTCGCCCGGCTGAGCAACCCGCTTTATACCGAGATCCTGTGTGCCCTGAACGAGGTGCTGGCCGATAAGGAACTCAAGGTCGTCCTTTGGGACACGGAGGGCACGGGTGAGACCGCCGCCATCGACTCGATCAGCCAGTCGCTGGTCGACGGGGTGATTTTTGCGGCGGTCACGCGAAACTCGCCGGTTCTGGAGGAGGCGATCCGCTCGGCCGCGCCGCTGGTGCTGATCAACCGGACGATCGACGACCTGAGCTGCGACCAGGTGTCGAGCGACAACCGCGCGGGCGGGGCGGCGGTGGCCAGCTACCTGCTTGATCATGGGCGCACGCGCATTGGCTTCATCAGCGGATCCCTGGAGGTCAGCACGGTGCGCGACCGCGAGACGGGGTTTCTCGAAGAACTGGAGCGGCGCGGCGTGACGCTGGAAAGCTCGCTCACCCGCCGGGTGGCGTTCTCGCATGAAAGCGGGCGCACGGCGATGCAGTCGCTGCTCGACCTTGCCGATCCGCCCGACGCGGTGTTCTGCGCCAACGACCTGTTGGCGCTCGGGGCGCTCGACGGAGCCTTCGAAGCCGGCGTCAGGGTTCCGGAGGAGTGTTGGGTCGTGGGGTTCGACGATGTGGAACAGGCGTCATGGTCGACGCTGTCGCTGACGACGGTGCGCCAGCCGGTGCGCAGAATCGTCGAGGACGGCGTGGCGCTGCTCCTGGACCGGTTGAAGGAACCGGAACTCGAACCGCGCCGCATCGTGCATCCGGTCGACATGATGATCCGGCGCAGTACGGCGCGGGCCCGCAAGGGCGAACAAAAGGACAAGGCGGAATGACCCATATCTCCGAGGCCGAACGACAGACCGAGATCCGAGAGCGCGTCGACGTGCTTGTCGTGGGCGGCGGATCGGCCGGGATCGCGGCGGCGGTTTCGGCGGCGCGGAGTGGCGCCAGCGTCATGCTGGTCGAGCGGATGGGGTTTCTTGGCGGCACGCTGACCTCGGTCACGCTGGGCAGTATCTGCGGCCTTTACGGGCTGGACGGGGGCCGGGTGCAGCGGCTGGTGCGCGGGCTGACGGACGAGATCATCGACAGGCTGGCACGGCGCGGCGGTGCCAATGCGCCCAAGGTCTGGCTTCAGACCGCCTCGCTGCCCTATCACCCCGAGCCGATGAAGCGGGTGGCCGATGATCTGATGGAGGAGGCGGGCGTCGCCGTACGCTTTCATTCGCTGGCGGTCGAGGTGATCCGGCGCGAGGGTCGCGTGGGCGGCGTGATCTTCGAGTCGATCGACGGGCGCTGGGGCGTCGAGGCCGGTATCGTGGTCGACACGACCGGTGACGGCCAGATCGCCGCGCTTGCCGGGGCCGAGTGGCGCTGTGACGTGGAAGACCTGCAATTTCCGACCACGATGATCCGCTTCGGCGGGGTCGATACCCGGGCAGTAGAAAAGACCGACCGCGCCGCGCTGCACCGCCATCTCGAGGCCGCCGTCGCCGCGGGCTTCGACCTGCCGCGCACGGCGGGGGGGATCTTCGCGTTTAACGCCGAGGTCGTGCATCTCAACATCACCCGCGTCGACGTGGACGGGCGTCCGCCCAACCCGCTATCGGTGCGCGAGATGAGCGAGGCCGAAGCCAAGGGCCGTCGGATGGCGGAGCTTTACCTGGAGGCTTTCCGCCAGCACGTACCGGGCTATGCCAATGCCTGGCTTCTGGATACCGGCGCGCAGATCGGCGTGCGCGAAAGCCGCCGGATCGAGGGCGACTACACGATTGACGAGGACGAGGTGCTTTCGGGCAAGCGGTTCGAGGATGGTATCGCCGCCTGTGCATGGCCGGTCGAGGAGCATGGCGCCGACCGGGCGACCCGTTGGGTCTGGCTGCCGGATGGCGTGTTCTACCAGATCCCGTGGCGCTGTCTTCTGCCCAAGGGGATCGACGGGCTGGTGATGGCGGGGCGCTGTGTCTCGGCCACCCATGTGGCGCAGGCGTCGCTGCGGGTGGCGGGTACGTGTTTCGCAATGGGCGAGGCGGCGGGCCTCGGCGCGGCCATGGCGGCGGCGCGGCATGGCGGCGACCTGAGGGCGCTCGATGTGCATGATCTGCGGCGGGAACTGGCGGCGCGGGGCGCCTTCCTTGGCGACGGCAAACCTGAAACATTCCAGCCCGCCGGGGCCGAACTGGAGGCCGCGCGATGAGAAAGCTCAGAAGCAATTTCGACGAGGGGAGCACGATCTGGGCCCTGCGCCGCGCGCAATGGACGGCGCTTGGCATCGACGAGGCCGACATGGACAAGCCCAAGATCGCCATCATCAACACTTCGTCCGAGCTGTCGAGCTGCTTTTCACATCTCGACCGGGTGGCCGAGGCGGTGAGCGCAGCGGTGCGGGAGGCGGGCGCTCTGCCATTCGTCGTCAAGACCACCGCGCCCAGCGATTTCATTCACTGCGCGGGTTCGTCGGGCAGCTATATCCTGCCGTCGCGCGACCTTGTGGTGAACGATATCGAGGTGTCGGTCGAAGGCCCGCAGCTTGACGCGATGGTCTGTCTGGCATCCTGCGACAAGACCGCGCCGGCGCAGCTGATGGCAGCCGCGCGGCTGGATATTCCCACGCTTCTGGTGATCGGCGGGTATCAGGCCTGCGGCGCGCTCAACGGCGAGACGGTCGATATCGAGGATGTCTTCGAAAGCGTCGGCAAGCTCGGTTCGGGCGAGTTGACCGTCTCGGATATTGCCTGCATGTCGCGGGTGGCGGTGGCGGGGCCGGGCGTGTGCGCCGGGATGGGCACGGCCAACTCGATGCATATCATGACCGAGGCTTTGGGCATGGCCCTGCCGGGCAGCGCGCCGGTGGCGGCGGAAAGCGAGCGGATGTACGAGCGCGCCCGCGCCGCCGGGGCTCGGATCGTCGAGATGGTGTGGGAGGATCTGCGGCCTTCGAAGATCCTGACGCCCGAGGCGTTCGAGAATGCCGCCGCGGTGGCGATGGCGCTCAGCACCTCGATCAACGTCATGCGCCACATGCAGGCGGTGGCCGAAGAGGGGCAGGTTCCCGTCGATATCTACGATGTCTTCGCGGGGCTCGATGGCAAGGTGCCGGTGCTGTGCGCGATCAAACCCAACGGCGATGGCCGGATCGAACAGCTCGACGCGGCGGGCGGCACGCAGGCGATCATGAGCCGGCTGCGCGGCGTGCTGCACGAGGGCGCGGTAGGCGTCGACGGGCAGACGCTGGGGGCGCGGCTGGATGCGTTCGCGACGGTGGAAAGCGGCGATGTCGCCACGATGGCGGCGCCGGTTGCGAAAGGGCCGTCGCTGATGGTGCTGAAGGGGAGCCTCGCGCCCGAGGGGGCGATCATGAAGATCGGAACTGGGGCCTATGCCGATCTGGTTTTCGAGGGACCGGCGCGTGTTTACGAGACACAGAAGGCGGCGCTCGATGCGCTGGAGGCGGGGCAGATCGTCGAGGGCGACGTGGTCGTGCTGCGGGGGCTCGGCGCGCTTGGCGGGCCCGGTGTCGCCTCGGCCTCGTGGTTTGCCGCCGCGCTGGCGGGCAGCCGGCTGGCGGGAAAGGTGGCGCTGGTGACAGACGGGCAGCTTTCGGGGCTCAACCGGGGCATCGTCGTGGGGCAGGTGATGCCCGAGGCCGCCGGCGGCGGGCCGCTGGCGCTGGTGCGCGATGGTGATCCGATCCGCATCGAACTGGCCGCGCGCGCGATCGACCTTCTGGTGGATCAGGCGACGCTTGCCGCGCGGCAGGGGGCGGCCACCGGCCCGGCCTTCCGGATGCGCGATGGCTGGCTCGGCTTTTACCAGCAACTCGTCACGCCGCTCAGCCGGGGCGGAGTTCTGCGCCCCGGGCGTGAGGTTTCGGAGGATCAAAAGCGATGACCACCCATTTCACCATCACCGACACGCCTTGGCCGCTGCTGATCGGCGGAGAGGCGATCCCGGCAGAAAGCGGACAGACATTCGAGGCGATGAACCCTTCGACCGGCGCGGTGCTGGCACATTTCGCCGAGGCGGGCGAGGCCGATGCCGACCGGGCGGTCGCGGCGGCGCGCAAGGCCTTCGAGACCTCGTGGGGTACATTGACACCCAAGGCCCGCTCGCGCCACCTGATGCGCTTTGCCGATGCGATCCGCGACCGGGCCGAGGATTTCGCGCTGGCCGAGACGATGGACGTGGGCCGGCCCATCTCGATCACCTCGACCGAGATGGAGGGGCTGGCGGATTCGGTGGAATACTATGCCGGCATCCTGCTGGGCCTGTCGGGCGAAACGCTCAATATCTCCGACCCGACGCTTGCAGATTTCACCCTGCGCGAGCCCATCGGCATCTGCGGGCTGATCACGCCTTGGAATTATCCGGCGCTTCTGGCGGTGTTGAAGATCGCCCCGGCTCTGGCAGCCGGCAACACGGCCGTGCTGAAACCCTCGGAGGTGACGCCACTCTCGTCGGCGCTTCTGGCTGAGTGCGCGCAGGAGGCCGACCTTCCACCCGGTACTTTGAATGTAATCCATGGCGGGGCTGAACCGGGAATGCGGCTCGTGACGCATCCGGATGTAGGCAAGATTTCCTTCACCGGGGGTACCGTCACCGGGCGGCGGATCTTTCAGGCGGCAGGCCACGGCATGAAGCGGCTGACGCTGGAACTTGGCGGCAAGTCGCCCCTGCTGGTGATGGAGGATGCCGATCTCGAGGCGGCGGTCGAGGCGGCGTTCACCGACAACGTGCGCAATTCCGGTCAGGTCTGCGCGGCTTGTACCCGGCTGATCGTGCATCGCGATTTGCGTGACGATTTCGTCGCGCGGCTGGAAGAGCGACTGCGCGGAGTGCACGTGGGCCCGGCCGACCAGACCGATACGCAGATGGGCCCGGTGGTCAGCGCCGCTCAGCGCGACCGGATCGCGGGGTGCCTCGCCAAGGCCGAGGAAGAAGGTGCCGAGGTGCGGCGTTACGCTGATCTGGAGGGCCGCGAGGACCTTGGAGAGGGCTATTTTCTGCCGCCCGCGCTGATCCTGAAGGCGCGCCCCGACATGTCCACGACGCGGGAAGAGATCTTTGGCCCCGTCCAGAGCGTGCTGGCCTTCGACACCGAGGACGAGGGCCTCGCCATCGCCAATGACACGGAATACGGCCTCGCCGCCGCGGTCTTCACCCGCGACAGCGGCCGGGCCATGCGCGCGGCGCGCCAGATACGGGTCGGGACGGTCTGCATCAACGCGGGCCGCAAGGTTTCGGTAGACGCCCCGTTCGGCGGCTTCCGGATGAGCGGGTTCGGCAAGGAGCGCGGCAAGGACGCGCTGCTTGACGACACCCAGTTGAAGAACGTCCGCTATGCCCTGGACTGAGATGAAAATCTGTCGGGGCGCGGCCGATCGAACCATAAACCAAACGGGAGGATGACATGAGTTTTTTCAGGAGCGTGGCGCTAGGCGCCGCGATGACGTTGACCGGAACAGCCGGCGCGCTGGCGCAGGAGGTGGAAGAGCGGACCATGACGCTTGGGCACGTGGTGGCCGAGCAGTTCCCGTACCACACCTCGGCGATGTTCATGAAAGAGACGATGGCCGAGGAGACGGACGGCAAGTGGACGCTCGAGGTGCACCCCAGCGGCGCCATGGGAGGCGAGCGCGACGCGCTTGACGCGCTGCTTCTGGGCACGATGGATTTCACATGGGTCCACACGGCGGCGATGGCGAGCTTCGTGCCGTCCTTCGAGCTCTTCAACATGCCCTTCGTGTTCCACAGCCCCGAGCATATCGAAGAGGCGCTCAGCACGCTCGACTTCTCGAAATTCTATGAAGAGGCCGATGCGGCGGGCTTCAAGCTGATCGGCATCGGCTCGCCCGCCTTCCGCTATCCGATGAACAACGTCCGGCCGATCGAGACGGCCGAGGATTTCGAGGACATCAAGATGCGGACGATGGGCGTCTCGGCGCATATCGACACCTACGAGGCGCTCGGCTCTCAGGTCGCCTCGACCTCCTTCGCCGAGCTTTACGGCGCGCTGCAGACCGGCACCGTGGATGGCAACGAGAACGCCCTGTCGGCGCTCAACGCCATGCGGTTCAACGAGGTGCAGGAATACCTGACCCTGCTGCCGACCGTTGCCAACATCGCCGTTCTGGTGATGAGCAAGTCGACCTACGACGCGATGTCGGAGGAAGAGCAGGCGCTGATCGACGAGATCGGCAAGCAGACCGTCGACAAGAACAACAGCGATTATGCCTCGATGGATGCAGAGGCGCTGGAGGCGATGAAGCAGGAAGGCCTCAAGGTCAACGAGATCGACGACCTGTCGAGCTTCGTCGAGGCCACGGCGCCGGTACGCGAGAAATACTCGCAGGATCTCGAGCCGTGGGTCCGTGACCTGATGGCCGAGATCCAGGAACTGCCGTCGGCCAAGTAAACCCTATGGCCCGGCGCGCGCCGTGTGCGCCGGGCCCTGACACCTAACAGGAGCCTCGCCTTGGAGCGGATACATCGCACCAGCCTCGTGATCGAAAGCCTGATCCGACTCCTCGTGGTGGCTGTGATGATCTTCATGCTGGGCGCCGTGCTGTTGGACGTGCTGGTGCGCAACTCGTCGCTGCGGGTGCGTGGGCTGGACGAGCTGGCACGCTACTCGCTGGTCTGGATTGTCTTCCTCGCCACCGCGGCGGGCGCGCGGTATGGCGACCTGATCGGGATGGAGTCGCTCTCGAAAGTCTGCAGCCCGAAGGTGCAGGTCGTCCTTTGGGTGGTGCGGCGGCTGATCCTGCTGGCCTTTCTGGCGGCATTCAGCTGGTACGCGCTGGGGCTTGTGCGGCTGATGATCCAGACGGGCCGCGCCTCGGCCAACCTGCATATTCCGCTGTGGCTGGTCTATGCGCCGCTTTTCGTGGGTACGCTTCTGATGCTTCTTTCGCTGCTGGTCGATGCGCTGCACCGTATTACGACCGGCGAGATCACCACGCCGCCCGAGCCAGATGCGGGGAACCGATTGTGGAACTGACAGCCCTTGCCGTAACCTTCGTGCTGACCCTGCTGATCGGCCTGCCGATCTATGCCGTGATGGGCGCGTCGGTGGTGGTGTATTTCATCTTCTCCGGGGTGAACCCGGTGACAATTCCGCATCGGGCCTTTGCCGGGATCGACGTCTTCGTACTGATGGCGGTGCCCTTCTTCATGCTGGCGGGCAACCTGATGAACGCGGGTGGCACGACGCGGCGGCTGGTGGCGCTGGCGGAATCCATGGTCGGCTGGGTGCGCGGAGGGCTGGCGCATGTGAATATCGTGGTCTCGATGCTGTTCGCCGGTATTTCCGGCTCGGCGGCAGCGGATACCGCGGCCGTGGGCAGCATCATGATCAAGTCGATGCGCGAACGGGGCTATCCGACGGAATTCGCCACCTCGGTGACCATTTCATCCTCGCTGATCGGGCCGATCATCCCGCCCAGCATCATCCTGATCGTCTATGCGGTGGTGGCGGGTGTCTCCGTGAACGCTCTGTTCCTCGCCGGGATCGTGCCGGGCATCCTGCTGGGGCTGGCGCAGATGCTGCTGGTGTCGGTCTATGCGTGGCGCCACGGCTTCGGCGAGCGGGGGCGGTTTTCGATCGTGGCCTTCCTCAAGGCGTTTCTCGACGGGCTTTTGCCGCTCGGTATGCCGATCATCATCCTCGGCGGCATCTTCTCCGGCTTTTTCACGCCCACCGAGGCCGCCGCCGTGGCCTGTCTTTACGCGCTTGTCGTGGGCATGTTGGTCTATCGCGAGATCAGATGGCGCGACCTGCCGGGGATCGTCATCCAGAGTGCACGAACAACCGGCAGCGCGCTCATCATCGTGGCCATCGCCGCGCCGCTGAGCTGGATCCTGACCAAGGAGCAGGTGCCCGCCACGGTGACGGCGGCGATCCAGTCGGTGTCGGACAACCCCATCGTGATCCTGCTGCTCATCAACCTGATGCTGCTGGTGCTGGGCGCCTTCATGGAGATGATCGCGGCGCTGATCATCCTCGTGCCGATCCTCCTGCCGGTGGTCGTCGGGCTGGGGCTCGACCCGGTGCATTTCGGTATCATCGTGGCGATCAACCTGACCATCGGGATGATCACCCCGCCGGTGGGGATCAGCCTTTTCATAGGGGCCACCATCGCACGGATACCGGCCGAACGGCTGGCGCTGGCGAACATGCCCTTCCTGCTGGTGTCGATCGCCGTGCTGCTTATCATCACCTTCCTGCCGGAACTGGTGATGTTCCTGCCCGATCTCTACGGCGGCTGAGCGATGGCGGAGCGGTACGACTACATCGTGATCGGCGGTGGCTCTTCGGGTTGCGTACTGGCGAACCGGCTGTCGGCCGATGGCCGGTCGCGGGTGCTGCTGGTCGAGGCGGGGCCGGATACGCCGCCCTACGAGGTGCCGGCCTCGATCTATGCCGATGGCTACCTGCCGGATTACTTCAAGGAAAACCGTTACTGGACGAAGTTGACCGTCACCCGCGACCCTGTCGGCAACAGCAGCGGCGAGGATCTTGCCCAGCACCGCTATGAACAGGCCCGCGTGATGGGCGGCGGGTCGAGCGTGAACGGTCAGGTGGCGCTGCGCGGCATCCCGTCCGATTACGACCGGTGGGATGAACTTGGCGCGACTGGTTGGACGTACGACGATTGTCTGCCATATTTTCGTCGGCTGGAGCGAGACATGGATTTCGACGGGCCGAAACATGGCCGCGACGGGCCCATGCCGCTGCAGCGTACCTTTCCGGAAAACTGGTCAAAATTCGCGTTGGCCTTCCGCGATGCGCTGGCGGATCAGGGGTTGAAGTACCACGACGACTGTCATGATGTTGCCGGCACCGGCTGTTTTCCCTTTCCCAAGAACAACGTCTATGGCCGCCGGGTCTCGGCTGCCGTGGCCTATCTCGACCAAGGCGCGCGGCGACGGCCAAACCTTCAGATCATGGCCGAGACGATGCTGACGCGCATCACTTTCGACGGGCGCCGCGCCACCGGTGTCACCCTCACGCGGTCTGATGGCTCGGTCGAGGCCTGCCACGCGGGCGAGGTGATCCTCTGCGCCGGAGCCCTACATACCCCGGCGATCCTGATGCGGCACGGGATCGGACCGGGCGCTCACCTCACCAAGCATGGTATTCCGGTGTTGGCCGACCGGCGCGGCATCGGGCGGAACCTGCAGGATCATCCGCTGGTGGGCCTCGGCCTGCACCTGCGCCCCGAGGCGCGGATGCCCGGCAGTATGGCCAACGCTTTTCTCGTCTACACGCGTTTTTCCTCCGGTCTCGACGGCTGTGCTCCCGGCGATATGAAGATGTCTCTCAGCGCCCGGTTCGATCAGACGCCCATCGGCCACCAACTGGGCGTGCTGCGAGTCGGCCCCGATCAGGCCCATTCCACGGGCTTCGTAGAGCTGCGTTCGACCGACCCGTCGGACGAGCCTTTCGTGGCCTTCAACCTGCTGTCGGATCCGCGCGACATGGAGCGGATGAAACAGGGGGTTCGCTTTGCCATCGACCTTTTGCATGCGCCGGAACTGGCCGCCGTGGGGCAGGGGGCCTTTGCCGGGGCCTATACCACCTGGATTCGCCGGCTTGGCCAGAAAAACCCGCTGTCGAAGACGGTGAACGCCATCGGTGCAAAGCTTCTGGACCTGCATCCGGCCTTGCGCAAGGCGATGATCGGCCTGGCGGTTCGGGGGTATGACATAAACCGCATGGCCCATGATGATGCCGAACTGGAACGCTTCATCCGCGATACCGTGTTGGGCAATTGGCACGCCTGCGGCACGGTCGCCATGGGCCGGCCAGACGACCCGGCGGCGGGGACGGACCCAGCGGGGCGGGTCATCGGGGTCGAGGGCCTGCGCGTGGCGGATGCCTCGGTCATGCCGCGCATCCCCTGCGCCAACATCAATATCACCACCATCATGATCGGCGAAAAACTTTCCGACGCGATCCTCGGCCGGGCCGGGTGACACGCGCTGCGCAGGCCCCGGCGCGCGCCTGTCGGCCTCAGGACGGAGGTCTCAGACGGATTCGAACGCGTCCCCCCGCCAGGATCAGCGTGAGAAAGCCGCCGACCGTAGTGATCCTGGTCGACACAATATGGCGGGACGATGCCGTCACGACATCGGCCATGGCGGCCACGTCGCCCCTTGTTGCTTCGTCGTCTTCTTGCAGTGCAGTCATGATAATGAGGGCTAGGGCTGCATTGATGGAAACGCCAATGGAGCCGATCAAGCCGATGATCGCGTTGATGCCGAACGGGTAGTAGAAGATCGCCAAGGCGAGCATCGAAAGGCCGGCTGGCAGGTCGCTTGTCACGAGTGCGATGCCGGCCAGACGGATCGACCGGAAGGTCATGACCACTGCGATGGACAAGATCACGATCAGACCCAGCGACGCGAGAAGGGTGTTGAGCGTTGAGACGCGCGCATTTGCGTCCCCGCCGATTTCCAGCCGCACGCCCTCGGGCAGGTCGAACTCCGCCGCGTCGATCCGGGCGCGTACGTCCAACAACGCCGCCTCCGGCAGGAGACCGCGCAACAGGAAGGCCTGTACGGTATTGGCCCGCTCGGCGTTGCGACGTGTGATCTGCTCGGCAGCGGGCTCGAGGATGAATTGGGCAAGTGCCGAGAGCGGCATAACCGGAAAATCACCCGGCTCCGGCAGGACCAGTGGCATGTTCCTCGAAAGGTTGGGATGCGGCACTACGCTGGCGTGTATCGACGACGGATTCCCTCCTCTCGACCGGTAAAGCTGGTCGTAAGACTTGGCCCAAGGAAGCGGGTCGGCAAAGGCACCTCGTCCCGCTTATTCAGACATGCTATTCACAACCGATGAATCACGATTTCGAGAAACTTTTCCTGGCCGCTCCGTCGCCGTTCGTGTTGCTGGATCGCGACCTGCGGATGGTCTGGGCGAATGACGCCTACCTTCATGCCACGGGCCGTAGCCGCGAGCGCATCATCGGCCGCGTGATGTTCGACGAATTTCCATCCCAGCCGGAGAGCGGGCCGGGCCGTATGCTTCGGGCATCGTTCAAGCGGGTTTTCGAGGATGGGGTGATCGATCACCTTCCCCTTATTCCCTATCCGATCCCGGGGCCTGACGGATCGCCGATGGAGCGATACTGGAGCGCCACTCACACGCCGATACGCGGAACCGAAGGCGCGGTCGAGTTTATTCTACAGAACACGCAGGATGTGACGGAACTCTATGAACCGGCACGCCGCGCGGCTTCGCCGCCGCCCGACCTTGCCGATCTGCTGCGGCGCGCGGACCATGTAACACGGCAGAACCACGAGCTGGATTCCACGGCGGATTTCTTTCGGCTGATCTTTGATCAGGCACCAAGCTTCATGGCGATCCTGACCGGACCGGAGCACGAGTTCCGGATCGTCAACGACGCCTACATGCAGTTGGTCGGCCAACGAGATCTGATCGGCAGGACGGTTCGCGACGCCGTTCCGGAGGTGGAGGGGCAGGGTTTCTTCGAACTTCTCGACCAAGTTTACCGCACGGGCGAGCCGATTATGCTCAAGGGGGCGGAAGTCGACTTGCAGCGCTCGGACGGTGGGCCTGAAGAGCGCGTCTACCTCGATTTCGTCTACCAGCCTTTGACGGGCGCGGACGGCAGCACGATGGGCATTTTCGTTCAGGGCCACGACGTCACCGCGCAGGTGGTTGCGGAGGTCAACCTCCGAGAAGCCGAGGAGCGGTTCCGCACGATGGCGCAGACGATGCCCGTGCAAGTCTGGACCGCGCGACCGGACGGGGCTCTCGACTGGTTGAGCGACCAGGTCTACGGCTACACGGGAGGGAGCGAGGCGGACCTTGCGGGTGCGGGCTGGATCACCGTCGTGCACCCCGAGGACCGTGAGCGGGTTGGCGCGATCTGGGAGCGGGCCGTCAAAGAGCGGACGACTTACGAGACCGAGTTCCGCATCCGCCGGGCTGACGGCGCATATCGCTGGCACGTCGTGCGAGCGACGCCTATTCTCGACGATCGCGAGGGGATCATCCGCTGGGTTGGGACGAACTCGGATATCGAGGAGCAGAAGGCGATGTCCGAGCAGTTGGCCGACCTGAACGCGACACTGGAGGCCCGCGTCGACCAGCGTAACCGCGAACTGGAAGAGATGCACGGCAGGCTGCGACAGAGCCAGCGAATGGAAGCGATCGGGAATCTGGCGGGCGGCGTCGCTCACGACTTCAACAATATTCTTCAGGCCCTGTCCGGCAGCCTGACGATGGCCAGCCGCGAAATGCCGGACGAGGCCCCGGGCCGTGCCCGGATCGAAGCTGCCATGAGCGCGGTGAATCGCGGTGCCGGCCTGTCTTCCCAGCTGCTCGCGTTCAGTCGACGTCAGGCACTCCAGCCCAGACCGCTCGATCTGCGCGACCTGCTGCAGGACATGGATCAGATATTGCGCAGCGCGATCGGCGAGGAAGTGTCCCTCGAGATTGAAGCGCCCGATGATCTTTGGCCGGCTTTCGTGGATGCCTCCAGCACCGAGAACGCCGTGTTGAATCTCGCGATGAATGCCCGCGACGCATTCGCGGGGCGCGGGTGCCTTCGGATCGAGATGTCGAACCGACATCTGACGGAGCAGGATCTCGCAGGCGACACGGAAATGTCTGCCGGGGACTACGTCGAGCTGAAAGTCATCGATGACGGGCCAGGGATACCCGCCGAGACACTCGAACATGTGTTCGAGCCATTCTTCACCACGAAGCCAGTCGGCAAAGGCACGGGTCTCGGACTGTCCATGGTCTACGGCTTCGTCCGACAATCCGGGGGAAGAGTGACGATCGAGAGCACGGCCGGCGTCGGAACCGCCATCACCCTCTCGCTTCCGAGGGCCGAGCGCGCGGTTGAACCCGTCCGTTCGCGCTATGCGGGAACCGTGCCCGGCGGCGACGAGTCCCTTCTGCTTGTCGAGGACGATCCGGACGTGCGGGATTCCACCGCCGCCGTCCTGGAAGAGCTCGGCTATTCGGTGCGCACCGCGCCGGACCCGGCCGCGGCGCTGAAGGTCGCGGGCAATTGGGATGCTGTCGACATGGTCATCTCCGATGTCGTGATGCCGGGCGAAATCGGCGTCGGTGAGATGGTCGACGCTCTGCTGGCGCGCCAGAGCGATATGCCAGTCCTGTTCATCTCTGGCTATTCTCGTGACGCCATTATTCGGGACGGGCGCGTCGATGCAGACGTAAGGTTCTTGAGCAAGCCGTTCTCTCAAGACGAACTCGCCGTGAAGGTGCGTGAAGCTCTCGATGCACGACGGGAGGCCCGCTCCGACGATGAACAGAAAGAGGTTCCTGCGTCACCGGCCTCCTTGGAAACGTGCCGCATCCTGGTGTGCGAGGACGAAGCACTGATCCGGATGGACACGGTCGCCATGCTCGAAGGCATGGGCGCTGAGGTCTCCGGAGCGGCAACAGGCGGTCAGGCGCTGAACGCGCTCGAGGCGGGCGATTTCGATATCCTGCTGGTGGATCTGGGGCTTCCGGACATGACGGGCGAGGAGGTCGCTCTTCGTGCCCGTGCGTCGCGAGCCGAACTCGCGATTGTCTTTTGCACTGGTCGTAGCGAGGTGCCATCCGCCGATGAGCTTGAACGGAGTGCCGTTCTTCAGAAGCCGTTCGGCGACACGCACTTGCTTTCTGCTATCAGGCGGTTCTGGGCTTAAGGCGCGTTCTACGAATATAAATCGAAGTAACCAAAATCGGACCGACTCGTGGCTGACGTCAATCCCGCGCTCGTGCAGAAGATCCTCAACATTGCGCAGTGAAAGCGGAAAACGCACTACATCATGACCGCTACGATCTCGCAGCTCGTTCGAAAATAGCGGAATGGGTTTGGCTTGCTCATTCCGGAAGCGTAGGGGCAGCCACAGTCACAAGCTCATCCCTTTGACAAGACCATTGCGGGCCATCTAAGCCGTGCATTCCGGTCGGCACGAACGCGAATATCCCGCGAGCCCCGGAGAGAACGCGACAAAACGCGGCGCACCTTGCATGGTCTGGATTGCGGGGAGTGTTTGGCTGGGGTGGTAGGATTCGAACCTACGGTACACGGTACCAAAAACCGCTGCCTTACCACTTGGCTACACCCCAACGTGACGCGCGTATTACTCCGGTCGGTGCGCCTGTTCAAGACCGGATTGGCAGAAATTCTCGGCTTTCGACATCCGAGCGCGATCGGGGCGGGTCACTCGAGGATTTCGTCGGCCGCGACGCCCCAGATCGTGCCCTTGGGGGTCCAGCCCTTGTAGCCGGCCACCTCGAGGCGGCACCATGTGGCAGTGCAGGTCTCGATGCGCGCGATCACGCCGAGTTCCAGGCGGGCGACGACGAGGGAAGCCGGGTCGGGCTGGGCGCGGAGTTCGAGCATGTCCTTCTCGGCGATGGCCGTGCGCACGCCGGACAAGAGCGAGTAATGCACCCAGCCCCCGGCGCCCTCGCGGTCGCGCACGCGGCGCCAGTGGCCGTGTTCGGCGGTGATCTCGAGCGGGATGTCCTCGTGCTTGAAGACCCAGTCGATCCTGTGTGTCAGGCTGGGCCCGCGGCGCACGTTGGCCTCTGCCGCCTTCATCGAGACGTAGCGCGGGAGGGGGAGGTTCGTGACGGGCCCGCGTTCCTGCGCAGGGGCGGGCGCGGCGAGGGCCAAGGCGGCGATGACACAGGCAAAAATACCCGGACCCATCCCCGGAAATGCCGATTTCAGCGACATGTTCGAATTCCTGCTCTTCAATGCCAATGGGGTTCTTGTGCCCCGCTGTTTCCTGCGCCAGTCTGGCACCATCGCGCGGTCATTGGAAGTCAAAGGAGGAGTTTCATGCCATCTGCCCGTCTGAGTGTTGTCGTTACGCGACGCCTGCCCGAGCCGGTGGAGCGCCGGATGCAGGAGCTCTTCGACGTGCGCCTGCGCGAAAGCGACACGCGGATGACGCGCGAGGAACTGGCCGAGGCGGTATCGACGGCCGATGTGCTGGTGCCGACCATCACTGACCGGATCGACGCGGGGCTGATCGCGCAGGCCGGCGAGAAGCTGAAGCTGATCGCCAATTACGGCGCGGGTGTCGACCATATCGACGTGCATACGGCGCGCCAGCGGGGCATCCTTGTGTCGAACACCCCCGGTGTGCTGACCGATGACACGGCCGACATGACCATGGCGCTGATCCTTGCGGTGCTGCGCCGCATCCCGGAGGGGCTGGCCACCATGCAATCGGGAGAGTGGCATGGCTGGTCTCCCACCGCGCTTCTGGGCGGGCGCGTGGCCGGGCGGCGGCTGGGTATTCTCGGGATGGGCCGGATCGGGCAGGCGGTGGCTCGCCGGGCCGCGGCCTTCGGGATGCAGGTCCATTATCACAACCGTCACCGCCTTCGGGAGGAGACGGAGGAGGAGCTGGGCGCGCGCTATTGGGAAAGCCTTGACCAGATGGTGGCGCGGATGGACGTGATGTCGATCAACTGCCCGCACACGCCCTCGACCTTCCACCTGATGAACGCGCGGCGGCTGAAGCTGATGAAGCCGGACGCGGTGATCGTCAACACCTCGCGCGGCGAGGTGATCGACGAGAACGCGCTGACCCGGATGCTGCGGGCGGGGGAGATTGCCGGGGCGGGGCTCGACGTGTTCGAGCATGGCACAGAGATCAACCCGCGCCTGCGGGAATTGAAGAACGTGGTGCTGCTGCCGCATATGGGCTCGGCCACGAACGAGGGCCGGATGGAGATGGGCGAGAAGGTGCTTCTGAACATCAAGACCTTCGATGACGGCCACCGCCCGCCCGATCAGGTCGTGCCCTCGATGCTGTGATGGGGAAACGGCGCCACGCGGGCGCCGTTCTTCTTTGGATCAGAGGGTGATGATGGTCGAACCGGTCGTTTCGCGCGCCTCGAGCGCGCGGTGGGCCTCGGCGATGTCCTCGAGCGGGTAGCGCTGGCCGATATTCGTTTTCACGTCGCCGCTTTCCACCTTTTCGAACAGGTGCTTTGCCATCGCCTGACAGCGGTCGTGATCGGCGAGGAAGGTGAAGAGCGTCGTCCGCGTCATCTTGAGCGAGCCCTTGGAGGCCAGCGTCAGCAGGCTGACCGGCTCGACCGGGCCGGAGGCGTTGCCGAAGGACATCATCATGCCCAGCGGTTTGAGGCAGTCGAGCGAGGCGTCGAACGTGTCCTTGCCGACGCCGTCCATGACCACGTCGACGCCCTTGTCGCCGGTGATCTTCTTGACCTCGGGCGCGAACTCCTGCTTGCGGTAGTTGATGCAGTGGCTGGCGCCCATCTCCAGCGCCAGCTTGCATTTCTCATCCGTGCCCGCGGTGCCGATCAGTTCGATCCCTTCGGAGCGCGCCCATTGGCAAGCGAGCAGGCCCACGCCACCGGCGGCGGCATGGAAGAGCACCGACTGGCCCTTTTCCAGCGGCCATGTGCGGTGGAAGAGGTATTCGACCGTCATCCCCTGCAGCATGATCGAGGCCGCCTCTTCGAAGGAAATGCCGTCGGGGAGGGGGCAGACCTGTGCGGCGGGCATGACGCGGGCGTCCGCATAGGCGCCCGGCGGCACGGCGGCATAGGCGGCGCGGTCGCCTTCCTTGAGGTGGGTGACACCCTCGCCGACGGCCTCGACGATGCCGGCGGCCTCCATCCCCAGCGCATGGGGCAGGGGAAGGGGGTAGAGGCCCGAGCGCTGGTAGACGTCGATATAATTGAGGCCACAGGCCTTGTGGCGGATGCGAATCTCGCCCGGGCCGGGATCGCCCACCTCGGCCTCGACGAGTTTCAGTTGCTTCGGGCCGCCGGCCTGTTCGATGATGACGCTGCGTGACATTATGCGCTTCCTTGGATGTTGCGTGGGTTTGGGCGGCATTAGTGCATGGAATGCCGGGCGGGCTCAACCGGTTGCCTGCGGGCGCATGTTGCGACAGAGTTCGAGCAATTCCCCTTTCTTAAAGGAGGCCGTCATGCGCCGTTTCATCCTCTGCCTGTCCCTTTGCCTTTTGCCGACCGCATCCCTGGCCCAGCAAGCCGCCGATGCCGTCGAGCCCGAGGCCGCGGGGGCGGGGCAGGTGGCGGTGTCCGGTCAAACCCTGCACGCGCTGGAGGCCAAGGCGGCCGGGCAGCCGGTGGAAGCGCAGAAGTGGATGGTCGCCGCCGCTAATCCGCTGGCGGTCGAGGCCGGGGCGAAGGTGCTGGAAGAGGGCGGCACGGCGGCGGATGCGATGGTGGCCGTACAGGCGGTGCTGGGGCTGGTCGAGCCGCAAAGCTCGGGGCTTGGCGGCGGCGCTTTTCTTGTCTGGTACGATGGCGAGAGCGGCGAGGTCACCACGCTCGACGGCCGCGAGACCGCGCCGCTGGCGGCGACGCCGCGGCTGTTTCAGGACGAGAATGGCGAACCGCTCGATTTCTTCGATGCCGTGGTCGGCGGCCGGTCGGTGGGTGTGCCGGGCACGCCCGCGCTGCTGAAGGCGGCCCATGAGCGATGGGGCACATCGGAGTGGCCGGCGCTGTTCGACGAGGCGATCCGGCTGGCCGACGAGGGGTTCGCGGTCTCGCCCCGGCTGTCCACCATGGTGGCGGGCGACGCGGTCAGGCTGACCCGGTTTGCGCCGACGCGTGCGTATTTCTTTCCCGACGGCAAGCTGCCGGAGGTGGGGCAGGTGCTGAGGAACCCGGACTATGCCGAAACGCTGCGGACGTTGGCCGGCGAGGGGCCCGCGCCGTTCTACACGGGCGATATCGCCAAGGACATCGTGAAGACGGTACGGCAGGCGCCCGGCAATGCCGGCGTGATGGAGGAGATCGACCTTGCCATCTACGCGGTGAAGGAGCGTGCGCCGGTCTGTGTGCCCTATCGTGGCTACGAGGTGTGCGGGATGGGGCCGCCCTCGTCCGGCGCGCTGACGGTGGGGCAGATCCTCGGGCTGCTGGCGCCGTTCGACCTTGCCGGGATGGGCGCCGAGAGCGCGCAGGCGTGGCGGCTGATCGGCGATGCCAGCCGGCTCGCCTTCGCCGACCGGGGGCGGTACATGGCCGATACGGACTACGTGCCGGTGCCGGTGAAAGGGTTGGTCGAGCCGGGATATTTGACGGAACGGGCGGACCTGCTGAAGGGCGAAGCGGCGCTGGAGGAGGTGGAGCCGGGCGAGCCGGAATATGACCATGCGCTCAACTGGGCCGACGATGCGTCGCTCGAGTTCCCCTCGACCTCGCATATCTCGATCGTCGACAAGTTCGGCAACGCGCTTTCGATGACGACGACCATCGAGAACGGGTTCGGCTCACGGCTGATGGTGCGGGGGTTCCTGCTCAACAACGAGCTGACCGATTTCTCCTTCACCAGCCACGAGGGCGGGCTGCCGGTCGCCAACCGGGTGGAGCCGGGCAAGCGGCCGCGTTCGTCGATGGCGCCGACAATCGTGTTGAAGGATGGCAAGCCGGTTCTGGTCGTGGGCTCGCCCGGGGGCAGCCGGATCATCGGTTACGTTGCCAAGACGATCATCGCCCATCTCGACTGGGGGATGGATGTTCAGCAGGCGGTGGCGCTGCCGCATCTGGTGAACCGGTTCGGGACCTATGACGTGGAAGGCGGGCTGGTGAGTGACGATCTGGCCACGGCGCTGGCGGGGATGGGGTTCGAGGTGAACCGGCGTTTGCTGACCTCGGGGTTGCACGCGATCTCGGTACAGGATGGCGGCTTGCTGGGCGGGGCTGATCCGCGCCGGGAGGGGGTGGCCTTGGGGCAGTGAAATAGCTGCGCCGCGCCATCCAATCGCCGCCCCCGATCCCGATTTCCGCCTGATTCCGGTGCCATCACCTTGCCGACCGGACAGTGAGCGGAGCTTTGAAATGTTCAACCCTTATGCCTTCGGGTTCGTCTGCGTGGCGGCCAGTGTTGCCATCGGCGCGGATTACGTCGTTCAGGCGAAAGCCAACGGTTCCCATCCGGGCGAATACTCCTTGGCGGACTATGTCGGTTCCTACAATGCCCGGCTTGGCGAGACCATTGGCGCTGTCTACACCGCCCGCCGCCAGTCGAAGGCGGCCCATATCCACCTGCCGGAGGCCCCCGAAGGATGGGAGCGCCGGGCGTGGGAAGACCCCAACCCGGACGCCGACGCGATGCTGGCCGGCCTGCCGCTGACCGACCAGATGGCGGTCAAGCGGGAACTCAAGAAGGCGGCGCAGGTCGCGCTGTTCGACACGTGGGATTACGTACGTGGCGAGGAGATGGTGCGCCTGTCGGCGCGGTATATCGGCAACGATTCCGAGGAACGGGGGATCGTGGCGTTGGGGCATCTGGTGTCGGAGTCGATCTATGGCGTTGCCGGCCCGAGCTACCAGCCCTATGCCGTGGTGCAGGGCGTGCCGTTTTTCGAGGTGACGGGCGCGGAGGTGCAGGGCGGCGCAGCACTGGCGCTGGAGGCCTTTATCGGGGAGGACATCCTGATCGGGGTCGCCGCGAATGCCGAGCCCGACACGGTGCGCGGCTTTCTGGAACGGATCGACTATGACAGCCTCAACCTGATGCTGGACGAGCCGGTTGCGGGTGTAGGCAGCGCGGCGCCGGAATTGACCGAGGTGCAGGAACTGGCGCTTGCCACACAGGCGGCGGAACGGCGTTACGGCCCGGCGCAGCTTGTCAGGGACGAGGCCGAGAGCACGCCCGAGACGGAACGACCGACCGCTACGGGGGTCAAGCTCAACGGCGGTAGCGCGATGGGCGACAGAGCGGAGGAAAGTGGCGTCAGGCGCCTGCAACTCTCCGGCGGCCGGTCCTGCCTCGGGGCCTCCAGCGGCCGGCTCTGCGACTGATCCACGCCTTTTCGTGACATGCATTTGCCGCCCGGGGTTCCACCGCCCCGGGCGGCGTCGGTTTTAAGCCTGTTTATGTCGGCTGAAACCGCCGTGGCCATGCAGGAATGGTACATATGCGCCAACGCATGCACGAAGGAGTCGCAGCCCATGAAAACGCAAGTGAAAGCCCTGGTCGTCGGCGGCGGCGCCGTCGGTACCTCGATCGCCTACCACCTGGCCAAGGCGGGCTGGGAAGACGTCATGCTGGTCGAGCGGGACGAGCTGACCTCCGGCTCGACATGGCACGCGGCCGGATTGCTGCCGCTCTTCAACATGTCCTACGCGACGACGCATATCCACAAGTACTCGGTCGATTTCTACAAGACGCTGGAAGAGGAAACCGGGCTGAATGCCGGGTTCGCCGTGGTGGGCAATTTGCGGATGGCGCAGACGCGGGAGCGTATGGACGAGTACATGCTCTATGCCTCGACCGCCGAGACCTGTGGCGTGTCCTATGAATTCCTGACGCCTGACGAGATCAAGGCGCGCTGGCCACTGATCAATACCGAAGATCTGGCCGGTGCGATCTATCACCAGACGGACGGCTACATTAACCCCGCCGACGTCACCATGGCGATGGCCAAGGGCGCCCGCCAGCGCGGCGTGATGATCGAGCGCAAGTGGCAGGCCGACAAGTTCGAATGGATGGGCGACCATTGGGACGTGACGCTGACCAAGATGGTCGAGAAGGGCGGCAACCTCGTGCCCGGCGAGGAGCAGACGGTGATCAGCGCCGAGCATGTCGTGACCGCCAGCGGCAACCACGCGCAGCGCACCGCGAAGCTGCTGGGTATCAAGATGCCCGCCATCCCGGTGGAGCACCAGTTCATCGTGACAGATGCGGACCCGGCGCTGCAGAAATACCGGGCCGAGGGGAATGCCGAGCACCCGGTCATCCGCGATGCCGACGCGCAATCCTATGTGCGCGAAGAGCGGGGCGGCTGGATTCTCGGCGTCTACGAGAAGAACGCGCCGGCCTGCTTTGAATATGGCGTGCCCGACAGCTTCCGTGCCGACCTCTTCCCGCTCGATCTGGAGCGGATCGAAGAGCAGTACATGGCGATGATCCACCGCATGCCGTCGAGCGAGGAATGCGGGCTGAAGGACGATTTCAACGGGCCCATCTGCTATACGCCCGATGGCAACCCGCTGGTGGGCCCGGCGCCGGGGCTGCGCAACATGTGGCTGGCCGAGGGGTTCAGCTTCGGCATCACCGCCGCGGGCGGCACGGGCTATTACCTTGCGCAGATGATGGTGGATGGCGAGGCCGAGATCGACATGGCCTCGCTCGACCCCAAGCGGTATTCGTCCAACTGGATGACCACCGAGTTCGCGGCGCGAAAGAACGAAGAGTGCTACGACCACGTCTACATCCTGCACCACCCCGACGAGGAACGCCCGGCCTGCCGCCCGCTGCGGACGGTGCCGGCCTATGACCGGCAGAAGGCGCGCGGCGCGCAGTTCGGTTTCGTCAACGGCTGGGAGCGGCCGAACTATTTCGGCCCGCTGGATGCGCCGGACAGTTTCGACCACGATTCACGCAGCTTCCGGCGGGGCGAGTGGTGGCAATACGCGGTCGAGGAAGCCAAGGCGATCCGCGAGGGCGTGGGCCTGATCGATGCGTCGGCCTTTACCAAGCATATCGTCAAGGGCGCGGGGGCGACCGCCTTCCTTGACTGGTTCACCTGCAACAAGCTGCCCAAGGTGGGGCGGATCAACCTGACCTACGCGCTGACCGCCAATGGCACCACGCGCACCGAGTACACGATCGTGCGGCTGGAGGAGGACAAGTATTACCTCGTCTCGGCCGGGGCGTGGACGGAGTATGACGCCGACTACCTGAAGAAAGCGATCGAGGACAAGGAGGCCGAGTTCGGCCGGATCGAGTTGCAGGACGTGACCACCCAGTGGGGCGTCTTCGCCATCGCGGGCCCGAAATCGCGCGATGTGCTCAACGAGGTCATCAAGGATGCCGACCCGGCGACGGCGCTGTCGAACAAGCGCTTCCCGTGGCTCTCGGCGCGGCCGATCGAGCTGGGCATGTGCCCGGTCAACGCGATCCGCGTGGCCTATACCGGCGAGCTGGGCTGGGAGTTGCACCACCCGATGGAGATGCAGAACTATCTGTTCGATCTGCTCGAGAAGGCGGGCGAGAAGCATGGCATGAAGCTGGTCGGGGCGCGGGCGCAGAACTGGCTGCGGCAGGAGAAGAGCTATCGTGCCTTCGGCAACGAGCTGGGGCGGGATGCGACGCCGCTGGAGGCCGATCTGCCGCGCTTTGTCGATCTCGACAAGGAATTTCATGGCAAGGACAAGCTGGTCGAGACCGGCGTGCGGGTGAAGTGCTGTACCGTGCTGATCGACGGGCCGGAGGATGCCGATCCGTGGGGCCGCGAAGTGCTTTACACCGAGGATGGCACCCGCGTGGGGCGCCTGACCTCGGGCGGCTATTCGGTCCATTTCGGCAAGTCGATCGGTCTGGGCTACGTCAAGCCCGAACAGGCGGTGGAAGGCACCCGGCTGAAGGTCAAGATGCTGGACAAGCTGTGGGATGCCGTGGTCACCTGCGACAGTCCGTATGATCCGAAGAACGAGGTGATCCGCAAGGATGGGTAAACCCGGCCGCCATCGGTACTTCCTTGCCCCGGTGGCGGCGGCGCTCTGCTTTGCGCTGGCGGTGTTCTATCCGCTCAATCCTTTGTCGAAGGGGGCGGAAGGCTATGCCAGCCGGGTCGCGGCGGCGAGTGCCGTGACCTATGTTTCGCTGCGCACGCTCAACGCCTTTCTGTCTACCGCACAGGAGGCGGAAGTGGGCCTGTCGGTTGGTGCGTCGGCGTCAGTGCAGCCGCTCAAGACGCTGGAGCCGATTGACGACACGATTGAGCGGATCGCGGGCGTGGTCTTCGCGATGATGATGGTTTCGGGTGTGCTGTCCGTCGCCATGGGGCCGGTGGGCGCGATCGGGTTCGCGATGGCGGGGTTGGGGCTGTTTTCCATGGTGCTGGCGTCGCATATGCGGGTTGGCCGGAAGCTGCTGCTTTACGGGGCTTTCTTCGCGGTCGCCCTGCCTTTGTCGTACTGGCTTTCGGGCTCGCTGGCCGACCTGATGACGGAACGGACATGGACGGAGAACCAGCGTATCGTCAGCGAGATCATCGACGGTGTCGAGACCGTGCCGCAGGACGCGGAGGAGGACGGCTGGTTTTCGGGCCTGTTCGATCAGGGGGATGCGATTGCGCGCTATAGTTCGATGGCCTCGCGGATCGCGTCGGAGGCCGACGTGCTGATCCAGAGCTATATCGAGCTGCTGGCGGTGCTGCTGTTCAACCTGATCCTGCTGCCGATGATCCTGATCGGCGGCGTCTTCGTGCTGTTCCGCTGGATCGCCAACGACGCGCTGGCGTAAGGCGGTCTAGAACGCTTCCGGCTTCGCCTCACGCGCCATGTGGTCGAGCACGGCGTTGACGAATTTGGGTTCGCGCCCCTCGGGGTAGAAGCTTTTGGCGATGTCGACGAATTCCATGATCACCACCTTGGGCGGCGTGTCGGAATTGACCATCTCGGCCCCGGCGGCGCGGAAGAGGGCGCGGAGCGTGGGGTCGATGCGGTCGATCTTCCATTTCGCCACGATGGCACGGTCGGTCATCTGGTCGATCTTGGCCTGCCAGTTCACCGCGTCGTCGATCAGTTTGCGGAAGAGGTCGATATCGCCATCGGCCATCTCGACGCCTTCTTCCATCTCTGCCCCGAAGCGGTGCGAGAGGAACTCCTGCACCACCGAATTGACGCTTTGCTGGGAATGCTCCATCTGGAACAGCGCCTGCACGGAATAAAGCCGTGCGGCAGAGCGCATGCGCCGTCTCTGGTTGCCGGAAACTGTCTTCGCGTCGTCGGTCATGCCTTGGGGGCGTCCTTGTCTTGCTGGGGCTGGTTCGTGTCGGGCTGGGGCACGAAGCCCACGCCCTTGCGACGGCCGCCCCACTTACGGCCCAGGGCGATGAGATGCAAGGCTGCCGCGGCGGCGCCGGCGCCCTTGTTCATCTGGGTCGGGTCGGCCCGGGCGACGGCCTGATCACGGTTTTCGACCGTGAGGATGCCGTTACCCACCAGCGCGCCCTGAAGCCCCAGCAGGGTGATCCCGCGCGAGCTGTCGTTGCAGACGGTGTCGTAATGCGTGGTCTCGCCCCGGATGACACAGCCGAGCGCGACGTAGCCGTCATATGTCGCCATCCGGTCGGCCATGCCGATCGCGGTGGGGATTTCCAGCGCGCCGGGCACCTCGACGATCTCGTGCGTGCCGCCGCTGGCCTCGATCTCGGCCGTGGCGCCGGCGATCATCATGTCGGCGATGTCGCGATAAAAGGGGGCCACCACGATCAGGATCTTGACCGGGTCGGTGAAGGTGGCACGGGGCAGGGTGTATTCGGTACCGGCCATCAGGATTTTCCTTGGCTGAGGGGGCGCGCACCCACGATGGTGATGCCGTAGGCGTCGAGCCCGAGATAACGGGTGTCGCGGCTGTCGGAGAGCAGGATCAACTCGTGCAGGCCCATGGTCGACATGATCTGGGCGCCGAGGCCCGTCTGCTTGATGGTGCGCGGGCCTTCGTCTTCCTCGATCTCGCTGGCGAGTTTCGGGCGGGGCTGGCGGAAAAGAAACACGGCGCCGCGGCCTTCCTCGGCGATGATGTCCATGGCGCGGGGCAGCTTGCCGGTGGGGCGGCCTTCGGCGGAGGACAGCCCGATGCCGAGCACGTCTTCCAGCGCGTTGAGCGCGTGGGCGCGGGCCAGCACCGGCTTGCCGTCGCTGATGTCGCCCTTGGTCAGCACCACGTGTTCTGTGCCGGTGATCTGGTCGGCGAAGATGCGCATTTGCCATTCGCCGCCATGGGAGGAGGTGACCGTGTCGCTTCGCACTTCGCGGATCAGGTTGTCGTGCTTGTGGCGGTAGGCGATCAGGTCGGAAATCGTGCCGATCTTGAGGTTGTGCGCCTCGGCGAATTCCACGAGGTCCGGAAGGCGGGCCATGGTGCCGTCTTCCTTCATGATCTCGCAGATGACGCCCGAGGGGTGCAGCCCGGCGAGGCGGGAAATGTCGACCGCCGCCTCGGTATGGCCTGCGCGGACCAGCACGCCCCCGTTGCGGGCGCGGAGCGGGAAGACGTGGCCCGGCGTGGCGATCTGGGTAGACGTGTTCTGGTCGTTGATCGCGGTGGCGATGGTGTGGGCGCGGTCGGCGGCGGAAATGCCGGTGGTCACGCCTTCGCGCGCCTCGATCGAGACGGTGAAGGCGGTTTCGTGGCGTGAGGAGTTGTTCACCGCCATCATCGGCAGGCCCAGCCGGTCGATCCGCTCGGCGGTCATCGGCAGGCAGATCAGGCCGCGGCCATGGGTGGCCATGAAATTGATCACCTCGGGCGTGGCGAATTCGGCGGCGACGACAAGGTCGCCCTCGTTCTCGCGGTCCTCGTGGTCGACAAGGATGAAGACCTCGCCCTTGCGGGCGGCGGCGATGATCTCCTCGGTGGACGAAATCGCGCTTTTCAGCCCGATTTCGACCGGTCCGGGTTTTTCAAAGGCATGGGTTTCGGACATCTCGGCTCCCCGGGGCGGTGCAGGACTGCCAGATAGCGCAGGGGCGATGCAATGGCCAGAGCGGAATCCGGTGGCAGAAATACGCATGCGACGCAAAATCACGGGCTCGAAGCGGGGGATTTCCTTGAGTGCCGGGCCTTGTGTGCTACACTTAATGGCGCATCTCGAACAGGAGTCGCACACCATGCCCAAGCTTATCCGCCTCTATATCAAGAATGTCGCCATCGGCTTCGGACTTGCAGGGGTGTTCGTGGGTATGCTGCTGTGGTTCAATATCGCAAATCTCTGGCACCTGATCAGCACGTCCGACAAGGGCTGGATCGCGCTGTTCGTGCTGTGGATTTCGAACGGGGTGATCTTTGCCGGTGTCCAGTTCGGCATTGCCGTGATGCGGATGAAGGATGACGACGATGATGACGGCCCCGGCGGCGGGCTGCGCGAGCGTGTCGATATGCGCCGTGAATACGCGACAATCCCGGTGCGGGCCGATCAGGGTAGCCGGGCGTTCTGGGAAAAGCACTGAGGTCAAGAACCTGAAAACCGTTTGATGCCGCGCGGGTTTGCCGACGCGGCATTTTTTTGGCGGTGTCATCGGAGTGCGGAATGTGTGACGGGCCCGCACGCAACCGTTTGGTTATCTCATTCCCGAGGACCTGTATGTACAGGTGGGCGCCGGGTAACCGGACCAGGGCCCGGACAGAGCCAGCTCCCTCGGAATTATTTAAGGCCACCGGAATGCAACCGTTCACGAGAAGGGCAGCACCCGTCACCAGACATAGGTAAGCTGCGGAATGGCCCGGAGCAAGGGGTCTGTCAGTCTTCTTCCGTCACGAATCCGTATTCGCGAAGCTGCTCGGGCAGCAGCACGTAGATTTCGTCGGGCGGGGTGGCGAGGGCGTGGGTCATGACCATCGGGTCGATGCCCATGTCGTTTAGGTAGACCATGACCTCGCCCTGGCCCGCCTGGATGTCCTCGACCGCGAAGGAGGCGGGCAGGAGGGTGTTCTGGCCGAAGTAATGCTGGTGGACGCCGACCTGCGCGCTGTCGTCGATCTGGCGTTCCGTGCCGCCGACGAGGATGTAGGGGCAGGCGGAGAGGCAGAATTCACCCGCCAGCATTTGCGTTGCGATGCCCCGGTCGCGCAGGTGCCGGCCCAGTTCGAGCGCGTCCTGAACCGAGCCACCGGGGGATTGCAGGACAAGGGTGTCCGGCATGGGATTGGCCTCGGCCAGGAGTTTCTTGACGCGGGCACCGTCTCCCTCGGCCACGGCGCCTTCGAGGCGGTAGGTGGCCCCGTCGATCCGGGTCAGCATCAGCCGTTCGGGCAGTTGGCCGGGGTCGCGGGCGGGCTGGGTCGGCGGGCGGTCACGCTCGGGGCGGTAGGTGCGGCGCTGGTCGCCGGGGCGGACGGGTTCCGTGAGACGGGGCGCGTCGGGGCCGAGGCCGGGGAGGGAGAGGCGGCCGAGCTGGACGTCGCCCAGCACCAGCATGGCGCCGATGCCGAGCTGGAAGATCAGGATGGCGGTCAGGATACGGCCGACGCCGTTGGCCTTCTTTTCCTTGTGGGCCGGCTTCTGCGGCGTCTCGTTGCTCATGAAGACCCGCCGGTGATGCGCTTGATCTTGTTGCCGTCGGCGTCGCGGGCGGGGGCGGCTTCGTGGTGGTCCATGGCGGCGTCGACTTCCCGCGCCGCCGCAAGGGCCGCGCGCAGTTCGGCCAGGGTCAGCGTATCCTCGACCGTGGTGCCGTCACGGCCTGTCCGGATCGCCGACTGGGTGATGGCAAGGATCAGGACCAGCACGGCGGGCAGAAGGTCGATGGCGATGGCGCCGGCCCATGAGGGCACGAAATTGCCGGCGTAGAGGATCACCGCGTCGGCGGCGGAGATGGGCGTGTAGGTCACTTCGGGGGCGGAGGGGATGTTGGCCACCTCCTGTGCCGCGCTTTCGAGCGTGGCGGCACGCTGGCCGAGGACTTCGAGCACGGAGGTGATGGTGGAGGACTGGCTGTTGCGGCTTTCGGCGGTGCTGCCGTCGAGTTCGGGCAGGACGACGGAATCGGCGAGGTCCTGCGCGGCACGGGCCACCAGCGGCGCCACGGTCAGTTGCCTAAGTTGCGTAATCAGGCCCTGAAGGCGCACGGCCAGTTCGGAAAACTCGACCGAGCGGGTCTCGACCGGGCCGGGTTCGACCGTGAGGGCGCGCATCCGGCTGAGGATCTGGTTGCCCTCGGTGAAGGCGTTGTCGACCAGCGGGGTCTGTTGGGCGATCTGGGTTTCCAGCGCGGTGAGTTCCGCCGCCTTCTGGCGCAAGACGCGGAAGACGGCGCCGCGCCCGGCGAGGCCGGAGAGGTTGCCGGTGGCTTCCTGTTCGCTGAGATCCTCGAAGGACTGGCGCACGCGGGCCACGTCGCGTTCGAGCGCCTGCCCGGTCAGGGCGACCTCATGCGCGCGTTCGAGGCTGGTCTGGTAATCCTGCACGGTCTTGGCGAGGTGCTGTTCCACCGCTGCCGACCCGGCCAGTGCCGCGGCGTTGAGCCAGCTCGACATGGCGACGATGGCCAGCGAGCCGAGGCCCATGGCGCCCAGCAGGCCCAGCCGCGCCTGCCGGGAATCGACCGCCGGGAAGAGGCGCAGGAGGTAGGACCAGAAGACGAAGATGCCGACCGAGACAGCCACTGAATAGGCGATGGCGGCAAAGGCCGACATGGCGCCGGTGTCGTCGAGCAGGGAGGAGACGCCGAGATAGGTGTAGATGCCCGAGGCCACCGCCAGAACGCCGAGCGCCGTGCCGGAAAAGGTGTTGAGCCAGTCCACGTGCCCTTCGAGTTCGCGGGCATAGCGCACCCCCCGGCTGCGGGCGGTTTCGGGCGAGGGATCGGGCATGGTCAGGCGCTTTCGGTTGGGCAGGGCGGGGGCGGAACGCATTGAGGAGTATGAATTGGTTGCGTCAAACATCAAGCGGGCACAGCATGCCATCGCCGTATCGTTACGGAAGGGGTTGCCAGTGTTCACGTATTGTTCATAATTTGGGCCCATGTCGCAGGCGCTGATCACGACCGAAACCATGATGCCCGGCCAGATGCTGGCCCGGGGCGTGTGCCGTCATCTGGCCAGCCACGATTTCGTCTGTGTCGAGGAATTCACGCCGGAACGGGGCCGCAGGGTCGACGTGATGGCGCTGGGGCCCAAGGGCGAGATCTGGGTGATCGAGTGCAAATCCTCGCGGGCGGATTTCATGTCGGACGGGAAGTGGGAAGGCTATCTCGGCTGGTGCGACCGGTATTTCTGGGCGGTGGACGAGGCGTTCCCCTCGGAGTTGTTGCCGCCGGACACGGGGCTGATCATGGCCGATGCCTATGATGCCGAGATCATCCGCATGGCACCCGAGGACAAGCTGCCACCGGCCCGGCGTACGGCGCTGACGCGGCGCTTTGCGCGGCATGCGGCACGCAGGCTTCAGGCGCTGCGCGACCCGCTTTCATGAGCCGCGTTTTTCGGCGACCTTCGCGGCTGACATGATTTCCTCGGCAATCTCGCGGGCTTCGTCGGGTTCGAAATCCATAGGGACCTCAACGCCGTCCGCCTCGACGTAAATGCGCACCATGCCCTGATCGGTCGGCCCGATCTGCAGGTTTGCCTCGATGTCCCGTTCGGTGTTGATGCCCATAGTGGCCTCCTGAAAAGCGTTTTGCGGGTATAACTTTCCGTCTTGAATGGCAAGTCTGCAATGGGTTTGGTTGTTCCATGGAAGACGTTGCAATCCGTCCGTTCACCGCCGCCGATGCCGACTGGGTTATCGCCCGGCACGGCGCGCTCTACGCGCAGGAGGCCGGGTTCGATGACAGGTTCGGGGCGCTGGTGGGCGAGGTCGTGGCCGATTTCCTTGGCACGCATGATCCCGCCTGCGAGCGCGGCTGGATTGCCGAACGGGGCGCGGTTCGGCTGGGCTGTATCTTCTGCGTGCGGCTGGATGGGGAGACGGCCAAGCTGCGGCTGTTCCTGGTGGAGCCGGAGGCGCGCGGCACGGGGCTGGGGCGGCGGTTGCTGGAGAGGTGTCTGGGGTTCGCGGAAGAGTGCGGATACAGGCGGCTGCGGCTCTGGACGCATGAAAGCCACCGGGCCGCCTGTGCGCTTTACAAGGCGCGGGGGTTTATCTGCGAGAGTTCTGTTCCGGTAAGGTCCTTCGGGCAGGACCTGATCGAGCAGAGCTGGTCGATCGGGCTTGATGGCGGGCCGTGACGGATGGGGGCGGCACGTCGGCAGGGGGCTGCCTGTGGTTTGGGGCGGAGGAGATTTTGCCGCCTGTCGGCCCTATAGACGCGCTTTTCCCGGTTGCATCGGCCCGAGAGCTTTGGCATACGAGGCTCCAGTCTGGGCACATGGCGGTTTCGCCGGTGCCGCGACGGATTGGCAGTGCCGCCTTAGCTCAGTAGGTTAGAGCGCTAGATTGTGGATCTAGAGGTCCCCCGTTCGAGCCGGGGAGGCGGTACCATCTTCCCCCTCCTTAGTACGCGCCGCAGACATAGCGGTCATTCCACCTGCAGGGTCTGACGCAGATCGCCGCTGTCGAGGTCGAAGATCAGGATGCGGTCGTCGGAGGTGACGACGGCGTACCAGTCGGCGCCCTTGGTGAAGGCCGTGGGGGTGGTGCCATCGGGCAGGGTGATCACGTCGGGCAGGTCGGGGGCGAGCGCATCCGAGAAGCGGATGACAAACAGCACCACGATGATTATGAACCCCAGAATCATGGTCACGCTGAGCGTGGTGACCAGTATGCGCAGGTATTTCACCGTTCCGGCATCGACCGGCTGTTCGTGGGAGTTGTCCGCCATGGGGTCGTCACCCTTGTCTTTTTGGATCGCGGCCGCGCCGCCGCCCCGCCTTGATAAGGCGCTTTCGCGCGATGTGCCAGAGGGGGCGGCGCTGTCGCGGACGCGGCTGGCGCGGCTGATCGGCGAGGGGCAGGTGCGGGTCAACGGCGCGGTGGTGACGGATGGCAAGGCGCGGGTGGCCGAGGGCGACCTTGTGGAGATCGAGGTGCCCGAGGCGGGCGAGGTCGAGACGGTGGCGCAGGATATCGCGCTTGACGTGGTATACGAGGATGATGACCTGATCGTGGTCAACAAGCCCGCCGGCATGGTGGTGCATCCCGCGCCGGGGAGCCCGGAGGGCACGCTGGTCAACGCGCTGCTGCATCATTGCGGGGATACGCTGTCGGGGGTGGGCGGCGAGAAGCGGCCGGGGATCGTGCACCGGATCGACAAGGACACCTCCGGTTTGCTGGTGGCGGCGAAGTCGGACCGGGCGCATCACGGGCTGGCGAAGCAGTTCGAGATGCACAGTGCGGAGAGGGTTTACCTCGCGCTGGCCTATGGCTGCCCCGATGCGGCCGACCCGCGGCTGCGCGGCACGCGGGGGGTGTCGTTCGAGCCGGGCAACGTGCTCAAGATCACCACGCAGCTTGCCCGGCACCGGACCGACCGGCAGCGGCAGGCGGTGCTGTTCGATGGCGGGCGGCATGCGGTGACGCGGGCGCGGGTGCTGGAATGTTTCGGAAATCCCGGTGCGGTGAGCCTGCTGGAATGCCGGCTGGAGACGGGGCGGACGCACCAGATCCGGGTGCACATGGCCCATGCCGGTCACGGGCTGATCGGTGATCCGGTCTATGGCGGAAAACGAAAGCTGGCGGCCAATGCCTTGCCGGAAAAGGCTTTTTCGGAGCTTTACGGGTTCGGGAGGCAGGCGCTTCATGCCGCTGTTCTGGGGTTTGAGCACCCGGTTTCGGGCGAGTGGCTGCGCTTCGAGGCGCCCTTGCCGGCGGATTTCGGCGGGGTTCTGGAACTTCTGCGGGGCTGACACTGTTTGCACGGTTGCGTGAGAACGCTGTCACAGGTCTGGCCAAATCGTCGCAAGAGGTTCATGCTATTTTAAACTAATCGGTTCAGTTGGGTTGAAACGGCCCTTACGTCACCTTAGATCAATGTTAAGTTAATAAACATTGGTTGAGCGGTTCACTTGGAAGGAACGAGGCTTTGAGTAACTACGCAAATCTTCCCGCACCGACCCCGGAAGGCGGGCTTAACCGGTACCTGCAGGAAATTCGCAAGTTTCCCCTGTTGGAGCCGGAAGAGGAATACATGCTGGCCAAGCGCTGGGTCGAGGCGCAGGACACGCAAGCCGCGCACCAGCTTGTCACCAGCCACCTGCGGCTGGCGGCCAAGATCGCCATGGGATACCGCGGCTATGGCCTGCCGCAGGCCGAGGTGATTTCGGAGGCCAATGTGGGCCTGATGCAGGCCGTCAAGCGGTTCGACCCCGAAAAGGGGTTCCGGCTGGCGACCTATGCCATGTGGTGGATCCGGGCGAGCATCCAGGAATACATCCTGAGAAGCTGGTCGATGGTGAAGCTGGGCACGACGAGCGCGCAGAAGAAGCTGTTCTTCAACCTGCGCAAGGCCAAGTCGCGTATCGGCGCGCTGGAGGAAGGCGACCTGCGCCCGGAGAACGTCAAGCAGATCGCGCATGATCTGGGCGTGACCGAGGACGAGGTGATCTCGATGAACCGGCGGATGTCGGGCAGCGATGCGTCGCTGAACGCCACGGTCGGCTCGGACGAGGACAGTTCGATGCAATGGCAGGACTGGCTGGAGGACGAGGATGCCGACCAGGCCGCCGATTACGAAAAGCGGGACGAGTTGACCGCGCGGCGCGAATTGTTGGCCGAGGCGATGGATGTGCTGAACGACCGGGAAAAGGATATCCTGACCCAGCGGCGGCTGAGCGATCAGGCGGTGACGCTGGAAGAGCTGAGCGGCCAGTATGACGTGAGCCGCGAGCGCATCCGGCAGATCGAGGTGCGTGCCTTCGAGAAACTGCAGAAGCGGATGCGCAGCCTTGCGCAGGAAAAAGGCATGTTGCCGGCCGTCTGAGGTCTTTCAGCATCTGTGAAATCGCAGTAGCCTTCCCGCGTGGTCCGCGGGGAGGCTTTTTCATGTCCGGCGTTCGGAATACGTTGATGGGCCGGCCGGTCGTGCGGGCCGCAGCGCGCAGGCTGGCGCTGGGCCTTGTGGCGGCGGCGCTGGTGGCCTGTTCGCCACGGCAGGCCGCGCAGTTCGCCCCGCCCGACCCCTCGGCCAGTATCGAGCGGATTTACGTGGCGACCGAGCTGGATCTGGATGATCTGGGCCGGCAGTTCGGGCAGACGCGGCCGAAGGGGCTGAAATACCTGCACGTGGATGTGTCGATTCCGCCGACGCACACGCCGGGGAAGGTGGAATGGCCCGACGGCCCGCCCGATGCGGCGACGGATTTCGTGATGACCGGCAGCCAGGTTTATCGTGGCGCGGACGAGATGCGGGGCGCGATGCGGCGCCGGACACCGGGCACCGAGACGCTGGTCTTCGTGCATGGCTACAACAACACGTTTTCCGACGCCGTCTATCGCTTTGCCCAGATGCGGGCCGATTTCGGCACCACAGGCCCGGGGCTGTTGTATGCGTGGCCGTCTGCGGGCGACCCGCGCGGCTATGCCTATGACCGCGACAGCGTGCTGTATTCGCGCGACGATTTCGGACAAGTGCTCGAGGGTTTGACGCGCGATGACGGTGAGAGGGTGTTCCTGCTGGCGCATTCGATGGGGGCGCAGCTGGTGATGGAGACGCTGCGGCAGGCGGCGCTGCGGGGCGACCGGGCGCTGCTGAACCGCATCAACGGGGTGGTTCTGATCTCGCCTGATATCGACCCTGACGTGTTCCGCGTGCAGGCCGACGTGATTGGCGATCTGCCGCAGCCCTTCCTGATCTTCGTGTCGCAGGAGGACCGGGCGCTGTCGCTGGCCGGGCTGCTGACGGGGCGCAAGCCGCGGTTGGGAACGATCGAGAGCGCCGAGCAGCTTGAAGGGGTCAAAGGGGTGAAGGTTGTCGATTTCACCGCGCTGGGCGATGACGAGGGGCTGAACCATGCCACTGCCATGACTTCTCCGGCCGCGATCGACATGCTGAAGGGGATGCGCTCGCAACTGGCCCGCGGGGGAGGCGATTTCGAGGATTTCATGGTGCTTGACGCCGAAATGTGAGGTCGACCACGGAGGGCGGGGCTGGCCTTTCGGAAGGGGTTGTGTTTTCCCGGCTTTCGCGCAAGTTGAGTGGGTTTCGCGTCAAGGGGAGGGCGGCGCATGCATGCCATAGCGGATACGAAAAGCCTTGTGGCCGACGGGGTGATCGACGCGGGCCAGGCGCGGGTGATCGAGGCGCGGGCGCGGGAGACGATGGTCGCCATGGCGATCAACGCGATCCTGTGTTTCGGCATCGTGGCGGCGACGGCGGGGCTGATCTTCTGGCTGGCCAATGCCGTATCGGTGGCGGTGTTCGGCGCGCTGGCGCTGGCGGGCGGTTTGCTGGTGCTGGCCAAGGGCGGCGAGATGTACCGCATGTTCGGCAATGCCGCCGCGCTGATCGGGGCGGGGATGCTGATCGGCGGCGGGGTGTTCGAGCTGATCGACAAGTACGAGGAGAGCGCCGGATGGGTGATGCTGTTCGCGGGCGTCCTCGTTGCCGTGGCGGGGGCCGTGGCGCTGTGGCGCGGGGCGTGGACGACGCAGTTCGTGACCGGCGCGATCTTCCTGATGGGGGTGGCGCTGCATCTGGGCGGCTGTGCGCTGCTGCTGATCCAGTACGAGGTGACGGGGCTGCCGGTGGCGGTGACGTACTTTTATGCCAGCGTGCTGATCGCGGGGGCCGGAATGTTGACCGATGTGCGGCTGATCACGGCGCTGGCGATTGCGCCCTTTGCGCAGATGCTGGACACCGGGACGGCCTATTTTCATGCCGCTTACGTGTTCTATTCGCCCGAGCCGACGCTGACGATCCTGCAAATGGGGGTTATGGTTCTGCTGCTCATCTGGGCCAAGAACGTGTGGCCGGAGCGGTGGGCAAGACATGCGCGGGTGCTGTCGGTGCTGGGGTTCATCGTGGCGAGCCTGTGCGCGCTGGTGGGCTCGCTCTGGGGCGACGTGGTGGGCGAGACCATGTGGGGGCCGGGGCGCTACAGTGGCCCGGACCAGACATGGGAGGAGTTCGAGGCGCAGCGCGAGGCGTTCCGCGAGGGGACGCTGGTGATCTCGCACCATGTCTATTCGGTGGTCTGGGCGGTGGTGCTGGCGGTGGTGATCTATGTCGCAGCGGTGCGGGCGAACCGGGGGATATTCAACGCGGCGATGACGTTTGCGGGCATTCACGCCTATACGCAACTGTTCGAGAGCTTCGGGGACGAGCCGCTGGCCTACGTGGTGGGTGGCTTGGCGGCCATTCCGCTGGCGTGGGGGATGTGGCGGCTGAACGGGTGGATGACGGCGCGGCAGGACTAGGCGTTCGTTGAAACGAAAACGGGCCGGAAAGCGTGAACTTTCCGGCCCGTGGTTCGAGGTCTTTTCCGGTTAGTCTTCCATCGCTTCCAGTTCGTCGATGAAGCGGGAGATCATCGACAGCCCCTTGTCCCAGAAGGCCGGGTCGGAGGCGTCGAGGCCGAAGGGGGCCAGCAACTCCTTGTGATGCTTGGAGCCGCCGGCGCGGAGCATGTCGAAATACTTGTCCTGAAAGCCGTCGGGGTTTTCCTCGTAGACGGCGTAGAGCGCGTTCACCAGCCCATCGCCGAAGGCGTAAGCGTAGACGTAGAAGGGCGAGTGGACGAAATGGGGGATATAGGCCCAGAAGCTTTCGTAGCCCTCCATGAATTCGAAGGCCGGCCCGAGGCTTTCGCCCTGCACCGACATCCACAGCGCGCCGATATCCTCGGGCGTCAGTTCCCCTTCGCGGCGGGCGGCGTGGAGTTTGCATTCGAAGTCGTAGAAGGCGATCTGGCGGACCACCGTGTTGATCATGTCCTCGACCTTGCCGGCGAGCAGGACCTTGCGTTCCTGGCTGTCCTTGGCGGCGTCGAGCATCTTGCGGAAGGTCAGCATCTCGCCGAAGACGCTGGCGGTTTCGGCCAGCGTGAGCGGGGTGGAGGACAGGAGTTCGCCTTGGTCGGCGGCGAGCACCTGATGGACGCCGTGGCCCAGTTCATGGGCGAGCGTCATCACGTCGCGCGGCTTGCCGAGGTAGTTCAGCAGGACGTAGGGGTGGACGTCGGTCACCGTGGGGTGGGCGAAGGCGCCCGGCGCCTTGCCGGGCTTGACGCCTGCGTCGATCCAGCCCTTATCGAAGAAGGGTTCCGCGATCTCGCCCATGCGGGGGTCGAAGGCGGAATAGGCGTCCATCACCATGCCGCGTGCGGTGGGCCAGTCGACGGTCTTTTTCTCTTCCATCGGCAGGGGCGCGTTGCGGTCCCAGACCTGCATGGTGTCGAGGCCGAGCCATTTGCGCTTGAGTTCGTAATAGCGGTGGCTGAGCTTGGGGTAGGCGGCGACGACGGCGTCGCGCAGGGCCTCGACCACCTCCGGTTCCACATGGTTGGCGAGGTGGCGGCCGGTCTGGGCGGTGGGCATCTGGCGCCAGCGGTCGATGACTTCCTTTTCCTTGGCGGTGGTGTTGTGGACGCGGGCGAAGGTGCGGATGTTCTCGCCAAAGACGCGGGCCAGTTCGCGGGCGGCGGCCTCGCGCTTGGACCGGTCCTGCTCGGTGAGCAGGTTGAGCGTGCCCTCGATGCCCAGTTCCTCGCCGTCGACGGTAAAGGTGAGACCGGCGATGGTTTCGTCGAAGAGGCGTTCCCACGCGTCGCCCACGACGCCGAGGTCGTGGAGGAATTTTTCAAGCTCGTCGGAGAGCTGGTAGGGTTTCATCGCGCGGATGCGGTCGAGCACGGGTTTGTAGCGGGCGAGGTCTTTGTTCTCGGCATACATAGAGGCGAGAGCGTCGTCGTCCAACCGGTTGAGTTCCAAGGTGAAAAAGACCAGCGGCGTGGTGTAGGTGGTGATCTTTTCCTGACAGTCCGAGAGGAACTTGGCGCGGCCCGGATCGGTGGTGATCTGGTGGTAGCGCAGCCCCGCGAAGGCCATGATGCGCCCGGCGATGGCGCTGATCTTCTCGTCGCGTTCGATGCAGGTCAGAAGGCCCGCGGCGTCGAGCGAGGCGAGCTTGCCTTCGTAGTCGGCTGCGAAGGCGGCGCATTCCTTTTGCAGCCACTCCATGTCGCGCGAGAGTTCGGGGGCGTCTTCGGACGCGTAGAGATCCGTCAGGTCCCATTCCGGCAGGTCGCCAAGGTTGTCGGAGCCGGAGCTGGCGTTGGCGTCGAAGGCGGGCCGGGGCAGATGGATCATGTAGGTCTCCTGAACGGTTTAGGGGCAGACATAGGGGGCGGAGGCAGCAGGCTCAAGCGGGGAGATTCCGCAGCGATCTGCACCATAAGGGCGAATCGGGGTTAAGGGGCTGAAATGACGGGGTTTCCGGTTTCGGTATCGCGTCGGTATAACGTCGGTATTACGTCGGTATTTTTGGCGGTAAGGGCGGCGATGGGGGCCGGTTAACCGGGCGGGCGTTGCGTTTGGGGCGCCTTGGCGGATCAGAACCGCTGTTCGAGCGTGGCGTGGAAGGCGGTGCCCGAGCGGCTTTCGGTGGCCGAGACGATCCACGACGTGCTGTCGCGCAGGATGAAATCGGCCGCCACGCCGTAGGCGTCGTCCTTGTCATCGAGGCTGATCTCGCCGAAGGCCAGCAGGTCGAGCCCCTTGGTGGCGGAATAGGCGAGGTCAAGCGCCAGCGTGTCGGGCCGGGCGTTGGCGCCGGGGTGGAGGTAGGCGAGGCCCATGCGGGCGGCGCCGAAATCGTAGGTGCCGCCGAGCTTGGCGTTGATCCCGTCCGTGGCCACGACGCCGGCCCAGACACCCTCGATGGCGCCGGCGAGGGTGAGGTTCTCCCACTCGCGCGAGACGGCGAGGGCGAGGGCCGTGAAATCGCCCTTGCTGGCGTGGTGGGCGGAGGCGACCACCGTGGTCTGGCCGAAACGGCCGGTATAGGACAGGCCCGCCGGCACGGCGCCGCGGCGGATGGGTTCGACGGTGGCGAGCGCGCGGGTGTATTCCACACGATCGAGCCCGAGGCGCGGGGCCGCATGGTCGAAGGTGGAGATCAGCACCGTGTCATAGGCCGAGCGGGTGAAGCCCACGCGCCATGTGTCGTTCCATGTGAGGGCCGCGTAGGTTTCGTGCGGGCGGCCGGGTTTGCCGGCAAAGCCGTAGAAGCCCAGTTCGGCGCCGAGGGGGACGGTGCGGAAGAAATCGAAGCCGACGATGAGGTCGGCGGCGCCGATGCCTTCGCCGCCATTGAGGCTGGTGGCGCCGACGCGAAGCTCGCCGTCGATGTCGATTTGCTGGGCGTGGGCGGTGGAGACGGAAATACAGAGCGCCAGGGCGGCGCAGATTACTCGGAACATGGCCTTGGCCTTGTGATTGTTATCGCGGGGGAAGATGCATCAGGGGCGGGGAATAGGAAAGCGGGAAAGGGTGGGGGCGGGATTTGGGAAGGGGGACGTGGTGTTATTGGCATTATCGTACCTGACCTCGTGGCTGGTACACGCCCGGAACAAAGCCGCGCCTTGGCGCGGCGCCGGGCGAGCGCCGGCCCGTCCCGGCGGGCAGGCGCTTTGGCGGATGTAGCGCGGCATCTCCACTTGGGATGTGATCGGGGCCATAAAGTGCTGGCCATCATCGTTGCGGCGCCTCCCCACGGGCCGGCGCTCGCCCGGCGTCAACCCTCCTCCGCCTACTGGTAGCCCAGTGCCGAAATGGCCGTGTCCTCGTAATGGCTGCCGGGATAGGTGGAGAGGATCTCGAGCTGGAGCCAGCGTTGCGCTGCCATGCCGGGGAGGTCGAAGCGCTGCCAGTCCATGGTGTCGCGCAAGGAGAGCGTGGCTTGCGCGCCGGTGGAGCCGGTGACGCGCATCTGGGCGACGCGGGCGTTGCGGGTGAAGGTACGGTCCGACTTGGCATAGCCGTTGATGAGGAAGAGCGTGTTGATGTCGGTGTCGGCGCCGAATTCCCATGCCAGCGTCTGGCCCTCTCCGGTGCCGCTGACGCCTTCGACCCATGCGGTGGCGGGGCTGTCGTCGATCAGGTTCTCGGGGCCGTAGGTGTTGGGCCCTTGCGGGGCGAGGACGCTGGAGGCGCAGAGGCTGGTGGGTACGCCGTCGATCTGGCCCGAAATGCAGGTTTCATTCATCAGCGCCGGGCGGGGATTATGGGTGACGGCGGGGCGGGCGAGGCCAGTGTTGGCGCCGGTATCGGTATCGGCCGTGCGGGGGAGGCCGGCGAGGTAGACCTCGTCGACCAACGCGGAGTTTTCCCACGGGATCTGGCGGTTGTTCGAGGCGTCCATCACGTCGGCCCGGACCCGGCGCATGATGGCGTGGATATCCTGTCCGGGGCTGTCGATATGGCGCAGGAGCGCCTCGGTGAAGGGGCTGTTGCGGCCGGTGCCGTCGGCGGCGACGTTGCCGGGCTCTGTCGAGTAGGCGATGAAGGAGCCGGCGCCGGCATCCATGCGGAAGAGGCCGCGGGCGCCGCCATCGGCCGAGCGGCTGCCCTCGGCGCCGCTGATGAAGGGATTGTTGCGGCAGGCATCGAGGATGATAAGCCGCGTGAAGGCACGGGATTCGAGGGTGGCGAGGATGGCCTGCATGCTGATGGAGCTGTCGACCAGTTCGTTCTCGCTTCCCGGTGAGGCATCCACCGGCATGATGTAGTTCTGGCTGCCGAGCTGGGTGGCGTGGCCGGCGAAGTAGAAGAGCACCGTGTCGTCGTATTGCAGGCGCTGGCCCACCTGTTGCACGAGCAGGAGCGCGTCGCGCCGGGGCAGGTCGATACCCTCATAGACCGTGAACCCCATGGAGCGAAGGCGGGTGGCGACATCCGTCGCGTCGTTGACGGCGTTTTTCAGCGGCTTGGCGTGGCGGTAGTTGCCGTTGCCCATGACGAGGGCGACACGGTCGGCCCATGCGCCGGTGGCGGTGGCGAGAAACAGGGTCAGGGCAATGAGCAGGCGCATACAAGGGATCGCTATCTAAATCGGGGGCGATGTTAGCGCGGGATTTGACGTCGGGGAAGGTGGATTCAGCCGTAATGTGTCAGGAGATCGTGGAGGTCGTCGAGGGAGTTGGCCTCCTGCACCGGCTTGTCGTGGCGCCAGCGGGCCATGCGGGGGAACCGGAGCGCGATGCCGGATTTGTGGCGGGGGCTTTCGAAGATGCCTTCGAAGGCGATCTCGAAGACATGTTCGGGGCGCACCTGCCGGACCGGGCCGAAGCGTTGGATTGTGTTCTTGCGGACCCATGCGGTGATCTTGCGGAATTCGCTGTCGGTGAGGCCGGAATAGGCCTTGGTGAAGGGCACGAGATCGTTGCCGGACCAGACGGCGAAGGTGAAATCGGTGAAGAGGTTGGCGCGGCGGCCGTGGCCTTGCTGGGCGTAGATCATGACCGCGTCGATGGTCAGCGGGTCGAGCTTCCATTTCCACCAGTCGCCCTTTTTGCGGCCCACGTGATAGGGGCTGTCGCTGCGTTTGAGCATGAGCCCTTCGGCGCGGTGGTCGCGGGCGGTGGCGCGGGTTTGGGCGAGGTCGTCCCACGAGGAGAAGGGGATGAGGCGCGAGGGGCGCAGGGGGGCGTCGGCGGGCAGGTTCTGCAGGAGGGCGTCGAGCTTCGCCCGGCGGGTGGCGAAGGGCTGGTCGCGGAGGTCTTGGCCGTTCTCCTCGAGCAGGTCGTAGGCGAGGAGGATGACAGGCGCCTTTTTCAGGAGCTTCTTCGGCACGGTCTTGCGGCCGATGCGTTTTTGCAGGGCGTTGAAGGGGAGCGGGTGGGGGTCTTCCCATGCGACGATCTCGCCGTCGATCACGGTGCCGTCGGGGAGGAAATCGCGGGCGCGGGCGAGTTCGGGGAAGCGGTCGGTCATCAGTTCCTCGCCGCGGGACCAGACGAAGTGTTCGGCGCCGCGCAGGATGAGCTGGCCGCGGATGCCGTCCCATTTCCATTCGGCGTGCCATTGGGCGGGGTCGCCGAGGCTGTCGGGGGTGGCCTCGTCAAGGCCGTAGGCGAGGCAGAAGGGGTAGGGGCGGGAGAGCTGCGCGGCCTTGTCCTCGGCCTCGATGAGGGCGTGGTAGCTGGTTTTCTCGGGCGTCCAGTCGCCCATGAGGCGGTGGGCGAGTTGGGCTTCGTCCTGACTGGTGGCCTGGGCCAGCGCGCGGGTCATGAGCTTGCGGGAGATGCCGACGCGGAAGCCGCCGGTGAGCAGCTTGTTGAAAACGAGGCGTTCGAGCGGTTCCATCCGGTTCCATGCGTCGAGAATGGCGGTTTTGCGGTCGTCTTCGGGGGCGGCGTCGAGGGCGCGGAGGCGGGTGATCCATGTGGTGAGGCTGTCGTCGTGGGTGTCGGAGGGTTCGGGCAGGACGAGGGCGATGGTTTCGGCCAGATCGCCGACGATGGGGTAGCTTTCCTCGAAAAGCCAGAGGGGGATGCCGGCGCGTTCGGCGGCCCATTCGCGCAGGCGGGTGGTGGTGATGGTGCGGCGGGGGCGGCGGCCGGAGAAAAGCGCGATGGTCCAGAGGCGGTCATCCTCGGGGGCCTCGGAGAGGTAGGCGGCCAGCGCCTCGACCTTGCGGGTGGTCTTGGTGGTCTGGTCGATGGTGGCGTAGAGGGCGGCGAAGCGTTTCATGAGGCGGTGTCGGCCTCTGTGCTGGCGTCGTCATCGAGGGATTCGCCGGTGAATTCGGTCGGGACGACTTGGGCGTTGTAGCCTTGTTCGTTGAGCCAGCGGGCGAAGATGTCGGTGTAGCCGTGGGTGGCGTATATGTTTTCGGCGCCGGTGTCGCGGATGGCGGTGTTGAGCCCGTCCCAGTCGGCATGGTCGGACATGACGAAGCCCCGGTCGACCGCCCGGCGGCGGCGGACGCCGCGCAGGCGCATCCAGCCGGAGGCGAAGCCGGTGGAGGCGGGGCGGAAGCGGCGGGCCCATGGGGTGGAGAGCGTGCCGGGCGGGGCGAGGACGAGGGCGCCGGGGTGGTCGGTGGCTTTGGTGTCCGGCGTGACGTGGATAGTGTCGGGGAGCGGCAGGCCCTGCTGGCGCAGGACGGCGTTGGTGTTCTCGACGGCGCCGTGGGTGAGGATGGGGGCGATGGAAGGGTCGAGGAGCGACAGGACGCGCTGGGCCTTGCCGAGGGAATAGGCGCCGAGGAGGGAGAAGCGCCCCTGTGCGGCGTTGTCGGCCCACCAGTGGTTGATCTGGGCGGCGATCTCGGCCTCGGGCGCCCATGTGAAGACCGGCAGGCCGAAGGTGCATTCGGTGATGAAGCTGTGGCAGCGGACGGGCTCGAACGGTTCGCAGAGGCGGTCGGGTTCGGTTTTGTAATCGCCGGAGACGACCCAGACCTCGCCCCCGACTTCGACGCGGATCTGGGCGGAGCCGGGGACGTGGCCGGCCGGATGGAAGGAGACGCTCGCCCCGCCGATCCGGCGGGTCTCGCCATAATCCACGGTGTCGAGGGTGATCTCGCCCAGCCGGTGGCGCATGACCGGTGCGGCGGCTTTGGTGGCGAGGTAGCGGGTATGGCCGGGGCGGGCGTGGTCGGCATGGCCATGGGTGATGAGCGCCCGGTCGACGGGGCGCCACGGGTCGACGAAGAAATCGCCCGCCGGGCAGTAGATGCCCTGTGGTTTGAATTCCAGAACCATGGGCGAAGGATAGCCCGGTTCGGGCGGGGGGAAAGGGGGCTCAGGCGTGGGCGGCGACGGCGCCAAGGCGGGTGAAGAAATCGCCCATCATGCCGAAGACCGCCGCGCGGGTCTCGGGGTCGTCCATCATCACCTCGTGGCGCCCGCCCTCGATCACTTCGAGCCGGCCATCGGACCAGGCTGCCATGCGCTGGCGGATGCGGGGGATGTCGACGATATCCTCGTCCGAGCCCATGATGGTGAGGCAGGGCAGGTCGGGGGAGGGCTTGCGGGCCAAGGCGCGGGTTTCCATCAGCGCCTCGTGCAGCCAGTGCAGGCTGGGACCGCCGAGGCCGAGCTCGGGCTGGGTGTTGAGATGCCGGGTCATGTAGTTGTACATCTCGCGGTCGCGGGTGAGCTTGTTGGTCTCGAAGGGTTCGGTGAGCACGTAATTGCCGCCCGCCGTGCCGGGGGCGTAGCGGTGGCCCATGCCGAGGCGCTTGGAGGTCCATGAGAGCGACCATGCGACGGGGCGCAGGGCGTCGGCGATGCGGATGCCCCACATCGGCCCGGAGAAGACGCAGGAGACCACCGGCATCCCCTCCATCGCGGCGCGCAGGCCGATGCAGCCGCCCATGGAGTGGCCGAGCAGGTGCCACGGGCGGGGGAGGTCGAGCTCTTCCGCCGCTGCCAGCATGGCGCGGACATCGTGCTGGTAGTCGGTGAAATGCATGACGTGGCCGGCCATCGCGTCATCGACCAGCCGGTCGGCGAGGCCCTGACCGCGCCAGTCGATGGTGAAGGTGGCGAGGCCGTGCGCCGCCAGATCGCGGGCGGCGCGGCCGTATTTCTCGATATACTCGGTGCGGCCGGGGAAGAGAAAGACCGTGCCGCGCGCCCCCTCGGGCCGCCAGAGGCCAAGACGGATGCGGGTGCCGTCGGCCGTCTTGGCCCACCACGCCCGGCCACCGCCGGGCCCGTCGGACATCTCGTCGAAGAAGGGGGCGGTTTCGGTCACGCCAGAACGGAGCCGAGCTTCATCGCGAGGCCCATGTCGCCGTCGACGCTGAGCTTGCCGGACATGAAGGCGGAGGTGGGGTCTAGATCGCCCTCGAGGATGGCCTGAAAGGTTTCGGCCTCGGCCGTCAGGGTCACGTCGGCCTCTTCATCGCCTTCGCGGACGCCGTTCTCGTCGATCATGATGGCGCCTTCGCCTTCGATGACGAACTTGGCGGTGCCGTCGTCGAACCCGTCGCCGACCTTGGGTTTGAGGGCCGCAACGGCGCCGTCGATCACATCACTCATGTTCAATTTCCTCCGGTATTGCCATCGGGGGGCTATGATTCCCCGCGACGGGCGCTAAATTCAGGGGTGTTATGGGCATGTCATTCCAATTTCTCAATCGTACCGTTGCGTCGGTTCTGGCGGTAGTCCTGTTTTCAACCGTTTCATGGGCGGCGGATCAGGAGAAGCTCGACCGGCTTTACGGCCAGCTGCAGGATGCCGACCCGGCGGGCGCGCGGCGGGTGGCGCGGGATATCGAGATGGAATGGTCGAAATCGGGCTCGCCGGCGATGGACCTGCTTTTGAAGCGCGGGACGGATGCGCTCGAGGCGGGCGACATGCAGGCGGCCATCGGCCATTTCACCGCGCTGACCGATCATGCGCCGGATTTCGCCGAGGGCTGGCACCGCCGCGCCGTGGCTTATGCGCGGGCCGAGATGTTCGGGCCGGCGGTGGCCGATCTGGAGCGGACGCTGGCGCTGGAGCCGCGGCATTTCGAGGCGATTGCCGCGCTGGGCGCCATTCTTGGCGAGATCGACCGGTTCGACCTTGCCGTCGAGGCCTTCGAGCGGGTTCTGGCTATACATCCGCATCACGCGGAGGTAACCGAGACCCTTGAAAATCTGGGAAGCCGGGCCGGCGGCGCAGATCTCTGATCAATTACGGAGCGGTCGCATGGCCGAGCAGTCAAGAACCCTTGCGGTTCTGGGGCCGACGAACACGGGCAAGACCCATTTCGCGATCGAGCGGATGCTGGGGTACCGGACCGGGGTGATCGGTCTGCCGCTGCGCCTGTTGGCGCGGGAGGTGTATGACAAGATCGTCAAGGTGCGGGGGCCGTCGGTGGTGGCGCTGGTCACCGGCGAGGAGCGGATCGTGCCGGAGCGGACGCAGTACTGGGTGTGTACGGTCGAGGCGATGCCGGAGGGGATGGGCGCGGATTTCGTGGCCGTCGACGAGATCCAGCTTTGTGCCGACCCGGAGCGGGGGCATGTGTTCACCGACCGGCTGCTGAGGATGCGGGGGCAGCACGAGACGCAGTTCCTGGGCTCGCATTCGATGCGGGGGGCGATTGCCGCGCTGGTGCCGCAGGTGGAGTTCGTCGGGCGCGAGCGGATGTCGCAGCTTATGTACACGGGCTCGAAGAAGATCCCGAAGATGCCGCCGCGCAGTGCGATCGTGGGGTTCTCGGTGGAGAATGTCTATGCGATTGCCGAGTTGTTGCGCCGTCAGAAGGGCGGGGCGGCGGTGGTGATGGGGGCGTTGAGCCCGCGCACGCGGAATGCGCAAGTGGAGCTCTATCAGAACGGCGACGTGGATTACCTCGTGGCGACGGATGCGATCGGGATGGGGCTGAACCTCGATATCGATCACGTGGCGTTCTCGTCGCTGACGAAGTTCGATGGGCGGCGGATGCGGATGTTGCAGCCCAACGAGCTGGCGCAGATCGCGGGGCGCGCGGGGCGGGGGATGCGCAACGGCACCTTCGGGGTGACGGGCGAGGCGCCGGACCTTGACCCCGAGGTGGCGCAGGCGATCATGGAACATCGCTTTGCGCCCATTCAGAAGCTGGAATGGCGGAACCCGGCGCTGAGCTTCGGCAATCTCGATGCGCTGATCGCGTCGCTGGAGGCGCGGCCCGACAACGAGCGGCTGGCCAAGGCGCGGGAGGCGGACGACCTTGGCGCGCTCAAGACGCTGGCGGAGGTGGCCGAGGTGCGGGCGCGGGCGAGCGACGGCAAATCGGTGCGATTGCTGTGGGATGTGTGCCGGGTGCCGGATTTCCGGGGCATCAGCCATGCCGAGCATGCCAGCCTTCTGGAGAGGATCTATTGCGACCTGCACGAGCGCGGCCGCGTCTCGGAAGACTGGTTTTCGCGACAAGTTCGCCGAATCGACCGAACCGAAGGCGACATTGATACGTTAAGCAAACGTCTGGCCTATATCCGGACGTGGACCTACGTGGCCCAGCGGAATGGCTGGATCGAGAACGAAACCCATTGGCGCGAGGCGACTCGCGCGGTAGAAGACCGCCTGTCGGATGCGCTGCACGGCGCCTTGACGCAGAGATTTGTCGACAGGCGCACCTCGGTGCTGCTCAGGCGGCTCAAGCAGAAGGAGGCCATCGTGGCCGAAGTGAACGATACCGGTGAAGTGACGGTCGAGGGCGAATTCGTCGGCCGGCTGGAAGGATTCCGTTTCATCCAGGACAAGGCGGCGGCGGGGCAGGAGGCCAAGACGCTGCAGCAGGCGAGTTTGCAGGCGCTGAGCCCGCATTTCCATCTGCGGGCCGACCGGTTCTACAATGCGCCCGACACCGAGATCGATTTCACAGAGCAGGGTGGCTTGATGTGGGGCGATCAGGCGGTGGGCAAGCTTGTCGCCGGGTCGGACCCGCTGAAGCCGGGCGTTTCCGCTTACGTGGACGATACCGCCGGGCCCGAGGTGATGCAGAAGGTGCAGCGGCGCCTGCAGCATTTCATCGACCGCAAGATCGCCACGCTGTTCGAGCCGCTGCTGAACATCCAGCGGGACGAGGCGCTGGCCGGGCTGGCGCGCGGCTTCGGTTTCCGGATGGTCGAGAATTTCGGGGTGATCCCGCGCGGGCAGGTGGCCGACGAGGTCAAGGCGCTGGACCAGGATTCGCGCGGCGCGCTGCGCAAGCATGGGGTGCGGTTCGGGCAGTTCACGATCTTCATGCCGCTTTTGCTGAAGCCCGCGCCGACACGGCTGCGGCTGGTACTGTGGTCGTTGTCGAAGGGTCTGGACGAGTTCCCCGAGTCGCCGCCGCCGGGGCTGGTGACGGTGCCCGCGACCGAGACGACGGAAGGCTATTACGCCATGGCCGGCTATCGCGCGGCAGGCGAACGGGCGATCCGGATCGACATGCTGGAGCGGCTGGCCGACATGCTGCGCGCCGAGGACAGCCGCGGCGGGTTCGAGGCCAAGGCCGATATGCTGTCGATCACCGGCATGACTCTGGAGCAGTTCGCCGACCTGATGCAGGGGCTGGGCTACAAGGCCGAGCGGGCCGAGCGCGAGAAGGTTAAGGCGGTCGATCAGGCGGTGGCCGATGCCTCGGCGGACGAGGCGGCTGCGGCAGAGGCGGGCGATGCCCCGGTGATGGATAAAACCGAGGCCGGCGCCGCGGCGGAGCCCGAGGCCGGGGCGGTGGATGCCGCCGAGGCCGGTGAAGATGCGGAAGCCGAAGCCGAGCCGGTGATGGATACGGCGGAGGCCGCGGCGGGCCACGTGCCGGACGCGGCGGATGCCCCGGCGGAGACCGCCGAGGACAAGGCCGAGGAGATCGTCGACGCGGGCGAGGCGCCGATTGCTTCGGAGCCCGCCGAGGCGCCCGAGGACGAAGCCGAGATCCCGGCGACGCCCGAGGAGGAGATCCTGCCGGGCGAGACGCCGGCGGAGGTGGCCCAGCCCGAGCTCGAGGTGTTTTATACCTTCACATGGGCCGGGCGGCCTAAGGCCAACCGGCAGAACAACCAGCGCCGGCAGGGTAAGCCGCAGGGCGACGGGCAAGGCCAGGGTCAGGGCCGCAAGCCCAAGGGCAAGGGCAAGCTGCGGGGCAAGCCCGAGCAGCAGGGCGGTCGGAATTACTCGTCGCGGCCCGAGAAGAAGGACCGGATCGACCCCGACAACCCCTTTGCCGCCGCGCTGATGGGGTTGAAGGACAAGAGCTGATACCCCGGTGTCGGAGGGCCCCGCAAAAATTCGCCTCGACAAGTGGCTGTGGCAGGCGCGGTTCTTCAAGACGCGGAGCCTTTCGGCGAAGCTTGTCTCGGGCGGGCATGTGCGGGTGAACAGCCAGAAGGTGGCCAAACCCGCCCATGCGGTGGGGGCGGGCGATGTGCTGACCTTTCCGCAGGCCAAGCGGGTGCGGGTGATCCGGATCGTGGGCCTTGGCGAGCGGCGCGGGCCGGCGCCCGAGGCGCAGGGGCTTTACGAGGATCTGGCCCCGCCGGAGCGGGAAGAGGCGAACAGCGTTCCGGCTGCGCCGCGCTACGAGGAAAAGGGCGGCCCACGAAACGGGAACGCCGCAAACTCGACCTCAATCGCCCCGATACGCTTGAATGATCCGGAGCGCTGGATTAGTTCAGGCGCGAGAGATCAAGGATGAACGCGCCAGATGACTTATGTGGTGACCGACAACTGCATCGAATGCAAATACACCGACTGTGTCGAGGTCTGCCCCGTGGATTGTTTCTACGAGGGCGAGAACATGCTGGTGATTCACCCCGACGAATGCATCGACTGCGGCGTCTGCGAGCCGGAATGCCCGGCCGACGCGATCCGGCCCGATACCGAGCCGGATATGGAGCAATGGGTGGAGTTCAACCGGAAGTATTCCGAGATGTGGCCGGTGATCATCACCAAGAAGGATCAGCTTTCCCAAGCGGATGAGCGCGACGGGGAAGAAGGCAAGCTCGAGAAGTATTTCTCGGAAACCCCCGGCGAGGGGGGCTGAACCGGGCGGTTCAGCTGATTCGATACCCGGCGGCCTTTCGGGAGGCTGAAAAGGGGTGAAGACTGTCGCGTAACGCCTTTGATTCAAAGGCGAAATGCGGGGGTTCAAGCGATTGTGCTTCCGGATGTCGCATTTTTATGCTATGATTTCGTGACATATGAATAACACCGCCTGATATCCATTGGCCCGGGTTGGCCTCGGGGTGGATATTTCTGCGCCTTATGCATCGGCTCATCGGATCACCACATCCCCTGGGACGTGCCGAATGCGCTGTCTACGACGGTTTGCATGATGAGGAAAGACTGAATGAGCAAATCCAAGAAATCCGAGTTCCGCGCTGACGATTACGTTGTGTACCCCGCCCATGGCGTGGGCCAGATCGTGTCAATCGAGAAGCAGGAGATCGCCGGAATCGAACTGGAACTGTTCGTGATTTCGTTCGAAAAGGACAAGATGACCCTGCGGGTGCCGACGAACAAGGCGGCCGAGATCGGCATGCGGAGCCTGTCGAGCCCGGACGTGGTGTCGAAGGCCATGAGCACGCTCAAGGGCAAGGCCCGGGTGAAACGCGCCATGTGGTCGCGCCGTGCGCAGGAATACGAACAGAAGATCAATTCCGGCGACCTGATCGCGATTGCCGAGGTGGTGCGCGACCTGCACCGCACCGACGACCAGCGCGAACAGAGCTATTCCGAGCGCCAGCTTTACGAGGCCGCGCTTGAGCGTCTGACCCGCGAAGTGGCCGCCGTGAGCGGTGGCGACGAGGTGCAGGCGGCCAAGAAGGTCGACGAGGTGCTGGTGTCGCGGGCGGCGTAACCGCTCGACGATATTGAGTGAATGCGCAAGGCCGTGCCCGTTTCGGGCGCGGCCTTCGGCGTTTCAGGCGACGAGGCTGAAGAGGATGGCGATCTCGGCCACCTGTTGGGTGGCGCCGAGGATGTCGCCGGTCTGGCCACCGATCATCGAGCGGGCGAGGAAACCCATTGCGAGGGCGACGGCGAGGGCCCAGAAGATCGCCGGCAGGCCGCTCCACCCGGTCAGGAGGAGGGCGGCGAGGGCGGCGATGGTGATGGCAAGCCATGCGGTGCGCTTTGGGACTGGGCCCACGCTGTGCGAGAGGCCGTGGTCGCGGGCGTGGGGCAGTCGGGCCATCAGAGGCGGCATGGCGGCGCGGGAGAGGGCGGCGGCGGTGATGAGGGCCGCGGCTGCCGTGCCGCTGCCGATCTCGTAGAGGAGGGTGAGGGCCGCCCAGCGAGCCGCCAGCGACAGGATAAGGGCGACCACCCCGTAGGTGCCGATATGGCTGTCTTTCATGATTTCGAGCCGGCGATCGCGGGTCCATCCGCCCCAGAGCCCGTCGGCGGTGTCGGCCAGCCCGTCCTCGTGCATGGCGCCGGTGGCCAGCGTCAGAAAACCCAGCGTGATCAGGGCGGTGAGGGGCGAAGGTAATCCGAAGGCATGGGCGATGGCGCCGGCCAGCGCGGCCAGCGCGCCGAGAATCAGCCCGGCGACCGGGTACGCCCATGCGGCGGCTGCCGTCCGCTCGGTGTCGGGCGGCGGCACGGGCAGGCGGGAGAGCAGGCCGAGCGCCGTGGCGACATCCGACGGGGCAGCGAGCGCGGTTTCGTTTTTGGGCATGCCGGTGCCTCTTTTGGGGCTGTCTCGGGAAACGGGCTGGGGTAGAGGGGGCGGAAACGGTCGGAACGGGGACAGGTATGCATCAGGAATTCACATCGGTCGAGGCGTTTTCGCAACTGTTGCAGGCGCTTCCGGAGGAAGACGCGGGGGCGCGGGCCGCGGCGCAGGAGCGGAACGGGCAGCTGACCAAGCCGCCGGGGGCGCTGGGGCGGCTCGAGGATCTGGCCGCGTGGTATTGCGCGTGGCGCGGGAATGCACGGCCGGTGATCGAGGCGCCGCAGGTGATTGTTTTTGCGGGGAATCACGGGGTGACGGCGCAGGGCATCTCGGCCTTTCCCGCGGATGTGACGGCGCAGATGGTGGCGAATTTCGAGGCCGGGGGCGCGGCTATCAACCAGTTGGCCAAGGCCTTCGGGGCGCGGATGGATGTGCATGCGCTGGAGCTGGAGAGGCCCACGGAGGATTTCACGCAGGGGCCGGCGATGGCGGCGGGCGAGTTCGTTGACGCCTTGAAGATCGGCTGGGAAGCCGTGGATTCGGAAGCGGATTTGCTGGTCGTGGGCGAGATGGGCATTGGCAACACGACCGCGGCCGCCGCGATGGCGCTGGCGTTGTTCGGCGGCGCGGCGGGCGACTGGACAGGCCGGGGCACGGGGGTGAGCGATGAGGCGCTCGGCCTGAAGGCCGAGGTGGTGGCACGGGCCGTGGCGGCAAACGCGGGCTGTGGCAGCGACGGGCTGGAGGTGCTGCGCTGCCTTGGCGGGCGGGAGATCGCGGCGATGGCCGGGGCAATGGTGCGGGCGAGGATGTTGCGCATTCCGTTGATCCTCGACGGGTTCATCTGCACGGCGGCGGCGGCCTGCCTGGAGGCGGCGCGGAAAGGCGCGCTGGATCATGCGGTCGCGGGGCATGTCAGTGCCGAGGCTGCCCATCCCGCCCTGCTTGAGCGGCTCGGGAAAGAGCCGCTGCTGACGATGGGCATGCGGCTGGGCGAAGGTTCCGGCGCGGCGCTGGCGATCGCCGTGCTGAAGGGGGCGGTGGCCTGTCATTCCGGCATGGCGACCTTTGCCGAGGCGGTGGTGTCGGGGGGCTAGGCACCGTCCTTGTCCTTGTCCGGCAGGTCGTTCGCGGCGGTTTCCTCGAGCTGCGAGAGCAGCATGGTCTGAAGCTCGGTTTCGAGTTCCTTGGCGCGGGAGATGTAGGCGGCGTTCTCGACCGTGGGCAGTTCGGGATTCCACAGCGTGGCCAGTTCGCGGACGGAATGGCGATCGTGCTTGTAGAAGGTTTTTTCCAGTTCCGACGCCTCGTATTCGGAGAGCCCCATGTTTTCAAGGACATAGCGGCCGGCGCGGAGCGAGCTGTCAAAGAGTTCGCGGACGATGTCGTTGGCGCCCGCTTGATAGAGGCGGAAGACGTGGGTGCGGTCGCGGGCGCGGGCGATGATGTGCAGGTCTGGCCGTTCGCGGCGGGCGAAATCGACAAGCCGGGTGGCGGCCTCGGGGCTGTCGAGGGCGACGACCAGAACCTTGGCATCCTTGAGGCCGGCGGCGTGGAGGAGTTCGGGGCGGGTCGGGTCGCCGAGGAAGCCCTTGATGCCAAAGCGGCGCATCCGCTGGATGGCGCCGAGGTCATGGTCGAGCACGACCGTGTCGAAGCCGCTGGAGCGCACAAGGCGGTTGACCACCTGTCCGAAGCGGCCGATGCCGGCGATGATGACCGGGCCGCGCGCGTCGATCTCGTCGGGTTCGTGGGCCTCGGCGCCGTCGTCGATACGGTTGGAGAGAACGTCGTAGAGGATGAAGAGAAGGGGCGTGATCAGCATGGTGATCGCCACGACGAGCAGCAGCATCTCGGTCATGGCACGGGGGATGACGTTCTGCTGGCCGGAGAAAGAGATCAGGACGAAGCCGAATTCGCCGGCTTGGGCCAGCGACAGGGTGAAGAGCCAGAGGGTATGGCCGCGCAGCGAGAAGATGCGGCCGAGGATATAGAGGATTGCGCCCTTTAGTACGATTATTGCAAGTGCAAGGCCGATTACCGTGAAGAAATTGGCAAACAGGATCGTAAAATTGATACCCGCGCCCACGGTGATGAAGAACAGCCCGAGCAGCAGGCCCTTGAACGGCTCGATATCGCTTTCCAGTTCGTGGCGGAATTCGCTGGAGGCGAGGACGACCCCGGCGAGGAAGGCGCCGAGGGCGGGCGAGAGGCCCACGAGGTTCATCAGGAAGGCGATGCCGACGACGATGAGCAGGGCGAGGGCCGTCGACATCTCGCGCAGGCGGGCGGTGTGGATGTAGCGGAACACGGGCCGGGTCAGGTAGATGCCGGTAAGGATGATCGCGGCCACGGCGGCCAGCGTGACGAGGGTCACGCCCCAGCCGGGCAGCGACTGGATGAAGGTGGCCGCGGCCTCGTGCGCGCCTTCCGGATGTGCGCCGGCCTCGCCCTCGCGGATGCGCTTGAGGGTCTCGCCGAGGATCATGTCGGGCGTCTTGGGCATGGCGAGAAGGGGAATGAGCGCCAGCATCGGGATGACCGCGATATCCTGCGTGAGGAGCACCGAGAAGGCCGAGCGGCCGCCGCCGGTCTGCATCAGCCCCTTTTCCGAGAGGGTTTGCAGGACGATGGCCGTCGAGGAGAGGGCGAAGACGAGGCCGATGGCGAGCGAGATGCTCCAGCCGATGCCGAGCACCGTGGCGCCGGCCATGACCGCAAGGGTGGTCAGCGTGATCTGCAGCCCGCCGAGGCCGATCAGCCTGTGCCGCATGTCCCAGAGTGCTCGCGGTTCGAGCTCTAGCCCGATGAGGAAAAGCATCATGACCACGCCGAATTCGGCAAAATGCTGAAGCTCTTCCGTCTCGTGCCCGGCGACGAAGCCGAGGACCGGGCCGATGAGGATGCCGGCGGCAAGGTAGCCCAGCACCGAGCCCAGCCCCAGCCGCGCCGCGAGCGGCACCGCGATCACCGCGGCGGCGAGGAAAATCGTGGCCTGGAACAGGAAGCCTTCCATGAAATGTTAAGTCCTTGGTAACGGTGTTTCGGTCATAATGGCAGGGGCGCGTCGGGTTTGCACTGGTCCATGACAATCTGGCTTTGCACCTTGGCGACGGCGGCGTGCGGCAGAAGGACCTCGTGGATCAGGCGGTTGAGCGCGGGCAGGTCTTCGCAATAGACGCGGAGGAGGTAATCGGCGTTGCCCGTGAGGGTCCAGGCGCTGACGACTTCGGGCCGCGTGTCGAGCAGGCGGGTGAAGGAGCCGCCCTGTTCGGGGCCGTGGCTGGAGAGTTCGACCTGAACGAAGGCCTGGATGGCGAGGCCGAGTTGAACGGGGTCGAGCTTGGCGGAATAGCCGCGGATCAGGCCGCTGGTTTCCAGCCGCTGCCGGCGGCGACCGGCCTGGCTGGGGGAAAGGCCAAGCTCGGCGCCGAGATCCTGCGCGGTGAGCTGCGCGTTCTTCTGGAGGGCCGAGAGGAGGCGAATATCTGTTTCATCGAGCATATGCGGGTATTATGCGGATTTTGCGAAGGAATTGCAAATATAGCGCAATTTGCGCCGCGAAATCTGGCGCGAATGCGCACATTGCGTATGGGGAATGCGGTATATTTGACTCGAACAGGAACAACCGCGAAGGAGATGCGCCAATGGGACCGTTCCCGCATGACCGCCCGCAATCGAAGATCACCGAGGAGAACCCCGCCGGCACGGACGGGTTCGAATTCGTCGAGTTCGCCCACCCCGACCCGGAAGAGCTGCGCAAGCTTTTCGCGTCGATGGGATACGAGAAAGTGGCGCGGCACAAGCAGAAGGATATCGAGCTGTGGCAGCAGGGCGATATCACCTATGTCGTGAACGCCGAGAAAGGCAGTTTCGGCCAGAAATTCGTCGACGAGCACGGACCGTGCGCGCCCTCGATGGGCTGGCGCGTGGTGGATGCGCAGCATGCGTTCGAGCATGCGGTGGCGAAGGGCGCCGAGCCTTACGAGGGCGATGGCCGCGTGCTGGACGTGCCGGCGATCTACGGGATCGGCGGCAGCCTGATCTACTTCATCGACCAGTACCACGATACCTCGCCCTATAACGAGGAATATCAATGGCTTGAAGTGTCGAAGCCGAAAGGGGTGGGGTTCTATTACCTCGATCACCTGACGCATAACGTGTTCAAGGGGAACATGGACAAGTGGTTCCGGTTCTACGGGGAACTGTTCAATTTCAAGGAAATCCGGTTCTTCGATATCGAGGGCAAGTTTACCGGGCTTTTCAGCCGGGCGCTGACCTCGCCCTGTGGGCGGATTCGCATCCCGATCAACGAGGACCGGGGCGAAACCGGGCAGATCGTGTCGTACCTGAAGAAGTACAACGGCGAGGGCATCCAGCATATCGCGGTGGGGACCGAGGATATCTATGGCGCGACCGACGCGATTGCCGAGAAGGGTGTGAAATTTATGCCGGGCCCGCCCGACACCTATTACGAGATGTCCAAGGAGCGTGTGACGGGCCATCAGGAGCCGATCGACCGGATGAAGAAACACGGCATCCTGATCGACGGGGAAGGCGTGGTCGATGGCGGGGAGACGAAGATCCTGTTGCAGATCTTCTCGAAAACCGTGATCGGGCCGATCTTTTTCGAGTTCATCCAGCGCAAGGGGGATGACGGGTTCGGCGAGGGCAACTTCAAGGCGCTCTTCGAATCGATCGAGCAAGAGCAGATCGACAGCGGCGAGTTGAAAGCCGGCTGAGGCTGATCCGGGCGAGGGGCGGTGGGCCGCCCTTCGCCGCGCCCCGGCTAGCCCTGGGGCATTTTCAGGACGACGGAGCGGCCGCCCTTGACGTAGCGCAGCTCGCTCTCGCCGATGGCGGCGACCTGACCGCCGTCGAGACGATCCCCCACCTGTACCTTCTGATAGCTGCCATTGGCCATGCGCACCAGTGCGCGGCGGCCGTTGGGTTTGCCGTAGACGCCGATAAGGTTCAGTTTCCTCAGGGAAATCTGGTTCTTCTCGGTGGCCGTCCGCGCGACGGAGGCCGCTGTGGGGATGCTGACCGCGACGCGCTGTTCCCGGCTGACCGGTTCGGCGGCGGCGGCCTGTTGCCGGGCTGCCGCGGCCTGACGGGCCTTGGCGACGATGGTTTTGAAGCCGCTGGGCCGGTTCAAGGGCTTGAGCGAGGCGGCGACGGCCTGTTCCGTGGCGGTGGCCATCGGATCGGCGCTGTCGGGGTCGGTGCCGGTTTCCTCGGCCAGCGCCTCGATCGCTTCCTGCTGGGCGCTCTTGGGGCGCAGGCGGGGGCGGAAGCCGGCCAGTTCGGTGCGGGTCCGGCCGCCGAGGATCGACCGCTCGCGGGTCTCCTGCAGGTCGCCGGGCCGGGCGCGGGGGCGGATCGTCGGGTCGTCGGGCGCGGCGGCGGCGGGGCCGTCGACGACCTCGGCCGAGGCGCGCGGCGGCGTGTCGGGCGGAATGATGGGGGGCGGGCCGCTGAAGACGATGGCGCTCTCGGGTGTTTCGGCCCCCTCGGGCGTGGCGGCGATGAAGCCGCGCTGGTCAAGCTGGTAGCGTACGCCGGGTGCGGGCGGGTCGGAGGGGGTGACCGGCCGGTCGCCCGGGGTCAGTTCCCCGGCCTCGGGCAGGGCGACCGCGTCGGAAAAGTTCACGTCGGGGTCGAGGTTGGTCTGGTAGACATCCTCGAGAGTCGTGACGCCCGGCGCCTGTGAGGGCTCGGGCGCCATTTGCCAGATGCCGGTGGCCGCGTAGCGGGCGCGGGCCTCGTCGGGGGTCAGCTCTTCCGGGACGAGCTCGGCCCGGGGGGAGGGCGGTGGTTCTTCCAGCAGTTCGATCTCGAGGTCGGATTCGGCCGGGACGGCCGGGTCGCTGCCGGAGAGGGCGGCGGTTTCGGTGCCGGGTTCGGCAGTGAACGGGTCATCGGCGGGCTGGCCTGTGAGAGCGGCGGAGACGGCCTCGTCTATCGCGCCGGTCTCGGGCTCGGGGTCGGCCTGTTGAACGGTTTCGACCGGCTCGCCGGTGCGGAAGAGGCCGGCGACGCCGTTGTCGAGAAAGAGCGCGGCCCACGCGGCGACGCCGACAAGAACGAGCAGCAGGATCGCCGTGAGGATCAGCGCCATGTAGCGCGGTTTGTCGGGCTGGAGGTTTTCCGAGCGGCGGGCGCCGAAAATGGTCATCCGGTCCTTCTCGTCCAGCGAGCGGGCGGCGGCAGTTGGCTGCGGCGGAACGCTGGCCTCCGGCGGTGCGGCGGGAATGTGCCGGGGGGCCTTCACCGGGTCGGGCGTGTCGGCCTTGCGGCGGGACAGAAGACCGCCGATCCCGGATTTTTTCGTGTTTTCCGGGGTTTCCGGCGTGAGGCTCGCGGTGGGCGGGCCGGTGTAATCCTCGTTCTGCGGGCGCGGTGCGAAGTCGTTCTCGGGCTCCGGCGCGGGCACGGCGGCGAGCGAGGCGGCCAGTTCGGCCGCGGGCATTTCCGGGGACTTTTGGGAGGGGGGTGCGACCTTCGGCGGCTGGTCGGCCGGCGGAGCGGGGTTGCGGATGCCCGAGACAGGAGGCGGGGTGAAGCGCGCGCCGGGCAGGTTGCCCGTGCCGCCGCGGGCGGCGGGCTGCGGGGTCTTGCCGGGAGAGTGTTGCGGTGCGGTGCGGATCGAGGTGAAGGCGAAGGCGGGGGCGGCGGGCTCTTCGTCGGGCGCCGGTGTCTCGTCCGCGGGTTCGGGTTTCGGCGCGGCCGCGGCGGCTGGCGCCTGTTGCGCGTCTTTCTTCTGGCCCTGGCCGCCCTTGCCCTTCTTGCGGTTCTGCTTGTTGCCTTTGGGGGTGGGGGCGTCTTCCTGCGGGCGCACCTCCGGCTCTGCCTTGGCTTCCGACGCCAACTCTGCCTTGGCCTCGGGTGTCGGGGTCGGCGTGGTCTCGGGCGCAGGTGACGGTTCGGGGGCCGGTTCGGGCTGTGGCTCGGACGCCGGCTCTGCCGCGGCGGGGTCCAGTACGGGCGCGGGTTCGGGCAGGCGGGCGGCGCCGACGATGTGGATGACCTCGTTCTCGCGGTCGACCGATTCGTCGGGGCCGAGCACCTTGCCGGCATAGGCGGTTTCGCCGAAGAAAGGCTCGCCCGCGAAGGCGTCCTCGGACGGCATGGCGACGAAGCAGAGCGGGTTGAGGCTGTGCTCCTGCGCGAAGCTTTCGGCCTCGGCCAGCGTTTCGCGGGCACAGGCGGCGACGTGAACCCGCCCGCCGCGCACGGACCAGTCATAGGAGAGGTCGCGCAGCGCGTAGGGCGTGGCGCCGTCGAGCGCCTCGCGCACCTCGGCCTCGATCGTGTTGACGTCGCGGGCGGAGCTTTCGAGGGAGAGATACTTGATCTGGTCGTCGGGCAGGACGAGCTTGGTGCGCAGGCCGGTCGGGTCGAGCATGCGCGCCTTGGCCGTGAGTTCGGCCAGATCGGCGGTCAGATCCTCGGAATTGAGCGCGACCTCGCCGACGAGATGCCATCCTGCATGCGTGCGGTGCAGCAGGCTGATCCCGTCGAAGGAGAGTGTCAGCGCGAAATTCGGTTTCATCGGCAACGCTTTAGCACAGGGAGTTCACTCGGGTACATACAGTTTGAGACCACCGATTTTACCGCAGCTTCGATCCGAGGGAAAGAAAAAGCCCAGCGCCCCATTCCGGGGAATATAAGGCGCCGGGCGGGCGGCTCCAAGTGGGTCAGCTTGACGCTTTCTTGAGGGCCTGGTCGAGATCGGCGATGATGTCGTCGGCATCTTCGATCCCGATGGAGATGCGCACCACGTTGGGCGCGGCGCCGGCGGCGGTTTGCTGTTCCGGCGTGAGCTGGCGGTGGGTGGTGGAGGCCGAGTGGATCACCAGCGAGCGGGTGTCGCCGAGGTTGGCGACGTGGCTGAAGAGTTCCAGATTGTCGACCAGCTTGACGCAGGCCTCGTAGCCGCCCTTGAGCGCGATGGTGAAAAGGCCGCCGGCGCCTTTGGGGCAGATCTTCGCCACCCGGTCGTAGGAGGGCGAGGATTTGAGGCCGGCATAGGTGACACCCTCAACCGCATCATGCTTTTCGAGCCATGAGGCGACGGTTTCGGCGTTTTCCACGTGTTTTTGCATGCGCAGCGACAGGGTTTCGATGCCCATCAACGTGTAATGCGCCGCCTGCGGGTTGAGCGTCATGCCGAGGTCGCGCAGGCCGATGGCGATGCCGTGGAAGGTGAAGGCAAGAGGTCCGAACGTCTCGTGGAACTTGAGGCCGTGATAGGCGGGCTCGGGCTCGGAGAGGGAGGGGAACTTGTCGGAGGCGGACCAGTCGAACGTGCCCGAATCGACGACGCAGCCGCCGGTGACGGTGCCGTTGCCGGTGAGGAACTTGGTCATGGAGTGGACGACCAGCGTGGCGCCATGCTCGATCGGGCGGCAGAGATAGGGGGTGGCGGAGGTGTTGTCGACGATGAGGGGGAGCCCCGCGTCGTCGGCGATTGTCGACAGGGTGTCGAGATCGGCGATGTGGCCGCCCGGGTTGGCGATGGATTCGCAGAAGATCGCGCGGGTGTCATCGTCGATCGCCGCTTTCACGGCGTCGGTGTCGTCGATGTCGACGAACTTGGCCGACCAGCCGAAGCGCTTGATGGTTTGCGAGAACTGCGTGACCGACCCGCCATAGAGACGGGTGGAGACGACCACGTTCTTGCCCGGCCCCATGAGCGGGAAAAGCGCCATGATCTGGGCCGCGTGGCCGGAGGAGCAGCAGACGGCGCCCGCGCCGCCCTCGAGTGTGGCGATGCGTTCCTGAAGCACGGCGACGGTGGGGTTGGTCAGGCGGGAGTAGATGTAGCCCACTTCCTGAAGATTGAAGAGGGCGGCGGCATGTTCGGCGTCGCGGAAGACATAGGCCGTGCTTTGGTAGATCGGCGTCTGGCGGGCGCCGGTGGCCGGGTCGGGGCGCGAGCCTGCGTGGATCTGCAGCGTGTCGAAGCCGAATTCATGAATCTTGTCGGACATGGAAAACCTCCCTGAAAGCGTTGCGCACAGGGGTATGCCAAGTTCAGGATCGGAACAACAAGGATGTTGGTGCGATCACTCGGTCGTCAGATCGGCGCCGGCGGGGGCGCGGCGGAATTCGTCGATGTGGTTGGTGGTGCCGGCCTGCCGGATGGCGCCGGTGCAGGGGATCTCGGGGCAGGGCAGATCCTCGCCGTTCACGCGGACGGTGCGGCGGTTGGCCGGGGTGCCGAAAAGCGCGAAGGCGGGTTTGCGGTCGGTGACGGTGTAATAGTCGTCATCGACGCGCATTTCGAATCGCCGGACTTCGGCGGGGGTGCTGCAGGCCGCGAGGGTGGCAGCGCAGAGGGCGGTGAAAAGAAAGGGCTTTGTGAAAGGCACGGGCGTAATCCGGGAGTTGTCTCGATAATGCGAGGACAGTGTAGCACAGAAATTGCGGATTTTGGTGCTGAAAGCGGGAAGGACCGTTTCCGGCGGTAGATCAGCCGGGGCCGGAGCCCTTTTCGCCGACGCCGGCGGGGAGCTTTTCGTCCTGCGGGGCCTCGGGCGCGGCGGTGACGGAGAAGGAGCCGTCGCTTTCCAGCACCACGGTCTGGGCCTGATCCGGAGAGGAGAGGCCGGCGGAGCGCAGGACGGTGTCGAGCTCGGAGAGGGTGACGCGCTCGCGCCGGAGGGCATCGTCGCAGGTCTCGCCCTGATAGACCAGAAGCTGCGGCTCGGACCGGACCAGACTGGCGACGCGGGTAGAGCGGACCGAGGTGGCGGTGACGACCCATTGCAGGCCGATCAGCAGGAAGAGTGCGGTGAGCCCTTCGAAAAGCGTGACGGTCTTGGACAGCAGGATTGTGGCCAGCGTGGAGCCGATGGCGACGGTGACCACGAGATCGAAGGCGTTGAGCTTGGCCAGCGTGCGCTTGCCGGAAATGCGCAGCATGGCGACCAGCGCGACATAGGCCAGCGTGCCCACGAGGACCACGCGGAAGAGGTCGGACCAGCTTTGAAACAGCATGTCTTCGATCTGTACCATCGGGGGGTCAACCGGTGATGGGCGCAGTTGTTCCCCCGGTCAGCGCATCCAGTAGCCGTTGCGGCGGATGGTGTTGCGGATCGCCTGTTCCTTGCGCGGGAGGTTGTCACGGTCGAAGAGCGCACGCGCCTTTTGGCCGCGGCCATGGTAGACCATGAACTTGATCGGGTCGTATTTCTTGAGGACCTTCTTGACCGGGTTGGGGGCGGCGATCTCCTCGAGCACCTCGACCACGCGGTCGGATTCGCGGGCGTAGAGCAGGGGCAGCATGCGGTAATGGCAGGTGATTTCGCCGTCGAGCAGGCCGTTTGGCAGGGTGTTGCGGCCGCCGCCGAGGGAATGGATGACGAGGGGCAGCGCCACTTGATCGAGCCAGGGGTCGAGGGACTGGCAGACAAGTTCCGGCGGCGGGTCGTCGCGGATGGAAAGGGCGTAATCGAGGAAGCGCTGGCCGAAGAGGCGGGGGCAATTGTAGAAGAAGAAGCCCGCGTTGAAATAGAGGTAGCGGCGCCAGTATTCATCCGGCTGGGACAGGTCGAGCGAGCTTTCGAAGTCGAGGCCGAAACGGTCGTAGAGGGATTTCCAGATTTGCGTGTAGCCGGGGCCGTAGAGCTCGATCTCGGGCCATGTGCCTTCGCGGCGCATCGACGCGGTGGGGCGGTCGAAATCGAAGGGCACGCGGGTCAGGTCATCGAGAATGAGCGTGTCGGTGTCGAAGAAGACGAAGGGTTCGCCCTCGGGCAGGGCGAGAAGGGCCTCGATCTTGTTGCCATAGGGATAGGCCTCGCCGAAATGGCGGCTTTCGAAGGGCAGGATCTCGGCGTCGAGGCGGTCGAGGAGTTCGAGCGTGTCGTCGCCGCGGATTGTCGGGTCTTTCTCCCACAGGGGGCCGGGCTGGGGTTCGGCGACGATCAGGCGGCCGGGGAAATCGGGGGAATTCGTCTGCAGGGAGGCGGCGAAGAGGATCGCCTCGTATTGCAGGCGGCCGCCCTGACCGACGATCACGACGTTGAAGGGTTGGGGCTTGCGCGCCTTTGCGGCCATGTGGGGGATTGTCCTGCCTGTCTGCCTTGTGGGGCACTATAGGCGGCGAGGGGCCGGGGCAGAAGGGGGAGTTTGAGGCGAATCTGTGTGCCGGTGGTAAAGGGGCCACGACGGCGCGCGGGCTGAGGCGGGAGCGCCGGAAGAGATTAATGCCTCCGGCGGGGATATTTTGGGCCAGAAGAAACGGCAGGGTTGCCCGAGGGCATGCGTTTCCGCTTAAGTTTCGCGGCGATCCGAATATATTGGGCGCGAGGATGTTTCAGTCAGGGAGTTTTCGATGGCCGATTTGGATGCGCAGGTGCGCGAAAGCCAGCAGCAGGTGGAACAGGCGCAATCCCGGATCGCCGAGCTGACCAGCCGGATCGAGACGGCGCGCAGCAAGATCAAGGGCGGCGAGGATGCCACGCTCGACATCGAGAACGCGACGCTGGAAGAGGTCCATGCGCATACGGACACGATGAACGCCAATATCGCCGAGCTGATCATGGGGCTCGATGATGTGACCGCCGCGTTTTCCCGCGATTTCGACGAGATGCGCAACAAGACCGGGTGGGAAAGCTTTGTCGGCATCTTTTCCAAGGCCAAGTCCGACAGCATGCGGCAGGACCGGATTCGCACCGCCAACATCGACGACAAGCTGCAGGATCTGATTGCCAAGTCGGACGTGATCGTGAGCCTTCTGGAAGGCCAGCTGACGATGCTGGAGGAGCAGAAGGTGAAGGTGGAGACGAACCTGTCGGAAACGCTGGACGAGCGGGAGGCGACGGTGGGCGAGCTGGAGGCGCTGCGCGCAGACATCCAGGCGCTCGACCCGGAGATCATCCGGCTGGAGCAGAAGATCGCCAACGAGACGGACGCGGCGGCGCGCACCAAGCTCGAGACCGAGCTGGCGGAGATGAACGCCAAGTATAATGAGAAGGTGCAGCAGGAGCAGGTGAAGCTGGCCAAGAGCCAGACGCTGGAGCGGTATATCGAGAAGGGCAAGACCTGGGTCGACAGTTTGCAGAACCAGGCGGCGACGCAGATGGTGCTGATCAACAAGCTGCAGACGGATACCAAGCAGCGGGTGGTGCTGTATGATGCGCTGACCAAGTCGCTGAAGACCGCGCAGCAGCAGGATGTGGCGCACCGGATCAACGAGATCGGCGTGCAGACCGACCAGGAGGCGCAGAGCGCCATGGCCGGGATTGGCGCGGCGACCAACCAGCGGATGGCCGACATGATGGAAGAGCACGAGGGGCACATGGTGTTCGCCCGCGAGGTTCTGGAGGCTAAGGCCAAGGCGGACGAGCGGTTCGCGCGGCGGTTTGCCAAGATCATCGAGAAGCACGACAAGAACCTGTATGGGGCGTAAGTGAGCCGGAAGGGGAAGAGCAGGGGCGCAGCCGGTGTGGTGTTGCGCTACGGTCTGGCGGGCGGTTTCGTAGGTGTCGCGATGCTGGCGGCCAGACACGAGGTTTACTGGCTCTGCATCGCTGGCGTGGTTGGGGCGGGTATCATGATCGCCTGGATCGTGGTCACCACGAAGACCGGGCCGGTGACGCTCGATGCCTACAAGGACCAGCAAATCATGGTAGATCGGAACGAGATTGATTGATGGACTGACAGAAGGGTCGGCCGGGATGCCAGATAACGACCATGTCGGGCTGACCGATCTTTATGCTTCACGCCGGTATTTCGCCAAGTTCGAGCGGATCACGGGGCATCTGAACCGGGTGGCCGCCGTGATGCAGGCGGACGGCAAGTTCAGCAAGGACGAGGTGGAGGTGCTGACCGCCTATGTGCAGGGCATTTCCTATACGTTCCGGGCGTTGAGCATGAAATACCTGCTGGTGGGGCGCGACACGGGACGGTTTTTCGGCTCGCTGGCGATGGATGTGCGGGAGAGCGGCTTTCCGGTCTTTAACGAGCTGATGGTGATGGCCAACGACGCCCAGCAGGCGGCGCGGCATTTACAGAACATGCCGGGGGCCGAGACGCTCAAGCGCGAGATGGTGGAGCAGATCATCGGCGAACGGGTCATTCCCACGAAGCTGCAATTCGCTTTGTCCCAAAGGCTTTACTATGAAGAGCTCATCCGTGGGCACCTGTTCTGGGCGCAGAACGACCCGGCGCTTGTCTGGCTGAGCGGGATGGGCGAGCGGCGGCGTTACCTGATGCATTGGGCGGTCTATGACAGCCAGGTCAACCTGCCGACCGTCTACCTGATGGAGATCGAGGATACCGGGCGCACGCCCTTGCCCAAGGACGGGCGGCGCTGGCCGGAGGTGCAGGCGCATCTTATGGGTCAGGCGCTGGGCGGCCTGAAGCTTCTGACCATTGCGCGGGGTTTTGACGAGACGTTCGACGACATTCACCCCAAACGCCTGCGGCGGCTGCATATGGGGCCGATGTATTCGCATGCCTATACGCGGCAGAGCGGGCCGATCCGGGACGTGCTGGCCGAGGCGCGGGCGCCGGAGGGGCAGGATTGGGCGCTGGCGTGGACCGACGAGGTGCTGGAAAGCGAGCGGGTGCGCGAGGAGCGCGCGGGCTGGTTCGGGACGGTGGAGCGCGAGGTCTTCGCGCTCGACCCGTTTTCGGGGCGCGGCGTGGATACGGGGGCGACAAGGACGGAGCGGAGCATCATCCTGCCCGAGCGGCCCTATCAGGTGCTGGCCGAGAAGGCGCCGGCGGGGTTCGCGGCGGTGACGAAATACGTGGTGAGCCCCGGCGGCCGCGTTCTGCGGTATTGAGGACGGAGTTTGAGTATTTTTGGAAAGATGAAAGAACGGGAGGCAGCGCTTTGAAACAGTTGGGTTTTCTGGTCGTGGCGGCCGTTCTGATGGCAGGTTGTGCCGAGGTGAAGGAGCCGGCGGCGCCGTCGGCGCAGTTGATCGCGGAGCGGTTGGCGGTGCGCAAGGAGAGCCCGGCGAAGGTGCAGCGCTGGCTGGTGTCGCGGGGTTTTCAGCCCATCGAGCGGACAGGGTATGGCGGGGTCTGGCCGCGCACGGGGCCGTGTTACCAGACGGCGAAGGGGTTTTTGTACCGCGACAAGACGGTGACGCGGGTGTGTTTCGCGGCCGGCCGCTATCCGGTGGTGCTGTTGCGGGAGACCAAGGGGTATTACTGGACCGAGGTCTATCCCAACGATCTGTCCTACAACCTTTATGGGCCGAGCGGCCTTGGGGCGATTTCGGATGAAACGGTGGAGATTTTGAAGCGATGAGCCTGACGGCGGATACGATGGAGCTTCGCGAGCAGGAGATCGCGAAACATTACGAGGCGGCGCAGGCCATGCTGGACGGGTTCGACCACACGCCCCGCGTGGGCAAGCCGCGAGAGGCGGAGCAGGTGGAACGCTCGGCGGGCCTTGGCACGCGGCGGCGGTTCCGGACGACGACGCCGGGGCTGGTGACACGCTCGACGGCGCGGGCCGAGGGGGTTCACCTGCTGGCGACGATCGCGGCGGCGGACGGGGATGACCCGCTGACCAGCCCCTTGCAGGCGACGGTGATGCAAAGCCTGCGCCGGGCGCTGGCGATTGCGCTGGCGGTGGGCGAGGCGTTTTCCGAGGCGACGGGGCTGGCAGAGTTGCGGCGGGCGAACCTTGCGGGGTCGCTGGGGGCGGACCGGAAGACGGAGCTTACCGAACTGATGAGCGCCGAGGCGCTGGCGGTGGCCCATGTGTTTGCCAATGCGACGGCGTTTCTGCTGGGCCCGCATGGCTCGGAAGTGTCGGTGGAGGTGGGCGAGGTCGAGGAGTTGCTCACCGACAATGCGCAGCTGGCGCTGCATGGGCTGTTGTGGGAGCTGGAACAGGATATCGCGGAACTGGCGGGCGATGATGCGCGGCTGGTGGCCGTGGTGGCCGGGTTTGCCGAGCAGGCGATGGAGAAGGTTGCGATACGGGCGCAGAATGCCGGGCGGCTGGGGCCCTTTACCGGGGCGAGTTGGCGGGTGGAGGCGGATGATTTCACCATTCGCGGGTTCGAGGCGGCGGCGAAGGGCAAATCGACCACGCTGACCATGGAGTTCAAGCAGCCGCATGAGGTGGTGGGCAACCATATCGCCAAGTATCAGGCGCTGAAGCTGGCGAAGATGATCATGGCCTATGATTTCGACCGACGGCTGAACCCGTTCGTGGAGCTGGGCGGGTTCATCTTTACCTTCATGGGCGACGGCAAGCCGGGCACGGGGAAGACCACGCTGATCCGGATGATGGCGGGGTTGATCAACGGCTATTGCGAGGTGGCGGGCTATCCGTTCCGCTACATGAACCTTTCCACCGAAAGCATTGATTCCTATCAGGGAAAATCGGCGCAGAATGCCAAGAGTTTCATCAACACGGTGCTTGATCCGTCGGTCATCGGGTTCGGCACGATCGACGATATCGACCAGTTGGCCGGCAAGCGCGGCGACCGGCAGTCGTCTGCGGGTCAGTTGGAGATCACCGCCGTGCTGATGGAGAGTTTCTCGGGGGCGAACACGGTGGTGCGGGGGAATTGCACCTTCGGCATGTTCTCGAATTATCCGGAGAATGTGGACGATGCGCTGCGGCAGCGGGCGGGGGCGAGGTTTCTGGTCGACGGGCCGCAGACAAGGGAGGATTACATCGACATCCTGCATCTGCTGATGGGGAAGAACCACGACATCCCGCTGGGGTCGCATGAGTTGTATGCTGCGCAGGAGATCAAGAAGGCGGTGGCCGCAAGTTTCGAGAGCCATGGCCGGCCGCATGAAGATGGGCTGATAAGGGTCTATGAACGCGTGGAAAAAGACCTTGGGAAGCTCGATACCATCGCCAAGCTGGGCACCTATCTGAAGGGCATTCAGGAGGCGGATGAGCGGTTCACCGGCCGGGCGATCAAGAACATCACCGACGCGGTGAAGGTGCGGGCGATGGATTTCGAATTGCCGGATGAATGGATGGAGGAGCCGAATCGGTTCCTGTTCAAGCCCTACGAGGAGAAGCTGGGCATGATCGAGGAACTGCGCCAGCCGATCACGGTGGAGATGGTGATCCAGGAGATCAACCGTTACGCGGATTCGGAATTCCGCTATGCCGACAAGTCGGACGAGGTGGCGATCGAGAACATGGTTCGCGAGTTCGGGCGTACGGAGGAGGCCAAGCGGCGGTATCTGGAGGGGAAGGACGGTTGAAGCCGGCTCTGATGCCATACCGGCGCGCGGGAGGCGCGATTGAACGAGACGACGATAGATTTCTGGAATACCGGGCTGCCGCTGGCGCTTATTGCCGGGGCGGCGGGTCTTCTGCCGTTCGTTCTGATCCCGTGGCGGACGCGGTCGCATTGGCGGGTTGCGGTCGGAATCTTGGTGTCGGCGGTGTTGATGATCGGGGTGTCGGCAGGGGTTTCGGCGCTTTTCGACAAGCGCGGCATCGCGGCGGGAATCGAGATCATGGGGTTATGGCCCTTCGTCTGGTTCATGATCGTGTCGTCGCTGAAGTCGGCGCTGCTGTGGGTGCCGGTGTTGGGTCTCTTCTGGTTCAACGCGGCGCAGCGGGTGGAACGGTTGCGCGGCGAGGATATGGCGCGAAAGGACGGTGGGTGATGGGGGGGAACGTATTGGACCGGCGGAGAGGCCCCGGCTCGGGGGCCGGGGCGGGGGGCGAGAGATGAAGCGCCTGATCACCTCCGGCCTGATGTTCGGCAACCTGATCCACGTGGACAGCGCCGCGCTGGTGGAGCGGTATAACCGGGCGCTCAGGCATCTGACGGGGAAGGAGACGGGCCTCACGGATTTCTATATCGACATCTCGGGCTATTCGCCGGAGGTGGGGGACGAGTTGAACGATCCGCTTTATCTGAACCATGCGGGGGTGAACCGGCAGTTTATCCTGCTGACTACGGCGCAGAAGACGGCGCCGCTTCTGGATGCGAAGTTTTCGACGTCGCGGGGCATCCTGCGGCAGTTCATCGACGAGAACGAGCCGGCGCTGTTCGCGCTGACGGCAAGGGACGCGGTGGCGGGGGAGTTGGTGAATTCCGTCTTCGATCTGTCTGATCCGAAACGGCTTTTCGATATCAGGCGGATCGTGATCGAGGCCGATACGACGAACGGGCGCATCCGGCGGGCGGAGGAGCTGGACCGGAAGGTCGACCGCTTCCTCAAGGAGGAGGATGCGTGGTTCGACGATGTGCTGATCGCCGAGATGATCGGGCTGGCGGGCGAGACCGGGGATATCGTGCGCAACCCGGTCAAGCTGAAGCAGATGGAGTTCGAGCAGCGGAATTTCTGGACGGCGCACTTCGGCGGGCTGTACCTGTTTCAGGATCTGGAGCTTCCCGGCGTGCTGGCCTCGGCCGGGAAGGAGGGGCTGGGCGATCTGCCGATCGAGTATGTGTTCGGGCTGGAGGAGCGGAACCGGATCGCGAATTTCCTCGACCTGAACGGACTGGTGGAACCCATTGTAAAGGCAAGGGGAATCGATTCTTCGGCGATCTTGCGGCAGAAGATGGATTTCCTGATGGTCGACGCGCTGGCCGATGCCGGGGTCAACCTTGCCGGGCGGACGCGAAGCGATATGCGGCGGTTGGCGCGCACCCATGCGGGGCAGTTGCCGGAGGAGTTTCACGCGCTGGCCGCGCTGCTGAACTGGGCCGAGAGCGGCGGGCCGTGGCCCACCATCGGCAGTGACAGCCCGGCCTATTTCTATACGCTGCGGGCCGCCGCGCACAAGGATGCGGACCTTGTGAACATGCTGCTGGCGGAGCTGGCGCCCAAGGATTTTCGCCAGCTCTTCATCTGTCACAAGGAGCTGTTCTATCGCCGTTATGCCGGCTGGACCGAGACCAAGAAGGCCTATGTGGTTGAGTACCTGCTCAACGAATATCAGGTGGACAAGGTGGGCGCGCGCAAGGCACTCTTTGGCCGGGACGCGCCGATGGAAGAGACGAAACCGGAGCGGGACATGGACGAGCTGATCGAGCTTGTGGGTCCGTGGGGCCCGGTGAGGAGGTAAGGCATGGCGGCACTGGCCAAGCTTGTTGTGATTGGCTTCATCGTGTTGACGGTGATTTATCTGTGCCTGTCGCTCTATTCCCGGTCGGTGCGCAAGGGGAAGCTTGCCGAATGGTGGGAGGACGAGGGCCGGCCGGGCGACCGGGAGGCCTATATCGAGGCGGGGCTGAAGGAATACGAGGGCTCGCTCCGGCGGAAGCTGATCTGGGGCGTTTATATCGTGCCTGTCGTGGTGATCAGCGCGGTCATTTATTTCACGAATTTTCACTGAGGCGGGGCGATGGTTTATTTGAAATGGGGGTTCTGGATCATCGTCTGGCTGCTGATCGCGGCGTTCTTTCACTATACCCTGCCGCAGCACGATATCGCGCGGATCACCGACACCTATGAAAAACGGATCGATTTCGGGGAGAATTCGATCTTTTGGGCGAGCCCGGATGTGGGGAACGATACCGGGGCGGTGAACCGTGACGTGTTCTTCATCCAGGCGGTGCGCAGAAACGGCCGGGTGATGGTCTATCGCAACGAGGATACGGGCTGGGGCTGGCCGCCCTATTTCAAGTTCGACACCTCGAACCTGCAGGCCGAGGCGGCCGACCTGAGATCAAGTGCGGACAGCCCGAAATGGGTGTCGATCAAGCATTACGGCTGGCGCAACGAGTTCATGTCGATCTATCCTAACGCGGTCAGCGTGCGCGCCGTGGCGGGGCCGGATGTGGGCACTGGAATTCCGTGGTTCAACATCCTGATAATTGGGTGTTTTCTACTTGTCGCGCTGGGAATTTGGGCGTTGTGGCGACGGTTTCGCGCGCGGCGGATCGACCCGGTCTTCGACGATATCGGCGAAAGCTGGGATGCCGCCGGCGACCGTGTCGGTCACCATCGCGGGCGGTTCAAGCGCTGGCGGGATAGCTGGAAGCCCAAACACAAGCGGTGATTTTCGAGAATGGGAAAGTGGTGGGCGACCTAGGAATCGAACCTAGCGTGCGTCTCCGCGAGGGAGTTACAGTCCCCTGCCACACCTTGCGGCCTGTCGCCCACTTTATGCCCCGGGTCGCCCCGTGGCGTGACGGCGTATTTAGAAGCGCGGCCTTGGCCCGTCAACCGGAAAATGCCTTGCGGGCGGCGCCGCCGGCGCGCATTGTCGCGGCCCGGACAAGGAGGGCATTCATGGCCGCGAAGAAACCCCGCTGGGTGGTCGAGAAGGAGCAGGCGAAGAAGGCGGCAACGGCCGAGACCGTGTGGCTTTTCGGGCTGCACGCGGTGCGCGATGCGCTGCAGAACCCGGCGCGCGAGAAGCTGCGGCTGGTGGTGACGAAGAACGCGCTGGACCGGCTGGGCGAGGCGGTGGTGGCGGAGGCCGGGATAGACCCCGAAATGGCGGATCCGCGGAAATTCCCCGCGCCGCTTGATCCGCAATCGGTGCATCAGGGGGCGGCGATGGAGGTGAAGCCGCTGGACTGGGGCAGTTTGGCGGATCGGTGCCTTGGCGATGGCGAGCGGGTGCCGCGGGTGGTGATGCTCGACAGGGTGACGGACCCGCATAACGTGGGGGCGATCCTGCGCTCGGCCGAGGTGTTCGGGGCCTGCGCGGTGGTGGCGCCGAGGCATCATTCGGCGCCCGAGACCGGCGCGTTGGCCAAGACGGCGAGCGGGGCGCTGGAGCGGCAGCCCTATCTGCGGGTGCGGAACCTTGCGGATGCGATCACCGAGTTGCAGGGGATGGGGTACGTGGTGCTGGGCCTCGATGGCGAGGCGGAGGCGACGATCGAACAGGCGCTGGAGGGGCGGCGCGACCGGCCCGTGGCGCTGGTGCTGGGGGCGGAGGGGCCGGGGCTGCGCGAGAAGACGCGGGAGACGGTCGATCAACTGGTGCGGATTCCGTTTTCCGGGGCGTTCGGTTCGCTCAACGTGTCGAACGCGGCGGCGGTGTCGCTTTATGCCGCGCGGGCGGAGGGCTAGGCGGAGGTGTCGCGCAGGAGGCCGAAGACACGGCCCTTGAGACACCATGAGACGCCGAAGGCGACAAGCCCAAGCGCCTCGAACCAGAAGGTGAGGTTGGCGCGGTTCCAGGCCGAGAAGCCCTGAAGCGGGTCTTCGAGGCCGAAGGAGCGGATGAACTTGTAGAGCAGCGCGCCGATGGCGACGAGGATCAGGATGCCGCAGGTGCGATAGGCGAGGTTGCGCAGGCGTTTTTTGCCGTGGCAGAGGCCCGTGGCGGTGACGGAAGCGGGCGACTGGGGGCGCGGGAAAACCACCAGCGAGAAGTAGGCCAGCACGAGGAACATGCCGGCGGCAGAGCCGTAATGCGCGTAGGTGAGCAGCCCGTCGTTGATGCCGATAGTGGCCCAGAAATCGAAGCTGGCGGTGCCGGTGACCGGGGTGTCGGGGGGCTGGTTGGCATGGCCGCCTTGCGTGTTCGTCAGGAAGACGCGGGAGGCGAGGCCGCCGTAATCCTCGCAGCCCTTGCCGGTGGTGGGCACCAGCGCCACGCCGAAGGCGCAGAGCCCGGCAAGGCGGGCGGCGCGCATGTCCCACTTGTTGTGACCGAGATAGCCATCGACCGCCTGCTGCCGCCCGCCGGGGACGGGCGGGAGGTGGTAGAAGAAGGTCATCTGCAAGCCGATGAAGCAGAGCGTGCCGACCAGAATGTCGCCACCAAGGCGGGAATAATAATAGTGGCTGATTGAATCGATACCGGGGCAGGTGTTGCCGAGGGCGCTGATCAGGAACAGCGCGAAGGGCAGGAGGAGGGCGGCAAGGCCGACGCCCTTGTTGACCGATTCAAGCTTGATCCGGAAGGGCAGGCCATCGTCGGCATGGGCCCGGAGCGAGACGATATCCATTGCTTTGGCCCCCCGGTGGCTAAACCTATGGGCGAATGATACGGCGCGGATGGCGCGCGCGTCCAGTCGTTGCGGTTGCAACCGGGCGGGGGAGTGCCTTTATCGGGTAGGTGGATTTTAACGGGGGACGGATGCCGGAGGGACGAAAGATTGCCACCTGCTGTTATTGCGGGACGCGCGCCATTCTGGTGTTTGACCGGGCGCGGCACGAGTTGACCTGCCAGGGCTGCGGGGCGCCGCTGCACAACATGAAGTCGATGCCGCAGGAGGTTGGCAGAGAAAGGAAACCCGTCGGCAAACGCAACGCCGGCAAGCGCAACACGGGCCGGCGCGATTTACCGCAATTCCCGCGCGAGGCGCCAAGGGATGGCGACCACGGCTATCACCGGGCGTGGCACCCGGTGAAGCACAAGAAGACGCGCAAGAAGCGCAAACCGATGCTGCGGCGGTTGGCGGAGGAGATCTGGGACGAGGTCGAGGATATTTTCGACTGAGGGCACGGCCGCGTTAACGTGCCGTTCACAGCTATATTACATTCTCTTTTTATTATTGGAATCGGACCTATCTACTGTCCCAGAGGCGCTGGTACGGAACACCGGCGTTTCTCTTCACTGTCCCTCGTTCCGCGACTGGCGCCCGGCATTGCCCGGGCGCTTTTTTTTGGCCGGCGCCTGCTGCGCTGCGGGCTTTCACTGCGGGCCGGGGCGGCTTATTCCTGATGGCATGTCCGAGAGCTATTCCGATTCCCACCTGCGCCGAATCCTCAACCGCACCCGCCGCATCGCGGTGGTGGGTGTGTCGCTCAACGAGGTACGGCCGAGCTATTACGTGGCGCGCTACCTGTCGCTGAAGAAGTTCGAGGTGTTTCCGGTGAACCCCGCCTATGCTGGCCAGACGGTGTTCGGGCGCAAGGTGCATGCCAGCCTGTCGGATATCGGCGAGGCGGTCGACATGGTCGATATCTTCCGCCGGCCGGAGCATGTGCCGGAGGTGGTGGACGAAGCGCTGGAGGTGTTTCCGGAGCTGCAGACGGTCTGGATGCAGATCGGCGTGATCCACGAGGCGGCGGCGGAGACGGCGCGGGCGCGGGGGGTCGACGTGATCATGAACCGGTGCCCGAAGATCGAGTATCAGCGGCTGTTCGGTGAACTGCGGATGGGCGGGTTCAATACCGGCGTGATTTCCTCGAAGCTGTGAGCAAGGTTTTGGGGCGCTGCCCCGTCGCGCCGGGGGCGCGACTCCCCGGGATATTTTCGGCCAGAAGAAGCGGGGGGGGCGCTAGCCCGGGGCGGCTTCGATATCGGCAGCGATGCGGGTGTCGCGGAGGGGTTTCACGATCGCGATGGCCTTCTGGTAGAGCGGGTGGGTCTTGTAGGCGGCAAGTGCCGCGTCGTCGGGGAATTCGGCGTAGACGACCAGATCGACAGGGGCTTCGGTGAGCGTGTCGGCGTTGAGGTTGGGGCTGACCTCCCAATGACTGGAATGCGGGATGTCGGCCAGCAGGGTCAGGCCGTCGCGCACGCGGTCGAGATCGGCCCTGTCGCGCAGGGTGAAGAAGACGATGTGACGGATCATGTCTTGCGGGCGGCTTTCTCGGCAAGGCCGGAGCGGGACTGGCGGTTATCGAGTTCGGCCATCACGTCGGCCACGGAGACGCCGCGGGAATGCAGCATGACGAGGAGGTGAAAGAGCACGTCGGCGGCCTCGGAGGTGAGGCGCTCGGGGTCGTTCTTCACCGCTTCGATGATGGCCTCGATGGCCTCCTCGCCGAATTTCTCGGCCACTTTCTCGGGGCCCTTGGCGAGCAGCTTGGCGGTCCAGCTCTCCTCGGGGGAGGCGGCGGCGCGGACGGTGACGATCTGTTCGAGCTCTTCGAGGGTCATGCGCCGGTTCTCATCGGGATGCCGGCCTCGGCCATGTGGGCCTTGGCCTGGGCGATGGTGTAGTCGCCGAAATGGAAGATGGAGGCGGCGAGGACGGCGGAGGCACCGCCCTTGGTCACGCCATCGATGAGGTGGTCGAGATTGCCCACGCCGCCCGAGGCGATGACGGGGATCGAAACGGCATCGGAGATGGCGCGGGTGAGGGGCAGGTTGAAGCCAGCGCGGGTACCGTCGCGGTCCATCGAGGTGAGGAGGATTTCGCCGGCGCCTTTCGCTTCGACCAGTTTGGCGAATTCGATCGCGTCGATGCCGGTGGGTTTGCGGCCGCCATGGGTGAAGATCTCCCATTTGCCGGGCGAGACGGTCTTGGCGTCGATCGCCACCACGATGCACTGGCTGCCGAAGCGGTCGGCGGCCTCGCGCACCACGTCGGGGTTGGCGACGGCGGCGGAGTTGAAGCTGACCTTGTCGGCGCCCGCGAGCAGGAGGGCGCGGACGTCTTCCGCCGTGCGCACGCCGCCGCCCACGGTGAGCGGGATGTAGCAATTCTCGGCCGTGCGGCGGACCACGTCGAACATGGTGCCGCGGTTTTCGTGGGTGGCGTGGATGTCGAGGAAGCAAAGCTCGTCGGCGCCGGCGGCGTCATAGGCTTTGGCCGCGTCAACCGGGTCGCCCGCGTCGCGCAGGTTGACGAAGTTGACGCCCTTGACCACGCGACCATCGGCCACGTCGAGGCAGGGGATGATGCGGGTCTTGAGCATGGGGTGCCGCCTGTCGGGTGGTTTACCGGCTGTTTAGGGGCAAAGCGGGCGATATGCCAGAGGCGGCGGTCAGGCCGGGCCGGGTTTGCGGGCCAGGAGGTTCGCGGTGTAGGCGAAGATCGCCAGCGGGATGCCGGCGAGGATGTAGACCTTGCCGGCGAGGACCTGCAGCGGAAGGGTGCGGGTGACGGTTTCGCCAAGCGTGGCGCTGCCGAGGCAGGTGTCGTAACCGGTCATCAGCGATCCGGCGCAGGCCAGCATGGGAAGGGTCACCATGGCGGCGAGCAGCACGGCAATACAGCCGCCCCAGAACATGAGCGCGCGGGCCGGCGCAAAGGCGAGGTTGCGGGCGGTGGCGACCGCGACGATGGCGGGCATGCCGAAGAAGAAGGACAGAAGGATATCGTTCAGCATGGGCGGGCCCTCTCGCGGCGGTGACGCTGGGGGCATTATGGGCGGCGGTGGTTTTCTGTCAACGTGGGGTTGACGGGCAGGGGATCGCCGATCCGGCACAGTTCACGGGGATGTTGGTGGGCAAACCCGGCGGCATGGCCGAGGATGTGGGTGATTTGAGCATAGAATTGGAGGAGCGAAGAAATGCGGAAGCTGTTGCAGGCGTTGGTGCTGGGCGGATCGGTATGGGCCGCGCCGGTCTTGGCGGATGAGGACGATATCGTGCGGGTCAAGGCCGCGGGGGATGTCGGGGCGGTGATGGCGGCGCTGGAACAGGCGGTCGAGGGCGCCGGGGCGACGGTGTTCGCCAAGGTCGACCATGGCGCGGGCGCCGAAGGGGCCGGGCTGGAGCTTGGTGCCTCGCAGCTTCTGATCTTCGGCAATCCGCAGCTTGGCACGCCCGCGATGCAGGCCAATCCGCTGGCGGGGCTTTACCTGCCGCTGAAGGTGCTGGTCTACGAGGATGCGGGCGGGCAGGTGTGGCTGGCCTATGAAGAGCCCGAGGAGACGCTGGACGATCTGGACGGGGTGGACGATGACGACGATTACATCGCCAAGATGACCGGAGCGCTGAAAAAGCTTACGACGGCAGCGGCCGGCGGCTGATCAGCCGCGCTTCGCCCTCAGACGCAGGTGGCGGATGAGGGCGAAGAGGCCCCATGCCGCACCGGAGGCCAGCACGAAGGGCCCGAAGATGAGCGGGCCCCACGCGGCCAGCACGCCCATCATGGCGGCGGTGTCGCCCACGTCGCGGCCGTGGAAATCGCAGGGGTAGGCGCCGGCCTCGTCGATGCGGCAGCCGTAAAGAATACCGAGGATCAGCACGCCCGCGACGCAGCCGAGCCAGAGCAGCACGGGCAGCAGGGTCATGAAGGCGAAGAAGCGGTTGATCCAGCGGGGCATTTTCATGTCTTAGCCCGGCCCGGCGGTGCTGTCACGCGGTTCAGATCTCGAAGGTGGGCAGCCGGTCGAGCGCGTCGGTGAGCGCGATGCCCCAGTCGCGCGAGACGGTTTGGAAATAGGGGTCGTCGATCTCGATCCGGCCGGTCTTGCCCTTTGTCAGGCTGTCGGTTTCGTAGACATGGTAATCGATCGGCGCGCCGACGGTGAGATTGGCCTTGAGGGTGGAATCGAAGCTGACCAGCAGCAGGCGGAGCGCCTTTTCGAAGCTCATGTCGGGCCGGTAGGCGCGCACGAGGATGGGGCGGCCATACTTGATTTCGCCGATCTGGAAATAGGGCGTGTCTTCGCCGGTTTCGATGAAGTTCCCTTCGGGGTAGATCAGGAACATGCGCGGCGGGCCGCCCTTGATCTGACCGCCGAGAAGCATGGTGGCATGAAAGGCGCTGTCGGCCTGCTGGCCGGTCTGGGCGTGGGCCTCGATCACTTCGCGCAGAACATCGGCGATCAGCCGGGCGGCCTGAAACATCGAGGGCGCGGCCATCAGCGAGGGGTCGCGGTCGTCCGGGGCCTTGGTGCGTTCCTCCAGCAGGCTGATGACGGCCTGTGTGGTGGCGAGGTTGCCAGCGCTCAGCAGGGTGAGTACACGCTCGCCGGGGTTTTCGAAGATCTTCATCTTGCGGAAGGTCGAGATATTGTCGAGCCCGGCATTGGTGCGGGTGTCGGACATGAAGACGAGGCCGTGATCCAGCATCATACCCACGCAATATGTCATCTGTCGGCCCTTACTGCTGCGCCACCTCGATCTCGACCGACAGGCGTTCGCCCGATCCGCCGATCCGGGTTCCAGTTACAGGCGCGGCGTCGGTATAGTCCAGCCCGGTTGCGACACGGACGTAGCGTGTATCCGGAGAAATGCCGTTGGAGATGTCGAATCCGACCCAGCCGAGCCCGTTCACATGGGCCTCGGCCCAGGCGTGCATCGCCTGCTGCCGGATCGAATCATTGAGCATGAGGTAGCCCGAGACGTAGCGCGCCGGATAGCCCAGCCGGCGGGCGCCGGCGAGGAAGATGTGGGTGTGATCCTGACAGACGCCCTTGCCGGCGGTGATGGCGTCTTCGGCGGACCAGTTGGGCTCGGACGAGGCGAGTTCGTAGGCGACCTCGCCCCGGATGACGGCGGAAAGGGCGTGAAGCTGGTCGAGGTCGCCCTCGGCATCCACCTGACGAACGAGCGCCCCCACGCCTTGACCGGGTTTGGTCTGGGTCGTGCTGGTGAGATAGAGCCAGAGGGGTGCGGGGCCCTGGTGGGGGCCGAGGATGCCATGGCTTTCGGTGATGTCGAGCGTACCGGCGGAGGTGATCGTCAGCTCCTGCGCGCCGGCGTCGATGCTGAGCAATTCGACCACGTTGTTGTGGTGATCCTGAAAGGTCAGTTCCTTTCGCCCGCCGGTGACGTCGGTCGCCCAGTTCACCACGTTTTGCTGGTGGCTGGTCTTGGGGGTCTTGCGCAATTGTTGCAGGCCGAAGCTGACGGGCTCGGGAAACTGGTAGCGGGTGGTGTGGCTGATCGATAGGCGCATGGGGCTCACTTGTAGAACCTGTAGTCGATCTCGATCTGGCCGCCGAGATCGGAGAGCAGGCCGAGGATCTGTTGCAGGTATTCGTGGAGGCCGTAGTCAAAGATCGCGTCGATGTCGTGGCAGAGGAACTGGCGGTCGATGTGGTCGGCCTTGGCGAAGGCGGGCGGGCGGGTGCCGTAATTGGAGCAGAGATAGCCCAGATTATCGCGCAGCTTGCAGACGCAGAAGGCGAGAGAGCGGGGCATGCGCTTGTCGAGAATGAGGAAATGGGCAATGTCGCGCGGCTCGTAATGGCTGCCGTATTCCATGCGAAAGCCGCCGCGGGCCGAGACCGAGCGCAGGATGGTTTCCCATTGCACGTTGTCGATGGAGGAGCCCACCGACATGACCGAGGGCAGCAGAACGTAATATTTCACGTCGAGGATGCGGGCGGTGTTGTCGGCCCGTTCGAGGAAGGTGCCGATCCGGGCGAAATCGTAGATGTCGTTGCGCAGCATCGTGCCGTGGGTGGCGCCGCGCACCAGCGCGCTGCGCTGGCGCAAATCGCCCAGCACGCCGGGCAGGTCGCGTTCCGAAACCTTGCGGGAGAGCAGGTCGCGGGCGGCCATGTAGGCGCTGTTGGTGGCTTCCCAGACTTCGTGGGTCAGGGCGGTGCGCACCATGCGGGCGTTGAGGCGGGCGCCCTCGATGCAGGAGCGGACGGAGGAGCCGTTTTCCTTGGACCGCAGCATCCAGTCGATGGCGGCGTCCTTGGTGACCGTGTCGTGGTAGGCATGGAAGGCGGCATCGACCCCGGCCGTCTGCATGACCGAGCGCCATTCATCGTCGGTGCTGCCCGAGCGGGTCAGCGCGATGCGCTGGCCGGTCTCGATCAGGCGGGCGGTGTTCTCGGCCCGCTCGAGATAGCGATACATCCAGAAGAGGCCGTTGGCGGTTTTTCCCAGCATCGTCAATCCTCCAGCACCCAGGTGTCCTTGGTGCCGCCGCCTTGCGACGAGTTGACGACGAGCGAGCCCTTTTCCAGCGCCACGCGGGTCAGGCCGCCGGGGGTGATATGCACACGCTCGGGGCTGCAGAGCACGAAGGGGCGCAGGTCGACATGGCGGGGCGTGAGGCCCGAGCGCGACAGGATCGGCACGGTCGAGAGCGAGAGCGTGGGCTGGGCGATGTAGTTGGCGGGGCGGGCCTTGAGCTTCTTGCGGAACTCGGCCAGCTCCTTTTTCGAGGAGGTGGGGCCGATCAGCATGCCGTAGCCGCCCGATCCGTGCACCTCCTTGACCACCAGGTCGGCGAGGTTGTCGAGCACATAGGCGAGCGAGTCCTCCTCGGAACAGCGCCAAGTGGGCACGTTTTCCAGCAAGGGACGTTCGCCGGTGTAGAATTCGACGATATCGGGCATGTAGCTGTAGATCGCCTTGTCGTCGGCGATGCCGGTGCCGGGCGCGTTGGCGATGGTGATGCCGCCGGCGCGGTAGACATCCATGATGCCGGGCACGCCCAATGCGCTGTCGGGATTGAAGTTGAGCGGGTCGAGGAAGTCGTCGTCGACCCGGCGGTAGAGCACGTCGATGGGCTTGTAGCCCTCTGTGGTGCGCATGGCGACGCGGCCGTCGACAACCCGCAGGTCGTGCCCTTCGACTAGTTCCACGCCCATCTGGTCGGCGAGGAAGGCGTGCTCGAAATAGGCGGAGTTGAAAATGCCCGGCGTCAGGACCGCGACGGTGGGCTTCGGCCCGGTCAGGGGAGGGGCGCAGGCGGCGAGCGAGCGGCGCAGGTCGGACGGGTAGTTCTGGACCGGCTGGACGCTGTTGCGCGAGAAGAGTTCGGGGAACATCCGCAGCATGGTCTCGCGGTTTTCCAGCATGTAGCTGACGCCCGACGGGGTGCGGGCGTTATCCTCGAGCACGTAGAACTGATCGTCGCCGGTGCGCACGAGGTCGATGCCCACGATATGGGTGTAGATACCGCCCGGCGGTGTGACGCCGATCATGTGGGGCAGGAAGGCGGCGTTGCGGCTGATCATCTCTTCGGGAATGCGGCCCGCGCGGACGATTTCCTGTTTGTGATAGATGTCGTGGAGGAAGGCGTTGATCGCGCGGACCCGCTGTTCGATGCCGCGCCCGAGCTTCTGCCACTCGCGGCCCGAGATGATGCGGGGCACGATGTCGAAGGGGATGAGGCGTTCCTCGGCCTCGGCCCGGCCATAGACGTTGAAGGTGATTCCCGTCAGGCGGAAGAGTTCCTCGGCTTCGCGCTGTTTGGCGCGCAGGCGCTTGGGTTCCTCGCCGTCGTACCAGGATTTGAAATCGGAATAGGGCGGGCGGAGCGAGTCCGACGTGCCCCACATCTCGTCGAAAATGTCCTGCGTGTTCATGGGGGGATTAAGACATGGATTTCCGTTTGCGCAAAGGGCCTTGGTGGCGGGCGTGCTTGCAGGCCGCGTGAAATGGTTAAAATTCAGGCGCTTGCGCGTGCCTGAGTCGGCGCGCGTGGCGGGGCGCGGGCGGCTCGTGGGATCGCCGGTCCGGGTGGCGCAACGTGACGCTCGAAAAACCGCGACGGGCTGCTATCGTTGGGGCATGTCGGGATGGGCCGGTCGGCCATGCGCGCCGGGACAGCGCCAATCGCCAGAAGGAGCGGTGAACAGCCATGAAACTGTCGGTCAACGGGTTGGAGCATGAGGTTGATGTGGAGGCGGAGATGCCGCTTCTGTGGGTGCTCAGGGACGAGTTGCGGATCAGCGGGCCGAAATACGGCTGTGGCATCGCGCAATGCGGGGCCTGCACGGTGCATATGGACGGGATCGCCGTGCGGTCCTGCCAGATCGCCGCCGGGGATGCCGAGGGGGCAGATGTGGTCACGATCGAAGGGATGGGCACGCCCGAAAGCCTGCACGCGGTGCAGGCCGCGTGGATCGAGCATCAGGTGGCGCAGTGCGGATATTGCCAGTCGGGGCAGATCATGCAGGCGGCCTATCTGTTGGCGATGATCCCCGAGCCGTCGGACGAGGATATCGACAAGGTGATGGGCGGGAACCTGTGCCGGTGCGGGACGTATCCGCGTATCCGGGCCGCGATCCGGTCTGCCGCTGATGCGATGAAGGGGCCCTGAAATGAGCCGGTTGGGAACGATCACGCGCCGTGCCTTCCTCGTGGGCTCCGCCGCAGTGGCGGGCGGCGCGGCGTTCGGCATTTATATGGTGCGCAAGCCGCATGGGAACCCGCTGGCGGCGGGGCTGCAGGAGGGGCAGGCGGCCTTGACCCCTTACGTTCGGATCGACGGCGAGGGGGTGACGCTGATCACTCCGCGGGCCGACCTGGGGCAGGGGGCCTATCACGTGCAGGCCGCGCTTCTGGCCGAGGAGCTGGATGTCGAACTGGAGGATATCCGCGTCGATCCGGGCCCGCCGAGCGGCGCCTACTGGAATACCGCCATGGCCGAGGAAGCGGCGGAGTTCATGGTGCCGTCGCAGGGGATCATGCAGGCCGGGGCGGCCAATGTCGTGGGCGCAGCGATGAAGGTGATGGGGCTGCAGATCACGGGCGGCTCGACCACCGTGCCGGACGGGTTCGACAAGCTGCGCGCGGCCGGGGCGTCGGCGCGGGAGACGCTGAAGGCCGCCGCGGCGGCGAAGGCGGGCGTATCGGTGGGTGTGGTGACGACCGAGGCAGGGCATGTTTTGCTGCCGGACGGGGCGAGGATCTCCTATGCCGAGCTGGCGCCGGACGTGGCGGGCATGGAAGTGGTGCAGGATGTGCCGCTGCGCGATCCGGGCCAGTGGCGCTATATCGGCAAGCCGATGCGGCGGATCGACATCGTGGCGAAATCGACCGGCACGCAGGCCTATGGGATCGATGCGCAGATCGAGGGCATGGTGCATGCCGCGATCCGGCTGAACCCGGCGCAGGGCGGCGGGATCGAGAGCTTTGACGCGAGCGAGGCGGAGGCGATGCGCGGGGTGAAGGCCGTCGTGCCGGTGACGGGCGGCGTGGCCGTGGTGGCCGACAACACGTGGCGGGCGTTCAAGGCGGCGGAGGCGGTGAAGGTCGAATGGGGCGCGGCGCCGTTCCCGGCCTCGATGGACGAGCATTGGGCGGCGCTGGGCCGGGCCTTTGCGGAGGAGGCGCAGGACAGCCGGAACCGCGATGACGGCGACGTCGAGGGGGCGCTGGGCACGGGCGAGGTGATCGAGGCGGAGTACCGCGCGCCCTATCTTGCCCATGCGCCAATGGAGCCGATCAACGCGGTGGTGCGGGTGGATGACGATGGCGCCGAGGTGTGGACCGGCACGCAAATCCCGCGTTTCGTGCAGCAGAACGTGGCGAAGATTGCCGGGGTGGCGGTCGACAAGGTGGTCGTGAACGCGCTGATGATGGGCGGGAGTTTCGGGCACCGGCTGGAGGACGAGGTGGTCAAACAGGCGACCGAGATCGCGATGACGATGAAGGGCACGCCGGTCAAGCTGACCTATTCGCGGGAGGAGGACATGCTGCACGACTTCCCGCGCCAGATCGCCATGGGGCGGCTGCGGGGGAAGGTGGCCGAGGGCCGGGTGGACACCATGGACCTGTCGATTGCCATGCCCTCGGTCATGGCCTCGCAGATGGGCCGGCAGGGACAGCCGGTGCCGGGGCCGGACAGCCAGATCGTCTCGGGGGCATGGAATGCGCCGTTTGCCATTCCGAACCACCGGGTGACCGGGTATCGGGCGCCGGAGCTGGCGCCGATCTCCTCGTGGCGGTCGGTGGGGGCCTCGACCAACGGTTTTTTCTATAATGCGGCGCTGGATGAGCTGATCCATGCCGCGGCGGCCGACCCGATGGAGGAGCGGTTGCGGCTATGCGACGATCCGCTGTCGCGGCAGGTGCTGGAGGCGGTGGCGGAGATGTCCTCGTGGAACGGCTCGCTGGGCGACGGGCGGGGGCGCGGCGTGGCCTTCGTGCAGAGCTTCGGCGTGCGCTGTGCCGAGGTGGTGGAGGTGAGCGAGGGTGAGCGCGGTTTGAGCATCGACAAGGTCTGGGTGGCGGCCGAGGTGGGCCGGGTGGTCGACCCGGTGAATTTCGAGAACCACGTGCAGGGCGCGGTGATCTGGGGGCTGGGGCATGCGATGAACTGCGAGACGACCTATGCCGGGGGACGGGCCGAGCAGGACAATTACCACGCCTTCGAAGGGATGCGGATTTGGCAAACGCCAGAGATCATGGTGCGCGGGCTGGAGAATGGCGAGCGGGTCACGGGGGTGGGCGAGCCGCCGGTGCCGCCCGCCGCGCCGGCGCTTGCGGGGGCGATTTTTGCCGCGACGGGGCAGCGGCTGCGGGAGATGCCGTTCAGCAAGTTCGTGGATTTCGCATGAGGGGGGCCGGGATCCTTTTCGCGCTGGCGCTGCCGTTGGCGGCGGGGGCAGAGGAACTGGTGATCGAGCCGCCCGCGGAAGGCTCGGTCAGCCGGGAGGCGGGGCTGGCGGCGTGGGAACGGATCAACGAGGTCGTCTCGCATCCGCGCTGTGCCAATTGCCATGTGGGCCCGGACAACCTGCCGATGTGGTCGGGGCCGAGCTATGGCGAAACGCGGCCGCATGGGATGAATATCGACGGTGGTGAAAGCCGGGTCGGGGCGGAATACGTGCCCTGCCAGGCGTGTCATGCCTTCAGCGAGACGGGCGGCAACATGGGCGCCCACGAGGCGCCGCAGGTCGCGGATGCGTGGCATCTGGCGCCGGTGGAAATGCAGTGGTTCGGCAAGAGCTCGGTCGAGATCTGCCGACAGTTGCGCGACCCCGAGCGTAATGGCGGGCAGGATTACGTGGAACTGGCCGAGCACCTTGCCCACGGGCCGCTGGTCAGCTGGGGCTGGGCGCCCGGCGGGGGGCGGGAGCCTGCGCCCTACAGCCTGCAGGCGCATATAGAGGACATGCTGACCTGGGGCGCGGCGGGGTTTCCCTGCGAGGATGAGCAGGGAGACGGAGATGAGTAGCGGGCTCTTGCGGATGGCCGCCGTCCTGATGCTGATGGTGGGTGCGCTGCACGCGGTATCGACCCTTTTCGCCGGTGTCACCACGGCCGGAATTGCCGGGCTTTTGCCGGTGGTGGGGGCGATGGTGGTGGCGGCCGGGCTCTGGCGCGGTTGGCGGTGGCTGGCATGGCTGGCCATGCTGGCCGCGATCGTGGGCATCGGCGCGGTGCTGGGCCGCGCGGGGACCGGGCCCGTCCCGGATATCGTGCAATATCTCCTTCTGACGGCCTATGCGGTGTTCGTCATGCTGACCTTTGCCGCGCTTTGGCAGGGGCGAGCTGCGCGGGCGCCAGACCGGTCAGAACCCGTCGAAATCCGAAAGTGAGGGCAGCGCCAGACCGTCGGTACCGGTTGCGGGCAGGTCGGGCAACGGGGTGGGGAGGGAGGCCACAGCCTTCGCGGCCGGGGCCGGTTTCAACGGCTTTGACGGTCGTACCGGCGCCTTCGGTTCGTCCGGATGGCGGGTGCGGGCGGGTGCGGCGCGTCGGGAAGTATCGGACGACGCCCCCGGCACGACGGTTAGCGCCGCGGTTTCCTGCATCAGCCGGGCGGCTGTGGCGGTGAGCTGTCCGGTGATCCCGACCGTGGATTTCGTGGCGGCGTCGAGCTGGCCGATGCGGTCGTTGATCTCGCGGATGCCAGCCGCCTGATCGCGCGCGGCGCGGGCGGTTTCGGAGATCACGGTTTCGAAACTGATGGTGTTTGCGAGGATCGCCTCGAGCCGCTCGCCCGAGGTGGTGACGAGGCGGCTGCCGGTGCTGACATGGGTGGCGCTTTCGGTGATCAGCGCCTTGATCTCCTTTGCCGATTCCGAGGCGCGCTGGGCCAGCGAGCGGACCTCCGAGGCGACGACGGCAAAGCCCTTGCCGGCCTCGCCCGCGCGGGCGGCTTCGACCCCTGCATTGAGGGCGAGCAGGTTGGTCTGGAACGCGATGCCGTCGATCACGCCGATGATGTGGCGGACGTTGTCGCTGCTTTCCTCGATCCGTTGCATCGCCTCCATCGCCTCGCGCACGACGGCGGCGCCGCTTTCAGCCTGGGCGCGGCTGTCATGGGTCACGGTTTCGGCATGATCGAGCCGTTCGCTGGCGCCGCGGACATTTTCGGTGAGCTGGGTCAGGGCGGTGGCGGAATCGTCTAGCAGCGAGGCCTGCGATTCGGCGCGATCCGCCAGGTCGGTGGCCGCGCGATTTATGTCCGCCGTGCCGTCGCGAAGGGCACCGGCCGCGTCCCGGACCGGGCCGAACATGTCCTCCAGGGCCGCAGCGGTGGTGTTGAAGCCGTTACGCAAGCTCTCCAGTTCCGGCGGGGCGGAGGGCGTTTCGGGGATGCGGGAGGCGAAATCCCCGGCGGCAAGGCGCGACAGGCCTTCCGCGATTCCGCCGGCGGCCCGGACCGCCGCTTCGGTGTTCTGCTCGGTCGGGGCGGGGGCCGGTGTGGCCGGACGCTCCGGCGTGTCGCGCCTTCGGCGCTCTTTCGTCAGACTTTCCCTGAACGCGATGAGGCCGCGGGCGAGGTCGCCCGCCGCGCCGGGTCGGTCGGTGTGGGGAATGTCGTCGGTTTCGCCGCGTTCGACCCGGCCGAGGGCAAGACGAATGTCGGTGAGCGGATTCAGCAGCCGCAACTTCAGGCCCGCGAACGCCCCGAACGCCAGCGCGGCGACCATGCCGGCGGGGGCGAGCCCGGCAAGAAGGGCGGCGGTGCGGGTGTCGGGATCGACCCGGAACAATGCAACGAGGGCGAGGCCCATAAGCCCGATGGACAGGATGGCCGGGATCGGGCTGTGGGGACGGGAGGCGGAGCGGGGCATGGGTGGTTCCTTCATGCTGGGCGGTGAGGTGGGCTTGGAATGCGGCGGGCGTTTCAGAACAGTTCGACGCTACAGGCCGGTGTTGCGGGGCGATGAGCCGTTTGCTCGGACCGCGGGATGTCGAGGCGCGCGGGGTCCACGCGTTCGGCCCGCGCGAGCCCGGTGGCGGGCCGGAAGCGCAGCCGCCGGCCGAACGTGCCGCCGGTGTCCTCACCGCGCAGGATGAACCCCTCCCGACGCACGAAATCGCGGGCGAAGATCGCGTTGCTGTCGCCGATGCGGCTGAGGCCCTGAACGACGTTCGCGCCGCCGAAGAGTTGCACCTCGAGCCGGTTGCGCTGAGCGCCCGCGCGCAGCATGGCGTTGATCAACTGTTCCATCGAGTGGGCCCCGTACCGGATATTGTTGCCTGCCGAGGGGTCGTTTCCGGGCAGCAGGAAATGGTTCATGCCGCCGATCCTGCGGAAGGGATCGAACAGGCAGGCCGCCACGCAGGATCCGAGCACGGTGGTCATTTCGGTGTCGACGTTGTCCGAGACCCGGAACTGCCCCTGAATGATGTGGATGACGTTGCCGGGACGGTCAGCCATGTCGGCTCCTTTCGGTGGATTGGGCAGCGGCGGAGAGCAGGGCGGACCCGATTCGGGTGATGGAGAGCTGCTGGGCGACGGCGCCCATCTGGTGGGCCGCGCGGGGCATGCCGTAGACGGTGCTGCTGGCCTCGTCCTGGCCGATAGTCCAGCTTCCGGCACGGCGCATGGCGGCAAGCCCCTCGGCCCCGTCGCGCCCCATGCCGGTCAGCAGAACCCCGACGGCGTCGGGGCCGAGGGCGGCTGCCGAGTGGAACAGCACATCGACCGAGGGGCGGTGACCCGAAACGGGCGCGCCTGGGGTCAGCCGGCAGCGGTTTCCCGGCGCGACGACGGACAGGTGGCGGTCGTTGCCGGGCGCCAGCAGGACCAGCCCCGGCGCGAGCGTGTCACTTGCGGCGGCCGGCCGAACGGTGGCGGCGCAGTGCCGGTCGAGGCGCTGGGCGAGGCCGGGCAGGAAGTTGGCGCTGATGTGCTGGACGATCAGGGTCGGCGGCCCGGTCTCGGGATAGTCGGACAGCACCCGGATCAGGGCCTCGACCCCGCCTGTCGACGCCCCGATCACGACGGTCTTCCACCCCGTGGCCCGGCCGGAGATCGGCCCGGTCGGCGCCGCCATCCGCCGCAGGCCGCAGCGCGCGGCGAGGAAGGGGCCGAGGCCGCCCGCCCGGTCGATTTCGGCGTCCGTCGCACTGCTGAAAGGGCCCGGCGCCGCACGATGACCGGCGGCGATGACGATGCAATCGATCTCAAGCGCGGCGAGCATGGCGGCATACATGGGAAAGTTTCCCAGCCGCGTCACCTCCTCTGCCAGAAGGACGAGATCGGGGTGTTCATGCTCCGTCGAATTGTAGGCCTGGGTCAGGTCGCGGGCACAGCCCACCAGCGAGATGTCGGGCGCCTCTGCGATGGAATGCAGATAGCGGTGCGACCGGTGCCGCCGCGGGTCGAGCAGAAGCACGGAGAGGCTGGACGATCGGTCTGGCGGCACGGGAACCCTCTCTGGCATGCGCCCGGCCTTTCCGGGCATGCGGTATGTTTACGGGCAGATGGTTAAGAGCCGGAAAACGGGTGCCGAGGATTTTACGGGATCGTCCGCCCGTCGGCCGGGCCGATGTTAACCGATTGTTTTTTGTTGCCGCCTAACGTCCGGCCCTGACCGTGGCTGGAGGCCGACCGACCGGGACGGCCGCCGCAGGCAGGGCGATGCGAAGAGAGGTTTGACATGGAAGCTCGGAAGATCGTGGAGGACATGCCGGAGGAGCGTTTTGCCGGATTCGGTCTCGATTCGGCCAACAGGGCGACGCTGAAGCGGCTGCGGCCGACGATCGCGGGCGCGCTCGGCCCCGCCCTCGACGGGCTTTATGCCAGTATCCGCGCGAACCCGAATCTGAGGGGCTTCTTCGACGATGACACGCAGATGGCCGGCGCGAAGGAGGCGCAGAAGCGTCACTGGCTGGCGATGTGCAATGGCCGGTTCGACGACGATTATCAGGACCGGGCCCGTCGGATCGGCAAGGCCCATGCCCGAATCGGCCTGCGCCCGCTGGACTATATCGGCGGCTATTCGCATGTGATCGACCACCTGATCGCCGCCGTCGTTGCCGACCATCTCGGCCGGTCGCGCCGTATGTTCCGACGGGGCATCGCCGACGCCGACGAGTTGACGCTGGATATATGCACGCTGGTCAAGGCGACGCTGATCGACGTGGGGGCCGCGGTGTCGGTCTATACCGACAGCGTAGAGGACATGAAGGACGAGGCGCAGACCTGCCTTGAATTCTCGCTCGACAAGCTGGCGGATGCGCTGGGCGCGCTGGCGAATGGCGACCTTACGGTGTCGGTCGATACCGGTGAGTTCAACGGCAATGCACGGCTCGGCGACGCGCTGAACCTGGCGGTGACCAATCTGAGCGACCTGATCTCGGAGACGCGCAGGAGCGCAGAGACCATCAAGTCGAGCTCGCGCGAGGTGGCGCAGGCCGCAGACGATCTGGCGAAGCGGACGGAGCAGCAGGCGGCCAATCTGGAGCAAACCAGCGCCGCGGTGAATACGCTCAACGAGTCGGTGCGCGAAACGGCCGTTTCGGCCAAGACGACGAACCAGACGGTCGACCATGCCCTGCGTGACGCGCGGGCCGGCGGACAGGTGGTCGAGGATACGCAGAAGGCGATGGCGCAGATCGAATCCTCGGCCCACGAGATGAGCCAGATCATCGGCGTGATCGACGAAATCGCGTTTCAGACCAACCTTCTGGCGCTCAATGCCGGTGTCGAGGCCGCCCGCGCCGGGGAGGCCGGGAAGGGCTTTGCCGTGGTGGCCTCGGAAGTGCGCACGCTCGCGCAGCGCTCGGCCGAGGCGGCGAAATCGATCAAGTCGCTGATCGGGGCCAGCTCCGACCATGTTTCGGCGGGCGTCGACCTGGTGAAGAACACGTCGGACGTGCTTCAGCGCACGATCGCCGCCTTTGGCGAGGTAAGCGGGCAGGTGACCGCCATCACCGAGGCCACCCAGACCCAGGCTTCCAACATCGAAGAGATCAACGCCGCCGTCTCCTATCTCGACCAGATGACCCAGCAGAACGCGGCCATGGTCGAGCAGACATCGGCCGCGGGCGCATCGCTGGCGAACGAGGCCGACACCATGGCCGGCCAGGTGGCGGAGTTCAGGCTGAACGGATGAGGCGCCGGGCCGGAGCCCGGACGCCGCAAACACCAAGCGAGACTGGGATGTTCATGTTCCGATCGAGAAGGACTTTGAGAATGGACGAAAAGCTAATGCTTCCCGCGCGGATCGATAGCGCCGCCGCCTGCGCCGTCGCGGAGGGGATACAGGCCCGGTGCGGCCGGTCCCTGACCCTTGATGCGCGGCAGGTCGAATTCGCCGGGGCGCTCGGGCTGCAGGTGCTGATCGCGGCGCGCCGTCAGTGGCGGGAGGCGGGGCACGCGTTCCGGGTGACCGGTGCGGACGAGGCTCTGTTCGACATCTGCCGCACGCTCGGCGTTGCCCCGGCCCACATCGGCGCGGGCCCGGAAGAGGAGGCGCCGGCATGACGGTTCAGGTTCTCGCGATCGACGATTCCCGCACCATGCGCAACCTCCTCAGCGCGACGCTCAGCTCGGCCGGGTTCGAGGTCGATCTTGCCGAGGATGGCGAAGACGGGTTGCGCCGTTTCGACCAGACCGACCCGGACGTGGTCATCACCGACATCAATATGCCGCGGCTCGACGGGTTCGGCTTCATCGAGGCGGCGCGCGGCCGGCGCCGGGACCGGGTGGTGCCCATTCTCGTGCTGACCACGGAAAGCGCCGCCGAGCTCAAGAGCCGCGCCCGGGCCGCCGGCGCCTCGGGCTGGATCGTCAAGCCGTTCGACGAGGAAAAGCTGCTCTGGGCGATCGCGCGCGTGGCCGGTCCGGAGGTGCAGCGATGAGTTCCGGGGGCACCGAGGATTTCCGCAGCTCGTTCTTCGAGGAGTGCGAGGAACTGCTCGAATCGATGCAGGACGGGTTCGACCTTCTGGCCGACGGGGCTCAGGATGGCGAGACGATGAACGCCATCTTCCGGGCCGTCCATTCCATCAAGGGCGGGGCGGGGGCGTTCGGGTTCACCGACCTCGTGACCTTCGCCCACCAGTTCGAAACGGCGCTTGACCATGTCCGGTCGGGCAAATGCGATGCGGATGAGGAGCTTCTCGATCTCTTCCGGCAATGCGGCGATCACCTGGCCGACCTGGTTGCGGCGGCCCGGTGCGAGGGCGATGCGCCGCCGCGCGGGGAGGGGCTGCTGGACCGGCTCGCCGAGGCCACCGGCACCGGAGATTCGGGCGCGGAGGAGATCCTTCCGGATTTCGAACCGGTGACGCTCGACCTCGGGGGCAATGCGTCGGACGACCGGGCGCTCACCCTCCGTTTTGCCGCCGAACCGGGGCTTTTCACTTCCGGAAACGAGCCGCTGATCCTGTTCCGGGCGCTGGCCGGGCTGGGCACGCTGGAGGTCGAGGCGAACCTCTCCGATGTGCCGCCGCTCGATGCGCTCGACCCGACGGCGTGTCGTATCGACTGGAGCTTGAGGCTTGTTACAGCCGCGTCGGACGACGATATCCGCGAGGTGTTCGAATTCGTCGAGGGGTTGTGCCGCCTCGAGATCGAACCGGACGCGATAGCGGACCCCGCGCCGGAGGCTCTGCCGGACGGGCCGCTGCCATCCCTGTCGGACCTGATCGGAGGGGGCGACGATTCCGCTTCGACCGATCCGGCGGCGACCGGGCCGGACCCGTCGGCGGCTCGCCCCGAGGCCAGCGCTCCCCGGCCCGGCGGAACGATCAGGGTGGATCTCGAGAAGATCGACAAGCTCATCAACCTCGTGGGCGAACTGGTGATCAAGGAGGCCATGCTTTCGCAGTCGATCGCCGATCTGCCGGGACAGGCGGAGAGCGACCTGTCGGCCTCGCTCGAAAGCCTCAAGCAACTGGCCGGGGAAATCCAGGAAGGTGTCATGGCCGTCCGGGCCCAGCCGGTCAAACCGATGTTCCAGCGCATGGCCCGGATCGTACGGGAGGCCGGGGCGGCGACCGGAAAACGCGTGAAGTTCGTCACCAACGGCGAATTCACCGAGGTCGACAAAACCGTGATCGAACGGCTGGTCGATCCGCTGACCCACATGATCCGCAACGCGATTGATCACGGACTCGAAACCGGAGACCAGCGCGAGGCGGTCGGCAAACCGCGCGAGGGGACCGTCACGATATCCGCCGCGCACCGCTCTGGCCGGGTGATGATCGATGTGGCCGACGATGGTGGCGGGATCAACCGGGAAAAGGTCAGGGCCCTTGCCATCGAGCGCGGCCTGATCTCGGGCGCCGAGTCGCTCTCGGCCTCCGAGATCGACAACCTGTTGTTCCTGCCGGGGTTCTCCTCGAAGGACGAGGTGTCGGAACTGTCGGGCCGGGGGGTCGGGCTCGACGTCGTGCGCAGCGAGATCCAGACGCTGGGCGGGCGCGTGGCGATCCATTCGGAACCGGGCGAGGGCACGGTCTTCTCGATCAGCCTGCCACTGACATTGGCGGTGCTCGAGGGGATGGTCATCCGCGTGGCAAACCAGACCATGGTGGTGCCGATCTCGGCGATGCACGAGACGCTGCAGCCGCGCTCGGCGGCGATCCACCCGATCGGCGCCGGCGGCTGGGTGCTGAGAAACCGGACGGGGCTCGTGCCTGTGATCGATCTCGGCCATTTCTTCGGCTTTCGCGGCCCGGTAACCGAAATCGATTCCCATGTCCTGCTGCTGATCGAGTCCGATGCCAGCCAGTATTTTGCGCTAATCGTCGACGATATACAGGAGCAGCGGCAGGTCGTGATCAAGAGCCTCGAAACGAATTACCAGCAGGTTCAGGGCGTTGCGGCGGCCACGATCCTCGGCGACGGCCGCATCGCGCTGATCATCGACCCGGACAACATCACCCGCGGCAGCGTCGCGCTGGGCGGGGCACATTCTTCAATCCAGATGGCGGTATGATTATGAAACAGTCGGTCCCCGAGCAAACGAAAACCTATCAGGAGGTGGTGGCCTTCCGCGTATCGGATCAGGATTTCTGTTTCGACCTCACCTCGGTGCGCGAAATTCGCGGATGGACGGAGACCACGATCCTTCCGCGTGCGCAAAGCTATGTCAAAGGCGTGATCAATCTGCGTGGCTCGGTGGTGCCGGTGGTCGACCTGTCCGAGCGGCTGGGGCTCGGCGCGACGGAACCGCACCCCCGCAACGTGATCATCATCACCGTTCTCGGCAATCAGACGGTCGGTCTTCTGGCGGATGTGGTGTCGGACATCCTGACCGTCTCGCCGAGTGACCTTCAGCCCATACCGGACATCGTCGACGATCTCGTACGGCGGTTCATTTCCGGTGTCCTGGTGATCGAGGACCGGATGATCCGCAAGATGGATCTGGCCGAAGTCCTGCCGTCCGGTCAGGTCGAGGCGGCATGAGGTGACGGCGATGCTCACCCCTGCCGTCGGGCCAGTGCTCAACGAGGTTGACGACCGGTCGTTCCGGCGCCTTGCCGAGCGGGTCTATGCCGATTGCGGAATCGTGCTGAGCGACGGCAAGCGCAACCTGGTCACCTCGCGCCTGTCGCGTCGGCTGCGGGATCTCGGGCTGGCCGATTTCGACGCCTATTGCCAGTTCGTGGAATCGCCCGGCGGCACCGAGGAACGGCGACGCATGATTTCGCTGTTGACGACGAACGTGACGAAGTTCTTTCGCGAGGCGCACCACTTCGCCAGCCTCGAGACGGAGGTTCTGCCGCCGCTGGCCAAGCGGGCGCGCGCCGGCGGGCGCGTGCGCCTCTGGTCGGCGGGGTGTTCGTCGGGGCAGGAGCCCTACAGTATCGGGGCCACGCTGCGGAAGGTGATGCCGGAGGCGGCGAAATACGATGTTCGGATACTCGGCACCGATATCGACCCGGAGATGATCCGGATCGGCCGGGCGGCGGTCTATCCGGATACCGGCGATGAGCTGATTCCGCCGGAGATGTGCCGGCTGATGTTCGGCCCGACACCGGCCGGCGGCACGTCCCGGACGATCGCGCCGGAGGTTCAGGCCCTCGTGACGCTGACCGAGTTGAACCTGATGCAGGACTGGCCCATGCGCGGCCGCTTCGACGTGATCTTCTGCCGCAACGTGGTGATCTATTTCGACGCGCCCACGCAGGCCCGCCTGTGGTCGCGCTTCGCCGAGGTTCTGGCGCCCGGAGGGTTCCTGTTCGTCGGGCATTCGGAGCGGGTTTCGGGCCCGTCTGCGAGCCAGTTCGCCCCTGCGGGCGTCACGCAATACCGCCGTTTGTGACCCGGTCCGCGGCAATTCGGAAATACAGGAGACGATCGTGAGTCTGAAGGAAAGATTGAGTGTAATGGTGGTGGATGACATGTCGGTCAGCCGCGGCCTTATCATACAGGCGCTGGAGGATATCGGAATCAAGACGATCGATTTCTGCAACGACGGCGAGGCGGCGTTCCGGAAGCTGGCGGTCAAGCCCGTGCATCTTGTCATCTCGGACTACAACATGCCAGGCGCCAACGGATTGCAGCTTCTGGCCGGGCTGACGCAATATCAGGCGACCCAGAAGATCGGGTTCATCCTGATCACCGGGACGGCCTCGCAGGAGATCGTCGACAAGGGCAACCAGCTGGGGATGAACAATTACCTCAAGAAGCCGTTTTCCTCGGCCGATCTCAAGGCCTGTATCGAGCGTGTGGTGGGGCCGCTATGAGCGCGGTGGAAGAGAACAGCATCCCGCTCGCTTCGGTGCTGTCGAACACGGCGCAGTTGCTGGAGGTGTTATCCGCCAAGGCCGCCGAGATCGACGAGGCCGTGGGCGACTGGCTGGTCAGCGGTGACGGAACGCGGCCGCCGCTGGCGTTGCTGCAGGATGTCGACCTGATGCGTCAATCGGTGGATTGTCTTCGGATCCTGACGGCGAACCTCGCGCGTCAGGATCTCGATGATTGCATCGTCTCGGTGCCCGAGGCGGTGGAGGGGATCTACCTGGAATCGATCCGTAGCGGCTGTCGCCGAATCTGATCTCTCCCTCGGCTCACAGTCTTAGCGCCGCCGCCCGTATGAGGGCGGCGGCGCTTTTCATTGGCTGCGGGTGTGTGGACCGGTGGCCGATGCCCACGCGCCGCGCGGAGACGCGGCCGCGCGGCCCGCGTCAGGCGGCGCGGACGGCGCGGTTGTGCTGTTCGGTGCGGAAGCTCTGCACTGCCGCGTTGAGGTCGCGGGCGTCCTGGTCGAGCTGATGGGTGGCCGCGGTCGATTCCTCGACCATGGCGGCGTTTTGCTGGGTGACGCTGTCAAGCTGGCCGACACCGGTGTTGATCTCGGTTAGACCGACCGACTGTTCCTGCGTGCGTTCGGCGATCCGGCCGATATGCTCGGATATTTCCGAAACCTTTCGGACGATGGTCTGAAGCGCGTCACCGGCCTTGCGAACCAGCGAGACGCCTTCCTCGACATGGGTGGCGGACCCGTCGATCAGGGACTTGATCTCGAGCACGGCTTCGGACGAGCGGTGCGCCAGCGCCCGCACCTCGGTGGCGACCACGGCGAAACCCTTGCCCGCCTCGCCCGCACGGGCGGCCTCGACACCGGCATTGAGGGCGAGCAGGTTGGTCTGGAAGGCGATATCCTCGATCACGCCGATGATCTGGTGGATCTGGGCCGAGCTTTCCTCGATCGTGCTGACGGCATCGACTGCCCGGCTCACGACATCGCCGGTATCGTTGGCGTCACGGCGCGCGGTTTCGGCGATATCGGCCACCTCGCGACTTTCGCTGGCTGTGGTGGCGATGCTGCGGGTGAGTTCGTCGAGCGCGGCGGCCGTCTCTTCGAGCGTGGCGGCCTGACCCTCGGTGCGCTGTGACAGGTCGTCGGAGGAGCGGGCGATCTCGGTCGAGCGCTGGCTGATGAAGCCGGCATTGTCGCGCACCTTCTCGACGGCCGTGGACAAGAGCGCGGTCGCGCGGTTGAAATTCTTGCGCAGCGCCTCGTAATCGGGAGCGAAGGGGATGTCGATCCGGCGGGTCAGGTCGCCTTCGGCCAGCCCGTCGAGGCCGACGGTGAGGGCATCGACGACCGTGCGCTGCTCCTGTTCCTTCCGGGCGATGACCTCTGCAGTCTCGCGGGCCTTGGCATCGGCCTCGCGGGCGGCGCGCTCGGTTTCCCGCCCGCGGACCAGTTTCTCGCGCTGATCGTCGAGCGCACGGGCGATCCGCCCGATTTCATCACCCTTGCCGAGATGTGGAACGGGCGTTTCCAGCTCGCCCTCGGCGACGCGCGTCATGGCCGTCGTCACATCCTCCAGCGGGCGCGACAGCCAGTGCCGCAGCAGCCATGCGGAGACCAGCAGCAGGATGACAAGGACGCCCATTGCCCAGAGCCACGCCTCGCGGCTGGCCTCGTGAACGATCTGCATCTGACCTTCGGATGACCATAGGCTGGTGACGGCGCCGACGATCGTCGCCTCTCCGCCCATCGTGACCGGAACCGCCACCGCGAGGCCGTCATCGCTGAGTTGCGCCTCGCCGCTTTGCATGGCGGCGAGCGCCAGCGGCCTGAGAGTCGAGGCCGGGTCGAACCCGACGACCCCGGCGCGGGCCGCTTCATCGGCCCCCGGCCGATAGGCCGCGAGGCCGATGATGTCACCATGCTCCTTTTCCAGAAGCGTGGCCATCTCGTCATTGATCCGGTCGAACTTGCCGAAACGGATGGCGCCCGCCGACCGGTCGGCCAGGGCCGCGGTGGTCGAGCTGGCCCGCATGGTGAGCTGGTCGCCGACCAGGTCCGTCAGCATGGCCGAGTAGTGAAACGCCGGTATCGTCGCGACGCAGACCGCCGTGAGGAAGACCAAGGTGACGGCTTTGAAAAACACGTTGATTTACATCCCGACCTCCAGTTTCGTCGACGCTGCCCCGAGGGCTTACATCAGGGCTTCGGCGTTGATGCCTACGGTGAGCGCGCCGACCGCGGCGCCTGTCGCCGGGTCGGTCAGGGTGACGGAAATCTGGCCCTGATAGGTCTGGGTGGATTCGTCGAACTCGACATCGCCGATATGCGTGGCGCCCGGGCCCATGGGATAGGTGCTGGTGAACTTCGCCTCGTCGCCCTGCCACATGTCCGAGGTCACGGCGGTGGCGGCGACGTTGAGGCCGTTGGCGTCCATGGTGAAGGCCTCGGTGATGACGCCGCCGGATTCGGCGACGCGGGCGCGCAGGAACTCGGCAGCGGGGTTGTGCAGGACGGCGTCGATCGCGGGCGCATCGGCCGCGCCGACCTGGGCCGACCATTCACTGTCCATCGCGTCGATATCGGCCTGGCTCAGGCCGTTGCGGGCGGAGTTCTCTGCCTTGATGGCGGCGATCAGGGCGGGGTCGTTGGCCCAGGCGGCGATCTCGCTGTCGTAATAGGACGCGAGGGCCTCGGAGAATTCATCGGCGGCGGCGGGCTGGCCGATGCCGGACAGGCCCGCCGTGGCGGCGAGGGCGAGGAAGAGTTTATGCATGGAATGCCTCCGTTCATGAGTGGACATTGAACAGGGCTAGAGAAAATTAGCTTACATGCGGTTAAGATCGCCGCGGCCTATTGCTGGCGCAGCGGCGGGGAGCGCTGCATTTGGTTCGATTTGTGCGCAGATCCGGCTCAGGTCACCCGGTTCGCGCGGCGGTAGTCCGGCCTGTCCCAGGCCTTCGTGTCGAGGATTTCGGCGAGGATGGCGACGGCGGCGGAGACATCGGCGCTGTCGATATAGAGGGGCGTGAAGCCGAAGCGCATCACGTCCGGCGCGCGGAAATCGCCGATGACGCCGCGGGCGATGAGCGCCTGCATGGCGGCGTATCCGTGTTCGAAGGCGAAGGAGACCTGGCTGCCGCGGTGGCGGGGATCGCGCGGGCTGATCAGGCGCAGGTCGGGGCAGGCGGCCTCGACCTCCGCGATGAATTGTTCGCAGAGGGCGACGGAGGCGGTGCGGAGCTCGGCCATGTCGACGCCCTCCCAGACTTCGAGCGCGGCTTCGAGGGCGGTCATTTGCAGGACGGGCGGCGTGCCGACGCGCATGCGGTCTATGCCCGGCGCGGGGCGATATCCCTGTTCGAAGGCGAAGGGCGCGTCATGGCCGAGCCAGCCGGAGAGGGCCGGCCGGGCGTCAGCGGCGAGGTCGGGGCGGATGTAGATGAAGGCCGGCGCGCCGGGGCCGCCGTTGAGATACTTGTAGGTGCAGCCGACGGCGAAATCGCAGTTGGAACCTTGCAGGTCCACCTCGAGCGCGCCGGCGCTGTGGGCGAGATCCCAGATCATGACGGCGCCGGCGGCGTGGGCCTTGGCGGTGATGGCGTGCATGTCGTGGCGGCGCCCGGTGCGGTAGTCGACCTCGGTCAGCATCACGGTGGCGAGGCTGTCGTCGATGGCCCCGGCCACCTCCTCGGGGGCGACGGTGCGCAGCTCGTAGCCCGCGTCTTTCAGCGCGATCAGCCCTTCGGCCATGTAGAGATCGGTGGGGAAGTTGCCGCTGTCCGACAGGATCACCCGGCGGTCGGGGCGCATGGCCAGCGCGGCGGAGAGGGCCTGAAAAACCTTGATGGAAAGCGTGTCGCCCATGACGACGGTGCCCTCGGGCGCGCCGATCAGGCGGGCGACGGCATTGCCCACGCGCAGCGGTTGCTCCATCCAGCCGCAGGTGTTCCACGCGCGGATCAGTTCCTGCCCCCATTCGCGGGTGACGGCTTCGGCCACGCGGGCGGGGACGTGTTTCGGCAGGGGGCCGAGGGAGTTGCCGTCGAGGTAGATGACGCCTTCGGGCAGATCGAAAAGGTCTTTACGGGGCAGCATCACAATCCTCCGCGCATGTGCCAGAGTTCTGGGAAAAGCTCGACCTCGAGCATCCGGCGCAGGTAGCTGACACCGCTGGTGCCGCCGGTGCCGCGCTTGACGCCGATGACGCGCTCGACCGTGGTGACGTGGTTGAAGCGCCAGCGGCGAAAGTAGTCTTCGAGATCGACGAGTTTCTCGGCGAGTTGGTAGAGGGTCCAGTGCCGGACGGGGGCGCGGTAGATTTTGGTCCATGCGTCAATGACGGCGGCGTCGGGTTCGTGCGGTTCGCGCAGGCGGAAGGTGGCGGGGTCGAAGCTTTGCCCCAGATGATCTTCCAGCAGGTGCAGGGCGACGTGATAGAGGGTGGGTTTCTCCAGCTCCTCTTCCAGCAGGGCATGCAGGTCGGGGCGGTGGGCGTGCACCTTCATCATCGCCGTGTTGCGGTTGCCAAGCAGGAATTCGATCAGCCGATACTGGTGCGACTGGAAGCCGGAGGACTGCCCTAGGCTTTCGCGAAAGGTGGTGTAATCGCTGGGCGTCATGGTGCGCAGCACGTCCCACGCGCCGTTGAGTTGCTCGAAGATGCGGGCGACGCGGGTGAGCAGCTTGAAGGCCTGCTCGGGCTGAGCATGTTGCAGCAGGTCGCGTGCGGTGCCGAGTTCGTGGAGCGCCAGCTTCATCCAGAGTTCCGAGGTCTGGTGCTGGATGATGAAGAGCATCTCGTCATGGGCGTCGGAGAGCGGGTGCTGAGCGTCGAGCAGGGTGTCGATGGCAAGGTAGTCGCCATAGCTCATGTCGTCCGCGAAGTACGTCTTGGCGCCATCGCTGGCCGGGTCGTAGCCGCTCATCGCAGGATTTCCGTGGTCAACGGGCTGTCGGTCTGTTCCAGCGCGGCGATGACGGTGAAATGGTTGTGGCCGGGATCGTAGACGGCGGTGACGTCGGCGCCCTTGAGGCTCCAGATTTCCTCGATCAGGCGGGTCTGGCGGATGAATTCGGGGCGTTCCTGGGCGCCGACCCAGACCGTGAGGGGGACGCCGGGGAGGGGGGCATGCCCTGCGGGGCTTTCGGCGTCGGCCTCCTCGGGGGTGAGGCGGAGGGTGTCGTTGAGCTTGATGCCGACGAGCGGGCCGAGCTGATGCAGGCCGGAGATCGAGGTGACGCGGGCGAGGCGGGTGGCTACCTCGACAGGCAGCACGCCCTCGCACATCATCCGCGCCACGAGGTGACCGCCGGCGGAATGGCCGGCGAGGCGGAGGGGCCCGGAGACTTGGCCCGCGGCGACGGTGACCGCGCGGGTGATGCAGGCGGTGATGTCGCTTATGCGGACTTCGGGGGCGAGGGGGTAGGAAGGCATGGCGACGGTCCAGCCGTTATCGACACAGCCACGGGCGAGGTGGGACCAGTGGGATTTGTCGAAGGCGCGCCAGTAGCCACCATGGACGAAGACAACGAGGCCCCGGCTTTCGCCCTCGGGGGCGAAGATATCCATCACCTCGCGCGCATTGTCGCCATAGGCCACGTCTTCCTGTAGCCGGCCGGCCTTGTCCATCTCGGCGCGGTAGGCCGCCGCGGCCTCGGCCCATTGGCCGGGCAGGGCAGCGCCGCCGGGGATATAGGCCATGTTCTCGAACGCGTCGTCCCAGTCGATCATCTCGTTCCTCCGCATCTTGTCCGCCGTGGTGGGCGCAAACTAACCGCACGGGCAATTATTTCAAGCTTGAAGGTTTAAGCTTGAAATAAATTCCGGCTCCTCCTATCCTGACCGGGAAACGAGATGCAGGGAAGGGGAGGAAGAGCGATGCGCGTTGCCTGTCTTGGCGGAGGTCCTGCCGGTCTCTACTTTGCGATCTCGCTGAAACTGCGCCAGCCGGAAGCGGAGGTCGTGGTGATCGAGCGCAACAAGCCCGATGACACGTTCGGCTGGGGCGTGGTTCTTTCGGATGAAACGCTGGACAACCTGCACCAGAACGATGCCAAGAGCGCCGAGGCGATCCGGGCGCATTTCGCCTATTGGGACGACATCGCCGTGCATTACCGGGGCGAGAAGGTTGTTTCCACGGGGCATGGCTTCTGCGGGATCGGGCGCAAGCAATTGCTTATGCTGCTGCAGGAGCGGGCGCGCGAGCTTGGCGTCGAGCTGCGGTTCGAGACGGAGGTGGAGAGCGCCTCGGCCTATGCGAAGGAGTTCGACATCGTCGTGGCCTGTGACGGGCTGAATTCCCGGACGCGGACGGAGTTCGCCGACACGTTCAAGCCGGATATCGAGCCGCGCGCCTGCAAGTTCGTCTGGCTGGGCACACATCAGAAATTCGACGACGCCTTCACCTTCATCTTCGAGGAGACCGAGAAGGGCTGGGTCTGGGCGCATGCCTACCAGTTCGATGACGACACGGCGACCTTCATCGTCGAGACCGACGAGGCGACGTGGGAGGCCTATGGTTTCGGAGAGATGAATCAGGAGGAGAGTATCGCGGTCTGCGAGGAGATTTTCCGCGATTATCTCGACGGGCACAGCCTGATGACGAATGCCAAGCATATCCGCGGCTCGGCGTGGCTGAACTTTCCGCGGGTGTTGTGTGAGAAATGGTATCACGAGAATATCGTGCTGATGGGCGATGCCTCGGCCACGGCGCATTTCTCGATCGGGTCGGGGACCAAGCTGGCTGTGGAAAGCGCCATCGCGCTGGCGGAATACCTGACCACCAAGCCTTCGATGGAGGCCGCGTTCGAGGCCTATCAGGAAGAGCGGCGGCTCGAAGTGCTGCGGCTGCAATCGGCGGCGCGGAACTCGCTGGAGTGGTTCGAGGAGGTGCATCGGTATCTGCATCTTGACCCGGTGCAGTTTAACTATTCCCTGCTGACCCGGTCGCAGCGGATCAGCCACGAGAACCTGCGCCTGCGCGATCCGAAATGGGTGGAAGGGGCCGAGAAGTGGTTCCAGACGCGGGCGGGCGGGCCGGAAAGCCCGGTGCGCTCGCCGATGTTCGCACCTTACAAGCTGCGCGAGATGGCGCTGAAGAACCGGATCGTGGTCTCGCCCATGGCGCAGTACAAGGCCGAGGACGGCTGCCCGACCGACTGGCACCTCGTGCATCTGGGCGAGCGGGCCAAGGGCGGGGCGGGGCTGGTCTATACCGAGATGACCTGTGTGAGCGCCGAGGGGCGGATCACGCCGGGCTGTCCGGGGCTCTATGCGCCGGAGCATGAGGCGGCATGGCGGCGCGTGGTCGATTTCGTGCATGGCGAGACGGATGCGAAGATCTGCTGCCAGATCGGCCATTCGGGGCGCAAGGGCTCGACCCGACTGGGCTGGGAAGGGATGGATGCGCCTTTGGCGGAGGGGAACTGGGAGACGATGTCGGCCTCGGCGATTGCTTGGTCTGACAGGAACGCGGTGCCGCGGGAGATGACGCGCGAGGATATGGACCGGATCAGGGACGAGTTCGTGGCGGCGGCGGAAATGGCCGAGCGGGCGGGGTTCGACATGATCGAGCTGCACGCAGCGCATGGGTATCTGATTTCCTCCTTCATCTCGCCGGTGTCGAACATCCGCGACGATGAGTATGGCGGGTCGCTGGAAAACCGGCTGCGCTATCCTTTGGAGGTCTTCGAGGCGATGCGCGATGTGTGGCCCGAGGGCAAGCCCATGGCGGTCAGGATTTCGGCCAATGACTGGGTGGGCGACGACGGTGTGACGCCGGAGGAGGCGGTGGAGATCGCCAAGGCGTTCCACGCGGCGGGTGCCGATATCATCGACGTTTCGGCCGGACAGACCAGCACGCAGGCCAAGCCCGTCTATGGCCGGATGTTCCAGACGCCTTTCTCGGACCGCATCCGCAACGAAACCGGCATCGCGACCATGGCGGTGGGCAATATCTACGAGGCGGATCATGCCAATTCGATCCTGATGGCGGGGCGGGCCGATCTGGTGTGTCTGGCGCGGCCGCATCTGGCCGATCCCTACTGGACGCTGCGCGCGGGCGCCGCGATTGGCGACCGGCATGCCGACTGGCCGCTGCCTTATGAACCGGGGCGAGATCAGCTTTGGCGGCTTTCCGACCGCGAGACCGAGGCGGTGCGGGTATGAGCGTGGCCGGTCAGCATGTGGTGATCACCGGCGGCGGCTCGGGCGTGGGGGCCGAGATGGCCCGCGTCTTTGCCGCCGAGGGGGCGAAGGTCACGATCCTCGGGCGGAGCTACGCGCCGTTGAAGGCGGTGGCGGACGAGACCGGGGCATTGCCGCTGGCGGCGGATGTGACGCAACGCGACAGTCTTGAGGCCGCGTTGGGGCAGGCGCGCGAGGCGAACGGGCCGGTTGCCATTGCCATCGCCAATGCGGGCGCCGCGCCGTCGGCGCCGTTCCGGAAGGTGAGGGCGGAGGATTTCAGGGCGTCGCTGGCGGTGAACCTCGAAGGGGTGTTCCACCTCTGGCAGGCCTGCCACGAGGAGATGGCAGCGGCGGGCTGGGGGCGGCTGATCGCCATTGCCTCGACCGCCGGGTTGAAGGGCTATCCTTATGTCTCCCCCTATTGCGCGTCGAAACATGGCGTAGTGGGCCTGACACGGGCGCTGGCGCAGGAGTTGGGGCGCAAGGGCATTACCGTCAACGCGATCTGCCCGGGCTTCATCGATACGCCGCTTCTGGCGAAATCCATCGACGCCATCACCGCCAAGACCGGCAAGTCGGAAGACGAGGCGCGGGCGCAGCTTTACGCGGGCAACCCGCAGAAACGGTTCGTGGAAACCGGCGAGGTGGCGGGCACCGCGTTGTGGCTGTGCTCGGACGCGGCGGCCTCGGTCAGCGGGCATGCGCTGTCGCTTTCGGGAGGAGAGATATGAACAAGGTCAAGACACGCCCCGAACCCTCGCCGGCGTCGAAGGAGAGCCTGCGGCTGTGGCTGCGCATCCTGAAGGTGCAGCGGATGGTCGAGGGGGAGCTGCGCGAGCGGTTGCGCCTCGAGTTCGACACCACGTTGCCGCGCTTCGACGTGATGTCAGCGCTTTACCGCTATCGCGACGGTATGAAGATGAGCGAGCTGTCGCGCGCGCTGAAAGTGTCGAACGGCAACGTGACCGGCATCGTCGACCGGCTGGCCGAGGACGGGCTGGCCCTGCGGGTGCCTGTGCCGGGGGATCGGCGGGCGGCGATGGTGCGGCTGACGCAGCGCGGCATTGAGCTGTTCGAGGAACAGGCCGGCGCGCACGAGGTCTGGGTGCACGAGGCGCTGGGCGGGCTGGAAGGCGAGGAGAGCGCGATGGTGGCCCGGATGCTTGACCATGCTTTGACGGAAGGAGACGACGATGCGCAGTGACGTGCAGCATTTCCAGTGCACAATCGAGAACGGGATCGCGCGCGTGGCGCTCGACCGGCCGGAGCGGAAGAACCCGCTGACCTTCGACAGCTATGCCGAGCTGCGCGACTGGTTCCGGGATTTGCATTACGCGGATGACGTGGATGCGGTGGTCTTCGCCGGGAGCGGGGGCAATTTCTCGTCCGGTGGCGATGTGCACGAGATCATCGGGCCGCTGACCAAGATGAACATGAAGGAGCTGATGCGCTTCACCCGGATGACCGGTGATCTGGTCAAGGCGATGGTGAATTGCGGCAAGCCGGTCATCGCGGCGGTGGATGGTATCTGTGCCGGGGCGGGGGCGATCATCGCCATGGCCTCGGACATGCGGATCGCCACGCCCGAGGCGAAGACGGCGTTCCTGTTCACCCGCGTGGGGCTTGCGGGGTGCGACATGGGCGCCTGCGCGATCCTGCCGCGGATCATCGGGCAGGGGCGGGCGGCGGAGCTGCTTTATACCGGCCGAGCGATGAGTGCCGAGGAGGGCGAGCGTTGGGGGTTCTACAACCGGCTTGTGGTGCAGGATGAGTTGGAGGCGGAGGCGATGGAGATGGCCCGCCGGATCGCTGCGGGGCCGAACTTTGCCCACATGATGACCAAGACGATGCTGGCGCAGGAATGGTCGATGTCGATCGAACAGGCCATCGAGGCCGAGGCGCAGGCACAGGCGATCTGCATGCAGACCGAGGATTTCACGCGGGCGTTCAACGCGTTCGTGGCGAAGGAAAAACCGGTTTTCGAGGGGGATTGATGCGCGGTTTGGCTTCTCCCGCCCCGGGCCTGACCCGGGGCCTCGTGTGGCGCGGTGGCGAGAGGCCCCGGCTCGGGGGCCGGGGCGGGTGTGGGCTTGCGCGGAGGGAGGTGCGGCATGGCTGACAGGAGTTATCTCGACTGGCCGTTTTTCGAGCCGCGTCACAAGGACCATGCGGATGCGTTGGCCGGGTGGTGTGCCTCGCTGGAGGTCGATCATTCCGACACCGATGCCGCCTGTCGCAAGCTGGTGGCCGATCTTGGGGCCGACGGCTGGCTGAAACCCACCGCAAGCGTCGATGGCGCGCCGCTCGACGTGCGCACACTGGCCTTGTCGCGGGAGACGCTGGCGCGGCATGAGGGCTTGGCGGATTTCGCCTTTGCCATGCAGGGGCTGGGCACCGGGGCGCTGTCGCTATTCGGCTCGGACAAGCAAAAACAGGCCTGGCTCCCCCTCACGACCGCCGGGCAGGCGATCTCGGCCTTTGCGCTGACCGAGCCGCAGTCGGGCTCCGACGTGGCGGCGTCGACGATGACGGCCACGAAGGACGGCGGGGATTACATCCTCAATGGCGAGAAGACGTGGATCTCGAATGGCGGGATCGCGGATCTCTACACCGTCTTTGCCCGGACAGGGGAAGCGCCGGGGGCCAAGGGGCTTTCGGCCTTTATCGTCACGCCCGACATGCCCGGCTTCGAGGTGGTGGAGCGGTTGCAGGTGATCGCGCCGCACCCGCTGGCGAGGTTGCGGTTCAATGATGTGCGCGTACCGGCGGAGAACTTGATCGGTGCGCCGGGGCAGGGGTTCAAGGTGGCGATGGCGGTGCTCGACGTGTTCCGCACCACCGTGGCGGCGGCCGCGCTGGGCTTTGCCCGCCGGGCGCTCGACGAGGCGGTGGCGCGGGTGAGCGCGCGGCATATCCAGGGCGCGCCGTTGTCCGATCTGCAGATGGTGCAGGGACATATCGCCGACATGGCGCTCGACGTGGATGCCAGCGCCCTGCTGGTCTATCGCGCGGCATGGACCAAGGATAGCGGCGCGCCGCGTGTCAGCCGCGAGGCGGCGATGGCCAAGCTCTATTCCACCGAACAGGCGCAGAGCGTCATCGACCGGGCCGTTCAGCTTCATGGCGGCGACGGCGTACGCAGTGGCGAGACGGTCGAGGCCCTTTACCGCGATATCCGGGCGCTGCGCATCTACGAGGGCGCCTCGGACGTGCAGCGCGTGATCATCGCGCGCGCCACATTGGATCAACTGAAAGGGAAATGACGATGCTTGGCCCTTCTGCTCATGTCGATACGTTCACGCGCGACAACCTGCCGCCCGAGGCGATGCAGCCCGCCTTCCTGCTGGAGGGGTTCGAGTATCCCGAGTGGCTAAATATCGGGGTGGAGCTGACCGACCGCATGGTCGAGCGCGGCATGGGGGACCGCACGGCGCTGATCGGCAACGGGCGGCGGCGGACCTACAAGGAACTGTCCGACTGGACCAATCGGCTGGCCCATGTGCTGGTCGAGGATCTGAAGGTGAAGCCCGGCAACCGGGTGCTGATCCGCTCGGCCAACAACCCGGCGATGGTGGCGGCGTGGCTGGCGGCGACCAAGGCGGGGGCGGTGGTGGTGAACACCATGCCGATGCTGCGGGCGGGGGAGTTGTCGAAGATCGTCGACAAGGCCGAGATCACCCATGCGCTGTGCGATACGCGGCTGATGGAGGAGATGGTGACCTGTGCCAAGGGGTCGAAGTTCCTCAAGTCGGTGGTGGGCTTTGACGGCACGTCGAACCATGATGCGGAGCTGGACCGGCTGGCTTTGGAAAAGCCCGTCACGTTCGACGCGGTCGAGACGGGCCGCGATGACGTGGCGCTTCTGGGGTTCACCTCCGGCACGACGGGCAACCCCAAGGCCACGATGCATTTCCACCGCGATCTGCTCATCATTGCCGACGGCTATGCCAAAGAGGTGTTGAACGTGGTGCCCGACGATGTTTTCGTGGGCTCCCCGCCGCTGGCTTTCACCTTCGGGCTTGGTGGTCTGGCGATCTTCCCGCTCCGCTTCGGGGCGACGGCGACGCTGCTCGAGGCCGCCTCGCCGCCCAACATGATCGAAATCATCGAGAAGTACCGCGCCACGGTCTGCTTCACCGCGCCCACCGCCTATCGCGCCATGCTGCGGGCGATGGAGGAGGGGGCGGACCTCAGCAGTCTGCGCGCCGCCGTCTCGGCGGGCGAGACCCTGCCGGGGCCGGTCTATGACGAGTGGATGACAAAGACCGGCAAGCCGATGCTCGACGGGATCGGGGCGACCGAGATGCTGCATATCTTCATCACCAACCGCTTCGACGACCACAGGCCCGCCTGTACGGGGCGTCCGGTGACGGGCTATGAGGTGAAGATCGTGGATAATAACGGCAAGGACGTGCCGGCGGGCGCGCCCGGTCGGCTGGCCGTGCGGGGGCCGACGGGGTGTCGCTACCTCGCCGATGACCGGCAGGCGGACTACGTGCAGGACGGATGGAACATTACCGGCGACACCTTCGTCATGGACGAGGGCGGCTACCTGCATTTCGCCGCGCGGAACGACGACATGATCGTGACGTCCGGCTATAACATCGCCGGGCCGGAGGTGGAGGCCGCGCTGCTGGCGCACGAGGCCGTGGTGGAATGCGCCGTGGTGGGCGCGCCGGACGAGGAGCGCGGCGCCATCGTCGAGGCGCATGTGGTGCTGGCCGAGGGGTATGAGGGCGACGCGCTGATGATCAAGACGCTGCAGGATCACGTGAAAACCACCATCGCGCCCTACAAGTATCCGCGCTCGGTCAAGTTCTGCGCGGAGCTGCCCAAGACCCAGACCGGCAAGATCCAGCGGTTCCGGCTGCGGGAGGGCGGGGCATGAGCGCGCCCGTCTGCGCCTTTCGGCGCGATGCCAAGGTGATGTTCAAGCATTGCGACCCGGCGGAGCTTGTCTTCTTCCCGCGGTTCTTCGAGATGATGAACGATCTGGTGGAGGAGTTCTTCGACGCGATCGGTTACCCGTTCGAGCAATTCCACCAGCAGGGTGCGATTCCCACGGTGCAGGTCGAGGCGGGGTTTCCGAAGCCCAGCCGCCATGGCGACCGGCTGCAATTCTCGCTGTGGGTGGAGAAGATCGGACGGACGAGCGGCACGGTCCGTATTCTCACCGAAAGCGATGGCGAGACGCGGATGACCTATCGCGCGACGATGGTGCTGGTGGGCGAGGACGGGCGGCCCAAGGCCTTTCCCGATGCGCTGAGACAGGCAATGATGCCCTACATGGAAAGCGAGGACGCATGACACATCAGGTGATTTCTCCCGAGGGCTGGGCGCCCGCGAAGGGCTATGCCAACGGCATCCTGACGAAGGACGGCACACTCTATGTCGGCGGCCAGATCGGCTGGACCGCCGCGCAGGTGTTCGAAAGCCACGATTTCATCGGCCAGATGGAGCAGGCGCTGCGCAATATCCTCGCCATTGTCGAGGCGGCGGGCGGTGCGGCGGAAGACCTGACGCGGCTGACATGGTATGTCACCGACAAGCAGGAATACTTGGCCCGGCAGCGCGAGGTGGGCGAGGTCTATCGCCGGGTGCTGGGCCGGCATTTCCCGGCGATGACCATGGTGGTGGTCGCGGGCCTTGTCGAGGACGAGGCGCTGGTGGAAATCGAGGCGACGGCGGTGATCGGCTGACACGGGGGACGGGTTCATGAAGGTTCTGATCGCGGGCGGAGGGATTGGCGGGCTGACGCTGGCGCTGATGCTGCATGAGCGGGGGATCGCGGCGCAGGTGTTCGAGCAGTCGGCACAGGTGCGCGAGCTTGGCGTGGGGATCAACACGCTGCCGCATGCGATCGCCGAGCTGGAGCAACTGGGGCTGTTGCCGGCGCTGGACGCGGCGGCGATCCGGACGCGGCGGCTGATCTACAAGACCGGGCAGGGGCTGGATATCGTGGCGCAGCCGCGGGGGACTTGGGCGGGGCTGGAGGCGCCGCAGTTTTCCATTCACCGTGGGCGGTTGCAGAAGCTCATTCATGATGCGGTGGTGGAGCGGTTGGGCGAGGGCGGCGTGGTCTGCGGCCGGCGGCTGGTATCGTTCGAGGACACGGGCCAGGGCGTGAAGGCTGTGTTCGAGGCGCGCGACGGGACGCGGTACGAGGAAAGCGGCGACATCCTGATCGGTGCGGACGGTATCCATTCCACCGTGCGGGCGTATTACTATCCCGATCAGGGGCCACCGTCGTGGAACGGCGTGCTGATGTGGCGGGGGGCGGCGTGGTGGCCGCAATTCCTCGATGGGGCGTCGATGATCGTGGCGGGCGGGTTCGAGCACAAGCTGGTGTTGTATCCGATCGCGCATGATCCCGACCGGCCGGGCGAGGCGCTGACCAACTGGGTGGTGTGTTCCAAGCTGGGCGATGCCGAGACGCCCATACCGGGGCGCGATGACTGGTCGCGCAAAGCCTCGGTGGAGGAGGCGCTGGAGATGGCCGAGGGCCACCTGAAGGTGCCGGAAATGGATATCCGCGACCTGATCCGCGCAACGGAGGAGATTTTCGTCTACCCGATGTGCGACCGCGACCCGCTGCCGCGCTGGACGCATGGCCGCGTGACGCTGCTGGGGGATGCGGCGCATCCGATGTACCCGGTGGGCTCGAACGGGGCGAGCCAGGCCATTCTGGATGCACGCGACCTTGCGGACCGGCTGGCCGAGGGGGGCGATCCGGCGGCGGCGCTGGAGGCCTATGACGCGGTGCGCCGGCCGGCAACGGCGGCGATCGTTGCCGCGAACCGCAAAGGCGGGCCGGAGGGGGTGATCGACTTCGTCGAGGAGCGCGCGCCGGAGGGGTACGACGACGTGCATGACGTGGCGACCGAGGCGGAGCTGCGGGCCATCGTCGGGGATTACGAGGTTTTGCAGGTGGCGGGGCGGTAGGGGTTCCGCGCGGCCCCGAATTTGCGGAAGACGGCGTCGGGCTCAGCCGGTTTCCAACCTGTATTTCAGGAACTCCGCCCCGTCATGGTCCACCTTGCCGGTGAACCGCGCCCCCAGCCGTTCCAGCGGGCGCAGGTTGCGGCGGGAGGGCGGCAGCAGGAACGTGACATAGGGAATACGGGCGTCGGCGCGGGCAAAGTCGAGCGCGGCCCGCGTGATCGGCAGGCCAAGGCCGAACCGCTCGGGCGTCAGGACCAGCCCGAAATCCCACTCATCGCCCTGCTTCTGGAAGCCGCCCCAGCCCGCATAGGCGCCTTCGGCGAGGATGGCCCAGTGTCCCAGCCCGTCGCGCTGCCAGCAGGCTTCCTTGGCTTCGACGAACTCTGCGACCGTGGTCAGCGTCCAGCCGCCTTTCAGAAGCGGCATGTGCCGGGCGGTCACGGGGTGGGTCATGTGGGCGAGGATCGCCTCGGGGGCGATCTCGGGCAGGCGGGTGAAGGTGAGGTTGGGTGTGCCGATCATGCGGCATATAGGCCCCGGTTTCGGCCAGAGAGGCAAGGGCGGGCCGGATCACGATTGCGGGGGGCTATGGGGCAGGTGGATTGGTCCCGGCGTGCCGGGGCCAACAGGTTTCAGAAGCGCGGGCCGCTCATTCCGGCGGCGGCAGGAAATCGACCTCGTGCTCGGCCGAGATGCGCACCAGTTCCTCGGGGTCGGTGACCCCGTCGAGCTTGCCGAACAGCTCGAAGAGCTTCCGCGAGGGCGCCACGCCGAAGAGGCAGGTGGCCGTCTTGCCGGAGCGGTTGTAGATGCCGTGCGCGAGGCCCATCGGCATGCGGATCGTGTCGCCCGCGCGACCGACATGCTTTTCGTCGTCGAACTCGACCTCCAGCTCGCCTTCCAGCATGCAGATCCATTCATCCTGCGTGGGGTGGATATGGGGCGGCACGAAGGTGCCGTCGGGGATGTCGGCATGCCAGATCATGGCGTTCTCGGAATGCAGTTTCGGCGTGTAGGTGTGGCCGACGACATTCCAGGACAGGCCCTCGAGCCCGTCTTTCTCGGCCGTTATTCCGGGGGTCAGTGTCATCTTGCGGGTCTCCCTCTGTGGTTCCGGGTCAAAGATGCAGGTGGCGTTCGAGCGTGGCGGTGATGGTGTGGCCCTCGTCGGCGGCGCTGACGGTGGTGATGATCTCGCCCTTCTCGATCACGTAATGGCGGTCGGCAAGGCCCGCCAGCGCACCCACGTTCTTGTCGATGAGCAGGATCGCCTCGCCCTCGGCCTTGAGCGTGGCGAGGCGGGCCCAGATTTCCTCTCGGATCAGCGGCGCGAGGCCCTCGGTCGCCTCGTCAAGGATCAGCAGGCGCGGGTTGGTCATCAGCGCGCGGGCGATGGCGACCATCTGTTGTTCGCCGCCGGACAGCTGCGCGCCGAGGTGGCTGCGGCGTTCCTTGAGGCGGGGGAAGAAGTCGTAGACCGAGGTGAGATCCCAGCGGGCGCGGCCCTCGGGCGTCTTGGCGGCGGCGAGAAGGTTCTCCTCGACCGTGAGGGTGGGGAAGACCTGTCGGCCTTCCGGCACGAGGCCCACGCCGGCCCGGGCAATGGCATAGGGCGGCTGGCCGGCATAGTTCCGGCCCTCCACCTGCACCTTGCCCGACCATGGCTTGATCAGCCCCATGATGGCGCGCACGGTGGTGGTCTTGCCCATGCCGTTGCGGCCCAGAAGGGTGACGACCTCGCCCTCGCCGATCTCGAGGTCGATGCCGAAAAGCACCTGGGCCGAACCGTAGCCGGCGGTGATGTCGTTCAGGGATAGCAGGCTCATGCCGCGCCCTCCGCATGGTCTTCGCCGAGATAGGCGGCGCGGGCCTTTGGATCGGCGCGCACCTCGTCGGGCGTGCCGGTGGCGACGATGGCGCCCGCGACCAGCACAGAGACCCGGTCGGCAAGGCGGAAGACGGCCTCCATGTCGTGCTCGATCAGGAGCATGGGGTAATGCGCTTTCAGGTTCAGCAAGGTCGTGGTGAGGCTTTCGCTTTCGGCGCGGCCCATGCCCGCCATCGGCTCGTCGAGCAGCAGGGCGCGGGGCTTCCCGGCGATGGCGATGGCCAGTTCCAGCATCCGCTTTTCGCCATAGGAGAGCGCGCCCGCCATGGTGGCGGCGCGGGGGGCAAGGCCGATGCTGGCAAGCGCGGTCATGGCGGCGGTGTTGAGCGCCTCCTCGCGGTCAGCGCGCCGGAAGAAGCGCATGCTGGAGCCCGCACGCATCTGGGCGGCGAGCGCCACGTTTTCCAGCACGGTGAAGTCGGGAAGGATCGAGGTGATCTGGAAGGAGCGGCCGAGGCCCGCCACGGCGCGCTCGTGCTGTTTCTGTGCCGTCACGTCGCGGCCCTCGAAGGCGATCCGGCCGGCATCGGGTTGCAGCAGGCCAGAGATCTGGTGGATCAGGGTGGATTTCCCCGCGCCGTTCGGCCCGATCAGCGCATGGCATTCGCCGCGATGCAGGTCGAGATCGACCTTGTCGGTCACCACCAGCGCGCCGAAGGCCTTTTCCAGACCCTTGAGTTGAAGCACCGCTTCGGTCATTTCGGCCCCCTGACGCGGTCGAGCAGGCCCACGAGGCCGCCGCGCGCGAAAAGCGCGATCAGCACCAGAAGGGGCCCGAAGATCAGCCGCCAGTCATGGGTGATCGACGAGAGCGTTTCCTCGATCAGGATGAAGAAGAGCGCGCCAATGAGCGCCCCGTTGCGGGTGGCCATGCCGCCAAGCACCACCATGACGATCAGGTCGCCCGAGCGCTGCCACGCGCCCAGCGAGGGCGAGATGAAGGCGGCGTGGGTGGCCCAGAGCACACCCGCGACGGCGGCGATCACGCCGGCGATGACATAGGCCGTCAGGCGGTAGCGGAAGACCGAATAGCCCATCGAGGCGACGCGGGTGGGGTTCTGCCGCGCCGCGCGCAGGACCCGGCCAAAGCGCGCGCCGGTGATGCGATGGACCAACGCCCATGTGCCCAGCAGCACGGCGAAGACGGTGACATAGACGCCCATGTCGGAGCTAAGCCAGCGCGTGCCGAGGAAATCGGGGCCGGACCACAGCGTCAGCCCGTCATCGGCGCCGTATTGCGCCAATGAGCCTAGGGCGAAGTAGATCATCTGTCCGAAGGCCAGCGTGATCATGATGAAGGAGACACCCGAGGTGCGCAGGCAGATCGCGCCGCTGATCAGCGCGAAGAGCGCCGCGGCTGCGATGGCGACCGGCAGTATCAGGGCCATTTCGTAGACCCCTTCGGTGACCATGATCCCGCAGGCATAGGCGCCGATGGCGACAAAGGCGGAATGGCCGAAGCTGACCATGCCGCCCTGACCCATCAGCAGGTCGAGCGAGATGGCGACGATGGCAAGGATCATGGCGCGCACCGCCAGCGAGGTCAGCCATGCGCCGCCCCAGATTTCGGCCAGCAGCGGGATCAGCGCCAGCGCGGCGAAGAGCACGCCGGCCACGATCAGCGGGGCGCGGGGTGTGGCGGCCACGGGGGCCTGAATATCCGTCTGGTCGGTCATCGCGCCACCTTGGGGGCAAAGAGGCCCTCGGGCCGCCAGAAGAGCACCAGCGCCATCAGCACGTAGATCAGCATAGAGGCGATGGCCGGGCCGATCTGGTTGGCCGAGGACGGGTCCATGATCAGGCGCAGCCCGTCGGTGACCAGCGTGCGGCCCAGCGTGTCGACGAGACCCACCAGAAGGGCCGCCACGAAGGCGCCGCGGATCGACCCGGCGCCGCCGATGATGATGACCACGAAGGCCACGATCAGAAGGTTGTCGCCCATCCCCGGCTCGACCGAGTAGAGCGGCGCCGCCATGACGCCGGCGAAACCTGCGAGCATGGCGCCGAAGCCGAAGACGATCAGGAACAGCCGCCGCACGTTGACGCCAAGGGCCGAGACCATGTCGGGGTTGGTGGCGCCCGCGCGGATCAGCATGCCCACGCGCGTGCGGGTGATCACCAGCCAGAGGCCCAATGCCACCAGCAGCCCGGCGGCGATGAGCGCCACGCGGTAGGCCGGGTAGAGCAGCCCGTCGACCAGCACGAAGGAGAAGTCCAGAAAGGCGGGCGGCGGCACCGAGAGGGAGGCCGGGCCGAAGAGCACCTTCATGAGCTGATTGAGGAACAGGATCACGCCGAAGGTGGCCAGCACCTGTGAGAGGTGGTCACGGTCATAGAGATGTCGGAAGACGAGAAATTCCAGCACCAGCCCCAGAAGCAGGGCCAGCGGCAGGGCCAGTACCAGCGCGGCGAGGAAGCTGCCCGTTAGCCCGTAGAGATAGACGGCGAGATAGGCGCCCAGCATGTACTGCACCCCGTGGGCGAGGTTGATGAAGCCCATCACCCCGAAGACGAGCGTCAGGCCGGCCGCGATCAGGAACAGGATCACGCCAAGCTGCAGCCCGTTCAGGAGCTGGATCAGGAGCAGGGTTGTCGACATGGAGGGCCTATTCCGCCAGAGCCGCGAATGGCGGGGCCGGTTGGCCGGCCCCGCCGCATCGGCTTACATGCTGCATTCTTCGGCGAAGCTGTCGCCGTAATTCTCGAACACCAGGTCCCCCATCGCGGTGGCCCACTGGCCGTCTTCGCGCTGCTCGACATCAAGCTGGTAGAAGTTTTGCGTCGGGTAGTGGTTGGTGTTGAAGGCGAAATCGCCCCGGAGCGAGGTGAAATCTGCGGCCTCCAGCGCGGCGCGCACGGCGTCCTTGTCGGAGAGGTCTCCTTCCACGGCCGCTACGGCGCTGTCGATCAGCATGGCGGCGTCATAGGCCTGCATGGCATAGCCGCCGGGGACGTAGCCGTATTTTTCCTCGAAGGCGGCGACGAAGCTCTGGCTGGCCTCATTCTCGGCATCCGGCGCCCAGTTCCCCGCGGCGATGAAGCCTTCGGCGGCCTCTTTCTGGGCGGGCAGGGTGGTTTCATCCGTGGTGAAGACGGACATGAACTGCACCCGGTCGGCAAGGCCCGCGTCGCGGAACTGGCGGACGAAACGCACGCCCATGCCGCCCGGCGTGAAGGCGAAGACGGCATCGGCCTCCGACGTGGCGATGCGGGCGATCTCGGCCGAGTAGTCCTGATGGCCCAGCGGCACATAGACCTCGTCGACGATCTCGCCCTCGTAATGCATGCGGAAGCCTTCGAGGTTGTCACGCCCGGCCTGATAGTTGGGGGCGATCAGGAAGACCTTGCCATACCCCGCTTCCTGCGCGTGGGCGCCCATCACCTCGGCATTCTGGTTGTTCTGGTAGGAGGTGACGAAGAAATGCGGGTTGCAGTTGCGGCCCGCAAAGGTCGAGGGGCCGGCATTGGGGCTGATCAGGAAGGTCTCGGATTCGATCACCGGCTTGAAGATCGCCTGCAGCATGTTCGAGAAGATCGTGCCGACGACGAAATCGACCTCTTCCTGCACCATCCCGTTGGCCTTGGACAGCGCCACTTCGGGCTTGAGCTCGTCATCCTCGACGATGAGCGTGGCCTCTTCGCCGCCAAGCTTGCCGTCAAGGTCGTCAAGCGCCAATTGGAAGCCGTCGACGGCCTGCTGGCCGAGGGCCGCGGGCGGGCCCGAAAGGGTGACGATCATGCCGACCTCGATCTCGGCCGAGGCAGCGGTGCCGAGGCCCAGCAGGCCGGCGGCGAGGGTTGTGCCTAGTTTTTTCATCCGTACTTCTCCCTGTTCGCGCGTTTTTGCGCGTATTTTTAGAGTCCGCGTAACCCGGCCCGGCAGGGTTGGCGTCAGGCGCGGCGGTCCTGCGGCAGGCTGGTCACCAACTCTGAGCAGGACGCCCCGCCGCCGTCAACGCCTGTTTGGCGGGGCCGGAGGGGACCTTGGGAAAGGATAGGCACGATGCGGAGGATATTTCAAGCTTGAAATTTCAAGCCTGAAGTAAACCGGCGGAAAGCAAGGCAAAACGGCCGGCGGACGGGGCAGGTGGTTAACGAAGCGTGAAGGGAGGGGGTGGCAGCCCGTAGGGGAATCGAACCCCTCTTTCCAGGTTGAAAACCTGGCGTCCTAACCGATAGACGAACGGGCCATGCCTTGGCGTGAGGCGTTTCCTATGAAAAAGCCGGTCCCTGCGCAAGAGGCAAAATGTAAATTTTTCGCCCCCAATGCAGTTGTTGTCGTCCGGCGGTGCCAAACGCCGCGTCAGGCATGACGGATGCGGGTTAAGGACGGGTGAATTGGCCGGGACGGACCAGTGGGGGAGGGGGAAGGGGCGGGTTCCAAACGCCACGATTCGGGGCAGTCAGCCGGCGCGGGCCGCATCCTCCAGCCTGAGCTGCACGGTCTGGCGCCCGCCCCATGTGTTGAGGTCGAGCCGCCCGGCGAAGTGGAAGCGCGCGCCGCCATGGGCCTCCAGCGCGGCGCCGATCTCGGTGTCGTAGGCGCCGAAGGCGATGGCGTCGAGTTTCGGCCCCGTCCCGTCGCCGAAGCGCAGCTTGAGGTGGTTGGCGCCCACCCGCTTGGCAAAGCCGATCTGCATGTCGGCAAAGGCGTAGCGCGGCCCCGGTGCGCCGGCACCGAAAGGGCCGGCGGTTTCGATCTGGGTGACCAGTTCGGGGGTCGCCGCGCCGGGCATCAGCAGCCCGTCGAGCGCGAGGTCGCGGGGGCCGGCGGTGCCGGCGCCTTGGCGTTCCAGCAGTTCGGAGAGGCGCGCCATCGCCGCCTCGAGCTTGTCGCGGGCCACGGTGAGGCCGGCGGCCATCCGGTGCCCGCCGCCCTTGATGAGCAGGCCTTCCGCCGCGAGCCGCTGGATCGCCGCGCCAAGGTCGACGCCGGAGACGGAGCGGCCCGAGCCTTTGCCCTCGTCCCCGTCGAAGCCGATGACGATGGCGGGGCGGTTGGTGGCCTCCTTGAGGCGGGAGGCGACGATGCCCACCACGCCCGGATGCCAGCCGTCTTTCGCGGCCCAGACCAGCGGCGCGTCGAGCCCGCGCGCCTCGGCCTGTTCGAGGGCGGCGTCGCGCACGGCGGTTTCGATCTCGCGCCGCTCGGTGTTGAGCTGGTCGAGACGGTCGGCCATGGCCTGCGCCTCGTGCGGGTTGTCGCAGCACAGGAGCCGCGCGCCGAGGGCCGCCTTGCCGATCCGCCCGCCGGCATTGACGCGGGGGCCGAGAACGAAGCCGAGGTGATAGGAGGTCGGCGCGCTGTCGAGGCGGGAGACGTCGGAGAGCGCCACGAGGCCGGGGCGGTGGCGGTGTGCCATGACCTTGAGGCCCTGTTGGACGAAGGCGCGGTTCACGCCCTTCAGCGGCGCCACGTCGGCCACGGTGGCCAATGCCACGAGGTCGAGCATGGCCATCAGGTCGGGGCCTTTCTGGCCGTCCTCGCGCAGTTGGCGCCCGGCCTCGACCAGCATCAGGAACACCACGGCGGCGGCGCAGAGATGGCCCAGATCGCCTGTCTCGTCCTGCCGGTTGGGGTTCACCACGGCGATGGCGTCGGGGAGCGTCTCGCCGCCCAAGTGGTGGTCGAGGATGATGACGTCGGCGCCCTTGGCAGCTGCCACGGCATCGTGGCTGAGCGTGCCGCAATCGACGCAGACAATGAGATCGTGATGCGCGGCAAGCTCGGCCATCGCCGGTTCATTGGGGCCATAGCCCTCGTCGATGCGGTCGGGGATGTAGAGCGTGGCGGCAAGGCCCATCTGCCGCAGCCAGTCGATCAAGAGCGCGGCCGAGGCGCCGCCATCGACATCGTAATCGGCGAAGATGGCGATGCGGCCGCGGCGGTTGACCTCTTCGAGGAAGCGCGCGGCGGCTTTCTCCATGTCCTTCAGGTGACGCGGGTCGGGCAGGAGGTCGCGCAGCTTCGGCTCGAGATAACCCGCGCAGGCCTCGGGGGCCACACCCAGCCGGGCCAGTGTCTGGCACAGCGCGCGGGGCAGGGCGGCGGATTGCACCAGCGCCTCGGCCAGCCGGTCGGTCTCGGGCGTGGGGCCGATCCAGCGGCGGCCGGTCAGCGAGGTTTCGACGCCGAGGAAGGCCGTCACGTCAGCGGGTGGCGACAGGTCATCCGGCGGCGTTCCCCGGTCTTGGACCTGAGCAGCAGGGTTTCGGTCTCGATGCTGTCGCCGCGCGGCTTGAGGCCGGCGACGAGCGAGCCGGTGGTCACGCCGGTGGCGGCGAAGATCACGTCGTCGGTGACCATCTCGTCGCGGGAATAGACGCGGTCGAGATCGGTGATCCCGGCCTTCTCGGCGCGGCCCTTCTCGTCATCGTTGCGGAAGAGGAGCCGGCCCCAGATCTGGCCGCCGAGGCACTTGAGCGCGCCCGCCGCAAGCACGCCCTCGGGCGCGCCGCCCGAGCCCATGTACATGTCGATGCCGGTGGCGTCGGGGTCGGTGCAGTGCATGACGCCGGCCACGTCGCCATCGCCGATAAGGTAGACCGAGGCGCCGGTTTCGCGCAACTCGGCGATGGTTTCCTGATGGCGGGGGCGTTCAAGGACGCAGACGGTGATGCCGGACGGCTCGCAGCCCTTGGCGCGGGCCAGCGCCTCGACCCTCTCACGCGGGCTCATGTCGAGCGAGACCACGTTCTCCGGATAGCCGGGGCCTATGGCGAGCTTGTCCATGTAGACATCGGGCGCGTGCAGCATGGTGCCGCGCGGCGCCATCGAGATGACGGTGAGCGCGTTGGGCATGGCCTTGGCGGTGATGGTGGTGCCCTCCAGCGGGTCGAGCGCGATGTCGACGCCGGGGCCGTTGCCGGTGCCCACTTCCTCGCCGATATAGAGCATCGGCGCCTCGTCACGCTCGCCTTCGCCGATCACCACGACGCCGGCGATATCCAGCTTGCCCAACTCCTCGCGCATGGCGTTGACGGCGGCCTGATCGGCGGCTTTCTCGTCGCCCCGGCCGATCAGCGGGCGGCAGGCCAGCGCGGCCTGTTCCGAAACCCGGGCAAGGGCGAGCGACAGGATCGTGTCGTCGAATTTGGCGGCGTCGGACATGGAAACTCCTCAAGGAAATGGGCCGGGGAATTGGGCCGGACGGTCGGGCAACAGCATTAGCCGCGGGGTCGCGCCGGCACAAGGGCCGGCGCGCCGCGCTCAGACGGATTCGATGCGCAGGGCGACCGGTTGCACGGCCATGACATCGAGCCGGCCCATGGCCTCGAGCGCCTCGTCCAGCGCGCTGCGGGTGGTGCGGTGGGTGACGATCAGCACCGGCGCGGTGTTGTCCTTGTGCTTGGTCTGGCGCATCCGGTCGATCGAGATGCCGGCATTGCCGAGCGCGGTGGCCACCTTGGCCAGCGCGCCGGGTTTGTCGTCGAGCGCCATGCGCAGGTAATAGGGCGCGGGCGTCGCCGTCTTGGCCGGGGTGGCGCGGGTGAGCGCGGCGGCGGGCACGCCGAAGGTAGTGCAGCGGAAGCCGCGGGCGATATCGATCACGTCGCCCATCACCGCGCTGGCGGTGGGGCCTTCGCCCGCGCCGGGGCCGCGCAGGACGATCTGCTGCACCTGATCGCCTTCGAGCACGACCATGTTGGTGCCGCCCTCGAGCTGGCCCAGAGGGCTTTTCTTGGGGACGAGGCAGGGGGACATGCGCTGTTCCAGCCCGCGGCCTGTCATCTGGGCCACGCCCAGCAGCTTGATGCGGTAGCCCAGATCGTCGGCATGGCGGATATCGGTGATGGTGACCCGCTCGATGCCTTCCAGTTCGACCGCGTCGAAATTCACCTGCGCGCCGAAGGCGATGGCGGAGAGCAGCGACAGCTTGTGGCCCGCGTCGATGCCGCCCACGTCGAGCGTCGGGTCGGCCTCGAGGAAGCCGAGGGCGTTGGCCTCCTCGAACACCTCGTCATAGGGCAGGCCGCCGGATTGCATCCGGGTGAGGATATAGTTGCAGGTGCCGTTCATCACGCCCATGACGCGGGTGATCTCGTTGCCGGCGAGGCCTTCGGTCAGCGACTTGACCACCGGGATGCCGCCGGCGACCGCCGCCTCGAACCGCAGGACGGCGCCGTTCGCCTCGGCCAGTTCGGCCAGCGCCTGACCGTGATGGGCGAGCATGGCCTTGTTGGCGGTGACCACGTCCTTGCCGGCCGCGAGCGCAGCCTCGGTCGCGGCCTTGGCGGGGCCGTCGCTGCCGCCCATGAGTTCGACGAAGAGGTCGACATCGTCGCGGGTGGCCAGCGCCACGGGGTCGTCTTCCCATGCGTAGCTGGACAGGTTCACGCCGCGATCCTTGTCGCGGGTGCGGGCCGAGACGGCGGAGATGGTGACCGGGCGGCCAGTGCGGGTCTCGATCAGCTTGGCTTTCTGGCGGATGATCTTGACGACACCGGTGCCGACGGTGCCGAGCCCGGCGATGCCAAGGCGCAGGGGGGTGGTCATTTGGGCGCTCCGATCAACAACTCAACTTCGCGGAAAGGTCTGGGATGGGCGTGTAAACGCTTGGTGCGGGGCTTGCAACGCGGGTTTTGTACGCCGGGTGGCGGGAAGGGTGGCGAGCAGCTTTGCCAAGTGTGGGGTTTGGAGTGGCAGGATACCCAGATGGCCACGCCCTGCCCGGAACAAAGGCGAGCCAAGGGCTCGCCGCCGGGCAGCGGTCGTCATTGTTGCGCCATTGGTCCGAGCGACAATGGCGACACCGCCCCCCCGGGCGGGCGCTTCTGCAAGGGGGTCATGCAGAGCGATCGTCGGATGTGGGCGGCACCATAAATCAACCAACACAAGCGTTGGCGCGCCCACCCGCGGTCGGGCGCTGCCCGGCGGGACTCAGCCCTCGTCCTCGTCCATTTCGATCGTCTGGTTCAGCCGCTCCCTGTCGGCCTGGCCGATCACCTCGCCCCTGAGCCTTGCGGCGCGGGCCTTGAGCCGCGCGGCGCGGGCGTCGATCCCGGGGGCGGGGGCGGCGGCCTCCTCCAGCGTCATGCCATCGGCCGAGAGGGGCCGGGCCGTGGCGCGGGCACGCAGGGTTTCGGCGGGAACCAGCGCCGGGTAGTCCGACGCCCATGCCTCGTCGCTGACCACGGCGTCGAGCTGCGGGAAGGAGCCGCAGCCGGCCGCCAGCGCGGCGGCGCAGAGGACGAGGAAGGGGCGCAGGGGCATCGGCGCTGTCCTTGGAAATCACACTGTCTCTTCCTTGCCACTTTTGCGTGGGGGAGGGCAAGTCAGGCGTTGATCTGAACAGGCGTTCAATTATGCTGCGCGCCATGGCGAGAACCCAAGGCTCTCATTCCGGGATCACCGGCCCCAAGGTGCGCGAGGCGGCGCTGAAACTCTTTGCGGACAAGGGGTTCGCCGCCGTGTCCATGCGCCAGATCGCGGCCGAGGTGGGGGTGCAGGCGGGCGCGCTCTACAATTACACGCCGGACAAGCAGACGCTTCTGTTCGACCTGATGAAGACCCATCTGGAGGACCTGCTGGCGGCGCAGGAGGCGCAGGCGGCGCGCGAGATGCCTTTTCCGGCATTGCGTGAATTCACCCGGTTTCACATCAATTTCCACAACGAGCGGCCCGAGGAGGTGTTCATCGCCTACATGGAATTGCGCAACCTCAGCCCCGAGAATTTCGAGGTGATCGAGACGCTGCGCCGGGCCTATGAGCGGCGGTTGCAGGATATCCTCCAGCGGGGCATCGACAAGGGCGTGTTTGCCATTGCCGACACGCGGATCGCGGCGATGGCGCTGATCGCGATGCTGAACGGGGTGAATACGTGGTTCCGCGAGGGCGGGCGGCTGTCGCTGGGGGAAGTGCAGGAATTGTATTGGGACATGGTGCGCAAGTCGGTTTCGGCCTGAGCGGCGCGGATCGGGGTTAACAAGCTGATTTCGCAGCAAAACACCCTTTCGGTATCACGTCGGTATAACGTCGGTATTCCGTCGGTGTCGCGCGCGGTGCCGGGCCGTGGCGTTCGGTGGGTCGTGGCGCAAGATGTGGGTCTGGCCGCAACGGGGGATCCCGCCTATGCGCAAGACGGGCAGGAACAGGGGCGGCGGGGGACTTGTTGACTCCGTGCAATGAAAAGGAGGCATTCCATGACTGTTGCACGCGTAACAGAACTTTCCGCGACATCCCCGAACAGTTTCGACGACGCCGTCGAAAAAGGGATCAGCCGCGCGTCCGAAACCCTGCGCAACGTCAAAAGCGCTTGGGTCAAGGATTCCAATGTCGAAGTGGATAACGGCAAGATATCGGCCTACCGGGTCAACCTTGAGGTGACATTCGTCCTCGACGACTAGAACGTCCGGCTGTGCCGGAGAAGAAAGCGGGCCGCGCCCTTATGGGTGCGGCCTGTTTTCGTGTGGGGGGTGTCAGGCGCTGAGGCGGGCGCTGCGCAGGGCGCAGGACCACCAGTCGAGCTGGCCCAGCATCCTCTTCGGCGGATGTCTCGAGATGAGGCAGGTCCGACAGGGCCATCTCGCCCTTGGCGACGGAGAGGTAATCGGCAACTGGAAGGGATCGAGGCGGCGAAGCGGCGGTATGACGGGCGCGCGCAGGGCTGAGGCCGAGCCCGGCGTCCCGTAGGGGTGGAATTTGCCGCGCAGGCCGGGCAGGGTGGAGCCAGCAAAGGGAGGTGCAGCATGGTTTTCGGACACTGGAACCAGACGGGGGCGGATATCTGGCTGACGCTGATCGGGATGGCGGTGTTCGGGCTGGTGCTGCTTTACGTGGTGCGGCGGAAGAAGTGAGGGGCGGCCCGATTGCGGGCCGGCCCTTTGTCGGGTGGGTCAGGCGGCCTGCGTGTCCGGGCGGCTGAAATTCACCTCGCGGATCACCTGCCAGCGGCCGTCCTCGAAGACGAAGTCGATGCTGAGGTCGATCATCATCTTCGGCCCGCCGACGGGGATTTTCCGCGAGATCAGCACGTGGCCGCGATTGCCCGAGACGGTGAGGCGGTGGATGTTGAACCAGAGGTGATCCTCTGGTGTCTTGTCGCGGAAGGTGTCTTGCAGCAGCGCCATGAACTCCTGTTTTTGCAGGGTCATCAGGCGGCCGTCGATGCTGAGGTCCATCACCTCGATATCGTCGTGGTAGATGGTGTCGAGCGTGGCCATGTCGGCACGGACGCCGGCCTGCATGAGATCGTCGAGCCGGGCGCGGAGGGTGGTTTCGGTGGGTTGGGTCATTGGGTGTCCTTTCAGGCGTGGGTGCCGTTGATGGGGGCGTTTGCCATGGTGCCGCGGCGGAAGCCGATGCCCTTGGCGATCCACTTGAGGTCGGGCCGGGCGAAGGGCACGTTCGAGATGTCGGTAATCTGAAGCAGGCCGGTATCGTCGATGACGAAGAGGCCGGGCTCGGCAAAGGGGGCTTCCACGTCGCGGCCGTTTTGGGTGCCGGAGATGTAGAGGCCGAGCGCCTGCATCTGGGGGATGGTCAGGCCGTGGGCCACGTCGAACTCTGGGGCCACCTCTTCCATATGGGCCCTCGCGCGGGCCTCGCTATCGGCCGAGACGGCGAGAACGTCGGTGCCTTGCGCAGTGAAATCGGGCAGGGCGGCGTTCAACTCCTTCAGATAGGTGGTGCAGAGCGGGCAGTGCTTGCCGCGATAGACGATGGTGAGTTGCCAGTCGAACCCGTCGCGGGGCGTGGCAAGGCTGCGCGTGCCGCCGGAGAGCACGGGAAGGTCGATCGCCGGAAACAACGTTCCGGCGGCGAGTTTGGGGGTGGTCATGGGGTGTCCTTCGTATTATATATCGAACGATACATATGTGTCAGGCGTGGCCGACAGGGTCAAGGGTTATATATTGAACGATACAAAAAAAATTGGACGGCCGCGCAGCTTCGATTACGACGCGGCGCTGAGGCAGGCGATGCAGGTCTTCTGGACGATGGGCTATGACGGCGCGTCGCTGCGCGATCTGAAGGCGGCGATGGGGATCACCGGCCCCAGCCTTTACGCGGCCTTCGGCGACAAGCGGGAGCTGTATCTCAAGACGATCGACCATTACCGCGATGCCGAGGGCTGTGCGCCCTTGGTGGCCTTCGAGGCGGAGGAGGATATCGCCAAGGCGATCCGCGCCTTCCTGACGGAGATCATCGACGCGGCGACCGGGCATGAGAGCGGGGCGAAGGGCTGTTTTCTGGCCTCCAGCGTGGCGACCACGGCGGGGCAGGTGGAGGGCGTGTCAGAGCGGTTGCAGGACGCGATTGCCGAGGCGGAAGACCGGCTGACGGCGCGGTTCGAGCGGGAGGTGGAGAAGGGGACGTTGCCGCGGGATTTCCCGTCGCGGGCGCGGGCGGCGCTGCTGTTCGATATACGGCAGGGCTACATGTTCCGGGGCCGGGCCGGGGTGGCGCGCGAGGTGCTTATGGGGGATCTGGACGCGCGGGTGAGGCTGCTGCTGTCGGAGTGAGCCGGGCCGCGGCGATGCGCGGCCCGGTGTGGTCGTGTCAATGCGCGGGCTTGATGAAGGTGCCGTTGCGCAGCTCGCTCATGGCGGTCATCAGCTCCTCGCGGGTGTTCATCACGATGGGCCCGTGCCACGCCACCGGCTCCTGTATCGGGGCGCCGGAGACCAGCAGGAAGCGCACGCCTTCCTCGCCCGCCTGCACGGTGATCTCGTCACCTGTGCCGAAGCGGATGAGCGTCCGGTCGCCGGACATGTCGCGGATGTTCACCTCCTGACCGGCGACCTCCTTCTCGAGCAGCACGCCCGAGGGCGCGGAGGCGTCGGCAAAAGCGGCGGAGCCTTCGAACACATAGGCGAAGCTGCGGCGGTAAGTGTCGACCTTGAAGGTCTTTTTCACCCCCGCCGGCACCGAGATGTCGAGGTATTGCGGATCGGCGGCGATGCCGTCGACCGGGCCGGTCTTGCCCCAGAAGCTGCCCACGACGACGCGGACGGTGGTGCCGTCATCGTCGGTGATGACGGGGATGTCGCCGCCCTTCACGTCCTGATAGCGGGGCGCGGTCATCTTGAGCGAGGAGGGCAGGTTGGCCCAGAGCTGAAACCCGTGCATCTGGCCCTGCGGATTCCCCTTGGGCATCTCCTGGTGCATGATGCCCGACCCTGCGGTCATCCATTGCACGTCGCCTGCGCCCAGCGTGCCGGTATTGCCCAGCGAGTCGCCATGCTCGACCGTGCCCGACAGGACATAGGTGATGGTCTCGATGCCTCGGTGGGGGTGCCACGGGAAGCCCTGCGCGTAATGCTCGGGCAGGTCGTTGCGGAAATCGTCGAAGAGCAGGAACGGGTCGAGCTCGGACGGGTCCTGAAAGCCGAAGGCGCGGTGCAGGTGGACGCCGGCGCCTTCCATGGTGGGCTGGGCGGGGCGTTGTTCGAGGATGGGTCTGAGGGACATGGGATGGTCCTCCTTTCGACACAGATGTAGACAGTTCGCGGCGCCACACCAGAGGGGCGGGTCGCCGGTTCCGGCAGGGCGCTTGTGCGCGGATGCGCAAATCCCGCTCGCGCCGGGGCGGGGAACCGGGTAGAGGCGGGCGTAGCGAGGGAGAACGCGAATGCGCGACGATGATACGGTGCTGGCGGTTGTCCGCGCCTCGACCATGCGGCGGGGGCTGGGGGTGACGATGCTGGCGGCGCTGGGGCTGTTGCTGATCTATACCGGGATCATGCGGCCGCCGGCGCATTTCGGCTGGCAGGCCTTTCTGGTCGTGATGGGGATCATCGCGCTGTGGGGCGCCGAGCGGATGCGCCGGGCGACTCAGGCGGCGGTGGAGCTGACCGACGCGGGCCTGCGCACCAGCGACGGCGAGGAGATCGTGGCGATGGAGAACATCGCCTCGGTCGATCGCGGGGCGTTTGCCTTCAAGCCGTCGAACGGGTTCATCCTGCGGCTGAAGGGCCGTGCGCCGGTGCGCTGGCAGCCGGGGCTGTGGTGGCGGATGGGCCCGCGCGTGGGCATCGGCGGGGTGACGCCCGGCGCGCAGGGCAAGGTGATGGCCGACATCATCGCCGCGAAGCTGGCCGAGCGCGAGATGCGCTGAGCTGGTTTACGAGGTGCATTCCTCGAAGCAGAGCTGCGGGGCGAAGCGGATGGAGGTGAAGACGCGGGTGTCGATGTTGATACTGTCGCCGAAGACCAGCCCGAAGAGCGAGTCATATTCCGAGACGCTTTCCACCACGATCACCTGCTCGCCGTCACTCATGATCGGAAATTTGTCGTGCTGGTCTCGGGTGTCGCGGCTGCGCAGCACGCGCATCCGGCCCTCACCGCGCAGTTTCGACCATGCCACGTCATAATCGTCATCATCGGCGTCGTAGCGGATGATGGTGATGCGAAGCTGGTTCTGGCCGGCATCGTTGGTGATTTCGTCGAACAGGATCTTGGCGTTGTCGATATAGGTTTCGGTGACCTCAGCCTGTTCGCGCGAAAGCATGTCGGCGATGGTGTAGGTGGCCTTGATCCGCACGCTCTTGTAGCGGTGGACCTCGAAGAACTCGTAGGTCGCGCAAACCGTCCAGAAGAGCAGCGGGAAGGCGATCACGGATTCGACCATGAAGGACCCGCGCTCGTCGTCGCGGAAGCTTTTCAGCAGGTGCTTGAGATACAGCCAGGACATCAGAGCGGCTCCTGCACGAAGGCGGTCATGGACACGATCGAGGACTGGCCGCTGGAATCCTTGGTCAGGGCGCTGCCGAGCGCGTCGTCGGGGAAGAGCGGGTCGAAGCGCAGGCAGGCACGCAGCAGCATGAGCTGGTTCTGCTGGCCGGGAACGAACTGTTTCACCGGCTTGGAGGGCTCTGCCGCGTCGGTACAGTCGGCGGTGCGGTCGAGCGAGTTGAAGGTCCGCAGATCGGCCGAGCGCATTTCGAGGCGCAGGGTGTTCTGACAGTCGCGGATCATCATCGCATTCTCGCAAATGAGTTCCTTGATATCGTCGTGCTGCGGCGCGGTGCCGGTGCCGAGGCGGACCTCGCGCACGGCGATGTCGAGCCCGCGTTCCAGCAGGGTGTAGCGCAGGGTGACGAAGCCCAGCTCGATCGACATCAGCAGGAGGGCGAGATAGGCCGGGAAGACCAGCACGAACTCGATCGAGGCGTTGCCGCCCTCCTCGCGGAGGAAGCGGCGCAGCTCGTATTTGAAGGGCCCGATCATTGGGTCAGCCTCAGGTTCTGCACGTTCGAAGCGATGGAGCTGAACGCGGCGGAGATGTTGGAGCCGTTGGTCGGGTAGTAGTGGTTGCCCGAGGAGGCGCAGGCGCGCAGCTGGGTCTCGGCGTTGCCGCCGGAGGAGATGGAGTAGCCGATGGTGTAGACCACCACGCCCTGGGTCTTGGTGGCCGAGCAGATCGCCTGCATCCTCGTGTCCTTGGTGCCGCCGCTTTCCCGCTCGGAATAGCGGTAGTCGTTCCACGGGCCCCAGTTGCCGGTCTTGCTGCCGTACCAGTCGGGCGACATCAGGCCCCAGGCGTCTTCCCAGGTGAGGCGTTCATCCTCTTCGTCTTTTTCCACGTAATCGTCGCGTTCCTTGAGGGCCGCGAATTCGTAGCTATTGAGCCAGTCGTTGTCGTCGATATCGAGATAGTCGTTGCCGTCGCGCAGGTAGTAGAGCGAATACTCTTCGCCGGTCGGGGTGTACTCGCACTTGAACCAGCTGTAGCCGCAATAGCTGGCGGCCCAGCTGTCGTAGTAGCGGCGCGATACGTTGTAGATCGAGTAGCCGTATTCGAATTCCTGGTCCTGGAACGTCAGGCGGTACAGGGGAGAGTTGGCGCCGCGATAGGGGCTGTTCTCGTCGAAATAGTACGAGTCGGTGTTCTGGCCGTCAGCCATCAGCACGATGATCTTGAGCGTGTCGCCCTCGGTATAGGAGGAGGGGATGTTGGCCAGCGACGCGTCGACGACCTCGACGCCCGGCGCCTGCAGGGCGGTGAAGACGCTGGCGAATTGCGGGTCGAGCATCGCCGCGCCCCATTTCATGCCGATATGGGCCGAGGTGTTGCCGTCGGCGTCGAGCGCGTTGATCCGGGCGTAGAGGTCGGCCTCGCTCATCGAGTAGGGCAGGATCTGGGCGCGGTCCTCGGGGAAGCAGGAGCGCCATTCGGCGTCGAGATCGTCGAAGCCGCCATAGAGCGAGGTGTAGATCTGCTGGTCGTAGGCGGTCGAGGGGTTGATGCTGGCCGAACTGTAATCCGACGAGTAGAAGCGCAGGCAGGACGAGTAGTCATGCGTTTCGTTCACCGTCAGCGCGTCGTAGATATCGGGCCCCGGCGCCACGTTCCACGAGAACGGGATGAGCGAGATGACCGTATTGCCCGGGTCGGAGCCGTTGAGGATGGTGGTCACGAAGTTCTTGGCTGCGGCCTGCAGATTGGTGAGCTTGTTGCCTTCCATCGAGCCCGACACGTCGAGCACGAGCGACACCTCGAGCTTGGGCGTACGGACCTCGGCCTCGGCCGCACCGAAAGCCTGAAGTTGGTCGACGCCCGACAGTTTCATCAGGTAGGTGTCGATCGTCATGCTCGCCTCGGCATAAGCGCGGGTGGCGTTCAGCGAGGTATCGATGTCGTCGCCGCCTTCGCCGTCGGCGTCGATCTCATGCAGGTATTGCGACATGTCGTTCTTGGCGAAGTAATCCTCGATGATCGCCTTCACGTCTTCGGCTTCCGACCCGATCGGTGCGCCTGCGCCGGCGAGCACCGCGCTGTCGAGGGTGGACTGAAGGTGGGTGCGCTCCATCTCGTAGCGCATCAGGTCGATGCCGAGGCCGGCCATGATGAGCATGAAGACGAACATGAAGAGGGTGAAGATGATGGCGTTGCCGGCCTCTTCCTTGCGGAAGCGGTCGATCTCGTGGCCGAGCGCCTTGCCGTGGCGCAAACGTCGCCGGGGCCGCGCGCATTCGCGGGCCTGTCGCCACGTGGTTTCGCCATCGGAGAATTTCAGCATCTCGGTTCCCTCACACCAAAAAACGCGGAATCGCGCATACTTTTTGACCGGCAAGATATTGCCGGCCAGCATGGCATAATTAAGGCGAAACTGCGAATTAATCCCCTGAATCAGGTGGTTATGAGGAAACACTGGGGCAGGGTCCGGGGGATTGTTGCGTTCTCGTGAAGGATCGCCGCCGCGCCTGCCCGGAAAAACGGCGGGTGGACAAAGCCACGGCATGCAGTAACGATACCGACAAAAAGAGCCGTAGGTACCAACAGGGCGGACGCGAAACGCAAATGGGAGAGACGTGACATGACAAGCCCCCGGAAAGAGCCGAGCTTCCGCGAAAGCGTGGATCTGATGTTCAACCACGCGGTCGCGCTGATGGACCTGCCGCCGGGGCTGGAGGAGAAGATCAGGGTCTGCAACGCCACCTATACCGTGCGCTTCGGTGTGCGTCTGCGCGGCCAGATCCAGACGTTTACCGGCTATCGCAGCGTGCATTCCGAGCATATGGAGCCCGTGAAGGGCGGCATCCGCTATTCCATGGGCGTCAACCAGGACGAGGTCGAGGCGCTGGCGGCGCTGATGACTTATAAATGCGCCATCGTCGAGGCGCCGTTCGGCGGCTCGAAAGGGGGGCTGCGGATCGACCCGCGGGAATGGGACGAGCACGAGCTGGAACTGATCACGCGGCGTTTTGCCTACGAGCTGGCCAAGCGCGACCTGATCCACCCCTCGCAGAACGTGCCCGCGCCCGACATGGGCACCGGCGAGCGCGAGATGGCATGGATCGCCGACCAGTACCGGCGGATGAACACCACCGACATCAACTCCCGCGCCTGTGTCACCGGCAAGCCGGTGAACGCGGGCGGCATTCAGGGCCGGACGGAGGCCACGGGCCGGGGCGTGCAATACGCGCTGCAGGAGTTCTTCCGCCATCCCGAGGACATCAAGGCGGCCGGGCTCTCGGGCACGCTCGACGGCAAGCGGGTGATCGTGCAGGGCCTCGGCAACGTGGGCTATCACGCCGCCAAGTTCCTGTCGGAGGAGGATGGCTGCAAGATCGTCGGCATCATCGAGCGCGACGGGGGCCTGTGGGACGATGACGGGCTGAATGTCGAGGAGGTGCGCAACTGGATCGCCAAGCATGACGGGGTGAACGGGTATTCCTCGGGCAAATACGTCAAGGATGGTTCGAAGTTCCTCGAGGAGGCGTGCGACATCCTGATCCCGGCGGCGATGGAGGGGGTGATCAACCTCGACAATGCCGAGCGGGTGAAGGCGCCGCTGATCATCGAGGCGGCGAACGGCCCGGTGACCGCCGGGGCGGACGAGATCCTGCGCAAGAAGGGCACGGTGATCATCCCCGACATGTATGCCAACGCGGGCGGTGTGACGGTGTCGTATTTCGAGTGGGTCAAGAACCTGAGCCACATCCGCTTTGGCCGGATGGGCCGGCGGCAGGAGGAGGCGCGCCACCAGTTGATCGTCTCGGAGCTGGAGCGGCTGGACGCGCATCTGGGCGATGCCTGGGTGATGTCGCCGGATTTCAAGAAGAAATACCTGCGCGGGGCGGGCGAGCTGGAGCTTGTGCGCTCGGGTCTCGACGACACGATGCGCACCGCCTACCAGCAGATCCGCGAGGTCTGGCACGGGCGCGAGAACGTGCATGACCTGCGCACCGCCGCCTATCTCGTGGCGATCGAGAAGGTGGCGGCGAGCTACCGGGCGCTGGGGCTCTGACAGGCGTGGCGGGGCGGGATATCGACCTGTCCTGCCGCTGCGGGAAGCTGACGGGGCGCCTTGTGGGGGCATCCCCCGCCACGGGGTGCCGCGTCACCTGCCATTGCAAGGATTGCCGGGCCTTCGCCACACATGTGGGGGCGAAGGATATTCTTGACGGGAATGGCGGGTTCGAGCTGTTCCAGACCCTGCCGGCACGGCTGGAGTTGAGGTCGGGCAAGGAGCATCTGCGCTGTCTGCGGCTGTCGCCCAAGGGGATGATGCGCTGGTATGCGGGGTGTTGCGGCACGCCTGTCGGGAATACGCTGGGAAGCCCGGGGTGGTATTTCCTGAGCCTTGTCGTGGCGCTTGTGCCCGAGGATCAGGTGGCGGCGCTGGGGCCGAACCGGGGGACGTTCTTTGCCAAGGACGCGCCGGAAGGGACCAGCCCGCCGGCGGATCACGGCAAGTGGGGGCTTCTGTCTGGCGCGTTCGGGCGGCATTTCGCGGCTTGGGTTGGCTTGGCGCCGAAGGGGTCGCCTTTCTTTGAAGGTGGGCAGCCGGTGGTGGTGCCGGAGGTTCTGTCGAAAGAGCAGCGACTGGCGGCGGAGGCGGTTTAGGCCGGGGGCGCCGCGCAGCGCCGGGCCGCGGTGCGGCGAACCGACCGGAGTGGCTTGGCGCTTTATGGTGGCCAAGTACATCTTCCCTATGAGCGTGGTGTTCCGTTTGCAAAATCGCCGGGCCGGGGGCGGCCCAGCGATGCGCGGCGGTGCGCCCTTGGCGCACCTTGGTTCCGCGCGGGGTTTTGCTTTTGGGGAGGACTCGCCGCATGTCGCGCGATTGCCAGACCGCGGGGTGGCGACCCGACGCGGGTGGCCTGGCGCTTTATGGTGGCCAAGTACATCCAACCTGTGTGCGTTGCGCTTCATCTGCAAAATCGCCAGCCCGTCGGGGCGGTCTGGCAATTGCGCGGCGGGCTGAAGCCCTTGATTCCGCGCAGGTTCTTCGCCTGAACATGTTGGCTTTGGAGGCGCACTTGTCGCCCCCAGACCGGAATTTGTCGATCCGGGTGGAGAGCGCCTTGTGACCTGTTGCTATCCGGGGCGGGACTTGCTTCACTCCGGCCAACCAAAGGGGAGACTCTCATGCGCTTTTCCGGCTTGCGCGTTCTCAAGGAAGGCCTGACGGGCAACAAGGGCTGGCAGGCCCATTGGCGCGATGCCGAGCCGAAATCCGGCTATGACGTGGTCATCATCGGCGGCGGGGGGCATGGGCTGTCGACCGCCTATTACCTTGCGAAGAACCACGGTATCCGCAACGTGGCGGTGCTGGAGAAGGGCTATCTCGGCGGCGGCAATATCGGGCGGAACACCACGATTGTCAGGGCCAACTACTTCCTTCCGGGGAATTCGGAGTTCTACAGCCATTCGCTCAAACTGTGGGAGGGGCTGGAGCAGGACCTCAACTACAACGTGATGCTGTCGCAGCGGGGGCAGATCAACCTCTTTCATTCCGACGGCCAGCGCGACGCGGCGATCCGGCGGGGCAATGCCATCGTCAACCAGGGCGACGAGGCGGAACTGCTGTCGCTGGCGCAGCTCAAGAAGATGGTGCCCTATCTCGATTACGAGCAGCAGCGGTTTCCCATTCACGGCGCGCTGATGTCGCGGCGGTCGGGCACGGCGCGGCATGACGCTGTGGCGTGGGGCTATGCGCGCGGCGCGAGCGCGCGGGGCGTGGACCTGATCCAGAATTGCGAGGTGACGGGGATCGACATCGAGGGCGGGAAGGTGACCGGCGTGCAGACCTCGCGCGGGGCGATCAAGGCCAAGAAGGTGGCGATCATCGTCGCCGGCCGGTCGAGCCAGGTGGCGGAGATGGCCGGTATGCGCCTGCCGATCGAGAGCCATGTCTTGCAGGCTTTCGTGACCGAGGGGCTGAAACCCTGTATCGACCACGTGATCAGCTTCGGCATGGGGCATTTCTATATCAGCCAGTCGGACAAGGGCGGGCTGGTCTTCGGCGGGGATCTGGATTTCTACGCCTCCTACGCGCAGCGCGGCAACCTGCCGATGGTCGAGCATGTGATGGAGGCGGGGATGACCCTGATGCCCGCGATCGGCAAGGCACGGGTGCTGCGGTCATGGGGCGGGATCATGGACATGTCGCCCGACGGCTCGCCCATCATCGACCGGACGCATATCGGCGGGCTCTACCTCAATTGTGGCTGGTGCTATGGCGGGTTCAAGGCGGTGCCGGGCTCGGGCCATACGATGGCGCATCTGGTGGCCACGGACACCCCGCACGAGGCGGCGGCGCGGCTGCGGCTGGACCGGTTCCGCACGGGATACGGGCTGATGGACGAGGAAGGCACGGGGATGCAGCATAACCTGCATTGATGGTCCGCGTGGCGGAGGTTGGGGATTTGAGTATTTTCGGAACAATGAAAGCTGCGGCGATGAGTTTTGACGGCGGCGCGCGGGGAGAGGTCGGGAGTTTGAGTATTTCCGGAAAGATGAAAGCGGTGGGTTGTACCCTGTGTCTGGCCGTGGGGCCGGGCGGGGCGGTCTGGGCGCAGGAGGCGGCGTTGCCGGCGGGGAGCTACAAGCTCGATCCGTATCATTCGACGCTCGTGTTCTCGGTGAGTCACCTGGGGTTTTCGGATTACGTGATGAGCTTCGATACGTTCGATGCGGCGCTCGAGCTGGACCCCGCCGATCCGGGCAAGGCGGCGCTCAGCGTGTCGGTGGACCCGGCCTCGCTTGACGTGCCGCGCCCGCCGGAGGGGTTCATGGAGGAGTTGATGGGCGAGAGCTGGCTGAACGCGGGCGCGCATCCTGAGATCAGCTTCACCTCGACCGGGATCGAGATGACCGGTGGGGAGGCCGCGATGGTGACTGGGGACCTGACCCTGCTGGGGGTGACAAAGCCCGTGACGCTGGAGGTCACGTTCAACGGCGGCTACGCCGGGCATCCGTTCGACCCCAATGCAAGGATCGGCTTCTCGGCGGAAGGCAGTTTCAACCGGTCCGATTTCGGCATGGGCTATGGCATTCCCGCGCCCGGCACGACCATGGGCGTGGGCGATGCGGTGACTGTGCGGATCGAGACCGAGTTCACCGGCCCGGCGATGGAAGACAAGAAGGACTAGGGCCATGCGGATCACTTGCCCCCTCTGCGGCGCGCGCGACCGGCGCGAATTCTATTACAAGGGCGATGCCGTGGCGCTGGCGCGGCCTGACCCGGCGGCGGGCGAGGCGGCGTGGGACGATTACGTGCATAACCGCGACAACCCGGCCGGGGTGACGCGCGAGCTGTGGTATCACGAGAGCGGCTGTTCGGCATGGCTGGTGGTGACGCGGGATACGCGTAGCCACGAGATTTCCGGCGTCGAGCTGGCGTCTGACGTGGCCCCGGACGAGACGGGGGCGGGCGCATGAGGGTTGCAGGCGAGGGGCTGATCAACCGCAGGCGGCGGGTGGAGTTCTCCTTCGACGGGCGCACCTATCAGGGGGTCGAGGGGGATACGCTGGCCTCGGCGCTTTTGGCCAACGATATCCGGCTGATCGGGCGGTCGTTCAAGTATCACCGGCCGCGCGGCCTGTTGACCGCCGGGAGCGAGGAGCCCAATGGCCTCGTGACCACGGGGCGCGGGGCCGGGCAGGAGCCCAACATGCGCGCCACGATGGTGGAGTTGTTCGACGGCTTGCAGGCGCGGAGCCAGAATGCGTGGCCCTCGCTCGATTTCGACCTGATGGCAATGAACGATCTGGCGGCGCCGTTTCTGGGGGCGGGGTTTTATTACAAGACTTTCATGTGGCCCGCGAAGTTCTGGGAACGGGTGTATGAGCCGGTGATCCGCCGGGCGGCGGGCTTGGGCGCGCTGTCGATGCGGGCCAACGCGGACAAGTACGAGAAGGCCTGGGCGCATTGCGATCTGCTGGTGATCGGGGCGGGGCCCACCGGGCTGATGGCGGCGCTGACCGCGGCGCGGGCCGGGGCCGACGTTGTGCTGGCCGAGGAGGATATGCGCACCGGCGGGCGGCTCAATGCCGAGACGTTCGAGGTGGATGGCGTGCCGGGCCATGTCTGGGCCGAGGAGGTGACGCGCGAGCTTCAGGCGATGGAGAATGTGCGCCTGTTGACGCGGACGACGGTGACCGGGGCCTATGATCACGGCACCTATGGCGCGCTGGAGCGGCTGTCGCCGTGGGATGCGGCCAAGAAGGGCGCGCCAAGGGAGTGTTTCTGGCGGATCGTGGCGAAGCGGGCGGTGCTGGCGGCGGGGGCGCTGGAGCGGCCCATCGCGTTCCAGAACAACGACCGGCCGGGGATCATGAATGCGGGGGCGGTCAGGGCTTACCTGAACCGCTGGTGCGTGAGCCCGGGGCAGAGCGTGGCGGTGTTCGGCAATAATGACGACGCCCACCGGACGGCGGCGGATTTGCTGGAGGCTGGGGTGCATGTGAGCGCGCTGGTCGATGCGCGGCATGATGCGGTGAGCGATCTGGATGTGCCGTTCTATGCCGGGGCGCAGGTGTGCAACAGCGAGGGGCGCCGGGGGGTGGAGGCGGTTTCCATCGCCACCGCGTCTGGCATCGAGAAGGTTAAGGCCGAGGCGCTGGCCGTGTCGGGCGGGTGGAACCCGACGCTGCACCTGACCTGTCACATGAACGGGCGGCCGGTGTGGGACCCCGATATTGCGGCGTTTGTCCCGCAGGCGCGGGCGGTGCCGGGGCTGGTGACGGCGGGGGCCTGCGAGGGGGTGTTCTCGACGCGCGGGTGCCTTGAGGCGGGCGTGCGGGTGGCGTCGGGCGTGCTGGAGGATCTGGGGCGGAAGGTGCCGAAGGTCGACGTGCCGGGCGCCGAGGACAGCGATTACGATATCAGCCCGCTCTGGGCCGTGCCGGGCAAGGGGCGGGCGTGGCTGGATTTCCAGAACGACGTGACGGTGAAGGACATCAAGCAGGCCGCGACGGAGAATTTCCGCTCGGTCGAGCATATGAAGCGTTACACGACGCAGGGCATGGCGACGGATCAGGGGAAGAACTCGAACGTGGCCGCCTTGGCGGTGCTGGCGGATGTGACGGGCCGCGCGATACCGGAGACGGGGACGACGACGTTCCGGCCGCCATACGTGCCTGTTTCCATCGCCGCGCTGGGCGCGGGCGGGCAGGGCACGGGCTTTGCGCCGCAGCGGTTTACCACCTCGCACGCGGCGAGTGTCGAGCGGGGCGCGCCGATGATCGAGGCGGGGTTGTGGTACCGGCCGAGTTACTTCCCGCAGAAGGGCGAGCGGACATGGCGGCAATCCTGCGACCGGGAGGTTGCGATGGTGCGCGATCATGTGGGGGTGTGCGATGTCTCCACCCTTGGCAAGATCGACATTCAGGGGCCGGATGCGGGCGCGTTTCTGGATTTCGTCTATACCAACCTGTTCTCGACCCTGAAGCTGGGGCGGGTGCGCTATGGCCTGATGCTGCGCGAAGACGGGCATGTGATGGATGACGGCACCACGGCAAGGCTGGGCGAGCATCACTACGTGATGACCACCACCACCGCGGCGGCGGGCGAGGTGATGCGGCATCTGGAATTCGTGCATCAGGGGCTGTGCCCGCAGATGGATGTGCGCTTCGTGTCGGTGACCGAGCAATGGGCGCAGTTCGCGGTGGCCGGGCCGAAATCGCGGGAGCTGCTGAACGGGCTGCTGGACGCGGCGATTGATGATGAAAGCTGGCCCTTCATGTCCTGTGGCGAGGTGTCGGTCGGCGGCGTGAAAGGGCGGCTGTTCCGGATTTCGTTCTCGGGCGAGCATGCCTATGAGATTGCCGTACCGACAAGGTATGGCGCGGCACTCTTTGCCGAGCTGGTGACACGGGCCGAGGCGATGGAGGGCGGGCCCTATGGGATGGAGGCGCTGAACGTGCTGCGCATCGAGAAGGGGTTCATCACCCATGCCGAGATACATGGCCGCGTCACGGCCTTCGATATCGGGATGGAACGGATGGTGAGCGCCAAGAAGGACTGTATCGGCAAGACCATGGCGGCGCGGGATGGGCTGACGGACGAGAGCCGCGAGCAACTGGTGGGGCTGAAGCCGGTTGGCGCGGTGAAGCAGCTTGTCGCGGGGGCGCATCTTTTCAACGAGGGGGAGGAGGCGGTGCGCGTGAACGATCAGGGATATATCACCTCGGTGGCCTTCTCACCGACCTTCGGGCATGTGCTGGCGATGGGGTTTTTGAAGAACGGGCGGGCGAGGATCGGGGAACGCGTCCGTATGGTCGAGCATCTCAAGGGGGTGCAGACGATCTGCGAGGTGATCGATCCGGTGCAGTTCGACCCGGAAGGAGGGCGCGTGCGTGGTTGATTTGACATCCATGACCCCGCTGGACGGGATGGCGCCGCTGGCGATCGGCGGGGTGACGCTGCGCGAGGTGGATCTCGGGCGGCTGACCTCGGTGGCGCCTTACAAGGGGAAAGACACGGCGCTGGGCGAGGCGCTGAAGGCGGCGCATGGCATGGGCTGGCCCGCGCCCAACCGGGCCACGGGCAAGGATGGCGCGAGGGCGATCTGGTTCGGGCAGCGCATGGCGCTGCTGGCGGGGCCGGAGCCGGGGGCGGGGCTGGCCGACCATGCCGCGCTGACCGATCAGTCCGATGCGTGGACGGCGGTGACGCTCGAGGGCGCGGGCGCGGCGGAGGTGCTGGCAAGGCTGGTGCCGCTCGATTTGCGCGCCTCGGTCTTCAAACGCGGCCATACCGCGCGGACGGAATTGCAGCACATGATGGCCTCGGTCACGAAGACGGGCGAGGAGAGCTTCCTGATCCTCGTCTTCCGGTCGATGGCCGCGACGCTCAGGCATGACATGCAGGTCGCGATGGAAGGGGTTGCGGCACGGGGCCGGCCCTGACACTCTGACAGGGTGAGTGTCTTGCGGAGGGTCGTGCCGTGGTCCGGCTGTGCCTTGCATTGTTGGTGAGTGTCGCGCTGCCCGCTGCTGCGGCGGCGCAGGGGCTGAGCCGCGAGAATTGCCGGGCGACGCGGGATATCCTGTCGCAGGTGATCGAGGGCCGCAAGGCGGGACTGTCGGGCAGGGCGGTGACCGAGAAGCTGTCGAAGGGCAAGGACGCGGTCGACGAGAAATATATCGAGACCGTGCCGCCGCTGGTGAAACTGGCCTATTCGCTTGAGCCTGCGATGCTGACCGAGCAGGTGGCGAAGGATTACGAGGCGCAGTGCCTTAGCTATAAGCCGTGAGCCCTCTTTCCCCCGCGCGCTGAATGCCCCATATTCAGGGCATGAGCCTGCCCCCCGGATTCTTGGACGAGCTGAGAACGCGCACCTCGCTGTCGCAGGTGGTGGGCCGCAAGGTCATGTGGGACAACCGCAAGTCGAACCAGGGTAAGGGCGACATGTGGGCGCCGTGCCCGTTTCACCACGAGAAGACGGCGAGTTTCCACGTCGATGACCGGAAGGGCTACTACTACTGCTTCGGCTGTCACGCGAAGGGCGACGCGATCAGCTTCATTCGTGAAACCGAGAATGTCGATTTCATGGAGGCGGTGAAGATCCTCGCCCAAGAGGCCGGAATGACCGTGCCCGAGCGCGATCCGCAGGCCCAGCAGAAGGCCGACCGGCGGACCGAGCTGGTCGAGGTGATGGAGATGGCGGTGCGCCATTTCCGCATGTCTCTCAGCACCGGGGCCGGGGCGGCGGCAAGGGAGTATCTGGTCGGGCGGGGCCTGAAGGACGACGCGCTGGAGCGGTTCGAGATCGGCTTTGCCCCCGATGGCTGGCAGGGGTTGTGGGATCACCTGACCGGCAAGGGGGTGGAGCCGCAGAAGATCCTCGATTGCGGGCTGGCGAAGGCCTCGCAGAAGGGCGGCAAGCCCTATGACACGTTCCGCAACCGGATCATGTTCCCGATCCGGGACGTGCGGGGGCGGTGCATCGCCTTCGGCGGGCGGGCGATGGACCCCGATGACAATGCCAAGTACCTCAACTCGCCCGAGACCGAGCTTTTCGACAAGTCGCACACGCTCTACAACCACGCCCCCGCGCGGGAGGCGGCGGGCAAGGGCCAGCCGCTGATCGTGGCCGAAGGCTATATGGACGTGATCGCGCTTTCCGAGGCCGGGTTCGGGGCGTCGGTGGCGCCGCTGGGCACGGCGGTGACCGAGCACCAGTTGCAACTGCTCTGGCGGATTTCGGACGAGCCCATCGTGGCGCTGGATGGCGACACGGCGGGCCTGCGCGCGGCCTATCGCGTCATCGACATTGCCCTGCCACTCTTGGAGGCGGGCAAGTCGCTGCGCTTCGCGCTGATGCCCGAGGGGCAGGACCCTGACGACCTGTTGCGCCGGGCCGGGGCCAAGGCGGTGCAGGACGTGCTGGATGCCGCGATGCCGATGGTCACGCTGCTCTGGCAGCGCGAGACGGAAGGCCGGAGCTATGACAGCCCCGAACGGCGCGCCGCGCTCGACAAGGCGCTGCGCGAGAAGATCGCGCTGATCCGCGACCCGTCGATTCGCCACCATTACGGCGAGGCGGTGAAGGAGCTGCGCTGGCAGCTGTTCAACCCGCGCAACAACCGCCCGCAGGGCGGGCAGGAATGGCAGGGCGCCCGGCGCCCGGGCGGCGGCAAGGGCAAGTGGACGCCCGTGGCGCCGGTGCGGGCCGAGACCAAGACCTCGCTTCTGGTGACATCGGACGAGAAAGCCTATGGCGAGCTGCGCGAGGCCGTGATCCTTGCCGTGCTGATCCAGACGCCCGAGGTGCTGGACGAGTTCGAAAGCCGGATCGAGGATCTGCCCTGCACCGGGCGCGATCATGCCCGCCTGCGCGACCTGCTGCTGCGTCATGGCGAGACCGGGGCGGAAAGCCTGCGGGAATATATTGCCGCCGAAATGGGCGAGGGGGTCGTTGAAAACCTCTGCCGCCGCCCCCATGTGGCGCTTATTCCGGCGGTGCGCCGGCCGGGGGATCAGGACCTTGCCCGGCAGACCGTGAAGGAAGAGCTTGAGAAACTCGACGCCGCCCGCGGGCTGGAGCAGGAAATCAGCGAGGCGGCCGAGGATATCGGGGGCATGGCCGGAGAGTTCGTGACCCATAGGCTCAAGGCGGCCGCGCAGGCGCGTGAAAACGCCACGCGCAGCGTTCAGGAAGACCAGACCGAGTACGAGATCGGGGCCAACGGGGCGCCGGTCAGCCGGTCGGAAAAGGAAGCGTTCGACGCATTGCTGGAGACCATGGGGTTCCACAAGAAGCACGATGAGTGACTTTTGGGCACGAATCAGTAAAGAAATCAGGGTAAAGGGTTTGCGAATCACCTATTCGCGCTATTGATTCGGATTATCCGCGAATCACCCGCCCACTGTTCAGGAGACGTTCATGGCCGCCAAGGACAACGACGACCAGAAGCCCGAGGATCAGGAGGCCGAAATCTCGCTCGACATGAGCCAGGCCGCGGTCAAGAAGATGATCGCCGAGGCGCGTGAGAAGGGGTTCATCACCTACGATCAGCTTAACAAGGTCCTGCCGCCCGATCAGGTCGGCAGCGAGCAGATCGAGGACGTGATGTCGATGCTCTCGGAGATGGGCATCAACATCATCGAGGATGAAGAGGCCGAGGAGGAAGAGCAGAAATCGACCGCCGTCGCCGAGATCGGCCGCAAGGGCGAGCTGACGCTTGGCTCGGGCAAGGAAGAGAAGCTCGATCGCACCGATGACCCGGTGCGCATGTACCTGCGCGAGATGGGCTCTGTCGAACTGCTGAGCCGCGAGGGCGAGATTGCCATCGCCAAGCGGATTGAGGCGGGCCGGAACACCATGATCGCCGGACTCTGCGAAAGCCCGCTGACCTTTCAGGCCATCACCATCTGGCGGGACGAGCTTCTGGGCGAAGACATCCTTCTGCGCGACGTGATCGACCTCGAGACCACCTTCTCGGGCCAGATGGGCGACGAGGAAGGCGAGCCGATGGTCGAGGCGGCGAACATGGCCTCGGCCCCCTCGGGCGGCGGCCAGAAGGAAAACTCGTCAGAGCCGGAGCTCGACGCCGACGGCAACCCGCTCTCGCGCGAGGATGACGGGGACGAGGACGAGGACGAACAGGCCAACATGAGCCTCGCGGCGATGGAAGCCGCGCTCAAGCCGCGCGTGCTTGAGACGCTCGACCGCATCGCCGACGATTACGAGAAACTCGCCGAGATGCAGGACAGCCGGATCTCGGCCACCCTGAACGAGGACGGCTCGTTTTCGCAGACGCAGGAAGACACCTACCAGACGCTGCGCTCGGAAATCGTGCAATTGGTGAACTCGCTGCACCTGCACAACAACCGTATCGAGGCGCTGATCGACCAGCTTTACGGCATCAACCGCCGGATCATGCAGATCGATAGCGCGATGGTGAAGCTGGCCGATCAGGCCCGGATCAACCGCAAGGAATTCGTCGACGAGTATCGCGGGCGCGAGCTTGATCCCAACTGGCTCGAGGATATGGCGGCCAAGTCGGGCCGTGGCTGGCAGGCCTTCATGGAACGCTCGCCCGGCAAGGTGGCCGAGCTGCGCGCCGACATGGCGCAGGTGGGGCAATATGTGGGCCTCGACATCAGCGAATTCCGCCGCATCGTTCAGCAGGTGCAGAAGGGTGAGAAGGAAGCCCGCAACGCCAAGAAGGAAATGGTCGAGGCGAACCTGCGGCTGGTGATCTCGATCGCCAAGAAATACACCAACCGCGGCCTGCAATTCCTTGATCTCATTCAGGAAGGCAATATCGGCCTGATGAAGGCGGTCGACAAGTTCGAGTACCGCCGCGGCTACAAGTTCTCGACCTACGCGACGTGGTGGATCCGGCAGGCGATCACCCGCTCCATTGCCGACCAGGCGCGCACCATCCGTATCCCGGTGCACATGATCGAGACGATCAACAAGCTGGTCCGCACCGGCCGCCAGATGCTGCACGAGATCGGGCGGGAACCCACGCCGGAAGAGCTGGCCGAGAAGCTGCAGATGCCGCTCGAGAAGGTCCGCAAGGTGATGAAGATCGCCAAGGAGCCGATTTCGCTGGAGACGCCGATCGGCGACGAAGAAGACAGCCAGCTTGGCGATTTCATCGAGGACAAGAACGTCATCCTGCCGCTGGACAGCGCCATTCAGGACAACCTGAAGGAAACCACGACACGGGTTCTGTCCTCACTCACCCCGCGCGAGGAACGGGTTCTGCGGATGCGTTTCGGCATCGGCATGAACACCGACCACACGCTCGAGGAAGTGGGCCAGCAGTTCAGCGTGACCCGCGAGCGGATCCGCCAGATCGAGGCCAAGGCGCTTCGCAAGCTGAAGCACCCGAGCCGGTCGCGGAAGCTGCGCTCGTTTTTGGATCAGTAGGGCGCGGAACGCCTGCACGGGGAAAGGACGCCCATGTCGCTCTTGTCTCGCCTTTTCGGTGGCAAACCGGGCCCGGGAAAAGACCCGGCCCCGGCGCATGACCCGGTCAGCTACGAGGGCTTCACCATTCACCCCGAACCGATCAAGGAGGGCGGCACGTTTCGTGTCGCCGCCCGGATCGAGAAGGAAATCGACGGCGAGGTGAAGTCGCACCAGCTCATCCGCGCCGACATGGTCAGCGATCCCGATCAGGCGGCGGCGGAATCGACCCGCAAGGCGCAGCGCCTGATCGACGAGCAGGGCGAGAGGCTGTTCGACCGCCCCCGGTGAGCGGTCACGGTCGCGTCGGGTGAACTCGTAGGGTGAGTGAAAACCCACCGATCCACGCCATTCACCGCCCCGCCAGCCATTCCGCCACGGTCATCCAGATCGGCAACGTCGCCGCGCTGAGGATGGTCGTCTGGGCGATCAGCGTCGCCGCCAGCCGCCGGTCGGCGCCGAACCCCGCCGCCAGCACATGCGCCGCCGAGGCCGTGGGCAGGGCCGCGAAGACCACCAGCACCGGCACGATGGGCGCCGAGGAGCCGAGCCCAAGCGCCACCAGCGTCACCGTCAGCGGCAGGATCACCAGCTTGGTCGTCACGATCACCCCGGTGAACCGGTCGAGCCGCCCCAGCGCCCGCCAGTTCAGCGTCGCCCCGATGGAGATGAGCGCCACCGGGATCGCCGCCTCGGCCAGAAGCGTCACCGGGGCCAGCACCGGCGCGGGGATCGTGAGCCCCGACAGCCCCACCGCCACGCCCGCGAGGCTGGCCAGCAGGAACGGGTTGAGCGCCACCCGCCGCAGCATCACCCCCGGCCGGAGCCCTTCGCCGCGCGACAGCGCCGAGACGGCGAAGATATTGGCCAGCGGGATGCCCAGCCCGATGGTGACCGAGTAGAGCCCGATATCGGCCGAGGGCAGCGCCTGCATCAGCACGAAGCCGAGCGCCGTATTGAACCGCCACGCCGCCTGCCAGCAGCCGGCGAAATCAAGGAACCGTTCGGGCCCGAAGGGGCGGGCGAGCCAGCCAAGGGCCAGCCCCAGCGCCAGCACCGCCCACACCAGCGGCCCCACGATCAAGAGGCTCGCCGGTTCGATCGGCCGGCTGGCGGCGGCAGTGAAGATCAGCGCCGGGAACAGGATCTCGAAGTTCAGCCGGTCGAGCCCGGCCCATGCATTCTCGCTCAGCCGGTTGCGCACCAGCCCACCCAGAAGGACGAGCAGAACGACGGGCAGGAGGCCGGTGACAAGGATGGGCAGCATCGGGATCAAGGGTCCGGTGGCGGGGCGGTCTGCCCCCTCATGCCCGCTGGGGGGCGCGGGGTAAAGGCCCGCACGGCCGATTGTGCCAACGCCGTTGCCGGGTGCGGGGCCCATGGCGTATGTCTGATGCCAGTTGGTTCATGTCATAACCCGGAGACCCCATGCGCCTGTCCCTGATCGCCGCCTGCCTTGCCCTCTCGCCCCTCTCCGCCGCCGCCCAGCAGGGCTGTGCCGGCATCCCGCTCTTCCAGTGCCAGTCGGGCAGCAAGGCGATCGATCTCTGCCTTGCGGGTGACGTGGTCACCTATCGCTACGGTCCGGCGGGCCGCGCGGCGGAGCTGGTGCTGGAACGCCACGTGACGGAGGTGGCGATGCAGCCATGGAACGGCGTCGGGCGGTATCTGTGGGAGGAGGTGACGCTCTACAATGCCGGGTATTCCTACGCGCTCAGCTACAGCGTCGACCGGCTGGCGCAGGGCGAGCCGCAGGTGACCGGCGGCGTGACCGTGGCCAAGGGCGGGCAGGTTCTGGCCGAGGTGCAATGCACCCCCGGCACGGTGGGCGCGCATGATTTCTACCCGGTCTTCGAGCGCAAGGAAGCCAACGGGCAATGCTGGAACCGCGACAGTTTCGCATGGCAGCGGTGCTGAGCGCCATGCAGACCGGGTTCGACATTGAGACGCGCGGGCAGGGGCTGTACGAGTTCACGGGGCAGGTGACGCGCTGGCTGAAGGAGGCGGGCGCGGGCGACGGGCTGCTCACGCTCTTCATCCGCCACACCTCGGCCAGCCTGCTGATACAGGAAAACGCCGATCCGGATGTGCAGCGCGATCTGCACGCCTTCTTCACCCGGCTGGTGCCGCCCTCGGATGACCCCTCGATGGGCTACCTGCGCCACACGATGGAAGGGCCCGACGACATGCCCGCCCATATCAAGGCGGCGATGATGCCGGTGAGCCTGACGATCCCGGTGAGCGGCGGGCGGATGGCGCTTGGCACTTGGCAGGGGCTGTATGTCTTCGAGCATCGCGACCGCCCGCATATCAGGCAGATCGCGGCCCATCTGGCCGTGTCCGGATAGCCCGCCCGGCCGCATTTTCGCACACACGGTGCAAACATTCGTTGCGCGATTCCAAAAACGGAATAAAAGCGAATCAGGGCAAGGTCGCCCGGATCGGCCGTGGCGCAACCCGCGCCCGGTAACAGTCTGAAGGACTATAAATTATGGCTGACGCCAAAACCAAGACCCCGCTCACCGAAGAGCAGAAACAGCGCCGTTGGGCCGGCCGCAGACTGGCATTCCTGCATTTCAATCAGCAGTACCGTGCCGACAACCCCGAGGCCAGCAAGGAAGACCGCAAGGCCGCGTGGAAAGAGGCCAAGAAGGCGCAGACCAAGATCGCGCTGCGCACGCTGACCCAGATGGAGCGCGCGGGCTTCGGATTCACCGTGCCGGCCCCGGCGGCGCAGGCCGCTGAATAACCGCTCGACCTGACACGCGCCCGGCCCTTGAGCCCGCAAAAAGCGCCCTTCTGGGCCGGGTGCAACACCAAATTCCCCTTCATATAGCGCTGCAAAATCTTCTCTACCCAAAACTTTGCGGCTGCCCTATAGTGGCTGTGGATAAATGGGCCAGAGACCCATAACCAACGAGGCAGAGAAGAAAAGGGGCTGGGGCGATGCGGTGCCCGTTTTGCGGAAACATTGATACACAGGTAAAGGACTCGCGCCCGGCGGAGGATCACGTGTCGATCCGGCGGCGGCGGTTCTGCCCGGCCTGCGGCGGCCGGTTCACCACCTACGAGCGGGTACAGCTGCGCGATCTCGTGGTCGTCAAGACCAACGGGCGGCGCGAGGATTTCGACCGCGACAAGCTGGAACGATCGATCCGCATCGCGCTGCAGAAGCGCCCGGTGGAACCCGAACGGGTGGAGCAGATGATTTCGGGCATCGTGCGGCGGCTGGAAAGCCTTGGCGAGACCGATATCCCGTCGAAGACGGTGGGCGAGATCGTCATGGAAAGCCTCGCCCGGATCGACACCGTGGCTTACGTGCGGTTTGCCAGCGTTTACAAGAACTTCCAGGCGGCGGACGATTTCGACAAGTTCGTGAGCGAGCTGCGCCCGAACGCTGCGGAAGACGCGCCCGCGGACGAGTGAGCGACACCGACACCCGCTACATGCGCCTCGCGCTGTCGCTCGGGCGGCGCGGGCAGGGGCAATGCTGGCCCAACCCGGCGGTGGGCTGTGTCATCGTGCAGGGCGGCCGGATCGTCGGGCGCGGCTGGACCCAGCCGGGCGGGCGGCCCCACGCGGAACGCGTGGCGCTGGATCAGGCCGGCGCGGCGGTCAAGGGCGCCACGGCCTATGTCAGCCTCGAGCCCTGTTCCCATCACGGCAAGACGCCGCCCTGTGCCGAGGCGCTGATCGCGGCGGGCGTGGCGCGGGTCGTGGCGCCGCTAGAGGACAGCGACGCGCGTGTCTCCGGCCGCGGCTTTGCCATGCTGCGCGCGGCGGGGATCGAGGTGGTGACGGGCGTGCTGGCGGAGGAGGCGGGCGCCGATCTTGCCGGGTTCTTCCGCAAGGCGACCGAAGGGCGACCATGGGTCACCCTGAAACTCGCCAGCTCCTTCGACGGGCGCATCGCCACCGCCAGCGGGCACAGCCAGTGGATCACCGGGCCGGAGGCGCGGCGTTGGGTCCACGGGCTGCGGGCGCGGCATGACGCGGTGATGGTGGGCGCGGGCACGGCGCGGGCGGATGACCCGATGCTGACCGTGCGCGGGTTCGGCGTGCCGCGACAGCCGGTGCGGGTGGTGGTTTCACGCAGGCTGGACCTGCCGCGCGATGGCAAGCTGGCGCGGACGGCGGGCGAGGTGGCGGTGTGGCTGTGCCACGGGCCGGATGCGGATGCCGAGCGCGTCGCGGCGTGGGAAGGCTTCGGCGCGAGACTGCTGCCCTGTGACCTGACGGGTCGGCAGATCGACCCGGTGTCGGTCTGCGCGGCGCTCGGGGCGCAAGGTCTGACGCGAGTGTTCTGCGAGGGTGGCGGCGCGCTGGCGGCCTCGCTTCTGTCGGCGGGGCTGGTGGACGAGCTGGTGGGCTTCACCGCCGGCTTCGCGGTGGGCGCGGAAGGGCTGCCCTCGGTGGGGGCGATGGGAATCTCCTCGCTGGACGAGGCGGAGCGGTTTGCACTGGCCGAGGTGCGGCAGGTGGGCGGGGACGTGATGCACCGGTGGGTGCGCACCTGAAGCGGCGGTACCTCGTTGGGGCTGTCGGAATTGAGTATTTTTGCCAAGAAGATGCGGTAGACTAACGCCTCCCTGCGGGCGTGGTGCACCTGGCTCAAAATGGCAGGTCGCGGCCGTCCCATGTGCGGAAGCAGCCGGTGGTCTCGAGGCTCAGGCGGTCGAACTCGGCGATGAGGCCATCGGCGCTGTCGCCGACGCTGACCTCGCCCTTTTCTCCACCCATGTCGGTGCGGACCCAGCCGGGGTGGTAGATGCCCACGGCAATCTCCAGCTCCTTGAGGTCCACGGCAAGGTTGCGCCCGAGGTTGAGCGCGGCGGCCTTCGAGGCGCGGTAGCAATAGCTGCCGCCGGCGGCCAGTTCGTCGCTGCCGAGACGGCTGGAGATAATGGCGATCTTGGGATGTTTCGCCAGTTGCAGCCCGGTCATCAGGGTCTGCACCGTGAGGAACACGCCGGTCACGTTGGTGGCCATCGAGGCGGCCCATGTCTCGGGCGCGAAGCCGCTGGCCAGCGACTGGCCCTTGTCGGGATAGATGCCGGCGTTGCAGATCAGCAGGTCGACCGGCTTGCCGTCGACATGGGCGGCGAGCGCGTCGAACTGGTCGGGCTTGGTGACGTCAAGCTCCAGCTCGGCCGTGCCGGAGCGGGCGGTGCCCGTGACCTCGTGGCCCAGCCTGCGGTAGCGCTCGGCCAGAGCATGGCCGATGCCCCGGCTGACCCCGGTGATCACCACATGCATCGCCGCCTCCTCAGTTGGATTTCCGGTTGGGCAGGAAGGGCAGGGGCGCAATCGGCACGCCCTCCTCTATCAGCTTGCGGGCCTCCTCGGGCTTCGCCTCGCCGTAGATCGAGCGTTCCGGCGCGGCGCCCTCGTGCATCTGCCTTGCCTCGCGGACGAAGTTGACGCCAACGTATTCGGAGGTCTTCTCGACATGGCGCTTCAGCTCCGCCAGCGCCTGTTCGGCGGTGGTGGCCGGGGCGGAGAGCGGGCGCGGGCGGGGCGTGTCGGACTTCTCGGGCGCCTTGCGGCGGCTGTCGCGCACGCTGGGCGCCATCAGCGCCTTTTCCACATGGGTCGAGCCGCAGATCGCGCAGGCCACCATGCCCGCCGATTGCAGCTTGTCGAACGCCGCCGCCGACTGGAACCAGCTGTCGAAGCGGTGGTCTTGGTCGCATTTGAGGGTGTACTGGATCACACCGTCTACTCCATCACGCAATTGCGGCATAGTTATACCGCCCGGCCCGGTTTTCAAGCGGCGATGCCGCCGGTCAGAGCCGCAGCAGCTTGGGGTCGAAGCGGCGGATGATCTGGGCGAGTTCCGGTTCCTCGACCTTCGCCGCCGCCTTCTTGCGCCGCATCCATTTGCGTTTGCGCTCTTCCTGTTCCGGGTAGGTGTCGGCCAGCGCCCGGACCCGCACCGGGTAGACCATGGCCACGCAGGGAAGCCCGCCTTCCTGCGGGGCGGATTTGTGGTAGGAGAAGAGCCCGAGGCACGGCCCCGCGACCCGGCCCAGCACGCCCGCCTCTTCCCACGCTTCCTGAAGCGCCGCGCCCGCGGGGGTGTGCCCGTCGAGCGGCCAGCCCTTGGGGATGATCCAGCGCTTGGTCCCGCGCGAGGTGACCATCAGGAATTCGGGCTTGTCGTTGCGGATGCGATAGCAGAGGGCGGCAAACTGGGTGCGCAGCTCGGTCTTGTGCCGCGAGCGAAGCGCGATGGGCACCTGTTTGAGGTAATGCTGGGACATCGGGGTGTTCTCCTCCCTTGCGCCCGGGCTGCTCGGCCCCAGTGTATATACAGTTTGCCAGAGAGGGGCGCGCAATGCGAGTCCTGATTGCCGCTGGGTCACATTTTCCGGGCGGCCCTTCCCCCCCCCCCGCGCGACCACCCGCGCGCGAAAGTTCGCGCGGCAATCCGAGGGAAATAATCAGGATTGACATAGCTGAGTGAAAAAGTCAGAAATGAAATCAGCCAACCGGAGCCGGTCAGCCATCAGTCAGAACATGAGGAAAGGAGCGACGGATGATTGCTGAACGGGTGACGCGCCAGACGGCGCCGGTGCGGGGCGCCATGCCCACGCGCGACCAGGCGGCGGAGATGGCCATGGCGGGGCTTCTGACGCCCGATATGGTGCTCGAGCATCTGCTCGACCGGATCGAGGGGCGCCCGGCATGATGACGCTTCGCAAATCCCCCGACGGCGACGTGGCCACCGCCCAGCCGCAATATGACGCCCGCGAACTGATCGGCGAGGGTGCCACCGCGACGATCACGCTGGATGGCCAGATCTACACCCTGCGCATCACCCGGATGGGCAAGCTGATCCTGACGAAGTGACCCCGATGAAACATCACAGCGACATGCGCGGCGGCTTCCCCGTCGCCGGGTTCGACACCCTCTCCGGCGCCGAGCGTGTGCTGGTCCGGGCGCTGCGCCACTGGTCCGACGGGCCGGAGGGGCAGGACCATATCGCCCGGCTGCTGCTCGAGGTGATGGGCGAGGCGCGGGCCAAGACCTGTCAGAGGGCGCTGAACGACGTGATGGGCCTGATCGGGCGGCACGGGCGGCGCAAGCTGGTCCGGCATCAGCCGCAATGCGCCTGCGTCGGCGCCGACGAGGCGGTGTTCGCGCATTTCATCATGCTCGCCGCCACCGGCGAGCGCGAGGATGCGATGCTGGTGGGCTCGCTGATCGTCGAGGGCCCGCTGCTCCTGCCGCTGACGGAGGCGGCGCGTGAGGCCGGGCTCTACCTGCATCGCTCGACCCTGTCGGGGATGCTGCCCTCGGCCGATATGGCGGGGATCACGGTACATTGAACGGGGAACCTGCGGCAAAGCGGCGCGTTCTCCTGTATCTGACAGAAAAGCTCTGGTTTTTGCCGCCGAATCGTGCAGAAATCGGAAAAAGGATGGATCGCAGCGATCCGAAGATGAGGCCGAGATGATAATCTGCCATTGCCAGTCAATCACAGACCGCGATATCCGCGCTGCCGTGGACTGGATGCGCGCGGCCGACGAAGACACGCTCATCACCCCCGGCAAGGTGTACCGCGCGCTCGGCAAGAAGGCCGATTGCGGGGGATGCCTGCCACTCTTCCTTGACACCATGCATCAGTGTGACACCTTTGTCATACCCATGCAGCGGCGTGACAGGCGCCGCGAGGAATCAAAGGAAGCGAGCGATGAAGGGCGACGAAAAGGTTATCGAGTACCTTAACAAGGCACTGCGAAGCGAATTGACGGCGGTCAGCCAGTACTGGCTGCATTACCGGCTTCAGGAAGACTGGGGCTATGGCAAGAACGCCGCCAAGTCGCGCGAGGAAAGCATCGAGGAGATGCACCACGCCGACAAGCTGATCACGCGGATCATCTTCCTCGGCGGGCACCCCAACCTGCAGAAGCTCGACACGCTGCGCATCGGCGAGACCCTGCGCGAGACGCTTGATGCCGACCTCGCCGCGGAACATGACGCCCGCACCCTCTATATCGAGGCGCGCGATCATTGCGAGAAGGTGGGCGATTATGTCTCGAAGAACCTGTTCGAAGAGCTGATCGCCGACGAGGAAGGCCATATCGACTTCCTCGAGACGCAGATCGACCTGTACGACAGCCTTGGCGCCGAGCGTTATGGCCTGCTGAATGCGAGTTCGGCGGACAAGGCGGAATAGGGGGCTCTGCCCCCGACGTTGAAATCCTTCGGGATTTCAACGTCTCCCCCGGGATATTTTTGGCCAGAAGAAGCAGGGGCGGCGCCTTTTTGGCGGCCGCCCTTTTGCTATTCGGCGAAGTGGCAGGCGGCCTGGGTGCCGTTGGCCAGCGTGCGCAGTTCGGGGCGGTCCTGACGGCAGATGGCCTCGGCCATGGGGCAGCGCGGCGCGAAGGGGCAGCCCGGCGGCGGGTTGACCGGGTCGGGCAGTTCGCCGGGCTTGCGCGGATTGTCGAAGGAGCCGCCCTCGAGCTTCGGGATCGCGTCGAGCAGGAGCCGCGTGTAGGGATGCTTGGGCGTGGCGAAGAGGTCTTCGGCGGTGGCAAGCTCCATGATCCGGCCCAGATACATCACCGCGACGCGGGTGCCGAAATGCTCGACCACCGAGAGGTCGTGGGTGATGAAGAGATAGGTCAGCCCGCGCTCGGCCTGCAAATCCGTCAGCAGGTTGAGAATCTGTGCCTGGATCGAGACGTCAAGCGCCGAGATGGGCTCGTCGGCGACGATGAAGGCGGGGTTGGTGACCAGCGCGCGGGCAATGGCGATGCGCTGGCGCTGTCCGCCCGAGAATTCGTGCGGCAGGCGCCGCTGCCAGCTCGGGTCGCAGCCGGTGGCAGCGAGCACCTCCTCGACGCGCTGGCGCACCTGCTGGGCGTTCATCTCGGGCATCAGGTGGCGCACCGGCTCGGCCAACGTTTCGAACACGTTGCGGCGCGGGTTGAGCGAGGCATAGGGGTTCTGGAACACCATCTGCATGTCGCGGCGCACCGGCTTGCGGGTGCCCTCGTCGATGTTGTCGATGCGGCGGCCCTGAAAGTGGATCTCGCCCTCGCTGGGGTTCAGAAGGCCGATGATGGCGCGGCCCAGCGTGGTCTTGCCACAGCCCGACTCGCCCACGACGCAGAAGCTTTCGCCGGGCTGGATGGCAAGATCGACACCGTTCAGCGCATGCAGCACGGGCTTTTCGCGCGACAGGAAGTGCGTCGGCAGCGCAAAGCGGACCTCGACGCCCTTGGTTTCGACGATGGGCTGGCTCATGAGGCGGCCTCCGCCGGGGTCAGGGGGTGGAAACAGGCGGCGTGACCGCCCGCGCGTTCGGGGATTTCCTGCCGGCAGCGCTCGGTCGCGCGATTGCAACGCGGATGATAGGCGCAGCCCTTGGGCAGGGCGGTGATCGGCGGCATCGAGCCGGGGATCTGGTAGAGCTTCTCGCCCCGCGCCGCGTTCTGCGGCAGGGCCCGCAACAGCCCGTAGGTATAGGGGTGCTGCGGGGCGTTGATGATCTCCTGCGTGGGGCCTTCCTCGACGCATTTGCCGGCATACATGATCATGATCCGCTCGGTCACCTCGGCCACGACGCCAAGGTCGTGGGTGATCAGGATCAGCGCCACGTCATTCTCGCGGCAGAGCTTGAGGATCAGCGCCATGATCTCGGCCTGGATCGTCACGTCGAGCGCGGTGGTGGGCTCGTCGGCGATGATCAGCTCCGGGTCGGTCAGCAGCGCGATGGCGATGACCACCCGCTGGCGCAGCCCGCCCGACAGCTCGTGCGGGTAGGACTCCATCCGGTTCTCGGCCGAGGGGATCGCCACAAGGCGCAGCTTGTCGACGCAGAGCCTGTGCGCCTCCGACCTGGAGATGCGGCGATGCGCCTGCAGCGTCTCGATCATCTGGGCGCCGATCGTCATCACCGGGTTCAGCGTGACCATCGGATCCTGAAAGATCATCGAGATGCGGTTGCCGCGCAGCTTGCGGATCTTCCGCTCGGACAGCTCCAACAGGTTCTGCCCGTGGAAATTGATCGTGCCGCCCGACACCCGGCCCGGCTCGGCAATCAGGTTCAGAATGGCGAAGGCCAGCATCGACTTGCCCGCACCGGATTCGCCCACGACGCCCAGCCGCTCGCCCTTTTCCAGCGTCAGGTCGACCCCGCGCAGCGCCTCGACCTCGTCATTCTTGCCGCGCGGAAAGGCCACGTGCAGGTCGCGTACTTCGAGCATCGCCATCAGTCCTCTCCGCGCCGCAGTTTCGGATTGAGCACGTCGCGCATCCAGTCGCCCAGAAGGTTCAGCGCGAGGATCAGCACCACCAGCACGATGGCGGGGTAGAGCGTGATCCACCACGAGCCGGAGAAGATGAACTCGAACCCTGAGCGGATGAGCGAGCCCAGCGAGGGCCGGTCGGTGGGCATTCCCAGCCCGAGGAAGGAGAGCGCCGCCTCGGTCATGATCGCCTCGGCCACCTGAATGGTCGAAATGACCAGCACCGGGGTCAGCGTGTTGGGCAGGATATGCCCCCACATCACCTTGCGCGCGGGCAGGCCGATGACGCGGGCCGCGTCGACATATTCCTTGGATTTCTCGCCCAGAACCGAGCTGCGCACGGTGCGGGCGAATTTCGGCCATTCGGCGACGCCGATGATCAGGATCAGCATGAAGATGGCGTAATCGGCATAGGTGTTGGCGTCAAAAGCGGCGTTGAAGATCGCCAGCACGATGATCGCGATCATCAGCGTCGAGAGCGACATCTGGATATCCGCCAGCCGCATCAGGAAGGCATCGATCCAGCCGCCCTTGTAGCCCGCGATCAGGCCCAGCGTGATGCCGAGAATGGCCTGCACGATCACCGCCCCGATCCCGATCAGGAGCGAGATGCCGGTGCCGTACATGATGGTCGACAGCACCCCGCGCCCCTGCGCGTCGGTGCCCAGCAGGAAGCGTTCGTCGCCGCCGTCGCGCCAGGCCGGGGGCATCTCGCTGTCCATGATGGAAAGCTGCATCAGGTCATAGGGGTTCTGCGGCGCGATGAAGGGCGCCAGCGCCGCCATCAGGATGAGCAGCACAAGCACGATTCCCGCGGCCATCGCCACCGGGTCGCCAAGGAAGCGTTTGTAGATGAAGCGCCAGGTGATCATGATTTCGCCCCCGGCAGTTTCACGGTCGGATTGATCAGCGTGTAGATGAAATCGACCAGCGTGTTGACCACAACGAAGATCAGGCCGACGACGATGATATAGGCGATGATCAGCGGGGTATCGACCCGGTTCACCGCCTCGAGAAAGAGAAAGCCCATGCCCGGCCACTGAAAGACCGTCTCGGTCAGGATGGTATAGGCGATCAGCGTGCCGATCATCAGCCCGCCCACCGTGACCACCGGCAGAAGCGTGTTGCGGAAGGCATGCACATAGCGCACCCGGCGGGTCGAGAGCCCCTTGGCGCGGGCGAAGCGCACGTAATCGGTGGCCATCGTCTCCATCATCTCGGCCCGGATCAGGCGGATGAAGAGCGGCAGCATGATCGAGCTGAGCGCGACAGAGGGCAGGATCAAATGCGCCCAGCCGTCAACCGTCAGCAGCCCGGTATCCCAGCCCCATGGCAGCTCGACCGTGTCGCCGCGCCCGAAGGCGGGCAGCCATTGCAGCTCGACCCCGAAGATCCAGACCAGCATGATCGCGGTCAGGAAGACGGGGATCGAGATGCCGATGATCGAGCCGGTCATGATCACCCGTGTCAGGAAACTGTCGCGGTTGATGGCGCAATATATGCCCGCCGGGATCGACACCGACAGGAAGATGAAGACCGCGCCCAGCACCAGCTCGAACGTGGCCGGGAACTTGTCCATGATCACGTCGAGGGCAGGGCGCTTGAAGAAATAGGAGGTGCCCAGATCGCCCTGCACGGCATTGCCGAGGAACCGGGCATATTGCGCGAGGAACGGGTCGTTGAGGCCCAGCTCTTCGCGCAGGGCGTCGCGCTCTTCCTCCGAGACCGACTGGCCCACGAGTTCGCGCAGGGGGTCGCCGAGATTGTCCTGAATGGAAAAGCCGATGAGCGAGATGACGAACATCACGATCACGGCCTGCAGGGCGCGGCGAATGAGGAAAGCGAGAATGTGCATGGCTTCGGATATGTCCCGTGGCGCGCGCCCGTCTAGCGACTCGGTTGCTCTACGGCGCGCGACAAATCACGGATCACGCGCGGAGTGCAAGGCGCGAAGTGCCGGCGGGCCGGGAAAACCGGCCCGCCGGACGTTGCGTAATCTTACTCTTCGATGACCAGATCGCCCAGATAGGGGAAGTTCATCACGTTGAGCACGGGCTCGATGTTGACGCCCTTGCGCGCGGCCCAGGCGAGGTCCTGCCAGTGCAGCGGCACGAAGGCGGCGTCGTCATAGAGGATCTGCTCGACCTTCTGCAGCATGTCGGCACGCTTCTGCGCGTCGGTTTCGGTCAGCGACGCCATGGTCAGGCGGTCGACCTCCTCGTTCGAGTAGTTGCCCGAGTTGTACTGGCCACGGCCGGTATCGGCGTTGGGCGTCATGGTCAGGAACTCGTTGAAGTTGGCGCTGTCCTCGGTGTCCGAATGCCAGCCGATCATCATGATGTCGGCGGCGCGTTCATCGAACTTGGGCCAGTATTGCGCCTTGGGCATGGTGGTCAGGTCGATCTCGACGCCGATCTTGGCCAGCATGGCCGCCGCCGCTTCGCAGATCTTGTAGTCGTTCACGTAGCGGTTGTTGGGGCACATCATCGTGGCCGAGAACCCGTCGGCATAACCGGCCTCTTCCATCAGCGCCTTGGCCTTCTCCACGTCGAAGCGCGGCTCGAGGTTGGGGTTGTGACCCACGTAACCCTCGGGCGACTGCTGTGCCGCAACGGTGCCGAAGCCCTTCATGATCTTCTGCACGATGCCTTCGTTGTTGATGGCATGCACGATCGCCTGCCGCACCTTCGGATCGGCCAGCGCCTCGTGGCGCTCCTGGTTGAGCTGCAGCGTGATGATCCGGGTGCCGGTCATGGTGACGAGGTTGGTGTTCTCGTCATTCTCGATCCGCTCGAGATCGGTCGGCGGCACCGGCGCGATGAAGTCGACGTCACCCGACAGAAGGGCGGCGACGCGGGTCGGCGCTTCCTTGATCGGCGTCAGGATCGCGGTCTGCACGTTGCCCGGGCTTTCGGTGTCCCAGTAATCGGGGTTGCGTTCGAACGTCACCTTCACGCCCTGCTCGCGCTCGGCCACGGTGAACGGGCCGGTGCCCGAGATGTTCGAGCTGGCAAAGCTGTCGCCGTGCTTGGCGATCTCGTCGCCGCCCTCGGTGTAGAACTTCTTGTCCAGCGGGAACACGTAGGTCGCCGTGTGCAGGATCAGCGGGCTCGGCCCGTCGGTCTTCACCTCGACGGTGTAGTCATCCACCGCGGTGGCCGAGGACCAGCCGGCGAAGATGCCCTTGAAGTCGGGCGAGGATTTCAGGCGCTCGATCGTGTAGACCACGTCTTCCGCCGTCAGCTCGTTGCCGGAGTGGAATTTCACGCCTTCACGGATGTGGAACAGCATGGTCGTGTCGTCGATCCGCTCCCACTCGGAGGCGATGCGCGGGTCGAAGCCCAGATCCTTGTTCCAGCGCACCAGCGGGTCAAAGACCATGTGGCTGAGCTGCAGCGTGCCGCCCGAAAGCTGCTCATGCGGATCGAGCGAGACCGGGTCCGCGTCATAGGCGAAGTTCAGCGTCTGCGCCGAGCCCATCCCTGCGGCCGCCGCGAGAATCGCGGAAGCGGTTGCAAGATTGCGTAGGATTTTCATGTATTTCTCCCTGAGTAAGCCGGTTTTCGTGGCACCACCATAGCGTGGGTGCCCCGACATGCGCGCAAGGTTGTCGCGATTCTGACCGGGTGTAAAGGCCGCGTGCCGCTACGTTATAGCCGTTATGGCCTCGAAAAAGTCAGCCAAACCAGCGGCCTATGGGAATTTTTATCAAAAGGTCAAAGGCTTGCGGCCGGCCGCTCCGAACCAAAGGCGCCGCCCGCCGGCGGTGACGGGGGGCGCCGATTCCATACCTGACAAGAATGCATGGCTTTGTTGACAGCCGTGGCGACGGGCAATACCAATTATTTCTATCAGGAACCGGAGGAGACCCGATCATGACCGACACCCCCGAAAAACCCCGCCGCCTTGTCGCCGCCCGCCGCAGCGTGGCGCTCGGCACGCTGGCCGCTGTCGTCGCCGGTGGTACCGCCGCCCACGCCGCCGTGGCGACCCCCGACATGACCGACACGCCCGACTGGGTCCTGCTGGCCTCCGGCGAAGGGGAAAGCGAGGGCGAAGGCGAATCTGAGGGCGAGGGTGAAGCCGAGGGTGAAGGCGAAGGCACCGAGGAATACTCCGAGGAAGGCGAAGGAGAGGGCGAAGGCGAAGGAGAGGGCGAAGGCGAAGGAGAGGGCGAAGGCGAAGGTGAAGGAGAGGGCGAAGGCTCCTGACCTCCGGCCACGCACCGGCCAACCGACCCTGCAGGCGCCGCATGTCCCACATGCGGCGTCCATGATTTCAGAGCTTCCCGAAAGGATCGCACCATGACGCAGACGCCCCGCAAATCCCGCCGGCTGGTCACCGCCCGGCGGACCCTGACCGTCGGCACGCTGGCCGCCGGCCTTGCCACCGCCGCCCCCGCTGCCGTCATCACCCCGGCGGAGGCCGATTTGCCCGACAGCTACTGGCTCGCCGCCGGAGAAGGGGAAGGAGAGGGCGAAGGGGAAGGCGAGGGCGAGCCCGCAGAGGCCCGGCTCGAGGACGACGCCTTCCTCGTGGCGCTGGGTAGGCTGGAGGGTCAGCTTCTCGCCGCCACCCGGCTGGCCGAGGCCGGCGATGCCGAGGGCGCGGCGGCGCTGCTCGACCGTCCCGCGGAGGAGGCGCTCGCCGCGCTCGAGGCCCGCGGCATAGACGGCGTGAGCGACGCAATGGGTGCGCTCGGCACCGCCCTGCAGGAGGGCGACGCGCAGGCGCAATACGACACCGCCCGCGACCTCTTCGAATCCGCCCGCCGCGACACCACCGCCCGCGCCCAGTTCCGCGCGCTCATCGCGCTCACCCGCGCGGCGGCCCAGACCTATGGCGATGCCGTCGAGGGCGCAGAGATAACCGACCCCGTCGCCTACCGGGCCGCGTGGGGCATGATCCAGCTTGCAAAATTGGAAGCCGGTGAGATGGCAGAGGCCGATCACGAGCGCATCTCGACGGCCGGGCAGGGCCTGCGCGACGCGCTTTCCTTTGCCGACCCGGCCTTCACCGACCTGCAAGCCACCGATCTGCAACCCGATGCCAGCCTCCTGCACGGCGCCGCCGGGCGGATGGAACTGGCCCTGTCGAAGGTGTACTGAGCGATGTTCATGGTGATCGGAGACGTGCTGGCCAAGGACGAGGTGGCCGAGCTGCGCCAGGCCGCCGACGCCATCGAGTTCCAGGACGGGCGCGCCACGGCGGGCCGCTATGCCCGCGACGTCAAGAGCAACCTTCAGGCCAAGCCGTCGAAGGATCTCGACGAGATCCTCGCCACGGTGCGCACCAAGCTCTTCAAGAACGAGCTGTTCCGCTCCGTCGCCCGCCCCCGCAAGATCGCCCGCTCGCTGCTGTCGCGCTATGGCCCCGGCATGGAATACGGCTTCCACGTCGACGACCCGATCATGAAGGGCAGCCGCACCGACCTGTCCTTCACCCTCTACCTGTCGGAGCCCGAGGAATACGAGGGCGGCGGGCTGGTCATCGACGACGTGATCGAGGAACGGGTCATCCGGCTTCAGGCCGGCGACATGGTGCTCTACCCCACCTCGGCGCTGCACCGGGTCGAGCCCGTCACCACAGGCGAGCGCGTGGCGGTGGTGGGCTGGGTCACAAGCTGGGTGCGCGACGCGGCCAAGCGCGAGGTGCTGCACGATCTCGACGTGGCCACCCGCTCGATCTTCGACGAGCATGGCAAGACCCCGGCCTTCGACCGGCTCTTCAAGGCGAAAAGCAACCTTTACCGCATGTGGGCGGACGGGTAGGCAGGCGGCCCGCGCCACGGCGCGGCCAAAGGGAACGAGAGGCGGACCGGAACCGAGAATGCTGAGTGAAACCGTCCTGCACCGGCTGGCATGGGTCGTCGTGGCGTTCTGCGTCGCGCCCATTCTCGCGGCGGCGCTGGCGGCCTTCACCGGCGATCTCGACACGTGGCGCGACGTGCTGGCCTCGGTCCTGCCGCGCTATGCGCGCACCACGCTGATCCTCGTGGTGATCGTCGGCATCTCGACGGCGGTGATCGGCAGCGTGACGGCATGGCTGGTCACGGTCTACCGCTTCCCCGGCTGCCGCTGGCTCGAGATCGCGCTGGCCCTGCCGCTGGCCTTCCCGGCCTATGTCATGGCCTATGCCTATACCTACATGCTCGACCATCCCGGCCCGGTGCAGTCGGCCCTGCGCGAGGTGATGGGCTGGGGCCCGCGCGATTACTGGTTTCCCGAGGTCCGCTCCATCGGCGGGGCGGCGCTGATGCTGACCATCGTGCTTTACCCGTATGTCTATCTGCTCGCCCGCGCCTCCTTCCGCCAGCAATCGGCCAATGCCTTTCTCGTCGCCCGCACTTTGGGCCGTTCCCCGGTCAAGGCCTTCTACCGCGTCGCCCTGCCCATGGCGCGCCCCGCCATCGCCGGCGGCGCGCTGCTGGCGATCATGGAGACCATCGCCGATTACGGCACCGTCGCCTTCTTCAACGTCCAGACCTTCGCCACCGGCATCTATCAGGCGTGGTTTTCGCTCGGCGACCGGGCGGCGGCGGCGCAGCTTTCGCTCTGCCTGCTGAGCTTTGCCCTGCTGCTGGCCGGGCTGGAGCGCGCCCAGCGGGGCCGGGCCCGCACCGCCGGGCGCGGCACACGGTTCGAGACGATGGAGCGGCCCCGCCTGACCGGCGCTTCGGGCTGGATCGCCTGCGCGCTCTGCCTCGCCCCGGTGTTGCTGGGCTTCGTCATCCCGGTGCTGATGCTGGGCCAGATGGCCATCGGCTCGGGCCAGTCGCTTCTGTCCTCGCGCTATGTCGGGCTGATGCAGAATTCCGTCACCGTGGCGGGCGTCGCCGCGGTGCTGACCGTGCTCGGCGCCATCCTCATCGGCTTTCGCGCCCGCACCCGCCCCTCGCGCAGCTCGAAATTGATCGTGATCGGCGCGGGCGTGGGCTATGCGGTGCCGGGCGGGGTGATCGCGGTGGGGCTGATGGTGCCCATGGCCGCGCTCGACAACCTCATCGACGGGGTGATGGAGGCGCGCTTCGGCATCGACACCGGCCTGCTGATCACCGGCTCGATCTGGCTGATGGTGCTGGCCTACATGGCCCGCTTCATGGCCGCCGCGCTCAACGCCTATGACAGCGGCATGGCCACCATCCCCCACCACCTCGATGCGATCGGCCGCTCGCTGGGCCAGCCGGGGCAACGCCTGCTCTGGCGGGTGCACCTGCCGGTGGCGCGCAACTCGGTGCTGACGGCGCTGCTCATCGTCTTCGTCGACGTGATGAAGGAACTGCCCGCCACGCTCATCCTGCACCCGTTCAACTTCCAAACGCTGGCGGTACAGGCCCACCGCCTCGCCGCCGACGAACGGCTGGCCGAGGCGGCGGTGCCCTCGCTGGTGCTGGTGGCCTTCGGCCTGATCCCGGTGGCGGTGCTCTGCCGGGCGCTGGGGCGCGAGGGGCGGGGTCAGAAGGCCGCCCGGATCGGCACGGCGGTGCGCGCGGGCTAGGGGCCGGGCGCGCGGCCATCCGGGAACAAATCGCCTCGCCGGGCATTCGTGCCGGACAGGAGGCGCTCATCACCTACTTCCAGAGCCTGTCCGCCGCGGGGTTTGCCGCCACCGCCATCAGCTACGGCCCCGGCCGCATGGGGTTCGGGCTGTTCGTGCCTGCCTTCAGCGGCACGTTCCAGCTCGACGCCACCACGATCGGCCTGATCTCCAGCCTCGGCTTCACCGGGTTCTTCTTGGCCCTCCTGACGGCGCAGATGCTGATCAACCGGACCGGGCCCGAGGCACCGGTGCTGGCCGGTCTCGCCTCGGCCACGCTGGGCATGGGGCTGGTGGCCGCGGCGCCCGCGCTGCCCGTACTCGGCGCCGGGGTTTTCTTCGCCTCCGCCAGCGCCGGCTTCGCCTGGACGCCCTTCAACGACGCGGTGCACCGCAAGATCCGCGATACCGACCGGGCCACAGCCCTGTCCGAGATCAGCACCGGCACCAGCCTTGGCATCGCGCTGGCCGGCGCGGCGGCGCTGGCGATGGTGTATACGGGCATCTCGTGGCGCATCCTCTGGGCGCTCTTCGCGCTCGCGGCGGCGGGCGCGCTTGTGGCCAACTGGGCCGCGCTGCGACAGGTGGAGAAATCCGCCGAGGCCCCGCCGCCCCGCAACTGGCGCGCGCTCTGCCAAATCGCCATCCTGCCGATGCTGGCCGCGGGCTTCGCGCTCGGCACCAGTTCGGCGATCTACATCTCCTTCGCCGGCCGCCACTTTGCCGAAGCCGGCGGCGTCGCGGGCCTGCCCGCCGCGGCGACGCCGGGGGCCGTATTCCTCTGCTTTGGCCTTGCCGGGCTCGCGGGGCTGCTGAGCGGACGGTTCCGCGACGCGATCGGCCTCCCGCTGCTTCTGCGGCTTGCCATGCTGGCCGGGGCCGGGTCGCTGGCGCTGGCCGGGCTCCTGCCCGGAAGCTGGGCAGGGCTGGCGGGGTCCGCGGCTCTGCAGGGGATACATGTCATGGTGACCAGCGCGATCCTCGCCTTCTGGTCCGAGCGGCTCTACCCCTCCATGCCCACGCTCAGCTTCACCGCCGCGCTGCTGGCCACGGCGGCGGGCAACATCCTCGGCCCGGCGGTGGCGGGGGTGGTGTCCGACATGGCCGGTACGGCCCCGATGTTTATCGGGGCGGCGGTGGTGCCGGGGGCGCTGGCGCTGGCGCTGCGGGCGCGCTACGTGCGCGAGGCTCCGGCGTCCCCGGACGCGGCCGCGGCGTGACAAAAAAATCCCGGCCACATCGGGCCGGGAGGTCATTCGCCTGACCTGAGTAAGGGCCCCGGCCGCTCGGGGAGATGTGCGGCCGGGGTCCGGTGATCCGTGCCGTCAGGCGCCCGTCTGCAGGTAGGACTCGAGGCTGTCGTCCAGCGCGTCCTTCCACGGCGTGTGGTGCGGCGGGGCCTGCTTGCCCGTCAGCGGCGAGACATAGCCGTTGTCGCGGAAGGCCATGATGTCCTGCTTCTTGTGCTTCTTCCACTTGTTGAACTGTTCACAGGCCTTGTCGACATCGAAGCTCGGGTAATCCGTTTCGGCGATCAGCTCGGCCACGTAATCGCCCTGGTACTTGATGCAGGCGTAGTCGTCCTCCAGCGCGTCCTCGTCCGCCTGCCGCTTCTTCCAGTCCGCATCCATCGTCGCCCGGTCGGGGATCTCGAGCTTGCCCATGATGGCATCGCGCACCCACCATGCCTGCCCGTCGAACATGTTGAAGGTGAACCACTGGTCCTGCATGCCGAGGTAGAAGAGCTTGGGGTTATGCACCCAGACGACCCCCTTGTAGAGGTCGGTGGTGGCCAGCCGGTTCGCCGTCTTCAGGCGCAGGTCGTCGGGCAGGAAGTTGAAATGGTGCTTGTAGCCGGTGCACAGGATGATCGCATCCACATCCCGGCTGGTCCCGTCGGTGAAATGCGCCGTGCGCCCCTCGACCCGGTCGAGCGCGGGCACCTCGTCCCAGTTGTCGGGCCAGTCATAGCCCATCGGCCCCGAGCGATAGCAGGAGGTGATCGACTTGGCGCCGTATTTCCAGCATTGCGAACCGATATCCTCGGCCGAGTAGCTCGAGCCCATGATCAGGATGTCCTTGCCCTCGAACTCCCGCGCATCGCGGAAATCATGGGCGTGCAGGATGCGGCCGTTGAACCCGTCGAAGCCGGGATATTCCGGCACGTTGGGCACCGAGAAATGGCCCGAGGCGACGATCACGTGATCGTAGTCCTCGGCGCTCTCCTGATCCTTCTCGCTGTCGCGCGCGGTGACGGTGAACTTGCCCGTCCCCTCGTCATAGCGCACGTCACGCACCACGTTGTTGAACCGGATCCAGTCGCGCACGCCCGCCTTCTTCACCCGGCCCTCGATATAGTCGAACAGAACGGCGCGCGGCGGGTAGCTGGCGATCTCCTGCCCGAAATGCTCGTCGAAACTATAATCGGCGAATTCGAGCCCTTCCTTCGGCCCGTTCGACCACAGGTAGCGGTACATCGAGCCGTGACAGGGCTCGCCATCCTTGTCGACCCCGGTGCGCCACGTGTAGTTCCACAAGCCGCCCCAGTCCGACTGCTTCTCGTAGCAGACGACCTCCGGAATATCCTCGCCGTTCGACTTCGCCGATTGGAATGCGCGCAACTGTGCAAGGCCTGACGGCCCGGCCCCGATGATCGCAACTCGTTTCTTCGCCATTCTGCTGGTCTCCCTGTCTGTATTGAACCAATATTTTTATTTGGTACTTTTGGTTCATTTCAGGAAACCAAAGCGTGAACCAATCTGTCAACAACAAACCTGTTCACCGCCGGAGATTCCCCCTAGACTTGCCCCCAGCGCGGGCAGAAAGGACGCGATCCCATGGACGCCTCGAGTTTCGCACAGCGGCTGGCGATTTCCGGTGCCATGCCAAGGCTTTCGGTCGGCATGGCCAGCACCGTCAACATCGGCTTTCTCGCGCCCCTGTCGGGACAGGCCCAGAGCTGGGGCCTGCCGGGGCTGCATGGCTGCCGGATATGGGAGGGCTGGCTGAACCGCGCGGGCGGGCTGCTGATCGGCGGGCGGCGCTATCCGATTCGCATCCACGCCCATGATTGCGGCGCCGGCCCGGAGGAGGCGCATGAAGGCGCGGTCGAACTGGTGCAGGGCCATGACGTCAAGCTGATGATGATGCTGGGCGGCGACGATTACGCCGCCGTGGGCGACTACCTGACCGAGAAGCGCATCCTCACCTCGACCCTGCTGCCCTCGGACCTGTCGCCCGACACGCCCTACCTGATCGCGCCCTCCGAGGTGCATCCGGTCTACGTGGTCACCGGGGTCGACTGGCTGACCCGCACGCAGCCCGAGTTGAAGACCGTCGCCCTCTGCGCCCAGAAGGACGGGATGGGCCTGCCCTCGCTCGCCACCTACCGCGCGGCCTTCAAGGCGGCGGGGGTCGAGATCGTGAAGGAGGTGCAATACCCCGCATCCGGCGGCGACCCGGCCGAGATCGTGGGGCCCATGCTGGCGGCCGAGCCGGATATCCTCTGCTGGTGCACCAGCTACACGCCGATGGTCCACGCCATGACCGAATACGCCCATGCGCAGGGTTACAAGGGCCGCATCCTGTCCTGCACCTTCGACCATTACGAGCGGCTGGTGGCCAAGCTGGGGGCGGCGTTCATGGAGGGCGTCACCTTCCAGTTCCCCGATTTCGACGATCCGGCGCTGCGCGAAAAGGCGTTTTTCTTCAACCAGCCCAACGTGTTCTACGAGGAATACAACGCCCGCAACCCCGGAAGCTGGTCGGCGGTGAGCTGGGAATATGCCGCCATCCTCGATATCTGGCATGCCGCTGTCGAGAAGGCGGGCACGGTCAACCCGGTCTCGGTGCTGGCGGCGATGAAACAGCTCGGCCACGTGACCCACGCCTTCGGCCCGGCGGAATGGTGGGGCACCGACCTGTTCGGTATCGACAATGCGCTGGTGGGCGACTGGCCGGTGGTATCGATCCGCGAGGGCAAGGCCCGGATCGAGGAATTCGGCTCGGTTCCCGGCTGGCTGCACGCCCATAGCGGGGCGCTGCGCCGAGAGATGCTGGATCTGGGCCAGATGTGGGAACAGCGCCTCACGGGGCCGGCGCGCGCGACCAAGCTGGGCGCAAGGACGGTGGCGGAGTAGGGGGCGCACACCGACGCGAAACCGACAAAATACCGACGTGATACCGACGTCGGGTTTTGGTCTTGCAAGAAGCCCCGTCCCGGCCCCCGAGCCGGGACCTCGCACCGGTCAAGCTTCGGGTGCAACAGCGCCGCCGGGCGAGCGCCGGCCCGTGGGGAGGCGCTGAAACGGGTGTAGATGGCACTTTATGGTGCCGAATACCTGCCAGCTAACAATGTTACGCGACACCTCAAAAGCGCCTGCCCGCCGGGACGGGCCGGCGCTCGCCCGGCGCCGCGCCAAGGCGCGGCTCGACTCCGGGCGTGTGCCAGCCTCGTAGGGTGGGTGAAACCCACCTCCCACACACCCCCTCAAAAATCCTGCAACAACAGCTTCTGCTCTTCCACCAGATGCAGCTTGATGAACTCCACCGCGCTCGCCACGTCCCGCGAGGCAATCGCGTTGAACAGCGTATTGTACCGCTTCTGGTAATCCTGCATCCGCTTCGGCGTCAGGTTCCGCCGCCGCAGCTTGGTGCGAAAACTCTGCCGGTAGGTCTCGATCGTCAGCCGATAGCACGAGGCCAGAAGCGGGTTGCCCGTCCCCTCGGCAATCTGGGTATACAGCTTCTCTTCCAGCTCGATGAACGCGTCCACATCCGTCTGGATCGTCTCGATCTTCGACAGCGTCTCCGACAGGTCGTTGATCTCGCGCGGGGTCATGTTCACCACCGCCAGCCGCACCATCTCCGGCTCCAGTATCCCCCGCACCACCAGATGATGCAGCGGGCTCGTCTCGTCCGCGACAGAGGCCGTCGCCGCATCCCCCGGCGCGGCGGAACGATAGGTCACGAAACTGCCCGAACCCGGCCGCCGGCGGATCGCCTTCTGGCTTTCCAGCACATCGAGCGCCTCGCGCACGGTATTGCGCGCCACGCCCAGCTCCGCCGCCAGCGTCCGTTCCGAGGGCAGGCGCGTGTCGGTCGGGTATTCCTCCGACTTGATCCGCGCGAACAGCGTGTCCACGACGATCTGCACCGTCGCCCCCACCGGCTGGCCGGTGACGATCCCGCGCTCGCTGTCGCCGAGGTCCTTCTGCATGGTCGCTCCCCCGCTGGGCCTTGGTCGCGCACCGGACCAATCCGGACCGGGCGCGCGTGAATTGGTACTATGGCGGGGGACGCGGGCAATTTCCAGTATCCTCTTCGCCGGTCGGGACGCGGCCGAGAAACCCTTTGCACTCCCGCGCGGCTTCGCCCTATCTTGCCGCGACCCTTGAATCAGCACGCGTGACCATGACCGAAACCGGCCCGTTCGTGTCCTCCCTTCTCGAGATCGAGAAGGGCTGGATCGACTACAACAATCATTTGAACATGGGCTATTACACGGTGGTCTTCGACCGCGCGTCGGACCAGCTGTGGGATTGGCTGGGCTTCGGCGCGCATTACGTGGCCGAGACCAACCACACCACCTTCGCGGCGGAATTCCACGTCCGCTACCTGCGCGAGGTCAAGCTGGGCGACCGGCTCTATTCCCGCATCCGCATCCTCGACCATGACGAGAAGCGGTTTCACACCTTCCAGGAACTCTATCACGAAGATGGCTGGCTTTCGGCCACGGGCGAGGGGCTGTCGCTGCATGTCGATCTTGCCGGGCCGAAGGTGGCGCCGATGCCCGAGCATATCCAGCACAGGCTGGCGGAGCTGGCCCGGGCCCATGCAGAGCTGCCCGCGCCCGAAGGGGTGGGCAGCCGGATCGGGATCAGGCGGAAGGTGAAAAGCGGCTGAGGGCCTATTCGCCCGAAGTTATCCGCGACAGGCGACGTGGCGTCCCGCGCGGAATCGAGGGCGAAGCCCGCCGCGCGATCGACAGGCCGGCCCGACGGGCTGGCGATTGGGAGACGGCAGAGCTCCGTTAAGAGGTTTTTCGGTTTTGGCTGGCATAAAGTGCGATTCACGACCGTTGCATCGCCAGCCCCGGCCTGTCGAACGCGCGGCTTCGCACCGTGAGCACATCGCGCGATCAGCCTCCGGAAAAGCAAAAACGCCCCGCAGAGCAAATCCGCAGGGCGCTTAACCATTTCTCAACAGGTCTTAACCGCCCGTTAACTCAGATCCCCAGCTTCTGCTGCACGATCTCGTTGACCGCCTTCGGGTTGGCCTTGCCGCCCGTGGCCTTCATCACCTGACCCACGAACCAGCCTGCCAGCTTGGGGTTCGATTGCGCCTTCTCCACCTGCGCGGGGTTGTCGGCGATGATCTGGTCGACCGCCGTCTCGATGGCGCCGGTGTCGGTGACCTGCTTCATGCCGCGCTCTTCCACGATCTTCGCCGGGTCGCCGCCCTCGGTATAGACGATCTCGAACAGGTCCTTGGCGATCTTGCCCGAGATGGCATCCGAGGAAATCAGATCGACGATCCCGCCAAGCTGCGCGGGCGAAACCGGGCTCTCGGTGATATCGTGGCCTTCCTTCTTCAGCCGCCCGAACAGCTCGTTGATGACCCAGTTCGCCACCAGCTTGCCATCGCGCCCCTTGGCCGCCTCCTCGAAGAAGGCCGCGTTCTCATGCTCGGCGGTCAGCACGTTGGCGTCGTATTCGGAAAGCCCGAAATCGCCCACGAACCGCGCCTTCTTCTCGTCCGGCAGCTCGGGCAGGGACTCGGCGATACCATCCACCCAGTCCTGCTCGATCTCCAGCGGAAGCAGGTCGGGATCGGGGAAGTAGCGGTAATCATGCGCCTCTTCCTTCGACCGCATCGACCGGGTCTCGTTCTTGTCGGGGTCATAGAGGCGGGTTTCCTGCACCACCTCGCCGCCGCCCTCGACAATCGCGATCTGGCGCCGCGCCTCGTAATCGATGGCCATCTGGATGAACCGCATCGAGTTCATGTTCTTGATCTCGCACCGCGTGCCCAGATGCGAGAAATCCTGCGTTTCTATGTATTTCTCATAGGCGCCGGGGCGGCAGACCGACACGTTCACATCGGCCCGCAAATTGCCGTTCTGCATATTCCCGTCACAGGTGCCAAGATACCGCAGGATCTGGCGCAGCTTGAGGATATAGGCCGCCGCCTCCTCCGGCCCGCGAATGTCGGGGCGGGAGACGATCTCCATCAGGCACACGCCCGTGCGGTTGAGATCGACGAAGGACATATGCGGGTCCATGTCATGGATCGATTTGCCGGCGTCCTGCTCCATGTGGATGCGCTCGATCCGCACCTTGCGGGCGATGCCGGGCTCCAAATCGACGATGATCTCGCCCTCGCCCACGATCGGGTGGTAAAGCTGGCTGATCTGGTAGCCCTGCGGCAGGTCGGGGTAGAAATAATTCTTCCGGTCGAAGGCCGATTTCAGGTTGATCTGCGCCTTGAGCCCCAACCCAGTGCGCACCGCCTGCTCGACACAGAACTCGTTGATCACGGGCAGCATGCCGGGCATCGCCGCATCCACGAAGGCCACGTTCGAGTTGGGCTCGGCCCCGAATTCGGTCGAGGCGCCCGAGAACAGCTTGGCGTTCGAGGCGACCTGCGCATGCACCTCCATGCCGATCACCAGTTCCCAGTCGTGCTTGGCCCCGGCGATCACCTTGGGTTTCGGGGGCTCAAAGGTCAGGTCAAGCATCTGCGGCGCTCCGTTTGCGTATCGTCCGGGGTTCTAGACCGGGCTGGCGCAACGGGCAAGAGGCGGGGCACGCGAGGGCGGCGTCGAAGTCTTCAAAAGACTTCGATCCGCATTCTTTTCAGAGACCTCAGCGAAACATTGAGGATTCTTCTGGTTGTCTTAGCCTGCTATGGTTGGCCATGAGACAGAGCTTCACAACCCAGCCCGCCCTTTTCGCTCCGCATGAGCTGTTCGAGCAT